>ERZ1036420.1-NODE-1-length-461884-cov-12.050291_pt1 | contig 461884 bp, 426 predicted proteins | sample MGYA00514220_ERZ1036420 | MGnify/ENA primary metagenome ERZ1036420 (study PRJEB33795, sample SAMN09464938) | human gut metagenome | host: Homo sapiens | place: USA: Stanford, California | collected 2016-10 | study: EMG produced TPA metagenomics assembly of the...
CTTTGATGACGATGGCACCCAGATCGACGGCAGGGGTGTTCTTCAGCGCGCCGCCGAAGGAACCAATCGCGGTTCTGCAGCAATTCACAACATAGAGCTCTTTCATGATCTTCCTCCGTTTTTATAAAAATATGGGATTGGCAGCTCCGACGGCTCTTCGTCAGGCGCTGCCGCAGACGCCAATCACAAGTTGAGGGTGGCGGCGAGAGTTTGTCAAAAGAAAAACATGATTGCCAAATTTTTGACAAATGCTCATACACCAACCGCTTGCTGATTTGATTATACTGGGTTTTTCCTGCCCCGTCAATGCAAATTTCTGTGAAATTCGAAAATTTGTTAAAACTTTATCAAAACCTCTGCGAATTTCGTCATTTTGCCAAAATTGGCACAAACACCCATCAGGCAACCTCTCCGCCGGAGGCATCCAGCTCCGCCCGGGCGGCGATGAGCTCGTCGTAAAACCGGCTCACATCCAGGTCCGCATAGGTGCGGGTGGTGGAGATGTCCGCGCTGTCCGCCGCAGCCTGGAGCAGGGCGTCGAAGTAGTCCGGGGCCACGGCCTCCAGGTCCACGTGCTTGCGCAGAATCAGGTAGAAGCCGTCATCCGCCTCCACCACGCCGCTGAACTGGCCCTCCTCCAGGGCCTGGGCCGCCTCCTCGCAGGCGGCGGGCAGCGTGCCGTCCCCCACAGTGAAGGTGTATCCGGACGGATGCTGGTCCCGGTCCGTCTCATCGCTGTAAGTGGCGGCCAGGACAGCAAAGTCATGGGCAGGGTCCGCGCTGCCGTTCAGCTTGGAAAAGGCCTCCTCCGCCCTGGCCCGGCAGGCGGCCACGGCCTCCGCGTCCGCCGGGTCCGCGGCGGCGGTGGAGAGCCAGATGTGGTCCACGGTGAGGTAGCCCTGCTCCTGGGCAAAGGTCTCCAGGTCATGCTCCGCGGGGGCCAGCTCGCTGCCCTCCGTGCAGTAGAGGTCGTACAGGTGCTCGTAGAGATAGTAGTCCCCGGAGATGGCCTCCGCTTCCGCCCGGTCCAGCCCCATGCGGGCCAGCACGGCCAGATAGGCCTCCTCCCCGCCGTACTGGGCCGCCCGGGCCGCCCACTCCCGGTCCATGGCAGTCCGGTCCTCGTCGGTGAGGGTGCAGCCGTAATCCTCCGCCCAGGTCTCCACTGTGGCGTACAGGGCGGCGTTCTGCAGCGCCTGGTCCTTGGCGTAATCCTCCAGGCTCTGGCCGGAGACAGTGTCCCCCCACTGGATCCCCTCCCCGCTGTCGTAGTAGTCGGCAATGTAGTCGCAGGCGTAGGCCAGCCAGTAGAGGTATCGCTGGGCGGACACGTCCCGCCCGTCCACGGACAGCAGCACAGTGTCCGGACGGATGCCGGACGCCTCGCAGAGAAGTCCCCCCTCTGTGTCTCCGCCCCCGCAGGCGGTGAGAGAGATGGCGGCCCCCAGGGCCAGGCAAAAAGCGATGCATCGTTTCATCACGGTTCTCCTTTGTCATTCCTCGCAGATTCCGTGGAAACGCCCCGCACAGGACAGGCGGGGGACGTCCCACCGCCACCATCCTATGCGGGGCATGGCAAAAACATGATGAAACTTACGGGGTCCCGCCCGCGGCCTCCTCCGCGGCCAGCTTCAGGTCCTCCACCAGGTCCCGGGCGGCCTCCAGCACATCCTCCCCGGGCTTGAGCTTCAGGGTGAGGGCAGGGATCTCCCCCGCCGCCAGCGTCAGCCGCTGGCGGTACTTGGCGTGGCCGCACACCGCCACCAGGGCCTGTGGGTGGAACACTCCCAGCTGCAGCCGCAGGAGGCTGCCCTTCTGGGAGATATCGGACACGCCGGCCTTGGCCGCGGCAGAACGCAGCAGGGCCACGTCCAGCAGGGCCAGAACGGACTTGGGCGCCTCGCCGTAGCGGTCCAGCATCTCGTCCAGCAGATCCGAGGCGTCCTCGTCCGTGCGGATGGCGGCGATGCGGCGGTACAGGTCCATCCGCTGTTCCGCCGAGGGGACGTACCGGTCCGGGATATGGGCGTTCACCGTCAGGTCGGCGGCACACTCCGTCTCGATCCGCTTCTCCTCGCCACGCTCCTCCAGGACGGCCTCCTCCAGCAGCTTCAGGTACAGGTCGTAGCCTACGCTCATGAGATACCCAGACTGCTCCGGCCCCAGCAGGTTCCCCGCGCCCCGGATCTCCAGGTCCCGCATGGCGATCTTGAAGCCAGAGCCGAACTCCACATACTCCCGGATGGCCGCCAACCGCTTGGCGGCGGTCTCCTGCAGCACCTTGCCCCGGCGGTAGGTGAGATAGGCGTAGGCCCGCCGGGCGCTGCGGCCGATGCGGCCCCGGATCTGGTGGAGCTGGGCCAGCCCCATCTTGTCCGCGTCCTCGATGATGAGCGTGTTCACGTTGGGGATGTCGATGCCGGTCTCGATGATGGTGGTGCAGACCAGGATGTCCGCCTCCCCGTCCACCATGGCCTGCATGACGGAGGACAGCTCCTGCTCCGTCATCTTCCCGTGGCCGGTGACGATACGGACCTCCGGCCCCAGCATCTTCTGGAGCCGGGCGGCGGTGGCGTCGATGCTCTCCACCCGGTTGTGGAGGTAGTATACCTGGCCGCCCCGGCCCAGCTCCCGGCGGACGGCATCCTCAATGATGGCCCAGTCGTGCTCCAGCACATAGGTCTGCACCGGCTGCCGGTCCGCCGGGGGCTCCTCCAGGGTGGACATGTCCCGCAGGCCCGAAAGTGCCATGTTCAGCGTCCGGGGGATCGGAGTGGCGGAGAGGGTCAGCACGTCCACCTGGCGGCTCATCTCCTTCAGCCGCTCCTTGTGGGTGACGCCGAACCGCTGTTCCTCGTCGATCACCAGCAGGCCCAGGTCTTTGAACGCCATGCTCTTCTGCAGCAGCTTGTGCGTGCCGATCAGCAGGTCCACGCCGCCGTTTTTGGCGGCCTCCAGGATCCGCTTCTGCTCCCTGGCGGGGGTGAAGCGGGACAGCACCTCGATCTTCACCGGAAAGTCCCGGAACCGGCTGACAGCGGTGGCGTAATGCTGCTGGGCCAGGACGGTGGTAGGCACCAGGATGGCGGCCTGTTTCCCGTCCAGGATGCACTTCATCACGGCCCGGAGTGCCACCTCCGTCTTGCCGTAGCCCACGTCGCCGCATAGCAGCCGGTCCATAGGCCGTGGCTTCTCCATGTCCGCCTTGATCTCCGCGATGCACCGCAGCTGGTCGTCGGTTTCGGTGTAGTCAAAGGACTCCTCAAATTCCCGCTGCCAGGGGGAGTCCGGGGAGAAGGCGAAGCCCGGCCGCTTCTGCCGCTCGGCATACAGCGCGATGAGGCCCCTGGCCAGATCCTTGGCGGCCTTCTTGGCCTTGGTTTTCTGCCGGGTCCACTCGGCGCCCCCCAGCTTATTGAGCTTGGTGCGCTCGGTGTCCTCGCCTCCGCCGATGTACTTGCTCACCAGATCCAGCTGGGTCACGGGGACGTACAGGCAGTCCCCGCCGGCGTAGTCGATCTTGATGTAGTCCTTCTCCACGCCGTCCACCGGCATCCGCTGGATGCCCACGAACCGGCCCACGCCGTGGTGCTCATGGACCACCAGGTCTCCGGGGGACAGGTCGGTGTAGGACTGGAGCTTCTGCCGGTTGGAGTCCTTCTTCACCCGCTGGCGCTTGCGCATGGCCGGGGCCGTCAGCTGGCCCTCTGTCAGCACCGCCAGCTTCAGCGCCGGCCACTCGCTGCCAGCGGACAGGGCCCCCAGGGAGAGGCGCACCTCCCCCGCCGCAGGCATGGCGGCGCCGCTTAGATCCAGGGTGGCCGGGATGCCCTTCTCCTCCAGCAGCCGGTGGAGATTCTTCGCCCGGGTCTCCCCACCGCAGAGCACCAGCACCGCGCTGCCGGAGGAGCGGTAGTGCTCCAGATCCGTGACGGCGGTCTCCAGGCTGCCGCCGTAGGAGCTGAGCTGTTTGGCATTCATGGTCAGGAGGCCCCGGGGCCGCAGGGGGTGCCGGGAGGTGGGCAGAGAGTCCTCCAGGATCACGGGGAAGTCCTCCAGCGCGGCGTACAGTTCCTCGGCGGTGAGGGTCAGATGGGCGTACTCCCCCGCCAGCACCCCGGCGGACAGCAGCGCCTCCACGTCCTGCTTCTGCTGGAGGACCGTGTTCTTCACCCGCTCGTCCACCCGGCCGCTCTCACTGAGGAACACCACCGCGTCCGGAGGCAGGTAGTGGACCCCGGCGGTGACAGTCGGATAGATGGCTGCCAGATACCGGTCCGCCGCCCCCGGGGCCGCGCCGCTGCGCAGCCGCTCCGCGTCCTCCCGCAACGTCTGGACGATGGCCTCCGTCTTCTGCTTTTTCGCCAGCTTCTCCGCCAGGGCGGTCAGCTGGTCCGCAAGACCGGGCAGGCCTCCGGGGGCGCAGTGGGGCAGCACCTCCGCCGCCGGCAGGATCCGGGCGGAGGACACGTTCCGGGTCCGCCGCTGGGTGCCGGGGTCGAAGGCGCCCATGGAGTCGATCTCATCGTCAAAAAACTCGCACCGCACCGGCTGGTCCATCAGGGGAGAGAACACGTCCAGAATGCCGCCCCGCAGGGCGAACTGGCCCACGCCCTCCACCTGCTCACAACGGGTATACCCGGCGGAGAGCAGTTGCTCCGCCAGCGCGCCCAGCTCTGCCTGCCCCCCCACCTCCAGGGTGATGGCCAGGGATCGCAGGGTCTCCGGCGGCAGGGTCCGGGCCATGAGGCCGTCCGCGGTGGCCACCACCACCGGCGCGTCCCCCTGGGCCAGGGCGTACAGCGCCGCCAGACGGCTCCGCTCCCAGTCCCGAGAACCCACGGCCCCGGGGCGGAACTGCCACTCCCGGCCCAGCAGGGTCACGGGGCGGCGGCCCGTCAGGGTCTCCAGATCAGCGGAGAGGACCTGGACCTCCCGCTCGTCCCCGCAGAGGAACACCGCCGGACGGCCGCAGGCTGCCGCCACCGCCGCGCCCACGCAGGCCCGCTGCACCGGCTGGAGGCCGCTGACCGCCGCGGGACAGCCGCCCTCCTCCACCCGGCGGATCAGCTCCGCCGCCTCGGGGATAGTCTGCAATTGTCTCAGAAACTGTTCCATAGGATGTGGTCCTTGTCAACATGAAAAATTGGGAAGACTCTCTGGGCGCCGGGCCGCTTCCGGGCGTATGGCCCGGTGGGCGTTCTCCGCCCGGCGCCTGTTTGGAGGCAGGGGCTGTAAAGCGGATGGACATGATTCTCCCACCCAGGTCATATCCACCGGCACGATCCGGGAAAATGGATCCGTCCTTAGTGTATTCCCCTTTACCGGGCGCCATGCCCGGCGGCAAAAAGAGGCGCGGCGAGCCGCCCTATTGGACGGCCCTCATTCAATTGAAGTCATTCATGGCCTTCTGACAGCCATGTTCAATGATACATTCCGCCGCGTCGATGGCCCGGCGGAAGCTCTCCACCAACACCTTCCGCTCCGCCTGGGAGGGCACGCCGATGACCCAGTCGATCATGTCGCCCCCTTCGTCCGGCGCGCCGGTGCCGATCTTGATCCGGGGGAAGTCCTGGGTCCCCAGGTGGGCAATGATGTTCTTGATGCCGTTGTGCCCCCCGGCGGAGCCGGTGGGCCGCACCCGCAGCTTCCCCACCGGCAATGACACATCGTCATAGATCACCAGCACGTGGTCGGCAGGGATCTTGTAGAACTGCACCGCCTCCCGCACCGCCTCGCCGGAGAGGTTCATATACGTCTGGGGCTTCATCACCAGGCACTTGGCCCCGGCGAAGGGGATGATGTTATAGGCGGATTTGAACTTGACCTTGTTCAGCTTCACCCCCGCCTGCTCCGCCAGCAGGTCCACGGTGAGAAAGCCCATGTTGTGGCGGGTGTGCTCATACTTGGCCCCGGGATTTCCCAGGCCCACCACCAGCCAGTCCACGGCGGCGGATTTGGCGCCTAACAGCATGAAAAAAACTCCTTTGCAACGTCAGCCAAGGCGGGAAAGTTCCCTTCCCCGCCTTGACCAGTCCATTATTGATACGCAGAAATGCCGGAGCTCCGCCGCTTCTCAGCGGAACAGCTTGGAGATGGAGATCTCCTGGTAGATACGCTCGATGGCCTCTGCAAACATGGGGGCCACCTGCAGGTATTTGATCTTGCTGCTCTTTTTGGGATCAATGGCGGGGATGGTGTCCAGCAGGGCCAGCTCGGTGATGACGCTGTCGTTGATCCGGTCAATGGCCGGGCCGGAGAGCACGCCGTGGGAGGCGCAGGCCTGGACGCTCTTGGCGCCGCCCACCTCGATCAGGGCCTTGGCGGCGTTGCACAGGCTGCCGCCGGTGTCCACCATGTCGTCGAAGAGGATGCAGTCCTTGTCCCGCACGTCGCCGATGACGTTCATGACCTCGCAGCTGTTGGCCTTCTGCCGGCGCTTGTCCACGATGGCCAGATTCATGTGCAGCTTCTGGGCAAAGGCCCGGGCCCGGGACACAGAGCCCACGTCGGGAGAGACCACCATCATGTTCTCGCACTCGGAGCCGTACTTCTTGGCGTAGTAGTCCACAAAGATGGGGTTGCCCGCCAGATTGTCCACAGGAATGTCGAAGAAGCCCTGGATCTGGGAGGCGTGCAGGTCCATGGTCAGCACCCGGTCCGCGCCCGCGGCGGTGAGCATGTTGGCCACCAGCTTGGCGGTGATGGGGTCACGGGCCTTGGCCTTGCGGTCCTGCCGGGCATAGCCGTAGTAGGGGATGACCGCGGTGATGCGGCCGGCGGAGGCGCGCTTCAGCGCGTCGATCATGATGAGCAGCTCCATGAGATTGTTGTTCACCGGGGTGCAGGTGGACTGGACCACGAACACGTCGCTGCCGCGGACCGTCTCGTACAGGGAGACGAAGATCTCCCCGTCGGAGAAGGTACCGACCTCCGCCTCGCCCAGTTTGGTTCCCATCAACTTGCAGATCTCCTCCGCCAGCTTCGGATTCGCGTTGCCGGAAAACACCTTGATGTCCTTGCCGTGAGAAATCATTGTTTGAACGCCCTCTTTCTATGTTCTGAATGTTCTTGGTTTCTGTCAGTAGGATCGATCAGCCGAAGGAGCATCAGTGCTCCTGCCCGTACAGCTTCCGCCGCCGTTTGGCCCACCCCTCCTTGTTCTCCTGCTTGGCCCTGGCCACGGCCAGCGCGTCCGCGGGCACATCCTTGGTGATGGTGGCACCCGCCGCGATATAGGAACCCGCGCCCACAGTCACCGGCGCCACCAGATTGGTGTTGCAGCCGATGAAGGCGCCGTCCTCAATGGTGCAGCGGTACTTCTTCACGCCGTCATAGTTGGTGGTGACGGTGCCGCAGCCGAAGTTGACCTTGCGGCCCACGTCGCTGTCCCCCACATAGGTCAGGTGGGAGATTTTGGTGCCGTCACCGATGGCGGAGTTCTTCACCTCCACAAAGTCGCCCACCTTGATGTCGTCCCCGATGGCGCAGCCGGGGCGCACGTAGGCAAAGGGCCCCACGTAGGTGCGGCTGCCGATGGTGCTCTCGTTCACCTGGGAGGCATTGATCTCTGTCTCATCGCCGATGACGCAATCCCGCACCACGGCATTGGGACCGATGGTGCAGCCGCAGCCGACGGCGGTCTCCCCCCGCAGGATGGTGCCTGGCAGGAGCATGGTCCCTCGGCCGATGGTGACCCGGGGGTCGATATACACCGCGTTCGGGTCCAGCACCCGGACGCCGGCGCGGATGTGCCGCCGGACGATCCGCTCCCGGAGCAGGGGCTCCAGCTCGGCCACGGTCTCCAGACTGAAAACCGGCACCCAGCCGGGGATCAGCTCCGCCGCGGAGACGGCATTGGTCATCTTCTCCTGCCAGACCGCCTGGAGCTCGTAGCCGGCGGCGCCGTAGACAAAGCCGGGGCCCGCCTCCTCCATGGGAAGGGCGGCCCGGACAAACACGGCCACCGGGTCCGGCGTGTTCAAAAAGTCCAGCAGCTCGCTGTGTTGCTCAGAGATGGTCACGTCTGCGTCCTCCGGGAAGCAGGCGCGGACCTCCTGGGCAAAGCGGGGGCTGGAGACAGCAAAAAACCGCTGCACGCCGTCGGCCAACAGCTTGTCACTCATCCATTTTAGGATCGGGCAAAATAACACGGCTTCCAGCATCAGCGGTTTGGAGTGCGCCGGGAGGGAGGAGTCCTCTTCCAGAAAAAACACGGCGCGCTGCGGAAAATCCATGGGTTTTCTCCTCCTTGTTCGTTCGTATTTTTTATTATAACAAATATCTTGGGAAAATCCAGTATTTCCGGCGAATTTATAAAAGAAATTTCCTCCAGATTTTTCTTGTACAGGGACGTTTTTTTGTGGGAGACAACAGATCCGCTCCTGCGGCGCCCCCTCCTTCTGTCATTTCCGGCATTTTGCAGAAATCCAGCTGGATTTGTCGTGATTTTTTCTAAAAATCCGGTTTTCTTCACACATTACAGTTGAATTTGCCGGGGCGACGCGGTACAATGTGTTTTGACTGCATGAAAAGAGGGGGACAGCTGTCTATGCTTCATATCGTACTGGTGGAGCCGGAGATCCCACAGAACTGCGGCAATGTCGCCCGCACCTGCGCCGCCACCGGCAGCCAGCTGCACCTGATCCGCCCCCTGGGCTTCGACATCTCGGAGAAGGCCGTCCGCCGCGCTGGCCTGGACTACTGGAACCTGGTGGAGGTTTTTGATTACGAGAATCTGGAGGACTTTTTCCGCCGCCGCCCCGAGGCGGAGCGGGACCTGTGGCTCACCACCACCAAGGCGCCCCGGTCCTATCAGGAGGCCCGGTTCACCGCCGACAGCTGGCTGTTCTTCGGCAAGGAGACCGCCGGGCTGCCTCTGGCTCTCCGGGAGCGGTACCGGGACCGCTGCGTCCGCCTGCCCATGGTCAGCGAGGCCCGCAGCCTGAACCTGAGCAACACCGTGGCCGTCTGCGTCTACGAGGCGCTGCGGCAGAACGGGTTTCCGGGCCTGCTGGGAACCGGCGAGATGGCCTGGGGCTGAGCCCCGCCGGGCGGCGCCGATTCCGCTGGGGAGGCCCGGCTGCTTTTGCAGGGCGCGGAGCGGCCTTGCATTGCAGGGGGGGCGGCCTTCCATCCTTCGGTCCATACTAGTCCCTGAACGCGCTGACACCGCCGCCGAACGCCTCTGCGGCTTCGGCTGCGTTGGAATGAATCATGAGGAATCCAATGGAACGAGATCAGATAGGAGGACATCTCAGATGAATACCCATAAAAAGACGGTCCGGGATGTGGAGGTACGGGGCAAAAAGGTCCTGCTCCGCTGCGACTTCAACGTCCCCCAGGACAAAGAGACCGGCGCCATCACCAGCGACAAGCGCATCGTGGCGGCGCTGCCCACCATCCAGTATCTGCTGGAGAATGGGGCGGCGGTCATCGCCTGCTCCCACCTGGGCAAGCCCAAGAACGGCCCCGACCCCAAGCTGAGCCTAGCCCCGGTGGCGAAGCGCCTCAGCGAGCTGCTGGGCCGGGAAGTGATCTTCGCCCATGACGTAGTGGGCCCCGACGCCCAAACCAAGGCGGCCGCCCTGCAGCCGGGACAGATCCTGCTGCTGGAGAACACCCGCTTCGAGCCCGGCGAGACCAAGAACGACCCGGAGTTGGCCAGGAAGCTGGCCGACATGGCGGATCTGTATGTGTCCGACGCCTTCGGTGCCGTGCACCGGGCCCACGCCTCCACCGCCGGCGTGGCGGCGTACCTGCCCGCCGTCTCCGGCTTCCTGATCCAGAAGGAGCTGGAGTTCCTGGGCGGTGCCATCGCCGATCCCAAGCGGCCCCTGGTGGCCATCTTAGGCGGCAGCAAGGTCTCCTCCAAGATCGGCGTCATCAACAACCTGCTGAACATCGCCGATACCATCATCATCGGCGGCGGCATGGCCTATACGTTCTCCGCCGCCCAGGGCGGCAAGGTGGGCGACAGCCTGCTGGAGGCCGACTGGGAGAGCTACGCCAATGAGATGGTGGAGAAGGCAAAGGAGAAGGGCGTAAAGCTGCTGCTGCCGGTGGACACCGTCTGCGCGGACGCCTTCGCCCCCGACGCCAAGAGTCAGGTGGTGAAGGCCGGGGAGATCCCCGACGGCTGGCAGGGCCTGGATATCGGTCCGGAGACGGTGAAGCTGTACTGCGGCGCCGTGGCGGACGCGGGCACCGTCATCTGGAACGGCCCCATGGGCGTCTTTGAGTTCCCGGCCTTCGCCAAGGGCACTGAGGCTGTGGCCGAGGCCCTGAGCCGTACGGACGCCATCACCATCATCGGCGGCGGCGACAGCGCGGCGGCTGTGGAGCAGCTGGGCTACGCCGACAAGATGACCCACATCTCCACCGGCGGCGGGGCCTCCCTGGAATTCCTGGAGGGTAAGGAACTGCCCGGCGTGGCCTGCCTCCTTGATCAGTAAGCTGCTGTGCCGCCGATCCACCGTTGCGGCATTGCGTTTCCCGGTTCCTCCCGGAGCCGTCAATCGCGCCGCTGGAATTTTTGGAGGGCAAAGAGCTGCCCCGCGTGGCCTGCCTCCCGGATGCTTAAAGAGGGGGACTGTGTCCCCCCTTTACATTCCTCCTCACCAATCTGCGGACTGGTGACACCGCCCAGGGCGGCTGAGGCAAAGTATTTTCGCCACGCACGCCCTGAGGCGAAAATGAATTTGAATGTTGCGGCCGCTTGCGGCGGCCGCGCCGAATCCGTCCCCAAACGCGCTTCATTTGACTTGACAAACGGGCTGGAATTCTGTATAAAAAAAAGGGCCTTTCGGGGAAAATGCCCTGGAAACGGCCAAAACCTGCGCATCAGATCGCGGAGAACGCGATTGCGGATAGATGAAGACATAAAGGAGAAGAGATCACCATGAATCGCAGATATCGCAAAACGGTTATCGCCGGAAACTGGAAAATGAACATGACCGCCACTGAGACGAAGAAATTCGCCGAGGAACTGAAGAAGATCATGCCCCGGGCCAAGTGGTGCGACACCCTGATCTGTGTCCCTGCCTGCAACATTCAGACCGCCGCCAAGGCGTTCAAGGACCTGCGGATCTCCGTGGGCGCCGAGAACGTGTACTTTGAGGAGAAGGGCGCTTACACCGGCGAGATCTCCGCCGACATGCTGAAGGATCTGGGCGTGAAGTACGTCATCGTGGGCCACAGCGAGCGGCGGCAGTATTTCTGCGAGACCGATACCACCGTCAACAAGAAGGTCCACGCCGTGCTGAACGCCGGCATGAACCCCATCATCTGCGTGGGCGAGAGCCTGGAGCAGCGGGAGACCGGCATCACCGACGAGTGGATTGCCCTTCAGGTGAAGAGCGCCCTGTACGGCGTGCCCGCCGACAAGCTGCGCCGCTGCATCATCGCCTATGAGCCCATCTGGGCCATCGGTACCGGCAAGACCGCAACTGCCGAGCAGGCCGGCGAGGTCTGCACCAACATCCGTGCCACCATCCGCAGCCTGTACGGCGCCCGGGTGGCCCGCAGCGTCACCATCCAGTACGGCGGCTCCATGAACCCCAAGAACGCGGCGGAGCTGCTGGCCCAGCCGGACATCGACGGCGGCCTGATCGGCGGTGCCGCCCTGAAGCCCGACCAGTTCGTGGACATCATCAACGCAGCCAACCAGGAGTGAGCTCCGGCAGAGCGGTTTTGTGAGAAAGCGAGCGAGACGAGATTTCAATGAACAAAACACCAACAACCCTCATCATCATGGACGGCTTCGGCCTGCGGCAGGAGACGGAGGGCAACGCCATCCGCGCCGCCGCCACGCCCCGGCTGGACCAGTTTTTCCGGGAGTATGCCCACACCACGCTCCGGGCCTCCGGCCTGGACGTGGGCCTGCCGGACGGGCAGATGGGCAACAGCGAGGTGGGCCACACCAACATCGGCGCCGGCCGGGTGGTGTTCCAGGACCTGCCCCGGATCACCAAAGCCATTGCCGACGGGAGCTTTGATGAAAATCCCGCCTACCGGCACGCCATGGACGCCTGCCTGGAGAAGGGCACGTCCCTGCACCTGATGGGCCTGCTGTCCGACGGCGGCGTCCACTCCCACCTGGAGCACCTGTTCGCCCTGCTGCGGCTGGCGAAGCGAAGGGGCCTGGAGCATGTGTATCTCCACGCCTTTCTGGATGGGCGGGACGTATCCCCCACCTCCGGCGCAGACTTTGTGGCGCAGACCGTGGCACAGTGCCGGGAGATCGGCGTGGGCAAGATCGCCACGGTCATGGGCCGGTACTATGCCATGGACCGGGACAAGCGCTGGGACCGGGTGGAGGCGGCTTACGACGCCATGGTGTACGGCGAGGGCGCCGTGCAGAATCCAGACCCGGTGGCCGCGGTACGGGAGTCCTATGACCGGGGCGTCACCGACGAATTCGTGGAACCCGTGGTCTGTGATGCCGAGGGCACCATCTCCGACAATGACAGCGTGATCTTCTTCAACTTCCGGCCCGACCGGGCCCGGGAGATCACCCGGACCCTGGTGGACCCGGAGTTCGACGGCTTCACCCGCCAGTTTTTCCCCGTGACCTTCGTGTGCAACACAGAGTACGACGCCTCCATGCCCAATGTGGAGGTGGCCTTCCCCCGGGTGACGGTGCGCAATGGCCTGGGGGAGTATCTCAGCCAGATGGGCATGACCCAGCTGCGGATCGCGGAGACGGAGAAGTACGCCCATGTGACCTTCTTCTTCAACGGCGGGTCCGAGACTGTCTTTCCCGGTGAGGACCGGGTACTGGTGCCCTCCCCCAAGGTGGCCACCTACGACAAGCAGCCGGAGATGAGCGCGGCGGAGGTGACGGACAAGTGCGTGGAGCGCATTGAGTCCGGCGCCTATGACGTGATCATTCTGAACTTTGCCAACTGCGACATGGTGGGCCACACCGGCGTCTATGACGCGGCGGTGAAGGCCGTGGAGACCGTAGACAGCTGCGTGGGCCGGGTGGTGGACGCCACACTGAAGATGGGCGGCATCGCCATGATCACCGCCGACCACGGCAACGCCGAGCAGATGGCGGAGCCGGATGGCAGCCCTATGACCGCCCATACCACCAATCCCGTACCTTTCATTCTCTGCGGCGCGGGGACCGAGCTGCGCCCCAACGGCCGCTTGGCGGACATTGCCCCCACCATGCTGGACGTGATGGGCCTGGCCTGTCCAGAGGAGATGGACGGCAAGACGCTGATCGTGAAGTGACCAATTTCTGAGAGAAAAGAGACCGCTTTCCAGCGGTCTCTTTTTGTATAATTCCTGGAAATCCTGCCCATACTTCCCTCAGACCCAAGATCGAGGGAGGTATGATACATGGCAAATAAAGTCAAATCCCTGCTGGGCGGGCCAGGCTTTTACGCGGTCCTGGCCCTGTGCGTCCTGGCGGTGGGCGTGGGCGGCTACTTTCTGCTGTTTGGGGAACCGGCCCAGACGGAAGCGCCCACCGGCCCGGACACGGCAGCCTCCGCACCGGTGGAGGACCTGCCGGAGCACGAACCGGTGGTGGAGACCGTGCCTCCGGAGGAACCGGAGGAGGAGACGGAGCCCGTCGTCATGCCGGAGGTGACCATCCCGGTGGATGACACGCCCGTGGTGGCAGAGGAGCCCCATGTGGTGGTCCTGCCCATCCAGGGAGAGGTGCTGACGGCATTCTCCGTGGACCAGCTGCTGTACAATGAGACGCTGGACGACTGGCGGACCCACGACGGGGTGGATATCGCCGCGGCGGAAGGCGATGCCGTCCTGGCCGCCTGCGCCGGGACGGTCTCCTCCATCACCGACGATCCCCTGATGGGCACCACCGTGGTGATCCAGCACAGCGGCGGCTATGAGACCACCTATGCCAATCTCCAGGCGGAGCCCGCCGTGGAGACGGGCGACACGGTGTCCGCCGGGCAGACCATCGGCGCAGTGGGAACCACCGCCGCGGCGGAGGCCGCCCAGGGCGCCCACCTGCACTTCTCCGTTGCAAAGGATGGGGAAGCTGTGGACCCGGACGCATTTCTCAACAGCTGACGCAGCAGCGGCGGAACGGCCTTTGCCGTTCCGCCGCTGCTTTTCTCTGGAGTCAGGCCGCCCGGCTGCCGATCCGCTCGGCAACGGCCCGCATGGTCCGGCGCAGGAAGATAGCGCTCAGTACCAGGGACACCAGTTCGGAGATGGGGAAGGCCAGCCACACCAGCGTCAGGACGCCGGTGTGGGACAACAGCCATGCCACCGGCAGCAGCACCACCAGCTGGCGGCACACAGAGGTAATCAGACTGTACAGCGGGTTGCCGATAGCCTGACACACGGAACCGGCAATGATGTCGAAGCCCGCCAGCACGAAGGACACGGAGATGATCCGCAGAGCCACGGAGCCGATGGAGAGCATCTCCTCCGAGGCGTTGAAGAACATCAGCAGCTGCTGGGGGAAGAGCTGGAAAATCAGGCATCCCACAGCCATGATGGCCATGGCGGTGCAGATGGTCAGCTTGATGGTCCGCTTCACCCGGGGCAGGCTGGCGGCGCCGTAGTTATAGCTGACGATGGGCACCATGCCGTTGTTCAGGCCGAACACCGGCATGAAGACGAAGCTCTGAAGCTTGAAGTATGCGCCGAACACGGCGGTGGCCGTCTTGGTGAAGGAGAAGAGGATCTTGTTCATGCCGAACACCATGGCGGAGCCGATGGACTGCATGACGATGGAGGGGAAGCCCACCCGGTAGATCTCCGCCGCCACCTTGCCGTGCCAGCGGATCTCCCGGGGCAGGATGTGGATGTCCGGATTGCATTTGAGGTTCAGCACCAGGGCAGCGGCGGCAGCCACAATCTGCCCTGCCACCGTGGCAATGGCGGCGCCGGCCACCTCCATCCGGGGCAGGCCGAACCAGCCGAAGATCAGGATGGGGTCCAGCACGATGTTGATGAGGGCGCCGGTAAGCTGGGTGCACATGGCCAGGAACGTGCGGCCGGTGGACTGCAGCAACCGCTCAAAGCAGAACTGGCTGAAAATACCGATGGAGCAGCCCAGGCAGATGGAGGCGTAATCCACGCCGTAGTCGATAATCACCTGTTCTCCCCCGGCCTGCAGCTCAAAGAAGGTCCGGGAGAAGAAGATGCCGATCAGGGCGAATAGCGCGAAATTGCACAGGGCCAGAAAGATGCCCGTGTTGGCAGCCCGGTCCGCCATGGCCTGATTCTTCTCTCCCAGGGACCGGGAGAGGAGCGCGTTGATGCCCACAGCGGTGCCTGCGCCGAAGGCGATCATCAGGTTCTGCAGGGGGAAGGCCAGGGACACGGCATTCAGGGCATCCTCGCTGATCTGTGCCACGAACACGCTGTCCACCACATTGTAGCAGGCCTGGACCAGCATGGAGATCATCATGGGGACCGCCATGTTGGTCAGCAGCCGTCCGATGGGCAGCACGCCCATCTTGTTCTCCTGGGGCGCCGCGCCCTGGGGGAATTTTTCTGCCATGGAAATTCCAACATCCTTTCTCATTCAGAGAGACGTGACACGGAGACCACCCCGCGCCACGTCTCATATTTTGATTTCTCTATTAGGTTGCGGCTCCGGAAAGCCGGGCATCCGGAAGGATGCGTGGACGATTTATTTTTTCAGCTCACCGGTGGCCAGCTGAGTGAGATACGCGTTGATGAAGCCGTCCAGATCGCCGTCCATGACGTTGTCGATGTTGCCGGTCTCATAGCCGGTGCGGGTGTCCTTCACCATCTGGTAGGGCATGAACACGTAGGAGCGGATCTGGCTGCCCCACTCGATCTTCATCTGCACGCCCTTGATATCGGAGATCTTCTCCGCGTGCTGCTGCTGCTTCAGCTCCACCAGCTTGGCCCGCAGCATCTTCATGCAGTTGTCCTTGTTCTGAAACTGGCTGCGCTCCTGCTGGCTGGCCACCACGATGCCCGTGGGCTTGTGAATGAGGCGCACGGCGGATGAGGTCTTGTTCACGTGCTGGCCGCCGGCGCCGCTGGCCCGGTAGACCTGCATCTCAATGTCCTCCTCCCGGATCTCCACCTCGTCGTCATCCTCGATCTCGGGCATGACCTCCACCGCGGCAAAGCTGGTCTGCCGGCGGGCGTTGGCATCAAAGGGAGACACCCGGACCAGCCGGTGGACGCCGTTCTCACTCTTCAAAAGGCCGTAGGCGTTGTCCCCCTGGATGGCGATGGACGCGGATTTGATGCCCGCCTCGTCGCCGTCCTCATAGTCCAGGATCTGATAGGTGAAGTCGTGGCGCTCCGTCCAGCGGGTGTACATCCGATAGAGCATCTGGGCCCAGTCCTGGGCCTCGGTGCCGCCGGCGCCGGCATGGAAGGTCAGGATGGCGCTGTGGCCGTCGTACTCCCCAGAGAGGAGCGTGGCCATCCGGGACTCCTCGATCTTCTCCTCCAGGGTCTGGAAACCGGACTTCAGCTCTTCCAGCAGCTCCTCATCCTCCGCCTCCTGGCCCATCTCGCACAGGGCCGTCAGATCCTGCCACTCGGTCACCAGCTTGTCCTGGCGGGCGATCTTGTTCTGCAGCTGCTTGAGGCGCTGCTGCACCTTCTGGGATCGCTCCAGGTCGTTCCAGAAGCCGTCCTGGGCAGTCTCGTCCTCCAGCTTTCGGGCCTCCGCGCGGGCGCTGTCCATGTCCAGCGCGGCGGAGAGCTTCTCCAGCTCGGGCCCCAGGTCCCGGAGCCTCTGCTTATATTCGTCGTATTCGATCAAAGCCATGTGCTCTCTCCACTTCCTCAAATTTCATTAGCCATAGTATTATATCGGAGGAACGTTTGTTTGTAAAGAAAAACCCGTAAAAAAACGGAAAATCCCGGGCCGTCTGTGTATTTCAGGGGACAATTTCGTTTTCCAGGATGCGGCCGGACCGGAATCTTTTTTCCCGAATGGCGAAAAGTTCATAATTTGTTCATGATTGCCGGGCACTTTCCCGGTATGTTACATGTAGAGAGATAGAAGCTGGAAGCAAGCCTTTTGGAATATGATGGAGGAAAGAGGACTATGAAAACATTTTGGAAGAAAAAGCTCCCGGCGTGTCTGCTGGCGCTGGCGCTGCTGGCCGGAACCGTTCCCATGGCGTCTGCGGCCTCGGCGGATCTGACGTACGATGTGGACGAGGACAGCGGCGTCTGGCTGGATGCGGATGACTTTCAGGAAATCTATGAGGACGACAACGGCGGATACCTTGAATACGTGGAATTCACCGATTATGATGACTTTGACGATTACGGCTATTTCACCTTCGAGGACTTTGACCGTTACGGGTTCGACGACGTGGATTCCAAGGCGCTGGAGAACTACGAATTCTACTATGACCGTGCTGATGCGGACGATTACGACATCGACCTGGACACGCTGCGGTTTGAGACCTATGACAACATCGACAGCGACACACTGGATTTTGATGTCAGGCTGTACGGCGACGAAGGGTCATTCTATGCAACGGTCCGCATTGATGTGGAGGGTGGCTCCCGCTCCGGCTCCGGCGACGTGGAGCTGACCTACAAGGTGGACCCCGGCGACGATGTGACGGTGGACGCCGAGGACTTCTGGGATCTCTTTGACGAGGAAGACGGCCGCTATGACGAGCTGGAGTATGTGGAGTTCACCAGCTACGATGATTTCGATGACTTCGGATATTTCGGCGCAGACGGATACGACAGCGATGACTATATCCTGGACTATGAGCTCAATGACAGCGATCTGGACGATGCCATGTTCTATTACGACGAGAACGACGTCTGGTACGACTATGACTTTGAACTGGACACGCTGACGTTCTACGCCGACCGGAACGCCGACGCGGACACCCTGGCCTTTGACTTCACCATGCACGGCGTGGACGGTGACAAGGTATATGGCACTCTGTACATCGAGGTCGGCAAGGGCAGCGGCACCAGCAGCAAGGGCGACCTGACCTATCAGGTGGACCCGGACGACGATGTGACGCTGGACGCGGAGGATTTCTACGATTTCTTCTACGACGAGTCGGATTACGACGAACTGGAATACGTGGAGTTCACCGACTATGACGACTTTGACGATTACGGCTGTTTCTACGCCGACGGATACGATTCCGACGACTACACCCGGGATTACGAGCTGAACGACAGTGACCTGGACGACGCCGTGTTTTACTATGATGAGGACGATATCTGGGACGACTATGACTTCGAGCTGGACACGCTGACCTTTGCGGCGGACCGGAATGCCGATGAAGACACCCTGACCTTTGACGTCACCATGCGCGGCGTGAAAGGCGACAAGATCTCCGCTACCCTCACCATTGAGATCGGCAAGGGCAGCAGCACCGGCACCAAGGTGAAGGGCGACATCATTTACGAGGTGGATCCCGACGACAGCGTGACCTTTGACCGGGACGACTTCTGGGATTTCCTGGATGACGAGACCGGGGACGATCTGGAGTATGTACGGTTCACCGACGCCGACGGACTGGACGACTGGGGCGAGCTGTACAGCTACGACTACGATGATGACCGGACGTACTTTGACGAGAGCGACCTGGACGACGGTTATTTCTACTATGACAGCAAGGACCTGTTCTACGACGAGGACTTCACCCTGGATGACCTGACCTTTGTGGCGGACAGGGACGCCGACGGCAAGGTGGTGGAGCTGGACTTCACTGCCTACGGTGAGGACGGCGACAAGGCCTACGGCACCGTGGCCATCGCCATCGGCGATGTGGGGGGAACCGGCGTGGCCGCAGAGGGCGGCGATATCCGCTATTATACGGATTACAGCGGCCGAGTGCAGATCAACGCCAACGACATCGCCCGGTTCTTTGAGGAGAGCTACCCCGGCTATACCCTGCAGTATGTCACCTTTAAAGATGCGCCCACTTACGGCAGCCTGTACTACAACTACTACGGTACCAGCAGCTACGGCAGCTCCAGCAGCCTGCGCATCACCGACGACAACTGCGACGACATAGATTTCTACTTCAGTCCCTCCAGCAGCCAGCACGCCCTCAGCGAGCTGACATACATACCCAGCGGCGTCAACTACTGCGCCCAGATCCCCTTCACCGCTTACGGCTCCGGCAGCCGTTCTGTGTCCGGCACCATCCTCATCAGCGTGAACCTCAGCGAGGTGCCCGACGTTTACGGCCCCACGCCCAGAAACACGGCCGTCACCTTCCCCGCCGCCTCCATCTACACGGCGGTGGCCCAGTCCAGCGGCCTGGGTCTGGCCAGCATCCAGCTGCTGGAACTGCCCGCCACCAACGAGGGTGTCATCTACGTGGGCAGCGGCACCTCCAAGCGGGCGGACACCGAGACCCTGTACGGCTACTCCAGCGGCAGCGAGCGGATCAGCCAGCTGCGGTTCGTGCCGGCCAGCGGCTTCACCGGATCTGTGGAAATCCCCTATGTGGCCTGCAACAGCAGCGGCGATCCCATTGCCAGCGGCAAGCTTTGCCTGGGCATTGTCAGCGCTATGGAGGACTTCTCTGATATCACCTCCTCCACCTGGTGCTATAAATATGTACTGGAGCTCAGCGACGCCGACGTGATCGACGGATACAGCGACGGCACCTTCAAGCCCGACAACCAGGTGACCTACGGCGCGGCGCTGAAGCTCATCATGCTGGCCGCTGGCTATGACGAGCAGAAGCCGGTGAACTCCAACGTGTTCAGCGGCTATCTGGCCCGGGCGCAGGCGGACGGGCTGGTGTCCGGCAGCGTGAACCTGAACGCCCCCATCACCCGGCTGGCGGTCAGCCAGATCGCGGCCAAGGCCATGGGCCTCAGTATCAGCAACCTGTCCAGCGTCCGTCCCTTCACCGACACCACGGACCCCTATGTCCAGGCGCTGAATGCCGCAGGCATCGTGGAGGGCTACTTCAGCAACGGCACCAGCACCTTCAAGCCCTACAACACTCTGACCCGGGGCCAGATCTCCGCCATCGTCTGGCGGATGGAGCAAGCCCAGTAAACCGGGAAAACAACAGCGGACCGCTGAAGCGGTCCGCTGTTCTCTGTTATACAAAAGCACCGCAGAAAACTGAATGCATCTTTCCCCGCTCCTTTGGGGCAACCGGAAACGATGCGCCAAACCTTTCACCACAGCATTTGCCCTTATCTACGATGCGCCCAATGCGTATAAAGGTTTATGGGGGAGAGCGGTCACTTCAGCAGGGCGCTGTACACATCCTGAGGGATGGTGAACTCCACCATGCCCATGTAGCCTGCAGCCACTGCGTACTCGTCGAACACCAGAACCAGATCGCCGTCGGCGTTCCAGTAAAAGCTCTGCTCCGGGTCAATAGCGGTGAATTCGTCCGTCAGATAGCTCAGGGATGCGTCCGCGGCCATCTGCTCCTCCATCTGCCGCAGGACTTCCGCGGACAGGACAGAGACGTAGTCCGCATCAGGCCGGAACAGATCGCTGAGGGTGACGGCTTCACCCGTAGCTTTGTTGATGTGGTAGAATCGGGTGAAATTGTAGCCGCTGGCCTCGGTCCTCGTGGCATCGATCCGCAGAGTGAACCAAGTATCGCTGTCCGTCACCACAGAGGAGGTCACATCCAGGCCCTGGTAGCTCTCGCCCGCAGCCTCGCAGTCCGTCTGGAACTGGGCGATCAGCTGATCGGTATAGGCCTGCACCTGGTCGTTGATCTCGTCTGCAGCGCCGCTGCCGCCCAGCTCCGGGACGTGGACGTCGGCAGTGCTGTGACCATCGTCATACTGGTAATCCCGGAAGGTGATGACCCGCACCACGGCGCCCAGCCCCGGGATTTCTTCCATGGCGGCAGCCGCCGCGGGAGATACATTGGGAATGGCCACGAATACGGCCAGGGCCGCGGCTACGCCGACCAGCCAGCGATAGGAACGTTTTTGCTTGTTTTCTTTCATGTTCGTCTCCTTTAAAGCGGCGCAGGTGTCCCGCACCTTTCCGGCATACGTCTCCGGCAGGGGGAAGGGTTCCTGCTTCGCCCGCTCTTTCAGTCGCTTGTCGAATGGCTCCACCTTGCGCACCTCATTCCTCGTGTAATAGTTGTTTTAGCCGGGACCGCCCTCGGGAGAGACGGGTCTTCACCGCCGCCTCGCTGATGCCCAGAACGGCGCTGATCTCCCGGATGGAGAGGTCCTCATAATAAAACAGGGTCACGACCGCCCGCAGGTCGCTGTTCAGCGCCATGACCGCCTGCCATAGAGACAGGCGCTCCGCCTGGTCTGCCGCCGGAGCCGGCAGGAAGTCCTGGATATCCGCCAGGTCCACCGTGGTCCTCCGCTTCCGGCAGAACTCATAGCACTTGTTGACCAGAATTTTCAGGATCCAGGGTCGGAACCGCGCCGGGTCCCGCAGACTGCCGCGGCCGGCATAGGCGGCGCAGATGGCCTCTTGCACGGCGTCCTCCGCATCTTCGTCCTGGTGAAGGATAGCCTTGGCAGTGCGGAACATGGTCTCCTGGTTTCGGATTACCTGGTCGCAGAATATTTCTTTGTCCAACAAAAAATTTGTCATGGCGGGACTGAGCGCTCCTTTGGGTTCGTTTGACCGGTCACTTATTAGGATGCGGTTTCCGCCGAAAAGGTGACAGCCGGAAGAAAGAAAAACAAAAAACCGTCCGCCTCTTTCCGGCGGACGGTTTCAGGCTCAGACAGACAGGGACTCGGCCAGCTCCAGGCCGGGGTTGTGCTTGGTGAGAAAGCCCACGGACCACTCCCCGCCGAATGCCACCAGCAGGCGGCCCTTGAAGTCCTCCAGCAGGGCGGCGCCGGTGCACAGCACCAGATCCTCCGGCTTGCAGGGGCAGGCGGTGATGACCCGCAGGTGCTCGTAGGGCAGTCCCTCCATGTAGAGCTCTACGCCGTACTCGCTCCTCATCCGGTACTGGAACACGTCGAACTGCAGGGTGCCCACGACGCCCACGATGACCTCCTCCAGGCCGGCGCCGGGCAGCTTGAAAATCTGGATGGCGCCCTCCTGGGCGATCTGCTCCGTGCCCTTGATGAACTGCTTGCGCTTCATGGTGTCCTTGGGAGACACCCGCATGAAGTGCTCCGGCTCGAAGGTGGGGATGCCGGAGAACTTGAATTTCTTTCCAGGCACCGTCACCGTGTCGCCGATGGAGAAGATGCCGGGATCAAACACACCGATGATGTCCCCGGCGTAGGCCTCGTCGATGATCTCCCGCTCTGCGGCCATCATCTGCTGGGGCTGTGAGAGGCGCAGCTTTTTGTTGCCCTGGACATGAAAATACTCCGTGTCCCGCTCAAACTTGCCGGAGCAGATGCGCATGAAGGCCAGCCGGTCCCGGTGGGCCTTGTTCATATTGGCCTGGATCTTGAACACAAAGGCGGAGAAGTCCTCGCTGAACACATCCACCTCCCCCTGGTCGCTGACACGGGGCAGGGGCGGCGTGGTCATGCGGAGGAACTCCTCCAGGAACGGCTCCACGCCGAAGGTGGTGAGGGCGGAGCCGAAGAACACGGGGGACAGGGTGCCGTTCCGCACAGCCTCCATGTCAAACTCCCGTCCGGCCCCCAGCAGCTCCACCTCCTCCCGGAGGGCGGCGGCCTTTTGTGCGCCGATCATGTCCTCCAGCGCCGGGTCGTCCAGGGCCACCTCGGCGGAGCCGACCTTCTTGCCCCGCTCCTCCGCCTGGAAGAACAGGATGCGCTGCTTCTCCCGGTCGTAGACGCCCTGGAACTCCTTGCCGGAGCCGATGGGCCAGTTGACGGCATAGGTGTCGATGCCCAGCTCCCGCTCCACCTCCTCGCACAGTTCCAGGGGGTCTTTGGTCTCCCGGTCCATCTTGTTGATGAAGGTGAAGATGGGGATGTGGCGGATGGCGCAGACCCTAAACAGCTTCCGGGTCTGGGGCTCCACACCCTTGGCGCCGTCAATGACCATGACGGCGGAGTCCGCGGCCATCAGGGTCCGGTAGGTGTCCTCGGAGAAATCCTGGTGGCCAGGGGTGTCCAGGATGTTGATGCAGAAGCCGCTGTGCTGGAACTGCAGCACGGAGGACGTGACGGAGATGCCCCGCTGCTTCTCGATCTCCATCCAGTCAGAGGTGGCGGCGCGGGCCCGCTTTCCCTTGACCTCGCCCGCCTGGGCGATGGCCCCGCCGTACAGCAGGAACTTCTCTGTCAGCGTGGTCTTGCCGGCGTCCGGATGGGAGATGATGGCGAAGGTCCTCCGCCGGGAAATTTCAGTGCGTAGTTCAGACATGGAATATCCTCCAGAAAAATATCAGAGTATGGGCCATCTTCGACCCACGGCGCTTTTGCGCCGTCCAAGCGTTTTGCCAAGGCAAAACCTTGGCGAAGGGCGGATTCACTCCGCCCGGAGCAAACGCAAATCAGGGCTCCCGCAAAAGCGCCAGCTTTTGTGGGACGATGATGGCGAGGGTCCTCCGCCGGGAAATTTCAGTGCGTAGTTCAGACATGGAATATCCTCCAGAAAAATATCAGAGTATGGGCCATCTTCGACCCACGGCGCACAGCTGCATGCGGAATCCGGGGCGGTCAGACCGCGAAAAACGGACGGGAGGAGTCTCCCGCCGTGTGTATTCTCGAACAATGTACCATATTTTGTGCCGCTTTGCAAGATTTCCCGCAGCTATCCCGCAAAAAATCCGATGATTCTGTACCACAGGGAAAACCAGCGGGGACCGGCTGATGCCGGTCCCCGCAGATTGCCTGTTCCTTGGCGGGAGATCACTTGATTTCCACGCCCATGGCGTCCTCGTAGTATTTGGCCAGTGCGCACTGGTCCTCGTCGATCATGCCGCGGGCGTCCATCCAGTCCATCTGCTCCTTGACGATCTCCGTCATGGGCAGCTCCACCCCCAGGTGGGCGGCCACGTCCATGGCGTTGTTGATGTCCTTCAGGTGGACGGCGATCCGGGCACTGGCGGAGAAGTCTCGGCTCAGGAGCTTGGGGACCTTTCCGTCCATCACTGCGCTCTGGGCAAAGCCGCCCTTGATGGCGTCAAAAAGGGTCTGAGGATCCAGCCCGGCCTTTTTCGCAAAGGCGAATGCCTCTCCCATGGCGCACAGATGGATGCCCACCATCATGTTGTTGGCCACCTTGGCGGTGCTGCCGCAGCCGGAGGGCCCCATGTAGGTGGCGGTCTTACCCATCATCAGCAGGTAGGGCCGGACCTCGTCAAAGACCTCTTTCTCGCCGCCGCACATGATGACCAGGGTGCCGCCGTTGGCGCCGGTCTCGCCGCCGCTGACCGGGGAGTCCAGCAGATAGAAGCCCTTCTCCACCGCCGCGGCGTGGAGCTCCTGAATCACATAGGGAGAGGTGGAGCCCATGTCCACAATGGTGGTGCCGGGCCGGGCAGTCTCCATGATCTCCGTGATGGTGGCCTTCACGATGGCGTTGGTGGGCAGGCACATGAAGATGATGTCGCAGGTTTTGTACAGCGTTTTAGCGTCGTCCAGGACCTTACCGCCCCGGGCGGCAAACCGCTCCCGCAAAGCGGGCACGGGGTCGTAGCCATAGATGTCGCAGCCGCTCTTGTCGATCAGATTGCCTGTCATGCCGTAGCCCATCACGCCAAGGCCCAGATATCCAAGTGTTTTCATGCCCATTGACCTCCTGTTCTAAATTCCGGAAAGGACTGCCCTGTTATTTCCTGCGGGGCGGGATGTGGACCGCGCGGCCCAGTGCGTCCAGCGCACACTCCCGCATGGTCTCGGTGACGGTGGGGTGGGAATGGATGGTGGCTGCCAGCTCATCCAGCGTCAGCTCGCTGCCGATGGCAAGCGCCCCTTCGCAGATCAGATCCGTGGCGCGGGGCCCAATGATGTGCATACCCAGCACCTCGCCGTATTCCCTCCCGGCGATGATCTTCACCAGGCCCTCGCCCCCGTTCAGGATCAGAGCCTTGCCGTTGGCGCTCATGGGGAACTTGCCCACCATGTAGTCGATCCCCTGCGCCTTGGCCTGCTCCTCTGTGAGACCCACAGAGGCAGCCTCCGGCTCGATGTACACGCAGGTGGGATTGGTGGATTCGTCGTAGTGGGCCTCCATGCCGCAGATATTCTCCGCAGCCACCTCGCCCATGGCGCTGGCGGTGTGGGCCAGCTGGGCATAGCCCTTGACACAGTCGCCGATGGCGTACACGCCGGGCACGCTGGTCTCCATCTTGTCGTTGACGATGATCCGGCCCCGGTCGTTGGCAAGGCCGGCAGCCTCCAGGTTCAGGCTGGCGGTATTGGCCTTCCGGCCGATGGCCACCAGCACCTTCTCCGCCTCAAAGCTGACGGTCTCGCCGGCCTTGTTCTTGCAGACCACCTTGGCGCCCACGGGAGAGGCCTCCACGGCCTGCACCGGGCACTCCAGGTTGAACTCCATGCCCATCTTCTTCATGTGCTTCACGCCGATGGCAGTCAGGTCGCCGTCCAGCATGGGCAGCATGTGGTCCAGTGCCTCCACCACGGTGATCTTGGTGCCGAAGGCCGCGTAGGCGCAGGCCAGCTCCAGGCCGATGACGCCGCCGCCGATGACCACCATGCTCTTGGGCAGCTTCTCCAGGCTCAGCGCACCGGTGGAGTCGATGCAGTTGGGATTCTCCTTCAGCCCGGGGATGGGCGGCTGGGCGTTGACGGAGCCGGTGGCCACGATGATGGCGTCGGCGGTCATCTCCTCCACGGAGCCGTCGGACTTCTTCACAGAGAGGGTCTTGGGGCCGGTGAAGCTGGCCTCGCCGTCGATCTTCACCACCTTGTTGGCCTTCAGCAGTCCCGCTACGCCACTGGTCAGCTGTTTGGAGACGGCGTTCTTGTGGGCGATCACCTGGGGGAAGTTCACCCGGACGCCGTCCGCCTCCACGCCGATCTCCGCGCCCTGGTCCTTGATCTGGGACACCAGCTCTGCGCTGTGCAGCAGGCACTTGGTAGGGATGCAGCCAATGTTCAGGCAGGTGCCGCCCAGGTGCTCCCGCTCCACCAGGGTCACCCTGGCGCCCAGCTGGGCCGCCCGGATGGCGGCCACATAGCCGCCGGGGCCGCCGCCGATGACCAGCACCGTCCCAGGCCCGTTGGGGGCAGCCGCGGCCTCCACAGCCGGGGCGGCAGGTGCCGCGGCTGCGGTGGGGGCCCCCACCTGCTCGCCGGGCCGGCCGATGTAGCCCAGCAGGCCCTTTACCGGCACGTCGGCGCCCTCCTGGGCCACGATCTTCAGCAGGACGCCGTCGGTTTCCGCCGCCACCTCGTTGGTCAGCTTGTCGGTGGTAATCTCCAGCAGGGGCTCACCGGCCTTGACGGGATCGCCCTCCGCCTTCAGCCACCGCTCCACGGTGCCCTCCTCCATGGTCAGCCCCAGCTGGGGCATTTTGATTTCCGTTGCCATTGTTTACGCTCCTCACAGCAGGATGTCCATGGGATGCTCCAGCAGATCCCGGACTGTCATCTCGAATTTGGCCGCCACCGCGCCGTCCAGCAGTCGGTGGTCGAAGGTCAGGGAGATCCGCAGCACCTGATGCTTGGCGATGGTGCCGTCGTCCTCCATCACCAGCTCATCCTCCGTGCAGTTGACGCCCAGAATGGCCGCGTCCGGCTGGTTGATGATGGGGGTGAAGCTCTCCACGCCGAACATGCCCAGATTGGACACAGTGAAGGTGGAGCCCTTGTACTCGTCGGCGCCCAGCTGGTTGGCACGGGCCCGCTCCGCCAGATCCCTGGCCTTGGCGGACAGGGCCTCCAGGCTCAGAAGGTCCGCGTCCCGGATCACGGGGACGATGAGCCCCGCGTCCAGAGCCACCGCCATGCCCAGATTCACATGGGCCCGGCGGATGATCTGCTCCCCGTCCAGGCTCACCAGGATCTCCGGATGACGGCGCAGGGCCTTGGCCACGGCCTTCAGCACAAAGTCATTGACAGAGAAGGCATGGCCCTCCTCCTTCAGCTTTTTGCGGAAGGCCAGCAGGGCGGTGACGTCCACCTTCACCGTCTGGGTGACGGTGGGGATCTCCACAGCAGAGGTGTACATCCGCTGGGCCACCACCTTCCTCATGCCGGTGAGCTTCTCCACCGTGTCACCCTCCATCAGCTCCAGATTCTTCACCGGGAAGGCGGTGCCGGAGACAGCCGCAGGCGCGGCGATCTTCCGATCAGCAGGGGCGGGAGCAGCTGCCTTGGGCGCGGATTCCGCCGCGGCCAGGATGTCCCGCTTGACGATCCGGCCGCTGGGGCCGGTGCCGGTGAGGACGGTGTAGTCCACGCCCATCTGTCCGGCGATCTTCCGGGCCAGGGGAGAGATTCGGATCCGCTTGCCCCCGGCCGCCGGGGATGCCGCAGGGGCAGAAGCCAGCGCAGCCGCAGGCTCCGCAGACGGGGCAGCAGAAGCCGCGGATACAGCGGGGGCAGTAGTCTCCCCCACCTGTTCGCCGGGCTGGCCGATGTAGGCCAGCAGTCCCTTCACCGGCACATCCTCGCCCTCCTGGGCCACGATCTTCAGCAGGACGCCGTCCTGCTCGCTGGTGATTTCATTGGTGAGCTTATCAGTGGTGATCTCCACCACCACGTCCCCGGCCTTTACAGCGTCTCCCTCGTGCTTGATCCACTGGGAGACGGTTCCCTCCTCCATGGTCAGGCCCAGCTGGGGCATCAGTACTTCATAAGCCATCTCACACGCCTCCTCACTTGTTCAGCACGCGCTTGACAGCCCGCACGATATCCTCCGGATGGGGGAAGTTCTTGTCCTCCAGCACCGGGCTGAAGGGGGAGCAGATGTTCAGGCCGCAGACCCGTTCCACCGGGGCGTCCAGCTCATCAAACAGCTCCTCTGCGATCTGGGCAGAGAGCTCACCGGCGTAGCTGCCCCGCTTGACCTCCTCGGAGACGATGATGACGTTGTGGGTCTTGGAGACGGACTTCACGATGGCATCCCAGTCCAGGGGCACCAGAGTCCGCAGATCCAGGACCTCCACGTCGATGCCCTCCGCCTCCAGGGTCTGGGCGGCCTCCAGGGCGAAGTGGACCTCACGGCTCCAGGTGATGATGGTCAGGTCCCTGCCCGCCCGCTTCACGTCCGCCGCACCCAGGGGGATGGTGTACTCCCCATCGGGGATCTCCTCCTTGTGGGCGTACAGCAGCTTGTGTTCCAGGAACACTACCGGGTCGTCGTCCCGGATAGCGGACTTCAGCAGGCCCTTGGCGTCGGCAGCGGTGCAGGGGGCCACCACCTTCAGTCCCGGGAAGTGGCAGAAGAAATTCTCCAAGCACTGGGAATGCTGGCCTGCGTTCCGGCGGCCGGCGCCCATGGGCGCCCGCAGGACCATGGGGACGCTGCACTGTCCGCCGGTCATGTAGCGGATCTTGGCAGCCTGGTTGAACAGGGGATCCGCGCACTCCGTGGCGAAGTCATCGTACATCAGCTCCACCACGGGCCGCAGCCCCCGCATCGCGGCGCCCACGGCCATGCCCACAAACCCCTCCTCGGAGATGGGAGTGTCAATGACGCGGTTGGGGCCGAACTCCTCCAGAAAGCCCTTGGTGATGGCGAACACATTGCCCATGACGGCCATGTCCTCGCCCATGATGAAAACCTTTTCGTCCCGGAGCATTTCCTCGTGCAAGGCTTCACCGATGGCCTTGCTGACGGTGATCTTCTTGCTCATCTCGCCACGCACCTTTCGTTGTCAGTCACATACATATCATCCAGCACCGTCGCGGGGTCCGGATATGGGGACGCATCCGCGAACTTCACAGCCTCGTCCATCTCGGCCTCTGCGTCCTGCCGGATGGCGTCCAGCTCCTCCTGGGCGGCGCCGCTCTCCAGCAGCCGCCGCCCCAGCTTCTCGATGCCGTCGTTTGCCAGGGCGTGCTCCATGTACTCCTTGGGGCGGTAAACCGCCGGGTCACCGCAGTAGTGGCCCTGATAGCGGTATACCTTGGCCTCCACCACATAGGGTCCCTTGCCGCTGCGGGCGTGGTCCAGGGCGACCTTCATAGCCTCATACACCGCGATGGCGTCCGTGCCGTCCACCACGGCGTAGGGCACGCCGTAGGCCGCGGCCCGGGAGGCCAGATCCGGGGTGTTGGTGACCCGGTGGATCTCCGTGGACACGCCGTAGCAGTTGTTCTCAATGAACCAGACCAGCGGCAGCTTCCAGGCGGCGGCCATGTTCAGGGACTCGTGGAAGGAGCCCTCGTTGGTGGAGCCGTCGCCGAAGCAGCCCACGGTGACGGAGTCGTCCCCCATGATCTTGGAGGCCAGGGCGCTGCCGGCGGAGATGGGCTGCCCGGCGCCCACGATGCCGTTGGCGCCCAGGTGGTTCATCTTCTCCATGTCCGCAATGTGCATGGAGCCGCCCTTGCCCTTGCAGTAGCCGGCAGCCTTGCCGAACAGCTCCGCCATGGCCCGCTTGGGGTCCGCCCCGCGGGCGATGGCATGGCCATGGCCCCGGTGGGTGGAGGTGAAGTAGTCCCTGGGCTCGATGGCCGCGAAGGCACCGGCCTCCGCTGCCTCCTGACCGATGCTCAGGTGGATGTTGCCCGCCAGCATGCCCTTGGTGAAGCACTCGGCGGCGTGTTCCTCAAAGGCCCGGATCCGGACCATGTCCCGGTACAGGGACAACAAAAAGCTCTTTTCATAGGTAGCCACGATTCAACACGACCTTTCTCAGTGTACGATGGAATAGTAGATAAATACAGGGATCAGGGACAGCAGCGGCAGAATGACCGTCTCCATCGCCACGTGCTTGTAGCCCTTCTTATAGGACACGCCGGACAGGGCGAACAGCATCACTACGGTGCCGTTCCAAGGCAGGGTGTCCAGTCCGCCGCAGGCGATGGAGGCCACCCGGTGGATGATCTCCGGCGTGTAACCCCAGGAGATGAAGGTCTCACCGAAGAGCTCCAGCGCGATAGTCAGGCCGCCGGAGGCGGAGCCGGTGATTCCGGCGATGATGGTGGTGATGGCCGCCACCTTCACCAGGCCCGGCAGCGGCAGGTTGATGATGTTCTCCTGCACCAGGGCAAATACATCGGTGGCGGAGACCACCTTGCCCACGCCCACCACGGCAGCGATGATGATGCAGGGGAAGATCCCGTTGTTGAAGCCCTCGGAGACAATTTCTCCAAAGCCCTTGACGCCGCCCAGGGATTTGCAGAAGAACAGGAGGGACAGCACGCACCCGGCCGTGAGGCCGTACAGCAGCTCCACACCGAAGCCGTTGATGAGGACGAAGGTCACCACCATGGGCAGCAGGGAGATCCAGAAGCCCGGAGCCCGCTGCTCCAGCTCTTTCTCGTCCAAAATGCCGCCCTGGACCTGGTAGAGCTCGATGGCCGCCTCCGGGTCGTCATGACCCTTCTTCACCTGCCAGTAGAGGTAGCCGACACCTACGACGATCATGAACAGCGTGGCCAGCACGCCCTCCACCGGGGCGGCGGTCAGCGCCGTGCCCAGAATCTGAGTGGGAATGATGTTCTGCATCTGCAGGCTGCCGGGCATCTGGCCCATGGCAAAGGTGGCGATGGCCAGGCCGGTGATGCCGGGGAACAAGTACCATGGGATGCCCGCCTTGGGGAACAGGATCTTGGCAAAGGGCAGCAGCACGAAGATCATCACGGTCACCTGGATGCCGCCGTACACCAGCAGGGCGCCTACCAGCACGTAGATCAGCAGCGTCCACTGGGTTCCGGCCTTGTTGATGAGGGTGCTGCTGATGCGCCAGGTGGCGCCGCTCTTGTCATACAGCGCGCCCAGCAGGGCGCCCAGGGCGAAGATCACCAGCCAGCTGCCCACGAAGTCCTTCATGCCGATGAGGAAGGGGCCGTCCGCCCCCACCAGGGAGGCCGCCACGTCCAGCCCGCCGAACAGGGCCACGATGGCCGCAGCCAGCACTGCCGCCAGGAACATGCTGATTTTTTTGTAAGCCGCAAAGATCAGCACCGCGAATGCCAGAATGATTCCAATCACGCTCACTACGATCATGTTGTCTATATCCTCCCGTCCTTCTCTGTCAGATTTGATGAAAGCGGCGCCCGTTGCCGTGTACCCTCCTTTCCCGCGCCCCCCAATATGTCTTCCAATTTGAATTTTAGCAACTGGCAATTCAATAGTGAAATACCATGTTTTTATGCAGGAATAACAAAAACTTATAAACAGCTAGTCAAAAAAATGTCAATTCGCACTTTTGGCATAAAGAAAATCTTGATTTTTCAATAAAACTCCTTTATTCTTAAAGAAAAGCGCGGCGGTGCGCCGCCGGAGGGATGGGAGGTCTGCCGGATGCTGAATCTGAAGCGGCTGCAATATCTGGACGCGGTCTACCAGTATAAGAATTTCACCCAGGCCAGCGAGGCGCTCTACGTGTCCCAGCCGGCCATCTCCTCCGCCGTCCAGGCGCTGGAGGAGGAGCTGGGGGTGCGGCTGGTGGTCCGCAGCTCCAAGGGCGTTACCTTTACATACGAGGGCGAGCAGTTTATGATCTGGGCGCGGCGCATCCTCAGCACCTGTGAAGCGGCGGAAAATGCCATGCGGGATCTGGCCGGCACGGCGGAACAGCGCCTGCGGCTGGGAATCTCCCACGTGCTGACGAATCCCATCGTGCCCATGATCTTCTCCACCTTTCTGCGGGAGCACCCCAAGGCGCAGATCTACCTGAACGAGGGCTCCATGAACAAGCACGTGGAGATGGTGACGGGTGAAATGCTGGACCTGGCTTATAACGCCTTCCCCACAGCGCCGGAGGCGGAGGAGCTGGAGATCATTCCTATGGGCACTATGGAGATCCACGCGGTGCTGCATCCGGACCATCCCCTGGCGCGGCTGGACCGGATCCCCCTGGCGCGGCTGGGGGAGGAGAAGCTCATTATGATGGACGCCCAATCCAAGGTGAAGGAGTTGATGAGCCGGGAGTTTGAGCGCCATCAGGTGATCCCGGACATTCTCTTCAACTATGACCAGGTGCTGTGCATGGCGAATCTGGTCCGCTCCTGCCGGTACGTGGGCATCATCAGCGTGGCCCAGGGCCAGCAGGCCCTGGGCTGCGAAGGGCTGGCGATCCGCCCCTTCGAGGAGCCGGTGGTGTTCGACGTGGGGTTCTTTCTCAAAAAGGGGCGCTATCTGCCCAAGCTGGGGTGGGAGCTGATCCGCTTCATCCAGGAGAACACCCTGCGGGGCGGCACCTAACCGCGGGAACTCCTTTCCAAAACATCATGGCAAAAAAGCTGGCTGCCCGACGGGCAGCCAGCTTTTTTGCGACGCAGCTGCATCGCAGAAATTTGTGAACGGTATTTCCCTGCCCTTCCCAGGCAGCAGGATCCGGATGCGCCCCCTCATGCGCAGCGGCGAGCGTTTCTTTTCGCGGCGCGCTGCCGTACTTGTGAAGCTCCGTGCCTGTTCAATGGACCGTATCCTGAAACAGCCGGACCATGGCCGCCACGGCGCGGTCCGCCCCGTCGGGGTCATGGGCGAGGACGGCCTCCATGATGGCGTAATGGGTGTTGTAGATCCGCAAATTGATCTCCCGCAGCTGCTCCGGTGTGTAATCCCGAATCGTCTCCACAAACACATCCGTGTTGAGGCGGACAATCACGTCATTAATCAGAGAGGCCAGCGTGTTGTGGCTGGCCTTGGCCAAAGCGCTGTGGAACGCCACATCATACTCCTGGAAGCTGAAGAGGCTGTCCAGGTTGGCCTTCGCGCCCTCCAGGGTCTGCCGGAGCGCCTCAGCATCCTCCTCCGTGTGGTGGATGGCAGCCAGACGGGCGCAGCTGCGGTCGTTGATATGCCGATACTCCAGCAGCTCATCCAGATTGATGGCCCCCATGGCCACCAGGTTTTTCAGGGGCTCTTCCACGGATTTCAGGGAGACGCCCCGGATCACCGCGCCGCCGGAGCTGCCCACGGCGGTTTCGATCAGTCCCTCCTGCTGGAGCATCCGCAGCGCTTCCCGCACCACAGGGCGGCTGCGCTGGAACATCTCCGCCAGCTCCCGCTCCGGCGGGAGCCGGTCCCCCGGACGCAGTTCCCCGGAAATGATCTTGGGGTAGATCTGATTGTAAATAGCCTCGGACGCCCGCTGGGTCTTGGCAGGCGTGAAGAGGGCTTTGGAAGAAGGCTGCTCCATCATGGTTCTCCTTACCCTTCCTGCTTTTTGTGAAAAGTATATCATACTCGAAAGCCGGAATCAAGGGAGAGTCCGTAGGATGCCTGCAGGAGTGGCGAGACATATCCACACGCGACATTGTTAAAAATTGTGCAAAATAGCTCGTTATTTTAATAACGCTTGACGAGCATTGGGTAAAGTGCTATAAAATAAAGCAAGAAATATAAATGGTAAAACCATTTATAAGGCAACATATTTTGTTGTCAGGCCGGCGGCACGACTGTCATGTCCCGGCAGCAAGCGACCCTTCGCAGAGAATCGACAGGATAAAAGAAAAAGGAGTGTTTGATGTGAAAAAGACGTTGGCAATGGTATTGGCACTTGTGATGATGTTTACCCTGCTGACAGGCTGCGGCGGTGGAGGCGGTGATTCCGGCGGAGACGGCACCGGCGCGGAATACACCTGGCGCATGGCGCTGAACGGCAGTGCCCCCGGCGAGCTGGGCTATGATATGGCCACGTTCTTCAAGGAGAAGGTAGAGGAGCTCACATCCGGCCGCGTCTCCATTGAATTCTACGGCGGCAACAGCCTGGGTTCCACCACTGAGGTGCTGGAGGGCATGGCTGCCGGCGTAGCGGACATCACCTGCGAGTCCGTGGGCACACTGGCTCCCTTCACAAATCTGGCAAATATCGACATCATGCCGTACATCTACAACGGTTACGACCACTTCCAGGCGGTCTGGGGCGGCGAGCTGGGCCAGGAGATTCTAGACACCGTGGGCAATGACTCCGGCTTCAAGCTGATGGGCGCCGGTTACCGTGGTGCCCGGATCGTGACCGCCACCAAGGAGATGAAGACCGTGGAGGACTTCGCCGGCTTCAAGCTTCGCAGCCCCAATCTGGAGGGCTACATCAAGGTTTGGGAGTGGATGGGCTCCGCCCCGACTCCCCTGGCTATGGGCGAGACCTACACGGCTTTGCAGCAGGGCACCGTGGATGGGCAGGAGAACTCCATCCTGGACTCCCAGAGCTATTCCTTCCAGGAGGTCTGCCCCTACTGGATTCTGACCAACCATGTATACAGCGCCAACACCATTATCATGGATAAGGCGTACTTTGAATCCCTGCCGGAGGACATCCAGTCCGCGCTGGAGGAGGCTGCCGTCTATGCCGGCGAGCAGATCGGTCAGGAGGTGCTGGAGCGGGAGGATGCCGCCAAGGAAGAGCTGACCGCGGAAGGCGTCACCTTTGTGGATGTGGACAACGCCGCCTTTACCGAGCATTTCAGCGGCTATGCGGAGGCCAACTTCCCCGATCTGGCCGACTGGTGCAACCAGATCCGTGCACTGGCTCCCAATGCCTGACAACCGCCACGAAGGACATAGCGAGGTGTCAAACATGCTGAGAGGATATTCCAAATTCCTAGATGTCCTGGAGAAGGTCGAGAAAGCGATCCTGGCTGTCACCGTAGGGATTATGGTCATCATCATCGCCTACCAGGTCATCATGCGGTACATCTTTGCCCACGCCAACTCCTGGAGCGAGGAGCTGGCCCGGTATCTGTTCATCTACGACGTGATGATCGGTGCAGCCATTGCCATCCGCCGCAACAGCCATCTGCAGATCGACATTCTCATCAATCTGATGAAGCCGAAGGTGCGGACCATCCTCACCATCATCGCCACTCTGGCCGGCATGGTGTTCATGGTATTCCTGCTGTCCTACTCCATCACCCTGGTGCAGACCGGCGCCCGCACCATGTCTGCGGGGCTTGGGATCCCCATGTCCATCCCCTATTCCTGTATGCCCGTCGGCATCGTGCTGATGCTCCTGACTTCCATTGAGGTCCTCTTCAAGAACATCTCTGCCCTGCGCGGGGCCGGAAAGGAGGCCCAGGTATGAACGCCGGCCTGTTAATCATCATTCTGCTGCTGGGTCTCGCCCTCCTGGGATTCCCCATCTACATCGCCCTGGGCATCGGCGCCCTGGCGGCCCTGAACCTGGCGGACCTGCCCCTGATTGTGCTGCCTCAGAGAATGTTCGCGGGCATGAACGGCAGCGCCCTGCTGGCCATCCCCTTCTTCATTCTGGCGGGCAATATCATGTCCCGCAGTATTACAGGAAAACTGATTGACATTTGTAATGCCATTATAGGACACATCAAGGGCAGCCTGTCCCTGGTGACCATTCTGGCCTCCGCCCTGTTCGGCGCTATCTCCGGCTCCGGCGTGGCCACCGCCTCCGCCATCGGCGGCATCACCATCCCCGCCATGAAGCGGGAGGGCTATCCCGCCCCCTTCGCCGTGGGCGTAGCGTCCATCTCCTCCATCCTGGGTCCCATCATTCCGCCCTCCATTGTGCTGATCGTGTACGCCAGCATCACCAATGTGTCCGTGGCGGAGCTGTTCCTGGGCTCCGTGTTGCCGGGCATCATTCTGGCGGTGGCTCTGATTGCCTACGGCCTGTATTACGGCCACAAGCACAATCTGCCGGCCCATGAGAAGCCCAACCTGAGGAAGATCGGCTCCTCCGTGCGCAAGGGCATCTGGGCGCTGCTGATGCCCATCATCATCCTGGGCGGCATCTTCGGCGGCATCTTCACCCCCACCGAGGCCTCTGCCGTGGCAGTGGTGTACAGCCTGATCATCAGCCTCTTCGTATACAAGGACATGAGCTTCAAGGAGCTGCCCCAGGTGTTTGTGGAGGGCGCAGTTTCCACCGCCACCATCATGGTGATGGTGGGCCTGTCCTCCGCCTCCAGCTATGTAATCACCACCTCCGGCCTGCCCCAGCAGCTGGTCTCCTTCTTCAGCTCCATCACAAACAGCCCCGTCGTCATTCTGCTGCTGCTGAACATTCTGTTCCTGATCATCGGTATGCTGATGGAGGCCAATGCGGCTGTGGTGATGATGACCCCGATCCTGCTGCCGCTGTTGAATGCCTTCGGCATCGATCTGCTGCAGTTCGGCATCGTCATGAGCTTCAACCTCTGCATCGGTCTGGTGACGCCGCCGGTGGGCCTGTGTCTGCTGCTGTGCAACCAGACCGGCGAAACCCGGCTGTCTCACTCCCTGAAGGCCATGATGCCCATGCTGCTGATCTCCATTATCGTGTTGTTCCTCATCACCTATGTCTCGCCCCTCACCACCTTGCTTCCCAGCATCATGGCGGGCTGATTGCGAAGAAAGGAAGTCTTGGATATGCAAAAAATCGGATTTTTGGGAATGGGCGTCATGGGACTGCCTATGGCGAAAAACGTGGTGCAGAAGTGCGGGCTGCCCGTGCTGGGCTACGATGTGGTCCAGCAGCAGATGGACGCCTTCCGGGAGGCAGGCGGCATCCCCGTCAGTGACCCGGCAGAAATCTACAAGGCCTGCGACGTGATCCTCCAGATCCTGCCCACCCATCCCATCATCCGCAACAGCGTGGAGCAGGCCATCCAGTACGGTAAGCCCGGCAATGTGATTGTGGACCTGAGCTCCACCGCACCGGACATCATTCTGGAGCTGTACCAGCAGGCCAAGGACGCGGGGATGTTCCTGCTGGACTCCCCGGTCAGCGGCGGCAACCCCATGGCCATCGCCGGGACGCTGGCCATTATGACCGGCGGCGACAAAGAGGCCTTTGACAAGGTAAAGCCGGTCCTGGCGTGCATGGGCAGTCCCGTTTACACCGGCGGCCCCGCCAGCGGCAGCGTCACCAAGCTGGTGAACAACATGATCGGCGGCGCCATCCTGGTGGCCATTGCGGAGGGCTATGCCTTCGCGGCCAAGGCGGGCATCGACCTGCAGACCACGTTCGAGGCCACCCGGGGCGGCTTTGCCGGCGGTCCCATGTACGACAACAAGGTGCCCAAGATCATTAAGCGGGACTACACCCCCGGCGCGCGGATCGCCGTCCACCGGAAGGACATCCTGAACGCCAAGCACTATGCCCACAAGCTGGACATCGACACGCCGCTGACAGATGTGGTCCTCCATGTGATGGACTGGATGAACGACAACGGCCACATCGACGAGGACCAGGCGGCACTGGTCAAGTATTACGAGGACAAGATGGGCGTGAAGGTCGGCCGGGAGGAGACGGCAGACTGACGCTTGTCAGACGATCAATCTCAGAGTGCGCGGGGACCGGATGCCTGTCCGGTCCCCGCGCATTTCTGTAAAGAGGGGCCGCCGGCAAAGCCGGCGGCCCCTCTTTGATTCAGGAGATCAGGTCTGCTCCAAAGGCTCACGCCCCGGCAAGGCACTGCTCCAGCGCATCCAGCGCCTCTCCGGCATCCGCTCCGTCTGCGGTGATCGTGATCCGCGTCCCCGCTCCGATGGACAGGGAGAGCACACCCAGCAGGCTTTTGGCATTGACGTTGTTGTCGCCGTATACGACGCGGACGACGCTGGTAAAGCGGTTGGCAGTCTGGATGAACCGGGCCGCCGTCTGATGGTGCAGGCCGTCAGGGACCTGGACCGTGACTTCTCTCGTGCACAGCATAAGAAGACCTCCTCAGTTTCTCCTTGCCGCGGGCTGTCCGCCCGCTGTGATGGAACAAAATGATTATACCTTCTTTTTCCTGTCCGGGCAAGGGGGTAACGCAAACCCGAGAGCGCCGGGATGGCCCCTGACAGAAGCATGGAGACGTGCCGCATCCGAAGGCACAGCCATCCCGCAGCCTCACGGCCTGCCGCTCCGGGCAACCAGGGGTATCCCGCAGGGCCGCATCAGCTGGAGTGCGCAATGCCCAGCGGCAAAATCCCTGATGCGCCGGGTTCCATCCCAGGGGCTTTTCACAGTCTCCGCATCATTTGACACCCGAAAAAGTCCCATGCCTCGGCTCCCGCCCCCTGCTGCCCCGTAAATAGCATCCGCCCCAGCGCATCTCCTCTACGGCAGCATCTGCTTCCGGTCCAGCTCCTCCAGCCAAGCGGCCGTGTTTGCGAAAATGGTCCGGTAAAAGCCGCTGTCCATGAAATCGTCGAAATCCTCCATCTTCAAAAAGGCGGCGTTCTGGGTGTGGCGGCCGTCGATCTCATCCAGGTGATTCAGCACGCCGTACTCTTCGCCATAGAGGCCGATGAACTGCCAGAACACGGGGAAACGGGAGGTCTTGATGAGGATCTCCTCGATCTCCCAGTCGGACTGCAACCGGCCATCCGTCAGGAACAGCACCAGAATGGGCCTGCGCAGGCCGCCGTAGATCATCATGATGTCCCGCATGGCCTCCGGCTCGTTGTTGTACTGGTAGTTGAGCATGCTCATCCACCGCTCGTATCCGCCGGCCTGAGAGAAGGTGTAGTCCCGGATGTTATCCAGCGTCACCGGCTCCAGCTGGCGGCTCTTCGCAGCAAAGGCCCAGCAGTCCAGGGCGCCGCTGTCTGACAGGGTGGAGGACAGGGCGAAGAACTTGTCGAACATCTGCTGGACCCGGCCCCCGCGGTACAGGTCGAACATGGAGCCGGAGGCATCGGCGCACAGGACCGTCTGAAGGTCCCTCTCCGCTGCCCGGGGCACCTGGGCCAGTGCTGCAAAGGAGGCTTTGTACAACGGCGCCAGGAAGTCCAGGTCCCCTTGGCAGCGGCGGGCCAGCCCCTCCATGCGGGTGCAGACATGGGGCGGCAGGGAGCGCAGGATGTCCCCCACGGAAGGAGGCGGACCGCCGGCGGGCGCGGCCGGCTGCCGGGTTGTCCGGGCAGACACAGCTGTCCGGACAGGCGGCGGAGGCGGCGGGACCGGGTCTGACACCACGCCGCCGAAGCTCTCCACCAGGGCCCGGAGGCCGCCGTTGAAGCCCCGGCCCACGGCGCTGAACTTCCAGTCCCCGTTTTTCCGGTAGAGCTCGCCGGCCACGATGGCTCGCTCCCCGGAGAACTCGTTCCCCGCGTAGGCATACCGGGCCATCTCCTCCCCTCTGACCCACAGACCGATGCTGCCCTGTTCCAGCTCCCGCAGGGTGCGGCCGCCGTCAATGGCGGCAGTGAAGGAGAGCCGCTGGATATGGTCCGGCAGGGCCGCCAGATCCACCTGGAATCGGGCCGTTCCGCCGGATGCTCCCTCAGAGAGGGCCATGGCCCCTTCCGGCGAGCGCCGCTGGTTATAGAAAAGAAAATACCGCTCGTCGGAGAGGCGGCCTGCGCTGTCCAGGCCAAAGCAGGACACGTCGACCGCCAGGGGCCCCTGATGCCGCAGCTCCACCTCCAGGGTCCAGGTCCGGCAGACGGTTTGAATGGAGATCTTCTGTCCCCGCTGCAAATCCAACATGACTTCGGCTCCTCTCCCGTGTTATTTGTGGCCCGCCACCCAGCGGAAGCCGAAGTGGTAATGGGCGTCCACAGCCCGGTGGCTGTTGAAAAACAAGTCCTCCCGCCGGACCTCCAGCCCGCCGTCCCGGCCGGTGAGGCTGGCCAGGACGCAGAACCGTTCGTTGCTGTTGGGGTTGTCGATCTGGACCTCAATATCCGGCGCCCCCTGCTGGCTCAACACCACCCGGGCGTTGGTGGACCGCCAGTTGGGCACGCCCTCATAGATGAAGGCGAAAACCACGGCGAAGTCGATCAGCTCCGGCCGGAAGAAGTCCATGTTTTCGCCGTTGGCGCTGGCGCCGGAGCGGTCGTCCTTGTCCAGCTTGATGTAGGGGGGCTGATCGGCGACACCGAAGCTGTTGCCCAGGGCCTGGATGACCCCCTGCCGCCCGTCCTTCAGCCGGTACATACAGGCCAGATCCAGGTCGATGCCCCGGCTGAACAGGCCCCGCCGCTGGTCCCAGTTCAGGTTCACGTGGATGCGCCGACGGTTTTTCGTCAGGTCGATCTTGTGGCTCTCTCCGCTCTTCTTCAGGCTGATTTTGGAGAGATTCACCTTCGGCTCCGGCGGAGCGGGTGCCGGGGTCGGCGGGTCAGGCTTGACCTCCTCCCCGCCGAAGTGGGCCAGCAGGGCGGAGAGTCCCCCGTTGAAGCCGCTGTCCACCACGGAAAAGCGCCAAATCCCATCCTTGCGGTACACCTCGCAGAGAATCAGGGCCTTCTCCTGTTGATACCCCGCACCGGTGAAGACATAGGCCGCCCGGTCCAACTCTCCTTCCAGCGTCAGGAGTCCCCGGGCCAGCGCCTGCATGGTGCCGCTCTCCGCCGCCACCGTCACCACCAGCCTCTGCAGGAAGCCCGGAAGGCGGTTCAGGTCCACCGAGAATACCGTGGACTCCCCGGACTGGTGCATGGAGACGGCGCCCTCCGGCGAACTGGTCTGGTTGTAAAAAATAAAATAACGGTCGTCGGACAACTTCCCCGCTCCGTCCACGCCGAAGCAGGTCACGTCCGCCTCGCTCCCCGGCAGGGACACCGTCACGGAGATTCGCAGCTGTCCGCTTCCGGTCAGGTCCGCCAGTTTGCACTTCTGTCCCTTCTGCAGTTCCATGGGATCCCGTCCTTTCTCGCATATCCGTTTCTCCGCCCTGCGGGTTTACCTCCCTATTTTAGTGGATGGCGGCCGCCGAATCAAGAAGTGGATCCGGTTTTTCAACCCAGCGGGCGCAGATCTATCCGGCCGCCGCAGGCCCGCTATGCGTCTCCCCGCAGCAGAAACAGCCGGAGGACCTTCTCAGCCAGCCGGACCTCCCGGGGCGTGCACCGGGCCAGCAGGGCCTCTATGGCGGTCAGATCCGCATCGGGCTGAATCTCCTCTCCCAAAAGGATATACTCCATTGAGAGCTGCGACGTCTTCGATAATTTAATCAGCGTGTCAATGGACATCTGCGAGGTCCCCACCTCGATCTGGCCGTAATAGCCGGCGCTGATATCCGCCAGCTCGGCAAACTCCTCCCGGGTGAGGCCCAGAAGGGTCCTCTGCTGCCGCAGCCGGTGCCCCATGGCGACTCGCTCCTGTTTTGTCATCTGTTTCACGCTCCTTTTAGAATAAGTCTATTCTGGAACGTGTCCATTCAAAATATGCTATAAGATATTGATTTTAGTTATCTTATAGTGTATATTTTGAGTGAGAAAATCTCCGTATCCATTGTGGTGCAATGGATTAGGAGTTTTTTCAAAAGCGGTTTCACGTGCATAACAATTGTCACAAAAAACGTTAGCTTATAGAGAAGATTCCGGCACCCGCAGGCTTCCAAAAGCAGGAAGGTCATTTTTGTGACACACAAGCGTAACAAAACGAGGAGACGCCATGCAGAGTTACACGCTCAACCGCCCCGATGGAGCCTTGCTTTGCCGGGTGCTGGAACAGCATACAAATGATGCCGCGGGAGCCATCCTGCGGCTGGCGTGGATGGCCGGTCTGATGCGGGACGAAATCCAGCACCTCACCTGGGCTCAGGTGGATCTGCTGGGCGAACAGCTCCTGCTGCCGGACCGGGCGGTCCCGCTGGCCCCGGAGCTGGCCGCCTGGCTGGAGGCCCTGCGCCAGGAGCGGAACGGCAGCAGCGAACGGGTGGTGCTGTCGGACCGGGACCAGCAGCCTCTGGCGGCCCAGTCCATCTCCCGCCTGGCCCGCGCCGCGCTGGACGCCGGGGACCTGAAGGCCGTCCGCCTGATCGACCTGCGCCACGACTACGTTCTGCGGCAGCTGGAACGTCACGACTGGCAGTACGTCTCCCGGATCACCGGGCTGGAGGCCGCCGCCATGAACGTCCACTTCGCGGCCTACCTGACGGAGAAGAAGGTCTCCACCCGCATCCGCCGGAAGGCAGCGCCGCAGATCGACGAGTTCGCCCTCTGGAAGCTGCTGCAGGCGGAACAGGACACCCCCGCCGGGGCGGCCCTGTGGCTCACCTGGCAGCTGGGGCTCCAGGTGGAGGAGATCGCGTCGCTGCGGTGGGACCAGGTGGACCTGCAGAAGGAGCGGCTTATCCTGCCGGACAGGCAGGTCCGCCTGACCAGCGGCGTCCTGTCCATTCTCCAGAAGCTGCGCAAGGCGGCGCCGCCAGAGGCGGAGTGGGTCCTGATGTCCCCCCGCAGCCGCCGCCCCTATGAGCGCACCCGCCTGTCCAAGCTGGTGCGGGCGGCGCTGGTGCAGGGCGGGCTGGACGATCTCTCCCTGCGGGACCTGCGCCTGGACTACGACATCCGGGTGGGCGGCGAGAACCAGGTGCTGGACGTTGTCCGGCGCCAGGGCTCCATCACCCGGAATGAGGTGATGGCCCTTCTGCGGGTCTCCAAGAACACGGCCTACAACCGGCTTCGGCAGATGGTGGCCCGGGGAAAGCTGACCAAAGTGGGAAACCGCTATTACCTGCCCAGCACGGTGGTGCCGCCGGAGGACCAGGAGCAGGCGATCCTGGCGTACCTGTCGGAGGCGGGGTTTGCCTACCGCCAGGACATTGCCCGGGTGCTGCGAATCGGCCCTCGCCAGTGCTGGCCCATTCTCCAGCGGATGCTGGCGGAGCACCAGATCGCCAAGGACGGGCAGAAATACATCCTCTTGCAGAAGGAGGCGTGAGACCGGGCAGCCCCGGTTTCCCGCCTCTCTCTTTTTTGGAAATCTGCAACTTTTGTTACATAAATTACCACGAATCAGGCGCTTTTGAACGGCGTGTTTCGTTTGAATAACAATCACGCCGAATCCGTAGACAATCCGGAAAAACACTGATACATTGGCGTTGCGGACGGCGGGAGTGTCACTGGCGGCCGGCTCTGTGGTTGGTGTAGGCCGACACAAGTTGGTTGGCTAGCCCCCACACGAATCTCAGACCCGGCGGCAGGCATACCGGCGGACCGCAAATATTTTAAAGGAGGAGAAATCCCAAATGAAGAAGTTCCTTTCTCTGGTGCTTGCTCTGGTGATGACCATGTCTCTGGTCACCGTCAGCGCCGGCGCCAAGGACTTCACGGACGACAGCGAGATCACCTACAAGGAAGCTGTGGATGTGATCTCTGCTCTGGGCGTTGTCGACGGTTATTCCGGCGGCGACTTCCGTCCCGATGATGTCCTGACCCGCGGTGCGGCCGCCAAGATCATCTGCAACCTGATCCTGGGCCCCACCACTGCCTCCGCTCTGAGCGCAGGCACCGCCCCCTTCAAGGATGTTCCCGTGACCAACACCTTTGCGGGCTACATCACCTACTGCTCTCAGCAGGGTATCATCAGCGGCTACGCTGACGGCACCTTCCGTCCCACCGGCACCCTGAGCGGCAACGCGTTCATGAAGATGCTGCTGGGCGCTCTGGGCTATGACAGCTCCATCGAGGGCTACACCGGCCCCAACTGGACCGTGTCCGTCATCAAGCAGGCCGTGGGCATTGGCCTGGACGACGGCAACGACGAGTTCGTGGGCTCCAAGGCCGTGACCCGCCAGGAGGCTGCCCTGTATGCGTTCAACATGCTGCAGGCCACCATGGTGGAGTATGACCAGCAGAACACCATCGTTGTGGGTGACATCACCATCAACACCACTTCCAGCCGTTCCGATGTGGAGAACAACGGCAAGAGCGACAAGTACATCAATTCCGATGGCAAGATGCAGTTTGCTGAGAAGTACTTCACTGATCTGAGACTGGATGACAGCGGCGAGGATGACTTTGCTCGCCCCTCCAACGTCTGGACCCTGAAGTCCGACGAGATCGGCACCTATGCCAAGGATGCTGACGCCACCTACACCACTAAGGTGGAAGTGGGAGACATCTACAAGGATCTGGGCCTGAACAAGACCGTTGCCAAGGACGATGTCTCTGTGTATGTGGACGGCGTTTCCTCCAAGGATCACCCCAACATGAAGGATCAGCTGCCCGTGGCCATCAAGAAGGGTGACGATGACACCAAGTTCGGTGCCAACGGTGTGTTGACCGAAGTCTTCTATGACGAGGATGACGGCACCGTCACTATCACCGAGGTCAACACCTATGTGGGCCAAGTGAGCAAAAACGTGGCCGCCACTTCTAAGAAGGACGCCTATGTGGTTGTCTCCACCTTGGATGTCGTGCCCTCCGAGAGCGGCAATCTGGAGTTCGAGACCAACGAGGAGTTCGAGGAGGACGCCTATGTCCTGTACACCTACTCTGAAGCAGCTGAGGAAGTGAAGTCGGTTGCCGCAGCTGAGGAAGTCTCCGGCACCGTGACCAAGGTTATCAACAAAGCCTCTGACGATGAAAATAAGGGGCTGACCATTGCTGATACCGCTTACAAGACCTCCAGGACCGTTTCCGGTGAGCTGCTGGGTGACGTGAGCGTGAAGAACGACTACACCGTCTACCTGGATGCCTATGGCTATGTCATTTACATCGAGGAAGAGGAACTGACCGCTCAGGACTATGCCCTGGTGCTGGCCACCGCCAACAAGAGTGACTTCGTCGGCAAGAAGGCCGAGCTCCTGTTTGCCGACGGCACCACCAAGGTAGTCACCACCGAGAAAGACTACAGCAACGATATTGCTGACAACACCATTGTTACTTACAAGGTGGATTCCGACAATGTCTACACGCTGAAGGAAGTTTCCTCCAAGCAGGACAAGGGTGGCTATAACAAGACTGTAAAAGAAACCGATATTTCCAACTTCGTTCTGAAGAACGACAAGGCCAGCATTAATGTGGACGGCACTGCCGTGACCGCCAACTCCAAGACCCTGTTTGTGGTTCAGGATACCGAGGACACCGACGAGTACACCGCCTATACTGGCATCAAGAACGCACCCAGCATTACGGCTGCCAGCGGCAAGGATCGTCAGGTCGACGTGTACTACTTCTGCAAGAACGGCAGCATGGTCACTGTCATGTTCATCATGCCCGAGTCCAAGGTGGACGTGGAGGACGACAGCTCCAAGATGCTGTTCCTGGCCGGCGAGTCTGTCTCCGATCTGATTCACGACGCGGATGACGACTACTTCGAGTACAATGCTGTTGTCAACGGCGAGATCACCACTGTCAAGGTGGCCGAGGAGCTGGGAGATGGGCTGAACGGCCTGTACAAGAGTTTCTCCACCAATAAGTACGGCGTCATCACCAAGGTGACCCGTTACGATTCCTTTGACAACACCACGGATTCCAAGCAGGCTGTGAACGGTGGCACCGGCGTTGACAAGCGTTCCGGCGACTACACCGTCATTCTGGATACTGCGGATGACAACTGGACTGTCAGTGTGGATGATGACGCCGCCTTCTACACCGTCGACAAGAAGGGCAACATCAGCACCGGCTCTTACCGTTCCGTGGTGAAGGACAACAACGATAAGGTCTATGCTGTAATCAGCGACTATCTGGTGCAGTCCCTGTTCATTGAGACCGTTGAGGACGATGAGAAGGACAGCGGCAAGGTGGAGATCCCCTCCAATGTGGTAGTGGACATCTCCGATCTCAACAGCATGACGGTCACCTACCGCACCGGCACCGATAAGCCCAACGCCATGGATGCCGTGGAGTACCTGAAGACCGCCCTGGCCGACAAGGGCTATGAGGTCGGTACAATTAAGAACAACAGCGGCACCTATGAGTTCACTCTGAATGATGTGGAAGGCGCTGCGAAGTTCAACTCCAGCACTGGAATCATTGAGGGCTATGCGGTCTCCATCAACGGCTCTGCCAAGCTGCTGAACAAGACCACTCAGATTCAGAATCTTGGTCTGAAGTCCGGCCTGTATGTAGCAATCACTGATGACGAAGGCAATGTCACCTACGAGAAGATTGCCAGCAATTCTAATGCCATTAAGGATGGCTACCAGTATGAAGATGGCTTCTACAAAGTTATCAAAACTGTTGCCAAGACTGGTACTTTGAACGATGATAGCAGCATCACCGTTGCCATCTCCGATCTCGACGCCAACGACCTGTACATCAAGTCCGGTGAAGAGGTCGAGATCGAGGTCACTCTGATCGCTCAGGCCGACACTGACTTTACACTGAACAAGGGCATCAATGTTGACACAGTTACAAGCAACAATGGCGGTGCTCTGACCGGCGATGTGAAGAACGTCTCCCTGTGGGATGCTGGCGATATCGCTCCCAAGTCCAGCGGTACTGCGGACTCTCAAACCCTGACGGTTAAGATTTCCGACAGCACTCCGATCACCAATGACATCACTCTGACTGTCACCCTGGCTGACGCCAACGCCTGAGATTCTCTTCGGTATATCAGCATTTCTTTATAACGAAAGCCCCCACTCTGAAAAGAGTGGGGGCTTTTGCTCATTTTAGTCCCGGGCACAGGTAGTCAGCCCAGAAACAAGCAGGAACTATTTTTCTGAGAAAGCCGCCACGCCGCCCCGGCAGAAACAGCCCATAAATCCAGACGCGCAAGCGTCCATCTTCCCAACAGCCGCGGCCTCCAGGAATATTCCTGGAGGCCGCGGCTGCCCCCTGCCCGGAGCACAACGCAGCGGGCGCCATCACATCAGGCACACCAGCAGCGTAAAGGCCAGGCTGATGGGGATGCAGAGGGAGTGGATCGCCCCCACGGCGCCGGAATCACAGCCGCACCGCTCACAGTAGGCCAGGGAGACAGAGGGCACCGGCGCCAGAAGGCTCAGCACCAGCACCTGCCGGACCCCGGCGGGCAGCGGCAGCATCCAGCAGACGGCGGAGGCCGCCAGGCCGAATCCATAGCGCAGCAGGACCACCCGCAGAACATCGGACCGGCTCTCCTGCGGGATCCGCGGCTCCAGCAGCAATCCGATCATCAGCATCGCCAGAAAGGCGTTGGCCTGGCCGAACATCCCCGCCACGGTGTAAACCGTCTGCGGCAGGCGCAGGCCGAGCAGCCCCAGGAGCAGAATGGCCAAAAAGGTGTCGAAGGGCACGGAGCGGAGCATTCTGCCCAGAACAGAGCGGACCGTCAGGCGCTCCCCGCCGGTGAGGGCGGCCGTCAGCGCATAGGCGCCGCCGCAGTTGAAGGGGCTGTTGCCCGCGTCAAACATGGAGACGGCCAGCAGCATGTCCGGCGGCAGAAAGCTCTGCACAAAGGGCAGGACAAAGGTGCCGATATTGTAGCTGGGGGCGTTGAGCAGGTAGAGCGCCCGGACGGGCCCCGGCCGCCTCCGGGTCACCAGGGCGGAGACAGCCAGCAGCAGGACATTGGCGGCTGCTGCCGCGGCGAGAACCGCCAGCAGGGACGGAACCAGCCTGAACGCGCTGAAGCTGGAGAGGAGAGCCCCCGGCAGCGTCAGGTTGACGATGATCCTGGACAGCAGACGGGCATCGCCCTGCTGAAAGACGCCCCGTCTCTTGAGAAGGTATCCCAGCGCCACGATCAGCAGCAGCCCGCCGGTTTTGATGAGTAAAGCGTCCATGCCGAAACCTCCTGAAATGGACACAGCCACCAGGACGTGCCTGGTGACTGTGCCGGAAAAAAGAAGAAAAGAAGATTGGGAAAAATCAGTGCTCAGAGTTGAGGCGCTGCCGGCTGCGGCTGACCACCGCCTGGATCACAATGAACAGGCACAGCAGCAGGGCGATGATGATGCGCGTCCACCAGGCGGAGAGCGTCCCCTGGAAGGTGATGAAGGTTTGAATCACACCCTGGATCAGCACGCCGAGAAGGGTGCCTGGCAGGAAGGCCACGCCGCCGGACATCAGCGTGCCGCCGATCACGGAGGAGGCGATGGCGTCCATCTCCATGCTGACGGCGTGGAGGGGATACCCGGAGAGCATGATGAGGGAGTAGACCACACCGGCCAGCGCCGAGCAGAAGCCGCACACCACGTAGGCGAGGATTTTCGTCCGTTTGGTGGGAAGGCCCATCAGCTGCGCAGACATCTCATTTCCGCCCAGCGCGTAGATGTTCCGGCCGAATCGGGTGAACTTCAGCACCAATGTGGCCGCAACCAGCGTCACCAGCGCGATCACCACGCCCACGGAGATGAATCCGCCGGGCAGGACATAGATCCGTGCGGACGCCAGCGAGGTGTACACGGGATTGTCAATAACAATCGTCTCCCGGGAGATGATCGCCGTCATGCCGCGGGCGAAGAACTGCCCCGCCAGCGTGACAATGAAGGGCTGCATGTTGAATTCCGTAATCAGCCAGCCCTGGACCAGGCCGAACACAGCCCCCATGGCCAGCACGATCAGGATGACGGCGGGCGCGGGCAGGCCCGTGTTCTGCAGCATCTGCGCCGACGACATACAGGTCAGCGCCACCACAGAGCCGATGGAGATGTCAATCCCGCCGATCAGCAGGACAAAGGTGATGCCGATGGTGGCAATAATCAGGGCCGCGTTGTCGATCAGCAGGTTGCAGAACACCTGGGGCTTCATGAAGCCCCGGTAGTTCATCATGCCGACCACATACAGCAGCACGAACAGGCTCAGGGTGATGCCGAAGGAAAAATACCGGGAACCGACCAGGCGGTCTTTCAGGCTGCTCTTCTGCTTCATCTCTGCTTCACCGCCTTTTCTGCTGTGCGCTTCTCCAGAACACCCTTGAATTTTTCGGACTGGAGGAGGCAGATCAAAATGACCACAAGGGCCTTGTATACCGGCAGCTGCTCCGAGGAGACGCCCAGCGCGTACAGCGTGGTGGTCATCGTCTGGATGGTGATGGCGCCGATGATGGAGCCGCCGATGTAGAATTTGCCGCCGCTGAGAAGCGTTCCGCCCAGGGCCACGGACAAGATGGCGTCCATCTCCATGTTGAGGCCGGCGTTGTTGGGGTCCGCCGCCGCGATCATGGAGGATTCCATCAGTCCGGCAATGCCGGCGCAGATGCCGGAGAAGACGTACACCATAAAGATGATGGAGGAGACCTTGAGGCCCGTGCGCCGGGCGGCGTTGGCATTGATGCCCACCGCCTGGACGAACAGTCCCACAGACGTCTTTTTCTGGATCAGAACCACAAACAGCACCATGAGGGCGGCAATGAAGATGGTGGTAGGCAGGGGGCTGCCGGGAATGGTGGTGCCGATGTAGGTGAAGGGCTCATAGTACACGGTGACATTCTGCCCCTTGGTAATCAGCATGGCGATGCCTCGTCCGGCGGTCAGCAGAATCAGTGTGGCCACCATGGGCTGGATCTTCAGCTTGGAGACCAGGAAGCCGTTCCACACGCCGCACAGGGCGCAGACCAGCACGGCGATCAGACAGGCCGGCAGCAGCGGCATATTGGCTGTGCCGTCCCCTGCTCCGCCGATCAGAGAGCAGCAGATGGCGCCAGAGATGGCGATGACAGAGCCTTGGGAGATGTCGATGCCCCCGGTGGCGATGACGAAGGTCATGCCCATAGACAAGATCACCAGGATCGAAGCCCGGTTGAGAATGTCAATAATGCGCCCGTAAAACTGGCCGTTCTGGAACTCAATGGCAAAAAAGCCGGGGGTGGCAAACGCGTTGAACACCAGCAGCAGAGCCAGGGCAAACAGCGGCAGAAACAGGTGGTTGGACGTCACCTTTTTCACTTTTCCCATCATTCAGGCACCTCCTGCAATGGCTGCCATCACCCGGTCGGAGTTGATGTCGTCGCCGGTCAGTTCCGCCACCTTCCGCCGGTCCCGCAGGACTGCCAGGCGTGTGCAGGTGCGGGTCATCTCGTCAATCTCGCTGGAGATGAAGATGATGGACATGTGCTGCTCCCGGGCCAGCTGGATCACCATTTTCTGGATCTCCGTCTTGGTGCCGATGTCGATGCCGCGGGTGGGCTCATCCAGGATCAGCAGATCCGGCTGCGTCACCAGCCAGCGGGCGATGATGGCCTTCTGCTGGTTGCCGCCGGAGAGGTTGCGGATCAGCTGCTCCGGAGAGGAGACCTTGATCTGCAGCAGCTTGATGTACTCGTCGGCGATCCGCTCCTGCTCCTTCAGGGGAATGTGGTTCCACATGCCCTTTTTGGCCTGAAGGCCGATGATGATGTTCTCCCGGACGGAGAGGTCCCCGATGATGCCCTGAATCTTCCGGTCCTCCGGGCAAAAGGCGATCTTGTGGTGCATGGCGTCCAGGGGGGAGTTGAAATGGACTTCCCGGCCGTTCATCCGCAGTGCGCCCTGTTCGGGCTTGGCCACGCCGGCCAGAAGCTCTGCCGTTTCCGTGCGGCCTGAGCCCAACAGGCCGGCAAAGCCCACGACTTCGCCCCTGTGGATCTGCAGGTCAAAATCCTGGATACGGCCGAACGCGGAGAGTCCGTCGGCCTCGATCAGCACCTCGTCCCCGCACAGGGCGGTGTTTTTGCCCATGCTCTGAATATCCCCCAGCTCCTTGCCGATCATCTTGGAGATCAGCTCCACCCGGGGCAGCTCCGCCACGGCATAGGCGCCCACCAGCTCACCGTTGCGCAGCACCGTGATCCGGTCGCAGAGCTCATAGATCTGATCCAGGAAGTGGGAGACAAAGATGACCCCCAGGCCCTGGGCCTTCAGCTTGCGCACCACTGCGAACAGGCGCTGGGTCTCCTCCTCATCCAGGGAGGAGGTGGGCTCGTCCAGGATCAGCACCTTTGCGTCCACATCCACCGCACGGGCAATGGCAATCATCTGCTGGACGGCCACCGAGTAGCTCCCCAGCGTCTTTGTCACGTCAATGTTCAGATTCAGCGTAGTCAGCAGCTCCGCGGCCCGGCGGTTGATGGTCTTCCAGTCGATGCCGCCCGCCTTTTTGGGCTCACGGCCGATAAAGATGTTCTCCGCCACGCTCAGATTGGGGCACAGGTTGACCTCCTGATACACGGTGGAAATGCCGCACTTCATGGCCTCCAGCGGGCTGGAGGGGGAAATGGGCCTGCCCTCCATGGCGATCTTGCCGCCGTCCTTTGCGTGGACGCCGGTCAGGACCTTAATCAGGGTGGATTTTCCCGCGCCGTTTTCGCCGACCAGCGCGTGGACTTCACCGGAGTGCAGGGTGAAATCCACATTCTCCAGCGCGCGGACGCCGGGGAAGTATTTACAGATTCCCCGCATTGTCAACAGGGCTTCTTCTGCCACAGGTCATCACATCCTTTGTCTTGGATTCGGCGGGCCTGGCATCCCGCCGGAGGCCCTGGGGAGCCAGGGCAAAACAGTCCGCGGGCGGGGAGGACATCCCCCGCCCGCGGGATCATGGAACGGTTGGCGAAAGCCGGTCAATAGGTGCGGTTGGGCATCTCCTGCTCGGCAATGTCAGCGGGGAAGATCCCCTCTTCCAGCTCAATGGTGGCGGGTACTTCTTCGCCGGCCACAATCTTCTTGGCGGTTTCCATCAGGGTCTCGCCGAAGTTGGGGGTGTGCTCCACGGCGCAGTTCATCTTGCCCTCGATCATAGCGTTGAACTCGCCCTTGGCGGCGTCGATGGAGACGATGACGATGTCCTCACCGGGCTTCAGTCCGGCAGCCTCAATGGCCTGAATAGCGCCCAGAGCCATATCGCCGTTGCAGGAGAAGAGAATATCGATCTTGTCCCCGTCGGACTTCAGGAAGGACTCCATGACCTCCATGCCCTTGGCACGGGTGTACTCACCGGTCTGGGAACAGATGACGTTGTACTTGCCGCTGTTGGGGGATTCGGCCATGGCATCGGTGAAGCCCTGCAGGCGGTCGGCGGCCACGGAGGAGCCGACCGTGCCCTCCAGAATCGCCACCTGGAACTGATCGCCGCCGGCACGGGGAGTCTTGCCCTCAGCAGTCATATACTCGTCAACCCAATTGAAGGCATTGGCACCCTCCTTCAGGGCGTCGGCAAAGATGTGGGTCACATACAGAGAGGGGTCCGCAGTCACGCCGCGGTCCACCAGGACCACCGGGATCCCGGCGTCCTTGGCCTCCTGCAGGACCGTATCCCAGCCGGTCTCCACGATGGGGCAGAAGGAGATCACATCCACGTCAGATGCGATGAAGGAGCGGATGGCCTTGATCTGGTTCTCCTGCTTCTGCTGTGCGTCGGAGAACTGGAGGGTCACGCCGGCGGCCTCCGCGGCAGCCTTGATGTTGTCGGTGTTGGCAGTGCGCCACTCGCTCTCAGAACCGACCTGGGCAAATCCAAGGGTGATGCTGTCCTCACTGCCGGCATCGGCGCTTTCCGCGCCTCCATCACTGCAGGCGGCCAGAGACAGGGCCATCGCAGCGGCCAAAACGCCGGTCAACCATTTCTTCAGTTTCATACCTTTCAATCCTTTCTCGCTTTCTTCATCTTCCGAATGGGCGGTCTCGCGCCCTGTGTTAAATAATATACAAGACGCCTCCACCTTTGAAAAGAGGCGCTCCAACGGGTTTTTATTTGAATTTTACAGAAAAAAGTCCGGCCGGAAAGCCGGACTTTTGCTTTTTTCTGCTGCTTCTCAGCTTTTTTACGATTTTGCCGGAATCTGTAGCGTGACCCGGGTCCCGCAGCCCAGCCGAGAACTCACGTGAATGCCGTAATCCGCTCCATAGGCCAGCTGAATGCGCTTTTGGATATTGGGCAGCCCAAACCCGCCCTCGGAGATCTGACCGAGATCTCCGGCCACCTCCCGTTGCACTTCCTCCAATTTCTCAGGCGTCATGCCGCAGCCGTCGTCCGCCACCTGAACCACCAGGCAGCCGTCCTTCACATCGGCGCAGACGCGGATGGTGCCGCCCCCCCGCTTCTTTTCAATGCCGTGGTACAGCGCGTTTTCCACAAGGGGCTGCAGGCTCAGCTTTTGGATCCGGCAGTCCAAGGCTTCGGGCTCCGCCTGGATCTCATAGTTCAGGATATCGGCATAGCGCACTTTCTGAATATAGAGATAGCTTTGGATGCAGGACAGCTCCTCCTGAAGGGACACCACTGCGCGGCCTTTGCTGAGGACCACCCGGAAAAACCGGGAGAGGGACTGGACCACCTGAATGACCTGCTCCTTATCCCCGGACTCCGCCAGCCAGACGATGATCTCCAGCGTGTTGTAGAGAAAGTGGGGATTGATCTGTTCCTGAAGCAGCCGCAGCTCCAGCTGCTCCTGGGTGCGGGTGTCCTCCTCCACTTTTTCCATCAGGCGCTGGAGTTTTGCCGCCATGCGGTTGAAGCTCTTGTTGAGGATGGTGACCTCATTCTCCCCGGCATCTTCCATCAGGGCATCAAAGTCGCCCTCCGCCAGCCGCCGGGTGTTTTCCACCAGCGCCTGGATGGGGTCGTTGATGGTCCGGTTGATGCGCATCAGCAAAAATGCCAGAACCGCCACCATCAGCACCACCGCCGCCAGATCCCCCAGCAGCAGCAGCTGAAATCCGGTCTGGAGCATCTGATCAATGGACTCCCCCCAGAGCAGCTCCAGATAAATGTATTCCTCAATCTGGTTGTACACCAGGGCGGAGACATCCCGAATCTGCTCCAGCGTCACATTCTGCAGTTCCAGGGACACGTCCGCATCAATCTCCTGCCCCAGCTTCTGACAGTACCGCTGCAGGGTGCCGAAGGTGCGCGTGGCAATCTGCAGCTGGATCCGGCCGTTTTCAGAATTGTTCTCCTGCTTCAGCAGATACAGCCCCTGGCGAATTTCCTCCATGTGGTGGAAGAGCTGGGTCGTCTCCAGGGTGCGGCGCCCCGCCACCAGATAATAGGCGTCCAGGCTCACGTCATCCCGGACAGTGGGGATCAGCTTGTTTGCGGAAATGACCCGCTCCGCCAGGATATGGTATTCTCCCAAAAAGTGGTGGGACAGGCCGATAACCAGCAGGTTGATACTCAACATCCCCACCAGGATGACCGTAAACCCCGCCAGGATCTTGCTCCGTATGCTCCCACGGCGGCCCAGGGCGGTTTTCAGGGCGCCGGCTGCACGACTCATCCGTCTCATAGCGTGTGGGAGCGGCGGTACTGGCTGGGCGTCTGCCCGGTGTTTTTCTTGAACAGCATGCTGAAATACTCCATATTCTGATACCCCACCCGTTCTCCGACCTCACTGACCCGCAGATCGCTGGTAATCAGCAGGCGTTTGGCCTGGCGAATTCGGACCTCCGTCAGATATTCACTGAACCCGACGCCAATTTTGGATTTGAAAAGCGTGCTGAGGTGGTTGGGGCTTACAGACACTGCATTCGCAACCGAGGAGAGGGACAGCTCCGGGTCCATATAGTGGCGGTCGATATACGCTCTGGCTTGCTCTGCGGAGGGCGTGTGCCGGCTGCCCCCGGGGCGGACCTCCATCACCTCTTCGCAGAGCTGGCAAGCCAGCGTCAGGAAATCATCTACGGAATTCGTCAGCAGAATACGCTTTTCCAGCAGATCCTCCTGGCGCAGGGATTCCGGAAGGGGGATCCGGTTTTCCTGGCAGAACTCATGGACCACAAAGAAAAGCTCTGTATAGAGATAGCAGCGATAGACAAAGGAGGAATACCCGGACTCGATGGTCGGCCGGTAGTGGGCCCAAAATGACGGAAGTGCAGACGGCTTCCCAGTCCGCAAAAAGTCCAGCAGGGTGTCCCGCTGGAAGGAGGTGGAGTGGGACAGCGTCTTGCTGTCTGCGGACTCCCGCTGCTTTTTCTGAATCGTCAGCAGATGGTATGCTTTCGGCAGGTCGCTGAGCCGGGCCGCCTGTTTTCCAGGCAGCAGATGCACGCTCAGTCCCTCCTGCCCGGCCAGCGCCTCCAGCCATGCAGAGAACTCCCGCAATTTTGGGGGAAGCCCGGCCGCGTCTTCCGCCAGCAGCAGGAACGTGGCCCGCTCCCCATCAAAGCCGGAGCCGTATGCCATTGGCGCGGCATACAGCTTGTCCCGCAGCGCCTCCCGATCCGGTATCACACCGTCCAGCTCCGTCAGGATGATCTGGTAGGCTCCTGCAGCCAAAGAGATCCCAAGCTGCGCCGCACGCTGGAGCATCTGCGCCGGTCCCATCAGGATGCCGCTGTACAGATTGCTGAAAAAGAGCTCCCGCTGTGTGATGCTATGGCTCTGCCGCTCAATCCGCCGTGCGCGGCATTCCAAAATCTGCGCCTTGCTGCGGTCCACGGCTTCCAGAATATCCCTGCTGGAGACAGGCTTGAGCAGATAGTCATTTACGCCCAGGGTGATGGCCTTTCTGGCATATTCAAATTCATTGTGTCCGCTGAGGATGATGATGCGGGTATCCGGCAGCTCCTTCCGCACGATCCGGGCCAGCTCCAGGCCGTCCATAAACGGCATCTTGATGTCCGTCAGCAGAATATCCGGCCGTTTTTCCAGGAGCTGCGGCAGAGCGACTTCTCCATCCGGCGCATCCCCCAGGAACAGGATATCGTGTTCCTGCCAAGGAACATTGTCTCGGATACTCTCCCGGGCAATCCGCTCATCCTCAACAAGAAACAGCGAAATCATGAGTCTCCTCCCCATACGCAGTGTTCTGAATTTCAAACAGCTCCCGCCGGCAAATCCCACCGAATCCATTCCATGCAAACGGAGAGGCAGCGTCCCGGCTGTGGAACAGGCGTTTTTCTTTATTATATCGTATTTTGTCGAAAAGAAAAGGTGCTGAATCATTTTTGCGGATTTTCCGGCTGTCGGCGTATATGCAAACCGCCGCACGGACAGGCCCCTCCATCGTCCCGGTTCGTGGGGAGAGAGCTATCGGGGCGACGGCTTTGTGAGGCGAAATATTCAATGCCCGGAAATGAAATATTGGGGTCTTCGGGCGCAATCAGTCCGGCGGAGGATCCCGCTGTTCCGGCCAAGCAAAGCCACAAACCTGGAGCCGAAGGCCGCTAAGTCTTACTTCGGGAGCCGGCACACCTCTCACATAGAGAGTTTGTTCTTCTGACCTGCCGGCAAAATCTTAATGGTACGAGAATCGTGGGCAGCACAGTCCGGCCCAGTGCCTGCAACGGCTGCTTCTGAGCGCTTTTCAGTCCAGTCAATCGGCTCGAATTGAGAACCGGAAATGGTAGGAGACACGTCTACGGCCCACATAGCTGATTTCCAGAAGGTCCCTTGCCTTTCTCTCACTTAACTGCCAAATCCATTCATTGATGACGCCCATTCAGATTTCATCCGGACTTGATTCCTCCTTTTGTTCGTTCCGGTGGTTGGCAGCTCTCTTCCATTCCAGCAAAGGAGGATGCTTTTTCAGAGCTTAGGCTTTGGGGAACCTCCGGCTGTTCCGGCAGTTCTCTTTATGCACGGAAAAGCCGTCTGATTTCTTAAAAAATCAGACGGCTTTGTGGCTGCTGGGGCCGGATTTGAACCAACGGCCTGCGGGTTATGGGCTGCTGTCGCTTTCTCCATCTGCATGGCCTGGGGGCAGCATCAGTTGAGATGTACTTGGGTTGTGATTACCCGATCATCCGAATGAGCTCCGGCAGCTGGGACAAATCGTTCAGCACAAAGTGGGCTCCAGCGGCGCGGAAGGTCTCCTCTGCCCGGCGGCAGACATCCCTGCGCTCCTCCGGAGTGAGGGCCTCGTACTCTGTCTGGCTCAGACCCAGGACGGAGCTGCCCTCGATGACCCCCACCGACCACACGCCGGCATTGACCCCCTCCCGGATGTCGGAGACAGTGTCCCCCACCTTCACGGCGTTCTTCACACTGGGGACCTCCAGCGCCTTCAGGTTTTCAAAGATCATGTAGGGATCGGGACGGCCCCTGCCGCCCACCCCGTCGGGGCTGATCCAGAAGTCGGGGGCGTAGCCCAGCCGGGCGGCCTTGGGTGCGACAATGTGCATCATGGAGTCGGTATAGCCGGTGGTGGAGCCGATCTTCAGCCCCATCTCCCGCAGGGCGGCCGCTGTTTCCACCGCAAACGGCTTGGGTGTGGAAAACCGGTCCAGGATGGAGAAGAGCTTGGGCTCAAACAGGGCGTACACAGCCTCCACGTCCTCCTCCCCCGCGGGGCGGCCGTGGGTCTCCTCCCAGGCCCGGGCGATGCGCTCCATCCGGAGCATGGTGCGGATGTGGTCCCGCTTCAGCATACCCATGGGCTTACGGGTCTCCTCCAGGGTGACCGGCACGCCGTGGTGGGCGAAGGCCTCCTGAAAGGCCTGGACGGGGGCAAAGCAGCCGTAGTCCACAGTGGTGCCCGCCCAGTCAAAGATGACGGCCTGGATCATGCGATCTCCTCCTTATGGGCAGCCAGGAAGCCGGCGATGATGGAAGCAAGTTTCTCAATATCCTCCGGGTAGATCTCTCCGATGTTGCCCACCCGGAAGGTATCTGCATCGGTGAGCTTGCCCGGGTAGAGGACGTAGCCCCGCTCCTTGATGTAGGTGTAAAACTCGGAGAACTGGAAGGGTACCCCGGCGGGATAGAAGAAGGTGGTGATGATGGGGCCCTGTCGGCTCCCGTCGATGTATGGGGCAAATCCCATGGCGCGCATCTTCTCAATGAGCAGGCGGTTGTTCTCGGCATAGCGGCGGTGCCGGGCGGGGATGCCCCCCTCCGCCTCCAGCTCGTCCAGTGCCTTGGAGAAGGCCAGCACCACATGGGTGGGGGAGGTGAAGCGCCACTTGCCGTCCTTCTCCATCCCCTTCCACTGGTCCAGCAGGTCCAGGGACAGAGAGCGGGCCTTGCCCTCGCTGGAGAGCAGCTTGTCCCGGCGGCACAGGATGAAGGAGAAGCCGGGTACTCCCTGGATGCACTTGTTGGCGCTGGACACCAGAAAGTCGATGCCCCAGTCGGAGACGGGGATATCCACCCCGCCGAAGGAGGACATGGCGTCCACGATGAAGGTCCGCCCGGCGTCCCGGACCACCTTGCCCACGGACTGGATGTCGTTGAGGATGCCGCTGGTGGTCTCACTGTGGACCATGGCCACGTGGGTAATGGCCGGGTCCTGAGCCAGCAGACGGGCGACGCGGGCGGGGTCGGGGATGTGGTCATAACTCTCGGCGTAGTGGACATAGGGAATGCGGTTCCGGTCACAGATCCGGGTCATGCGCACCCCGTAGGCCCCGTTGGAGCAGATGAGGACCTTGTCCTCGTCCCCCACCACGCTGGAGAGGACGCTCTCCACTCCGAAGGTGCCGCTGCCCTGCATCAGGACGGCCGTGTAGTCATCCTCCGACACGTGCCCCAGCTGGAGCAGCTGGCGGCGGATCTTCTGGGTGACGGCCTTGTAGTCGTCATCCCAGGTGCACCGGTCCACCAGCATCTCCTCCTTCACCGTGTCGGTGGTGGTCAGGGGCCCGGGGGTCAGTAGTTTATAGGTATTCATGGTCGGTTCCTCCTTTTCTCACAGACAAGCCAGTTCAGCCCTTGGCCCGTTCGGAGAGCTCCTGGTGGGCGGTGAACAGCTCGAAGGTCAGGGGCTCGTCAAAGATGCTGGGGTAGTCGGACTGGTTGGCGGGGTCGGCGGTCTCGCCCTCATAGAGGGGATTCGGGTAGGTTTGGATCAGCTCGGCGCGGCCGTTTTCTATGATGCACCGCGCCATCTCCATGGCCAGGGGGTTGGTGTCCTCCCCCTTGTCCAGGACGGCCACGGACTCAGTAAGGGAGAAGTTGCCCTCCGTGGGGTCCACGTAGTCGATGGGCAGGCCGTCAGCCTTGTCGGCCACTGCCTGGTGGCGCAGACCGAAGCCGATGGCCACCTCGCCGGCCCGGCACAGCTTCAGGGGGCCGGAGCCGGAGGTCTCGATGTGGGCGCCGCAGTTGTCATAGATGGCGGCCAGCGTCTCCTCGGCCCCGTCCTCGCCGTAGGCGTCCACCAGGGCCTGGATCAGCAGCCATGCGGTGGAGGAGGACTGGATGTCAGTGACGGCCACCTGTCCGGCGTACACTGGGTCAGCCAGGTCCTTCAGGCAGGTGGGAGTGGGCAGGTTCTCTGAGGCCATCAGCTCAGTGTTCAGGATGATGGCCCCCTCCTGGGAGGTGATGGGGGCGGTGTAGTCAGGCACCTCCTCCAGGGTGTTCACCTCAAAGTCCAGGGGCAGGAACATGTTGTTCTGCTCCTGGGCGCTCTGGAGATAGAAGGTGCTCATGGTCACGAGATCCGCCTCTAGGTTGGTGCCCTCGGCCAGCAGCTTGCCCCCCAGCTCGGAGGTGCCGTAGGTCTGCACGATATACTTGCCCTCATAGCCGCCTGCGTCCAGAGCGTTCTCCATGGCAGTGACGGCCTCCTCATCGGCGTTGGAGTAGATGACGATCTGGTCATCGCCGGAGCCGGAGCTGCCGCAGCCGGCGAGAAGGGTCAGGGTCAGGGCGGTTCCCAGGGCGAGGTATTTTTTGAAATTCATTGGACTGCTTCCTTTCTGTTTCCAAAGAGTTGGATGGAACGGCGCTCTTTCACCGGATGGGATGCCTTATAGCTGGCCAGGCAGGAGAAGAGCCCCTTGGCGATCAGGTTAGTGGCCAGGATCAGCAGGGAGAGGACGAACACCTCGTTGAAGCGGTTCACGTACTGCAGCTGCTTGATCATGGTGGTGAGAACCATGGTCCGGGCCCCGGCGATGAAAATGAGGGCGCTGATGGTGACCATGGAATTGATGAAGTAGTAGCTGAACACCTCGATGAGACTGGACAGAGCGTTGGGGGTGACCACCCGGAGGATGGTCTGGAGCCAGCTGTCCCCCATGAGCATGGCTGTGGTCTCCCAGCCGGCGTTCATCTTGGACAGGGAGTTCTTCATCATCAAATAGGGGGTGGAGAAGTAGTGGACGATGTTGCACAGGATCATCAGCAGCAGGGTATTCTGCAGGCCGCTGCCGGAGAAGAGAAACAGATAGGCCACACCCAGCACCATGCCGGGGATGGCGTTGGTCACCAGGGCAATGCTCTCGATGACCCGCTTGTACCGCGGGGGCAAGGTGCTCCGGGCGGTGATGAGGGCGGCGCCGTAGGCCGCCAGAGTGCCCAGGAAGGCAGTGAGCAGGGCCATCACCAGAGAGTGCCAGTAGACGGTAATCAGCTCGCTGTCGGTGAATACGGCGGCGAAGTGCTCCAGGGAGAAGCTGGTCTGATAGGGCCACTCCTCCACCAGGGGGACCACAAAGATCACCGCGAAGATAGACAGGATGGCCACTGAGATCGCCGTGCTGGAGACGCCCCACCCCGTATCCCGCAGGGGGTTCTTCCGCAGGTCCGCCTGGGAGATGCGGGTATAGCGGATATTGAACCGCTCCAGCAGCTGCAGGATGCAGATGCTGCCGATGGAGGGGATGAGCAGGATCATGGCGATGACCGCCCCCCGGTTGAAGTCGGGGATGCCGCCCAGCATCTGGTTGTAGAGGAGGGTGGCGATGACCTCATAGCCGCCGCCCACTGAGGCGGGGATGCCGAAGTCGGTGAAGCACAGGAAGAAGGCCTGAATGAAGGCGCCCGCCAGAGTTCCCAGCAGGGGGCGAAGAATGGCGATCCAGAAGGTGGCCAGGTCCCGGTCCCCCATGGCCTTGGAGACAATGATGGTCTTTTTGTCCACAAAACCCATGGTGTTGTGGATCAGCAGGAAGGCCACCGGAATGGTATAGATCACATAGCCCACCAGCAGCCCGCCGAAGCCGTAGATGTCAAAGAACTGCCGCCCCAGCAGGCGGGTGAGCAGCCCCTGTTTGCCGAAGGAGTAGATGATGGCAAAGCCATAGGTGATGGTGGGCAGGAACATGGGCAGGGTCGCGATGGCGGTGATGAGCCGCTTGGCCCACCTGGGCAATCCGGTGTAGTGGACCGCATAGGCCATCAGGAAGGCGATGACCGTGGCCGTCACGGCCGATGCGGCCGCCACCGCAAAGCTGTTGCCAAGGGCCGTGAGAAATCCCTCCCGGGTCACCACCGAGGCATAGAACTCCCAGGTAAATCCGCCCTCCCCCACCAGGGACTTGCCCAGCAGCAGGAGGATGGGGGCGGCCAGGAAGCCCACGAACAGAAGGGTGATGATCCAGAAAATCCCCTTCAGCTCCCAATTTTTCCGTCTCATGGCGCCTTTCCTCAAACAGCCTCGCCGGCCAGCTGCGGGCGGTCGCCGAACAGGGCGTAGATATTGCCGCGCTTGATCTCCAGCTGGCGGAGGATGAACTTGCGCACAAAGTCGTTCCTGGGCTGGTGGACGATCTCGTCCGGCCTGGCGTACTGGGAGATGGACCCCTGATCGATGATGAGCACCCGGTCGGACAGGGTGAGGGCCTCCTCCGGGTCATGGGTGACGATGATGGTGGTCAGGTGGTACTCCCGGGCGATGGTCTTGATCCGGTCCTTGATGGATTCCTTGATGACTCCGTCCAGGGCGGACAGGGGCTCGTCCAGCAGGAGAATCCGGGGTTTCATCACCAGGGTGCGGGCCAGGGCCACCCGCTGCTTCTGGCCGCCGGAGAGCTGGTCGATGCGCTTGCCCAGGTGCTCCCGCAGGCCCAGCAGGTCGATGAGCTCATCCACCTCCTCCCGGGAGGAGATGCCGGGCTTGTTCCGCAGGCCGTAGGTGATGTTCTGCTGTACGTTTAAATTGGGAAAGAGGGCGTAGTCCTGAAAGACGATGTTGAAGCCCCGCTTCTCCATGGGGGTGCGGGTCAGATCCTCCCCGCTGTATCGGATCTCTCCCTGGTCGGCATCCACGATGCCCAAGATGATATTGAGCAGGGTGGTCTTGCCGCAGCCAGAGGGCCCCAGGATGGAGACGATCTCTCCGTCCTCCACCTGGAGAGAGAGGTCCTTGAGTACAGGCACGCCGTCAAATGCCTTCTGGATATGCTCCAGTTCCAGCATGAAAAACCGCTCCTTTCTCGGTTTCAAAAGTTCTTGTGGGCGCCGCCGCACGTCCGGCGACGGTGTAATCCTAGCAAATTCCAGCTCCGCAAAACAAGCGTAAAAGGTTTAATTTTCCGTTAGAGAAACGTAAAAAGGCATCAAAAACAGGGGGCCTTCCTTGTAGAAAAATTACAAAGAAAGCCCCCGCCGGGGAATCTCACGCCTCCGGATAGCCTCGGTCGGCAATGACCGCTCCGCTTTTGTCCAGACTGCGGGAGAACCGCTCATAGTCGCTCTGAATGATCCCCATGTACAGCAGATCCACCACCGCCAGATCGGGAATGCGGGAGAAGATGGCTGTGCCGTAGATCACAGTGTCCTCTCCCCCGGTATACAGGCACACGTCGGCGTACTTGGCCAAGAGAGGATTCTTCCGACTGGTGACGGCGATGGTGTTTGCCCCCGCCCTTCTGGCCAGTCTCAGCGCCTTCACCGTATCCATGGAGCAGCCGGAGTGGGAAAAGGCTACCGCCACGTCCGCCACCCCCAGATGGGCGGCGGCGATCTGCTGGAGATAGGCGTCGGTGTGCATCCGGCAGCAGAGCCCCAGATAGGTCAGCTTGGTCAGGAGATCACTGGCCGGCGTGCAGGAGTTCTCCACCCCGTAGATGTCGATGGTCCGGGCAGTGGCAAGCATCCGCACGGCCCGGTCCAGCTCCTGGACGGACAGGGACTTCAGTGCCTCCTCCAGCAGGCCGCCGGACACCCGAACCTCTTTCAGGGGGAGGTCCTCCAGCTGGTCCCAGGGCTTCAAGTCGAAGCCTCCCAAGTGGTCGAAGCAGGCCTCCCGGGCCGCGCCGCCGCTGCGGTCCCGGATGAGGCAGTATTTGAAGTTGCGGTAGCCGTCAAATCCAAGGGCCTGCACGAAACGGATCACTGTGGGCTGGCTCACCTGCACCTGGTCTGCCAGCTCTGAAATGGTGCACCGGGTACAGGTCTCCGGGTCCTTCAGCACATAGTCCGCCACCCGCTGCTCCGATGGCCGCAGGGAGGCGTAGGCGCCGCGCACCCGGTCCAAAACCCGAATATCCTGCCGCATGATCTGATCTCTCCTATCCCGTAGCAAACTTACAAGGCGGTGCCTGTTCTCATGAAAAGCCCCCCCTCAGCGGGAATCGGCCGCTTGTAGAAGAGGCGAAATATTTTTCTCCAACAAGGCCGGCCCGTCGGTTGATACCAGTATAAAGGGAGAGGCGGGGGTCGCTCCACCCCCTGTTTGTAAAATCGAAGTTAAAGCTGTGCTGGAAGGATTCTCTTCCGTCAAGGAGCAGGTCCCCCCTCGGGAAGGAACACATCCCCTCCATCTGCATGTCAGCGGCAGTTCCGGACGAGGTCCAGCCTCCTGCCTTGGGCCGTCAAAGCTGACATGCAGAGAAGCGGATCGCGTCTGCCTGCCGCCCTCCGGTTCTATTTCAGGAACCGCCGCCGGCCTAACGGTTGAATGGATCCCTCTTTGCTCCTTGTCTGGCCCCTCGCTGCCGTGTCCTGCCGTACGGCCAGCGACTTCATGGGACGCCCCTCTATGCCCGAAACTCCCCGGGACGCACAGTGCGTCCCAGGGAGTTTCATAGACATTGCGGCACATGCAGGAGATATATCCATTCATCTCGTATCTTGATGGCTTTGCATCCCGCCATCGGACAGAAAAACAGGGCGGCCCCGAAGGACCGCCCTGAAGCAAAGCATGGTACTTACATCACATTTTCAAAGAACCGGTACAAAATCACCGCAAACTGGGCGCGAGTGGCCGTGCCGGCAGGGTTCAGCAGGCCCTCAGTGGTGCCGGAGATGATCCCCTCTGCGATAGCCCAGGTCATGGGTTCCGTGGCGTAAGCGGCCACGGAGGCGTTGTCCGGGAACGCGGACAGATCGGCCCGCCCGGACACGTCATAGCCCATCTGCTGCGCCCAGCGGTACAGGATGGTCACCATCTGCTGGCGGGTCAGGGCGCCGCCGGGGTTGCTGCCGTCGGAAATCTTGCTCTCCACGGCCCAGTGCTGCGCCTCGGTCATGTTGGAGGGATTGAACTCCGTCAGACGGGCCAAAACCATCCACAGCTGCTGGCGGGTCACCGTGCTGCCGGGGGCGAACCGCTCGGCGCTGACACCGTTCATATAGCCGTTTTCATAGGCCCAGGTGATCTCCTCCACGGCCCAATAGTCCTCCGCCACGTCGGCAAAGGGCAGGTTCTCCTCTTTCTCCAGAGTGAACGTGGCCTCCACAGTGACCTTGCTGCCGGGCATGGTAAACGTGTACTTGTTGCCGCCCTTGCTCTGGAGCTTCACAGTGTCGCCGTCCTTGTCGGTGACAGTCAACTCGTCCAGCTCATAGCCATTGTCGGGCTTGACGGTGATGGTCACGGTATCGCCCTTGTCCGCCCGCTTGGGACTGACGGTGACGGTGCCGTGCTTGCTGTTCTCCACGCTGACGGTGTAATCACCGCTGCTGGAGGAAGAGGATCCGCCGCCGGAGGGAGCGGAATAAGTAATCGTGATCTTATCATCGCTCACGCTCATGCTGCAGCGGCTGCCCAGCGTGATCTTGTCCTTATCATAAGTGTGTCCATCGAGGTCAATGGTCACGCTCTTACCGGAGACAGAGATCTTCTCGTCACAATCCTGCGTCAAAACGATGGTATCGCCGGACTTCGCGGCGTTCACAGCCTCCTGCAGCGTGCCGTACTCGCTCTCACCGATCTTGGCGGCAACTGTCAGCTGGCCGTTGAGCACAAAGGTGCTGAAATGCTTAACATGCAGCACCGCGCAGCCATCCTCCACAGTGAAGCCGGAACCATTCAGATATCGCTCACGGGTGCCGTCATCCGCAATGTGCATGATCTCCTGGGGCTCCAAGTCCACCGGAATCGGCAGGCGGACCTCAATGAGGGTCTGGCCGTCCAGATAGTCGTTGGGAACGGCAATATTCTCCGCTTTGTCTTCGCCGTTGACTATGACCTTCGCCACAGGCTCTGCCTTATAGGAGACATACATCTTGTCCTCTGTGGTCAAATCCGCTTTATCGGCGGTCAGACTCACGGTGATCTCCACCACCACTTTATCCTCGGGCTTCAGTGCTTCCTCTACCTGATTGATAATGGCATTCTGCGCGGACTCCGTCACCGCGTCAGAAACGCCGCTGACCTGCGCATTGTCGATGACCGCTTCGATCTTTTCCTTGTCTTCCGTCTTGATACTCTCGCTTACTTCAGTCTCCGTCTTCTCCGTGACAATGGGATCGACCTCCGTAGGCGCCGTGGTGGTCACCATGTAGGCGTAGCCCGTCTTGTCGGAAGCGACCACAAAGAGCTTGGGTTCCGCATTTTCCGGTACGTAATCGCTGGGATCAGAGGTGAAGTAGCCGCCGGTAACACTGATTTTGTCGGCAGCCCGGGTATCAATCTCAAAAGCGTCCTTTTTGCTGCCGGCAGAGAAGTTGCCTCCGCTGACTGTCAGCGCCGCAAGGTAGCTGACAATCTTGGTATTCTCATTTGTTGTCCACTGGCCGTCTACACGTTCCAAACGGTATACGGCAATCGCCGCATTGTTGCGGCTGGTCAGCGTACCGCCGGTGATATTCACGGTCATGGTCTGCCCCTCGCCCTGGTAACCGCCGCCGCGGGAAACAACAGACAGGGCCGCGCCATCATCGGTGCTGCCATCCCCCTGGGAAGCGGGCTTGGTGGGAAATTCCGTAAAGGGCAGCGTTGCGGTAATCACAGCATTTTCAGCAATGGTCAGCGTACCGGCGCCGCAATACTGCACGCCGTTCGGGCCGATCAGTTCTGCATCACCCTTGATCGTCAGGTCGCCTACCTGGGGATGATAGATGACATTTCCCTCAGTGGATTCCAGTCTGCCGCCGGTAATCACTGTCTCCGTATAGTCGGCAGAGCCATTTCCGGCAACCGCAAATGCGACCGCCTGTATCTCCCCGCCGTTGATCTCCACAGCGGTTTTGTTTGCCTCATTACCTGTACCAACTGTGTTGATACCATAGGTGCCTGTGTATTTGCCGCCGTCAATTACGGCCTTTGCTCCGTTCTGAATAAAGACGGCATAGTTACCGGAAACCGTACCGCTTTTGAAATACGCCTCAGTGCCCTGACCATTGACAACAACTGCAATATTGTTGCTGCCGGAGCCAGTATTCTGGATCTTGCCGTTCCCCTTGCTGTCCTGAACGGTCACACGGCTGGCTTCCAGCCACAGCGTATTGGTCGCGTTAGAACTTGTAAGCGTGCAGCCATTCAGATCCAGAGTGACCGCTTTGTTGATCGTAACTCTGTCGCTGCCAAGATCCACCTCTCTCAGCAGCGTGATGGTATCATTTTCTTTTGCTTCGGCGATGGCCTTGGCCAGCGTCTGATAATAGGTATCGCCGATTCTGACGGCAGCAAATCCCTCTTCGACCTTGCCCACAGTACCGTTGGCATCCTGTCCAAGACCCTCGTCCAGATACTCGCTCACATCGCTGGAGAACGTGCCGCCGGTGATGATTGCATCACCCTCTGCGTAACCGCTGACCGTACGAATATTTCCCTCAAACGTGCCGGCAGAAATCTCCAGCTTGCCGCCGCTCAATTCAATATCGCCGGTAATGGTGCCTGTGGTATGGATCTTCACCGTGGGAATCTCGTAACTGCCAAACTTGCAGGAATCAAAAGCCGTTTGGTTTTTATATGCCTTTATACTCGTATTTCCGATAAACTGAACAGTACCGCAGTTGTTGGAAATCGCATACTGACAGGGTGCGCTTGCCTGACTGGCATCAATCACCATATTCTCAAGCGTCAGGTTGCAATAGTTCTGCAGGCCGATCAGCAGGGTCTTCTGATTGGCAAAGATGATGGACCCGTTTTTCAGCGTCAGGGAACCACCCGGCAAGAACTGAAACGCGTTGGTTTCTGTACCGGAAGACCCCACCGTGCTTCCGCTGACCGTATAGGAGTGGGTATTGAAGTCGATCGTCAGGTTCTTTTTGGATGTATCGATCACAATTCCGTCGCCCTCTGTATCTTTGAGCAGCGTAATGACAGACTTGTCCGCAGCCGCTTCCACAGCCTCTGCCAGGGAGGTATACTGTTCCACCCCCTCTGCGGTTGTGACCTCGGCAACCATCATCTCTTCCCGGGAGCCGACCTCGCCGTTGGCGTTCTGCACATAGCCCTCGGCCAGATACTGTTCATCGACTTTGCTGGAGAATGTGCCGCCAGTGATGTTCAATCCGCCCAAGGCTACATCTACCTTGTAGGCCGGAATTCCTTCAGGTGCGCTGAATTGACCGCCTCTGATTTGGAGAACCGCCTGTTCTTTCAGGCCTCCGTCGTTGCTGTTTCCAACCAGAACGGCAGTCTGCTTCCCCTCCGTCACAAATGTACCGTCATTTACAACAACCTGTACGGCACCGGCTTCTCCGGCCACATAAAGCGCATAGAATACAGCGCCATGCTTCTGGGCGCAATCTACCGTCTTATAGCTGCCGCCATTGACTTCCATTGTCCCAGCGGTCGCACTAAGGGCTCCCTGCGTGCCGGTCACAACAACGCTTCCCTCAGACGACGGCGTAATCGTCAGCTTGGCATCAGGATCGTTGTCCACGCCGCTGCGGACCGTATATCCCCAATTTTGGCTATCGCACCTGCTGCAAGACGTATTCGTAAAAATTCCGCCGGTAATCAGCGTTTCTCCGTTTACATCAACAGCGGGATAAACACTATTTGTAAAGCTTCCGCCGGTAATTGTCGTATTGGAGCCTTCAAAGCTGCGAACAATCGTTGCCCCACCGCTAAAAGTTCCGCCATTAATCACAGCCTTACCGCCATCCTGATTTCTCAGATGAACGGTCATGGCTTTATCAGCTATCTGAAATGTTCCGTTTTCCACAGTCAACGTGCCATAGTTATTGATGAAGCCCTTGTAGCTTGTCGCCTCAGTTGCATCAAAGGTACCGTCGCCTGTAATTGTAAGTGTGCCATTGTTTACGATCAAATTTTTACTGCTGTCCGAAAAGCCAATAGACAACGTCTCACCATTCATGTCTAAAATGATCGTCTTTCCGCTGTCAATGGTCACCTGATCTGACAATGCAATACTGCTCGTCAATTCAATCGTGCCGCTGCCCTGCACAGCGTCAACAGCAGCCTGCAGTGTTTCATACTGCTGACCGTCGACCTCTGCCACATACGAAGTGTCTGCCGCCGTCAGGGCTGCGTCGGACTCGCCTGCGGCCCCATCCTCAGAATTGCCTGTCAGGTCATCCGCAGGTCCCTCTGCCGGATCGTCCGGGATGTTCCCGCTGCCGGAATCCTGCTGCTCCAAAGGCGTCTCGGACGAAGGGGTCTCCTCCGCAAACGCCCCCACGGTCAGCAGACTCATCGTCATGACGACCGCCAACAGCAGAGCCAGCAGTTTCTTACCTGTTTTCATCTTTCTCGCTCCTTCTTCTGTTATTTTCGCCGGAAAACAAAGCTCCTTATTTCCGCAAAGCGGAAATAAAACGGTATATACCGTTTTGGAGGACGCCGATCTCTTACACCCCTATCATACTTCATGACTTCGCAGAAAACAAGCAAAAAATAAGACATAATATTATTTTTGAATCAAATTATTTTTAGCTGGATGAAGCCGGGGAAGCGCGCCGCCTCCCTCCGTCTCTCCATTGGAAACAGTGCGTATAGCGCATAGGTAATGCTTATATGCTTATGCAGGCTATGGAGTGATAAACCCGCTCCTCAGCCGCCATATTTTTTAACGTAATATTTTTTCTGTCGTATTTAAAACCAGCAGTTTGAGAATGACACCGCGGTGCCATCTGTTATGTTGCTGTAAAAGGTATAAGCGACACGGAAAAGGGCCGGGTGGACTGGAACCGGAGCAAGAGACCATTCAAGGGCTTGAGCCCTAAGACAGCGCAAAGCATTCACCAGATCATCGTCTCGGCTATGAAGCCAACAAATGCTTATCACAGCAGCTCAGAATACGGCAAAACCACGCAAAAATTCTTCCAGATACCATCTAATTCTTTGAAGGCGCAGGAAACCCGGCTGATTTCTTTGGAAATCAGCCGGGAGAGAAGCGGAATGCAATACCAGGCGGTAGCCTGTGTCCACTTTGAAAAGGCAGAGAAAAAGGGGCAATGCCCACTGCTCAAGGTGCGGCAGAGATAAGCCTGAGATTTCCATCTATGAGCCGATGCTGTTTCAAGCAGCTATAAAGCCAGGTTGGGTCTGCCAGACCAATTTGAGCTTGTTTTACATGGCCCCGTAAAAGGCAAAAAACGTCCCGGTACAAGAGCGCAGAGTCTCCTCCGGGCGGTATCGCGTCGGCCAACTGTGACGCAAAAAGCAGAAAGCGTATGACAGCAGACGTCAGGCCGGAAGCAGCATTCTATCCCGCCACGACGGGCAGAACGGCACTCCTTCCACGTACATATCCTGATTTTTTGTGCGCATTCCTAATTTTAGGAAAGTGACAGGCGCCGAAGCGCCTGCCCTTTTCTCGAAGCCGCAATCGCATTTCTGCCCGAATGCCCTGCAGTCTGCACGTAAGCCGCTTCCGGCTCATGCATTGACACGCGATGATGGCGGAAACCTGTACCCCATCAGTGGAGATGGGCTGATCCGTCCAGGTTACAACCGCTTTGGATACGGGAAATGCTGTCAAGATGCCCTCGGTATGCCCCGCGGGTAATAAACGTCGTATTCCATAAAATAGTGGAACAAAGTCTCTCATATAGAACAATATGCAGAAGGAATCCGGGAATAATTTTTGAGATTCTCTCACTTGTTGTCTCCGCGCCAGTCCCCATTGTAATCCAACCTGGCGGGAATATCGGCGTGCGTCAGGCAGGAGTCGTTCACATCCTGATAAATCGTTGGGGTCCAGTGTTCAGAGCGGTTCCCTCCCCCCACATCTTTTTACACGTCCGATACCATAAGAACTCCCTTTTCAATCCGAAAACGTATGGCAACATGAGGCTGATCCGGAGCATACTGACACGGTACTGCATCCGTAAAAAAGCATTCAACGCCAAACTGCGACAAAAGCTGAATAATTTTTTTGCTGGGGCAGTCATCTGTCCGATCATCCGAGACCGAGATAACGGCGTACCGTGGCCGCAGCATCTCCAGAAGTCGGGATGTCAAGGCGTCCCCGTGCCCATGGTGGGGCAGCTTTATGAGGGTGCAGGGCGGGAGCTGGTGCCGCTCCCAGCAGGAGGCATACACATCCCCCGGCAGCTCAATCTCCTGCCCGGCATAGGATAGCCGCAGGCGGATACTGGTGTTGTTGATAAAGCCGTCAAGCGCCTCCAGGTCCCCGCTGCTGCCCGCGCCAGAAAGGACGGCGTCCCAGATGGAAGCCTGCCGCAGCCGGAGTTCTTCATCCTCCAGAAAAACACCGGCAGACAATGTCTCCGTCAGCCGCCGGCAATCACAGGGCGTCCGGATCAGCCGGATCTCCGTCTTCTGGCTTCGCAGATGAGCCAGGGCTTTTACATAAATCCCCATAGAGGTCATCAGACACCGGGCGCCGGCTGGAGCTCCCGGCACTGCCGGGAGTGTGTGCCCCCACATCTCCTCCGGCGGGAGGTAGTTGGTCCAGAATTCCCGCACCCGGACCCCCGGCAGCAAATGAGTCAGTCCGCCGGCGTGGTCCAGGTGGAGGTGGGTCAGCACCAGCAGGTCCAGCTCCCGGATCCCCTCCCGGCGCAGGTAGTCCGCCGCAGTGATCCGCCGTCCGTCCGGTCGGGAGCGCCCGATGCGAGCGTCCCCGCAGTCCACCAGCATGGCGAAGGGTGTCTCCGTCTCCCGCAGCAGGATCGCGTCGCCATAGCCCACATTGATAAAGTCAACCAGCAGCATCCGCACCACCGCCTTTCAGCACGTGGAGCTTGCGAGTATCCAAACGAAGCTGCACATCCCCTGTCCGGGCGCCGGTGAGGTCCACATTGGCGTCATCAATGACAAAGACCTCCTCCCCTACCCGCACCCAGTAGCGGATCATACGACCCAGGAAGCTGTAATTTTCAATGGTGCCGCGCAGCGCCGTGCCCTCCGGGACAGTCTCTTCCAGCCCCATCAGGCTGATACCCTCCGGGCGGACCACCAGAGTCACCGGCTCGCCGCCCTGAAGGTCCGTGTCCTCGTCCACCCGGAGGCGCATACCCCTGTGGTCCACGGACAGGCTGCCGTCTGCCTCCCGATGGGCCGTACCCTCCAGGAAGTTCACCGTGCCGACGAAGTCCGCCACAAAGCGGGTGGCGGGGCGGAAGTAGATTTCCCAGGGGCTGCCGATCTGCTCGATGCGGCCCCTGCGCATCACGGCGATGATGTCTGACATGGACAAGGCTTCGTCCTGATCGTGGGTGACGTACATGGTGGTGATCCCGAACTTCTGCTGGATCTGCCGCAGCTCCGTCCGCACCTCCACCCGGAGTTTGGCGTCCAGGTTGCTGAGGGGCTCATCCAGCAGCAGGATCTCCTGCCCCATCACCAGCGCCCGGGCAAAGGCCACCCGCTGCTGCTGGCCGCCGGAGAGCTGCTTCGGGAACCGCCCATCCAGTCCCTGGAGGTTGAACATCTCCAGCATCTCCGCCACCTTGCGGTCCTTTTCCTCCTTGGGCGCCTTTTTCAGCTTCAGGCCGTAGGAGATGTTCTCATACACCGTCATGTGGGGAAACAGCGCATACTCCTGGAACACCAGCGGCGTATTGCGCTTGAAGGGCGGCAACCCGTTCATCCGCTTGCCGTCCACCAGGACGTCGCCCTCCTCCGGCTCGGAAAACCCCGCCAGCTGGCGCATCAGGGTGGTCTTGCCGCAGCCGGAGGGGCCCAGCAGCGTCACGAACGCCCCCTTTGGGATCTGTAAGGACACATGGTCCAGAGCCACAAAGTCGTCGAACTTCTTGACGACGTTCCGAAATTCAATATAAGCATCCATACGTTCCGCCTCCCTTTACAGTTCCAGCTTGATGCCCTGGCGGCCCAGGAGCCACTGAGCCAGCCGCAGCACGGTAAACGCGATGGTGATGAGCACCACAGTAAACGCCGCCGCCTCGCCCCACTGTCCGCTCTGCACGAGGACCATCACAGAGATGGTGCCCACGGTGGTGGAGGGCGCGTAGAGGAAGATCACCACGCTGAGGCAGGTAACCGACCGCAGGAAGGACAGCACGAAGCCCGAGAGAAACGGCGCCTTCAGCAGCGGAATGATGACATCCTTGAAAGAGCGGAAGCTGTTGGCTCCCAGATTCAGGGCCGCGTCCTCCACCGAGGCGCCGATCTGCTGCAGGCCTGCTGTTGCCGCACTGTAACAGGTGGGCAGATTCCAGAACAGCAGCGCCAGCACCATGATGGCGCCCGTCCCCGTCAGGGACAGCCAGCCGCCGTTGAACGCCAGCACAAATCCGATGCCCAGAAACATACCGGGAATGGCACCGGGCAGGATGGCCAGGAAGTCCAGAAACTTGTTGAGGCCTACCTGCTTCTTCTGTACGATGTAGGCCAGGACCATGGCCAGCAGCGCGGCGCCTAAAGACGCCAGGAGGCCGTATTTGATGGAGTTCCAGATCTGTTCCCCTTTCAGGAACACGTACTGCAGGTTCTCCCAGGTGAAGGACCAGTCATATCCCCAGGTCTTGGTGAAGGCCCCGTAGAAAAGGGTGCCGTACACCAGAAGGACGAACAGGGAGATCAGCATGGTCAGCGTGAACAGGGTCCACTTCACCCACTTGGGGACCGGAAAGGGATTTAGCGAAATCTCCTTGCCGGTAATGGTAACATAGGACCGCCTGCCCACCCAGAAGCGGTTCACCAGGAACAGCGCCACGGCCGGGATCAGCAGTGCCACCGCCAGGACGGAAGCTGTACTCATGTCGTACCAGCCGTTGATCTGCATATACGCCTCCGTGGGCAGCAGGGCCAGATCGCCGCCGATCATGATGGGGTTGCCGAAATCCGTCAGGACGTTGATGGCCGCGATGAGGGCGCCGCCGGCCACGCCGGGGCGGCACAGGGGCCAGAACACATCCCGGAACACCTGCCACCGGGTGGCGCCCATGTTGTAGGCTGCATACTCCAGATTGGTGGAGATGCCCTTCATCACGCCGTAGATCACCGAGTAGGCGTAGGGGAAGAAGGTGACAGTCTGGACGATCCACAGTCCCAGGCGGCCATAGATATCCACATGGAGTCCCAGCAGGCCTTTTGTGATGATCCCCTGGACGCCGAAGAGCAGGATATAGCTCAGCGCCACGATAAAGGGCGGAGAGACAATGGGAAGCAGTGTAATAAATCGGAACAGCCCTTTGCAGGGCACATCCAGGCGGGCGATGACATAGGCGAACAGAAATGCCACCGCCGTGCAGGAGATGGTGGAGACCAGGGTCATGAACAGGCTGTTTTTGATGGCGGTGAGCCAGCGGGGCCGGTTGAACAGCTCCAGATAGGTCCCCCCATCGGGGAACAGGATGACCTTGACCACTGGATAGATCACAAATATTCCCACAAACAGGATAATGGCGATGATGACCAGCAGCAGGAGCGGTTCATTTTTCAACCGCTTCATTTCTTTGACGGATTCCCGTGCGGACGTGCCCGCGACCATAGGGACTCCTCCTTCCAGCTCCGTAATTGTAAATTGCAAAAGTGCCTGCCTGCTCTTGCAGGCAGGCACTTTCCTGCTACCGGTTAGGTGCGGTTTGCCATGATTTCCGCCTCAAACTTTTCCAGGACGGACTCCCGCATCGCGGTGGCCTGGTCCCGGTCGTAGTCCACCAGATCCACATCCTCCAGCGCCGGCAGGCCCTCGGGTGCAGCCACGTCTGTGCGGACGGGATAGCGGTAGGAGGACTCCACGTTCAGCTCCTGGGCCTCCTTGGTCAGCAGCCAGTCCATGAAGATCTTGGCATTCTCTGTGTTGGGGCCGCCGTTGATGATGGCCGCGCCGCCAATCTCATAGGCGGTCTGCTCCGGAATGATGAGCTTGAGGGGGTAGCCCTCCTGCTGGGTCTTGAAGCTGTCGTGGGCCCAGGCGATGGAGGCGATGAACTCGCCGGTTGCCACGGGGCTGATGACGTCCCCGGCACCCTGATAATAGTGGTGGACGTTCTGGTCCAGCGCCTTCAGGTAATCCCAAGCGGCGTCTTCACCCAGGCGGAAAATCTGGCAGGCGGTGGCGATGTAGGCACCGCCCGCAGTAGTGGGATTGGCCCAGACAAATACATCGTCATAGGCCGGATCCAGCAGATCGTCCCAGGTGGCGGGCTCCGCCAGGCCCTGAGAGGCCAGTTCCTCCTGGAATCGCTCCTCGTTGATGATGATGCTCAAAACGCCCATGTACCAGCCCTGCCAGAGATGATTGGGGTCATTGAAGCGCGCATCCAGGTCATCGTTGTTGGGGGAGTCGTATTCCAGCAGCGCCCCAGCCTCCGCCAGGGAGCCGTACAGGTCCACGGAGCCGCCCACCAGGAAATCCGCCTGTGGGTTGCTCATTTCCGCCTGGACGCGGGCCACAGCGTCGCCGCCGCCCAGGGAGATATACTCGACCTCAATGCCGGTGTCCTTTTCAAACTGCTCCGCCATCGCAATGGTGTTGTCCTCGTTCAGCGCGGAGTACACGACCAGTTTTCCACCGGTCTCCGCCGTCTCGCTGCCTCCGTTCTGCTGGGCGCCGTCGTCTGTGGAGGAACCACCGCCGCACCCGGCCAGCAGCGACAGAAGCATCAAAACAGAAAGTGCTAGGCTGAGAAACTTCTTCATCAATGACATCTCCTTTTCATCCAAAATTGAAAAATCGAAGCTGAGAATTGCGAGTTTCTATTGTTACCGTACCACCAAAATTGGAACGTGTCAATTTCTTTTTTGGATTTTTTCAGTACTATTTACACGTTTCTTACAAAACATATAGAATATAAGTCCTTATTCTGTTCAATTTTACTATTTCGTTTTGGCGAGAAGTGCTCTTGCCAGGAACAAACTCACATAGTACAATAAAAACAGATCAGCGGAAGGAGGCGCCGGGATGCCTACTATCAAAGATATTGCAAGGGAGGCCGGTGTCTCCCACGGAACCGTATCCAATGTCATCAACGGCCGCGGAAATGTCAGTGTAGAAAAGATTCGTTTGGTCTGGCAGGCGGCGGAAAAGCTGGGCTATAAGGTCAATGCCAAGGCCCAAAGTCTGCGGCTGGGAAAGGACCGGGCAATCGCGGTTATGCTTCCGGGGATCGAGTACACCCACTGGGCGGCTATGTATGAGGTCTTTCAAAGCGAGTTTTCACAGAGAGGATATTCTGTACAGCTCTATTCCACCCGTTCTATGGAGAGCAGAGAACTGTCCCTGCTGACGGAAGCATTGAACGCCCGTTTCAGCGCGATCATTACCAGTACCTGCCTGACGGATGCATTGTCCCACTACCGGGCCGAAGCTCCGGACCTGCCGCTGGTTTTTTTGCAGCGGGAAGGTCCGGAACAGCCGGATGTGATGTACGCAGGTTTTGATCCTGAGCGGGCTGGCCGGGAGATTGCGGACTATGTCTGCTCTCAAGGTGCTGCCCGAATCGGCGTCTTTACAGAGGCCGCGGAGCTGCCGGATGCTGCTCTGTTTATCAGGGGTGTCCGTACGCACTGCCAGAATAAGGAAGCCGTCAACTTTCTGGACTGCCGCAATTATCAGATCGGCCTGCGGGCCTTTGCGTTTTTTGACGGCGGCCAGGCGTATGATTATATGATATGCTCGGATCGCCGCAGAGAGGATGCCGTCCGGGCAGCCTGCGCCTACTCCAGTCAGGCGCCGCTGCCTCGTTTTGTTACGCTGGCCACAAAGGCCGCTGTGACGGATCCGGAGACCTCAGTTTATGAACTGGACTACAAGCAACTTGCCCACCGGATTGTGAAACAGCTGCTGGCCCGTCTGGAGCAGGGGAAAGCCCTGCCCGGAAAGCTCCGTATGGAAAATGACGGATTCCGCACTGCGCAGATGGTGCCGGGCCATCTGCATTCTCAAACTTTACGAATACTGACCATGGCCTCCCCCTCGACCACCGCTTTGGCCAGGCTGGCGCCGCATCTCGAGAAAACCGCCGGCATCCACCTGGAGCTGACGGTCCTGCCCTCTCTGCGGGATGTCTACCGGGTGGTCCAGTCTCCCGCCCGCAGCCAGTATGATTTGATCCGCATGGATGTAGCCTGGCTGGATGAGCTTGGAGAGGAGGTATACCGTCCCCTTGCCCAGATCCCCTTTGATTGGGACGGGCTGCTGGCTAAAGCCATTCCGGAGCTGGGGCAGCATTTTACCACCGCCCACGGCAACCGCTGCTGTGTTCCCTATGATCCCAGCATCCAACTGCTGTTTTACCGGCGGGATCTGTTCACCGACCCCACATATAAGCGGATGTATTATGAGGACTTCCGGGAAGAGCTTGCTGTCCCCAAGACCTTCCGCGACTATAACCGTGTCGCGTCTTTCTTTACCAGAGGCTGCAATGCCGCCTCCCCCACACAGTACGGTTCAACGGTAGCCATCGGCAATGTTGTCGTAAGCCCCAGCGAATTCATGCCCCGCCTTTTTGCGGAGAACGGACGTCTCCTGGATAGTCAGGGCCGGATCACCCTGGATACGCCGGAGGCGCTGCGTGCGCTGGAAAACTACCGGGAGACATATTCTTATTCGGACCGGACGATCTATGATTTCTGGAAGAATGCTCTGGAGGGCTTTGCCGATGGAACGGCCGCCATGACTGTGGTGTTTATCAACTATGCCTCCCACATTCTGAACTCTCAGATGTCCCGAATTGCTGGTAAGCTGGGCTTTGCCCCCGTCCCTGGCGGAAAGCCGCTTTTGGGCGGCGGCGTGATCGGGATCGCCCAGAGCTGCACCTGCCCTGCGGCTGCCTGCAAGTTTTTGGAGTGGCTGTATGCGGACTTGGTGGCACCGGTCTTCACGATGCTGGGCGGCCTGTCTCCCTGCCGTTCCGCATACAGCAACCGCGATATCAGCGAGCAATACCCCTGGCTCTCCACTGCGCGAAAGAGCTTTCCCACAGCGCAGCGCCGCAGCAACAGCACTTACTACCAGAACTTCAGCGAGCTGCAACTAGAGACCATTCTGGCGGCCCATGTCCAGCAGGCAGTTTTGGGGGTATGTTCCCCAGAAGAAGCGCTGAAGCAGGCCCAAGAGGACTGCAATCGCTATTTTCAGCCATGGTAAAGAGGCCAAACTGCAAGAGACAGATAGTCGAGGACGAATTTATCAGATCTGGAAGAGACGTCAACCCGGCAGGACCAGGAGATTCTGCCGCCGTCTGCAGAACTGGAGATCGGGCCGCAGGCTGAAACACGGCTCAGAATCTGCAGGGCCGTCGAGAGCAGGAAAGTCCTTCGTTCCGGGCATGTTCCTTGTTAGCCCGGCACCATGCATCCAGCGCCATCGTGGCGGAGCATCGCAGATGGGTGTGGGGCCCTTTCACCTGCCGGCTCTTTTGGCGGAGGCGGGGGAGCCGTTGCTCCGACACCGGCCAAAGTAAGGTGCAGGCCGGAAAGCGGTTCCTGCAAACGGAATCAACACGCCGATAAAAGGCAGGCACATCCGAATTTCCCCTCTTTCGAGCGCCACGCCGTTCAAATGCTTTTGTATGGTCGCCCCTCTCTCAAAGCAGCCGCTTTGCGTACCGTTTGCCAGACGGTCGTAGCCGGTTTTAAGAGGCTCCTGCCGGAATACCATGCCGGGTGCCAATGCTTGCGCGGTCCCGGGGCTTGACAAACCAGAAGATGCGGCTCTATAATGTTTTTGGTTAGATTTAGCTAACTGATTTGTATGGGAAACCAGACTGATATTACCTGGACAATTCCCCTGACAGGAAAAGATTATCCTGCGGTTAGCGTTAACTAATAGAAGCAGCAGTGGAGGCGGCAGAATATGTGGAAATATACTGTGCGGGTGACAGGTATGATGTGCGGCATGTGTGAGAGCCATGTGAACGACGCGGTGCGCAGAGCCTTCCCGGTGAAGAAAGTCACCTCGTCCCGGAGCAAAAAGGAGACCACGGTGATCGCAGAAACAGAGTTGGATGAGGCAGCCCTGCGGGAAGCCATCCGGGCCACCGGCTATGACGCAGGGGAGATTCGGAAAGAGCCCTGGGGGAAGAAGGGGCTGTTCGGCCGGTAAGCGGCCGGGACACAGATCAGCAGAGAGAGGAGGCAGACGGATGCTGGCAGAGGTTCTGGCGGACCGTGGAGACTGGTCGCAGGTGATGCCCGGCGTCCGGGCCTGCCTGTTCTCTCTGGAAAAGAGCCCTCTCCACCTGCCCCTTCGACTGGAGCCTCTGCATTTCGAGGCCTTGTTCTGTGTTGCCGGGACGGTAACACTGACCCGGCGGGACGGATCGGCCCTGACGGCAGGTGCCCGGCAGGTGCTTCTTCTCACGGACGCCTCCAGCCTGTCCGCCGCCAAGGCCGGCACCTCCCTGGAGGGAGTCCTGGTAGCAGTGGACGCCCGCAGCGCCCGGGACAGCCTGGAGACCCTGTGTGCTCTGCTGGGGGGCCTCTCTCTGGACACAGAGCAGGTACGGCGATGGATGGCCAGCCGGAACGGCTGTGCCGTAGAGGGGCCCAGCACCTGGAGCCGGGCGGTCTTTGCCAACCTGGACTGCCTGCCCCAGAGCGAACAGGCCCGCTGGTGCGTGTGGAAATCGGCAGAGCTGCTCTATCTGCTCTCCGCCCCAGAGGGAAATGCGCCGAATGTCCTCCCGGCCCCGGCACTGGATCGGGAGGTAGTCCGGGTTTTAGGAAAGACGCGCCGTTATATGGAGGATCACCTGGCCGATCCCCTGACCATCCCAGCCCTGAGCCGCATGGCCATGCTCTCCGCCACAACATTCAAGGATGCTTTCCGCCGTCTGTACGGCCTGCCGGTCCACGCCTGGCTGCGGCAGCGGCGGATGGAACGGGCGGCAGAGCTGCTGCGGGACTCCTCCCTCAGTGTTCTGGGGGTGGCTCAGTCAGTCGGATATGGCAGTGCCAGCCAGTTCACCGCCGCCTTCCGCCGGCAGTACGGTATGACGCCGGCCAAGTACCGGAAGGATGTCTGAACCGGCACAACATCGTCTGTTTTGGTGATACACCGGGCGTTTCATCTGCTATAATACTTTAATACGCGAAGAGACGGGCTTGTTTCCAGACAGGAGGAGATCTTGATGAAACAACATCGCTTCTGGGCCTGGGGCGCCGTGATCTGCATGATCATGGTGATGATCACAGGTTACAAACGCAAATAACCAATCACGGAAAGGAAGAATCCTATGATGAAGCATTACGTCAGACTGGCCTGCTTTGTGGGCGGTGCTCTGTTCGGCTCTGCCGGCGTGAAGCTGCTGACCAGCAAGGATGCCAAGAATGCCTACATCCACATCACCGCCGCCGGCCTGCGGATGAAGGACAGCGTGATGGAGACGGTCACCGCCGTCCAAGAGAACGCCGCCGACATTGTGGCCTCCGCCAAAGACATCAATGAGGCCCGGGCCTCCAAGGAGGCCGAAACCCAGGTGGAGGGTCAGGAGGCTTAAAAGCTGCGGAAGGGAGCCGGAAAGCGGCTCCCTTTTTCATAGGAAGGAGTACCTGTATGCGAGCAACCATCGTACACGAGAGCCGGGGGCGGCTACGTCTGCGCCTCCGGCAGAAAAACCTGACCTTGCGTCAGGCCGACCTGCTGGAGACCTGGCTGAAGGGCCAGCCCTGGGTCCGGGAAGCCGCTGTCCATGAGCGCACAGGCTGTATCATCGTGACCTTTACAGGGGAGCGGGAAACGGTTCTCTCCGCACTCGGCGCGTTCACCTGGGCCGGGGCAGAAGCGTCTGTCGCCCTCCCCGATCACAGCACCCGGGCTATGAACCGGGAGTTCCAGGAGAAACTGGTGGGTAAGGTGGCAGTAAAGGCGGCGGCCACCCTGTTCCTGCCTGCGCCGCTGCGGATTGCCCGGGTGATTTGGCACATGGCGCCTTTCCTGCGCAAGGGCCTTCGCTGTCTGGGACGGCGTCAGATCAAGGTGGAGCTGCTGGATGCCCTGTCCATCGGGATTTCGGCCTGCCGCCGGGACTTTGGCACCGCCGGCACCGTCATGTTCCTGCTGGAGATCGGGGAGCTGCTGGAAGACTGGACAAGGAAGAAGTCTGTGGCCGACCTGGCGGAGAGTTTGTCCCTTCACGTAGACCGGGTGTGGCTGAAAAACGGGAACGACGAGGTACTGGTCTCCATTGGACAAGTGAAGCCCGGCGATCTGGTTGTGGTCCGGGCCGGGGGCGTCATCCCTCTGGACGGCGTGGTGGCGGAGGGTGAGATCACCGTCAATCAAGCCTCCCTCACAGGCGAGTCCGTCCCTGTGGCCAAGCGTCCCGGAGGGGCGCTGTACGCCGGCACCGTGGTGGAGGAGGGCGAGTGCGCCCTGGAGGTGAAGCAAGCATCCGGCCAGGGCCGGTACGACCAGATTGTGGACATGATCCAGCGGTCGGAGCAGATGAAGTCTGCCGCTGAAGCCAAGGCGTCCAACCTGGCCGACAAGCTGGTGCCCTATACCTTCGCCGGGAGCCTGCTGGATTTGCTCCTCACCCGGAATGTGACCCGAGCCCTGTCGGTGCTCATGGTGGACTTCTCCTGTGCCTTAAAGCTGGCGATGCCTTTGGCAGTCATGTCTGCCATGCGGGAGGCCGGGCGTGAGCACATCACCGTCAAGGGCGGCAGGTTTCTGGAAGCCACAGCCAAAGCGGACACCATCATCTTTGATAAGACCGGCACCCTTACCCACGCCTGTCCCCAGGTGGCCCAGATCATCCCCTTCAACGGCAAGAATGAGGCGGAGATGCTCCGCCTGGCCGCCTGCCTGGAGGAACACTTCCCCCACTCCATGGCCAACGCCGTAGTGGAAGCGGCCCGCCGCCGAGGCCTGCGCCATGAGGAACGCCATGCCAAGGTGGAGTATCTGGTGGCGCACGGCATCGCCAGCTCGGTGGATGGGGAACAAGTGCGCATCGGCAGTGCCCATTTTATCTTCGAGGACGAGAAGGTGCGCATTCCGGAAGGCGAGCAGGAAAAGTTCGACACCCTGCCTCCGGAGTTCTCCCAGCTCTACCTGGCAATCGACGGAGTGCTCTCCGCCGTGATCTGTATCTCCGACCCCCTGCGGGAGGAGGCAAAAGATGTGTTCTCCGCTCTGCGGAGACTGGGCGTGAAAAAGACTGTCATGCTCACCGGGGACAGCCCCCGCACCGCCGCCGCCATTGCGGCCCAGCTGGGGGTAGATGACTTCCGGGCCGGGGTGCTTCCGGCGGACAAGGCGGAGTATGTGGCAGCCCTGCGGCGGGAGGGGCACACAGTCCTCATGGTGGGAGACGGCATCAACGATTCCCCTGCCCTCTCCGAAGCGGATGCAGGCATCGCCATCAGCGACGGGGCGGCCATCGCCAGAGAGATCGCCGATATCACCATCGCCGCCGACAGCCTGTGGGAGCTGGTGCAGCTGCGACAGCTGGCCATGGCCCTCATGAACCGCATCCAAGCCAACTACCGATTCGTCATCGGGTTCAACGGGGCGCTGATCGGCCTTGGCGCGGCGGGTGTGCTGCCGCCGGCCACATCGGCCATGCTCCACAACCTGTCCACTCTGGGCGTCAGCCTCCACAGCATGCGTGCTCTGCCCCTTCCCAAATCAGGGCAAAGATTTTGATCGAAAAGCCCGGCGCACTTGCGCCGGGCTTTTTCGGCTTTCCCCCCTTGACAAATTGTGGGGCTGGTTGTATTATAACACCGTTATATAACGATGTTACAGGAGAGATTCCAGTGGAAGAAACATCTGTTACCACATTGGAAAAAATTCAGGAGGCCGCTATGGCGGAATTCCTGGATAAAGGCTTCCAGGGGGCCTCCCTGCGGCAGATCGTGAAGAATGCCGGGGTGACCACCGGCGCCTTCTACGGCTATTTTTCCAGCAAGGAGGCCCTGTTCGCCTCTATCGTGGAGCCCCATGCCGCCGCCCTCATGGGGAAGTTCATGGCGGCCCAGACCTCCTTCGCCGAGCTGCCTGAGGAGCAGCAGCCGGAGCACATGGGCGTGGAGTCTTCTGGCTGTGTCCACTGGATGGTGGATTACATCTGTGCCCACCGGGAGCCGGTCAAGCTGCTCCTGTGCCGGGCGGAGGGCACCAGCTATGAGCACTTCGTCCACAACATGGTGGAGGCAGAGGTGGAATACACCCAACGGTACATGGAGGTACTCCGCCGCCTGGGCCGGGACATCCCGGTGCTGGACAAATCCCTGTGCCATATCATCGCCAGCGGGATGTTCAATGGCATCTTTGAGATCGTGGTTCACGACATGCCCCGGGACCAGGCGATGCGGGATGTGGATCAGCTCCGGGACTTCTACACCGCCGGATGGCTGAAATTGATGGGGGGATAGCCCCCTGTCTTTTTGGATGACAGTTAGTTTTAGCTAACTTTGAGAAGGAGGTTTTTTATGAAGCAGAAGAAAAAGAGTGATGTGGCCGTCCTGTTGGGCTACGCAGGCAGCCACAAGGGCCTGACCTTTCTGGGCCTGGCCCTGTCGGCGGTGTCCATGCTGCTGAGCATGGCACCCTACATCTGCATCTGGCTGGCAGCCCGGGACCTGATCGCGGTGGCGCCGGACTGGACGAAGGCGCAGAGCGTCGCCCAATACGGTTGGCTGGCGTTCGCCTTTGCGGTGGCCGGCATCATCCTGTATTTTGCGGGATTGATGTGTACCCATCTGGCTGCCTTCCGCACGGCGTCCAATATCCGCAAGCAGGGTGTGGCCCATGTGATGAAGGCCCCGCTGGGCTTTTTCGACTCCAACGCCTCCGGCCTCATCCGCGGGCGGCTGGACGCGGCGGCGGCTGACACGGAGACCCTGCTGGCCCACAACCTGGCGGACATCGTGGGTACCATCACGTTGTTCATCGCCATGCTGGTGATGATGTTCGTCTTTGACTGGCGGATGGGGGCGGCCTGCCTGCTGGCTGCGGTGATCTCCATTGTGGCCATGTTCTCCATGATGGGCGGCAAAAACGCCAAGATTCTGGCAGAGTATCAGGCGGCCCTGGACCGCATTACCAAAGCAGGCACTGAGTACGTCCGGGGTATCCCTGTAGTCAAGATCTTCCAGCAGACCGTCTACTCCTTCAAGGCGTTCCAGGAGGCTATTGAGGACTACAGCACCAAGGCCGAGCACTACCAGGCAGATATTTGCCGGACACCTCAATCCATCAACCTGACCTTCACTGAGGGCGCCTTTGTGTTTCTGGTACCGGCGGCCCTGTTCCTGGCGCCCGGGGCTCTGGCCGCCGGCGACTTCACAGGATTTGTCACAAACTTCGCCTTTTACGCGGTGTTCTCCGCCATCATCTCCACGGCACTTGCCAAGATCATGTTCGCCGCATCGGGCATGATGCTGGCCAGCACCGCGCTTGCCCGCATCGACCAGGTCATGTGCGCCCCGGAGCTGAAAGTGCCGGAGCAGCCCAAGTCCCCCCAGAGCAGCCGTGTGGAATTTGAGGATGTGAGCTTCACCTACGACGGCGCGGAAACCCCCGCCCTCTCCCATGTCTCCTTCACGGCGGAGCCGGGGCAGACTGTGGCCCTGGTGGGGCCCTCCGGCGGCGGCAAGACCACCGCCGCCAGCCTGATCCCACGGTTCTGGGACACCGCCTCCGGCGCGGTGAAGGTGGGCGGCGTGGATGTGCGGCAGATCGACCCCCATGTGCTCATGGACCAGATCGCCTTTGTGTTCCAGCACAGCCGCCTGTTCAAAGCCTCCATCTTTGAAAATGTCCGGGCCGCCCGCCCAGACGCCACCCAAGAGCAGGTGCGCGCGGCGCTGATGGCCGCCCAGTGCGGGGACATTCTGGAGAAGCTGCCCCAGGGCATGGACACCCTGATCGGCTCCGAGGGGACCTACCTCTCCGGCGGCGAGCAGCAGCGCATCGCCCTGGCCCGGGCCATCTTAAAGGATGCGCCCATCGTGGTCCTGGATGAAGCCACCGCCTTCGCGGACCCCGAGAACGAAGCATTGATCCAAAAGGCGTTCTCTGAGCTGACCCGGGGCCGCACCGTTATCATGATCGCCCACCGCCTGTCCACCGTCGTGGGCGCGGACAAAATTCTCGTGTTGGAGGAGGGCCGCATTGCGGAGCAGGGCTCCCATCAGGAGCTGACCGCCGCCGGCGGCCTCTATGCCCGGATGTGGGCGGATTACAACCAGGCGGTCCAGTGGAAGATCACCAGCGAACAGTGAGAGAGGGGTGAAGAAGATGTTCGGCAAAAACTTTCAGCGCAAATACGCCCTCACCGACCAGGGCGTGAAAAACGCCAAAAAGGGCGCTTTCTGGACGGTCATTGTCAATCTGGTCGTCATGGACGGCATGGGCATCCTGTACCTGTTGATGTACGGCCTGATGGGAACCCTGACGGACGGAGCGCCGCTGCCCGGCCCGGCGCTCTTTCTTGGGCTGGTAATCGCGTTCGTCATTCTGTCCTTTGTGACCCACCTGCAGCAGTACCACGCCACTTACGGCCTGGTCTACAACGAGGTGAAGTCCACCCGCCTCAGCCTGGCGGAGCGGCTGCGCAAGCTGCCCTTGGGCTACTTCGGCAAGCGGGATCTGGCGGACCTGACCGAGACCCTCATGGGCGATGTGAACCGCATGGAGCACGTCTGGTCCCATGTGCTGGGATACCTGTACGGCGCCTACATCTCCACGGCCATTATCGCGGTTTGCCTGCTGGTATATGACTGGCGGCTGACTATCGCCTGCCTGTGGGGGGTGCCGGTGGCCTTCGGCCTGCTGTTCGGCACCCGGAAGATCTCCGCCCGGGCCTCGGAGCGGACGAAACAGGCCGCAATCCGTGTCTCCGACGGCATCCAGGAGGCGTTGGAAAACGTCCGGGAGATCCGCGCCACCAACCAGGAGGTGCGCTATCTGGCCGGGCTCAACCAGAAGATCGACGACCATGAGAAGGTCACCATCCAGGGCGAGCTGGGCACCGGCATCTTTGTCAATGCGGCCAGCGTCATCATGCGCCTGGGGGTCGCCACCACCATCCTGGCGGGGGCCAGCCTGATCGTCTCCGGACAGATCGACTTCATGCTGCTGTTTTTGTTCCTGCTGGTCATCACCCGTGTGTACGCCCCCTTCGACCAGAGTCTGGCCCTCATTGCAGAGCTGTTCGTGTCCCAGGTGTCTGCCGACCGCATGAACGAAATCTATAACACCCCCACCGCCGAGGGAGTGGAGCGTTTCCAGCCCAAGGGCCACGACATTGTGTTCGACCATGTGGGCTTCGCCTACGACAAGAAGAAGGTATTGGACGGTGTGAACTTTACCGCCCGGGAGGGTGAAGTGACCGCTCTGGTGGGACCCTCCGGCTCCGGCAAGAGCACCTGCGCCCGGCTGGCCGCCCGGCTGTGGGATGTTACGGAGGGCACCATCCGGGTAGGCGGCGTGGACATCTCCACCGTGGACCCGGAGGCGCTGCTGACCGACTACTCCATGGTGTTCCAGGATGTGGTGCTCTTTGACGATACCGTGATGGAAAACATCCGCCTGGGCAAGCGGGGCGCCACCGACGAAGAGGTGCGGGCCGCGGCGGAGGCCGCCAACTGCGGGGAGTTCATCCGCCGCCTGCCCCAGGGCTATGACACCCCCATCGGGGAGAACGGGGCGAAGCTCTCCGGCGGGGAGCGGCAGCGCATCTCCATCGCCCGGGCGCTTTTGAAAAACGCCCCCATCGTCCTGCTGGACGAGGCCACCGCCAGCCTGGATGTGGAGAACGAGACCAAGGTGCAGGGAGCCCTCTCCCGCCTGCTGGCCGGCAAGACGGTGCTGGTCATCGCCCACCGGATGCGTACCGTGGCCGGGGCGGACCACATCGTGGTGCTGGAAAACGGCCATGTAGCCGAGCAGGGAACTCCGGCGGAGCTGATGGAGCGCGGCGGCCTCTACCGCCGCATGGTGGAGCTCCAGAGTGAGAGCGCCCGGTGGAAGCTGAACGGAACAGAGGCATAGAACAGAGATGATTTCAATTCAGCATTCCCAAAGGCAATTTCTTATGGAAGGGCCGCGTATTTTCAACGGAAAGCAGAGAGCGTCCGGAAGAGTAAACTTTTACAGAGGACCGTTTCCTGGCGAGAACATCAAATCAAGGCGCGTTCACTTTGCATGTGTCTCTGGATTCTATTGTTCGGAATCGTCAAAGGCACCTGATTCTGTATAAACGAGGCGGTTCACAGGCGCCGCCCCAAACGTCTGAATCTGTGAGAAGAAACAGGCCGACAGGAGGGAAGCCACGTCAAAGGGACCAGTTGCAAAAGCCGCGATGACCTGACGCTGTTCCTCAATGCACAACTGTGATCGTACTTGCCGTGCTACCGTCCGGCAGCTGCGAAGCGCTGTACGAATCGGACTTCTTGGTGTTCCGCATCGTCAGCCGGAGGAGCGCGGTCTCCGCACCACGGAGATAGCTGAGCTGATGACCAGGGCCGCCAGACGACGCGACGGCAGCCCGCGGTTCACCATCCGTCCGATCCGGCAGAAATTGGCGGGCACTCCGCCAAACAGCCGCAGAACACCCGCGGGTAATGCCCCACGTGACTGCCTTTCGGCCGCTATGCGCCTTGCGGGATGGGCAGAGTTCCTCTCCAGGCGGTCCGGGACCGGTTTTGGACCATCGTTCCGCCGTTGCAGAGGCGTGTCTATTTGGCCATCTGCCGCCCGCTTGGGCGTTTTTCAAAGGCCGAAGGGAAAAGCGGCAGCAGCCCTTGGGTATTCCCCTCCCACACCGGCGGACCGGTCTCCCTGTACAGCGTCCCGCACATGTTCCACGGGGTTCTGAAGCGGGCGGCTGTTGAAAGCGAGGTTCCACGACCTACGCCGCGCATTCGCCACTCTGATATTTCAGTGTGGGATTGACCTTGGACACCTAGTCCCACGCCACACCATCGGCCCCAAAAGAGGCGGAAAAAGCCATGGAAAAAGTCCCGGCAAATGGTTCTGAAACCGAAAACAGCAGGAGGCTCAGATGCAGAAAATGCTTCTGAGCCTCGTTTTTTGTCCTGTATAGTTTGGGGTTCGGGACAGGCGGAAGTGCCTCCCGATCTGGTCCGAGCTTTTTGATGCCAAAAGCCGGGAAAACCAGCTTGATTGATCGCAAATCAGACAGTTTTGCGGTTGCGGAGGCGGACCTGTACAACGCCTTTCAGGTGATAAGCTGAGGCAGAATTCTCCATCCGATACACCGTGCTTTCCAAGTGTGTTTAGCCCCGAAATCGCCCACCCCCGGAGGTCGTGTCCACTCTACGGCGGCTTTTATCATTCCGGGGCAGGCTATGGGAAGCACAAGATCACAACGAAAGGAGGGGCGAACATCCTGCTAAATACCGGTTTTGGCGTCTTGCCGCTCTGCCCAGGTGACGCAGATCACTTCCTCCACAAAATTTCTATTCTTAAAACTATGGCGGACATCATAGCGGATGCCATACTGGCTTCAAACAGCAAACCGCAGTCTGTATAGGCCATATTTTCCTATACGGGCAGAGCAAAGCAGCCTCCGGTCGCACTGACACTCTGACCAGAAATGCGGCAGGCACACAGGGCAATCCGTCCCATCCAAACCCCTTACAAGTTGATTGGCTGCCGGATCAGAGAGGCAACCAGAATCCCAATTGCTCTATCAGCCGGGCCTTTTATGGGGAGCGGCAATATCTGAAATCTTTACGTTCATCGGCCGGCCATCTGCTTCAAAAAACACACAGCAAAAAACGCATAACGGACCGCCCGTTACAAGTTCACGTATACTACAGAAAACAAAAAATGAAACCAGACTTTGAACGGACTTTGGAGGGCTCTTAGTACTGCATAAGCTGCCTCCTGCAAGATAAAATAAAGAAAAATATTTGTAGGAGGTTATAGAAATGCCTGAGCGGACAATCGACCCGGCACAACTCGCATCATATACGGCACATCTGCGGAGGGAGGAGCGGAGCCCCGGCACCATTGAAAAGTATCTCCGGGATATCAGGGCCTTTGCCGGCTGGCTGGACGGCAGACCAGTTTCCAGGGAACTGGCTGCCGAATGGAGGGATCACCTGCTCTCTAAAGACTACGCCCCGGTGACCATTAATTCTATGCTGGCTGCACTTAACGGACTGTTTCATTTTCTGGGCTGGGACGAGTGCCGGGCAAAATTTTTGAAAGTCCAGCGCCGCCTGTTCCGCGACGCAGGCCGTGAACTGACCCGCCAGGAGTACGAGCGGTTGCTGGCCGCGGCAAGAGCGCGTGGGCAGGAGCGGCTGGCCCTGTTGATGGAGGCCATCTGCGCTACCGGTATCCGGGTGTCCGAGGTGCGGTATATCACCGTGGAGGCCGCCCAGCGGGGTCGGACCGAGATCTCCCTCAAGGGAAAAATTCGCACCATTCTGCTGCCGGGCAAGCTTTGCCGCAAACTGCTGAAATACGCCAGAAAACACAAAACCGTTTCAGGCGAGATTTTTCTCACCAGAAACGGAACCTCTCTGAGCCGCCGCCAGATTTGGACAGAGCTGAAACGGCTGTGCAAGTCCGCCGGAGTGGAATCTGCCAAGGTGTTTCCTCACAATCTGCGGCACTTGTTCGCCACCATTTTCTACCGGGCCTGCAAGGACATCGTGCGGCTGGCCGATGTGCTGGGCCACAGTTCCATTGAAACCACTCGTATCTACCTTGTGACCTCCGGAGCGGAGCACGCCCGGCAACTGGAACGTCTGGGGCTGGTTTCGTAGGTCAAAATCAACATTTTGTCACAAAAAATTTCAACGGCCCCTTTTTTCTTACATAAATTGCTTTTATTATAGCACGGTTTGAAAGGAACCGCAAGGGACTCCCCCCAATTGGGACGCACAAAATCAGGCCGGGAAAAAGGATTTTTCTCGGCCCTCTTTTCTCTGCCCCAACGAGGTCTGGAGCGTGTTTTAGAAGCGGATTCTCTCCTGAAATCATGCGCTCCAGGTCTTACTTTGCCCGCGGACGTATTCAAAATGTTGATTTCGTTGATAGGGGGAGGAGCAATGCAGAGAACAGGCGCGGTGTGTCAAAAGGCGGCAGCACCGCTGAAAGCAATCGGTGTAACGGTAAGTGAAGAGAGCATCCGGGCCTATTTGGAGGATCTGAATCACCGAGGGCGCCGGGAAGAGACCGTGCGGTTTTACGCCGCAAAACTGAAGACATTCTACGACTATCTGCCGCCTGACAAGCAAATCGTCCTGAATACTCTGGAGACATGGCGGCAGGCTCTGCTGGCAGAGGGATATGCCCCGGCCACAGTGAACACAAACATCTCCGCCGCTAACGGCCTGCTGGACTACTTGGGCCGCCGGGATCTGCAGCTGACCGGACAGCTGGAGACGGAAACGGCACCCCAGTCGGAACTGACCCGAACGGAATATCTGCGGCTGCTGTCTGCTGCCCGGGCGCTGGAAAAGGAGAGAACGTATCTTTTGGTGAAAGCAATTGCCCTGACAGGAGCCCATGTCGGAGAACTGCCTCAGATCACTGTGGAGGCCGTGCAGAGTGGACGCACACCAGCTGTCTCCGGCGGTGAGCAGCGGCGTGTCCAGTTGCCAAGGTGTCTGCAGGCAGAGCTGCTATCCTATTGTCGCCGGCAGGGGCTGACGGCAGGGCCGGTGTTCGTCACCAGAAGCAGGCGGCCCCTGCGGCGGACACAGGTGACGGGGGACATCCAGAGTCTGTCTGGTGCGGCCCGTGTAGCGCCGGAGAAGTGCAATCCCCGGTGCTTGCGAAAGCTGTATCTGGTCACCCAGGCAGAGATCGACCGCGGCGTGCGGCTGCTGGCGGAACAGGCTTACGACCGTCTGCTGGACACGGAGCAGCTGGCCGTCGGTTGGGATGAGCTGCCAGAACAGAAAAAAGCGGCCCAATAGGACCAGCGGATCCCGCGCCATCACCGCCGAGACAGGCCAAGTCGGCTCCATCACCCCCTCCGGGCGCGCCAACGTCAGCCGGGGCGGCGACCGGGCCTTCCACATTATGGCCGGCGACGGTTACCGGATTTTTAATGTGCTGGTAGATGGCGAGAGCGTAGGCGCTATCAGTCACTATACCTTTGAGAACGTGCGGGCCAACCACACCATCAAGGTGGTATTTAAGGCCACTCAGCCGATCGCCGATCCTGATAACACCGACGTGTCCAGCTGGTTGAATACCAGAGACCATACGGTTTATCTCGACGGATTCACAGGCGGCTCTTTCGCCCCCGGCCGGCAGATGACCCGGGGCCAGGCGGCGCAGATGTTCTACAACCTACTATTGGAAAAGAACGTGTCTATCACCGATACGTTGCACAGATGTTCCAGATGATATGTGGCGCGCCTCTGCTGTTATCCCTGGGCATCATACAGGGCTACTCCGACGGCGCATTTCAGCCCAATCGGGATATCACCCAGGCCCAATTCGCAGTGATCGCCATACGCTTTGCCAACGAGACGCCCGGTGGAACCAGCCTCTTCTCCGACGCGAACGAGGATGACTGGTTTTGTACCCAAGTGACCAGCGCCGCCCAGTACGGCTGGATCGGCGGATTTTCCGATGGTACGTTCCGGCCATATATTCTATCACCCGGGCACAGGTAACTGCTATCGTTAACCGAATGTTGGGCCGCAGCGCCAACACAGCGTATATGGACCGCCATACTGATGAACTGCGGCGGTTCTCCGATGTGGAAGGGACCCATTGGGCCTACTTATGGAGGCCACCAACGCTCACAGTTATGATATGGACAACGGCACAGAGGAATGGACTGGCCTCCTGTAAGCCAATGAGGCGGGAGGGAGCTTTGGCCCAATGTCATTAAATTCCGCTCCCGGTAGGACGCGCGGAGCATTTGGCTTGCCGGCAGCAGCCAAGCGCTGAGAGGCCCACGCCTACTTTGGACGGCCGGCGCCGAAGTGTTTTTAGACCCCAAACGGGCCAAGACTAGAAGGCTGCTGCGCTCCACTCCGCGCTATTTCATCGTTCCGGGTCACAATCCGGATCATACTTGTAGAGATAAAATTTAAGAGAAAATAAAATTTCCTTTATCATAGTTCCCTCTTTCGCTGCCGCCGGCAGGCTAGGGCACACAGGCCAAGTCCCAAAGCCAGCAGGACTGCGGCGGCCACCGCCTCCGCACCCTTGGGCACCCAGGGGCCGTAGCCGTCCCAGAGGGGGCGGAACGTGAAGGGCCGATCCAGAAGCCAGGAGCCCAGCACGGCCCCCACCGCCACGAACAGGGGAACGGCCTTCAGCAGCATGGCGATGTAGTTGCCGCTGTACTGGGAGAGAAAGGCCGTCAGCCCGGCGGCCCCCAGGGACAGGGCCAAAATCAGCCCCGCCAGCACCAGCAGATAGGTGCCGTAGGTCCAGTCGAACCAGGGAGTGCCCCACTCCCAGATGCCGTCCAGGCCGCAGGCGGCAAATTGCAGGGGCCCCTGGGCCAGGAACGGAATGACATAGACTGTTATATTCACCACCGCCAGCACCAGCGCAGAGAGCAGGGCAGCTCCCATCTGGACGTTCAAAACGGACCGCCCCCGCCGGGAGGCCCACTGCATGGGCCGGGTGTTCCGCAGCCGGTCCCGCACCAGGGTGGGGGAGAGCAGGAGCACGATGCTGAGTACGCACCATACCGCCAGATCCTTGCCGTACTCCTGAGTGGAGTATTTCACAGAGGACGGCAGCAGGGAATGGGTCATATCCGAGCTTGCCAGCTCCGCCTCCCGCCGGACCATGGCCTCCGGCTGGGCCAATTGCTGTCGGTTGGAGACAATCAGAGCGCGGTGATCCTCCTGGGTATCATAGGTCTCCAGAGTATCCGCCAGCGCCTCGATCCGGTACCAGTTGGTGCCGCCGTACACCCGGTAGAGCAGGGCCTCCACATCCATATCTGCCTGTCCATCAGTGTTGCGTATGCCGTTCAGGTAGTCCCCCCGAAAGGAGAGAAAAGATTTATAGTCCGTCAGCCCCGCTGCCGCAGCTTCCGGGATGGCGGTGATCTGTGTGTCAAAGGCCGTGATCTCCCCTGCCATCTGCTCGTCCAGTTCTGCCCGTTCTTCCGGTTCCAGGGTGGGGCCATACCGCTCCACCCAGTCGGAGGCCAGATCGAACTGGGCCTCCGACTGGGGACCGTTGCAAAAGTGCTCGATATAGAACTGTGGGAACATCCAGTAGTATACCGCCCCCAGCAGCAGGATGGCCGCCAGGATGCCGGGCCGCCAGATCTTCCGCAGCTCCCATTTCAAAAGTTCCATCAGGACACGTCCTTTCTGTCAAACCAACCGAGAGCCAACAGGACTCCGCCGCCCAAAAGCAGCAGGTTCAGCCCGCTTGCGATGGTCTCCTGCCAGGGGAGGACGGCGTTCAGTCCCAGCTCCGTGAACCAGGCGCTGCAGGAGAGCCAGACCGTTACCGGCTGGAAACAGGCAATCAAATAGGCCGCCCACCAGCCCAGCTCCCCCAGAACGGAGACCAGTCCCAGTCCGCCGAAGCACACCAGGCACAGCGCCAAGGCCGCCAGATAGGGGCTTCGCACCAGCGTGCCGCACACCGACGCCAGCAGGGAGAATACCGCCGTCAGCACCGCGCCCAGGGCTAGGGCAGCGGCCAGGTACTGACCCACCGTGAAGTCCCCCCAGGTGAGGAAGGGCCGGACCACCAGCATGTCCGAGAAATAGTTGAACTGGCTGGACACGCTGGCATTCCAGATTCCGCTGTAGTCGTACAGCAGGAAGTAGGGCACCAGGGTGCAGAACGCCAGCAGGCCGTACAGCGCCGCCGACGCCTGGAGAGCCGCCAGGACCTTCACCCGCCGTAGTTTCCGTCCCGTTCGGGAGGCGCAGGCCAGGCCCTCTGCGCGGTGCATCCCCTCGTAGCCCAGCAGATACAGCGTCCCCAGCATGGCCAGAATGGCGCTCTCACAGAGAATGGCCCGGAACAGCGCGCCGAAGAGGAACTGGTGGCTGCCGTAGGTGGCCAGGCCGGCGTACAAATCCAGCGCCGCGTCAGTCTGGGCCAGGTGCTCCACCCGGCTCGCCAGCAGATCATATTTCCAGGTCATCCAGGTAACTGCCAGAGGGGATTTCTCCACCACACCGGCATAGAAATCCGAGAGTTCCCCGGTGTCATACGTCTCGAAAATGTCCTCCATCCCGGTGACAGATTGACGCAGCAAATCCCGGTTCTCTGTGGCGGGTATAGCGTCCAGCCCGGCAAGAAAGTCTTCATCAACCCGCTGGCCCAAGGCCTTTGCCGTTTGGGAAGTCTCGTTGAAGAACGCCCGGTCATAGGGGGAGAGCGTGGCGATCAGCAGCCCGTTAAAGGCCAGACACAGGGCCAGGAAGGCCCACAGGGCGGGCAGGCGGAAGAGCTTCCGCCACTCATAGACCGCCAGATTCATGTCTGTTCCTCCCGGTAGATGGCGAGAAACGCATCCTCCAACCCCGGCGTTACCGGCGTTCCATTGACAGGGGGCGTCTCGCAGAGCACCCGGAGCACCGGGCCATCCGCCCCCTGTCCTTCGCTGAGCAGGAACTGTCCCGGGGCCAGGGGCATCCCGGCAGGAAGCTGGAATACCCTGCCCTGGAACCGGGCGCAGATGCGGGCAGGGCTGTCGCAGCAGTAGAGGCGGTGATCCTTGAACATGACGATTTGCCCGGCGATGGTCTCAATGTCTGAGACGATGTGGGTGGAGAGAATCACGATCCGATCCTCAGCCAGCGTGTGGATCAAATTGCGGAACCGCACCCGCTCCCGGGGGTCCAGCCCAGCGGTGGGCTCGTCCAGGATCAGCAGCTTCGGGTCGTTCAGCATGGCTACGGCGATGCCCACCCGCTGGAGCATCCCGCCGGAGAACTTCTTCATTTTTTTGTCCGCAGCATCCCCAAGTCCCACTGTCTCCAGCAGGTGGTCAATGCGGCCGTCCGCCTCCCGCTTCGGGATGCACTGGAGGGCGGCGGCATACCGGAGGAATTGCCGGGGCGTGTAGCTGGGATAGTACCCGAACTGCTGGGGGAGATACCCCAGCAGGCCCCGGTATTCCGCCCCCAAGGCCCGGATGTCTTCTCCCTCCCACAGGATCTGTCCCTTGGTGGGGAACAGCAGGGTGGTGAGCATCTTGATGAGGGTGGTCTTGCCCGCCCCATTGGGTGCCAGCAGACCGTAGACGCCGGGAGTGAAGGTCAGGGAAATGTCCTCCAAAGCGGTGAACTTCCCATAGGTTTTCGTGACGTGCTCAACGGAGAGCATAGGAGACGCCTCCTTCCATCGGGCGCCGGCAGAAGCAGCGCAGTTCCAAAAGGTACAGAGTAATCCCGGCCGCGGCCAGCAGGCAGAACACTACGGTGGGGATGGCCGTCAGCCACTCCGCCGTCCGGGGCCAGATCAGGGGAATCAGGCCCATCAGAACCCAGCCGGTCGGCGCCGCCAGCCACCCGGCAGGTCCCCGCAGCCGCTGGCACAGCAGGGAGAGAGCGCCATACAGAAACAGGCTGGCCAGAGACAGTGCCAGCATCCAGCCCAGGGGCATCTCCTGCCCGGTGAAGGTCCACAACAGCATATTTGCCGGGACACACACCAGTACGGACACCCCGCCGAAGCACAGCATCTGCAGGGCCGCCACCATCCGGGCGGAGACCTGGAAGGTCCAGGTCCACTCCCAAATGCCGGTCTGCAGGTTCTTCCAGGCAGTCAGCAGGGAGAGGGCGGCATAGAGCAGGGGAGAAAACAGGAACAGGGCCGGTGCCAAAGAGCCGGTGGAACCGGCCACAAAAAGCGCCGACAGCAGGCACAGGGCCCAGATCAGCAGGGACAAGGCCAAACAGTCCCCCACGCCAAACAGCAGCGCGCGGGGGCCGATGCGCTGCAAAACCTCCCGCAGCTCCCGGCCAAAGGCGACCCGGCGGGGCAGGCCTGCATCCAGAATCCGGGCAATGGCCCGCTGTTTTTCCGCCTCTGTGGGCATGGAAATTTTTTGATTATCCATCTGCTCCAAACTCCTTTCGCAGCCGCCCGATCAGGCGGTAGTATCTGGATTTCACTGCCGCCTCCGGCTCTCCCATGGCGGCAGCGATCTCCGGGAAGGTCTTTTCCCCGTAGATCCGCAGGCGGAACACCGCCTGCTCCCCGGGGTCCAGGCCGGAGACATAGCCTTCGATGGTCTCCAGCAGGGCCCGGTCATGGACGCGGGCCACAAAGTCCTCTGCTGCAGGGAGCTCCATTTCCTGAATAGGAATAGAGACCGGCCGGGCCTTCCGGCGGGTGTCGATGACTTTGTTGGCGGCGATGCGGTACAGCCAGGTGCGGAAGGACGCCCGCTCCGCCCGGTAGCCGGGCAATGCCCGCAGGACTGCGATGAAGACGGACTGGGTCAGGTCCATGGCGTCCTCCTTGCTGCCGGTCTGACGGTAGACGAAGCGGTAGATTTCGTCATAGTAGGTCTGGATCAGCTGCTCCGCCGCCTCCCGGGAGTTTCGCCGCTGGATAGCCCTGATCCATGTCTGTTCCCGCTCCATCGCCTCACCGCCTTTCACAGGTATATTCGTGTTTCAGAGTACCATCGTTTCAGGGGAATAAAAAGAATTTTTACAGGATTTGGGGCGGACGATCCCAAAAGCCCCCCACCTTTCGGCAGGGAAAGCATCGTCCCCGGCTATAGCCAGGGGCAGTTCCATGCGGAAGCCCGGACCCACTTTGCGCGGCCGGAGGGGCAGAAGAATTGCGTAAGGAAAACCCGCTCTGCCGGCCATCGGCATTTCGATGCTGTGAACAAAGGCAAAATCTACTCGTAATCAACAGCTTACGCATATTTTTCTGCACGCAGCCTCGTTGTGTTTCGGATATTCCCATCGGCCTCTGGAGCAGTATGGTATCATATTTGCTTCCATAACTCGTGAAGAGAAGAATCCCATGATAAGCAGATAGGGCAACCCGTATATTTTCTGGAAACCGGTGGCAATCCTACCATTGCGGGACCAGGATTCACAAGCCCACAGCGGCAGTTACCGCTGTGGGCTTTGCTGTCTCTGCCGTTCCTGTACAATGTTGGCATGAAATCATGCAAGGAGGCCCCCCTATGTCCGAACACAAACTGACACCCCTGCAAATACAGGCGTTTGCCCGTCACCTTCTGCTGGAGGAGAAGAGCGCAGCCACCATGGAAAAGTATCTTCGGGATATCCGGGCATTCGCCTGCTGGCTGGGTGATCGCGAAATCTGCAAGGAGCTGACCGCAGAGTGGAAAGCCTATCTGGCGGAGCAGGGCTACGCCCCCGCCAGTATCAATGCCATGCTCTCTGCCTTAAACAGCCTGTTGGCGTACCTTGATCTAAACGACTGCCGGGTGAAATTCCTGAAAATCCAGCGGCGGCTGTTCCGGGATGCCGGCCGGGAGCTGACAAAATCCGATTATCAGAGCCTGCTGGACGCGGCTTGCCGTCTGGGCCGGGAGCGGCTGGGCTTGCTGGTGGAGACCATCGGGGCCACCGGCATCCGGGTCAGCGAAGTCCGCTATATCACAGTGGAAGCCGTGCGGCAGGGCAAGGCCGAAGTCTCCCTCAAAGGCAAAATCCGCGTGATCCTGCTGCCGGGGAAACTCTGCCGCAAGCTGCTCAAATATGCCCAAAAGCAAAAGACCGCCTCTGGTGCGATCTTTCGCACCAAAAGCGGAAAAGAACTGGGCCGCCGCCAGATCTGGGCGGAGATGAAGAGCCTTTGCAAATACGCCGGCGTGATGCCGGGCAAGGTGTTCCCCCACAATCTGCGGCACATGTTTGCCACCGTGTTTTACCGGGCCTGTCGGGACATCGTCAAACTGTCCGACCTGTTGGGCCACAGCAGCATCGAAACGACGCGCATCTATCTGCTGACTTCTGGCGCAGAGCACCAGCGAACGCTTGACCGGCTGGGGCTGATATCGTAATCACGGAATTATCATTCCGACACAAATAATCGCAAAAAACAATTTATCCTACATATCTGCAATTACATTTTATCACATAGGGCGCCTGCCCACAAGAGGGTTTTGCCTCTCCGGGCAGCAGAAAAAAGCCGGGGAAACGTTAAATTCTGTCCGGCCTTGGTTCTAATATCGTTTTTTTCGCCCGTGCAGATAGTACGGGCTTTTTTTGTGTCTTTTCCCTTTGACCCGCCAATCCCTTTCATATGAATCAGCGACGGAATGATAATTCCGTGACGAGGCAGCGAGCAAAGGGAAGCGGCAGGAACTGTTCAGTGAAGTTTCTCTAAGCCCGTCCGTCGACGAATAATCGCCCAAGCAAGTTTCGATTTGCATCAGGCAGGGAATTCGGGGCACGGAGGGGCCGTATGCGAGAATTTTTTGTGAATCGGCCGGATACGGCGGCCATGGAACGACTTCTGGGAAGCCACGCCAGCGATGCCGCCGGTGTGGCTGTGCGTCTTGCATGGCAGGCGGGACTGCTACGGGATGAGATCACGAACCTGACTTGGGATCAGGTGGATTTTGAACGAAATCAACTCCAGTTGCCAGCTCGGACGATTCCCATTACTCAAATGCTGGCAGATTACCTGCGTTCCGTGTACAGAAAATGGACATTTCTCACCGGGAATTCCACAAATAACTGCGTGATCTGCTCTGATCGCTACCATAAGCAAATGCAACCCCAGGCAATCTCCCGGATAGCGCGCAGGGTTCTTGACGAGGTAGGGCAAACGAACGTGCGTCTGGTCGATCTGCGCCATGACTATATAATTCGACAACTGGAACAACACGACTGGTCCTATGTGGCTCGTATCACCGGTATGGAGATCCGGTCTTTACAATTGCATTTTGCCCAGTATCTGCCGAACGGAAGAGCTGGCCCCAAGCATAGTGAGAAGTCCGGGGACATCGATGAGTTCAAGCTGTGGAAGATTTTGCAGGCGGAAAAAGACACTCCTGCCGGCTTGGTACTCTGGCTTACTTGGAGCATGGGGCTGACCGCTAAAAACATTGTGTCCTTGACTTGGGATCAGGTGGATCTGGAGAAGAATCTGATTCACCTGCCGGAAGGAGAGGTACCGCTGACAGCGGCAGCCAAAAGAATATTGGCAAAGCGGCTCCAGAAGCGGACGGAGGATCTCCATGTCCTGCTCTCCGCCGAGTCAAAAAAACCCATGGACGTTTCGCGGGTGTCTAGGATCACAAGAACCGCCCTGATCCGCGGCGGCATGGAGAACTGGACGTTGCGAGATCTCTGGACCAGATACGAAAAGAGCAATTGGGAACAAAAGATCACAGAGGCGATTCGCCGCAGTGGCCCTATCACACGCAGCCAGATCATGGAATTATATGGCCAGACCAAATCCGCTGCGTATCAGCGGCTGCGTGCCATGCTGGATAAGGGTCTCCTGGTCCGCGTGGGCTATAAATACTACTTACCGGATTCCGTAGTTCCGCCGGAACGACAGCAGGAAGCCCTCTACGAATATCTGAAGAAGGAGGGCTTTGCCTGTCGGAAGGACATCACCACCGCCCTGCAGATTGAAACCGAGCAATGCTCCGCGCTGCTCAAGCATGAAGTAGATTCTGGAAACCTGATTAAAGTCGGCCAGAAATACTATCTGAAAGAATCGTAGCCTGTTGGGCAATGCATCCCACATAGCAGAAGAAAGATGCCGTGGCAGCAGAGAATCTGTTTTCACGGCATCTTTCTTTTTGCCCCTATGAGGAGACCTGCCGGAATCGCCCCTTTGTTTGGGAACTTTTTCATCGGTTACACTTGCTTTTCATGGCAAGCGCAAGAAATCCAGTAATTATTTCACTTTTTTAACAAAACCCGGCAAATCGTAGACAGCAGCATTCTCCTGGGGTAAAGTGAACGCGCAGAAAGGAACTTCTGTGGTCCGCTCTGGGCCGGAGCAACGGGAAGAGACACCCCTGCGCATATGAAGCCGGTCCGGAGATTGGACCTCAAAAGCTCTCTGCAAATCTTTTAAAGGAGGAGAAATCCGAATGAAGAAATTTCTTTCACTGGTGCTTGCTCTGGTGATGACCATGTCTCTGGTCACTGTCAGCGCGGGCGCCAAGGACTTCACGGACGGCAGCGAGATCACCTACAAAGAAGCTGTGGATGTGATCTCTGCCCTGGGTGTTGTCGACGGTTATTCCGACGGCGACTTCCGTCCCGATGATGTCCTGACCCGTGGCGCGGCCGCCAAGATCATCTGCAACCTGATCCTGGGCCCCACCACTGCATCTGCTCTGGCGGCCAGCACCGCCCCCTTCAAGGATGTTCCCGTGACCAACACCTTCGCGGGCTACATCACCTACTGCTCTCAGCAGGGTATCATCAGCGGCTATGCTGACGGCACCTTCCGTCCCACCGGTACCCTGAGCGGCAACGCGTTCATGAAGATGCTGCTGGGCGCCCTGGGCTATGACAGTTCCATCGAGGGCTACACCGGCCCCAACTGGCAGGTCAGCGTCATCAAGCAGGCCAGCGGCATCGGTCTGGACGACGGCAACGACGAGTTCGTGGGCTCCCAGGCTGTGACCCGTCAGGAGGCCGCCCTGTACGCCTTCAATATGCTGCAGGCCACCATGGTCGAGTATGACAAGAAGGATACCATCGTTGTGGGCGGCGTGGAGATCACCTCCACCTCTACTCGTAAAGAAGTAGAGAACCCCATCGAGAAGGACAACACTATTGAGAAAGACGAGAAGATGCAGTTCGCCGAGCGGTACTTTGACGATCTGCAGAAGGCACCCGGCGAAGCGGATGACTTCGGCCGTCCTTCCAACATCTGGACTCTGAAGTCCGACGAGATCGGCACTTACGCCAATATGGACCAGCTGGTGGGCACCTACACCGCCAAGGTCTCCAAGTCTGATGTGTATGAAGCTGTGGGCCGCACAGTCTACAACGATCTGACGGATGGCAAGTCCGACCTGACCGTGTGGTTCGACGGTGTGGAAACGCCCGTTAAGACCGCTGACGTGGAGGACTATGTTGAGCGCAACAACACCGGCGCGGTCAACAACACTGCCAACGGCGACCTGACCGAGATCTATGTGGACGACGACACCAATGATGTCACCATCGTCACCGTCCGCACCTATGTCTTCCAGGCCGCTTCCGACTATGACACCCGCAAGGAGACGGTCAGCCTGACCACTGACTCCAGCAAGTATGACACCGACATCACCTTGGACAGCCGGACCCTGGATGTGGACGATTTCGCCAATATCACCGACCTGAAGGCCGACGACTATGTCCTGGTGACCGCCGTCAACAACAACAGCCGTTACGAGGTCAAGAGCATTGACAAGGCTGAGGTTGTCAACGGCACTGTTGAGGGCTATAAGGACGGCAGCAATGTGACCATGGGCGGCACCAAGTACGAGTACTCCGCCACCGCCGACAACATCAAGAAAACCAGCTACAATGTGGGCCGCGAGGCTTCCCTGGTGCTGGATTCCTATGGCTATGTCATCGCAGTGGATGAGTCTGTTGTCCTGAGCGATTATGTGTACATCGCTGAATTCGGCAGCAGCAGCGGCATGACCTCTACCTCCCGCGCTCTGGCCAACGCCATCTTCCCCGATGGTACCACCGACGAGATCGTCGTGGACAAGGCCTATGATAAGAAGGCCGGTGAGCAGGTGAGCAGCAAGTCCACCATTGCTCGTTGGGGAACCGACGCCGATCAGATCGGCTGGTTCACCTACAGCAAGAACTCTGCTGACGAATACACTCTGTATGCTGTTGAGTCCAAGTATGACGAGGAGATTGCCAGCTACAGCGGTAAGGGGACTGTTTCCGAAAACAGCAAGGTCGCTCCCTTCGAGAACGATTCCAACAGCACTACCAAGGCGGATCTTTCTCTGGCCAACGACGAGACCATCGTCATTGTCAGCGACAAGAACGATGATCTGTATGTCTACACCGGCGTGAAGAACTTCCCCGCCATTGAGCTGACGGATTCCTCCAGTGAGGCTGCTGTCTCTGCTCTGGTGCGTGACAATGGCTATGCTGCTCTGATCTATATTGATATTGACGGCGATGCCACCATCTCCGGTGAGCAGGAGACCACTCTGGTCTATGTTCTGTCCTATGATGGCCGCTATGTCACCACCGACAACGAGGTCTATCATCAGTACACTGTTCTGAACGGTGATGAGGAAGAGGACATTGTTGCTGACAACAAGATCACTTCCGACAATGACTACTATGGCGTTGCCCACTATCTGACCCGTAATTCCGACGGTCAGCTGACCGACTTCCAGGCGGCCACCGCAGGCGGCAGCGTGATTGCTGACACTGACAAGACCAGCGCGATCAGCCAGAGCGCCGGCACCCTGACCATTAATGGCAGCCGCTATCTGGTGACCGAGGACACCGCTATCACCTTGGTGACCGTTGGTGACCTGGGCGATGACAGAGACGCCAGCATCATGAACAAGGATGAGGATGCCGACTATGAGGTGGCCGCCAATATCTCCGCCAAGGAGCTGGTGGATGCGCTGAAGGGCTATGCCTACACCTATGACTATGCCGGCAAGACCTCTGATAACGGCAAGGTTCTGGAAGAGCTGTATGTGACCGTGACCCAGGCTACTGAAGCCGCTGAGCTCAGCAATGATGCCAGTATTGCTAGCATTACTGTGAAGGGCGAGACTGTTGCCAAGCTCGGTGATGGTGAGACCAACACCATCAATCTGCCTGCTACGCAGAACGATCAGCCCAAGTTCGTTATCAAGCCGAACGATGCTGGTGCAAAGGTTGTGGTGACTAAGAACGGCTCTACCGATGTGGATGCGGATACCCAGGCCCAGACCACCGCTCTGGGTGAGGGCACCTATACCATCAAGGTCACTTCTTCCGATGGTTCCAAGACCACGACAGTGACTGTTGAGGTTGAGGTTGCAGCTGCAAGCTCTGGCACGCTGAAGGTTAAGGATAGTATTTCTTCTTCCGTTATGAGCATTAGCTCCAAGATAATCACTATCGAATCTTCCGCTAACGCTACGGTTGCTGACTTGTACGCTGCTCTCGAGGTCGATGGTGGAAATGCTGCCGACTACTTCGAGGTTGTGAGCCCCTTCGGCGCGATTTATGGCGAGAAGGATACTACCGCTGTCACCGATAGCATGACGGTTGTTCTGCACCTGGATGGCGCAGCGGACGCAACTTACACGATTACCCTCAATTGAGTCTCTTTGCTGCGTTGAAAACAGCTTAATGACAAGCCCCGGGCCAAAAGGCCCGGGGCTTGTCTCGTTTCTCAGCGGATTCCTTTGACTGTGATTTTACTCCCCTTCTTGATGGTGTACCCGCTGTCGCTGGTGACCGCCATGTACTTGGTGAAGTCCCTGAAAGAGATGCCGGTCCACTTCTCGGCCGGCTCCACTCCGGACACCTACGCCCACATCACCAAGGCGGCCCAGAAGGGGGCGGCGAAAGCTATGGGGAAAGTCCCAGCAAATGCCCTCCGAAAAGTCGGCACGGCCCGGATGCGGAGACGCCGCGTCCGGGCATCGTTTTTGCCCCGTATAGGACAGGGTATTGGATGTGTCTAGACGCTACTTGTCGATCTTTCCTGTAGAAATAGCGAATGCAAAATGAATGCTGCCATCTCGTTTGAACAAGGCCTAACAATAAGCCCAGTAGTATTAAGACAAGGGGATGATGCGAAAAAATTGAGGAAAAGTAAATCAAAACGCTGTTTTTGGATTCAGAACACGGATTTTCCGTTGAACTCCCCCCAGGCATTGCACTCAATCACTTTCGTGACCAGGGCAAATCAGCCGGATGCCATAGCGATCAATTGCCTCCAGATACGGCTCAGAGGGCAAGCAGTCTGTAACGATGGCATACAGTTGCTCAAATGGGCAGAAGCTGATCACAGCGGAATGTCCAAATTTACTTTGGTCCGCCATCAGGACAACCCGATTGCCTCGCTGTACCACGCTGCGCTTGATCTCGGCTTCCAGATAAGTACTGTTGGTAAGGCCGTTTTCAATTGAAACGCCGGTAGCAGAGATAAAGATTGTCTGAATGCTCAGGCGAGAGAGGGCATCCAGTGTGGAAATACCGGTAAAGGACGACGTGGCGGGGGCGTAAATACCGCCCAGCGCAATAATGTTCAGGTTGGACAAAGACGAGGCCGCATACAGCGCAGTCAAGCTGTGGGTAATCACGGTAACGCCGTTTTTCTCGCCGATATGCTGAAGGATATAGGGCGTTGTGGAACCGGAGTCCAGAAAAATTGACGCCCCATCGCTGACCAGTTGGGAGGCCAGCCGTCCGATAATCTGCTTGGCCCGGCTGTTTTTCTGGGCCCGGACAGAAAAGCCCACCGGCCGGTTGATCAGGGTGGAAGAGACGCCTCCATAGACTTTTCGGATATTTCCACGGCTCAAAAGTTCCATGACATCCCGCCGGATCGTGTTCATAGATACAGAAAATTGCGTAGACAATTCCTCCAGGGAAACGGTTTCCTTCCCCAAAATATATTGTTCCATCGCATTAAGGCGCTCGGCCCGCATAAGGATTCCTCCTATAATATTAGCAAATTATTCGGTATAATTTGGGTAAATTATATCATATTTTTGCCATTATGCAATCATTTTTCCCAAAATAATCAAGAAATGATGAAAATAAGAATTTTTTTGCACAGGTATTTGCTGTAAATAAAACTCTTATTATTCAAAATGGCCAAAGTTTCGTCAAGAATTTATCACATTTAGATATTGAAAACCCCACAATATTTGCTATAATTATCTAAAAGATACTCATAAATTTACCATAAAATACCTACAAAATTTGGCAACTCAGAATTAGTGAGTAAGTATTTGGGGAAAAGGAGCGAGGATTTCATGGAGATACGGAATCGGGCCGCCTACATGGTCACACCTGGGAAGATGGAAATTCGGGAGCTTCCAATGCCGCAAGCGCAGCCGGGCGAAGTTGTACTGAAAATCGAGTATGTGGGCGTCTGTGGATCTGACGCGCATTTCTTTGAATCCGGCATGCGGAAGGGAAAGGCTTTTGACCTGCCCTTTATTCTAGGCCACGAGTGCGCCGGCACGGTCACACAGGTGGGTGCGGGTGTTCAAAATGTCGCCGTTGGAGACCGGGTCTGCTTTGAGCCCCAGATTACTTGCGGGGTTTGCCCGGAGTGCAGGTCCGGACGCTATAATCTCTGCAAAGATGTCCGCTTCCCCTCAGTTCCGCCCTATGATGGAATGCTGCGGGACTACGCTGCCATACCGGCGCATCTGGCCTTCAAACTGCCGGATAATGTCTCCTCCCTGGAGGGGGCCTTGATCGAGCCGCTGGCCGTAGGGCTGTCGGCTGCCAGCCGGGGTGATGTGACATTGGGGCAGGATGTGGTCATTCTGGGTGCCGGGTGCATCGGCCTTCTCACCATGATGGCCTGCAAAGCCCGGGGGGCCGGCAGAGTAATCGTTTCCGACCTCTTCTCCAAACGATTAGATAAAGCCCTGGAACTTGGAGCCGATGCAGTTATCGATGCCAGCACAGAGGATACCATGGCACGGGTCACGGAATTGACAGAGGGCCGCGGCGCAGATGTGGTATTTGAAACCGCCGGCAACTCCCACACAGCGGCGGAAACCTCAGATCTGGTTCGGCGGGGCGGCGTCATCGTCTTTGTCGGCAATATCAATGGCGAAACTCCTTACCGCTTTATGGATTTGATGTATAAGGAGGGTGAAATTCGGACCATTTACCGCTATCACAACAATTTTCCCACAGCTATCCGGGCGGTATCCACCGGTCGAATTGACGTAAAAGCCATCGCTTCGCATCAATTTGATTTTCAAAATGTGCAGGAGGCCTTTGACGCCGCGCTTTATCAGCGTCAGGATGTGGTCAAGGCCGTCATCAAGTTGTGATTCCCCGCCCATTGATCCGGCAGGGGATACATAAATACGGAACAAAGGAGAATTAACATGAAAAAAGGAATCGCTTTGCTTCTCGCGACATTGATGTGCCTCAGTCTCACCGCCTGCGGCGGCACCGGCGAACAGTCTTCGGGCCAGGACTCCTCCGGAGAGGACACCGCCGCACCGGATTATCCCACCACCAATATTTCCTGCATCATCCCCTATGGTGCCGGCGGTACGATGGACCAACTCTCCCGCGCCCTGTTTCAAAGCCTTTCCGAGGACGCGCTGCCCAGCAATGTGAACTTTGTGGTGGAGAACGTGGCGGGAGGCGGCGGTCTGGTGGGCACCGAGCAGGGGCTGACCCGGGCTGCGGACGGCTACACCATCGTGGGGGTCAACGGTGACCTGATTATCAACCGTGCCATCGGTGCCACGGACATTGTCCTCCAGGAGGATTTTACTCCCATTGTTTGCCTGCAAGATGAGCCCTACTGCCTGATCGGCCCCGCCGATGGGGATTGCAGCACACTGGAGGGCTTCATTAACAAACTCTCCAGCGGCGACAACGCCGTTACCGTGGCGATCACCGGTCTGGGATCTCCCGGCGGTCTGGCAACCATTGCACTGTCCAACGCCTTCGGCTGTCAGATTCGGACTGTAACTTATGACTCTTCCAACGACTGCGCTCTGGCTGTGGTAACCGGCGAGTGCGATGCGACCTTCATCAACGTCAGCGGCGTGGCCGGGCAGATTGAAGCCGGCACCCTGAAGCTTCTGGCCGTTACTTCTGCCGAGGAGTCCGACTCTCTACCTGGAACCCCCTCTCTCGCCCAGACCTATCCCGAGGAGTGCGGCGATATGGATCTGCGGTCTGTGTGCTTCCTGGGAATCCGGTCCGATGCCGATCCCGCCATCATTGAGTGGCTGCATAACACGCTGAATGAGGGCGTGGCCTCCGAAACCTATGCGGAACTGACGGAATCCCAGATGATGACGCCCAAGGTATGGGACATTGAGGGTATGACCCAGTACTGCGAAGAGGCGTACAACTATTACGTCGGCCTGCTGGCTGAGTGAAGAAGAATCATTTCCATATCGCGTAGTCACGTAATCAGGGCGCACGGAACAGGTCCTGTTCCGTGCGCCTGCAACATTCTTGCGGGAGGGATACCGTTGAAAAAAGCAAACGTAGTCACAGGGATCATCTTTCTGGCCCTGTCGATCTTCGCCTATGTGGAATCCCTGGGAATGACCAGCATGCTGATGACAGATTCACTGGGTCCCAGCTTCTGGCCGAAGTGCCTGTCGGTCGTTATGGGATCTCTGTCCATCGTGCTAATTCTCCAGGGGCTTTTCAGCAAAAAAGAAACCCGCAGTTCTCCATTTGCATTTAAGACTGTGGGATTCAAACGGATGGTGCTGGTATCGCTGACACTGATAGCCACCGGTGCAATTATTTATTTCCTGGGAATTTATATCGGCATCCTATTTATGTTGCCAGTATGTATGTTTATCCATGGTGAGCGTAATGTCAAACTCCTGGCGGGACTGACCGTCGTGATCTGTGTATTCGTGTGGCTGAGCTTTGATGTGGCCCTGCGGGTCCCGCTGCCTATGGGCACGTTGTTCTCTTGATAAGGAGGGAGCGATTCTATGGATGCTTTTCTGCAAGCTGCAGCGTTGGTATTTACGCCTACCAGCCTAATTTACATGTTTTTGGGCGTGTTTTTCGGTATCCTGTGCGGGGCGATGCCCGGCCTATCTGCCGTTATGGCGGTCTCCATTCTACTCCCGTTTACTTTTTCCCTTGATCAAGCAGGCATTATGATGCTGCTGGGCACTTTCTGCGGCGCCATCTATGGAGGCTCCATCACCGCCATCCTCATCAATACGCCTGGTACTGCCAACTCGGCCGCCACCTGCCTGGATGGTTATCCCATGGCCACCAAACTGGGGCAGCCCGGCCGTGCCCTCAGTATTTCCACTATGGCCTCCACCTTCGGCGGCCTGTTCTCTGCCTGCGCACTGCTCTTCACCGCTCCGCTGCTGTCCAAGATCGCGCTGAACTTCGGCGTACCGGAGATGTTTGCTCTGGGTGTGTTTGGGTTGAGCATCGTCACCGCCGTGTCCTCTCACTCCATCATTAAGGGTCTGATCGGCGCTATACTGGGCCTGCTGCTTGGCACGGTGGGCATTGATGCAACCTCTGCCACTATGCGGTTCACATTTGGAACCACCTACCTAATCGGAGGTGTCCAGTTCGTGGCGCTGCTGATCGGCCTGTTCGCCTTCTCCCAGTGCCTTGTTACAGCGGAGGAATCTATGAAGGAGTACAAACGGGAAAAGCGCAAGAAGCTGGACCAGATTTTGCCCTCTAAATCAGATATTAAGCGGACAAGTCCTACGATCCTGATGTGCTCCATTATCGGCACCATTATCGGCGCCATTCCCGGAACCGGCGGCGATATCGCCTCCTGGATCGGCTATAACGAGTCCAAACGCTGGTCCAAGCATCCGGAGGAGTTCGGCCATGGTGCTCCCGAAGGCATCGCCGCTCCCGAGGCCGCCAACAATGCTGTCTCCGGCGGCGCCATGATCCCATTGCTGACCCTGGGCATCCCTGGTGACTCCGTCACAGCCATCATGCTGGGTGCCCTGATGATGCAGGGCATTACACCTGGACCGCTGCTTTTCAGCACCCAGACGGTGGATGTCTACTCCATCATTATCTCTCTGTTTATGGCCAACGTCTTCATGTGCTTGTTGGGCTATGGTGCTATCCGCATCTTCTCCAAAATCAGCCTGGTACCTATGAAGTGGCTGAACCCCATTGTGTTTGTCTTCTGTGTGGTCGGCACTTATGCCATCAATAACAATATCTACGATGTGTTTCTGATGATCGGTGCGGGCATTGTGGGCTACTTCCTTATCAAGTTGGACTTCTGCATGCCGCCCATTATTCTGGGCCTGATTCTGGGCGGCACGGTGGAGGAGAACCTGCGCCGCACTCTGGTGCTCTCGGACGGGAGCTTCTCCATTTTCCTCTCTCATCCCATCGCCCTAGTACTGCTGGCTATTGCAGCCATCTCCCTGCTCTCTCCCATTTTCCTGAATCTCTGGAAAAAACGTTCTACCAACAAGCAGTCTGGCAATTAAACGTGGAGGTCATATGAAAAAATCAATCTGTATCGAGAAGCTCTTTGTAGATCTGCCCTTCTACGACCGGTTCCCCATGGTCCGAAAAACCGGTTTCGACTATGTGGAATTCGGTTCCTGGGCACAGCATGATATCAAGAAGATCAAATCCCTACTGGAAGAAAACCGGCTTCAGCTGGGGTGTTTCTCTGGAGACAAGGACTACAACCTGATTGATCCCGCCCATTGCAAGGAATTTTTAGAATACTTCAAGCGATCTGTAGAAGCGGCCCATTTTTTGGACTGTAAAAATCTGGTGATCCATTCCAACGCCTTGGGCGAGGAAGGCAGAATGTGTACCGACGGCAACGATTTGAACGACCGCACCAAAATTGCCTGTGCCACCAAGAACTTGCTGGAGATCTCCAAAATCGCAGAAGCGGAGGGTCTCTATCTTCAAGTAGAGCCTGTGAGCACCTATGCCAAGCCCGGTTACTACATGACTACTTCAGACTCTGCTGCGGATATCATTCGGGTCGTAGGGTCTCCCAATGTAAAGCTGCTGTATGACATCTATCATATGCAGCTGATGGAGGGCGATTTGGTCAACACCCTCCGGCGGAACGCGGACATCATCGGCTATATCCACATTGGAGATGTCCCCGGCCGCCATGAACCCGGCACCGGCGAGATCAACTACCCTTACCTCAAGCATGTGCTGGTGGACGAACTTGGTTTCGACGGTATTTTCGCCTTTGAACTCAGCCCTCTGACCACTATGGATGCCTGCCTTGAGGCTATGCACGCCTTTTAAGGAGGCGCCTTCCATGAGAGTCATCTGCGCCGGTGAAATGCTGGTAGACATTTTTGTCCGTCCAGTCCAACAGATCCCCTTTGAAAACGATACCCAGATAGTGCCAGACATCCGCATTACCAGCGGCGGTGACGCCAACAATAACGCAATTAATTTTGCCAAGTTGGGCCACCAAGTCGCCTACTTAGGGCGGCTTGGATGTGACGAGATGGGAGACTATGTGGCTTCTCTGGCCCAAGCTGCCGGAATCGACATATCCCATACCGTCCGTTCCTCCACGGCTCGGCAAACAAAATCTGTCATCCTGGTCAATCCCAAAGGTGACCGTACATTCCTGCAGGATCCGGGCACCAGCGCAGAGTTCTGCTTTGACGACTGTGATCTGTCTCTGCTGGACTGGGCAGAAATGCTTCAGATTGGGGGCGCTTTTCATCTGCCGAAGTTTGACGGCGAGGGCTCCGCCCAATTGCTGAAAGCCGCAAAGGAGCGCGGCGTAATAACATCTATGGACGTCACCAGTGACCGCAGCGGCCGGTGGAAAGGAATTCTAGACCCCTGCTGGCCCTATCTGGACTATTTTCTGCCAAGCATCGAGCAGGCTTCCCAGATTGCCGGGACCGAGGATCCTCGGGCTATTGCAGATTTCTTCCTGGACCGCGGCGTCAAAAACGTGGCTGTAAAACTAGGCAGCCGAGGTTCCTATTTCAAAAATCGTCAAACCGCCTTTTTTGCGGGCATCTACCAGGGCCTTTCCATAGTGGAAACCACAGGGGCGGGAGACGCCTTCTGCGCCGGCTTTTTGACCGGCGTAGGAGAGAACCTGCCCCCAGAGGACTGTATAACTCTTGGAAGCGCCTGTTCCGCTTTGGCAATCCAGGCGGTTGGTGCAACGGCAGGCATGGGCAGTCGGGCGACAGTGAATGATTTTATTCATTCCCACCAGCCGCTGGATTTTCGCTCAGATATCTCATGACACCCAAGAAAGGAAGCGAGCCATATGCCATTGGCAACATTAAAAGAGGTTCTCGGCATTGCCACCCAGTCTAAAACCGCCATCCCTGGGTTCAATATTGACAATATTGAAATACCGGAAGCCATTATCACTGCAGCAGAAGAGTATCACTGCCCCGTGATTCTGACCATCGGTCAGGGGGCCATCCAGGCTGGACAGATGCACCATCTGGCGGATGTAGTCCGCCGGCTGGCCGACGAGTCCACGGTCCCGGTTGTCATGCATCTGGACCATGGAGCCAGCTACGAGCAAACAATCCAATGCCTGCGGGCAGGCTTTACCTCTGTTATGTTTGACGGGTCCCATCTGCCCTTTGAAGAGAATGTGCGTATTACCCAGGAAGTGGTAAAGGCAGCCCACGCAGTGGGCGTCTCTGTGGAGGCTGAATTGGGCGCAATTTACGGCGTGGAGGATGGCATCAGCCATTCCCGCGACAATTTGGTAGATGTGGACGAGGTTGCCCGCTTTATCCAGCAGGTGGATGTAGATGCGCTGGCTATTGGCATCGGCAATGCCCACGGAATGTACCAGGGACTTCCACGGTTGGACTTTGATCGCCTTCAGCAGTGTCAGGCGTTAAATCCCCCTCCGCTGGTCCTGCACGGCGGTTCCGGTATCCCGGACGATATGATTCGTCGGTCCATTGCACTGGGCATTCGGAAAATCAACGTGGCAACTGAAATCCGAAATGCCTTTATGTGCGGACTGGAGTCTGCAGTGGGGCAACGCAATATCTATGCCATGTACCGCGCCGCCGCTCAGTGTGTACACGACGTGGCAGCAGCCAAGATTCGTCTGTTTCAAGGAGTGGAAGCACCCATTCAAATCGCTTAAAGGAGGAAAGTCTATGGAAACCATGAGAGCGCTGGTCTACGACCGCCCGTCCGTGTGCAGTGTCCGGGATGTACCGATGCCTGTGTGCGGCGAGGATGAGGTTGTCATCAAGGTCATGGCAGCCAGCATCTGCAAAGGCGCAGACCGCCGTCATCATACAACCGGTCACAAGTTGGGACGCTATCCCATCACCACCGGTCATGAGTTCGCCGGCTATATCTACCAGGTGGGCTCCGCTGTGACAGGCTGGAACGTGGGCGACCGTGTAACAGCCGATAATGCTGTCCCCTGTGGAAAGTGCTACTTCTGCCAGCAGGAGATGTACGCCCACTGCCTGAACTTCCAGTCTGTGGGGCACAGTATCCCCGGCGGATTTGCCCAGTACTTAAAAGTAAAGGACAAGACCGTGTTCCGGATTCCGGACCACCTCTCCTTCAACGAGGCTTGTATGACAGAACCTGTTGCCTGCTGCATTCACGCCATGGATCGCCTTGACGTCAAATACGGGGAGGATGTGCTGGTTTTCGGAGCCGGTCCGAACGGCATCATTCTGGCACAGCTGCTCAAACACTCCAACGCAAACCATGTGATCTGCCTGGCTCCCACTCAGTCCAAATTGGATGTTCTGAACGCTTATGGCGTTGACACCATTCTGATGGACCGCAGCGATCCCGCAGTCCACACCAAAGCAGTGTTTGACCGGTTCCCCTACGGCGTGGATGCCATCGTGGATGCCACAGGAAGCGCCTCTGTCCTGCCGGATTGTTTCCAGCTTTTGAAAAAGGGCGGTCGGCTGCTTCAATTCAGTTCCACAAAGGATGATGAGGACATCTCCATCAACCCCGCATATTTTTATCGCAATGAATTGCAGTACTACACGTCCTACTGCCAGGTTCATCAATTCGGCCGTGCCGTGGATGCTATGGATACCGGAAAGGTGAAAACGGACCGACTGATAACCCGGCTCTATCCACTGGAAGAATTCCCGCAGGCCATCGAAGATGTGTTGGACCATAATGTGCTCAAGTTGGTGATCCGGCCTAATGGGATGGAGGACTAAGACGGCAACCGCGCATGGGAGATTAGACAGCAGGCAGTCACCCGACAACTATCTTCGAGAACAACAACACTGCCCCAAAACTGCCAAGATATGAAAATTACCTCTTATTGGTGTATAGATACTGCATAGCTTGTGTTTAGCGGCAATTTCTTTGGAACTTTGACTGGCGGAGTCCTAATGGGACTGCATGGTAGAAGAGATGATCTTAGGAGCCTTCCCCCCATGCTTGTCGTATTATGGTGAGCCAGTAAGCGATAAAAGCAGGGATCGAGGGAGCGGAGTGCCCTCCGGCCTAGTACATCCCCCTCATGCATGCCAGACATCGCATCCAATGGCGAAGAAGAAAAGCCAGCTATAGAAACAGCGAAAAAGGGTATCCCCGGGTCAAAAATTGATACGCTACACAAAGAAAAAGGGCTGCCGCTGGCAGCCCTTTTTTAACCTTAAGCCAACAGTGACCGTAGTCCCTGAATATTTCTGTTTTCCGTAGTATGTTGTGTTGCTGCGAAAACAGTGAACACCATGGTAAAGCGCAGAGCCACATTAAGCCCAACATTGGAAAGATTCCACTGGAAAAGCTCACTTTTCTGGAGTTGCAGGAGTTCTGCAGGAAACTGCTGATCAGCAGGAGGAGAATTCATAGGGTCGAGAGCAAAAGCAGGCTAAGGACCTAAGCCCCAAGACAGTGCGGAGCATCCACCAGTTCATCGCCACCGATCACACTTCCGGCAGAACAACTGATGGCCTTCCTGAGAGAGGCAAACGGCATCGGCGTGTCTGCGATGTACTATGGAGAGTTGCCCACCGGCCTTCGACAGGATCGCTCCTTGACCTCAAAGGGGAGAATATTGACTCGGAAAAAGGCAAACTCCGGCTAAAACAGCAGGTCGCCCGAATCGATGACAAGGTCGCGGAGGCCCCATCTCCCCGGACAGCGTCCTGCACATGCTCTGCCCGGTGCTGAAGCGGGCGGGACTGCCAGAGTTAGGTTCCATGAGCTCCGGGTTATGAGCTGCTTTCCGTTCCGCAGCGATTTTCAGCAATTGGGGTCAGGTTCTAAATCACGAGAAAGCAGGGAACCTGAAAACGGAAACCATCTTTCATTAGACTGTCAATAAAAGATCTGTAGGAACAATCCTTATGAAAGCTGCCCCAAATCACGTACAAGATTCAATTTGATTCGCTCCGTATCCACATAGATGTTTCCACAGAGGACCGGGTTATTTTTGTCATCGTAATTCGTAATCTCTAAAAGAATAAAGGGCCGGATCTTTCCCACAGGGACCTCAAAATAAACCGCCAGCTCTGGAACCTCACCGCTGGTAGCAGCCCGGAGGCGCATCATATCCCATTTTACATGAATATTGCCCGCCTCCTTGAGAAACTCATAGATGGACTGTGTCGCAAGCTCCGGAGTCCGCCACTGATCTTCCGTGATCCGCCCGTCTCGGATACAATCAATGCAGTACATGCATGGAAACTCATCCGCGTAATACAGGCTGCGGATCTCCTGCAGCTGATGTGTCGGGCCACAGTTGAACAAAAGGGACTGCCTTCCCGCTGGAATCTGACGGACAGACAGCACCTCACTCCTGGCGGAATAGCCGTTTCTAGCAACAATTTCCCGCAAGTCGATCCGAGGATACAGCGTTGTATTCACCTGGATGGCCTGTGAATTGACATAGGTACCGCTCCCCTGCCGGCGGATGACCTTGCCTTCCACTTCCAAGTCACTGAGGACTGTACGGATGGTGCTGCGGCTCACCTGAAATTTCGCTGCCAGCTGTCCTTCAGAGAGCAATCTGGTGTTGACGGTCAGATCCATTTCGGAAATGAGCTCCAGAAGCTGGGCCCGGACACGTTCCCGCAGCGGGACTTCGTGTGTATTCATAGAGACAATCCCCTTCTTTTCAGATGTATGGGATCCGCTCCTTTATTGTATACAACTTATGAAAAGAAAGCAAGAAAGGTCCTCAAATTGGTCGGACAACTCCTTGGAATCTTCCCGAATTTCCACGCTTACAAGGGTGGTATGAAAAATGTCGTCTGACTTGTTGACAGACAGTTGAAATCTGTTTTTTCCTATTCTAAGATGGCACTAACACCTGTGCGCACAGGGACGCCATCAAATCAGGCGGCATGACAGGAAGGGGGAAATCATGAATTCTACGATTGGGAACAGATCAATTTTTGAGAGAGTTTTTCATTTGTCTGAACGGGGAACAACCCTGCGGACAGAATTGATTGCGGGAGCTACCACTTTTCTCTCCTGTGTCAGCATTATGGTATTGAATCCAACGATTCTCGCAGCAGCAGGCATGGACCAAAAGGCGGTGTTCTGGGCAACGGCGCTTTCATCATGCATCGGTTGCCTCTGGATCGGCCTGTGGGGAAACTTCCCGTTTGCTCTGGGGCCAGCCATGGGCCTAAATAGTTATATGGCCTACACCGTGGTACAGGGCATGGGCCTTTCCTGGCAGAACGGCTTGGCGTGCGTATTTACATCCGGCTGTGTCTTTATGCTTTTGAGTGCATTTAAGACGCAGCAGCATATTGTAGACGCAGTTCCAGACTGCGTGAAAAAGGCCATTGGCGCGGGCGTCGGTATGTTTATTGCGTTTTGCGGCTTCCAGTCCGCTGGCCTGATTCAAAAGTCTGATAGCACCCTGGTGACGGTGGGCGACTTGAGCAATCCCGGCACAGTGCTGGCGCTGGCCGGCATCGCTATTACGGCGGTATTGGTCATCCGACAGGTCAAGGGTGGGATTCTGATTGGCATTCTTCTGGTGACGGTTCTGGGTCTGTTTGTGAAAGACCCCGTCACTGGTGCGGCCTATACCACTCTGCCGACCTCTGTTTTCTCCTTTGACAATCCAGCAGAGGCTCTGGCCCCTACTCTGGGCCAGTTGAGTTACAGGGGGATGTTTTCCGGACCGCTCCCCTTCGTTCTTGGAACCATTTTTGCGATTGTCAGCTTTTTATTTGTAGATCTATTTGACAGTTTGGGTGTGTTCTTGGGGATCGCCCCCAAGGCCGGACTGGTGGATGAGGATGGCAAGACTCCGGGAGCAGGAAAAGCTCTGTTCGTCTCGGCAGGAGCCGCTGCAGTCGGCGCGGTTCTGGGAACCAGTACGGTCACGATTTACGGCGCAGAAAGTGCCGCAGGGATCGCCGCTGGCGGGCGGACCGGCCTGACTGCCTGTAGTACAGGCCTGCTCTTTCTGCTGACGTTGTTCTTCTCCCCCGTTTTTCTGATGATTCCCAGCATTGCAGCAGCGCCTGCGCTCATCATGGTCGGGATTTTCATGATGGAGCCACTCTCCACTTTGGATCTTTCGGATTTTTCCGTGGCTATGCCGGCCTTCTTTGCCGTCGCAGCCATGCCCTTTACGTACAATATCGCCTATGGTGTACTTTTTTCCATGCTCAGCTACACTCTCTGCATGGCAGTGACCGGCAGAAGAAAGCAGCTCTCTCCCACGATGCTGATCCTAACGGCAGTCTTTTTGATGTACTTGATTCTGGACGCTATTTTTTGACGGAATGGAGGGTTGTTCTATGTTAACTTCTCGGCAAAAGCAGATGTTGCAGGAAATCCCGAAGGCAGAAAACCATATTCACATTGAAGGCTCCATCCCCTGGGCTCTCGCGCTGGAGCTGGCGGAGAAAAATCATGTGAAGCTGCCAGTCCACTCCACGGAAGAAATTGCGGTCTGGTCTCAGGATCTAATCTCCAGAAAGGGACTGGATGGGTTTATGATCTGTGACCGGACATTGAACTCCGTTTGTCTCCATGAGGAAGACTATGAAGCAGTTGTCCTGGCATTGGCAAAAGAGGATCAGCGTCAAAATATTATCTACCAAGAGCTGCATTTGGATTATCCACTGAACGAAGAGCGGGGAATTCCCCTAAAAGTGGTCATGGAGGGGTATCGCAGCGCACAAAAAAAAGCGAAAAAGCTTTATGGCGTGGAGATTGTCTACATCGCCGGACTGGACCGGACCCTTTCCAGCGAGCGGTGCCTGTCTTTTGTCAAGGCGCTCCGTCCCTATCTGGATATGGTCGCGGGGCTGGGAATGGACTGTGAGGAAAACGGTCATCCCTGTATCAAGCATTTGGAGAGCTATCGGGAGGCAAAGGAAATGGGGCTGTTCCTTACCGCTCATGCCGGAGAGGACGGCGGTGCGGACAACATCTGGGATGCCCTGCTGAAGCTCGATGTTCAGCGAATCGATCACGGCTGTCGGGCGGCGGAACATCCGGAACTCATGGAATATCTGCAGGAACATCAGATTCTCTGTGCCATGTGTCCTTCCGGAAATGTTTACTCTGGAGCTGCCGCCAGTTTTGAGGCACACCCACTCCTCACCCTGCTGCACTCCGGCGTGCCGGTCTCCATCAGTTCTGATGACCCGCCTTATACCTGCTCTATGACAGAGGAATTGATTCTGGATGCAGAGAAGATGGGATTGACGGAAGCAGAGCTGATCCAGATCATCCGCAACGGATTTGCCTACTCCATCAGCGGACAGCATCTCCTGCCACAGTTTGATGCCTGGGTAGAACGCTTCCAGCAGGAAGGTGCTCAATGACCGGTATGGCGACGTTGGAACAAATCCAGCGAATGCCGAAGCTGGAGCTGCACATCCACCTAGAGGGCACATTCGATCCTGAAACCGTCTGCCTGCTGGCCGAAATGCAGGGGATTTCCCTGCCACGTCCCCGTCAGCACCTGTTCGATTTCTCAGGTCTCTCGGACTTCCTTGACCTGCTGGACTGGATCTGCAGTTTGGTGCAGAATCGGGAGACTGCTCAGCAGATTGCATACCGCCATGCAAAGTACGCCCAGGAGCAGGGTATCCTCTATACGGAAATCATCGTCAATCCCAGCCATTGGAAAAACATTCGGACCGGAGAGCTGTTGACAGGCGTTCTGGAAGGTTTTGACCAGGCCGGAGCAGATGGACTGCCGGATTGCCGGCTTCTTGTGTCCCTGCGCAGAGAACAGGATACAGCGTCTGCCCGCAGGACCATAGAGTGGATCTTGTCCCACAGACATCCGCGGTTGGTCGGGGTTTCCGTCGACGGAAACGAGGCCTGCTCGCAGGACTCCAACCAGAGATTTGCGCCATTACTGGCGAGAGCGGCGGAGGCCGGGCTGGGCATTGCCGTCCATGCCGGCGAGTCCTCTGGGCCGGAAGGAGTTCAGGAAGCTCTTGAACTGTTGGGAGCTAAAAGAATCGATCATGGCGTGCGGGCAGTGGAGGACTTGAAACTGCTGGAACGGCTCCTGAGAGAGCGGATTCCTTTGAATATCTGCTATACGTCGAATGTGGCAGGCGGCCTCTATACGCCTGGCAATCATCCGTTGGGTGAATTGTATAGTAGAGGGATATCGGTAACAGTCAACACGGATGATCCGCAGCTTCTGCGTGTTTCCCTAAGTCAAGAGCTCCAACGCGTGGCAGAACAGTATCACTGGAAAATTGAGGAGCTATTAAAGCTGCAGTATTATGCAGTAGACGCCGCCTTCTGCACAGAAGAAAGGCGAAGTGAACTGTTGTCTAGGTTGCATCAGTTTGAAGCTACATGCCAGAATTTGACCGCATTTTAACAACTAAAACGTTGTTTCACTGAACTAAATGATGAAGGGGGCGGCCAGATAGAGCCGTCCCCTTCCGCAATTTCAGAATCTTTTAAAAAACCACGAGATAAAATGGAAAGTGAAATTGTGCCCACCAGAGTGGGGCAAGAATCGCACCCGGCTATACGCCGGCCGCAGTTCCGGGCAGAAGCCCAGCCCCACTTGGGGCAACCTGTTGGCCGAAGGGGAGAAATCAGAAAAGCGCTTTTACTCAATGCCGGGATTACAACACCGTTGACAAAGAGAGCGCCGTCACCCGGCAGACAGAAGAAAGCCCCGACGCCTTTTCGACACCAGGGCGGTCACAACTGCCCACACTGCGGGCAGTTGCGGGTTTTGAAAGGGCGTTGTTCTGGGTATGAAATAGCGGCATTGACGTTTTTCTCTTCTCTGCGGCATGTTGTGTTATTGCAAAGAAAATGAATGCCATGGCGAAGAAATGGGCCGACGGAGAGCGCAACATCAGAAAAAGAAAAGGTGGCTGCTGGGAGGGTCGCTACACAGCCGGGCACAATCTGGAGGCCGGAAAGCCGATCTACAAGAACGTCCTGGGCCGGACCCAGGGAGAGGCAAACCCGAAAGCGGCCATTGAAGAAATCAAGGGCCTGGACGTGACCATGATGGGAAAGTACATAGTAGGTGCTTGGATGGATAAGTGGTTCAAAAACTATGCAAAGATCAAAGTGAGATCATCCTCCCATCATGCCTACCAAGGGTATATCGACAACCACATCAAGCCGGATATCGGCGAAGTTCCGCTGGAAAAACTCACTTCTCTGGAATTACAGAAGGTCTGCAAAAAATTACTCAACAGTGGAAGAATCGACAGAGTCGAGAGCAAGCGGCAGCCCAGGGGTCTGAGTCCCAAGACGGTGCGGAACATCTGCCAGGTCATCGCCTCAGCCATGAAGCCGGCCAAGGAGAAAAAAATTATTGCCACCGATCCCACCGAGGGCTGCGCCCTACCGAAGCTGGAACATCGGGAGATGAAAACATTGCCCGTCGAGCAGTTGACCTCCTTTCTGCAGGAAGCCAAGGAGAGCGGCGTCTTCGAGATGTACTATGCGGAGCTGGCGGCAAGATTGAGAAAAGGCGAATTGCTTGGCCTCAAATGGGAGGAAATTGATTTGGACCGGGGCGGCCTTTGGGTGAAACGGCATGGTGCTCGCATCAACGGAGAGGTGGCGGCATCGCTCAAGACGAAAAACGCCAACCAAACGCTGCCGCCGGCGGAGGATACCATTCAGGTTCTGAAACAGCAGAGGAAAAAAACGTCAGCAGTCCCTGGGTGTTTCCCTCACCCACCGGCGGTCTATCTCACCGGACAGCGTCCTGCATATACTCCACCGGGTGCTGAGACGGGCGGGTCTGCCTCGGGTCAGGTTCCACGATTTACGGCATACATTCGCACCGCTGGCCCTCCAGAACGGGGTAGATATCAAGACGATATCCGGGATGCTGGGGCACTTCAGCGTGGGGTTCACCCTGCATACCTATGCCCCCGTCACCACAGCGGCCCAGAAGGAGGCGGCTAGGACCATGGAGAAGGTCCTGACGGCGGCAATCTGAAAGTGGAAAAATGGTTCCAAACAGCAGGAAAGCCTTGGCACGGCAGAGTTGCGCCAAGGCACGTTTTTTGCCCTGTATGGGTCATGGTTTGGGGCAACTGCAAATTTTGTAAAATCGCGTTATTTCTCCGGAAACCTTTGGATGCAAAGGCAGAAAAACCGTCTGATTTCATAGAAATCAGACGGTTTTGTGATTGCGGGGCATGACTTGAACCTACGACCTCCGGGTTATAAACTGCTATCGTTTTCTCTATCCGCTGCACCGCAACGTTTTCCGGACTTTTGTGGGACCTGGAATCGTCCAAAACCCGGAATTCATTTCTTCCTACTCCATGACGGTTTTCAGCAATCTGTGGCAAGTCATGGGGCGGGGAAAGATGCCGAAATAAGGAGCACAAGAAATGCATCTAACGGTTTATGCTTACATATTGGGGGAGATGTGTTAACACCACATTGCATGAATCAAACGGAACGGGCCCTGGGTCTTTGCAGCTCCGATGTTCTTCCAGATCAATATCCCATCGCAGCGTTCGGGAAGATGACAATCAGTTCCGGGAAGAGCATCATAAAGAAGCAAGCAACCAGGAAAATAATAACATACGGCATGACCGCCTTGTACATAACCTTGGTGTCCACTCCCGGAGGTGCCACACCCTGCAAGTAGAACATATTGATGCCAAAAGGCGGAGTAATCATGCCCAGGCAAAGAGTGACACACAGAATCAGGATGGTGGCGTTGGTGTCCAGGGAAGAAGCCTGGATTACCGGCAGCAGAATGGGAATGGCAATCATGATGATAGGCGTAGTGTCCAGGAACATCCCCATCACAAAGAACAGCGCAAAGATCAGCAGCATCAGGGGCAGGCCGTCCAGATTGGAGCTTGCAAAAGCAGCGGCTACCACGTCAGACAGGCGGGTGATATTCACCAGGGAGTTGTAAGCGGCGCCTCCCATGAGAATCCACATAAGCATGGCGGAGACCTCCATGGTCTGGATGAGAGAGGCCCGCAGATTCTTCACATTCAGTTTCCGGGTAATCAGGGCATACACCATGGAGGCGAAGGCGCCCACACCGGCGGCCTCAGTAGGTGTTGCGATTCCGGCATAGATGCAGCCCAGCACCAGAACGATGATGGCAATGGGGGCGATGACCTTTTTAAACACCCGCATCTTCTCGCCCCAGGAGGGACGCTCGGCCTTGGGGATGCCGGGGCCCAGCTTGGGATTGATGGCACAGCGGATGCCGATATAGATGATGAACAGCAGGGCCAAGCCTACGCCGGGCAACGCACCGCCGGCAAACAGCCAGCCTGCGGACACGCCGGTATAGGAAGACATGATGATCATGATGGTAGAGGGCGGGATAATGGGGCCCAGGCAGCCACCTGCCAGCACGGGGCCAGTGGCCAACGCTTTGTCATAACCACGGTCCAACATAGCTGGCAGTGCAATCAGCCCCATCATGATGGTAGCGGTGGCCGCCACACCGCTCATAGCGGCGATGACTGCTGTGGTGGCCACTGTGGCCATAGCCAGACCGCCATTGATACCGCCAAGCCACTTGTGGAAGAATTCGTAGATGTCTCCGCCGATGCCGGAGGTCTGGAGGAACGCCGCCATCAGAGCGAACATGGGGATGGCCAGCAGGGACTCCGACTGCATCTGATAAACAAATGCTGCGTTCAACACATTCAGCAGGCCAGAGCCGTAGAACACCAGCAGGATGACTGAAGCCACGCTCATCATGGCAAAGCAGATGGGGATGCCTAGCGCCATCAGGGCTACCAGCCCCAGCAGCAAAATGATAATATCAGGACTCACTGTATGTCCTCCTTTCCGGTTTCGTCAGGCAGATACTCAGCGGACTTCACGATTTCAATTGCCTCCGCGACTTCGTCGGAGTTGTTGGTGAGTTCAATCTTGCCTGCCATAGCGGCTACATTCTTGATAAGCTCACTGATGGCTTGAATGAACATCAGTGCAGCGCCCAGAGGCACCCAAAACCGGATGGTCCACATGGGAGACCCCCACACGGAAGAGATCCGTTCATTGAGGCGGAAGGACAGTAGGAAGATGTTTATGCCGTAGATAAATACCAGCCCCATACAGATTAGGACCAGAATGGCGGTGGCGATATTGATACCGCAGCGGACTTTGACAGGGAATTTATTATAAAGCAGATCCACTCGCACCAGGCCGCCCTTCCAGTAGCAGTATCCGCCGCAGGCCATCAGCATCAGGCCCCAGATCTGGATAATCAGCTCCCATGCCCAGACGGTTGGAGACTTGAGGACATAACGTGAGAATACCTCAAAGGCGGTGAGGCAGATCATGGGCAGAAGAATCCAGGCGAAGATTCTGCCAATGGTCCGATTAATGGCGTCAATGCCGCCTGATAATTTCAATAGTGCGTTCATGTCTCACTTTCCCTTCTCTTGAATTCTATTTTTCTGTGAGGAACGCGCGGACTCAGTAATCCACTTGGCGGCCATAGTCACGGTTTTGCTGCTTGATGATCTCGATACCGCGGGCCATACGCTCGCTCTTGGCGGCCAGCTCTTCCCAGGTCTGGGTGACAGCAATTTCACGCATCTCGGCCAGGACGTCATCAGGCAGCGGAGACAGCTCAGTGTAGCCGCCCTGGATAGCGTCTCGAACACTTTTCTCCGTACCAACCACATGGGCCTGGCCGATGACGCCGATGTTGGCCAGCCGGATGGTCTCGTCCACGATGCTCCGCAGGTCCTCAGGGAGCTTGTTCAGGCTGTCCTGATTCACCACGGTGGCCATTTGGCAGAAGCACATGGAGGGGCTGAGGGCGTACTGCGCCACCTCGCGGATGTTGTTGGAGTCACTCAGAGAGGACCATCCATACAGAGCGCCGTCAATGGTGCCCAGCTGCAGGGCCTGATAGACCTCTGTGCCGGCGATGTTGGTGGGAGAGGCCCCCAACGCAGCCAGGAAGTCGCCCCACACGCCCAGAGCGCGGATCTTTTTGCCGTGGAAGTCCTCCAGGCTCTCTACCTGGAAGTTTGCCAGGACGTTGTAGTTGGGCTCATGGGCATTCCAGTAGTATTTGAGATTCAGTTCTCCGTAGGCCTCCTGGATCACATCCAGCAACCCATAGTTCTCCATTACGTCATAGATTTCGGCGGAGCTCTCCCATGCAAAGGGGATGCCGCAGGCCAGATCCGCCTCCGGAATCAGGCCGGAGAAGGTGGAGCCGAAGATGACGGCACAGTCAAAGGCATTTTGCGAGAGATAGGTCAGTATATCGGAGGTCTGGCACAAAGCGCCCGGCTCATACAGCTCCACCTGAAGGCGGCCATTGGTAGCGGTCTCCAGAGCCTCCTTCAGGTTGGTGGCCATATCGCCCTGCAGGGAATTCAGGGAGTAGCTGCTCTGCAGGCGCCAGGTGATCGTCTCGCCACCGGAGGAGCTCTCTCCCACGCCTGAATCGCTGCCAGCGGTATCGCCGCCGCAAGCAGTCAGCAACGTCAGCGACATACACAGTGCCAGAATCAGCGCAAACAGTTTTTTTGCATTCTTTCTCATGATCCTTCCTCCTAAAGTCTTGTATGGGGGATGTGTTTTACTGGCCGGTATACTGCGGCTCCCGCTTTTCCAGGAAGGCGGAAACACCCTCCTTGAAATCCGCATGACGAGCCATGTAGCGGGTGTAAGTCACCTCCAGCTCATCCTTCCGGTGGATCTGGAAATCCTCCTGCTCATTCATGCAGGCTTTCAGGTACCGCAGCACCAGGGGACCACGGCGGCACAACTCCCGCGCCTTGTCCATGGCCGCGGGCATCAGTTCCTCCAGCGTGTCTACCACCATGGTGACACCGCCGTACTTGTCGTGGAGCTCTTCTGCGGTGATGAAAGTGCCGCAGTAGCTCATATCCCGCTGGATCTGGGGGGGCAGAATACGGGCCAGATGGGCGCTGCCGCCCACCACGCTGAGCTTTGCCTCCGGTGCGCCGAAGAGGGTCCCCTTCACGGCGATAGAGATATCCGCACCGGCGGGGTAGCACACGCCGCCGCCCAGGCAGTGGCCGTGAACTGCACAGATCAGGGGAACCCGCAGTTCATAGAGGGCCTGAGCACCATCGTAATAGACCTCCTGGGTATTGGTGACATCCTTATCCAGGATGCTCTGATAGAATCGCTTGATGTCCACGCCCACGCAGAAGGTTTTGATGTCGGAGTGCATAATGCACACCCAGATGTCGTCCTCATGGTTGATATAGTCGCACAGGAGCAGGATCTCCTCCTGCACCACGCCGTCTGCCGCATTCACCGGGGGATTGTGGAGGGTCATAACGGCGATGTGATCCTCCACGGACAGGAATACCTTTTGTAAGGTATGTCCATTGACGGCCTCAATTTTTTTCTCGGACATATTACTGATCCTCCTTGCCATAGCGTTCGTAGTAAGCTTCCCAGAGCTGATCCCGGAACTTGGGGTGGGCGATGTTGATGAGGAGCCGGGCCCGCTCCCGCAGGCTCTTGGCCCGCAGGTTGGCGACGCCGTATTCCGTCACGATGTAGTGGACGTCCGTACGGGTGGTGGTGACAGTGGTGCCGGGCTCAAACACCGGGACGATCCGGGACACTTCCCCGTGCTTGGCCGTGGAGGGCATGGCCAGAATGGCTTTGCCGTCGGGACACATGGCCGCGCCGCGGACATAGTCCAGCTGACCGCCGATGCCGGAGAATTGCTTGGTGCCCATGGACTCGGAGTTCACCTGACCGTTGAAGTCCACCTGTAGGCAGGAGTTGATGGACACCACTTTGGGATTCTGGCAGATCACGGCGGGGTTGTTCACATAGTCCACAGTCCGCATCATCACGTCCGGATTGTCATCCACAAAGTCGTAAAGCTTTTTGGAGCCCATCAGGAAGGCAGCCACCATCTTGCCCTTGTCCAGTCGCTTGTTGGCACCGGTGATGACCCCCTTCTGGTACAGATCCACCACGCCGTCGGAGAACATCTCGGAGTGGATGCCCAAATCCTTCTTGTCCCCCAGGAACTTCAGCACCGCATCAGGGATGGTGCCGATGCCCAGCTGCAATGTAGAGCCGTCCTCCACCAGGGAGGCCACATTCCGGCCGATGGCTTCCTCCACTTCGCCGATGGTGCCTCCGCCCAGCTCCGGCAGAGGCGTGGATGCCTCCACACAGCAGGTCAGCTGGGAGACGTGAAGGAAGGACTCCCCCATGGTGCGGGGCATCTGGTCGTTGACCTGGGCAATGACCATTTTGGCGTTCAGGCAGGCGGGCTTGGTGCCGCCCACGGAGACGCCCAGGGACACATAGCCGTGCTTGTCCGGCGGAGTGACGGAAACCATCGCCACGTCAATGGGGAAGGTGCCGTCAGAGAAGAATCGGGTGGACTGGTGGAAGAAAAAGGGTGTGTAGTCCGCCCGTCCTTCCTGCACAGCCTTGCGGGTTGGGCCGCCCACAAACATGGCATTGTGGCGAAGGTGCCCCTTCATCTTGGGATCGCAGTACTCCCCTTTTCCCATGGGAACCCAGTGGACGATCTCCACATCCTTATATTGCTCATAGTTTCGCACCAGCGCATCCACCAGGACGGGGGGTTCATTGGCCGCATGGCCGAAAAAGACCCGGGAACCATCGGGGATCTGCCGGACGGCCTCATCTGCCGTCATTAATTTGGAAGCATAGAGTACCTTCCAGTCTTCCATCTCTTGTACCTCCTTAAAATCTCACATATTTCATCTAAGGTATGTCTGGCGGGGGATTTCCGCCACCAACACATTCCGTTGGAATTCGACAAATCATTATAGCAAAAATCTTGCCAATTTAAAAAAACATTCCAGCGAAAAGCCAGAAACCCCTATGACTGTATGGAATTGCGGTTCCTCCCAAAATTCAAAAAAGATCGAATTATTTTCCATGACGGAAACGGGGCCTCAATTATGTGAAAAAAATTGCAATTTTGTGTTCCAAAATTGGAACGAATTTTGAGCAGAGTGCTCCGAAATTGGAACTTGTGAAAACATAAGATTTATGATATAGTCATTTTTGTTAAAAACAAAGCAAAGATGATATGAGTTTTGACGATAAAAAGTGTGATTTCAAATTTGAAATTGCACAAAAGAGCAAAAGGCGAAGGGAGGTGTTCCATTTTTGGAGCAAAAGCAGGTGCGCTCGCAGTTTTCCCATGAGACCATGGAGGAACTGCGCAAGCGAGTTTTGGATTTGGAAGAACAGAACCGTGTCCTGGATGCTTTTATCGAGAACTCTACGGATGCCATCCAGATCTCAGACCGGAATCTGGTGACGCTGCGGATCAACCGGGCTTATGAGGTCCTCACCGGGATTCGGAGAGAGGAGTTAGTGGGGGTGCCGGTGGAGCAGTTGGTGAAAAACCATCTGATTTCCGAATCCTGCGGTGCTATCGTAGCAAAGACCAAAAAGCCACACACCATTGTGCAGACCTTCTATCGCACAGGGCGCAGTGCACATGTGTCCTGCACGCCGGTATTTGATAGCTGCGGTGAGATTGAATTCTATATCTGTAATGACCGGGATTTGGACGAAATCAGCTCTTTGCAGCAGGAGCTCGATAAGATCCGGGGACTGAATGACCAATATCTCCAGGAACTGGAGAGCATCAAGGCCCTGATGGGTGGCCAAAGCAAACTGATTGTGGCCGATAAGGAGATGCTGAAGGTGCTGGCCCTGGCCGCCCGGATAGCCAAGGTGGACTCTACCGCCCTTCTGCTGGGAGAAACCGGTGTAGGTAAGGATGAGATTGCCAGATTCATCCACCAGAACAGCGGGCGGTCCAACCGGCGGTTTGTTCCCATCAACTGCGCTGCCATCACAGAGTCTCTCTTTGAGAGCGAACTCTTTGGACATGAAGGCCATGCCTTCACCGGCGCTGGCAGCAAAGTGAAGCCAGGCCTTCTAGAGGCAGCAGATCACGGAACGCTGTTTCTGGATGAGGTCGGCGAGCTGTCTCTGAATATGCAGGCCAAACTGCTCCATGTGCTGCAGAACCGCTCTTTCATCCGCGTGGGCGGCAACGAACCCGTACAGGTGGACATCCGAGTGATCGCCGCTACTAACTGCGACTTGGAAGAGATGGTGCAGCAGAAACGCTTTCGGGAGGACCTGTATTACCGGCTGAATGTCATGCCGATCCATATTCCGCCGCTCCGGAAGCGAAAAAATGACATCATTCCTCTGGCTCAGCATTTTCTAGATTACTACAATCAAAAATACGACTTTCATCGGAAACTGTCCCCAGCAACCTGCTTTGCGTTGCTGAACTATCGGTGGGAAGGGAACGTCCGCCAGCTGAAAAACAGCATTGAGCAGGCGACCATCATCACGGATACAGACTTGATTCAGCCGGAGAGCCTGCCGATGAACGTGGCGGGTCCGGAGCCTGTTCAGGATGCTCCGGCAGAGGCGGGACTGAATGAGATGCTGGAGCGTATGGAGCTGCGGTATCTCCAGACATTCTACGAGCGGTACGGAAGTATCCGTAAGGCTGCGGAACGCCTGAAACTCCCGCCCACTACGTTCCTACGCCATTGGGAACGGCTACGGCAGAAATATGGAACCTCTTCAGCAGAAGGCAAAGAATGAGGATCTGACGAAATAAACATCCGCTAATGCAATGTGGATACTATGTATTCAAATTCCAAAATGCAATATGAAATGAGTTGGGCCACGGGATGCTTGGAATGCGGGCAACTCTATGTAAATGGCACAGACCTTTGGACCCATGTGGGGAGCTGGGTAAAATCAGCGGGGCGGCTCGTGCGGCTCTGTTGATTCTTTGTACAAGACCATCCGGGCTTTCTTGTGGGCAAGCATCTCGTCCAGCTATACGGCGGCTGCAGTTCTGGGCAGAAGCCCGGCCCCACTTTTGTGGCCAGAGGACGAAAGATAGGGAGAGGGAACGCGCTTTTGCTAAATACGCGAATTACGACGCCGTCGACAAAGAAGCCTTTTTTCTCTGTCATTGAGCCCCCAACAATTCCGCCCTCGTTTGCCCCTGTGGGCCGCTGTGTCGGGCGGACGAGGCCGGGGCGGCATCCGTTGCCCACAAACAACTGCCTTCGGCCCTTGTCGGGCCAGCGTGGCGAAAAGACGAGATACCTCACGCCTGCATTGGCCTTTCTCATCAAATGGCAAGATGACATGAGGTTTGCCCACAACGATTGGCCCCACTTCCGTTGGAGGATTCCCATGTTTCTGGAAGTGAACCGGGGGACGAAAAAAAGCAGGAGAAAGAACCGGCGCTTTTGTTGCGCCGATTCGCTCACAACTTCCCGCAGTGCGGGCAGTTGCGGGATTTTGAAAGAGCGTTGTTCCACACATGAAATAGCAGCAATGACGCTTTTCTCCGCAAAATTCGGCTGTCTCCTTAGATCCGCAGAGTGCCGCTGGGGCGTTCCGGGGCTATTGAGGCACGAAAGCCCCTTCAAAGAATGCGTCGCTGAAAACAAGACAAGGATTCCAATCAGGCAGACAAATTGTTACTTTTCTGATAGTAGGCGCCGTGTCCCCTGGCTATTGAGCCAGCATCGTGACATGCTTTTCCGCTGACAAGGAGGCGGTACGATGTACGACTACTTGAAGGCCTTGCACGCAAGGTCCTGCCAGGAGCCAGAACTTCAAAAAGTCCGGGCGGAACTGGACCAAGCCTACAGAGAAATCAACGCAAGGTTAGGCCAACAAGATCAGGAGACCTTGCTCCAGTTGGCGGATCTGGAGAATGAACTGCGGGAGGAAACCTCCTGACATTCTTCATCACCGGGCTTCAGTTAGGTATAGGGATCGCCGGGGAGATGGAACGGTATTGCCTTGAGGACGAGGAAGAAACGCGGGCCACAGAGAGGGCGAAAATGAAGGATCCCCAGGTCAAAATTGATGTGCTATACAAAGAAAAGAGCCGCTGTCGGCCGCTCTTTCTTAACTTTTTGATAACAGTCACCTTTCCATCTGGCTATTTCTTTTTTCTGTGGCATTTTGTTTCGCTGATGAGAGCTCGCTGGCTCCATAAATGTGAGCAACCGAGCGAAGCGAGACGCTTATCGAGTCGTAAAGGGAGGCGGATGCCATGGCAAAGAAACGGGCCAACGGTGAAGGTAATATCAGGAAAAGATGGCCGGTGGGAAGGGCGGTATACCGCCGGGCATAATCCGGAGACCAGGAAGCTAATCTACAAAAACGTCTTGGGCCGGACCCAGGCAGAGGCGAAGAACAAGCTGAAAGCGGCCATCGAGGAAACCAAGAGCTTGGACGTCACCAAGGCGGGGAAGTACACGGTAGGTACCTGGATGGACGAGTGGTTCGAAAATTACGCAAAGATCAAAGCGAGACCGTCCCCCCACCAGACCTACCGGGGGTACATCAACAACCACATTAAGTCGAATATCGGCAAGGTCCCGCTGGAAAAGCTCACTTCTCTGGAGTTACAGAAATTCTGCAAGAAGCTGCTGACCAGCGGGAGAATTGACAGGGTCGAGAGCAAAAATCAGGCAAAGGGTTTGAGCCCCAAGACGGTGCGGAACATCTGCCAGATCATCGCCTCGGCCATGAAGCTGGCCAAAGAGCAACGGCTGATTGCAGCAGACCCCACAGAGGGCTGTGCCTTGCCGAAGCTGAAACGCAAGGAGATGAAAACGCTGCCCATTGAACAGCTGGCATCCTTCCTTAGAGATGCCAGAAACAGTAGGATATTCGAGATGTACTATGTGGAGCTGGCAGCAAGATTGAGAAGAGGCGAATTGCTTGGCCCGAAATGGGAAGGCATCGATTTCGAACACGGAAACCTTTGGATGAAACAGTAGATCGCCCGGATCAGCAGAAAAATCGTAGATGCCTCCCTGAAAACCAAGAAGGCCTACCGGACGCTGCCCCTGGCAGAGGACACGATCCAGGTTCTGAAACAGCAGAAGAAAAAAGCGGGCAGTAGCCTCTGGGTGTTCCCCGGGCCCACTGGCGGGCCCATCTCACCAGACAGCGTCCTGCATATACTCCACCCGGTGCTGAAGCGGGCGGGGTTGCCCAGAGTTCGATTCCACGACCTCCGGCACACGTTCGCTATGCTGGCACTTCAGAATGGGGTGGACATTAAGACGGTGTCCGGGATGCTGGGACATTTCAGCGCAGGCTTCACGCTGGACACCTACGCCCACGTCACGACAGCGGCGCAAAAGGAGGCGGCCAGGACTATGGAAAAAGTCCTGACGGCGGCAATCTGAAAGCGAAAAAATAATCCCAAACAGCAGGAAAGCCTTGGCGCAGAAGGGCTGCGCCAAGGCACGTTTTTTGCCCTGTCTGGGTCACGGTTTGGGTCAACTGCAAATTTTGCAAAATCGCGTAATTTCTCCGGAAACTTTTGGAGACAAAAAGTGAAGAAAAACCGTCTGATTTCTTGCGAAATCAGACGGTTTTGTGGTTGCGGGGGCTGGACTTGAACCAACGACCTCCGGGTTATGAGCCCGACGAGCTACCAACTGCTCTACCCCGCGATATTCTGTTCTGTGGTGCCGGTGACCGGACTCGAACCGGTACAGTATCGCTACCGGGGGATTTTAAGTCCCCTGTGTCTACCAATTCCACCACACCGGCAGCTGTCGGCAATGATTAGAATACCATACTCTCCAGTCATTGTCAAGCACGGGCAAGGAAAACCTTTCAAATTTTTTCGACAACTCCCGTTGCAAAAAGTCCAGACAGGTGCCCGTTTCCGTGCAATTTTCCGCCCGGAGGCGCATATACTGGCTGAGAACCCAAATGCAAAGGAGGAAATAAAATGATGAGACACCAGACGATCAGCGGCGGGGATGTGGATGACCTGATCTTTCAGGACAGCTGGACCACCAGTCAGCGATAAGAACTGCAGGACGCCGCTTTCGCGGCGTCCTTTTGCGTCACGGACAGATGGTGCCCCCGCCCAGCACCAGATCTCCATCGTAGAACACCACCGCCTGCCCCGGGGTGACGGCCCGCTGAGGCTCTGTGAACACCATGCGGATGCGGCCGCCGGGCAGCGGTTCCACTGTGGCGGCAGCTTCCCGCTGGCTGTACCGGGTCTTGGCGGTGACGGACAGGGGGCGGTCCGGCTCCGGTACGGAGAGCCAGTTCACCCGCTCCGCCGTCAGCTCCCGGGTGTAGAGGCGGTTGTCCTCCCCCAGGATCACGGCATTCCGGTCCGGGTCCTTCCCCAGCACGTACAGCGGCGCGTTGGCGCTGACGCCCAGCCCTTTCCGCTGGCCGATGGTATAGCATTCCATTCCCCTGTGGCGGCCCAGCACACGGCCTTCTGAGTCCAGGAAGTCACCGGGGACGGGCTCCACGCCGCCATACTGCCGCAAAAACGACACATAGTCCCCATCCGGCACAAAGCAGATGTCCTGGCTGTCGGCCTTCTGGGCGTTGGACAGGCCGTTGGCGGCCGCCAGGGCCCGCAGGGCAGGCTTTTCATAGTCTCCCACCGGCAGCAGCAGATGGGCCAGCTGGTGCTGGGTCAACTGATAGAGGAAGTACGTCTGGTCCTTCCGTCGATCCGCGCCCCGCAGCAGCTGCCAGCGGCCGGAGGGCGTATCGAGGCGGACTCTGGCGTAATGGCCGGTGGCCATGGCGTCCGCGCCCTGGTCCAGCGCCCAGTCCAGCAGGGCACCGAACTTGATCTCCCGGTTGCAGTCAATGCAGGGATTGGGTGTGCGGCCGTGGGTGTAGGCCCACACAAACCGGTCCATGACCCGCTCGCGGAACAGATCGCACAGGTCCAGCACCACATGGGGAATCCCCATGCCGGCGGCCACAGCGCGGGCTGTCTCGATATCATCCGCAGAGCCGCACAGGCCCGGGCGGTCCTTATAGGGATGCAGGCGCAGCGTCACGCCGGTGACATTATAGCCGGCCTGCCGCAGCAGCAGCGCCGCCGCGGCGCTGTCCACGCCGCCGCTCATGGCCACAAATACACGCTGGGACATAAATGGGTTCCTCCTGAAAAGGCCGACGGAGCGCCGGTCGTGTGATAGGGCTATTGTAGCCGATTTCCGGCCAAAAGGAAAGCCGCTTCTGCGAAAAAAACCGACCCCAGCCGGAGCCAGGGTCAGTCCAGATGGCGCTGGGAGAAAGCCTGGGGGGGCAAGGCGTCCGCCAGGGCCAGGAGGAGCGGATTGAAGCCGCCGTTGTAATCGAACTTCACGTCCGACACGTCCGCAGTCCCGCACCGCCGGTCCGGCAACGACAGGGTGAAGCGGGACCCCTGCCCCGGCCGGGACTCGGCAATCATGGTGCCGCCGTGGCGCTCTGCGATGTGCTGGCAGATAGGCAGTCCCAGGCCCAGGCCGTGGGGCTGGGGCGCCATCGCATCGTCGTGAAGGTAGCGGTCGAACAGGAAAGGGATCTGGTCCTCCTGGATACCGCAGCCGGTGTCGGACACGGACAGGCGGACCCATCGGTTGATGAATTTCAGCTCCACGGTCACCGCGCCTCCGGCGGGGGTAAACTTCAGGGCATTGGAGAGCAACTGGTAGAGCAGCAGCTCGATGGAGGGCTGGTGAAAAGCGCAGGTGTGGCAGTCCGCAGCGCTCCGGAATTCCAGCTGGACCTTTTTGAGCGCAAACAGACCCTGAGCCCCGGCACAGACCGCACGGACCGTCTCCGTCAAATCCCGGTCCCGGACGGGGAGGGGCGCGTCCTGCCCCAGCTCTCCCGCCGCCGTCAGATTGTTCACCAGCCGCAGCAGGCGGTAGTAGCTCTGATCCAGCAGGGAAGCTGTGGAATCCAGCGCCGGATCCCCCTCCCGCCGGATGGCAGGCGCCAGCTGGGCGGCCGCCAAGTGCAGGTTTCCCAACACGCTGCGCAACTGGGCGGCGATGTTGGGGAACACAACGGAGAAGTCAAATTGCTCTGCTTCCATAGGCGCATCCTTTCAGCTGGGATTCTCTCTTGTAGCATATACGGGGAGGGGCTTTCAAACCGTGGAAAAGCCTGCCTCGAACACCAATAGGATAGCAAAAAAGGGATGCAAAGACAAGGTCTTTGTCGAAAAAGGGGGAAAAATGTCGAAGTCCGGCAGACACGGCCGAACAGAAGTCCAGTCTGTGCAAAACGGACAACAAATCTTGCGTTTTATATGCGCAATTTTACGCAAAATTGCGGTGACATTTTCCGGTAATATGGTATAATGAGGACAACATCCGCTGCGGCGGAATACGGAATACAGGAAGGAATGGGAACATGGCGATCAAAGTGGGAATCAACGGATTTGGCCGGATCGGCCGCGTGGCACTGCGGATCATGGTGGAGCGCGGCAGCGCCACCTATCAGATGTGCGGCATCAACCTGCGGAACGCGGACCTGGACTACATGGTCTATCAGGTGAAGTACGACTCCGTGTTCAAGACCTTTCAGGGTACGGTGGAGCGGGACGACCGTCACCTGATTATCAACGGCAAGAAGATCCGGGTTTACAGTGAGGACGACGCCGCCAACATCCCCTGGGACGACTGCGGCGCCGAGTACATCATCGAATCCACGGGCGCCTACTGCACCACGGAAAAGGCCTCCGCCCACTTCCGGCACGGGGCAAAAAAGGTCATCATCTCCGCCCCGGCCAAGGACGACATCACGCCCACCTTTGTCATGGGAGTGAACCACAAGCGGTACACCCCGGAGATGGACGTGGTCTCCAACGCCTCCTGCACCACCAACTGCCTGGCCCCCATGACTAAGGTCATCAACGACACCTTCGGCATCGAGCAGGCGCTGATGTCCACCATCCACGCCGCCACCGCCAAGCAGAAGGCTGTGGACGCCCGGGCGGGCCGGGACTGGCGTACCGGCCGCAGCGTCCTGGGCAACATCATTCCCTCCACCACCGGCGCGGCCAAGGCAGTGGGCGTGGTAATTCCGGAGCTGAAGGGTAAAATGACCGGCATGAGCTTCCGGGTGCCCACCAACGACGTGTCCGTGGTGGACCTGACCGCCCGCCTCAAGCAGCCTGCCAGCTATCATGATGTGTGCGTGGCCATGGAAAACGCCGCCCAGAACAGCATGAAGGGCATCATCACCTGCACCAACGACCAGGTGGTGTCCTCCGACCTGACGGGGTTTTCAGAGACCTGCATCTTCGACGAGACCGCCGGCATCATGCTGGACAACAACTTTGTGAAGCTGATCGCCTGGTATGACAACGAGTGGGGCTACACCAACAAGATCCTGGATCTGATGGCCTACATGCATACAGCGGACCAGAGCCGGTAATACGCTTTTTAGGGCGCGGGCAGCTGCCTGCGCCCTATTTTTTTTCATATTAACATAGTACTTTGTACGTTGTCAATAAAGTACTGGACTATATTTTTCTTTATTGGGAAATAGGGTACACTTTTCTCAAACAGCAGGAGCAGTGCTTTTATGAGAAAACGTGACCCAAACAGAATAGAGATGGGACGCCGCTTTCGGGAAGCCAGAGAGCGACTCAACTGGAGCAGAGAAGTGCTTGCCGAGCGGGCCGATCTATCTGTGTCCTTTATTGCGGATTTGGAGCTGGGAAACACCGGCACCCGGCTGGAGAACTTTATCCGCCTGTGCCGCCTGCTGGATTTGAACGCCGACTATGTGCTCTTCGGCGCGCCCGGGGACGCTGTGCAGCGGATCACGGATCTGCTGCGGGACCGGGACGAAGAGACGGTCCGGGTGGTGGAGCGGACCGTGGAGGCCCTGCTGCGGGCCCTGGACGAACAGCAGACAACGTGACAGACGGCGCCCGGCCAGACTGGCCGGGCGCCGTGTTGCCCACTGTGGCGGATTCAAAGAGGCCGCGCCAAAGGCGCGGCCTCTTGTCATGCTTTTTCTGCCTTGGACCGCTCCGCCCGCTTCCGGCGGCGGCTGGCACCGCTGCGGCGGGATCTGGCGGCCGGGGCGGCAGGCTCCGCCGTCCCGGCAGGCTCCTCCGCATCCTGTGGGGCGCTCTGGGCCGGGGCGGGCTCGGCGGTCTCCGCCGGCTTCGCCGCCGCGCGGCTGCGCCGCTTTCCGGGCTTGGACGCCGCCTTGTTTTCCGGCGCGGGGGAGGGGGCCGCCGCCTCCTGGACCGGAGGCGGGGTGAGCAGGGCCTCCAGATGCTCATAGGCCAGCTGACCCTGCACGGGGCCGTACTGCCGGGCCAGGGCGGCGGCCAGCTCCTCCCGAGTGCCTGCCCGCAGCAGGAACGCCGCCTGGAGACAGTCCTGAATGGAGGGGCGCAGAGCCACCTCCCGGAACGTGGAGGCGTATCGTGCGTGGAGGGCACTCATGGCGGCCTCATATCCCTTGTCCTGGCTGATGACATAGGCGAAATCCGCCTCTCCTCTTCCCACCAGGACGCCCAGCTCCGTGATGATCTGGAAGTCCAGGGAGTTCTTGCCTCCCTTCACGCTCTCCAGATACTGCACCTGGGCCTTTGTGCCGGCGCACAGCTTTTTCACGTTGGCCAGGGTCTGCCCCTTGCCGAAAAAGACCAGGACGGTGTCCTCGGCAGTCAGCAGGTCGATACCCTGGAGCCCGGTGCCAATGTTGTTGTCGCCGTCCACCAAAAAAATCATCTTCATCAAATTGTTCTTTCTTTCCTCGTATTTTGACCCATAGCGGGGATTTGCCGGTATCAGTATAGCAGAAGATGCCGAAAAGGACAAGAGGCATTGCGCGCCATCTCCGGGGCGGAGCGAAAAAGGGCGGAGCCGCTGACGCGGCTCCGCCCTGTCTGCCAGGTACGGGTCACTCCTCTTCATCCGTGACGATCAGGCCGTATCCGCCATTTTTCCGGCGGTAGACGATAGATAGGCCGTCATCCTCACTGCTGCGGAACACGAAAAAACTGTGGTCCAGCAGGTTCATCTGCAGGATGGCCTCCTCCGGACTCATGGGCTTCACGGAGAAGCGCTTGGTACGGACGATGGGGAACTCCTTCTCCTCAGCCACCTCAAAGTCGTCCGCCGGGGCGGGCGGGGGGAAGCCCTCAGTCCGCAGGCGCTTGGCCAGGCGGGTCTTGTTCTTCAGAATCTGCCGCTCGATATATCCCACAGCGGCGTCAATGGCGCCGCGCATATCTCCGTCAGGAGCCTCCGTCTGTGCCCGCAGCAACGTGGTGCCGCCGCGGATCGTGATCTCCACCGAGCACAGATGGTCCTTCTCCACAGAGAAAGTGACAAACGCGGTGGTATCCTCCTCCCGGAAGTATCGCTCCAGCTTGGAGATCTTCTTCTGGGCATATTCCTTGATGGAATCATTCAGCGGGACTCTCTTGCAGGCAAAGGTATACTTCATAGGGATCGCTCCTTTCGTGTGGGAGAGATCGGGGATCTCTCCCCTTTTTATTAATATAGCACAAATCTTTCCATTTGAAAAGGGGCGAGCCGGTGAAATTCACAAATTGTTCAGAGCCCGCAGCGATCCGACAAAAGAGGAGCCGATCCGACAAAAGCTCCTATTTACAAGGGATGCAGGGCGGGTGTATGATAATCCCGGAAGCTTTCCAATATCCCACCCGCTTGGGCCGCGCAGCGTGAAACCGCTGGGCGGCCCTTTTTTATCCGGCGGACATGAAAAAGGCGCGCGGCATTGCCGCGCGCCCTGGTGTTATCTGCGCCGCCGGCCGCCGCCCCGCCGCCCGTCCAGGCTGCGGTTCAGGTCGGCCATCTTCCCCTCAGAGGAGGAGAGGAACTGCTTCAGCTTGTCCTCAAAGGACTGGTCGCCGGAGGGGGGCAGCGGCTGCTGCGCCCGGGCGGCGGGCCGGGCCTGGGCCACGGGACGGGACGTCCCCGCCGGGTGGCTGCCGCTGGGCCGGGGACTGCGGGCGGGCCGCTCCGGCCTGGGGAGCGTCCGCTTGATGGAGAGATTGACCTTTCCATTCTCCGTGGAGAGCACCAGGACCTTGACGGCCTGCCCCTCCTGCAGGTAGTCATGTACGTCGTTGACAAACGTGTTGGCGATCTCGGAGATGTGGACCAGGCCGGACTTCCCATTGTCCAGGGCCACGAACGCGCCGAATTTGGTGATGGAGGTCACCTTTCCTTCCAAAATGCTCCCTACCTGAAGCTCCATATAGTGTACTGTTTCTCCTTCCGGATGGTTTTCCCGCTCCCGTGGAAGCGGGTCGTATCAAAAAAGACCGGCTCCCGGCACAAGCGGGGGAGGCGCTCCGCCTCCCTCGTCGCCCGGCTCCGGTCAGTTGCCCACAGAAAACACACGCTGATTGGGGGAGATCAGCCCCAGCTCTTCCTGCGCGATCTCCTTCATCTTATCCTCGGTGGCGCCCTCGGCGATGTCCGCGGCCAGGGCGGCGTTTTCCTGCTCCTGGGCCTGGACCTGGGCCGTCAGGGCGTCCCGCTGGGCCTGGGCGTCCTGCACCTGGCTGTGGAGGCTGCGCAGCTGCAGTCCGATCGCCGCCAGAATCACCAGGATCAGAAGCTTGGTGAGGACGCTTCCTCTGGACCGCTTCTTTGGCTGCCGTCCTGCTCTTGCCATGCCGCCCGCCTCCTTTGTAAAGCCTTCTGCCGTGCTTGGTGTTTTTTATTGTATAACATTTGCGAATAAAATAAAAGAGATTTTTTCCCCATCTGCCAATTTTTTTACACAGATTTTCCGCTCCCCGCAGGGGAATGGCGGTCAGATGCAGCAAAAATGCCAGGGTATCCACCCAAAAATCCCACACCGGCCGCAAAAACGGGGAGAAGGCGGTGAAAAACAGCACACCGCCGCCCACCGCCCCCAGCAGCAGATACAGCCGCAGCTGCCCCTGCGCCCGGCGGAGCATGAAGAGGAAGACCGCCAAGCCCGCGGCCATGCAGTACAGGATGTCCAGCGCCGACGTCAGGCGGGGCAGCCGCAGGCGGAAGGCCCGCAGCAGGTCATACAGCAGCGCCGCAGCCATGCCCAGCAGGATCGCCTGACAGAAGAGCAGGAGCGGCTGGGAGAGAGCAGGGGCCATGGCGCCTCACCCGAACAGCCGGTGGAAAAGGCCCCCCCGCTCCTGACCGCCGTCCTCATAGGAGACGGAATCGATCCGGCCGTCCACATGGAGCTCGCCCCCGTCCAGGGACAGCTTGCCGATGTGCAGGTCCTCTCCGGTAATGACCAGCGTTCCCACGCTGGTGGACATGATGATGCCGGTCTCGTCGAACCGCTCCACGTCCTCCACTCCGGAGACCGTGAGCCGCTCCCGGCCGATCAGCTCCAGACGGTGGCCCGCCTGGGACATGGCGTTGTTGTAGTCGTTCATTCCGCGTCCCTCCCTGTCCCAACTATATGGGAGGGGCGGGGAGAATATGCGTCCGGCCTTACCGGCCGATCTCCCGGTACAGCGTGCCGGCGTCCGCCTGGCGCACCGTCTCCTGGACGTCCAGCACCTCCACCGTTACGATGCGCTGGCCGAAGCGCAGGGAAATCTGGTCCCCCACCTTCACGTCGTAGGAGGCCCGGGCAGGCTTGCCGTTGACGGTGACCAGGCCGTTGTCACAGGCCTCGTTGGCCACAGTCCGCCGCTTGATGAGGCGGGAGACTTTGAGATATTTATCCAAACGCATGGGCGGCTCCTTTCTCATGGGAAACGGGACTGCCGGCACCACAGCACCGGCAGTCCCGAAATCACAGGGTCAGATCACTTCGCCACGGCGTCCTTCAGGGCCTTGCCGGCCTTGAACACGGGCACTACAGAAGCGGGGATCTCAATGGACTCCTTGGTCTTGGGGTTGCGGCCCACGCGGGCGGCACGCTTCTTGACCTCGAAGGATCCAAAGCCCACCAGCTGCACCTTGTCGCCGTCTTTCAGGGCGGCAGTGATGGCGTCAAACGTGGCGGACACAACAGCCTCGGCCTCCTTCTTGGAAACGTCGGCAGAAGCGGCGACAGAATTGATGAGTTCAGCTTTGTTCATGGATGTTATCCTCCTATACAATGTGTGATGCGCTTGCTAGATGATTTATTCCTAACGCAGGCAGGCGCGCCCGCGATTAAGACGGATCGTGGGATTTTGCATCGTTCCAGAGGGCCAGCAGCTCCGCCTCACCGCACTCCGGCAGAGGCTTGTCCGCGGCCTCTTCCACCGCGCGGAAGCGGCGGTCAAACTTGTCGCAGGCCCGGTGGAGGGCGTCCTCCGGGTCCACGCCCGACATCTGGGCGATTTTGGCGGCCATAAACAGCGTGTCGCCCAGCTCCTCCCGGATGCCGTGGGGCGCATCGGCGGCCTGACCGGCCTCCAGGGCGGCCCGGAGCTCACGGACCTCCTCTTCCAGCTTGTCCAGTGCCTGGAGAGAGCTTGTCCAGTCAAAGCCGGCCTTGGCGGTCTTGGACTGAATTTTTTCCGCCCGCCACAGGGCAGGCAGCGTGTGGGGCACGGCCTCCACCGCGTCCGCCGTGGACCGCTGGCCCTTCTCCCGGCGCTTCAGCACGTCCCAGTTGGCCAGGACCTGCTGGGAGGTATCCGCCTGCACGTCCCCAAAGACATGGGGATGGCGGTACACCAGCTTCCGGGCCACGCCGTCCACCACATTTGCCATGGTGAAGCGGCCCCGCTCCGCCTCGATTTGGGCATGGAAGGCCACCTGCATCAACACGTCGCCCAGCTCCTCGCACATGCCGCTGGCGTCGTCGTGGTCGATGGCGTCCAGAACCTCATAGGTCTCCTCCAGGAAGTTCCGGCGGATGGAGCTGTGGGTCTGCTCCCGGTCCCAGGGGCAGCCCCCGGGAGCCCGCAGCAGCCGCATGATCTCCAGAAAATCCTCGTAGCTGTAAAAATCCTTACGCTGAAACTCTACCATAAGATGCCTGCCTTTGCAAGAAAAATTCACGGGAAACCCCTGATTTTTCAAGGAATTTTAGCGGATCGCCCCCTTGGGAAGGGGGCGCGGCCGCCCGGTTTCTCATTTTAAGTGCAGAAGTTTAATAAGCTTTTCCCCGCGGGGAATGGACCGCACATCCTCCGCCCGCAGGATCCGCAGAGCGATCACCAGCACACCGTAGACGATCACGCCGGCCAGGATGCCCAGCAGGACACAGGCGGCGTTGGCCAGATATACAGACCAGAGCTGGATCTTATCCGGATCCGCAAACATCTGCTGTGCCAGGGCGAGGAAAGCCCCATCCAGCACCCGGCTGGCTAGGCCATAGACCGCCCAGGCCGCGCCGCCCATGAGCAGGGAAGCGGCCACAGGCTTTGCGAAAACTTCGAGATACCGTGGCTTCTGGGGCGAGTATTTCCACACGAAGAACAGATTCAGCACCACGATCACCAGATAGCAGCATAGCGTGGAGATGGGTGCGCCGTGGATGTTGATGTCCGGATTCCCCACCAGGAAATAGTTCATGATGATCTTGACGATGCCGCCGACGATCACGGTGAAGATGGGCAGCTTCTCCTTGCCGTAGGTCTGCAGGATAGCGTTGGTCAGGATCATCAGGCAGATGAAGATGAGGGCGATGCCCAGCACCTGAAGATGGGGGCCCGCCGCCAGGGCATCCTCCCGCTGGGCCGGCAGCACCAGGACCATGATGGGCGTGGAGAGGACACTGAGGCCGATGCCCGCCGGCAGGGCCAGAATGGCGATGATGCGGAAGGCGGAGGAGATGATCCGGTCCGCTCCGGCATGGTCCTGCCGGGCCAGAGCCGCCGCCGCGAATGGAATCAAGCTCATGGTCACCGGGTACACGAAGGAGGCCACCATGTTGGGCATATCCATGGCCATGCTGTACTGGCCGTTCAGGGCGGCGGCCGATTCCTCCGACAGCAGCAGGGCGTTCTGCAGCTGGCCCATGACGATCTTGGTGTCGATGATGTTCAGGATGCTCATTGCGGAGTTGCTGAGGGTGATGGGGATGCCAATGGCCAGGATCTGCCGGATCAGATGGCTGCTGCCGGAGGGGACATCCAGGGACTGTGTCCGATTCCGGTGCTTCATCAAATATCCCACCAAAAACAGCATGGAGACCGCCGTGCCCGCCGTGACGCCCAGGATGGCCGCGGCGGCGCCCATCTCCAGGCTCATGCCGATGCGCAGTACATACCACGCCAGCGGCAGACCGATGGCCAGTTTCAAAAGCGCCTCCAGTACCTGGGAAACCGCCGTAGGCGTCATGTTGCCCTGGCCCTGGGTGTAGCCCCGCATGCAGGCCAGCAGGCACACGCAGAACACCGCCGGAGCCAGCGCCCGGATGGGCTGGGCCGCCAGGCTGTTCTCCAGAAACCCTGCCAAGCCCTCTGCCTGGAAGAACATAAACAGGGCGCCCACCGTGCCCAGGACGAAAAACAGCACGATGGCGGTGCGGAAAATCTTCCGCTTCTCGTTCTCCCGTCCCTGGGCATGGGCCTGGCTGGTCAGCTTGGAGATGGCCAGAGGCAGGCCCGCCGTGGAGAAGGTCAGCAGGAAATTGTAAATCTTATAGGCAGTGTCGAAATACGTCTTGCCGGGGCCGCCCAGGATGTTGTTCAGGGGGACTTTGTAGAAGAACCCGATAAATTTCACCACAACGACAGCTGCGGCCAGGATGGCGGCGCCGCCCAGGAAGGATTGCTTTTTTTGATTAGACATGAAGCGATTACCTCAAATTACAACAGAGAACTAGGGCGGCGGAATCTGCTGCCCCTATGAGCCTATGGCCTGCCGCTGCCGTTTATAACCGGGCCAGACACGCCTTTACCAGGGCGGAGAACTGGGGCCCCGCCGTGGCGGCGGCGGCAAGCACCTCGTCGGAGGAAAGAGGCTGGTCCAGCACCCCGGCCCCCATATTGGTGCAGAGCGTGAAGCCCAGCACATCCATGCCGCAGTGGGCGGCCACAATGGCCTCCGGCACCGTGGACATGCCCACGGCGTCCGCGCCCAGCACCCGGGCGGCACGGACCTCCGCCGGCGTTTCGTACTGGGGGCCGGGGAAGTACATATAGACGCCCTGGCGCAGGGGGATGGACAGCTCCTCCGCGGCCTCCCGGGCGGTGTCCTGGAGTCGGGGCGTGTACACATGGCTCATGTCCGGGAACCGGGGGCCGAACTCCTCCAGATTGGGGCCGCAAAGGGGGCTGACACCGAAGAGTTTGATGTGGTCGGTAATCAGCATGATGTCCCCGGCAGAGAAGGCGGTGTTCACCGCGCCGGCAGCGTTGGTGACTACCAGCGTTTCCGCCCCCAGCAGCCGCAGCACCCGGACAGGATAGCTGACATCCTCAAAGGACCAGCCCTCATAGGTGTGGAGGCGGCCCTGCATCACCGCCACGTCCTGACCCGCCAGGCGGCCGAACACGAACCGGCCCGCGTGGTCCGGGGCGGTGGATCGCTTCATGTGGGGCACATCCTCATAGGGGACGGCAATGGGGGACTCCACTTCGTTGCCCAAAGAGCCCAGGCCGGAGCCCAAGATCAGCAGGCACCGGGGGCGGAACGCCCCCAGGCGGTCTCTCAGCGCCTGGGCGCTCTCCTGATATTGTGCGAATGTATATTCCATCTTACGCTTCCTCCTTACAGCTTTTGGCCGCATTCCCGGCAGAATACGTCGCCGCTCCGGGCGGCCGCCCCGCAGAAGGGGCACACCGCGCCGCCCTGCAGCCGAGCGATCTCCCGCTCCAGCCGGTCGATCTGCTGGCGGAGCCCGTCGATCTCCTGAAGCTTTGCCAGCAGTACCTCGGACTCCGTGAGGGTGCCGGTGTGGGTGGCGTAGATCATCTCCCCCACCTCCCGCAGGGCGGTGCTCACCGCTCCCTTCAGGTCCATGATCCGGATATTCAGCTTGGCCACGGACAGGAGCTCCCCCGCCCGCTTTCCCATGCCGTAGGCGGCATCCGCCGCACTGCCGCCCACCTGGGAGGCAGTGCGCTGCACCGCGTCCAGCAGTTCCTGCAACCGCTCATTCATGGCTTGTATGACCTCCAAAGAAAGATTGGGGCAGAGGGGCAGCCCCGCTCAGCTGGGATAGATGCTGCCGCCGATGAACTCCCGCACCAGGGAGCTGGGGGCGATGTTGGACTCCTCCATGATCTCGATCCGCTCAAATCCCCGGAGGATGTCGTCCGCGATCTCGTACTTGCCCTGGGGCAGCGCCTCCAGCAGGGGGACCACGAAGGGCTTCAGCACCGCCACCTCATCCGGCAGGGAGGAGTCGAACATCAAGTCCGCATTCTCCTTATAAGGGGAGATATACAGCTTTTCCCCCCGGCGGACATTGGGCCACATCTTCAGGGTGAAGTTGGCGTCGCTGCCCCGGAACTTGTAGTCCCGGACGATCCGGCGGCACAGGCGCAGCCAGGGGTGCTGGAACACCACGGCGCCGTCCTCGTCCACCACATTGGACCGGGCCGCGATATACAGCTTGAAGGCCTTGGGATTCTTTCCCACGATCACATCGTTCAGGGCGTGGATGCCCTCAAAGATAGCCAGCTCGTCGGGCCCCAGCTTCAGCGGCTGAGACAGGATGTCGGAGCGCATCTGTCGGGCGAACTCGTACTTGGGCACGTGGATGGTCTCCCCCCGGTCCAGCATGGAGAAGTGTCGGTTCAGCAGCTCGATGTCGAGGCAGAAGGGAGACTCGTAGTCGATGGCGCCCTCCCGGTTCCGGGGCGCCGTCTCCGGGTCGATGGTGTTGAAGTAGTTGTCCATGGAGATGGTGTGGGTCTGGATGCCCATTTTCTCCAGCTGCTCTTCGATCTTCAATGCCGTGGTGGTCTTGCCGGAGCCGGAGGGGCCGGACAACAGGATGATGCGGGACTCCTTCCGGTGATCGGCAATCTTCTGGGCCGCCGTCTCCACTTTTTTGGCAAAGGCGGCGTCGCACGCCTCCGCAAAGCCCTTGGGGTCAGAGCGGACAGCGTCGTTGATCTCTTTCAGGGAATAGGCCATGGCGATGCTCCTTTCACAGTGCTTCATAAAAGGCGGCGAAGGCGGTCTGGTTGGCCTGCCACTTCTCCGGCCGCTGGATATACTCGGTGGGATATTTCACGTTGAACGCCCGCTGGATCTGGTTGGTGCCCGGCACCACCATCTTGGTGGACCCGGCGGCGCCGAAGGACAGGATGGAGCACAGCTCCGACATGATGTCCACGTTGTACCAGCACTCGCCGCCGCTGCGGCACCAGCCGATGTTCTCAAAGCTGCCGGACATGTACTTCTGCCGGTATAGGTAGTAGGGACGGTATCCGGCGGTCCGGAGGGTGGGAGAGGCGTAATCCAGCATCTCGGCCACCGTCTCCGCGCCGGGGATCCGCAGTCCCTCCGTCAGGATGCGGCTGCCCTTTTTCAGCGCCAGGGTGTGGACGGTGATATCGTCGGGGCCGTAGGTCAGGCACCGGTCCAGGGACCGGCGGAAGCCCTCCGCCGTATCCTCCGGGAGTCCGGCGATCAGGTCCATGTTCACGTGGGGGAAGCCGCACCGGGCCACCAGCTCCATGGCGCGGTCGATGTCCGCAGCCGTGTGGCACCGGCCGATGGCCCGCAGCACGTTCTCTTCAAAGGTCTGGGGGTTCACCGAGACCCGGGTGACCCCGTGGGTGCGGAGCACCACCAGCTTTTCCGCCGTGATGGTGTCCGGCCGGCCCGCCTCCACAGTGATCTCCTCACAGGCGGTACGGTCGAAGGAGGTCTCGAAAGCAGTGAGGACCCGGTCCATCTGCTCCGCCGTCAGGGTGGTGGGGGTGCCGCCGCCCATGTAGAAGGTCCGCACCCGCAGTCCCGCCCGGCGAACCATCTCGCCGCCGGCGGAGATCTCCCCACACAGGGCGTCCACATAAGGGGGCACCAGGGCAAAGCTCCGCTCCACCGACTGGCTGACAAAGGAGCAATAGGCGCACCGGGTTGGGCAGAAGGGAATGCCCACGTACACGTCAATGTCCCGCTTCTCCAGCCGCCGGGCGGCCTTGGCCGCGGTGGCGCCGGTCTCCAGGGCCAGGGCGGCCCGGGAGGGGGTGACGAAATAGTGCTCCTCCAAATACGCCCGGGCCTCTTCCGGGGACTTCCCGTCCTCCAGGGCCCAGGTCACCGGCTTGTCGGGCCGGACGCCGGTGAGCATTCCCCAGGGGGGCGTCACGCCGGTGACCGCCCGGGCCGCCAGGAAGAAGCAGGCGCCGACGGCGTGGCGGCGGAGGCCCTCCCGCTGGAAATCGCCGCCGGAGAGGGGCTCCTGATAGGTCTGCTCGGTGGTCTTGCCGCCCCGGCAGAGGGAGACCGCCACCCGGCAGAGGTCCCCCGTCTCCTCCAGCGAGATCACGGCCCAGCTGTCATCGCCTGGGGTGATCGGCTCGTAGACAGGCAGTTCCCCGGGGAACAGATTCATCAGGCTCTGCTCCACCACATACCGCTCGTCATGGCCGCGGAAAACCAGTTTCATGGGCGCGCCCTCCTCACTGCATGGCCTGGAGCAGATAGGGGTTCCAGCGCCGCTCCCGGTCCAGGGTGGATGCCTCCATGTGGCCGGGCAGGACCCGGAGGTCTCCCTCCAGCTGCCCCAGCCGCCGCAGAGAGGCCATCATCTTCTCCATGGACCCGCCGGGGAAGTCCGTCCGGCCGCAGGAGCCCGCAAAGAGCGTATCCCCGCAGAAGAGGGCGTCTTGGCACCGGAGGGTGACAGACCCCTCGCTGTGGCCGGGGGTGGCCAGAACGGTCACCGTCAGGCCGCCCACAGCCACCGTGTCCCCCTCGTCGTAGTCCCGCACGTCCCCGCTGAGGAGCGGGAACAGCTGCTGGGTGCAGGCATCGGCGTACACATCCCGGCGATTCAGATACACCGGGGTCTCCGGCCATTTGGCCTGGAGCTCTCCCACAGCGCCGGTGTGGTCGTAGTGGCCGTGGGTCAGCAGGATGGCGCAGGGCACACAGCCGGTTTCCGCCACCGCGGCGGCGATCCGCGCCCCATCCCCGCCGGGATCAATGACGGCGCAGGTCTTGGCATCCTCGTCGCAGAGGAGATAGCAGTTGGTGCCGATGGGGCCCACCTGCAAGCACTTGATCTTCATGGGAGACCTCCCTTGCCAAATGAAAATATCAGAGGCAGGCGGCGGAAATCCCGCCCGCCCATGTGTGGAATGGACAAATGCCCTGTCACTCCGCAGGGCGGATCATGCCCGCGTCCCACAGGGTCTCAAAGGTGTTCACAGCGCCGCCGTGCTCCACGATCTTTCCGCCCTCCACCCGGTCGATGTTCACGCCGGTGAAGATCAGGCGTTTTCCCGTGGGGACTGTTCCGGGCCAAGGGCCCAGGTGGGTCCCCTCCATAACACACTCGGAGACGACATACGGCGCGGCCCAGTGCTGGCGGAGGATGCGGACCGTGTAATCCGGATACGTCTCCCGCAGAGCCGCCAGATGCCGCACCATGCCGCCGGGACCCAGGGGAGTGGTCCACTCCCCCTGGCGGAGCACGCAGCCCTCCTCGACGAAGCGGGGCAGGTCCTCCAGACGGTGCTGGGAGACCACGGTCTCATAGAACGTCCGCACCAGCTCCGGCGGCGCCATTTCGCCGCCGCCCTGCGCCGCTTCCCTCATAAGGGCCGCTCTGTGTCGAAGAGGATGGTGACGGGGCCGTCGTTCCGGGAGTCCACCTGCATATCAGCGCCGAACTCCCCATGCTGAACGTCGAAGCCCCGCTCCCTGCAGTGAGCCATGAATCGCTCATACAGGGGGATGGCCGCGTCCGGCTTGGCGGCGCCGGTAAAGCCGGGGCGGCGGGAGGAGGTGTCCGCGTACAGGGTGAACTGGGACACCACCAGCAGGGCACCGCCTGTCTGCTCCAGATTCAGATTCATTTTGCCGTTTTCATCCTCAAAGACCCGCAGGTTGCAGATTTTCTCCGCCAGGCGGTCGGCGGTCTCCTCGGTGTCGTTGGGTCCCACGCCCAGCAGCACCAGGAAGCCACGGCCGATCCGGCCGTTGACGTTCCCGGCAATGGTTACGGAGGCACCAGCCACCCGTGTCACAACTGCACGCATACAATGGATTCCTTTCTATGGTTCACTCAAAATGGAAGGCTTCTATTTCTGCGGGGAATATCAGCCATGCTGACGGCCGTGCAGATGCGCCCCCATTCTCTTTTTGTCAGCGCCAAAAAGAGAACGCGCCGCGCCCGGTATAAGAGAAAAAGGCGCTTTGGCCGCAACTTTACACATGCGTGCAAAGTTGCTGTACGGGGGGCGGCGCGAGAGGGTGCCTGCGTGTTTGCGAGGGTCCCCCGACGGGCGCGGCGGGGTGCGGTGCAGACTTAGCGGCGGATTCCCGCGGCGTAGTGCGTCTTGGATTGGAGGACACGGGCGCATTTGAACCGCTCCTCTTTTCCTGTCTCGCGCTGCGGCGCTCCCCGTATTTCCGTCACCAGTGTTCCACTGGCTCCTCCTTCCGCGCGTTCCGCTTGCCCGCAGGGAGCACGCCGCATCCGTAAGACGGCAGAGCCACCAACAGCTGCGCAGTCGCTACGCGCTGCCTGGGCGGTTGTGGCGGCTTGTGCTGGCGGGCGGACAAGGGCGTCCGCCCCTACCGGGCTTGTGGCCTTCGTCACCCTCGCAAGGGCCGACACGCAGGTCGGCCCCCACAAAATGCGCAAGGCCGACGGTATCTCCGTAGGGGCCGATGCCTTTATCGGCCCGCTACGCCAGTTCCCCCGAGGGGCAGCCAGCGGCAGCGAAAAGAGAAGCAATTCCATGCGATAACCACCCCGACAAGGTTGGTACTCCCGCCATGGGACGGCAGTTAGGAAAATCGCAGAAGGCCCAAGCGTGCCCGAAGGCGGGCCAAAATCGGCGCTTGCACCGATACGTCGACCTCCGTCAGCGCGGAGGGCCACTGCACCGCAGCGCGCCACACACTTTTCTCTTTAGACCGTGCACGGCCCATTTCTCTTTTGGCAAGACCGAAAGGGGCCCCCGCCGCGCCCCGCGCGGTGGGGAGAGGAGGAGCAAGGGAGCGGGCGCAGTTTTCGCCGCAGGCGGAAACGGAGCTGAGCGGACTTTGCGACGACGACAATGGGGGGCGCATCCCCCGTGGAAGCGGCCCCCTGCGGGAGCAGAATCCCCCGTGGCCGCCGTTCGGCGGCCCAAATCATCTCCGGGCGGTTGATCGCCGCCCCTACATCCCCCCGGAAGCTCTTCCGCCATCGAATCACCCCGGCGGAAGCCGCTCTCACCCCGCCGGTCGGTTGACCTTCAGCACCCCGGAGATCTGGTTCAGCTTGTTCATGACGGACTTCAGCTGGGCGCCGTCCTTCACCCGGATCTCCAGCCGGAAGATGGCAAACTGGTCCTCTGTACTGCGGGAGTTGATGCCCAGCACAAAGGTATTCGTCGTGGAGAGGGCAGCGGAGATGTCCAGCAGCAGGCCCTGCCGGTCCTTGCACACCACCTCCAAAATCGTGGGATAGCTGTCGTTGGTGTCGCCGCCCCAGGAGACCTTGATCCAGCGCCCCTCCTGCCCCGGCTGGGATCGCTTCTCCTCCGAGGCGTTGGGACAGTCGCACCGGTGGACGGACACGCCGTACCCCCGGGTGATAAAGCCGATGATGTCGTCCCCCGGCACCGGGGTGCAGCACTTGGAGAACTTCACCAGGCAGTTATCCAGGCCCTCCACGATGATGCCCTGCTCGCTCTTCACCCGCTTGGGAGCGGAGGGCTGTTTGGCAGGCTCCGCCGGTTTGGCCTCCGCCAGCTCCTCGGCGGCCTTTTCCGCCTGGTGGAGCTTCGCCACCCGGTTCAGCTCCCCCTGGATCCGGCTCACTGCCTTCTGGGCGGTGAAGCCGCCGTAGCCGATGGCGGCGTACATGTCGTCCAGAGAGCCGTAGGACACCCGCTTCAACAGCACCGGCAGCATCTCCGGCGAGAGAACGTCCTTCATGGAGATGCCGCAGTGCTTCAGCTCCGCCTCGAAGGCGGCACGGCCGTTTGCGATGTTCTCCTCTTTCTTCTCCTTCTTGAACCACTGGCGAATCTTGCTGCGGGCCTCGCTGCTTCTGGCAATCTTCATCCAGTCCCGGCTGGGACCCTTGGCGTTCTTGGAGGTGAGGATCTCCACGATGTCGCCGTTTTTCAGCACATGGTCCAGCGTGACGATCCGGCCGTTCACCTTGGCGCCCACCATCCGGTTGCCCACGGCGGAGTGGATGGCGTAGGCAAAGTCGATGGGCGTGGCGCCGGCGGGCAGGTTCTGCACGTCGCCGCCCGGTGTGAAGACGAACACCTCATCGGAGAACATATCGATCTTCAGAGAGTGGATATAGTCCTCTGCGTCCGCGCCCTCCTGGTTTTCCAGCAAACGGCGGACCCACTCGTAGCGCCCTTCGGTGCCGGCGCCCTGGCCGTTCTGCTTGTATTTCCAGTGGGCGGCCACGCCGTACTCGGCGATCTCGTGCATCTCCTTGGTGCGGATCTGCACCTCGAAGGGCAGGCCGTCCGCGCCGATGACCGTGGTGTGGAGGGACTGATATCCGTTGGGCTTTGGAGTGCCGATATAGTCCTTGAAGCGGCCCAGAATGGGCTTGTAGAGATCATGGATGACACCCAAAACGTTGTAGCAGTCCCCCACCGTGTTCACGATCACCCGGAAGGCGAACAGGTCGAAGATCTCGTCCAGGCTCTTGTTCTGGTTGAACATCTTCCGGTAGATGGAGTAGGGATGCTTCATCCGGCCGTAGACGATGTGATCGATGTCCAGCTCCTTCAGCCGGTCGTCGATCTGGATCTGGATGCGGCGCATGAAGTCCTCGTACTCCTGGTGCTTGGCCTCCAGCTTGGAGACGATTTCCTCGTAGCCAATGGGGTCCAGATATTTTAAGGACAGGTCCTCCAGCTCCCACTTGATGCGCTGCATACCCAGCCGGTGGGCGATGGGGGCGTAGATCTCCATAGTCTCCAGAGACTTCTGCTTCTGCTTGGCGGGAGACTGGTACTCCATGGTCCGCATGTTGTGGAGCCGGTCGGAGATCTTGATGAGGATCACCCGGATGTCCTTGCTCATGGCGATGAGCATCTTCCGCAGGTTCTCCATCTGCTCGTCTTCCTTGGTGGCGTACTGGATGCGGGTCAGCTTGCTGACGCCTTCCACCAGGTCGGCGATGGTGGGTGAAAAGAGTTTGGATACCTGTTCGTGGGTGGCGGCGGTGTCCTCGATGACGTCGTGGAGCAGGGCGGCCTCGATGGACTCGCTGTCCAGCCGCAGCTCCTCCGCCACAATCTGCGCCACCGCCAGGGGATGGATGATATAGGGCTCCCCGCTCTTGCGCTTCTGGTCCTTGTGGGCCTCTGCCGCAAATTCAAAGGCCGCCCGGATGTGCTGGAAGTCTGCCGCAGGATTGTAGCCCCGGACAGTCTTTTCCAGGTTCTCATACTGTTCCTGAATGGTCATGACACAACACCTCCACTCTTGCCGGCGGCGTCCTCCCGCAGGCGGGACAGATAGGGGCAGGCGAAGAGATCCACCTTCCCCTGGATGGGATTCAGCGAAAGCGTCACCTGGTCCCCCTGGACGGACAGGGCGATCAGGCCCCGCTCCTGGAACACGGCCAGGGCCAGGCCGGCCCGGAGGAAGCTCTCACACCCGCCGGAGAGTGCCGACAGCCGCCGCAGAAAGGGCAGCATCTCCTCCTCCGCCTTTCCCCGGCGGAGCTGCCGCTCCAGCACGGTCCAAAAGGCGGCGAACTGGCTGCGGGACGCCTGGAGCCGGGCCCGCTCCTGCCCGGTGAGGCCCTCTCCCGCCACGAGGCGGTGGAGCAGGTCCAGGTCCGCCGCCTCATGGCGGCTGGGGGTCAGAGAGGGGCGGATGTCGATGAGCTGCAGCTGCAGGGTGGTATTGCCCCGGAAGGTATTGGCCTGGAGATAAAAGGCCGCGTCCACCCGCATGCCCGCCGCCACGCCGCACGTCTCCTCCGTCATGGAGAAGAAGATGGCGTCAAACCGGCACGTGCCCTTGGAGAGGCGGAGCTTCAGGTGCTTCCCCTGGCCCACGGGCTGCAGGACGTCCACCGTGGCGCCCAGCAGGGCGAACACCGGCCGGGGATTACCCGCGCCATAGGGCTCCAGCTGGTCCAGCTGCTCCACCTCCGCCAGCGTCACCTCGCCGGGGCAGGAGATGGGCGCGTCCACGTCCAGGCAGGATACCGCCCGTTCCCCGCCGGAGGCGGAGCGGACATACCGGTTCATCCGGGCCCGGAAGGCGTCGATGTTCTCCTCGGAGATGGTAAAGCCCGCCGCCAACTCGTGGCCGCCGAAGCCCTCCAGCAGGTCGGCGCAGGACTCCAGCGCGGAAAACAGGTTGAACCCGCCGTAGGACCGGCAGGAACCCTTGCCCACGCCGTCTTTCAGATGAATCATGAAGCTTGGGCAGGCGTACTTCTCGCTGAGGCGGGAGGCCACAATCCCCACCACGCCCTGGTGCCAGTCCTCGCTGGAGAGGACCAGGGCGCTGCGGTCCTCGGCCCGGAGGCGCTCGATCTTCTCGGTGGCGTCGGCGCAGATGGCCTGCTCTACCGCCTGCCGCTCCCGGTTTAGGTCACACAGAGCCTTTGCCAGCTCCTCGGCCCGGGCGGGGTCATCGGTCTCCAGCAGGTCCGCGGCCAGATCCGCCGCGCCCATGCGGCCGGCGGCGTTGATCCGGGGGGCCAGCACAAAGCCGATCTGGACAGAGGTGATGGGCTTGCCCAGAAGCCCCGCCTCCTTCAGCAGGGCGTGGACGCCCACGAAGTCCGTGTGGGGCAGGGCCTCCAGCCCGCAGAAGGCGATGGTGCGGTTCTCCCCCTCCATCCGCATCACGTCGGCGATGGTGCCAATGGCCGCCAGGGTGCAGTACCGGGCGAACAGGGCATCCTCCCGGCTCTCGCCTCCCAGGGCCAGCACCAGCTTCAGCGCCACACCCACTCCCGCCAGATGCTTGAAGGGATAGGGGCAGTCGCTGCGGTGGGGGTCCACCACTGCCAGCGCCCGCGGCAGCTCCTCCTTGCACTCATGATGGTCGGTGATGACCACATCCAGCCCGATGGAGGCAGCGAAGTCCACCTCCTCGTTGCCGGTGATGCCGCAGTCCACGGTGATCATCAGCGTGGCGCCCTGGTCCCGCAGGCCTTGGATGGCCTCCTTGGACAGGCCATAGCCCTCCTCGATCCGGCGGGGGATATGCCGCAGGCAGCGGACGCCGCAGCTTTTGAGATAGTCCATCAGCAGAACCGTGGAAGTAATGCCGTCCACGTCGTAGTCGCCGAACACGGCGATGGTCTCCCCCTGGCTGATCGCCCGCTGGATGCGGGCGACGGCTTTGTCCATATCCCGCATCAGCATGGGGGACATGCTGAGGCTCCTGTCCCGCTCCAGCGCCTCGGCCGCCGCCTCGGCAGTGGTGACACCCCGGGCCGCCAGGACCGTGGAGAGGAGATAGGGGTATCCGGCACTCCGCAGGAGGGCAACGTCCCGCTCAGCCGGGGTCCCGATGTTCCATTTTTTGAATCTCATGGCACGTTCCCTCCCTTTCAAAGGTAATAAAAAGCCATCATAACTAAATTATTATAGCAGGCAAGGGGTGAAACGTAAAGGTTTTTCTGCGTTCCGACACCGTTCGTTTGACGGCGGCGGCAGATTCTGGTACAATGGCATACCGACAGAGGGCGAATCCGGGCATCTCTGCCAGAATCTGAAAGAAATCTGACGCTAAAGGAGCGAAGAATGACAACATGAAAAGACGACTGCAATGGTTCTGTTCCTGCGCGCTGCTCTGCGCCCTGCTGGTGACAGCGGCGCTGCCGGCGCCCGCGGCAGCGGCCTCCACCGGCTTTTCCGACGTGCCGGAGAGCCACTGGGCGGCGGACTCCATCCGTCGGGCTGTGGACCTGGGCTTGTTCCAGGGGCAGACGCCCACCCGCTTCGGCTTGGGGGCTCCCATGACCCGGGGGGCCTTTGTGGTGGCCCTGTGCCGCCTGTTCGGCTGGGAGATGGTAACACCGGAGGCCGGGTCCTATACGGACAACCAGGACAAGAGTGCCTGGTATTACAGCGCGGTGGAGACCGCCTATGCCAACGGGGCCATCACCCGGCAGACGGATACGTTCCGCCCCCGGGAGCCCATCACCCGGGAGGAGCTGGCGGTCATGCTGGTGCGGGCCATGGGCTACGGCACCATCGCCGGTTTGGCCCAGGACCTGCCCATGCCCTTCCGAGATGTGACCACCAACGTGGGCTATATCGCCATGGCCCATGAGCTGGGGCTGGTGAACGGCACTGCGGCCACCACCTTCTCCCCGGATCAGACTGCCACCCGGGAGCAGGCGGCGGTCATGCTGATCCGGCTGTATGACAGCTATCACGCCGCGGCCCCGGAGAAAACCGGCATCGCCTATTCCGCGGAGGGTCTGACAGACCTGACCGGCTATGGCGCCGTGGCGGTGGGCGGCGCCCGGCTGATCTACGCCGGGGAGTCCCGGCTCGCCGGTACCCCCGATGCAGAGACCGCAGCCGCCCTGCAGGAGACCATCACCGCCGCCGGTGCCGTGCCGCTGCTGCATGTGGGCGGGAGCGCCTCGGCACTGAAGGATGACCCCAGCCACACCGCAGAGGTGCTGGCGGCCGCGGTGGAGAGCGGCGGTTATGAGGGGCTGTTTCTGGACCTGGCGGAGCTCTCTTCTGCCCAGAAGAAGGATTTCACCGCGCTGGCGGAGGCGCTGCGGGCCGAACTGGGAGAGGACCGGCTGCTCTATTTGATGGTGGAGGCGCCCGTCTGGCAGGGAGCCGCGTACAACGGCTATGACTATGCCGCCCTGAGTGAGCCGGCCGACAAGCTGGTGGTGCGGGTGGCGGACTATGGCGACGTGTCCGAGGACTTCCCCATCGCCCCCCTGGCGCCGCTGGAGGAGGTCTACTACGCCCTGGCCGAACTGGCGGACCAGGTGGATTCCGACTGTCTCAGCCTGCTGCTGACCACCACGGGCTCCGCCTGGACGGATGGGCGGCACACCGGCCAGGCCTCCGCCGCCGAGATCGAGCAGCTGCTGTCCGCCTCCCAGACGAAAGATTACTACTCCGACCGCTACGCCTGCGCCTATCTCACCTCCGGCAGCGGGGACACCGCGGTGTGGTATCTCAACGGCGAGGCCGCCCTGGAGCGGGCCCGGATGGCTGCTTTCTTCGGCGTGGACCAGCTGTGCCTCAGCGACCTGTCCTCTGTGGCGGACTATGACAATTACAATCTGCTGGAGGGGCTGGACGCCGGATCCTCCCAGGTGCAAATCTGAAACCTGAAAAACGCCGCCTCTGCCAGTTGGCAGAGGCGGCGTCTGTGTATATGGGAAAGCGCAGCAGCCTTACAGGAACTTCTGCATCCCGTCGGTAGCCAGGGAGAGGTCGGCGCTGATGGTGACGGTGAACTTGATGTTGTTCTTCTCGCCAAAGGCGTCCAGCCAGTTCAGGAAATTCTCGGTGTCCTTGTCCACTTCCCGGCCGATGGTCTTGCACAGGTTGTCGATGAACACATGGGAGATATCATAGTTGCCCGCATACAGGCCGCTGATGAAGCCCCGGAAGAGCTCGTAGCTGTCCAGATTGTACTCCTGGGCGTCGATCAGGCGGATGTGGTAGTGGATATCGTATGTCATGGTGCGGTTAGCCTCGATGCAAACCACGTTGCCGGGCTCGTCCTTCGCCGCGTTGTTGATCAGTTCAATGAGCTGCTTGGTCTTGCCGGAGCCCTTCACGCCCATAATCAGTCTGACCATAGTAATCACTCCTGTCAATTAAAGTCGCTGGGGGAAATTCGGTATGTTAAGCATACCACAAGATCGCGTGAAAAACAATGGAGAAATGAAGATTCAAACTTTGTTCATAATGGAGATTGACAGTGGGCGGCAGGACGGGTGCCGTCCAATCCGAGGCTGGTCACCCCTCCAGCTTGCTCTCCAGCTGCGCCCGCCGGTCCTCATAGCCCGGCTTGCCAAGCAGGGCGAACATATTCTTCTTGTAGGCCTCCACCCCCGGCTGATCGAAGGGGTTCACGTCCAGCAGATAGCCGGAGAGGCCGCAGGCGTACTCGAAAAAGTAGATCAGCTGCCCCAGGTCTGCCGGCGTCCTGCCGGAGGTCTCCACGATCAGGTTGGGCACGCCGCCCTCCGTGTGGGCCAGCAGGGTGCCCTCCATGGCCCGGTCCCGGATGAAGTCCAGGGACTTGCCCGCCAGGAAGTTCAGCCCGTCGCCGTCCGCCTCGTCCACCGGGACTGTCAGCTGTCGGTCGGAGGGACCCAGGCGCACCACGGTCTCAAACATCAGGCGCTTGCCCTCCTGGATGTACTGGCCCATGGAGTGGAGGTCCGCGGTGAACTCCACGCTGGCGGGGAAGAGGCCCTTGCCCTCCTTGCCCTCGCTCTCGCCGAAGAGCTGCTTCCACCACTCCGCCATGAACCGGAACGCCGGGTCATAGCAGGCCAAGAGCTCAATGGACCGGCCCGCCCGGTACAGCTCGTACCGGATGGCGGCGTACCGCCAGGCAGAGCACCGGAAGGAAGCTTCGGTGCAGGTCTCCATCATCTCCGCCGCTCCCTGCATCAGGGCGGTGATATCCACCCCGGCCACGGCGATGGGCAGCAGGCCCACGGCGGTCAACACGCTGTATCGGCCGCCCACGTCGTCGGGGACCACCAAGGTCTCCCACCCCTCGCTGTCTGCCAGGGACTTCAGGGCGCCCCGGGCCTTGTCCGTGGTGGCGTAGATCCGCTCCCGGGCACCCTCCCGGCCGTACTTCTTCTCCAAGGCCGCCCGGAAGAAGCGGAAGGCCACGGCGGGTTCGGTGGTGGTGCCCGACTTGGAGATCACGTTGACGGAGAAATCCACGTCCGCCACCAGGTCCAGCACCTCCCCCATGGCGTCGGAGGAAAGGCCGTTGCCCACAAAGTAGATGTTGGGCGTATCCTTGCGCTTCAGGTTGTAATTGGGAGAGCGCAGGCAGTCGATGACACCCCGGGCGCCTAAGTACGAGCCGCCGATCCCGATGACCACCAGGGCCTGGGAGTTGGCCCGGATCCGGGACGCGGCCGCCTGGATGCGGGCGAACTCCTCCCGGTCATAGTCCCGGGGCAGATGGACCCAGCCGGTGAACTCTCCGCCGGCACCGCTGCCGCTCTGGAGCTTCTCATGGGCCCGCTTCAGCCGCGGCGCCAGGACCTCCTCATAGGGCAGGGGCAGAAAAGACTGTAATTGGAACGATTTGACATCCAGCATCATGACCGGCCTCTCTTTCGTAAAGCTGCGCGGGTTTGTTGCTTTATTATACCATGCCCCGAAACGGGACACAAGGGAAAGCGGTCGCAATCCGCCGGGATTTCAGGGGGTGCAGCGCCCCCCGCCGCCGTCAGCCGCAGAGGAAGGCCGTCCGCAGCATCTGGACCAGCATCTGGCCGAAGGTGACCCGTGGGATCTCCTCTCCTGCCAGGATGGGCAGCTCCGCCACGACCTCTTCCCCGGAGGTGATGGTGAGGGTCCCCAGTTGACTGCCCGCCGCCACCGGCGCCTCCACAGAGTCCGCCAGGGTGACCAGCTGCTGCAGGCTGCCCGCCTTGGCCTTTTCCAGCAGGAGGTGCGTGTTCTCCCCCAGCACCGGCTGCACTGTGGCCTGGGTCCCCAGGGACACGGGCACCGGCGGCAGGGCGGACTCCGGCACCACATTCTCCAGCGTGTAGGTGGAAAAGCCGTAGTTCAGCAGATTGGTGGCATCCTCAAACCGCTGGGTGGAGGTTGGTGCCTTCATGATGACGGCGATCAGTTCCATGCCGTCCCGCTCGGCCGTACCAGAGAGGCAGTACAGCGCACTGTCTGTTGAGCCGGTCTTCAGGCCGGTGGCTCCCTGGTAGAAGCGGATCAGGCGGTTGGTGTTCACCAGGGAGGAGGCCCCGTCCCGCAGGGAATCCATCCAGATGGTGGTGTACTGGCGGATGTCCGGGTGGTTTCGGATCAGTTCCCGGCTCATAAGGGCGATGTCGTATGCGGAGGTGACATGCCCCTCCGCCGGCAGGCCGGTGGCATTACAGAAGTGGGTATCGGCCATGCCCAACTCCGCGGCCCGCTGGTTCATTCGCTCCACAAAGGCCTCCTCGCTGCCGGCCACCGTCTCCGCCAGCGCCACGGCGCAGTCGTTGGCAGAGACAACGCACACCGCCTTCAGCATATCGCTGACCGTCATCTGCTCATTCTCCTTCAGCCAGATCTGGCTGCCGCCCATGGAGCAGGCGTGGGCCGACGCGGTGACCACGTCGTCATAGTGGAGCTGTCCGGCGTCGATGGCCTCCATGGTCAGCAGCAGCGTCATGACCTTGGTGACGCTGGCGGGCTCCAGCTTGGCATGTTCGTCCTTGGCGAAGAGGACGGTGCCCGTCTCCTTTTCCATCAGCAGAGCCGAGGGCGCGGATACTTCCAGCGCCTGGGCACTGCTCCCCAGCGCCAGCAGGGCGCACAGCAGCACGACGAGTTTTTTCATGGTGATCCCCCTTTGCTTCGATGGTAGAATCTATGTCCGCGAAAAGGCGTTCATGCCGGAGAAGATTTGGGGGTTGCAAAATATGAAGCGGTCTGGTATAATAACAACTCAGATGCGGCTGTAGTTCATCGGTAGAACGGCAGCTTCCCAAGCTGCATAGGTGGGTTCGACTCCCATCAGCCGCTCCAAAAGAAAATGCGACTTGTTTCGACAAGTCGCATTTTCTTTTGGGTTTCGCTCCCGTTGGTCGCTCCACCCTTCAGTGATTGAAATGCTCGGGCGAAGTGAATTCGCCCTGCGCCAAGGTTTTGCCTGTGGTAAAACGCTTGTACGGCGCAAAGGCGCTGCCGGCCAGAAGGCCGGTTAGATGCTTCTCAAGAAAAATTGCAAATTTGAATGCAAGAGAGTTCGACCGACCTGAGAGGATTTGGATTGTTACCCCTTGCCATGAAAGAGAGACATCTGCTAAAAGCAGATGTCTCTCTTTCGTTCCGCCAAGGGGTTTTCCTGCGGCGAAAACGCTTGCAGGACGCAAAAAAGGAAAGCCTTGAAACCTGACGGTTCCAAGGCTTTCTGTGGCGGAGAAGGAGGGATTCGAACCCTCGAGACCCTTTAGGGGCCTACATGATTTCCAATCATGCGCCCTCGACCAACTAGGCGACTTCTCCATAGCTGTTCTGGTTCTAATTTCTGTATACGAGGCGTCGCCAAATGCGACAGCGTTATTATTATACCAGAGCTTTTCCCAAAGTCAAGCCCCAAAAACGATTTTATCAAAAAAGGCGGAGAGCCGAGGCTCCCCGCCCTGCGCGTCAGCGCATTTCGGAAACGATGCTGTCCACGGCATGGTCCACGGCGACACCCAGCTTGTGGATACTCTTTCCCACCTGCGTTTTCATGGGATCCCTGCCGTAGGGCATCATCATTCCCACTGCCGCGCCGGCCATCAGTCCGGCGCCGATACCGACCCAAAATCCGGTACACATTCTCATCTTCAGTCACTCCTTTGCGGCCTGAGCGTAGTATAGCCGCTTTCCCGGAAAAAAAACGCGTTAGAGCGATTTGCCAGAAACCGGCAGATCCGTTATAATGATGATAACGACATCCAAATCTCAAAACGGCGGGCCCAGGCCCGGACGGAGGAAACCATGACCACCATCTATCTGATTCGCCACGCAGAGGCGGAGGGCAACCTGTACCGCATCGCCCAGGGACAGGCCAACAGCAGCATCACAGACCGGGGCGAGCGGCAGATCCAGGCGCTGGCGCGCCGATTCGCGGATATTCCCATCGACGCGGTCTACGCCAGCGACCTCTACCGCACCTGCGCCACCGCCAGCGCCATATACAAGCCCAAGGGCCTGCCCCTGCACCGGCGGCGGGACCTGCGGGAGATCTGCGTGGGCGTGTGGGAGGAGAAGACCTGGGGAGAGATCGCCCGGCAGGACCCGGCGCAGCTGGAAAACTTCAACCACCGGCTCCACCTGTGGCACGTAGAGGGCGCGGAGACGCCCCAGGCAGTCCAGACCCGGCTGCTGGCGGCCGTGCGGGACATTGCGGCGGCCAATGACGGAAAAACGGCGGCGGTGTTCTCTCATGGCTGCGCCATCCGCCTGCTGCTGGCGGCCCTGCAGGGCATCCCGCTGGAGGAGCTGGGGAAGACGCCCACCGGCAGCAACACCGCTGTCTCTCTGCTGCGGGCGGAGGGGGCGCGGATCCAGGTGGTCTGGCGGGACGATGCGAGCCATCTGACAGACCCGGCCTTCACCCAAGGATGCACCGTGAAGCAGCGGGCCAACGGACTGGAGCCCGGCCTCTATTTCCGCCCCCTGGCGCGGGAGCAGGCGGAGTTTCCGGCGGCGTGGGCGGGGACCTCCGGGGCACTGTCCGCCGGGGCGCCTGTACTGGCGGGGTATCTGGATGGAACGCCTGTGGGCGCGGTGGCCTTTGACGACGGCCGGGAATCGGAGCGGGGCTGCGGCTGGATCCCCCTGCTGGCAGTGGCAGAGCCCTGGCGGCGCCGGGGTTACGGCGTGCAGCTGATCGGCCAGGCAGTGATGCACTATCGCCCCATGGGCCGGGACCGCCTGCGGCTGCCCACGCCGGAGACGGAGGCTGCGGCGGGCTTTTACCGGGAGTTCGGCTTTTCTCCGGCGGCGGACGGGCCGGCGTGGGAAAAGTTCATCGGATATGACCCGGAGTTTCTGGGCACATAAATCCTCCATTCTAAACAGGCAGGGCCGGAGCGAATGCTCCGGCCCTGCCTGTGCTCTTTATTCCAGGTGGCGGACGATGTCCTGGGTCAGGCGGGCGGTCATACCCCAGACGGCGTGGCCCTGCCAATACCAGATGGGGACCTCCACCCGGCCCCGGGCCCAGCGGTAGTCCGCAGGAATCCCCACGGTCTCATAGGGAAAGTCCCCCGGCACGTCCGGCTGCAGGGCATAGACATACTGCTCCGGAGCGGTCTCCCGAAAAAAAGCCAGGGGGACGGTGAATGCCTCTCCCACCTCCGCAGGGGAGGGCGCCACCGCCGCAAAACCGGCGGCCGAGACCAGTCCCAGCACCGGCTGCATCAGAAAGCCCGCCTGATTGCAGATGAAGTCCGGCCTGCCCAGGACCTCCACCTCCTGACGGGGGATGGCCAGTTCCTCCTCCGTCTCCCGGAGGGCGCACTGCTCCGGCGTCTCCCCCGCCTCCATCCGGCCCCCGGGGAAACACACCTCCCCGGGCTGGCGGTGCAGGGCGGCGGAGCGGACCTCGAAGAGCAGGTGCAGGCCGTCCGGCCGCTCCACCAGGGGACAGAGGACGGCATAGCTGTGCCGGGCGCCCAGAAGCCCCGGCACATGGTCTGCGTACCGGCGACGCAGATGTTCCAAGTCTCTCATAACAGCATCCTCAGCGCCCGCTGTCGATTGACAATGTCCACCACCGGCACGCTGGGGGCATACTCTCCGTCCAGGGACCAGGGCAGCTCCTCCTCTGTCTCCAGCCGGAGGGAGGAGACGTGGCGGAACACCAGGCCCTGGCTGTCATACTGCTGGTTCAGCAGCGCCAGCACCAGATTCTGCAGATCCGCGGCTGTCTTGGGGCTGGGGACCAGCAGCATCTCGAATTTCCCGTCATCCAGCACCACCCGCTCCGGGTCCAGCTTCATCAGCCCGCCGATGGAGGTGGAGTTGCACACGGCGCCGAACAGGTAGTCCCCGTCCAGCACCTCTCCGTCAGCGGTGAGGCGGATGTGATAGGGGCGGAGGGTGTTCAGGTCCTTCATCCCCTCCAGAATATAGGCAAAGTGGCCCAGGGCGTTCTTGGCCGCCTGAGAGGCGGCATAGGAACTGCGGGTGAAGGCGCCGAAGGAGGCCACATAGATGAAGCTCCGCTCATTCCACCGGCCGATGTCCAGTTCCCGCATGCGGTTCTGTACAATGTTTTTCGCGGCGGACGCCGGGGTCCGTGGAATCTGGAGGCTGGAGGCGAAGTCGTTGGTGGTTCCCTGGGGGAGATAGCCCAGGGGCGGCGGGGCATCCAGCCGCATCAGGCCGGAGATCACCTCGTTGAGGGTGCCGTCTCCTCCGGCTGCCACCACCAGATCGTATCCGGCGCCCTCCCGGGCGGCGGTATCGGCCGCGTCTCCTGGGGCGGAGGTCTCGTGGATCCGGATGAGGTAACCCGCGCCGGAGAGGATGGCCAGCGCGTCAAACAGCGGACCGTGGGGCTTGTTCCGCCCGGCCCGGGGATTGAGAATGAACAGCAGTTTCTTCGTTTTCAAGAGTGACACCTCCTGACTGGGATGGGCGGCCCCATCCAAAGCGATGTAAATTAGTATAGCACGCCGCCCCCGGAAATTCAATTCCGCAGGTGTGACGGATTTGTGAATGTTTCTCCCCCGAACAGGCTGTTTTTTTGCGAAAGCCCTTGCAATCCCCGGGGCGTTCGTGTACAATACACCCTTGCAGGGCAAGCGTTATAAAAATAACATGCCCTGTGAGGCTCCTTTTAAAATTGAATAGAGCCGAACATTTCTGTCAGGGCGGACAGTTTCCGCCCAACACTGACTCGAAATGAGCAGTGATGCAAAGGAGAGAACCATGAAGAAGAGGCTTATGGCGCTCCTTCTTCTGACGGGCCTCCTGAGCGCCGCACTCACCGGTTGCGGAGGCGGCAGCACAGAGCAGGCGTCAGAGGATGGACAGACAGCGGACGGCTCTACCGAGGCGCGGGCCCAGGCGAACGAGATCGTGGTGGGCATCGCGCAGGACCTGGACGAGAGTCTTGACCCTCACCTGGCGGTGGCGGCAGGAACCAAGGAAGTCATGTTCAACGTATTTGAGGGCTTGGTGAAGCCCACGCCTGACGGAGACCTGGTGCCCGCGGTCGCTGACCATTACGAGATCTCTGAGGATCAGACCACATACACCTTTACCCTGCGGGAGGGTGTGCAGTTCCACAACGGGGACCCGGTAGAGATGCGGGATGTCACATATTCCATCGAACGCTGCGCCGACGATTCGGAGGGAACGCCTCTGATCCCGGCGCTTTCTGCTATTTCCAGCATCCAGGCTGATGACACCACGCTGACCATTACCCTGGATCAGCCGGACAGCGAGTTTTTATCCTATCTGACTCTGGCCATCCTGCCGGAGGACTATACGGACCAGGCCACCGCCCCGGTGGGCACGGGGCCTTTCAAATTCGTCTCCCGGACAGCCCAGGACTCCATCGTTCTGGAGCGGTTTGACGGCTACTGGGGCACCCCGGCCCAGCTGGACAAGGTGACCTTCCGGATCATTGAGAACGCGGACAGCCTGGTAATGAGCCTGCAGAGCGGAGCCATCGACATGTTCGCCCACCTGACCAGCACCCAGGCCGCCCAGCTGGGGGATGACTTCCAGGTGCTGGAAGGCACGATGAATCTGGTGCAGGCGCTGTATCTGAACAACGCCGCGGAGCCTTTCAACAATGAAAAGGTCCGGCAGGCCCTGTGCTACGCCGTGGACAAACAGCAGATCATCGATGTGGCCTTCGACGGGTACGGCAGCCCCATCGGCTCCAGTATGTACCCGGCGTTTCAGAAATATTTTGTGGAGGACCTGACAGACTATTATCCCTATGACCCGGAGCGGGCCAGGGAGCTGCTGGCGGAGGCCGGGTATCCCGACGGGTTCTCCATGACCATCACCGTCCCCTCCAACTATCAGCCCCACATCGACACGGCCACTGTGCTGGTGGAGCAGCTGAAGGCCGTGGGCATCACCGCGGAGATTCAGCCTGTGGAGTGGGGTGCCTGGCTCAGCGAGGTGTACGGAAACCGGCAGTTCCAGTCCACCGTGGTAGGCGTAGACGCCTCCAACATGACTGCCCGGGCGCTGCTGGAGCGGTTCACCTCTGCGGCGGACGACAACTTTATCAACTATCAGAACACGGACTATGACGCCCTGTTCCAGCAGGCCCAGGCCACGGCCGACGACGCAGAGCAGACAGAGCTCTACAAACAGATGGAGCGGAACCTGACGGAACACGCCGCCAATGTCTACATCCAGGACCTGGCGGACCTGGTGGTTCTGCGGAACGGGCTGGAGGGATACCAGTTCTATCCCATCTATGTGATGGACCTGTCCACGGTCCATTACGCCCAGTAAATCCAATGCGCGGCAGGTATGCTGCCGCTGCCCCGGAAGGGAGATGATGCCATGAAGTACGTATGCAAGCGGATTTTGATGCTGCTGGTCACCATGGTCATCGTCTCCCTTCTGGCGTTTGCGGCCTTTGAATTGATCCACGGCAGTGCGGCGGAGATCATGCTGGGCACCCAGGCCACGCCGGAGCGCGTGGCGGAGCTGGAGGCGGAGCTGGGGCTGGACCGCCCCTTCGCGGTGCGGTATCTGGAGTGGCTGGCGGGCTTTTTCACCGGGGACCTGGGGATTTCTTACAGTTATAGCCAGCCGGTGTGGGAGCTGATTGCCCCCAAGGTGGGGATTACCCTGTGCCTGAGCCTTCTCAGCTTCGCGCTGATTGCCGTGGTGTCCATTCCCCTGGGGCTGTGGGCCTCCCGCGGGCACAGCAGGGTGGGAGACGCCGTGGGGACGGTGTTGGACCAGCTGTGCATGGCGGTGCCGCCGTTTTTCACCGGCATCCTGATTTCCTGGCTGTTCAGCATCACCCTCCGCTGGTTTGTCCACGGCCAATTCCCGGATCTGGGTGCGGACCCGACCGGGGCGTTCCGGTATCTGTTTTTCGCGGCTGCGGCCATCGCCATCCCCCGGATCGCCATGACCGTGCGGATGCTCCGCAGCACCATTCAGGGGGAGATGCGGCGGGACTATGTCCGCACCGCCATCTCCCGGGGCAATGACCGGGGGGCGGTCCTGCGGCGCCATGTGCTGCGCAACGCCCTGGTGCCGGTGGTGACCTTCCTGGCCCAGACCATGGCGGAGATCGTGGCGGCTGGCATCGTGGTGGAGCAGGTGTTTGCCATCCCGGGGCTGGGACGGCTGCTGGTGGCCTCCATCTCCAACCGGGACTACCCCGTGGTGCAGGCCATCGTGGTGATCCTGGCCTTCTGGGTGGTGCTGGCAGGCACCGTGGCAGACATTGTCAACCAGCGGATCGACCCCCGCCTGCGGCTGGGAGGTGCGTCATGAAGCGGCGGATGAACGGATACCTGCTGGCCGGGCTGATTGTCACCGGCCTCATGGCGGCGCTGATCCTGGTCGGCCTGGTGTGGACGCCCTACGACCCGGACGCCCTGCTGGCAGGGCCCAAGCTGGAGGGCCCCTCCCTGGCCCACTGGCTGGGGACCGACAGCTTCGGCCGGGACATCTTCAGCCGGGTGCTGCAGGGGGCGGGCACCACCTTCCTGATCGCCCTGAGCACCGTGGCCATCGGCGCGGTGTGCGGCACGGCAGCGGGCGCCCTCACGGGCTATTTCGGCGGCGTGGTGGACGAGGTCCTGATGCGCCTGAATGACGCGCTGACCGCCTTTCCCAGCATCCTGCTGGCCCTGGTTCTCATCAGCATCCTGGGGCCGGGGAATAAATACAACGTGGTGATCGCCCTGGGGATCGTGTTCATCCCCAGCTTTGCCCGGGTGACCCGCACCGCCTTCGCGGCGCTGCGGGACGTGAATTATGTGAAGAGCGCCCGGCTGATGGGGGCCTCCAGCGGCCGCATCCTGGTGCGGCAGATCCTGCCCAACACCACGCAGGTGCTGCTGCCGGCCATCACCATCGGCTTCAACAACGCGGTGCTGGCGGAGGCCTCCATGAGCTATCTGGGCATCGGCGTCACGCCGCCGGACGCCTCCCTGGGCTACATGCTCTCGGAGGCGCAGGGGATGCTGACCAGCGCCCCCTGGTATGCCCTGGGTTCCGGCGGCGCCATCGTGCTGCTGATCTTCGGCGTGGGTCTCATCGGCGAGGGCCTGCAGCGCCGGAACGGGGGGGTGTCCTGATGCTGGAGATCCGAGATCTGCATGTGAAATTCCACACCCGGCAGCGGGAGGCCGTGGCGGGCGTGTCCCTGACCATCCACGACGGGGAGATCCTGGGGCTGGTGGGCGAGTCCGGCTCCGGCAAGTCTGTCACCGCCATGAGCGTGGCGGGACTGCTGCCCCGAAAGCAGTGCGACTTTTCCGGGGAGATCCTGCTGGACGGCGCGGAGCTGCTCCACGCAGACCGCACGCTGCTGCGGCAGGTCCAGGGGAGGGAGATCGGCGTGGTGTTCCAGGAGCCGCAGAGCTGCATGGACCCCCTGATGCGTATCGGCCCCCAGGTGGAGGAGGTGCTGCGTATCCACACAGACCTCTCCCGGGAGGCGCGGCGGGACCAGGCCCTGGCGGCCCTGGCAGCAGTGGAGCTGCCGGACCCGGCGGGCGTGTATCGGAAGTATCCCCACGAGCTCTCCGGCGGGATGCTGCAGCGGGCCATGATCGCCGCGGCCGTCGTGGCACGGCCCAAGCTGCTGCTGCTGGATGAGCCCACCACCGCCCTGGACGTGACCATCCAGGCCCAGATTTTGGAGCTTTTGAAAAAGCTGAACCGGGAGTCCGGCATCTCCATGCTGTTCATCTCCCACAACCTGAACGTGGTGCGGAAGCTCTGCACCCGCACGGCGGTGATGCAGCGGGGCGTGCTGGTGGAGGAGGGGGACATCGAGACGGTGTTCCGCCATCCCCGGCACCCATACACCCAGCGGCTCATCGCCGCCATTCCCACCCGGCACCGGAAGGAGGAGACGCCATGAGCGAACAGGAGCTGGTGCTCTCCGTCCGGCACGTCACCAGCGGATACCGGGACCGCGGGCTCTTCCGCCGTGGCCCCTATCAGGAGGTCCTCCGCGACGTGACCTTTGATGTGCGCCATGGGGAAATCCTGGGTCTGGTGGGCGAGTCCGGCACCGGAAAATCCACCCTGGCCAGGACCATCCTGGGCATTGTGAAGCCCGACCAGGGGCAGGTGATTCACTACACCAAGCGGCCCCAGATGATCTTTCAGGACCCGTACAGCGCGCTGAACCCCGCCTATTCGGTGGAGTGGACCCTGGAGGAGCCGCTGCGGGTCTACGGCAAGTATGACGCCCCGGAGCGCAAGCGCCGGGTGCGGGAGATGCTGGACCGGGTGGGTCTGCCGGAGGAGTGTCTGGCGGCAAAACCGGCGGAACTCTCCGGCGGACAGCGGCAGCGGGTGTCCATTGCTGCAGCGCTGATCCAGCGGCCCCGGTTCCTCATTGCCGACGAGCCGGTGTCCGCCCTGGACGTGACCATCCAGGCCCAGATCCTGGACCTGCTGCGGACGCTGCGGCGGGAGCTGGATCTCAGCTATCTCTTTATCTCCCACGACCTGAATGTGGTGTACCAGCTCTGCGACCGGGTGCTGGTGATGAAAGAAGGCCGCATCGTGGAGCAGGGAACAGTGGATGACATCTTCGACCACCCGAAAGACGACTATACCCGCCAGCTGCTGGCGGCAGCGGAGTGAGCATGACATTTTTCAAGTCCCACCAAAAACTGCACATCTGGCTGCTGGCGGACCTGGTCCTGCTGGCGGCCTTCTGGATCGCCCGGGAGCACCGGGACTGGATGAACGCCCTGGAGCGATTTGTATCCGCCCCGATCCGGAGATCTCTGGGCAGCCTGTGCTATCGGGTCTCCTTCTCTGTGATGGAGGTGCTGTATGTCCTGGCGGCCGTCCTCGCGCTGGCCTATGTGGTATGGAACATCACGGCGGTAGTCAGGGCCAGAGGGCGGCGGAAGCGCCGGGCTTACAGCGCGGTTCTGGGGGCGGTCTGCGCCGGGCTGAGCGTCTGCGCCGCTACCTGCCTGCTGTGGGGGGTGTGCTATTACACGGACACCTTCCAGGACCGGTCCGGCATCCGGGCGGAGGAGGTATCGCTCCCGGATCTGACGGCGGTGACCGCGTGGTTCGCGGAAAATCTGGCGCAGACAGCCGACCAGGTGCCCCGGGATGAGGCGGGGACGTTCAATGCGTCTCTGAACGAGATCTTTGCCGGGAGCACGGACATCTACCAGGGCGCGGAGGACCTGTTCCCCTTCCTGGAATTTGAGGACCGAGCGCCCAAGCGGATGTTCTTCTCCAGGGTCATGAGCGCCATGAACTTCACCGGCGTCTACTTTGCTTTCACCGGGGAGTCCAACATCAACGTGGACGCCCCCGCCTGCCTGATCCCCTCCACCATCGCCCACGAGCTGTCCCACCAGCGGGGCATCGCCTCGGAGCAGGAGTGCAACTTCCTGGCGGTGCTGGCCTCCACCACCAGCGGCGATCCGGTGTACGAATACTCCGGCTGGCTGATGGGGTACATCCACCTGGGCAACGCCCTGTACCAGGCGGATCCGGCGGCCTGGCAGGCCATCCGGGACAGCCTTCCGGACACGGTGCTGGCGGATCTGGCATCTAATAACGCCTACTGGGCATCCTTCGAGGGGGCTGCGGCGGATGCCAGCCAGAAGGTGTACGACACGATTTTGAAGGGCTACGGCCAAGAGGACGGCATCCGCTCCTACGGGACGGTGGTGGACCTGCTGGTGGCCTATTACCGGGACACGGCCCGGACCAACGGATCGGAGGGCTTGACCACATGAACATTCTGGTGACACTGGACCGCAACTATCTCCCGCCCCTGCGGGTGATGCTGGGCTCTCTGCTGCGGAATGATCCTGGCGAGACCTTTGAGATTTACGCCATCGGAGACGGCCTGCTGCCGGAGGACTGGGCGGCACTGGAGGAGCTCTGCGCCGGTCGGGGGCGCATCCACCCGTTGGAGGTGCCGGCGGACCTGTTCGCCGACGCGCCGGTGGCCCGGTACTGGACCCGGGCCATGTACTACCGGCTGCTGGCGGCGGAGCTGCTGCCGCGTTCTCTGGACCGGGTGCTGTATCTGGACCCGGACATTCTGGTAATCAATCCCGTCCGGGCCCTGTATGATACGGACCTGGAGGGAGACCTGATGGCCGCCGCCACCCACACCGGGCTGCTGGCGGGCATCACAGACCCGGTGAACCGGCTGCGGCTGGAGAACTATGAGGCGGAGGCCTACTACAACTCCGGCGTACTAGTGATGGATCTGTCCGCCATGCGGCGGGAGGTCCGGCCGGGTGACATCTTCGACTATGCCCGGGAGCACGCCGACATTCTGCTGCTGCCGGACCAGGACGTGCTCAACGGCCTGTACGGCGGACAGATCCTGGGGGTGGACGACAGCCTGTGGAACTACGACGCCCGGCGGTTTGACCGCTACCTGCTGCTGAGCCAAGGGGAGCGGGACATGGACTGGGTGATGGACCACACGGCCATCCTCCACTTCTGCGGCAAGCGCAAGCCCTGGAACCACAGCTATCAGGGCCGGTTTTCCGCCCTGTACAAGCACTACCAGCGGCTGGTGGAGCGGCGGTGAGGGCGGTACCGATCCACGCGGCTGTCTTCTCGGGTGGCCGAGGGCGGCCGCCCCTACCCGATGGAAAAAACGCCGGGATGGCAGAGAGATCCGTCCTGAAGCAAATCAAACAAGCGGTCCCGGGTTTTACCCGGGACCGCTTTTGCGCATGGTATTTTATTTCATCAGCTCGCACACCAGATCAGTGTAGCCGGAGGGATCCTCCAGGGGCAGACCTGCGATCAGCAGAGCCTGGTCGTACAGCAGCGTGGCGTACTTTTTGGCCTTCTCCGGGTCCGCTGTCACGGCGGCCTCCAGGGCCTGGAAAGCTGGGTGCTCCACATTCAGCTCCAGAATCCGCTCGGCGCGGATGGCGCTGTCCGGCTGGACCGCCTGGAAATACTTCTCCATCTCAAAGCTCAGGCCCTCCCCTGCCGTCAGGCACACGGGATGGGACTTCAGCCGGGCGCTGGCCTTGACCTCCTTCACCTGATCTCCCAGGGTCTCCTTGACGAAGTCGAACACGGCCTTGTGGGCGTCTGCGGCCTCCTCGGCCTTCTTCTCGGCACCCTCCTCGATCTCCTGGTCCAGGACAGAGCGGAACTCCTTGTCCTGGAAGGTGTGAAGGATCTGGGCGCAGAACTCGTCCACCTCCTCCGTGAAGTAGAGGATCTCCGTGCCGGACTCCCGCAGGCCCTCGGTCTGGGGCAGTTTGTCGATCTTCTCCAAGCTCTCGCCGGCCGCGTAGTAGATGAACTTCTGCTCCTCCTTCATCCGGGAGACATACTCCGCCAGGGTGACGGGCTTCTTTTCCGTGGAGGAGTAGAACAGCAGCAGATCCTGCAGCAGGTCCTTGTGGGCGCCGTATTCGCTGACGACGCCGTATTTGATCTGCCGGCCAAAGTTCTTCCAAAATTTCTCGTAGCCCTCCCGGTCGTCCTTCAGCAGCTTACCAAGCTCGCTCTTGATCTTCTTCTCCAGGTTGGCCGCGATGACCTTCAGCTGCCGGTCGTGCTGGAGCAGCTCCCGGGAGATGTTCAGGGACAGGTCGGGAGAGTCCACCACCCCCCGGACGAAGCGGAAGTGCTCCGGCAGCAGGTCGGCGCACTTGTCCATGATGAGGACGCCGTTGGAGTACAGCTGCAGTCCCTTCTCGTACTCCTTGGTGTAGTAGTCGAAGGGCGTGGCACCGGGGATGAACAGCAGCGCCTTGTAGGTGACGGCGCCCTCGGCGGACACGGCGATGACCTTTTGGGGGTCGGCGTAGTCGTGGAACTTGTCCCGATAGAACTTGTTGTACTCCTCCGGCTTCACGCTGGACTTGCGCCGCTGCCAGATGGGCACCATGGAGTTCAGCGTCTCCTCTTCCTGATACGTCTCGTACTCCGGCTTGTCGTCGGGGCTACCCTCCTTCCGGCGGGTCTTGGAGACCTCCATTCGGATGGGGAAGCGGATGTAGTCGGAATACTTCCGCACCAGCTCTTGGAGCCGCCAGGACTCCAGGAACTCACTGTACTTCTCATCATCGGTGTCCGCCTTGATGTGCATGATGATGTCCGTGCCCACGGCATCCCGCTCGCATTCGGTGATGGTGTAGCCGTCGGCGCCGGAGGACTGCCACATCCAGGCGGCGTCGGCGCCGTACTTCCTCGTCACCACGGTGATGTGGTCCGCCACCATAAAGGCGGAGTAGAAGCCCACGCCGAACTGGCCGATCACGTCGGTGTCCTTGGCGTCGTCCCCCACCTCCTGCTTGAACTTGTAGGAGCCGGAGGAGGCGATGACGCCCAGGTTGTTCTCCAGGTCCTCCTTGTCCATGCCGATGCCGTTGTCGGAGACGGTCAGAGTCCGGTGTTCCTTGTCCACCTTGATCTCGATCTTGAAGTCCTTGCGGCTCATGCCCACGGCGTCATCCGTCAGGGCCTGGTAGCACAGCTTGTCACAGGCGTCGCTGGCATTGGAGATGATCTCCCGGAGAAAGATCTCCTTGTGGGTGTAGATGGAGTTGACCATCAGGTCCAGCAGCCGCTTGGACTCCGCCTTGAATTGCCGTTTTGCCATGATATTGCACTTCCTTTGGTGTTTTTTCTCAACAGAAATCAGTATAGCACTTTGAACAAAACAAATAAATGACCAATTTGTAAATTCCGCCCGCAAACGGTTGTGCGGCGGTGGGTTTGCGTGTAAAATAATGACAGAATCACACCCTGCGGCAGGAGCCGCCGGAAAAGGAGTCCTTATCTATGGGAGTCTTTCAAAAAATCGGGAACGCACTGGCCCGGCTCATGTACGGACGCAACGGCGTGGACCAGTTGAGCCTGGCCATTGTGGTGGGAAGTCTGGTTCTGGACCTCGTCTCCATGTTTGTGGCCCCCCATCATCTGTGGCTGGGGAATGCGCTGTACCTGGTGTCCATCGCCGCTTGGGCCTTCGCCCTGTTCCGCATCTTCTCCCGGAATCTCACCAAGCGCCGGAGCGAAAACCAGCGGTGGGTGAACTGGATGTGGCGGATGAAGAGCAGCCGCCAGAATGCCAAGGCCCGCCATGCGGACAAGGCCCACAAATACTTCACCTGCAAGAACTGTAAAACCATCTGCCGGGTGCCGGTGGGCAAGGGGAAAATCGTCATCACCTGCCCCAAGTGCGGCGCCCAGATTCATGCCAGGACGTAAGGGGCGGCGGAGATGGCTGAAAGAGAAGCCCCGGGAGCGCCGGCGTTCCGCTTTGCCGCGCCAGCAGACAGCGCCGCCCTGCTGAAGATCTACGGAGAATACCTGGACACTCCCATCACCTTTGAGTGTGCGCTGCCCTCAGAGGCGGAATTTGCCGGACGCATCGCCGCCGTCGGCCGGGAGTATCCCTATCTCGTATGCCTGGAGAAGGGGCGGATCGTGGGCTATGCCTACGCCCACCGCCAGGCGGAGCGGGCCGCCTATCAGTGGAATGCGGAGCTGTCCGTCTATCTGGACCGCTCATGCACCTCCCGGGGGCTGGGAAGGCGGCTGTACGGCGCCCTGATAGACATTCTGCGGCTGCAGGGCATCCGCACGGTCTACGGCTGCGTCACCGTGCCCAATGAAAAGAGTGAGGGGCTCCACCAAGCCCTGGGCTTCCGGCGGCTGGGCACCTACCGCAGCACTGGGTACAAGTGCGGCGCCTGGCGGGATGTGGCCTGGTTTGAAAAGCCCATCGCCCCCTACGATCAAAATCCGGAGCCGATCCGCCCCGTGGGAGACATCCCGGCTGAGGCTCTGGCCGCCATTTTAAAGCGTTATGAAGCGGAGCAGCCCTGAGCGGGACGCAGGAAAAGAGCGGAGCCTTTCGGCTCCGCTCTTTTTGACGATGGGAACTCAGCCCTTGCACACGGGGACGATCCAGCCCTTGGTGTCGGGCAGCTTGCCCCACTGGATGCCGGTGAGGGTGTCGTACAGCTTCTGCGTCAGCTCGCCGATCTTGCCGCCGCTGATGAAGACCTTGTCGCCCTTCCAGTCCAGTTCCTTGACGGGGGAGACGACGGCGGCGGTGCCGGTGCCGAAGACCTCCTCCAGCTTGCCGTCGTGGCCGGCCTTCATGATGTCGGCGATGGCCACGTGCTCCTCGCAGACCTCATAGCCCCAGTCCTTCAGCAGTTCGATGATGGAGCGGCGGGTGACGCCGGGCAGCACTGTACCGGTGCAGGGGGCGGTGTAGATCTTGCCGTCGATCTTGAACATAATGTTCATGGAGCCGACCTCTTCCACATACTTCTTCTCCACGCCGTCCAGCCACAGCACCTGGGCGAAGCCCTGCTGCTCGGCCATCTCGCCGGCCTTGATGGAGGCGGCGTAGTTGCCGCCGCACTTGGTGAAGCCGGTCAGGCCGGGCGCGGCGCGGATGTACTCGTCCTCCACGTAGATGCGGACGGGATCGATGCCCTCGGCATAGTAGGCGCCGGAGGGAGCGCAGATGACGCAGAACGTGTAGTTCCGGCTGGCGTGGACGCCCATGCCCACATCGGTGGCGAATACAAAGGGACGGATATACAGGGAGGCGCCGTCAGAATGGGGCACCCAGTCCTTGTCCACTTCCACCAGGGTCTTCACGGCCTGGACGAAGTCCTCCACAGGGATCTTGGGAATGCACATCCGGTCAGCGGAGTCCTGCATCCGCTGGCCGTTACAGTCGGGGCGGAACAGCTGGATGGTGTTGTCCGCGGTCCGGTAGGCCTTCAGGCCCTCAAAGATCTCCTGCGCGTAGTGGAAAATCACGCAGGCGGGATCCAGGGGGAAGGGCTGATAGGGGACGATGCGGGCGTCATGCCAGCCCTTGTCCGGCGCATAGTCCATGACGAACATGTGGTCGGTGAAAATCTTGCCGAAGCCCAGCTTGCTCTCGTCCGCGGGCTTGGCCTTGGGGCTGGTGGTCTTGGTGATTTGAATATCCAGCATATTGATCGCTCCTTAAAAATAGTTTGAAGTTTTGGGGGATAGCAAAAAGACTTTCGCGCACTCCTGCCCTGCACAGGAGAGGCGAAAGTCAAACTTCCGTGGTACCACTCTCGTTGCCGCTGGTCCAGCGGCCGCTCGTCTGCCCCGATAACGGAGGGCGTCCGGTGCGGCGTACTGGGAAAGCTCTGTTCCGCCCACTGCTCCCGGGGGAGGCCAGCAAAGCTGCCCCCGCTGCCTCGCACCGTCCGGCAGCTCTCTGAGGGGAGAGATCTTCGCGGCGTGTCCCGTTCCACGCAATATAAAGCCATATTCTTCTATGATATCTTTTATACGCTGATACACAGCCAAAGTCAACTGTTAAAATGCACAGAAAGCGCAGGGCCCGCCAAAGAGAGAGGGCCGGTGAGCAAACTCGCCGGCCCTCTGAAACAAATCACTGCACGCAGGCCATGCCGCGGCGGAACGCCTCGATGTTCAGGGGGACGAACTTGGCCTTGGCGCCGGTGAACATCTCCTGGATCATCTTCTCGATGGTCTCCGCCTTCAGCACCTTAGTGCCGGCCACATAGGCGCCCAGCATCACCATGTTGCTGACCTTGGGGTTGCCCACCTCGTCGGCGATCTGGGAGCAGGGGATGTAGTAGGCCGTCAGGTCCGTGCGGGAGACTTTATCCGTCACCACGTCGCTGTTGACGAATACCATGCCGCCGGGGACGACGCCCTCCTCGAACTTGACCAGGGAGGGCTCATTCAGGGCGATGAGCTCGGTGGGATGGGCGAACACGGGAGATCCCACGGGCTTGTCGGAGAGCACCACAGAGCAGTTGGCGGTGCCGCCACGCATCTCGGGGCCGTAGGAAGGAGCCCAGGTAACGTTCAGGCCCTCAGCCATGCCGGCCTCTGCCAGATTCTTGCCGATGGCCAGGCCGCCCTGGCCGCCGAAGCCGGAAATGACGATCTCTTTTTTCATCTCATTTCACCTCCGCGCCTTCCGGGGCCGTCTCCTTGATGACACCCAGAGGATAGTAGGGGACCATGTTGTCCTTCAGCCACTGATTGGCCTTCAGCGGCGTCATGCCCCAGTTGGTGGGGCAGGTGGACAGCACCTCGATAAAGGTGAAGCCCTCGCCGTTCATCTGCTTCTGGAATGCCTTCTTGATGGCCTTCTTGGCCTTGTTGATGTTGGCGATATCCGTGACGCAGACCCGCTCGGCATAGGCGCAGCCGTCCAGGGTGGAGAGCATCTCCGCCATGCGGATGGGCATACCGGCCTGCTCCCGGGTGCGGCCCTCCTGGCAGGTAGTGGCCTTCTGGCCGATCAGAGTGGTGGGGGCCATCTGACCGCCGGTCATGCCGTAGATGGCATTGTTGACAAAGATGGTCGTGAACTTCTCGCCCCGCATGGCGGCGTGGACGATCTCCGCCGCGCCGATGGAGGCCAAGTCACCGTCGCCCTGGTAGGTGAACACCGCCTGATGGGGATGGGTGCGCTTGATGCCGGTAGCTACGGCAGGCGCCCGGCCGTGGGCGGCCTCCTGCATGTCGCAGTTGAAATACTTGTACGCGAAGACGGAGCAGCCCACGGGGCACACGCCGATGGCGTCATCCAGCAGACCCAGCTCCACCAGCGACTCTGCCACCAGCTTGTGGATGATGCCGTGGTGGCAGCCGGGGCAGTAGTGGAACTCCACGTCCGTCAGGCCCCGGGATTTCTCATATACGATCGCCATGTCACTTGCCCTCCTTCAAGGCCTTCTTGGCCGCTTCTACCATCTCTTCCACGGTGGGCATCACGCCGCCGGCGTGGCCCAGGTAATGGATGGGCTTTCTGCCCTCCACGGACAGACGGACATCGTCGATCATCTGGCCGGTGGAGCTCATCTCCACATCCAAAAATGCCTTCACGTGGTCGGCCTTGGAGAGCTTGCGCAGGGCCTCCTCCGGGAAGGGCCACAGGGTAATGGGACGGAACAGGCCCACCTTCAGCCCCTCGGCGCGCAGCGTCTCAAGGGCGGTGAGGGCGATCCGGGCAGGGGTGCCGTAGGCGGTGATGACGATCTCGGCGTCCTCGCACTCCGTCTCGGACCAGCGGACCTCGTTCTTCTCCATCAGGGCGTATTTCTCCGCCAGATGGTCGTTGTGACGGTCGCACTCCTCCGGATCCATGTACAGGGAGTTGATGATGTTGTTGTGGTCCCGGTCCTTACGGCCGGTGGTGGCCCAGTCCTTGGGGGGCAGGTCCCGCTTGGGGACAGGACGCCACTCGATGGGCTCCATCATCTGGCCAATCAGGCCGTCCATAACCACCATGACGGGGTTGCGGTACTGGTCGGCAATGTCAAATGCCTCCTGGACGAAGTCCACCGCCTCCTGCACATTGGAGGGGGAGAGGACCAGCGTCCGGTAATCGCCGTTGCCGCCGCCGCGGGTGGCCTGATAGTAATCGCCCTGGCCGGGCTGAATGGTGCCCAGGCCCGGACCGCCGCGCATGCAGTTGACGATGACGCAGGGCAGCTCGGCGCCGGCGATGTATGTAATGCCCTCCTGTTTCAGGCTGATGCCGGGGGAGGAGGAAGAGGTCATGGCCCGCATGCCGGCGCCGGCGGCGCCGTACACCATGTTGATGGCCGCAACCTCAGACTCAGACTGCAGGAACACGCCGCCCGCCTTGGGCAGATGGGCGGACATATACTCCGGGACCTCGCTCTGAGGCGTGATGGGATAGCCGAAGAAGCAGTCGCAGCCGGCGCGGATGGCGGCCTCGGCGATGGCTTCATTTCCTTTCCAAAGTTCTTTTTCCACGGTCGATGACCTCCTTCTCAGAATTTTTCCACAGTGATGATGGAGTCCGGGCAGATCTTCGCGCAGCTGGCGCATGCAATGCACTGGCTGATGTCCGTCACATGGGCGGGGTGATACCCCTTCCGGTTGATGACGGCCTGATCGATGGCGACGATGTGCTTCGGGCACACAGTGGTGCACAGCTCACAGCCCTTGCACCGGTCAGAGTTGAAGGTTACCTTTGCTGTCATGGTTGCAGGATGCCTCCTTTTTTCCTGCCGCGGAGTCAGCGCTCCCACGGCTTTTTCATATTGATGGCAATGGGGAACACGGGTTCCCCCAGGTCTGACAAGGATTCTAAGAACCGCCGCTCCGCCGTGTGGCAGAGGATCGGGATTCCGGTCTGCCGGGAAACCTCTTGTGCCAGGGCGGCGCCCTTGCGGATTTCGGCCGGCGTGGTCTCGCCGCACAGATGGGTGTTGTTCACCAGGCCCGAGCAGGTGAGGCCGGTGACGGCCTCAATGGAGCGGAGGTAGGCGGCGGCGCTCTCCGCATCCCGCACCTCCGGCCGGTTGGCGTTGAGGACGAAGATCAGCTGGTAATCCTCCTGTACGATCTTGGGCTGAAACCGGGCCAGCACCCGGGCGCCCACCGGATCGCCGCCGATATCCAGGATGCCCCGGATCTCCCGGTTCTCCAGAATGGTCAGCAGCTCCGCCGGCAGGGCGGGGACATCCGCGTCCGAACAGGCCTGGGAGGAGGAAATCACCCGCACACCGGCTTTTTCCAGGAGGGGCCGCCGCTCCCGAGAGCGGAAATAGGGGTTGACGATATCCAGATCCGCCAGCATTACCTGTTCCCCCTCAGCGGCCAGCGCCAGGGCCAGATTGACGGAGACCTCCGTCTTTCCGGTGCCGTAGTGGCCGGTGAGGATCGAGACGCGGTGGGAAAACATGTCCTTGGCCGTCACAAGCGGTTCACCTCATTTTTTCACAAAATAGTTGTATTATTTTTTCATTTGTTATATGATGTCATTGTACTCTAAAAGAGATATGATGTCAAGGACATTTCCGTACTGGCCGGAAAATCCAGTGGAGAAATGCCTGACCTCACCACGGATGATGGAGGGATGCGCATGGGTGAGGGACGGAAAGTCAAATTGTCGGAGCGGACGGCCGACCGGCTGTGCGAGCTAATCATGGACGAACGGCAGTTCACGCCGGGGAGCAAGCTCCCGAATGAAAACGAACTCAGTGAGGCGCTGCACGTCAGCCGCACCACGCTCCGGGAGGCCATCTCCTTTCTGGTGGCCCAGGGCGTGTTGGAGATCCGCCGGGGCAAGGGCACGTTTGTCACGGAGGATCTGCCCGCCAGCGCGGTGGATCTGACGGCGCTGTCCAACCTGCGGTCCCGGGTCCGGGCCAGGGACCTGTTTGAAATGCGGCTGATCTTTGAGCCCGCCACCGTGGCGCTGGCCTGTCAGCGTGCCACAGACGAAGAACTGGCGCAGATCCGCCAGAAAGCGGAGCGGATGGAGCGCATCGCAAAGGCGGGCGGAGACTGGCCCCTGGCGGACCAGGAGTTCCACATGGCCATCATCAAGGCCTCCCACAACGAATATATGCGGCGGCTGTACCCGATCATCAACGGCGCGGTGAACGAGATCCTGCAGGTCTCCGTAAATCGGGCGCACATGCAGAGCATCGCCATCGCGGACAACTACATGATTCTGGACTTTCTGATGCAGCGGGACGAGGCTGGCGCCCGCCACGCCATGAGCATTCACATCCGGCACCTGCTGAACACCCTGAAGGGGTGAGAAGCCAGGACTTAAAAAGCCCCCCGGCAGAGGCCGGGGGGCTTTTTGCTGTAGGAGGGCGCAGAATCTTCTGTCCCATGGCCTGCCGCTGTCACGGGCGCTTCCGCCACTTCAGCAGCAGAGAGGAGTTGACAATCACCAGCACGGACCCGGCGTTGTGGACCAGGGCGCCCACCACCGGGTTCAGGATACCGGTGATAGCCAGGGCGATGGCGATGAAGTTCAAGGTCATGGAGAAGGCCAGATTGCTCTTGATGGTGCGCATCATCCGCTTGGAGAGTGCCAGCAGATGGGGCAGCTCCCGGATGTCGTCGTTTACCAGGGCGATGTCCGCGGCGTCCACAGCGATGTCGCTGCCCACGCCGCCCATGGCAATGCCCACATGGGCCCGCTTCAGGGCTGGAGCGTCGTTGATGCCGTCCCCCACCATGCAGACCAGATGGCCGCTCTGCTGGCTGCGGTCGATCCAGGTTAGCTTATCCTCCGGCAGGCACTCCGCCTGGAAGGTGCCGATGCCCAGCTCTCCGGCAATATGCCGGGCGGCCCTCTCGTGGTCGCCGGTGAGCAGCACCGGGGTCACGCCGGTGGCCCGGACATCCCGGATGGTCCCGGCGGCGTCCGGCCGCAGGGTGTCTGCCAGGGCCAGAAAGCCCGCCGGGCGGCCGTCTACCGCCACATAGATGACGGTGCAGCCCTGCTCCAGGGCAGGGACGGCAGCCTGGGACAAGGATTCCCAGGGGACATGTTCCTCTGTCAGCAGCTCCCGGTTACCGGCGACGAGGTGATGACCCGCCACAGTGGCAGAAACACCCCGGCCGGGGAGCATCTGGAAGTCCGCTGTCTCCGGCGGCGCCGCGACGGTCTCGGCTCGCCAGCCCTGAACAACGGCACGGCCCAACGGGTGCTCGGACCGGAGCTCCGCCCCCGCAGTCCAGGCGTAGAGCGCGTCCCGGGATACGTCCGGCAGCAGGCTCTCCACCAGCTTCACCTGGGGGGTGCCGAGGGTCAGAGTGCCTGTTTTGTCAAAGGTCACCTGGGAGACGGAGGCCAGCCGTTCCAGAGCGTCTCCCTCCCGCACCAGAAAGCTGTGCCTGGTGGCGTTGCCGATGGCGGCCATGATGGCAGTGGGAGTGGCCAGCACCAGGGCACAGGGGCAGAATACCACCAGAATGGTCACCGCTCGGATGGGATCCCGGGTGATGAGGCCCGTCAAGGCGGCGGCGGTCAGGGCCGCCACTACGATCCAGGTGGCCCAGCGGTCTGCCAGCCCCACGATCCTGGCCTTGCCGGCATCGGCGGACTGGACCAGCCGGATCATCCGCTGGATAGAACTGTCCTCCCCCACCTTCGTCGCCCGCATCTCGAAGGCGCCGAACTGGTTCACCGTGCCGCTGGAAACCTCGTCTCCGGGCCCCTTGTCCACAGGCAGGGGCTCGCCGGTCATCACCGCCTGGTTGATGGAGGTCTGTCCGGTGAGAATCTCTCCGTCCACTGGCACGGTCTCGCCCGGCAGCACCCGGAGCACGTCGCCCACAGCCACCTGCTCGGCGGGAATGGCCTCCTCCCGGCCGCCGGTGAGGCGGCGGGCGGTCTGGGGCGTCAGATGCACCAGCTTCTCGATGCCGGCCCGCGCCCGGGCCACCGTGAGATCCTCCAGCAGGGCGCCCAGCTGCATGATGAAGGCCACCTCGCCGGCGGCGAAGTCCTCCCCAATGATGAGGGAGGCAATCAAGGCGATGGACACCAGCACGTCCGCCTTGATGTCAAAGGCTGTCACCAGGCCGATGACTGCCTCCAAGATGATGGGGATACCGCAGAGGACGACAGCTGCCCAGGCGGCGTCAAAGGGCAGCTGCGGCAGCAGGTCGAAGATGCTGACAAGCAGGGCGATGCCGGAGAAGACCAGGCAGGTCACGGCCTTCTTCACGCCGCCCCACTCCAGAAATCGCTCCAGAGTATGGATCAAATGGCTCACATCCTCTCTTTATACCTATGGGGGTATATGTATATTATACCCATAGGGGTATGCCTGTCAAGAAAAAGTGCCGCCGTTTTCAGGCAAAATACCTTGCGGCACACAGATTCTTCCTGTAAAATGACCACAAAACAGGAAGGAGAGAACAGAAATGCGACTACGGCGCTACCGGACAGAAGACCTGCCCATTCTGGCCCGCCTGTTCGGTGAGACGGTTCGGCAGGTGAACTGCCGGGACTACACCCTGCCCCAGGTGGAAGCCTGGGCCGCCGGAGAGGCGGATCTGCTGACACGGGACAGCTGGTTTCAGCGGCTGTACACCCTGGTAGCAGAGGCGGGCGGGCGGATTGTGGGCTACGGCAATGTGGAGGATACCGGTTATCTGGACCACCTGTTCGTCCGGTGGGACTGCCAGGGACAGGGCATCGCCGCAGCCCTGTGTGACGCGCTGGAGGCCCACTGCCGGGAATTGGGGGTGGACGCCGTCACTGTCCACGCCTCCAAGACCGCCCTGCCCTTCTTCCTCGGCCGGGGCTATGCGATAGAGCGGGAACAGCAGGTGCCCTGCCGCGGACAGGTATTGACCAATTACGCTCTGGAGAAAATCCTGTAACATATACAAAGGGGATCGGCTTTTCAGCCGATCCCCTTGCCTTCAACCCATGTTGGAGAACCGCTCCACCGCCTTGGTGAAGCTCTCGATGGTCTTGTCCGCATCCCCGTGCTGGATGCCGTCCCGGACACAGTGCTGGATGTGCCCCTCCAGCACCACCTGCCCGCACTTGTGGAGGGCGGACTTGGCGGCGTTGATCTGGGACAGCACATCCTCACAGGGCACGTCCTCGTCTACCATGCGGTCAATAGCCTGCACCTGGCCGACGATCTTCTTCAGCCGCCGGTGCAGGTTGTCCGCATCCATACATTGTCTCATGCCGACACCTCCCGGATACCCAATGGGGTATGGGCATATTATCCGTCAGAGACCGCCGTTTGTCAAGCGTCCGCGCCGCAGAGAAACCGCAGGGCCTCCACATATCCCTGGAGCCCATGGCCCCGGATGGTGGCCGCGCAGGCGGCCCGGATGTAGGAGACACGGCGGAACTCCTCCCGGCTGTCCGGGTCGGAGACGTGGACCTCCACCGTGGGGATCCCCACCGCCTTCACGGCATCCAGCAGGGCCACACTGGTGTGGGTGTAGGCTGCCGGGTTGATGATGATGCCGTCCACATGGTCGAAGTATGCCTGCTGGATGGCGTCCACCAGGGCCCCCTCGTGGTTGGACTGGAAGAAGGAGACGGACGCGCCCAGCCGGTCCGCCTCCGCCCGGATCAGCGCCTTCAGGTCCTCATAGGTCTCATGGCCGTAGATCTCCGGCTGGCGGATTCCCAGCATGTTCATATTGGGGCCGTTAACTACCAGAATGTGCACAAAAATCCCTCCAGATAGCGGCGGCGGTGTCCTCCACCGTGCCGCTGTTGTCAATCTCCACGTCCCGGAATCGGGCGTACAGGGGCGCCCGCTCCCGCCACATGGCGGCCAGATCCGCCCCCTGGGACAGGGGCCGGCCCTCGGTGGGCAGCAGGCTGAGATCCCGCACCAGCTGATAGATGCGGCCGTTCTGATGGAGGGCCGCGTAGTTTTCCGCCGTCTTGATGATACCGCCGCCGGTGAGGAGGATGACGCCTGTGCGCTTCCCAGCCTCCTCCGCGGCGGCCCGCTCCCGGGCCCGGAAGCCGGACTCGCCTTCACGCTGGAAGATCTCCGGGATGGAACAGCCGGCGGTGGTTTCGATCATCTGGTCCAGATCCACGGCCTCCCGGCCGGTGAGGCGGGAGAGCGCCTCCCCCACCGTGGTCTTGCCACTGCCGGGCATGCCGATCAGGATGAGGTTGGTCATCTCCCGCCGGAGCTGAACCAAAATCCGCTCATTCTCACCGGCGGGAATGGACCTGTTGAAGAACCGCTCCTCTGCCGCCACCGCCTGGGCCACCAGCATGGGCAGTCCGTCAGAGCAGGGGATGCTCCGCGCCTCCGCCTGCAGCAGCAGGGCCGTGCGCCGGGGATTGTAGATGACGTCCAGCACCCCCTGACAGACCGGAAATACGGACAGGTCCACGGGAGACTGGCCGTTGCCGGGGTACATGCCCACCGGAGTGGCGTTCACCAGGATCTCCGCGTCAGCGTGGCGAGAGAGGTTGTCATAGTTGTCCGGACCGAAACGGGATACCACCACAACCTCCGCCGCGCCCCCCTGCCGGGCGGCGGTCTGGGCCGTCAGAGACGCCCCGCCGCTGCCCAAAATCACGACTTTTTTCCCTGACAGGGAGATACCCGCCCGGCAGGCCATATAGAGGAACCCGTCGATGTCCGTATTATAGCCCACCAGCTTGCCGTCTGCGCACCGGACGATGGTGTTGACGCTGCCGATGGCCTCCGCCGCCGGGTCGATCTCATCGCACAGGGGCATCACGTCCCGCTTGTAGGGGATGGTGACGTTCAGGCCGCCGATGTCCTTCCGGTGAAGAAAGGGAGCCAGTCCATCCGGCTCCAGCTCGAGAAGGCGGTAGGCGCCGTTGCCCAGGGCGGCATGGATGGGGACGGACCAGCTGTGGCCCAGCTTCCGGCCCAGCAGGCCGTAAATCCGCTCATCCATGGCTCAGACTTCCGCGTAGTTGCCCAAGAACTGGAACTCGGCACAGCTGCGCTCCATCTCCTCCAGCATGGCCAGGACGCTGGGATCCTGGACGGAGGCGTCCAGCTCCAGGAAGAAAACAAACTCAAAGTCACTTCCCGCCACGGGGCAGGACTCCAGCTTCGTCATGTTGATGTCCAGTGCCGCCAGCTTGGAGAGGATTTCATACAGGGCGCCGGGCCGGTTGTCAAAGGCGATAATCAGGCTGATCCGGTTGGCGCCGGCATAGATCACCGGATCCTTGGTGATGCAGATGAACCGGGTGTAGTTGTTGTCGCTGTCCTGGATGCTGTCGTTGAGGCAGGTCAGGCCGTACAACGCCGCGCAGGGGTGGGAGGAAATGGCGGCGGCGTGGCGGTCGCCCTTCTCCGCCACCATCTTGGCGGCCATGGCGGTGTTGTCGCAGGGGATGACACGGACGCCGTTGAGGCTGTTCAGGAACTTGCTGCACTGGCCGATGGCCTGCTCGTGGGAGTAGATCTCCGTGATGTCCTCCATCTTCACGCCGGGCAGCGTCAGCAACTCGTGCCGGATGCACAGCCGGGTGGACCGGACGATGGAGAGGTTGTGGTCCTGCAGCAGCTCGTACACCGCCCGGACGGAGCCGTTGGAGCTGTTCTCAATGGGCAGCACACCGAACCTGCACAGGCCGGACTCCACAGCGGACACCACAGCCTGGAAGGTCTTCACATACACGATGTTGCCCCGGGGCAGCAGCCGGTCACAGGCCACCTGGGAGTTGGCCCCCTCCACGCCCTGACAGGCCACCAGGCCCGTCTGGGGAAAGACCGAGGTACCGGCCTCCAGAGAGGCGCGGACTTGGGCGGCCACCTTGGTGGGGGCGGAGATCAGCTCTGCCTGCCGGGACCGGGCCAGCTCGAACAGGGTGGAGAACAGGTGGTAGGCATACCGCTCCCGCTCCCCGGATTTCTCCGTCACCTTGGCCAGGATGGCCCGCTCCCGTTCTTTGTTCAAAATGGGCAGATGGTGCGCATTCTTGTAGGCAGCCACCTCGTCGGACAGGTCCATGCGCTGCAGGAACAGGTCCAGCAGCTGCTCGTCCACTGCGTCGATCTTCTCTCGAATCTCAGAAAGTTCCATGATGTCCCTCCAATAATAAATCTAACAGCACGGCGGCAGTAACCGCCTCCACCACCGGGACCGCCCGGTGGGCAATGCAGGGGTCGTGCCGCCCGTGAATCACAAGCTCCGCATTCTCTCCGGCGGACAGGCTGACCGTCCGCTGGGGCTGGGCGATGGACGGTGTGGGCTTCATGGCCGTCCGCAGGACGATGGGCATTCCGCTGGTGATGCCCCCCAGAATGCCGCCCGCGTGGTTGGTCTCTGTCTGCACCCGGCCGTCCTCCATCACAAAGGGGTCGTTGTTTTCGGACCCCCGGGACCGGGCGGCGGCGAAGCCGTCCCCAAACTCCACGCCCTTCACGGCGGGAATGCCGAAGAGGGCGGCGGCCAGCCGGTTTTCCACGCCGCCGAACATGGGCTCCCCCAGTCCGGCGGGAAGGCCCGTGGCGGCACACTCAACGACGCCTCCCACAGAATCCAGATTTTTCCAGGCCTCCAGAATCAGCGCCTGCATCCGCTCCCCCGCCTGGTCGTCCAGCACCGGGAATGGCTTGGCAGCCACGGCGTCAAACAGCTCCTTCGTGGGCCGCAGGGGGAATAATGCATCCGCCACCGTCCCCACGGACTGGAGGTGGGCCCCTACGTATACGCCCCGGCGGGAGAGAATCTGCTTGGCGATGCCGCCGGCGATACACAGGGGCGCCGTCAGCCGGCCGGAGAAGTGGCCGCCGCCCCGCATGTCCGCCTGCCCGCCCCACTTGACAAATGCAGTGTAGTCTGCGTGGCCGGGCCGGGGCTTGTCCTGCAGGGCATCATAGTCCGATGAGTGCTGGTCTCCATTTTCGATGACCGCGCACAGAGGGGCTCCACAGGTGACGCCGTTTTCCAGGCCGGAGAGGAACACCGGCGCGTCGGCCTCCCTCCGGGCGGTGGAAAGGTGGCTCTTCCCCGGCTTCCGCCGGGCCAGGAAGGCGTTCAGCTCCTCCAGGTCGATGGCCTCCCCGGCGGGCAGGCCATCCACCACCACGCCGATGGCCCTTCCATGGGATTGGCCGAAGACAGAGATTTTCAGGAGACTGCCGAATTCAGAGGACATGGATATCACCTCCCAGGTTCTTGTACACCTCCCAGAAATCCGGGTAGGACTTCTGCACGCATTGGGCCCCCAGCACCGTGACGGGGCCGGTACAGGCGGTGGCGGCGATGGCGGCCGCCATGGCGATCCGGTGGTCGTTGGCGCAGTCCACCATGCCGCCGGTGAGCGTCCCGCCGTGGACTGTCAGAAAGTCCGGCCCCTCCTCCGCCCGTCCGCCCAGGGCGGTCAGCAGGGCGGCGGTGGTGGAAAGCCGGTCGCTCTCCTTCATCCGCAGCCGGGCAGCGTTCACAAACCGGGTGGTACCGGAGCGGGCCGCCGCCATCACCGCCAGAGGCGGCAGCAGGTCGGGGCATCCGGAGACATCGATCTCCGTGTCCCCCGGCCGGGCCAGCCGCCAGTAAAGTTCGCTGACTGCCTTGTCCCCCTGCGCAGAGTCGGGATTCAGGCCCCGGATGTCCACACGGCTGTCCAGGAAATCGGCGGCGTACCAGAACCCCGCCTGGGACCAGTCCGCCTCCGCCGTGGCCTCAAAGGACTGGTAGGTCTGGCCGCCAGGGACGAAGAGCGTGTTTTCGTCCAGCCACCGGCTGGTGACACCGGCAGCGGCCTGAGCCTGCCGGGTCATCTCCAGGTAGTCCCGGCTCTCCAGGGGTGTGGTGGACACCAGGGTAGAGTCTCCCTCCAGCAGGGGCATGACGAACAGCAGCCCTGTGAAGAACTGGCTGGATACGTTGCCGGGCAGGCGGTATGTCCCCGGGTCCAGGGCCAGGGTACCGTATCCCCGACCGCCGTTTACGGTGAGGACGTTGTCCGCCAGCTTCCAGGCGATGCCCTTCTCCCGGAACAGGTCCTCGTAGGGCTTCAGCGGGCGCTCCATCAGCCGGCCTCGGCCGGTGAAGGACGCCTCTCCCTGTATCAGCAGGCCCACGGGGATCAGGAAGCGCAGGGTAGAGCCCGATTCCCCGCAGTCCAGCAGGGCATAGGGAGGTGCGATGACGATGCCGTTTCCCAGTCCGTGGACCCGGAGGGTGCCATCCGGCAGATCCTCCATCCCGGCACACATGGCAGACAGGCACCGGCGGGTGGCCCGGATGTCCTGGGAGTCCGCCAGGCCGTGGATGACGCTGATCCCGCCGCTGAGAGCAGCGGCGATCAGCAATCGGTGGGCCTGAGACTTGCTGGAGGGCGGCGTCACGGCGCCGGAGAGTTTTTTCGGGGTGATTTGAAGGTCCATTTACGCCTCCAGTCCTGCCCGGATGATGGGCAGCAGGTCCGCTACCGGGACCTTCCGCAGCTCGCAATGGCCGATCTTCCGGGGGACCACCAGGGTGATATCCCCACCGGCGCGCTTCTTGTCGGAAAGGGCTGCCTCCGCCAGGGCTTCAGCAGAGTAGTCTGTCCCGGTGGGCAGGCCATTTTTAGAAAGGCAGGCGGTGATTCGCGCCGCCAGGGACTCCTCCGTCCAGCCCAGGGCCTCCGCAGCCCGGGCGATGACGGCCAGCCCCGCCGCCACGGCGTGGCCATGGGGGATAACATAGCCGCTGCACTTCTCGATGGCGTGGCCCACAGTATGGCCCAGGTTCAAAAGCTTCCGCTCCCCCTGCTCCTTCTCGTCCCGCTCCACCACGCCGGCCTTGTAGGCGACGCACCGGGCGATGACCTCGCCGGGGTCGGCGGTGAGGGTGCCGTCCTCAAACAGGGCGAACAGGGCTTCGTCAGAGAGCACGCCGGTCTTGACGGCCTCGGCGGCCCCGTCGGCAAACACGTCGGGGGGCAGGGTCTTCAGGCAGTCCGTGTCGCAGATCACGGCGGCAGGCTGGCAGAAGGCCCCGGCCAGGTTCTTCCCGGCGGTCAGGTCCACGGCGGTCTTACCCCCCACGGAGGAGTCCACCGCCGCCAGCAGGGTGGTGGGCAGCTGGACATACCGGATGCCCCGGAGGTACACGGCGGCAGCAAAGCCCGCCATGTCCCCAGTGACGCCGCCGCCCAGGGCGGCCACGCAGTCCGTGCGGGTCAGATGCTCCGACGCCAGGAACTCCAGCAGCTCTGTCAGGGTGGAGAGATTCTTGCGCCCCTCCCCGGAGGGGAAGATATGGGAGCAGACGGCAAAGCCCGCGTCCTCCAGAGCGGCGGTGACGGTGTCCAGGTACAGGGAGGCCACGGTGTCGTCGGCCAGAACGGCGATCCTCCGCTGTCCCAGCAGCGCGGCCAGATAGTCCCCGCACCGGCCAAGCAGGCCGCTGCCAATGCGCACATCATAGGGCGGCCGGACCCGGACGGGAATGGTTCGGATGGAGTCAAACATCGAAAAACTCCTTTTATAGAATCATGTCGCGCAGCGGCGCCGGAAATAGGTCAGTTGCCGCCGGCGGTGGCCTTCAGCTCCCGGCCCTCCTTCAGCAAATCGTGCAGCCGCTGAGTATCCTTGGCCCGCAAGGCGTTGCGGTAGTCCGTCAGGTGGCCGATCAGCTCTTCCAGCTCGGCGGTGAGGAAGTCCTCATCGTCCAGAAACAGCTCTGTCCACATGTCCTCATCCAGACGGGCCACCCGGGTCATATCCTGAAAGCTGCCGGCGGAAAAGCCTCGGCGCTTCTGGGCCTCCGGCGACTTCACATAGGCGCTGGAGACGATATGGGCCAGCTGGGAAGTAAAGGCGATGATGCGGTCGTGCTCCTCCGGCGTTGAGAAGGTGAGGCCCGCAAAGCCCAGGTCCAGAAAGAAGGCCTTCAGCGTCTCCAGCAGCCGCATGTCCGTCCGCTTGTCCGGCGTCAGGATCATAGATGCTCCCACGTACAGGTCCTCTGCGGAGGCGGTGAAGCCGCCCCGCTCCTTACCGGCCATGGGGTGGCCGCCGATATAGGAGAAGCCGCGTTCCTCTGCGATGGGGGCGATGGCCGCCACCACGGTCCGCTTCACGCCGCACAGGTCCACCAGAATGGCGGACTTGGCGATCTGCGGCGCGTGCTGCCGGACCCACTCGATGGCGGCGCCGGGCCGGATCGCCACCAGGATCAGATCCGCCTGGGGCAGGTTCTCCTCCGTCAGGGGGGCGTCGATGGCGCCGCACATCCGGGCCATGGTCATGGTCTCCGCGTTCAGGTCTATGCCCCAGACGGTGTGGCTGGTGCGGTTCTTGATGCTCTTGGCCATGGACCCGCCGATGAGGCCCAGGCCGACGATGGCAACATTCATGTCTTACTCCTCCACCGTCTTCATAAAGTCATGGAGCTTCAGCAGCTTCTTCGCCAGGCCGTCGAACACCTCCGGCTTCAGGGACTGGGGGCCATCGCACAGGGCATGGGCCGGGTCGTTGTGGACCTCGATCAGCAATCCGTCGGCACCGGTAGCCACGGCGCCCATGGCCAGGGGATCTACCAGCCAGCTCTTGCCGGTGGCATGGCTGGGATCGATGATGATGGGCAGGTGGGTCAGCTTCCGCAGCACGGGGATGCAGGCCAGATCCAGGGTGTTGCGGGTGTAGCTCTCAAAGGTGCGGATACCTCGCTCGCAGAGGATCACATTCTCATTGCCGCCGGCCATGACGTACTCGGCGCTCATCAGCCACTCCTCGTAGGTGGCGGACATGCCCCGTTTGATCATGACGGGTTTGTCCTGATGGCCTACGGCCTTGAGTAGGTCGAAGTTCTGCATGTTCCGGGCGCCGATCTGGATCACGTCCACATCCTTGAAGAGGGGCAGCTGGCTCAGGTCCATCAGCTCCGTCACGATGGGGAGGCCGGTCTCCTGCCGGGCCACCTTCAGGTACTCCAAACCCGTGGCCCCCAGGCCCTGGAAGGAGTAGGGGGAGGTCCGGGGCTTGAAGGCGCCCCCCCGCAGCATGGTGGCGCCGCTGGCCTTCACCGCTTTGGCAATGGCCACCACCTGCTCCTCGCTCTCCACAGAGCAGGGACCCGCCATCAGGGTCAGATTGCCGCCGCCGATCTGGGTGTTGCCCACCTGCACCACCGTGTCCTCCGGGTGGAACTTCCGGTTGGCATTCTTGTAGGGCTCCTGGACCCGTTTCACATCCTCCACGATGTCCAGGGCGGCAATCAGGTCGATGTCCAGCTGGCTGGTATCACCCACCAGTCCTAAGATGGTGTGGGCCTCGCCGATGCTGGTGTGGATGATGATCCCCTTTTCCTGGAGCCAGGCGATCAGGCTCTCCAGCTGGTGCCGGTTGGGGTTTTGTTTCAGAACGACGATCATACTGTATTCCTCCTAAAAATGATGGGGCTGGTACAAAAAAGACCCGCAGCCGGTTCGGCTGCGGGTCGTCATGCACTGATAGCCTTTTCCTGGCGTCAGACACGATCACACACATTTTCAGCCAAACCGAAATAAGCCTTACCATAAAAATAGGTAAAGCTAAAGTAACGGTATTCGGCAGAACGGGTGATGTTGGTCATGACTGGGTTCCTTTCCGAGTCCTTTGATAGTTTCAGGATAACACCAGAAAAAGCAAATGGAAATTGACAATGATTCCAAAGAATGCGCCGAAAGGGAAACCGCTGCTGTGCGCTTTTCCCAAAACAGGGTTCAGACAGCCGCTGCGGCGCTGGCAGGCAGGCAGCCGGCCATCAGCAGGGAGGTGGCCTTCAGGATGAACTGCACATCCTTGCGCATATCGGCCACGCCGGCCATGTACTGCCGGTGCAGCTCCTGAAGGGCGTCCGCCACGTCCTGACGGAACTTCTCCCGACGAAGGGCGCGGGTGGCCAGATACTCCTCCAGATAGGCCCGCAGGTCCGTCTCATACTGGTGGTGGCAGAGCATACTGTCGGGATAATTCTCGTTATGGGGATAGGTGAACGCATCCGCCAGATAGTGGGTCAGTTTGCCCAGGGTGTAATACTGCCAGATGGTCCAGCGCTGGCGGCGCTGGAGCCGGGAGATGCGGGAGTAGATGTAGTGCTGGGAGTTGGAGTAGTTATGCCCCCGGAACTTATAGGCCCGCAGGGAGCCCTTCAAATAGGTCAGGGGGTTGCAGTCCGGCTGAAAGGAGCCGAACAGGAAGGCGAGCTCGAATCGTCTGGCCTGAAATCCCTGGGTATTCTCCAGCAGGGTGGCGGCCAGCAGTTTGTGACTGCGTTTCTGCAAGATGCACCTCCATGGAAAAAATCAAGAACAACGCCAGTATAGCACGGCGAAGCGGCCGGGCGCAAGCAGAAAAAAACAAAATTTCTATTAACTCGTCCGCGGAAAAGAGGATTGTGCGGAAGCGGAATGTGCGGTACAATAGACGGGAAAGGGAACCGGCGGCCGCGGCCCCCACGGCGGGCTGTACAAACCGCCGGAGACACCGCCCCGCAGAGGGGCGCGGCAAAGGAGAATGACGATGACAGAACTGACACCCATCCGCCGGGGACGCTGCGCGGGAGCGGGCAACTGGCAGACCCAGTATCAGGCCCTGCAGATGACCGCCCGGGAGGCGGCGGAGCTGATCCGGGACGGGGACACGGCGGCCTTCGCCGCCATGTCCAACTGGCCCTGGGAGCTGGACGGGGCGCTGGCGGAGCGCCTGCTGGAGACCGGCGGCCATATCGCCATCTACGGGCACTTCATCCCCGCCGGGACCCGGCTGCTGACGCCGGAGCTGGCCGGACAGGTGACTTATGACTCCAACTTTTACGGCGTGGAGCGGGGCCTGGAGCCCATGGGCAACGTCCATTACGCCCCCTCCAACCTGAGTCAGACGCCCGCGTGGCTCCTGGCCCGGCGCCCCCGGGTGGCGGCGCTGACCTGCTCGCTCCCGGATGAGAACGGGTGGATGAGCCGCTCCCTGTGGGGCACGGCCCTGAGCCGGAAGGTGCTGGAGCAGTGCGAGCTGGTGCTGGCGGAGGTGAACCCCCGAATGCCCAATATTCCCAGTGATGGGGAGGCCCACACCCGCATCCATGTATCAGAGGTGGACGGGATCATCGAATCCAGCCGTCCTCTGGTAGAGACGCCCATCGCAGCGGGAAACGAGACGGACAGCCGCATCGCGGGCTACATCGCGGATCTGGTGCCAGACGGCGCCTGCATCCAGCTGGGGCTGGGAGGGCTGGCCAATACCGTGGGCGAGTGTCTGGCCCATGCGGGAAAGCGGGATCTGGGCGTCCACACAGAGATCCTGAGCACCGGCGTCATGGAGCTGATGCGCCGGGGCGTGGTGAACAACAGCCGCAAACAGACCTGCCCGGGGCGGAGCGTATACGCCAACATGGTGGGCGGGCCGGAGCTGTGGGCCTTCGCCCATGAGAATCCCGCCTTCTGCCAGAAGGAGATCGACTGGGTGAACGATGCCCGGAACATCGCCCGGAACGACCATGTGGTCTCCATCAACAACGCCATGGAGATCGACCTCACCGGCCAGGTGAATGCCGAGAGTATCGGCCCCCGGCAGTACTCCGGCACCGGCGGACAGCTGGAGTGGGTGGTAGGCTCCCAGTGGTCCAAGGGCGGAAAGAGTATCCTGGCCCTCCGGTCCAGCTACCGGGACAAGGCGGGGGTCCTCCACTCCAAAATCGTGCCGCAGCTGGCCCCCGGCAGCGTGGTGACCACCCCCCGCACCTGCGTCCAGTATGTGGTGACGGAGTTCGGCGTGGCGGATCTGAAATACAAGAGCACCGTGGAGCGGGCCCGGGCGCTGATTGCCATCGCCCACCCGGACTTCCGCCGGGAGCTGGAGCGGCAAATGCCCCTCTGAGTCCCCCGGCCTCCTGCGGATGCTTGGATGACCTGGACAAGGTCCCGCTCTTTCCCGGCGGGGCCTTGTACTGTTTTGCCGAATTTTGCGGCGGCGGCAGAAAAAGGAGCCGGAAGGATTTGACATTCCCCGGCCGTCTCCGTAGAATAAAAAAGTTGAAAAGAATCCGCGCCCTTGTGTGAATACGGCGCAGAGTAACGCGGCGGGGGACCGCCGGGAGAGGCGGTTCACTTTGAAACTTCTAACGCAGATCGGCATCATCTTCGGCATCTGCTGGATCAGCACCTGTATTGAGCGGGTGTTGCCCTTCACCCTGCCTGCCAGCATCATCGGGATGCTGCTGCTTCTGGCGCTGCTGCTGGCACGCGTCATCAAGACAGAACACATCCGGGAGAAGTCGGACTACCTGCTGGGGAATCTCCCCTTCTTCTTCATCCCGGCCAGTGTCAGCATCATCAACTATGCAGATGTGTTACGGGAGAACCTGCTTGCCCTGGTGGTCGTCTGCGCGGTCTCGCTGATTGCCACCTTTGCCGCTACAGTGGGAGCGGTGCGGCTCACCTGCCGCCTGCTGGAGAGGGGGAAGCGGAGATGAGCGCGCTGTGGGAGTCCCCCTTTTTCGGGGTGACGCTGACGATCCTGGCTTACTGGGCAGGCTGCAAAATCCAGAAGCGGACCGGGCTTGTGATCTGCAACGGCCTGGTGCTGGCGGTGATGATGATTATCGCGGTGCTGGCGGTGTTTGACATTCCCTATGCAGCGTACAACGCCGGCGGCAGCCTCATCAACCTCTTTCTGGGGCCGGCCACGGTCTGCCTGGCAGTAACCATCTACGCCCAGATCGACCTGCTGAAAAAGAACCTGCTGCCCATCCTGGCGGGATGCGCGGCCGGGGCGGTGACTTCGGTCCTCAGCATCTGGGGCCTGTGCCGCCTGTTCGGCCTGGACCGGACACTGACCGTCTCCCTCCTGCCCAAGTCCGTCACCACACCCATCGCCACCGCCATTGCGGAGGGGCAGGGCGGCATTGTCTCCATCACCGTGGCGGCGGTGATCTTCACCGGCATCCTGGGCAACCTGTGCGCCCCCGCGCTGGCACGCCTCTTCCGGGTGAAGGATCCGGTGGCGGCAGGGCTGGCCATCGGCGCCTGCAGCCACGCCATGGGCACCGCCCGCGCCCTGGAGCTGGGGGAGACGGAGGGGGCCATGAGCGGCCTTGCCATCGGCCTCTGCGGCCTCGCCACCACTATTTTGGCGCTGTTCTTCGACGTGCTGGTGTAACAGATGAATCCAAGAGGGCCCCGGCCGATGGCCGGGGCCCTCTTGCGCACTTTATACGTAGAACAGCAGGTCGCTGTATACCGGGAAAGGCCAGGACTTGGAGGCAGTCAGCGTCTCCAACTGGTCGGCGGCCTTCCGGGCCTCTGCCATGTCGGGGATCAGCACCTCATGGCAGTAGTTCATGGCCTTGATAGAGCCCACGGGGATAGCGGCCAGATCCGCCTCCAGCTTGGCGCAGTCCGCCTGCAGGGCGTCCGTCAGGGTGCCGATCTGCATGGCTGTGGAAGTCTCATACTGGTGGGGCACACCCATGGCGTCCTTGTGATAGGCCCGCTGGCACAGCTGGTCGGCGTAGTCGGACACCGCAGGCAGGATCTGGTGGCGGATCATGTCCGCCATAGTCTTGGCCTCAATGGTCAGGACCGTGGTGTAGTTCTCAATGTGGATCTCCGCCCGGGCCTCGATCTCCTCCTTGGTGTAGATGCCGTGCTTGACAAACAGATCCACGTTTTTGGGAGCGGTGTACATGGGCAGAGCGTCAGCGGTGGAGGTCAGGTTGGAGAGGCCACGCTTCCCGGCCTCCTCCAGCCATGCCTCGTCATAGCCGTTGCCGTTGAAGATGATCCGCTGATGCTCGGTGAATACCCGGCGGATCAGCTTGGGCAGGTCCGCCTGGAAGTCCCGGGATGCCTCCAGCTCGTCCGCGAACTGTTTCAGCTCCTCGGCCATGATGGTGTTCAGGGCGATATTGGGGCCGGAGATGGACTGGGATGCGCCCAGCATCCGGAACTCGAACTTGTTGCCGGTAAAGGCCATGGGGGAGGTGCGGTTCCGATCCGTGTTGTCCTGGCGGATGGCAGGCAGGGCGTCCACGCCGATCTCCAGCGTCCGCTTGCCGGTGCTCTGGAAGTCCGTGTCGTTGATGATGGAGTCCACCACAGCGGAGAGCTCGTCTCCCAGGAAGATGGAGAGCACGGCGGGCGGTGCCTCCTGGGCGCCCAGCCGGTGGTCGTTGCCGGGGAAGGCCACCGTGGCCCGCAGGAACTCCTGATAGTCGTCCACACCCTTGATGAAGGCCGCCAAAAACAGCAGGAACTGGGCGTTCTGCCGGGGGGTGGAGCCGGGCTTGAACAGATTTTTGCCCGTGTCGGTGGAGAGGGACCAGTTGTCGTGCTTGCCGGAGCCGTTGACGCCCGCGAAGGGCTTCTCATGGAGCAGGCACACCAGTCCGTGGCGGTCGGCCACCTTCTTCATCATCTCCATCACCAGCTGGTTCTGGTCGCAGGCGGCGTTGGCGTTGGTGTAGATCGGGGCCATCTCATGCTGGGAGGGGGCCACCTCGTTGTGCTTGGTTTTGCTGAGCACGCCCAGCTTCCACAGCTCCTCATCCAGATCCTTCATATAGGCGGCGACCCGGGGCCGGATGGCGCCATAGTAGTGGTCGTCCAGCTCCTGTCCCTTGGGGGGCTTTGCGCCGAACAGGGTCCGGCCGCACATCCGCAGGTCCTCCCGCTGGGCGTACTGGGCCTTGTCCACCAGGAAGTACTCCTGCTCCGGCCCCACCTGAACCACCACCCGTTTGGTCGTCGTGTCCCCGAACAGGCGCAGGATCCGCACCGCCTGGCGGCTGATCTCGTCCATGGACCGCAGAAGAGGCGTCTTCTTGTCCAGGGCCTCGCCGGAGTAGGAGCAGAAGATGGTGGGGATGCAGAGGCTGCCTTCCTTGATGAAGGCAAAGGAGGTGGGATCCCAGGCGGTGTAGCCCCGGGCCTCAAAGGTGGCCCGCAGACCGCCGGAGGGGAAGGAGGAGGCATCCGGTTCACCCCGGACCAGCTCTTTTCCGGAGAATTCCATGAGGATCTTGCCGCCGCCGGCAGGGGCAATGAAGCTGTCGTGCTTCTCCGCCGTGACGCCGGTCATGGGCTGGAACCAGTGGGTGTAGTGGGTGGCGCCCTTTTCCACGGCCCACTGCTTCATGGCCTGGGCGATCTCATTGGCGGTGGAGATATCCAAAGACGTTCCATCTGTAACGCACTTCTTCCACGCCTCATAGGACGCAGAGGACAGGCGCTCCTTCATGGTGTCCTCATTGAAGACCATGCTGCCGAACAGATCGGAGAGTTTCGTGGTGGTACTCATGCGTTTCATCCTCCTGTATTTATAAAATGTATCGTATCACATCAGATATGGAAAACTCAACAGGAAATGCGGATTTTCCGCCTCATTTGCCGCTCTCGCCGTCATCGGAGGGGCCCCGGGCACAGAGGCCGTCCGCGTCGCATCCCCCAGGACCGGTTGGGCATCCGGAAGTCCCGAAGCATCCAGTTCCGGCCGGAATGGTGTTGCCCGAAGATCTCCCGGTCCAGCAGGCTCACCTTGGTAAAGGGTGGACGACGGCCGCCCTTCCTCCGCAGCGTCTCAAAGTCAAAATACGTCCGGCCCGCGGGACCGGGTCCGGCCGAAGAGGGCCAGCAGTTCCTTCTTGGTCCAGGTCTTTTTTCAAAAACTATGACCGCGCCATGGCCAGAAGCACCGCCCAAATAAATTTGCGTGTCAGCCACCGGCTGTCCAAAAGGCAGGATACTGGTGCAGAAATCTTTTTATTATGGGGCCTATAACAAAGAACGCAGCTTTCTCCTAAAATCTTAGGATGAATAGCTGCGATCCGCGGTACCACCTAATTTGCTCCCATGATGGGATCCCTTTCAAAGCTCCAACAAGCCCGTGTGAGATAACGATCACAACTCGTCGCACTTACTAGCGGAGATCCGCGTTCGGAATGCAGCTGCAGAGTCTTCTTCCCGCGGACTCTTTGTACGGGCTTCCCACTGCCCCCGCTCACTGAACCGGAATTTCCACGATCCTTTTCTCCATCAATGCCTTCTGATGGTTGGATTTGGCCTCGATCTCGAAAGCGATGGTAGCAGTGTATCACCGCCAGCAGCGCACTGTCAACGTCAAAACCCACAAAATCGGCATTCCATTTCCGGCAGCCTTCCCGGCTCCTCCGCTCCGGGACAGCCGAAGGGGTTCCGCCTGAAAAGCGTTCCGGCACCCCTCCCGCCGCAGGCACGGCGGGCAGGGCGCCCGGACGGTATGAAACGGTCAGAGACTGATCTCCGGGACTTCCCGGCTGGCGCCGGAGAGCAGGGGCCTCACCTGGGCCAGGAAGGCGTCCACCTGCTCCGGACAGCGGCCGATGTACAGCTTCGGGTCCAGCACGGCCTCCATCTCCGCCTCGGTCATGCCGAAGGCAGGCTCCGCCGCCAGGCGGGAGAGCAGGTCGCAGGGCTCCCCCTCCTTCATCCGGGCGGTGGCGGCCATGGAGCAGGTGCGGATGATCTCGTGGAGCGCCTGCCGGTCGCCGCCCCGCTTGACGCCCTCCATCATCAGGTTCTCCGTAGCAATGAAGGGCAGGTACTCCCGGCAGGTCCGGTCCACGATCTTCTCGTTGACGTGGAGCCCGTCGGTGACGTTCTGACTGAGACGCAGGATGGCGTCGGCGCAGAGGAAGCCCTCCGGCATGGAGATGCGGCGGTTGGCGGAGTCGTCCAGGGTCCGCTCCAACCACTGGACGGAGGCGGTCATGGGGGCGTTCATAGCGTCCGCCATCAGGTAGCGGCTGAGAGAGCAGATCCGCTCGGACCGCATGGGATTGCGCTTGTAGGCCATGGCGGAGGAGCCGATCTGGTTCTTCTCAAAGGGCTCCTCCACCTGCCGGTCGTGCTGGAGAAGGCGGATGTCGTTGGCCATGCGGTAGCAGCTCTGGGCAATGGCGGAGAGGCAGTTCAGGATGCGGCTGTCCGCCTTTCTGGGATAGGTCTGGCCACAGACGGCATAACACTGCTCAAAGCCGAATTCTGCGGCGATCTGCCGGTTCATCTCGTCAATCTTGGTGCCGTCTCCATCGAACAGGTCCATAAAGCTGGCCTCTGTGCCGGTGGTGCCCCGGCAGCCCAGGAACTTCATGTGGTCCAGGACGAAGTCCAGCTCCTCCAGGTCGGAGAGCAGGTCCTGCATCCAGAGGGTGGCCCGCTTGCCCACCGTCACCAGCTGGGCGGGCTGATAGTGGGTATAGCCCAGGGTGGGGGTGGCCTTGTATTGCTCTGCAAATTTACTGAGGTTCGCCACCACAGCCAGCAGCTCTCCCCGGAGATACCGCAGGCCCTCCCGGTAGATGATGAGATCCGCGTTGTCGGTGACATAGCAGCTGGTGGCCCCCAGGTGGATGATCCCCGCGGCGGAGGGGGCCGCCTTGCCGTAGGTGTAGACGTGGGCCATCACGTCGTGGCGGACCTCCTTCTCCCGCGCCGAAGCCGTCTCATAGTCGATGTCGGTGATGTGGGCCTCCAGCTCCGCCACCTGCTCCGCCGTGATGGGGAGGCCCAGGTTGTGCTCCGCCCGGGCCAGGGCCACCCACAGCCGCCTCCAGGTCTCAAAGCGCATGTCGGGGGAGAACAGGTGCAGCATGAACGCCGAGGCGTACCGGGACGCCAGGGGGGATTCGTAACGTTCTTTGGACATAAGAGGTCCACCTTTCTTTCGCTCAAAAGTTTAGGAGGCACCGGCATGGGTGCCTCCAGAGGGTACGATCTGTTTCGCCGGAGGCGAAGCATTTATGAAGCAGGGAGTGCGGTAAAAACTGTAAACAGCCAGAGACAAAAATCCAGGCTGAGCAGTGCCAACAGGAAACACTCGACACCCGCGGAACGATCCTTCGATGCTTTTGAAATGATCCGGTAAAGGAGAAACGGCCAGCAGAGGGCACCTGCCAACGCGATCCACCCGAATACGGCAAACAGCATCGGATTTCCTCCTCACCGAATGATGATGGAATCTCTTTCCGGTCCCACAGACACATAGGTGATATGGCAGCCGATCTCCCGCTCCACGTATTCCACATAGTTCCGGGCCGCCTCCGGCAGGTTCTCCCACTTCCGGACGCCGGAGATGTCGCACTTCCAGCCGGGCATGGCAGTCATGACGGGCTTGGCGTCCGGCAGCACGGCGGGGAAGGGGAACGCGTCGGTCTCCTGCCCGTTCAGCTCATATCGGGCGCAGATGGGGATCTCATCCATGTAGCTGAGCACATCCAGCTTGGTCAGGGCGATGTCCGTGGCTCCCTGGCACTGGATGCCATAGCGGGTGGCCACGATGTCGATGGGACCCACCCGGCGGGGCCGGCCGGTCTTGGCGCCGTACTCACCGCCGGCCTCCCGCAGCTTCTCCGCCTCTTCACCGAACCACTCGCAGGTGAAGGGGCCCTCTCCCACGCAGGAGGAGTATGCCTTCACCACACCGATGATCTTGTCCAGCTTGGCGGTGGGCAGGCCGGAGCCCACAGGGGCATACGCCGCGATGGGGTTGGAGGAGGTGGTGTAGGGGTAGATGCCGTAGTCCAGATCCCGCAGGGAGCCCAGCTGGGCCTCAAACAGGATGTGCTTGCCCTCGGCCTGGGCCTGGCGCAGGAAGGCGCCGGTGTCGCAGATGAAGGGCTTGATCTTCTCGCCAAACTCCGCTACCCATGCCTTCAGGTCATCCATGGTGTAGGGCTTGGCGCCGTAGACCCGCTCCAGCGTCAGGTTCTTCCACTCCAGAATGCCCGCCAGATGGTCCCAGAGCTTTTCCGGGTACAGCAGCTCGCCGGCCATGATGGTCTTCTTCTGGTACTTGTCCGAATAGAACGGGGCGATGCCCTGCTTGGTGGAGCCGTACTTCTTGTCCGCCAGGCGGGCCTCCTCCAGGGAGTCCAGGTCCCGGTGCCAGGGCAGCAGCAGGGACGCCCGGTCGCTGATTTTCAGGTTCTCCGGCGTGATGGCCACGCCCTGGTCCATGACGTCGGACATCTCAGTCCACAGGCTCTCGCAATCCAGAGCCACGCCGTTGCCCAGGATGTTCACCACACCCTTGCGGAAGATGCCGGAGGGCAGCAGGTGCAGGGCAAACTTGCCGAACTCGTTCACCACGGTATGGCCGGCGTTGCCGCCGCCCTGATAGCGGACCACCACGTCGTAGTCCGCGGTCACCAGGTCTACCATGCGGCCCTTGCCCTCGTCTCCCCAGTTGATTCCCACGATGGCACAATTTGACATATCCAAAAACCTCCCGGTTTTGATTTACAGACACTCCGGTCAGGTCGACCTTTTCTCCAAAGATGCCCAACCTTAGTTATTATATCGGCTGATTTTCCATAAGTAAAGCCTGAACTTGTAATAATAAGCATTATTTTTTCTGATAAGGTCGACCTTTCAATTCTGGAAATGCCTCATCCCCGGGGAGCGGCGGGGATCCCCACATAGGCCACAGTCTCGTTGGGCTGAATCAGTTGCCCGCCGGAGGCGAAAGTGTCGAACAGCGCCTCCAGCGCCGCCCGAAAGGCTTCGTAATCCGCGTCTCCCTCCCGCAGGGCATAGGAGCTGGAAAAGCACCGCCGGAGGAATTGGTCCCGGTCCAGCGTCAGGGGATTGGGGAACCGCCGCTTTTCATACGCCCCGCCGAAAAAATCCCGGATGCGGGGGTCGTCCTCCCCCATCCCGCCGGTGAATCCGTGAAAGCTCGGACAGTGCTCCCGAAAGACCTGGGCCAAGGCCTGGTTCATCGGTGCAGACCCGCGGACGTTCCAGACGAGAACGGCCCGCCCGCCGGGACGCAGGATCCGGCGGCACTCCCGCGCAAAGGCAGGACCGTCGAACCAGTGGAAGGCCTGGGCCGCTGCGACCATGTCCACGGACCGGTCCGGCAGCCCGGTATCATGGTCCGTTCCATTTGAGGAGGAGAACCGGGGATCGCCGCCCAGAAGCGCCTCCGCCGCCCCCCGCATATCCGGATTCGGCTCCACGCCGCAGACGCGGAAGCCCGCTGCCAGCAGCTGGGCGGAGAGCTTGCCGGTGCCGGATCCGATGTCCGCCGCTGTATAGCGCTCCGGCGGCGCGTACAGCTCTCCCAGCCAGTCCAGGAATTCCTGGGCATAAGAAGGTCTGGCGGCCTGATAGTCCTGGTGCCGGCCATTGAAGCGGTCAAAGGTGTTGCGCATCTGGATCCCCTCCCTGCAAATTCTCCGCTGATTGTACCATGGGAGCTGGCCGCCTGCAAGATGCAGGGCGCAGCGGAAAAGCCTTGGTTCTCCACTTCCAAAACGGGACAGGGTGTGGTATACTATCACCGAATTTTGAACAACCAGAGAGAAAAGGGGAAGATCGTATGCCGGCCATCGGTTTTGACAATCAGAAGTACCTCACCACCCAGTCCGAGCAGATCAAAAAGCGCATCGCCCAGTTCGGCGGCAAGCTGTATCTGGAGTTCGGCGGCAAGCTGTTCGACGACTACCACGCCTCCCGGGTGCTGCCGGGATTCGAGCCGGACAGCAAGATCCGGATGCTCCAGCAGCTGCAGGACGACGTGGAGATCCTCATTGCCATTAACGCCGCAGACATCGAGAAAAACAAGGTCCGGGGGGACCTGGGCATCACCTATGACGACGACGTGCTGCGGCTGATCGACATCTTCCGGGGCATGGGCTTCTATGTGGGCGGCGTGGTGATGAGCCGGTACAGCGGCCAGGGGGCGGCGGACGCCTTTTTGAAGCGGTTGACCACCCTGGGCATCCGGTGCTACCGCCACTATCCCATCGCGGGCTACCCCTCCGACGTGCAGCACATTGTCAGCGACGAGGGCCTTGGAAAGAATGAGTATGTGGAGACCACGCACCCGCTGGTGGTGGTGACGGCGCCGGGCCCCGGCAGCGGCAAGATGGCCACCTGCCTCTCCCAGCTCTACCACGACTACAAGCGGGGCATCGCTGCGGGCTACGCCAAGTTCGAGACCTTCCCCATCTGGAACCTGCCCCTCAAGCATCCGGTGAATCTGGCCTACGAGGCGGCCACGGCGGATCTGAACGACGTGAACATGATTGACCCCTTCCATCTGGAGGCCTATGGCAAGACTGCCGTCAACTACAACCGGGATGTGGAGATCTTCCCGGTGCTGAACGCCATCTTTGAGAAGATCCAGGGCACGTCCCCCTACCAGTCCCCCACGGACATGGGAGTGAACATGGTTGGCAACTGTATCTGTGACGACGCGGTGTGCTGCGCCGCCAGCCGCATGGAGATCCTGCGGCGCTACTACACCGCCTGCGTGGAGCGGCTGCGGGGCAAAGCCGGGGACGAGCCGGTGCGGAAGCTGGAGCTGGTGATGCAACAGGCGAGCGTCACACCGGACATCTGCCCGGCGGTGTCCGCTGCCCTGCTGAAGGCGGAGACCACCGGCGGCCCTGCCGGCGCCATGGTGCTGCCAGACGGCCGGGTGGTCACCGGCAAGACCTCCGACACCCTGGGGGCGGCCTCCGCCCTGCTGCTGAACGCGCTGAAGGCCGTGGGCGGCATCGGTGACCAGTTCGAGCTGATCTCCGCCCAGGTGCTGGAGCCGGTGTGCCGGCTGAAGACCCAGTACCTGGGCCACAAGAACCCCCGGCTCCACACGGATGAAGTGCTGATGGCGCTCACCATCTCCGCCCTGACCAACCCCCTGGCGGAGCTGGCCCAGCAGCAGTTGCCCAAGCTCCGGGGCTGCGACGCCCACTTCACGGTGATCCTCAGCGAGGTGGACGAAAACCTTCTGCGCCGCCTGGGCATCAACGTCAGCTGCGAGGCCCGGTACGAGACGAAGAAGCTGTATCACAAATGAAATGACCTGCGCTTTCGGATGAGGTGGAGCATGAAGAAACAGAGGATGCTGCCGGCGAAGAATCGCCGGGGCTCTGTGCAAGCAATAGGTGAGACGTTGCACAGAGCATAGCGGATGGACCAGTTTCACCGAAAACTCTCATAGAAACGGGTTCTCAAATTCTGCTCTCAATCAAAATTGAACTGACACTGTGCCGCGGCTCATCTGTAACATTTTTTGATGGAATAGAAAGGAATGTTGTCAGTATGCGAGATGACCGGCCACAGATCACAGCAGAGACCTTTCGGAATATGGAGGATATGTCCTTCTTTACGCACGCACGGATTTTTGACGATCTTCTGATTATTGCGCAGAAAGAGACAAACTGTTTCGTCCTGCGCTCTTCGGAGGGACTGATCGTGCTGGACGCGATCTGGCCCTGCCAGCAGGCGTTTGATGCGATCATTTCTGCGGTTCGGGAGACCGGATGGGACCCCGGCGCGATCCGAAAACTGGTGCTGACCCATGGACATGTGGATCACACCGGCTGCGGACGCTGGCTCCGGGAGGCGTTTCATGCAGAGACATATCTCTCACAACGGGATGACCGATTTTGGGCGGAAGAGCCCATCAAGCGAGACAGGCCGGAGACGTGGAAAGACTATGACATCGACGTCTATGTGGGAGAAGGGGATGTCATTGCTCTGGGAGACAAACGGCTCCTGGTCTATGAGACCCCCGGACACACACCGGGAGGATTGAGTTATATCTTCAATGTAACAGAGAATGGCGTATCCCATCAGGCGGCCCTTTGGGGAGGTTCCGCGCCTCCCATGAGCCGACACGGCACGATCCAATACCTGCGGTCTCTGGAACATTTTATGGAACAGGCGGAACGCCAGAACGTAGAAGTGGCGCTCAGCAATCATACGGCCTTGGACAATGGCCTTGAGCGGATCGCTTACGCGCGGAAGCGGATGCGCTATATGCCGAATATTTACCTGATCGGGCAGAAGGGATTCCGGGCCTATTGCCAGTTATTCAGGACATGGTGTTACGACTCTCTGGAGCAGCTGGATGATCGGTAAGGGCGGAACACCATACGCATAAGAAACACAACGCGATCTCTGGGGAAGCAGTCCCGTTTCCGGTGTGGAAAGCGGGACTGCTCTTCATCATAAACAGCGATTTATCAGGAAAGGAACAGGAGCATGCAGGATCTCATTCAACAACTGGCATCTGAGCTGGACAAAGACCCCCGCCATGTGGAAAACGTGGTCCGCCTTCTGGACGAGGGCAACACCATTCCCTTCATCGCCCGCTACCGCAAGGAGCTTCACGGCGCCATGGACGACACCGCCCTGCGGAATCTGGAGGAGCGCCTCCAGTACCTGCGGAACCTGGCGGAACGCCGGGAGGCGGTGAAGCGGTCTATCGAGGAACAGGGCAAGCTGACGGAGGAACTCTCCGCCGCCATCGACGCCGCCCGGACGCTGGCGGAGGTGGAGGACCTGTACCGCCCCTACAAGCAGAAGCGCCGCACCCGGGCCACCATTGCCCGGGAAAAGGGCCTGGCGCCTTTGGCGGAGCTGCTGTTTGCCCAGGGGCCGGACTGCCCGGACCCGACGGCGGAGGCCGCCCGGTATGTGGATGCCGAAAAGGGCGTGGAGACGGTGGAGGACGCCCTCTCCGGCGCCTCCGACATCATCGCCGAGACCATCAGCGACGACGCCGCCCTCCGCAAGACCCTCCGCACCCTCCTGGAGCGGGAGGGAAAGCTCTGCTCCCAGGCGGCGGTGGAGGAGGACTCTGTCTACCGGCTGTACTACGACTTCTCCCAGGCCCTCTCCCGGCTTCAGGGTCACCAGATCCTGGCCGTCAACCGGGGGGAGAAGGAGGGCTTTCTGAAGGTCCGCGTGGAGCTGGACCGGGACCGGGCCCTCCAGGCCGTCCGGCGGCATGTGATCGTCCCCGGCAGCGCCGCAATGGAATTTATCAAGTCCGCGGCGGAGGACGCATACGACCGCCTGATCTTCCCCGCCCTGGAGCGGGAGGCTCGCTCCGACCTGACGGAGCGGGCGGACGAGGGGGCCATCGGCCAGTTCGCCCTGAATCTGAAGCCCCTGCTGATGCAGCCCCCGGTGAAGGGCAGGGTCACCATGGGCCTGGACCCGGGGTACCGGATGGGCTGCAAGGTGGCGGTGGTGGACGGCACGGGCAAAGTGCTGGACACCGCCGTGGTATACCCCACCTACGGCGAGCGGCAGGAGAACGAGGCTATCGCCGCCCTGGCAAAGCTGATCCGAAAGCACGGCGTGGAGCACATCGCCATCGGCAACGGCACAGCCAGCCGGGAGACGGAGCAGATGGCGGTGAAGCTGATCCGGCAGGTGAATGAGGCCGGCGCCCATGTCAGCTACATGATCGTCAGCGAGGCCGGGGCCAGCGTGTACTCCGCCAGCCCCCTGGCGGCGGAGGAGTTCCCCCAGTACGACGTGAATCTCCGGTCTGCCGTATCCATTGCCCGGCGCCTCCAGGACCCTCTGGCGGAGCTGGTGAAGATCGACCCCAAGGCCATCGGCGTGGGACAGTACCAGCACGACATGCCCCCCAAGCGGCTGGACGAGGCTTTGAACGGTGTGGTGGAGGACTGTGTGAACGCCGTGGGCGTGGACGTGAATACCGCCTCCCCCTCCCTGCTTCAGCGTGTGGCGGGGCTGAACGCGACCACGGCGAAAAATGTGGTGGCCTACCGGGAGGAAAACGGCCCCTTCACTTCCCGGAAGCAGATTTTGAAAGTGCCCAAGCTGGGGCCCAAGGCCTTTGAGCAGTGCGCCGGCTTCCTGCGGGTGCCGGAGAGCCGCTCCGTGCTGGACAACACCGCCGTCCACCCGGAGAGCTACGCCGCGGCGGAGAAATTGCTCTCCCTCACCGGCCACACCCTCACGGACGTGCGGGATGGGAAGCTGGGAGATCTGAACGCCCAGATCAGGACCTACGGCGAGGACCGGGCGGCGGCGGACTGCGGCGTGGGCGTGCCCACATTGCGGGACGTGGCGGCGGAGCTGATGAAGCCCGGCCGGGACATCCGGGACGAGCTGCCCAAGCCCATCCTCCGCACCGACGTGCTGGAGATGAAGGACCTGAAGCCCGGCATGGTGCTGACGGGCACGGTGCGGAATGTCATCGACTTCGGCGTGTTCGTGGACATCGGCGTCCACCAGGACGGGCTGGTCCACATCTCCCAGGTGTCCCAGAAGTTTATCAAACACCCCTCGGAGGTGGTGTCTGTGGGAGACATCGTCCAGGTGGTGGTGCTGGAGGTGGACGAGAAGAAAAAGCGCATCGGCCTCAGCATGAAGCAGGTGCCCAAGGCGTGAGGAGGGAAACAGCCATGATCCTGACCATCGACCGGGTGAACGACCTGCTGGACGACATGGCAGACAGTTTCCCGGCGGCGTTGTTCGACGGCCTCAACGGCGGGATCAACCTGCTGGAGGAGGCCAAGCCGGACCCGGAGTTCCCGGAGGGCGAGATGTATATCCTGGGGGAGTACTGCGACGACCTGCTGGGCCAGTATATCAACCTGTACTACGGCTCCTTTGCCGCCCTTGCAGAGCGGGAGGACTGGGGCCAGGAAACATGGGAGGACGAGCTATACACCACCCTGTCCCATGAGCTGACCCACCACATGGAGGGCCGGGGCGGCCTTCACGCCCTGGATGACCGGGACGCGGAAGAGCTGGAGGAATACCGCCGGGAGTACGGCGGAGAGATGTGATATAAAAGGACCGCCCCGTGCCTGCGGCACGGGGCGGTTTTGATATCCGGAGGGAGATCAGCCCTTGTCCTGCCGGATGATCCGGCGCAGGGCTTCGATGGCGGAGAGGATGGGCTTCTGGATGCTGTCGGTGGGATAGACGTCGGCGCTGTTGCGCTTGGAGACGGACCCGTCGAAATTGGTGGCTGATACCAGGATGGAGGCGGTGCGGATCCCCAGGCTGGAGCCCACAGAGAAGAGGATGGACTCCTCCATGGAGGTGCAGACGGCACCGCCCCGGACATAGCTCTGCCAGCGGCGGATCAGATCATCGGACACCGGCTTCGTCTCCGGCTCCGCCTGCGTGTAAAAGGAGTCCTTGGTGATGCTGACGCCCACCGTGGTGTGAAAGCCCAGAGACACAGAGCTCTCCTCCAGAGCCTTCAGCAGCTGGTAGCTGGGGACGGCAGGGAACTCCATGGGCAGGTAGTGGAGGCTGGTGCCGTCCATGCGGACACTGCCGCTGACCACCACGATGTCCCCGCACTGGACGTCGGCGCAGGTGGAGGCGCAGGTGCCCACCCGGATGAAGGTATCCGCCCCGCACTTATGGAGCTCCTCCACGCAGATGGCGGTGGAGGGCCCCCCGATACCGGTGGAGGTAACGGTGACCCGCTCTCCATCCAGCGTGCCCTCCCAGGTGGTGAACTCCCGCTTCCGGGTCACCATGCGGGGGTTGTCCAGGTGGGCGGCGATCAGCTCGCACCGGTCCGGATCCCCGGGGACGATGGCGTAGCGGCCCGCCTCTCCGGGGGCCAGATTCACATGGAGCATTTTGGCTGTTTCAGACATGGTTCTCATTCTCCTCATCATATCATTATTGGTGTGAAATCCGGATGGAGGCCGTTCCCCGCATCCTCAGCAGTCCGCTTCCGCCTGGATCTCCTGCCGGAACATCAGAAGAAAACTGACGGCCAGCAGCAGACAGCTGGCCCAGATGGCCCCTGTTCCCCAGAGCTGGGAGGCAACGCCGCCGAATCCGGCCCCCAGGGCAAAAATGAGGATGACGGCGAAGTAGCGGCCGGCCTTCCGCAGGGCGGTCCGGTCCCGGGTGTCCCAGTAGGCGCAGAAGGCGTCCACCCCGCTGCGGAGATTGCCGATGCACATGGTACTGGCGTATGCGCTGCCGTTGACCTTGCGGAACGCCTGGACCTGCATGGCGCAGGTGAAGGACACCAGCGCGTTGGCCGGCGCATCCCAGGACGATGGGAGGAATCCCACGCCCAGCAGCAGGCCGATCTCAGCCAGCACCACCATCTGCCGCCAGTGGAGCCGGGAAATCTCCTGACAGCGGCGGCGGACCATCTCCGCAGCAAAGACGCCCAGCGCAAAGGCCAGCAGCGGGATCAGATACCGGAGGACGCCGGCCAGATCCCCGGCAAAGGCCCGCTGGCTCATAAGAACGATGTTTCCCGTCTGGGCATTGGCGAAAACCTGTCCCCGGACGCAGTAGGTGTAAGCGTCCTGCAGCCCGCCGGACAGGGTCAGAAAAACCATGGTGGAAAATGCCTCGGACATCTGCCCATGGCGGAGGGCGGACCTGGCTCTGTACATCCCATCAGCTCTTTTCCTGAGAATTCCGTGAACAGTATAATATAGGCGCGGGAAAAAGACAAGCCTGGAGAGAAGCACCTCTCACATTCCCGGAGCAGTATCATCTGTCATAAGTGCTTTTAATGGAAGCGGTTACATTTCTGCCGATCTATACAAGGAATGTTAGAGCTTTTCTACACCTGTGTAAAATGTACATTAAATACAAAGAATCCCTTGCTTCCACCGCAAAAAAGTGTTAAAGTTGACTTGATCCAGGAAAACACTGGAAGCTTTACAACAAAAAAACTGTTATTTTCCTACGAAAAATATGAAAACGCTTACGTGAAAAGGGGCGTGACCGTGAATCCAACCATCTATGATGTCTCCAGACTGTCCGGAGTTTCCATCGCCACCGTGTCCCGCGCGTTCTCCAATCCGGAGCGGGTCCGGGAGGACACCCGCCGGAAGGTGTTTGAAGCAGCGGAAGTGCTCCACTACTCTCCAAATGCCATCGCCCGGGCCATGGCCCGCCAGCGAACGGACAAGATCGCCTTCCTGATCTGTAAGGAGGGGGCCACGATCCTGGACGAATTCTACGCCGGCATCTGCACCGGGATCATGCGGGAGACGAACCGAAGTGACTTTGAGTTGGTCATTTCCACCGCTGCGGACTGGGACACGGCCTCCAACACCTCCAAAAACAAACAGGTGGAGGGTGTGATCCTGGGCGGCAATGCCCGACCGGATATGATCGCAGAGCTCCAGAACCGGGATCTGGCCGTGGTACTGGTAAACAACCGCATCCAGGGACTGGACATTCCCTGCGTGGTGTCGGACGAATACGGCGGGGTCCGCCAGGCGCTGGAGCACCTGATCGGCCGGGGTCATCGGAACATCGCCATGCTGGCAGGGCGCTTCTCCCCCTATATACTGGGAGAGCGGTACCGGGCCTTTCTGGAAGTCACCCAGGCCCACGGCCTGCCGGCAGACACCCGGCACATCAAGCTGTGCGATCCCACGGTGGAGAGTGCCGCAGAGGCCTGCCTGGAGCTGCTGTCCCGGCAGGACCGGCCCACGGCCATCTTCGGCGGAAACGACGTGATGGCCGCCGGAGCCATGAAGGCCGCCCTCCGCCTGGGCCTGCGGGTGCCGGAAGACCTGGCGGTGACGGGACTGGACGACAGCTCCGCCTGCGGGATGCTGGAGCCGGAGCTCACCTCCGTCCACATCGACTGCCGCCGGATGGGGGAGTTGAGCGTGGCGCGGCTCCAGGCGCTGCTGGCAGGGGAGACGGACGTCCCCCAGGTCACGGTGGTGCCCACAGAGCTGCGGGTGCGCGGCTCCAGTTGACCCGTACTTTGGAAAAATACAGAATGCCGCGGGTGCGCGGCGGGAATTTTGCCATGCGCAAAAACGAGGAGGAGAGGATATGAAAGCGAGAAAAAGAGCCGGGACAGTGGGAAAAGTCCTGGGCTGCGCCCTGCTGTTGGTGATCGCCCTGTTTCCCATCTATTGGCTGGTGGCCATGGCCATCCGCCCTACATCGGAGATGCAGGGGCATATCTCCCTGATCCCGCAGTCCCTCACCATTGAGCATTTTATCAGCCTGTTTGTCAGCAAGGGCTTCGGCCAAGCCGCCATCAACAGCCTGCAGACCACGCTGAGCTCCCTGGTGCTGTCGCTGATCGTGGGAGTCTGCGCCGCCTATATCCTGGCCCGGCGGAGATTCCGCTTCGGGCTGAAGCGGCCAATGACCTATTGGGTGCTGCTGGTCCGCGTGCTGCCTCCGGTGGCCTTCACCATCCCCCTGTACACCATGTTCAGCAAGATCGGCCTGTTGAACACCAAGATCCCGGTGACGCTGGCCTGCGTGCTCATCAACGTGCCGCTGATTATCTGGTTCCTCATCAGCTTTTTCCAGGACCTGCCGGAGGAGGTGGAGGAGAGCGCCAAGGTGGACGGCGCCACAGAGTGGCAGCTCTTCCGCAAGATCGTCCTGCCCCTGGTGGCGCCGGGTATCGCCGCGGTAGCCATGCTGTCCTTCATGTACGCCTGGAATGAGTACACCTACACGGTCATCTTTACCCGCAGCCCCAGCAACTACACCGTGCCCCTGGCGCTGTCGGTGCTGAACACGGAGGACAACCTGACCAACTTTGGCCTGGTGGCCGCAGGCGGCGTGGTGTCTGTCATCCCCATCACCCTGTTTGTGATCTTTGCGCAGAACTACTTGATCTCCGGATTGTCAAGCGGTGCTGTCAAAGAGTAACAAAATACATCGCACTTCCGATCCCTGACACAACATCAAGCGGAAAAGAGTAGGAGGAAACGAAATGAAAAAACTGCTTACCCTGGTCCTGGCGCTGGCCATGACGCTGTCTCTGGCGGCCTGCGGCGGCGGTGGAGAGGACACGGCCGATGAAGGCAGCGAGGGCAGCACTTCCGGCGAGCCCACCAAGATGACCCTGATCCTGCGGGGCGGCGCCTACGGCGAGTCCCTGGAGGCCAGCCTGGCCCCCTTTGAAGCGGAGCACAACGTGGACATCGAAGTGATGCTCATGTCCTTCGACGACCTGCACACCGGCATCGCCCTGGATGCCGTCAACGAAGTTGGCACCTACGACCTGTGCATGGTGGACGGCTCCTGGATGGCCGAGTTCACTGAGAACGGCGTACTGGCCAACCTCAGCGAGATGGGATACAGCTTTGACGACGACATCATTCCCGCCACCACCACCATCTGCAAGGTGGGCGAGGACATCTACCTGGCTCCCTACTACGGCAACGTGACGGTCATGATGTACAACAAGCAGCTGCTGGCGGACGCCGGCTACGCCCCCGAGGATATCGACTCCTTCGCGGATCTGATGGACATCGCCCAGAAGACCAAGGCGGCCGACTCCAACAAGAACGGTTTCCTGATCCGCGGCGGCAGCGCCGACAACATCCTGTCCGACTTCCTGCCCCACCTGGTTGTCCACGGCGGCTGGGTCGTGGATGAGAACAACAACCCCACCGTTGACACTCCCGAGTTCAAGGCCGCCATGCAGGAGTACCTGGACCTGTACGCCCTGGGCAGCACCCTGGACAAGGACGACATCGTGGCTTCCGTGACCTCCGGCGAGACCGCCCTGGCCCAGATCTGGCCCGGCTGGTACACCCCCACTGCTGACGGTCCTGCCAACTACACCACCATCCCCACCAAGCTGACCGACGACTCCGCGCCTGTGGACGCCGTGGCCCTGCAGGGCGTGTGGTGCATCGGCATCCCCGACAACGCCCCCCACAAGGACCTGGCCCTGGAGCTGCTGGAGTACGTCATGAGCCCCGAGGTGCAGCTGGCCTCCATTGAGAACAACGGCGTGCCCTGCCGGTACAGCTGCCTGACCGATTCCACCGTGCTGGAGACCTATCCCCACCTGCAGACCGTCTGCGGCGCTCTGGAGACCGGCGTGTACCGCCCTGTGATCGAGGAGTGGACGGAGTTCACCAACATCCTGGGCACCGAGATGGACAACATCATCCAGGGCACCAAGACCATGGACGAGGCGCTGGCCTACGCCCAGGAGCAGCTGGAGCAGCTGATGGCCTGAACCCAGCCTCTCTAAAACAGAAATGACACGGCCGGCCGGGGCGCCGTCTGGCGCCCCGGCCGTTGTTCCAAAAGCCCCGGAGCCGGGCCCTGGGGCCACACCTCTCGAGTTTGTGAGGCCAATGTATGAAGAGAAACGAGATTGCAAAACTGAATAGCGCCCAGGCGGCCACAAACCGGTTCGGGATCGGAATGCTCACGCCCACCCTGATAGTCCTGCTGGTCATGACGGCCTATCCCCTGATTTTCACATTTGTATACAGCTTTACCGACTACAACTACCTGAAGGGCACGGAGAACGCCTCTTTTGTGCTGTTCGATAACTACGTCTCCCTCTTTAAAAACGGATATTTTCAGCAGGCGGTGTGGAACACCATCAAGTTCACTATCCTGGCGGTGGTACTGGAGATGGCCCTCGGCCTTCTGATCGCAGTATTTGTCAACTCCCTCAAGCGAGGGCAGAAGATTATGCGGACGCTGCTGCTCCTGCCCTATCTGCTGCCCGCCGTCACGGTGGCCCTCAGCTGGCGGATGATGCTCTCCGCCAACTACGGCATCATCAACCAGTTCCTGAAGGGACTGGGCCTGCCGGTGTTCAACTGGTTCATGGACACAAAAACGGCCTTCGGCACGATCCTGCTGATCGACGTGTGGCAGAACGTCCCCTTTGTGTTTCTGCTGCTGTACGCCTCCCTCCAGTCCGTGTCGGAGAACCAGTATGAGGCCGCCCGCATCGACGGCGCCGGCTTCTTCCAGCAGTTCTGGTACATCACCCTGCCCAACATCAAGGGCAGCCTGGCCCTGTGCGCCCTGCTGCGGACCATCGACACCTTCCGCCTGTTCGAGAAGGTGAACGTCCTCACCGGCGGTGGCCCGGCGGGCACCACCACGACCATCACTCAGTTCTTGTATACATACGGTATCAAGTCTCTGGACTTCGGCTTCGGCAGCGCCGGCGCCATCGTGATGACATTGCTGGTGCTGATCCTGTCCAGCTTCTACATCAAGCGGGCCATGGGTTGAGCGCCTATGGAAGAACTGAAGCTGACATTCGTCAACGTGGGCTATGGGGAGGCCGCCCTGCTGGAATGTCCCGACCCGGCCTTCCCCGGCGGTACCTTTGTCATGGTGATCGACGGCGGCAGCGCCGAAGCAGAAGAGTACCGGGACAGCGCCACCGGCCGTATCCCCTTGGACCAGTATCTCTCCCTGCGGGGCGTGGACCACATCGACCTGATGGCAGCCACCCATGTCCATGAGGACCACCTGTGCGGCCTGCTGCCCGCGGCGGAGAAGCTGCCTCCCGCGGCCCTCTGGCAGACGCTGCCCCCGGAGTTTTGCCGCTCCATGCGGACGCTGGACATTCCGGCGGAGGGCCTGACGCCCTCCCGGAGCAAGTTTCTCCGGGCCCTGAACGACTACCGCCGCCTCTGCCTGGGGCAGAGCTGCCCGCGCCACCGGCCTCTGGCCGGAATGGAGCTCCGGCTGTGCCGGGATCTCTTGGTTCGGGTGCTGGGCCCCTCCCGTGCACAGGCGGAGAAGCTGGCGTCCTCGTGCCGGGCACTGTATGAGGAGGCGGACCCGTCCGCTTTCTGGCAGCGCCTGGACCAGCTGGACGTGGCCATGAACAATTACAGCCTGATCCTCCTGCTGGAGTACCGGGGGACCCGGATCCTACTCCCCGGCGACACCAACTACATGGGCTATGGAGGGCTGGACCCCGCCTCCCTGCGGGCCGACCTCTTCAAGGTGGGCCACCACGGCCAGCGGGACGGTATTTCTGCAGAACAGATCCAGGCCATCGCTCCCCGGGCGGTGGTGTGCTGCGCATCCAGCGACCGCCGCTACAACAGCGCCGATCCGGCCATCCTGCAGATGATGGCGGACAGCGGCGCACGGCTGTACTTTTCCGACTGCCCGCCCGGTCCGGACGGCGCAGTCCCGCCCCCCCATCAGGCCCTGACGTTCACAGTAGGCGCCGGCGGCGCAATGGAGGGCACATACCTGTCCATCCCGGATTGAATCCCCGGTCAAATACGACATATCCGTCCGCTCCGGCACTCCACATTCTGCCGGGAGCGGGACGAAAAAAGGAGGAGAACCCCGCCTGGCTCGCGGTGCGGCAGTGTGGAGACCTGCCACAGAGGCGGACCGGCCCCGGCCGGCCGTGAGGGAACAGCTGCGGAGGCGCTGTTTCCAGAGCCTGATATCATGGCAGAAGTTATTCTGAAAAACATCAAAAAGGTCTATCCCCACCAGGAACCCGCCAAGAAGAAAAAGGGCTCTGAGGAGAAGAAGACGAACCTCCAGATTACGGATGAGGGCGTGCTGGCAGTGCAGGAGTTCAGCCTGAACATTGCGGACAAGGAGTTCATCGTGCTGGTAGGCCCCTCCGGCTGCGGCAAGTCCACTACCCTGCGGATGGTCGCCGGCCTGGAGGAGATCAGCGGCGGCGAACTGTATATCGACGGCAAGCTGATGAACGATGTGGCACCCAAGGACCGGGATATCGCCATGGTGTTCCAGAACTACGCTCTGTACCCCCACATGACTGTGCGGGAGAACATGGCCTTCCCCCTGAAGCTGAAGAAGTACCCCAAGGAGGAGATCCGCAAGCGGGTGGATCAGGCGGCGGAGGTTCTGGGCATCACGGAGTATCTGGACCGCAAGCCCAAGGCCCTCTCCGGCGGCCAGCGCCAGCGGGTGGCCATTGGCCGGGCCATCGTGCGGGAGCCCAAGGTCCTGCTGATGGACGAGCCGCTCTCCAACCTGGACGCCAAGCTGCGCAACCAGATGCGGGCGGAGATCATCAAGCTGCGCCAGCGGATCGACACCACGTTCATCTACGTGACCCACGACCAGACAGAGGCCATGACACTGGGCGACCGGATCGTCATCATGAAGGACGGCGTCATCCAGCAGATCGGCACGCCCCAGGAGGTGTTCGACCATCCCACGAACCTGTTCGTGGCGGGCTTTATCGGCACGCCCCAGATGAACTTCTTTGATGCGGAGCTGGTGAAGGAAGACGGCCGCTATGCGGTGGTTCTGGAGAACGCCCGGGTGGAACTCTCCGAAGCCAAGCAGGCGAACCTGGCCCGGAAGCAGGTCCAGCCCGGCCCCATCACGCTGGGCGTCCGGCCGGAGCACATTTCCCTGGCCGGGGATGCGTCCCAGGCGGTGCGGGGCACTGTGGACGTGGCGGAGATGATGGGCTCTGCGGTCCATCTCCACGTGGACGCCTGCGGGCGGGACACCATCGTCATCCTCCAGACCATGGATCTCCAGGGGGCGGGGCATCCGATTCCCGCCACCGGCAGCGCCCTGCCGTTCACCTTCGGCGGGAACGTGGCCCATGTCTTCGACCGGGAGACCGGCCGGAATTTGGAGGTCTGATCCGCCGCCCTGCCGTGCCGGATGCACCACGGTCAAACTCTGCTGTAAAAGGAGACGCGCTTTTCAGCGCGTCTCCTTTTTTTAGTTTCAATCAGGGCGCGGCCAGCGGCACGGCAGTGGCTGCGGGACCGTGGAAGCACAGAAGGGGACCGGCTGTTTGGAGCCGTTCTCTGGCCGCCGAACGTCAAAAACCGGCGGCCTCTGGATATCGTTCTTTTTGGGCGGGAACGGTTCGGTCAAAATCCACATTTTCAGCACCGCCCTTCCAGTCGGCACGGGCGGCGGGCAGGTGTTTTCCCGGAAAGCGGATGCCTAGCGCAATGCAAATTCATTCACCCGCGTATTTTAGAGCATCGGAGGGCGGAGCCATCCCTCCGGACAGCGAAACCCGTCAAAAGGGACATCCCAAAAAGATGCCCCTTTTGATGGCAGGGCCGGTTGGAGTCGATATTACCTCGTGAGTAAGATAAAATCGCCGCAAAGCGGCGGACCCAAACCGAAGCCCAGTGAAGTTGGTTCAGTTTGGAATCGAAAAGCAGCAGAACGAGCGCACGATAAGCTCTGCAATGAAATGAAAAAGCTCACCGCAAGCGATATGACGCTTGCGGCGAGCTGGTGCGGGTAACAGGACTTGAACCTGCACGGTTGCCCAATGGAACCTAAATCCATCGTGTCTGCCAATTCCACCATACCCGCAGAGATGATGCTGGGATAGTTGCAGTATATCACATCTCTTCCTCTTGAACAATAGGAAAATCTACGATACAATGAAATGCAGTCTGTTCAAAACCATTGAAAAGAGGAAGCGTACCATGATGACCCCACGCGTTGCTGCCATTCATGACATGTCCGGCTTCGGCCGGTGTTCTCTCACTGTGGCCATTCCTATTCTCTCCGCCATGGGGGTCCAGTGCTGCCCCCTGCCCACGGCATTTCTCTCCACCCATACCGGCGGGTTCGAGGGGTTCACCTTTCTGGACATGACCGACGAAATGTCCAAGGTGGCGGACCACTGGGCCAGCTTGGGCCTGACATTCCAGGCTGTATACAGCGGCTTCCTGGGCAGTGAGCGGCAGATCGGCGTGGTGGAGAACTTTATCTGCCGGTTCCGGGGACCGGACACCGTGGTGGTGGTGGACCCGGTGATGGGGGACTACGGCCGGGTCTACCAGACCTACACCGCCGCCATGTGCAGCGGCATGGCCCGGCTGGCGGAGCTGGCGGACGTCATCACCCCCAACCTGACGGAGGCAGCGCTGCTGCTGGGCCAGCCCTATGAGACGCTGCCCGCCGGCGAGGCGGGCCTCCGGGAGATCACGGAGCGGCTGAGCCTGGGAGGGCGGCGGTCTGTGGTGCTGACGGGCGCTTCTCTGGCCCCCGGCCGGACCGGCGCCGTCTGCTTCGACGCCCGCACCGGGAAGACGGAGGCCGTTCAGACCGCCTATGTGGCCCATGAGTTCCACGGCACCGGGGACGTGTTCTCCAGCGTCCTCACCGGGGCCCTGGTGCGGGGGGAGTCCCTCTCCTCCGCCGCCGGAGAGGCGGCGGCGTTCGTCCGTGCCTGCGCGGAGCGGACCGCGGCGGAAGACCTGCCTATGCGGGAGGGCGTAGATTTTGAACCCCTGCTGGGTCTGCTGATTCCCGGAAAGGAGACCGTATGACCGAATTCCCCTCTCTGCGGCGGCTGAACGTATCCTATACGCTGGTCCACGTGGTCTACTGGGCCATGTTTGCCATCTTCGCGGGCTACCAGACCTCTCTGCTGCTGGGGCGGGGCTTTACCAGCGGGGAGGCGGGGATCTTTGCCTCCATTCGCTGCTTTGCCGGCATTTTGGCTCAGCCGTTGCTGGGAGGCTGGGCGGACCGCCACCCGGAGGTGCCGATCAAACGCCTGCTGAACGCCTGTCTGGTGCTGGCCCTGGGGGTGAATGTAGTATTCTACACCACCCGCCCCGGCTTCTGGGGCACCGCCCTGATCTTCCTGACCCTGGGCATTCTGGAGCTGAACGCCTATCCTCTGCTGGACTCCATGGCGGTACAGTTCATCGCCGCCGGGGTGGACATGTCGTACAGCCTCAGCCGTGGGCTGGGGTCTCTGTCCTATGCCCTGGCCTGCGTTGCGTGCGGCCAGCAGGCGGTGCGCTTCGGAACAGAAAGCCTGCTGCTGACCCACATGGCGCTGCTGGTGCTGATGATCGCGGTGGTGGCCCTGTACCCTGCCTTTCCCAAAGATGCCTTGCAGGCCCAGGGCGGGGGAGAGCGGCCCCACTCCATATTGTACATTCTGAAAAGCAGCCGCCCCTTCACCCTGACGCTGGTGAGCCTGTTCTTCACCCTGGCGGCCATTATGCCCATCGTCAGCTTCATGGTGAACCTCGTCTCAGACCGGGGCGGCGACGAGGGGCACCTGGGTCTGGCACTGTTTCTGATGGGGGCGTCGGAGCTGCCCGCGGCGCTGCTGTTCACGCCGCTGTTCCGCCGCTTCGGCGCGGCGGGGACCCTGCGGATGTCCATCTGCTTCATGGCGGTGAAGCCCCTGCTGTTCCTGCTGGCCCCCGGCCTCTCCGGACTCCTGCTGGTGCAGCCCGTCCAGCTGCTGGGGTACGGGCTGTTCACCCCCGCCTCGGTCTACTACGCCAACGCAAACGTCTTCCCGGTGGACCAGGTGAAGGGCCAGTCCATTATGATGATCGCCTCCAACGGCCTGGGGGCCATGTTCGGCAACTTCCTGGCGGGGTACGCCATCGACTGGGGCGGCGCCGACGCCATGCTGGGGATGTGCCTGGTCTTTGGCGTCATCGGCGTGCTGTTCATGCTGGCGGCAGGGCGGAGCAAGACATAAAAAGAGCGGCACGGCGGTTGCCGTGCCGTTTTCTATATGGCGAGAAACTCTGGAAAGCCCTTGATTTTCCATTCTCCATCGGTTAAACTGAATGCGGAAGCATAAATTGCGGCAGGGCATAGCGGGCGGCCACCCGCTATGTCCCTGTGATGAGTGTCATGACCACTCAACACAACAGTCATCTGACTGCACCGTATTTCCCATTATACCGGCGGGGTGCGCTTTTTTCAAGTGCGAACCGGGGAGTGGGCGTTGTGTTGCGCTTTGATCCAGAAGATCAGGCGGTGTTGAGTCCTGCGCTCAACACCGCCTTTGTGTTTCCGGCAGACACCGGGGACGGGTATCCGTCCCCGGGAACGTCTGTTGGACCGGATCTTTCCGGATTTTTTACTTGACCTTCCCCTGGGGGGAAGGTGTATCCTGGCACTGTCATCTCGCCGGAGCGTCCGGCACAAACGCCCTGTGGGGCGGGAAAGGAACTGTTATGAACGTACTTCACACTCGCTGGAGAGCCCTGGTTCTGGCCCTCCTCCTGGCCGTGAGCCTGGCGGTCCCCGCCGCGGCGGCGGAAACCGAGACCGCCGCGGAGGACCTGCAAACCCTGGCGGACACCGCTGCCTCTTACGCCGCCCAGTACGGCGGCGCGCAAAGCCTGCAATACGCGCTGTGGCAGGATGGGGAGATCGTTCTCACCGGCCAGACCGGCACCTTCTCCCGGTCCGAAAATCGCCTGATGACCGGGGACGAGCTGTACGGCATCGGATCCGTCAGCAAGATCTACACCACCGTGGCGGTGATGCAGCTGGCGGAGGACGGCAAGGTGTCTCTGGACGCCCCGGTGACCCAGTATCTGCCGGACTTCAAAATGGCGGACGAGCGTTACAAGGACATCACCGTTCGGATGCTGCTGAACCACTCCTCCGGCATCCTGGGCACCGGCCTCTCTGACGCCATGCTGTTCGGCGAGGCCAGCACACGCGCCCATGACACCCTGCTGGAGAAGCTCTCCACCCAGCGGCTGGCGGCGGACCCCGGCGCCTTCAGCGTCTACTGCAACGACGGCTTCTCCCTGGCGGAGCTGGTGGTGGAGGCCATCACTGACATGGACTTCATGGACTATGTGGACGAACATATCCTGGCCCCTCTGGACCTGGACCGCACCTTTGCTCCCGGCGGGGACTTTGACGCCAACGATTTGGCCCCCATCTACCGGGGCACCGACCCCCGCGCCCTGCCCCAGGATGCCCTGAACGCCATCGGTGCCGGAGGCATCTATGCCACGGCTTCCGATCTGGCGTCCTTCGGCGGCGCCCTGACCGGCACGGAGCTGCTGCGCCAGTCCTCTCTGGACGCCATGGCCTATCCGGAGTACAGCCGGGGCCTGTGGCCCGAAAGCGGAGAGCCGGACTCCCTGGCCTACGGCCTGGGCTGGGACAACATGGAGTGGTATCCCTTCTGCCAAAGCGACATCCAGGCCCTGGTGAAAGGCGGCGACACCCTGTACTACCACGCCGGCTTGGTGGTCCTGCCGGAGTATGACATGGCCGCGGCTGTGGTCAGCTCCGGCGGCGTGTCCACCTATGACCAGCTGGCCGCCAATCAGATCCTCATCGCCGCTCTGGCGGAGGAGGGCGTCACCGTGGACCAGACTGTAAAGGCCCTGCCCGCGGCGGAGTCCGCCGCCATGCCCGCGGAACAGCTGGAAAACGCCGGGTACTACGGCTCCACCTCCGCCCAGTATCAGGTGGATATCCAGGCCGACGGCACTTTGACCATGTCCTACCTGAACTATCCCACCTCGATCCCCGCCCAGACCTTCACCTATTGCAGCGACGGCTCCTTCCGGGATTCCACCGGGTTGTCCTACATCTCCTTTGTGAAAGAGCGCAACGGCCAGACCTATCTGTACCAGCAGGCCGTCTCCCCTTTGCCGGGCCTGGGGGCGCTGCCCATCGCCAACTACGCCGCCGTGAAACTGCCGGAGAACGATCTCTCTCCTGAGGTAGCCGCCGCCTGGGACAGCATCGCCACCTTGGGTATCCTGCCCATGAACGAGCCATACAACTCCCAGACCTTCCTGGCGCTGGCGGACGCCGCCGCGGTCGCGGAAGTGCCGGAAACGATCCCCGGCTATATCGGCGCCGCCCGGATCGTGGACGAGACCACCGCCCGCTCTGAGATCCAGGTGCCCGGCGTGGGCAGCCGGGACGGCGTGGACTACCAGCTGGAGGAGCGGGACGGCGTCCTCTGGATCAACGCCAAGGGCAGCCTCTACATGGACGCGGCCGCAGCGCCCACGCTGTTCACTGGCTCTGGCGCCTCCTACACCACCATTCAGGCGGATGGCTATGCCCGCTGGTACCAGGTCGGCGATGCCGCCGGCAAGACCATGACCGTGCAGGTGCCGGAGAATTCCGGCTTCTGGGTGTATGACGGAAATGGCCAGGTGACTGCCTCCTCCGTCCTGTGGGGCGACACCACCGTCACCTTGCCGGAGGATGGAACGATTGTCTTTGCCGGTGATCCCGGCGCCCGCTTCCACCTGCGCTTCCAGGGATAACGTCTCCAGGACATGAAAAACGCGCCGCAGAAGCGGCGCGTTTTTCAGTTCAGCGGTCCGAATGAGACCAGGCCCGAGGCTGGTTGTAGGGGCGGTACGTGGATGTGAGCACATTTTCAAAGATCGGCGCGTCGGGCACCTCCACCCGTCTGAGGATCTGCTCGCCCGCAGCCTGCCCCAGGTCCTCCACCGGCTGGATGATGGAGTCCATCTGATTGGCGTACAGGGCGTACACATCGGAGTCATAGTCCACAAAGCTCACCAGGTCGATGTCCTGGGCCAGCTGGATGCCCTTCTGGTGGAGATAGATGATGGTCTCCGAGGCCATCAGCCCCTGACAGACGATGATGGCGTCGCACTTGCGCTCCAGCAGCTGGTCCAGGCAGGCGCAGGCGCTGTTCTCCAGGGAGTCGCCATATTGGATTAAATGCTCATCCTCCGGCAGGCCACAGTCCGCCACAGCCTGCCGATAGGCGGAGATCCGCTCCTGCGTGCTGGAGAGGCGGGGGAGGCCGCCGATGATGCCGATCCGCTGGTCGCCCTTTCCCGCCAGCCGGCATACACTGCGGTAGATGGGCTGGAAGTTGGACACGCAGACGGAGGAGTACTTCTTCGTCTCAAAGATCCGGTCCACCAGCACCACCGGAAATCCTGCGGGGATCAGGGCGTCGAACCGCTGGAAATCGTCCATGGTGCTGGCCACCAGCAGCCCGTCCACCAGTCCCGCCGTCAGCAGGCGGATGTTGGTCTCCTCCCGGTCCATATTCTCCCGGGTATTGGCGATGATGAGCTGGTAGCCGTTGGCGGAGAGATATTTTTCCACAGACTCAATCATGGTTGCGAAGAATTTATTGGCGATATCGGGCACAATAAAGCCGATGATCTTTTTCTTTCCCGTGCGGAAACTGCGGGCGGAAGCGTCCGGTGTGTATCCCAGCTCCTCGATGGCCCGGTAGACCTTCTCTTTCGTCTCGTTGGACACATACCGGGTATTGTTGATGGTGTGGGACACGGTGGCGGTGGACACTCCCGCCAGCTTCGCCACATCGCTGATGGTCACCTTCATGGGACAGCCTCCTTGCGCAATGGTTTATTGGTTTACGCAAATAATTAGCCACTTCAGTATAGGACAGCTTTCCCTCCGCGTCAAGCCCCTTTTCCCCTTGTTTCGTGTAAAAATTGTGAAATATGCCCTTTTTCTTATGGATTATCCACAACCTACCGCAGAAAATGTTATCTGAATTGACAGTTGCAAAAAGGTCGACCGTATGATAATATACTTGTGCGATTATTAGAAAACGTTTACGCAAACGTTTCGACGGCGCGCCGCCGGTGCGTCTGATTTTGTGAAAGGAGTCTTTCCGATATGAAAACCAAGATTGGCATCAATGGCTTCGGCCGCATTGGCCGCCTCGTCTTCCGCGCCGCCCTGACCCATGACGATGTAGAGGTCGTCGGCCTGAACGATCCCTTCATGAACCCCGAGTATATGGCCTACATGCTGAAGTATGACAGCGTGCACGGCAAGTTCCCCGGCGAGGTCTCCGCCGAGGACGGCGCCCTGGTGGTCAACGGCAAGAAGTATCCTGTCTTTACCGCTATGGAGGTCAAGGATATTCCCTGGGCTTCCGTGGGTGCGGAGTATATTTGCGAGTGCACCGGCAAGCACCTGACCAAGGAGCTGTGCCAGGGTCACATTGACGCTGGCGCCAAGCACGTGGTCATGGGCGCCCCTTCCAAGGACGATACGCCCATGTTCGTCATGGGCGTCAACAACAGCAAGTACACCTCTGATATGACGTTCGTATCCAACGCCTCCTGCACCACCAACTGCCTGGCCCCCATCGCCAAGGTGCTGAATGACAAGTTCGGCATCGTGGAGGGCCTGATGACCACCGTCCACTCCGTCACCCCCACCCAGAAGCTGCTGGACGGCGCCTCCCTGAAGGACTGGCGCGGCGGCCGTGCCGCCACCGGCAACATCATCCCCTCCTCCACCGGCGCCGCCAAGGCCGTGGGCAAGGTCATCCCCGAGCTGAACGGCAAGCTGACCGGCATGTCCATGCGCGTCCCCACTCTGGACGTCTCCGTGGTGGACCTGACCGCCAAGCTGGCGAAGCCCGCCTCCTATGAGGAGATCTGCAAGGCCATGAAGGAGGCCTCTGAGGGTGAGCTGAAGGGCGTGCTGGGCTACACCGACGAGCCCGTTGTGTCCTCCGACTTCCTGGGCGATTCCCGCACCTCTATCTTCGATGCGGATGCCGGCATCGCTCTGACCGACACCTTCGTGAAGGTCGTCTCCTGGTACGACAATGAGTGCGGCTACTCCAACAAGATGGTGGAGCTGATTCGCTATATGTCCTCTGTGGACCACAAGTAAGATCAACGCAGAAGCTCCCGGGCCAAATGGCCCGGGAGCTTTTTTCACATTCCGCAGAGGAAAGGGCCCGCAGCACGCGGCAGGGGAGGGGCCGCCCGGTGTTCTGCCGCTTTCCCAGCCCTTCAGGGCAGAAAAATTCATGCGGTGTGAACGCACATAAGAATGGGGCGCTCCGCCAGATCCCGGCAGCTTTATGCATCCGGCCCACGGGCCGGACCGGGTCACCGTACCGCCGGAGACGGCACACAGTCTGTTTCGGTGCTTCTGCGCAGCAAAAAAGCGCCCTCCGGCGCCCCAACAGGCTTTCAGCTTCCGCATCCCTGCTTTTTGCCGGATGCCCTCTATACAGCACAACCCCCCGCTCGCTCCAACGACGAACGGGGGGCCTACTTCTGGATCGGAGTTTCCAATATGCATTACCTCTTGCTTTCTTGAGATACCGTCCGGATGCTGGGGAAACAGGGGAACTCAGGGGTTTGCCAATCCATAAAACATCGGTACACGCAGACGTCTGCTCTGGTTGCTACCAAAACTCGATTCTCGTGTGGCTCATCATCGTGAGGTGTGTTTCGTCTTTGGGTTCTTCCGGAGTTTCGCGTTTTGAGGAATTCCTCGATTCCGAACGGTGCAGGGATGATTGGGAATCTCTGAGCTAACTAGCCCATGGGACTCACTCCTTTCCTGTGTCTATAATGTACAATAGATTTCTTTTACTGTCAAGTGCTTTTGTGTATTTTTACACTTTCCATAAATCGAAATCAATTACCGTGAGCAAAATGCACAAAGGTGCGGGCAAAGCCGCTCAACTCCGCAGCTGGCACAAAAACGCCCCGGGGGAGAGAGCTGCATCCCGAAGGAACGCCAGGCGCAGCGCCTCCAGGTTCTCTTCACTGTGCTCCACTTCACAGCAAAGGCGGCGGACAGCCTCCCAAAGGCCACATACTGCCGTCAGGCGCTGTGCCGTCAGGACCATCAGCACGCAGAACTGCGCCTGCCCCAGCAGGTCGCCGTCGTTGACCGCCTTCAGGAGATACCGGAATGCAAAGTATGTGCCCAGCCGCTCCAGCAGCGTCTCCGGCACGGCGACGGGCGGCGCCTCCTCCGCCCTGCGCAGGAGCTCCCGCCAGTCCCCGTCCAGGGCCTCCAGCTTGGACAGCACCCGCAGGGCGTGTGGAAACAGGCCAGGCCCGGGCGGTACCGCCGTCTCCTGCTTCTTCCAGTCCGCTGCCAGAGCCGCAAGGTCCTCTGTCCGGTCCTCATCCAGCAGGATTTGCGCCTCCGCAGCCAGGAGCAAAAATGCCTCCAGCCGCTCCTGCAGGGGACGAGGCCGATCCGCCAGCTCCCGAAGCATCCGCTCCCGCAGGGGCAGGAGCCCGCAGAGCCACGGGTCTCCCGGTTCCTCCGGCTCCGCCGTCTCCCGTTCCAGGAAGGACAGCGGGTCGGTGGAGCCAAGCAGCAGGTCACAGGCTGCCGGGCAGGAGGCACAGAGGCTGACCTCCCGAAAGGGGCCGTACTCCTCAATGAACCGGGGGTGGGTCCGGCAGGTCAGGGACGTGGCCTCGGCTCCCAATATCCGGTGGATCTCGCACAGATTCTCCCGGTTCAGAAAGGGGCACCGGCCGCCCCGGAGGGGGAAGCAGAAATCCCCCTCCTCGTCCGTCTGGAGCGCCTCCCGCAGCCGCTCCCCCAGGGAGCCGGGGGTCTCCTGATAGCGGCGGGCGGTCTCCTCGTCCACCACCACCTCCCACTTTTCGCAGCAGGTGTGGGGGCAGGCCCCCGCCAGACAGTGAAACGCCTCATAATAATCCGGCACTCGGGTCAGCATGGCGCTCTCCTCCTCAGTCAGTCTGCTCCATCTGCTGAAGCAGGTGGAAATGGTTTTTTTGAAACGTCAGCACACCCTCGTCCCGGAGCTTTCCAAGCGCGGTAGACATGGCGCTGCGGTCCACCGCCAGATAGTCTGCCAGCTGTTGGCGGTCCAGCGGGATATCAAACTCCGGCCCTCCGGCCTGCATGGCCTGGGCGGACAGATAACTGAGCAGCTTGTCCCGGGTGGTGCGGCGGGCCATGTGGCCGATCTTCCGGGTGAGGGTCAGATTCCGCCCCGCCAGAATGGTCAGCAGGTTCCGGGTGAATTCCGCGGCGCCCGGCCGGGCACAGGACAGCGCCTGTACGCTGTTGAGAAACAGCACCTCCGCATCCGCTGCCGCCAGCACGGCCACCTCCAGCGGCTCACCGCCCAGACAGGCATAGGCCTCCGCAAACACCTCTCCGGACCGGGCGAGGCCCACAATGGTGCGGCTCCCCCAGAAATCCTCCTTGACGATATGCAGCGTCCCGGAGAGGACCAGCCCCAGCCGGTCCGCCCGCTCTCCCCGCCGCAGGACCACTTCACCCCGGCCACAGCGGCGCTTCCGTGCGCCCAGGCCCTCCAGCAGCGCAGGCAGCGCCTCCTGCGGAATCCCGCGGAACAACGGCGTCCGGAGAAGAAGCGCGGTAGAAACTTCCATACCATTTCCTCCATTCCGTTGTAAAAACAACATACTTTTTTGTCCCATTGTACGATACTAGGTCTCAGAAAGCAAGCAAAACGTTTGAAACCCCAAAAAGGAGACACACTATGGTAAGAAGGATCATCGAGATCGATCAGGAGAAATGCAACGGCTGCGGCGCCTGTGCCGCAGCCTGTCACGAGGGTGCCATCGGCATGGTGGACGGCAAGGCGGTCCTGCTGCGGGACGACTACTGCGACGGTCTGGGAGACTGCCTGCCCACCTGCCCCACCGGAGCCATCACGTTTGTGGAGCGGGAGGCCGCAGCCTATGATGAAGCAGCTGTCCTGGCAAAGAAGGCGGAGGCCCTGAAAGGCACCGCGCCGCGGCAGGCGCCGCCCTCCGGCGGCTGTCCCGGTAGTATGGCCCAGACCCTCCGTCCGGCGGTGGCTCAGGCCGTTTCCGCGCCGCAGGACGGCGCGGTGTCCCACCTGGCCCAGTGGCCGGTGCAGATCAAGCTGGTGCCTGTGGAGGCCCCCTGGTTCAACGGTGCCCGGCTGCTGATCGCGGCGGACTGCACGGCTTATGCCCGGGCGGACTTCCACCAGCGGTTCATGCGGGGCCGCATCACGCTGATCGGCTGCCCCAAGCTGGATGAGGGAGACTATGCCGAAAAGCTGACGGAGATCCTTCGCCGCAACGATATCCGGGAGCTGACCATCGTGCGGATGGATGTCCCCTGCTGCGGCGGTATGCAGCGGGCAGCGGAGACGGCCCTGCGGCAGAGCGGCAAGTTCATTCCCTGGCAGGTGGTGACACTGGGCCGGGATGGAAATATTCTGGAATAATAGGAGTGACCAATATGAACGCAACAGTAAATGAGAACTGCATCGGCTGCGGCCTGTGCGCCGGCACCTGCCCGGAGGTATTCCACATGGGCGACGACGGGCTGGCCCACGGCAGCGGCATCCCGGAGGGCCAGCTGGAGGCGGCCCAGGAGGCCCGGGACGGCTGCCCGGTCAGCGCCATCAGCATCGAAGCATGAAAGCAGGCCCTGTCCACATGGACAGGGCCTGCTTTCATGCCGGTCTTGCGGTGCAGGTCCCAGTATACCGTTAAAACAGCCCGGTCTGGGAATGCGCCCGCGGTGAAGTCGCACAGCCTGTAATTCCCGGCCGGGTCTTCCAGCTGAATTTCCCCTTCTTGTGAAAAGGCGAATCGAAAACCGACGGTTTTCTGAAACCGGCCTCCGGGAGCTGTGCGTTTCCCTTGCAGCCCCAATCCCTGTGCCCCGTTGTGATAGGACGGCACCAAGCGGAAGCCCGAATTACCGCACCAGCGAATGGGCTGCGGGCAGCCCTGCGGCGGGGCTGCCCCTGCTGGCCGCAGAAGGAAAGGGGGGGCGCACCGGAAGGCAAGTTCCCCACCCCCGCGGGGACTGGGTCGCCGCGCCCAGGCAGAAGCAGGCCGGGCCTCAAGAGGCCCGGCCTGCTTTAACGGATTTCCCGCCTTTGGACTGTGCGCACTGCCCGGGGCAGCTCACAGGTTGGTGTCCAGCACGCCGCTAAACGCCTGGGGCGGCATCACGCCCACCTTCCGGTCAAATTCCTGGCCGTTCTTCAGGAACACCACCGTGGGGATGCTCATGACTCCGAACCGCCGGGCCAGATCCGGCTCCTCATCCACGTTCACCTTGCCCACAAGGACCTTACCCTCGTACTGGTCTGCCAGGGACTCGATCACCGGAGAGAGCATCTTGCAGGGGCCGCACCAGTCGGCCCAGAAGTCCACCATCGCCAAGGGGGCCGCCGCCACGGCGGCGTCAAATTCCGCAGTCTTGAAATGCTTGATTCCCATACGTCATGTCTCCTTTATACACTCAAATTTGATGTTGTACGTTCAGCTCTGTTTTTCCCGGCGCTCCTGAGCCGCCGCCCAGGCCGCCGCACTCTGCCCGGCGATCAGCCCATCTCCCGCGGCCTTGGAGACCTGAAGGGGACCGCCGGTGCAGTCTCCCGCGGCAAACAGGCCGGGGAGATTGGTGGCCATACGCCGGTCCACCGTCACATAGCCCTGTTCCACCGCCAGCCCCGGGAACAGCTCCGTGGGGGCCATGGTGGGCCGCAGGATGAACACGCCCTCCGCCGGAATGGTCCGGCCGTCGCAGGTGACGGACTCCACCCGGCCGTCGCCCCGGATCTCGCACTGCTTGGGGCGGTCGAAATAGGTCACGGAGCAGCCGATTTTCTGGAGAAACTCCGCCTCCTGCCGGGCGGTGTCGGTGTATCCCACCACCGCCACCGGCTTGCCCCGGTAGAGCATCCCGTCGCAGGTGGCGCAGTAGCTGACGCCCCGGCCCAGAAGCTCCGCCTCGCCGGCAAACTTCTTCCCGCGGGCCACGCCCGCCGCCAGCACCACAGCCCTGGCGTTGTACATATCCGGCCCCACGCTGACATACCAGGCGTCCGGCATCTGCACGGCGTTCAGCACCTTGCCCGCCAGAAACTCCACCCCCGCCTGCTCCGCGTGGCGGCGCATGGCGGCCAGCATCTCCGCGCCGGACAGGCCGGGCAGGCCCAGGTAGTTGTCCACCTTCTCCGCCCGCCAGAGAGGATTTTCCTCCAGGGGATTAGAGACCACCAGGGCGCTGCGCCCCCGTGCCCGGACGTTGATGGACGCGGACAGCCCCGCGGGGCCGCCGCCGATCACCAGCACATCATAGGACATAGGAGTCCGCCTCCTCTCCTAGCAGGTCGGCCACCAGGGAGGCCACCTCCCGGGACGCCACCTGATAGTATACCTCATTTCCGGACCGTTCCGCCGTCACCACATTGGCCGCCCGCAGCTTCTGCAGATGCTGGGAGATGCAGGACTGGGACATGCCGGTGGACGCCTCCATGCAGCCCACATTGTGGCACCCGGAAATCAGCAGGCCGTGGACGATCTGCAGCCGGATGGGGTTGGACAGGGCCTTCAGCAGCGATGCCCGCTCCTCATAGTCGATCTGCTCTTCCACGATTCCACCGCCTCTCTCTTGGATTCTGGTATTAGATTATCAGAATATTCTCATTTTAGAAGTGGTTTATGCAACACTTTTGGAATTTTTTGCAGGGCCGGCCTCCCGGCTCGTCCGGGCAAGAGACCGTTGCTTTTGCACCGGAAGTCTGCTACACTGAATACGGTATATACGCAAGCTGAGAGCCGGCAGAGCGTACGCTCCACCGGCTCCCTATTCAAAAAAGCGGCGGCGCCCCGCCCAGGGGCGGACGCTGCGCGGAAGTGCAGACTGGGGGGCGGCCTGCCGCTCGGGGTATCCTATGCGCCGGGTTCTTCCCGCGCCACAGGGCCCGGCAGCCCGATTCCGTCCGGTCTGCCGCCGGAATGAAAGAAAAGAGGGGCTTTCCATGATAAAAATCGCACCGTCCATCCTCTCCGCGGATTTTGCCAATCTGGAGCGGGATATTCAGCGCATCTCCACCGCCGATTACGTCCATGTGGATGTGATGGACGGCATGTTCGTCCCCAACATTACCATCGGTATCCCGGTGGTGAAATCCATCCGCCCCACCACGGCGCTGCCCCTGGATGTTCACCTGATGATCGTGGAGCCGGGCCGGTATGTGGAGCAGTTCTGCGACGCCGGCGCCGACCTGGTGACGGTCCATGTGGAGTCCGACACGGAGGAAAAGCTCCACGACGCCATTGCCAGGATCCACGCCAAGGGCAAGCGGGCCGGTGTGGTGCTGAAGCCGAAAACGCCTGCGGAGACGGTCCTGCCCTTCCTGAATGAGGTGGAACTGGTGCTGGTGATGACGGTGGAGCCGGGCTTCGGCGGCCAGAAATTCATGGCGGATATGATGCCCAAGGTCTCCGCCATCCGCCGCTGGATCGATGAGAAGAACCCCGGCTGCGAGCTGGAGGTGGACGGCGGCGTGGATCCCGTCACCTGCAAGACCTGCATCGCCGCCGGCGCCAATGTGCTGGTGGCCGGCAGCGCCGTCTACAAGGCTGACGATATCCCCGCCCGCATCGCGGAGCTGCGGGGCTGAGGGCGCGCCATGCGGAATCTGCACGATCTGCCCAGGGTCCGGCTGGGCGTGTTTCCCACCCCGTTTTACCGGCTGGACCGGCTGAGCGAGCAGTACGGCCGGGGCATCTGGATCAAGCGGGATGACCTGTGCGGCGTGGCCCTGGGCGGCAGCAAGGTCCGCAAGCTGGAATTCGTTCTGGCGGAGGCCCTGGACCAGGGGTGCGACACGGTATTCACCACCGGCGGCGCCCAGTCCAACCACGCGGCCCTCACCGCCGCCTGCGCCGCGCGGCTCGGGATGAAGTGCATCCTGCTGCTGAAGCGCCGGGGCGTCACGGAGCACCGGGGCAATCTGGTGCTGGACGAGCTCTTCGGCGCCGAGGTGCGTCTGCTGGACATGGATTCCTATGACGAGATCTATGCAGAGATGCACCGGATCGGCGGCACGCTGGAGCAGGCGGGGCACAAGTGCTGCTATATTCCCGTGGGCGCCTCCACGGCCCTCGGCGCCGTGGGCTACGTGAGTGGCGCCCGAGAGATCGCCGTCCAGGCTATGGCTGCGGGCGTGCGGCTGGGACACATCGTCTCCGCCACCGGCTCCGGCGGCACGGCCGCCGGGCTGCTGCTGGGAGCCGGGTTGTTTCTGCCCGGTGTGAAGGTCACCGGCATCGCCGTGGACAGCGGCCCCTTCGACAAGATCGTCCCCCGCCTGGCAGGGGAGGCCGCAGCACTGCTGAAGTGCCCCTTCCAGCCGGAAGAGAATGCATTTCAGATGGTGGAGCACATGGGCCCCGGCTATGCCCTGCCGAATCCGGAGGATACCCCCTATATCGAGGAACTGGCCCGGACGGAGGGCATCCTGCTGGATCCGGTCTACACCGGGAAGGCCTTTGCCGGCATGATGCAGCTGCTGCGCCGGGGAGCTTTTGATGGGCAGGACGACCTGCTGTTCGTCCACACCGGCGGCACGGCGGCCCTGTTCGCCATCGATCTGCCCCGGTGATCGCCTCTTTTTCCCATACCCGGCCGGAGACCGGATACGAACCCTTTGAAGGAGCATCAGACCATGGAATATTTCCCCGCACCTCTTGAAAAACTGGTGGAGCAGTTTGCCCGCCTGCCGGGCATCGGCGGCAAGTCTGCCCAGCGGCTGGCCTTTTACGTGCTGGGCCTGCCGGAGGCGGAGGCCAAGGAGTTCGCCGACGCCATCCTGGACGCCAAGAAAAGCGTCACCTGCTGCCCGGTGTGCCAAAACTTCACCGCCGGGGGGCTGTGTCCCATCTGCGCCTCCCCCAAGCGGGATGGCTCCGTTATCTGCGTGGTGGCAGATCCCCGGGACGTGGCCGCCATAGAGCGGGCCAGGGAGTACAACGGCCGGTATCACGTGCTCCACGGCGTCATCTCTCCCATGAACCACGTGGGGCCGGACGACCTGGCCATCAAATCCCTGGTGGAGCGGGTGGCCAGCGGCGAGGTGAAGGAAGTCATCATGGCCACCAATCCGGACACGGAGGGGGAGGCCACAGCCATGTATATCGCCAGGCTCTTAAAGCCCTTTGACGTGCGGGTGACCCGCCTGGCCTACGGCATTCCCGTGGGCGGACATCTGGAGTTCGCCGACGACGCCACGCTGATGCGGGCCCTAGAGGGCCGCCGGGAGATCTGAGCGCCTCGCCCCCTAAATAAAAACGCCGGATGGAAACCCATCCGGCGTTCGTTTTTTCATTTCTCCTTGGGCAAAATCAGGTTCAGCAGCACCGCCATGATAGTTGCGATCACCACGGGAGACTGTCCGAACACCATGGTGAACGCCTCCGGGAACTGGCTGAGGGCCTCGGAGGCCTGGGAAATCCCCACGCCCAGAGCAGCAGAGAGACCCACAATGGTGGTGTTCCGGGCCGTCAGGTCCTGGGAGGCGATGAGCTTCATGCCCGTCATGGCAATGGTGGAAAACACCGTCACTGTGGCGCCCCCCAGCACGCACTGGGGAATGGTGGTCAGCAGCGCCGCAAATTTGGGGGAGATGCCCGCCAGCAGCAGGAATCCCCCGGCAATGGCGAACACTGTCCGGTTCACCACCTTGTTGGTGGTGACGATGCCCACATTTTGGGAGTAGGTAGCCGTGGGCAGGCCGCCCATCAGCGCCGTCAGGATATTGCTGGTGCCATAGGCGATGATACCGCCCTGGAGCTCCTGGTCCGTGGGATCCCGGTCCAGGCCGCCCACGGTGGTGGCGGTGAAGTCGCCGATGGCCTGGATGGAGTTGATGGCAAACAACAGCCCGATGGCCACACAGGAGGCTGGATCGAACTTCAGACCGAAGTGCAGGGGCTCCGGCAGGGCGAACCAGGCAGCATTTCCCACGTCGGCAAAGCTGACCATGCCGAAGCAGAGCGCCACCGCATAGCCGAACAGCATCCCGATCAGGATAGAAGCCAGCTTGCAGATGCCCTTGGCCTTGTGGTTCAGCACCAGCACGGCAGTCAGCGTCAGGGCCGCGATCAGCCAGTTCTGCCAGGAGCCATATACCAGCGCCTCCGTCAGCCCCTGTTGCGCCACCACGGATTCATAGGTGTTGCCGGTGCCGCCAGCCATGTAGTTGATGGCGGTAGGGTAGAGGGAGAGGCCAATGGTGAACACCACCGTGCCGGTAATGACCGGCGGGAACAGCCGGCGGATCTTCTTGACGAACACGCCCACCAGCACAGCCACGATGCCGCCCACGATCATGGCGCCGGCAATGGCCGCCACTCCGCCGCCGGAGGCGGCGATGGCCTGCATACTGGGAACATAGGCAAAGCTGACACCCAGGATCACCGGCAGGCCAGAGCCGAACCGCCCGCCGATGGGATACAGCTGGAGGAATGTGCACACGGCGGACATCACCAGGGATGCCTGGATCAGCAGCACCTGCTCCTCCTGGCTGAGGCCGATGGCTCCGGCGATGATGATAGGCGGGGTGACACACCCCACGATCATGGCCACCAGATGCTGCAGGGCCAGGGAGAGCGAGGTGCCGAGGGGCGGAATTCCCCGGGGCTGAAACAGCAGCTCCCGGCGGTCAAAGCGAGACTCCATGGGCAGGACTCCTTTCGGGCGGAAACTCCGCGCGTTCTGTGGTGCGGAAGTCGGGGCTTGAGGCTTCTGCTCTTATGATACCATGGATTTCTCCAAAAGCAAACAAAATTTTTGGTAACCTGAAAAAATAATTGGTTGTTTCGACAAAAGGGCGCCCCGGCTTTGACCGGGGCGCCCTTTTAATCAGTCTGCGATGGTGGGTACCGCGTCCGCGGGGATAGGGCAGGTGTAGCCTGCCGCCGTCCGGCGCTGAAACTCCGTCTTTGCCTCCTCCAGCAGGGCCGGGTCCGTCAGCAGGTCAATGGCGGCCGCCGCCAGGACCTCGCCGGCATGGAGGGCCGCCTTGTGGCCGATGTCTGTCCGGCCGCAGGAGACATTCTGCCAGCTATGGCCGGGGCAGCCGTTGGGCCAGGCGGCCACGTGGATCTGTGCAGTAGGGCACTGCCAGCTGACGTCGCCCACATCCGTGGAGCCGGGCTGGAAGGCGTCCCCTTGGTACAGGGGCAGCAGAAAGCGGTTCATGGCGTGGCCGGCCTGGGCCCGCCTGGCCTGGGCATCCGCTGCGTAGTCCAGATCATACTGGCTGCCCACGCCCGGCGCCCGGTCACTGCCGGAATAGGTCCCGGCCAGGCTGTCGGCAAAGGCCAGCTCCTCCGGCGTGTAACTGGGGACCCCCAGGGCCTCGAAATTTCGGTAGAGGACCCGCTCCAGGGCGTGGTTCGTGACGGTGTCCGCCAGGCCGTCGATGAATTTCTTCTCCACCGTAGTCTCAGTCATCAGAGCTGCGCCCTGGGCGATCTTGTCCACCCGGGCCTGCAGCTCCACGGCCTCCGCCACATGATTGGACCGGACCATGTACAGCACGCTGGCCCTGGGCTGGACCACGTTGGGACTCCGGCCGCCGGCATCGGTGATGGCGTAGTGGACCCGGGCCTTGTCACTCATGTGCTCCCGCAGGAACTGGACGCCCACGTTCATCAGCTCCACCGCGTCCAGGGCGCTGCGGCCACGGTCCGGGTCTCCGGCGGCATGGGCCGCCACGCCGGTGAAGTGGTACTGGGTTTGGATGCAGGAGTTGGAGGAGCCGGTAAGCACCTCGTTGGCGTCGTCCGGGTGCCAGGTGAGGGCCGCATCCAGACCGTACCATAGCCCATCCCGGGCCATAAATGCCTTGGCGGCGCCGCCCTCCTCGCCGGGGCAGCCATACAGTACCACGGTGCCGGGGATCTTGGCGGCCTCGAGATACGCCTTCACTCCCAGTGCGGCGGCCATGGCCCCGGCGCCCAGCAGGTTATGCCCGCACCCGTGGCCGCAGCCGCCGGAGACCAGCTCCTCCCGCGTCAGGCTGCCGCCCTTCTGGGACAGGCCGGAGAGCGCGTCATATTCCGCCAGCAGGCCGATGATGGGCCGCCCGCTGCCGTAGGAGGCGGAGAAGGCGGTGGGGATGTTGCAGATGCCTCGCTCCACCTTGAAGCCCTCCTGCTCCAGCACTCGGCAGTACAGGTCGGCGGACTGCTCCTCCTGGAGAGACAACTCCGCAAAGGACCAGATCTCATCTGCCACCTGGGCTACCAGATCTGCTTTTTTTTCGATGGCGGCGACGGCCGCCTGCTTTTCTGCTGTCATGGGGATGCTCCTTTCTGCGCCGGATGCCCCGGCCCGTTAAAAAGGGCGCGCACATCTGTGCGCACCCCGCAGTTGCCCGGTCCCGCCGCCCAGCGGACGGCACTGGGCTCAGGCTGCCTTACAGCACCTTGCTGAGGAAGTCCTGGAGCCGGGGGTGCTGGGGATTTCCGAAAATGTCGGCGGGGGAGCCCTCCTCCAGCAGCTTGCCGTCTGCCATGAAGAGGACCCGGCTGCCCACCTCCCGGGCAAAGCCCATCTCGTGGGTGACCACCACCATAGTCATGCCCTCCTGGGCCAGCTCCTTCATGACCTCCAGCACCTCGCCCACCATCTCCGGGTCCAGGGCGGAGGTGGGCTCGTCAAAGAGCATAACCTCCGGCTCCATCATCAATGCCCGGACAATGGCAATCCGCTGCTTCTGGCCGCCGGAGAGCTGGATGGGATAGGCGCGGGCACGGTCCTGCAGGCCTACTCGGTCCAACAGGGCCAGGGCCTTTTTCTCCGCCTCGCCCCGGTCCATGTGCTTCACCTGGATGGGGGCTAGAGTCATGTTGTCCATGATGGTCATGTGAGGGAACAGGTTGAAGTGCTGGAACACCATGCCCATCTTCTGGCGGTGCTGGTCGATGTCCACCTTTACCGTTTTGCCCTCCGCATTTTTTATCTTCTTTTTTGTGATATCCACCCCATTGAAGATGATGGAGCCGCCGGTGGGCTCCTCCAGCAGGTTCAGGCTGCGGAGGAACGTGGACTTGCCGGACCCAGAGGGGCCGATGACCACCATCACGTCGCCCCGGTCAATGTCCACCGTGACGCCGTCCAGGGCCTTGATGGCGCCCCGGTTGTAGTATTTCTTCAGGTCCTTGACTTGGATCAGCTTATCTCCGGTCGCCACGGCTCATTCTCCTTTCGAAGTAAGCGATGATCTTGCTGGTGGGGAACGTCAGGCAGAAGTAGACACAGGCGGCCACCACAAGCGGTTCCGCAATGCGGTAGGTCGCACCTTTGATGGAGGAAACCGCGTACATGATCTCCTGAACGCCGATGGTATAGCAGATAGAAGACTCCTTGATAATGGTGACGAACTCGTTGGCGATGGCAGGCAGGATATTCTTGATAGCCTGCGGCAGAATCACGAATCGCATGTTCTGCACCTGGCTGAGTCCCAGGGACCGTGCCGCCTCCGTCTGACCGCCGTCGATGGACTGGATACCGGAGCGGATGATCTCGGAAAGATAGGCCCCGGAGTTCAGGGACAGGGCAATCACGCCCGGGAGGAACCGTTCAAAGCGAATGGTTCCAAAGATCTTGAAAGAGGGCAGATCAATATCTCCGAACACCACATAATAGATCATGAAAAGCTGAACTAGCATAGGGGTGGCACGGAAGACTTCCACGTAAACCGTGGCGATGAAGCTGAGGGGGTTAAATCTGCTGAGGACCATCAGCACGCCCTGTTCCCGGAGATGGCCGTCCTTGGTCAGACCCAGAAAGCGAAACGGCCGCACATTGGACAGCCGCATGATGGCCAGGAGCAGTGCCAGGACAAAACCGAAAATCACGGTCAGCAGGGAGAGGGAGACGGTACAAATCAGGCCCTCTTTGAAAAGGTCTATGTACTCCCAAGTTCTTTCGAAACCGGCGGCTGTAAACACGGGCGGTTCCTCCTTCTATCTTTACCAAAATATATGAGAAAGCGGCCAATTCCTCCCTGCGCAGCCGCAGGGAGGAATTGAAAGTTTTACAAGCTTACTGAACGGCCTCGCCGTTTTCGTCCACCAGGCCCTCGATGATGTCGCCAGAAGCCAGCTCGTTGGCCGTAAGCACATACTGATCGAAGGAGCCATCCTCCTTGGCGGCGGCGATGGCACGGTTCACACCCTCCAGCAGGGCGGCGTTGCCCTTGGTGACGCCCACCACAGAGCCTTCGGCGTCATAGGGGACCTCCAGCACCAGACACAGCTCGGGATACTGGGTGGCATAGCTCTCGGCCACCATGGTCTCGATAAAGGCGCCGTCCAGCTTGCCGGTCACCAGCTCGGCGATGATATCGGGCACCTTAGCGAGCTCGATGATATCAGCGTCCGGGGTGTTCTCATGCGCCAGATCCGCCTGGATAGAACCCACCTGAGCGCCGATCTGATAGTCGGCATTGTTGGCATCCTCCAAAGAGGTGAACAGGTCTTTGTTGGACTCCACGCACACGAAAGACTGGCCGCCGGTGATGTAAATGTCAGAGAAGTCCATGCTGTCGGCACGCTTGGGATCGGGGGAGTACCCGGCCATGCCCAAGTCCACATTGCCGTTCTGCAGCTCCATGATGGTGCCGTCAAAGTCCATGGGAACGATCTCCAGGGACAGGCCCAGGTAGTCGGCGATATACTGGGCCAGGTCCATATCAAAGCCAGCCAGCTGGGGATCGCCGTTCTCATCAATGGCGTAGAACTCATAGGGGGCGAAGTCCGGGCTGGTGGCGACGGTGAGCTTCCCGCCCTCCACAGTGGTGATGGCGGCCTTCAGCTCGTCGTCAGTCATGGAGGCGTAATCCGCAGTCTCCTCCGTGCCGGAGCCCTCGCCGTCGGCGGTGTCATCCGCAGTGTCGTCGCTGCCGCCGCAGGCCGTGACGGACAGCGCCATGGCCAGCGTCAGAATCAATGCAAGAAACTTCTTCATGGTATCGCAATCTCCCTTTTTCATGCTCCCGCGGTCGCGGGGCGGTTTTCTCTGAATTTCCAAGGGAGGAAGCACCTCCCGCCGGAACATGCCTTACCTTATCACGTTCCCTCCCTCTTGTCAATAGATTTTCGTGCAAAAATGAATATTTATTTGCCCCTGTTGGTGGAGTGCTCTATTTTATCCGGTTCAATCCCGGAAAAACAGCCGAAAATTTGTGAATATTTCCAGCATCGATGTATATTGCAGATGAATAAAAGAGTGAATATTCAGATCCGACTGCAAGAGGGCGGGGAGGCCGCTTTTCCGGCCTCCCCGCCTTGGGAGCCTGATTCACTTTTTCAGCACCGCGTCCCCGAAGGGTGCCATCTCCAGCCGCACGAAAAAGCCCTGGTCGTGCTGGCACACAGGGCAGACCTTGGGGGCTGCCGCCCCCTCAAAGATATAACCGCAGTTCAGGCACATCCAGGCGCACTGGACATCGGAGACAAACAGCTTTCCCTGTTCCAGCAGATCCGCCAGCCTGCCGAAGCGGTTGCCATGGGCCTGCTCGATCTCTGCGATCTTGTGGAAGGAAGCCGCCACAGCGGAAAAGCCCTCCTGCTGGGCCACGTCGCCGAAGGTCTTGTATACCGGGTCGTGCTCCTCATACTCGTTGTGCTGCGCCTTGCGGAGCAGCTCCTTCACATCGTTCGTCAGGTCCACGGGATAGGTGCCGTCGATGGCCACGGTCTGGCCCGCCAGCTCTTTCATGTGGTTGTAAAAAATCTCCGCGTGCTCCTTCTCCTGGTCCGCAGTGAAGCGGAACACCGCCTCCACCACATGCAGCTTCTGCTGGCGGCAGACGGAGGCGGCAAAGGTGTAGCGGTTCCGGGCCTGGCTTTCGCCCGCAAAGGCCCGCATGAGGTTTTTCAGGGTCTCGCTGTTCTTCAGATCCACAGACATACGGATTCCTCCTGTTTTCGGTGAGATAGGGGTATTTTCCCTCCGACAGGGGACGGCTATACCTGAATGATAAAAAACAGGCCCTGCGTCTGGTAGACACAGAGCCTGTCCGCTTTCCGTCATGCCTCGGGGAGATGGTATTTCTTCCGGTCGCGCCGCAGGTCCTCGCCGAAGGCGCCGCCGGCCTTCACCTCCTGCAGATAGGCGTGGCGGCCGGGGCCGCCGGAGCACTCCTCAATGACGCTGACGGCGATGTTGGAGCAGTGATCGGACGCCCGCTCGATGTTGGTCAGCAGGTCGCTGAGCACAAAGCCCAGCTGGATGGTGCACTGGCCCGCCTGGAGCCGCTGGATATGGCGGCTTCGGATCTCCTCAATCAGCTGGTCGATGGTCTCCTCCAGGGGTTCCACCCGGCGGGCGGTCTCCATGTCCGCTGCCTGGAAGCTGCGGATGGTCAGGTCCAGGATGTCATCCAGCGCGGAGAGCAGCACCTGCAGCTCTTCCCGGGCGCTGTCAGAGAACCGGAGCTCCTTGTCGTGGAGCTCCTGGGCGGACTCCTGGATGTTCACGGCATGGTCGCCGATCCGCTCGAAGTCCCCGATGGCGTGGAGCAAGCGGGAAACCGTGCGCATATCCTGCATGGACAGCCCGTGCTGGGAGATCTCCACCAGGTAGCTGCTGAGCCGGTCCTCGTAAATGTCCAGCTTGTCCTCGTTCTGCAGGATCTGGGTCTCCCGCTCCCGGCTGTACTGGGAGAGCTGGTCCGTCGCCAGGCAGATGTTCTCCCGGGCGGCTTGTCCCATGCGGCCTGCCATGGCGACGCTTTCGCTGACTGCCGCGCCGGGGGTCCGCAGCAGCAGGGGATCCAGGAAGGCGAAGCTCTCGCGGGTGTCCTCGGTCCGCACCAGTCTCCGCGCCAGCTTTTCCAGCTGGCGGGAGAAGGGCAGGAGCAGGATCGTGGTGAACACGTTAAAGGCGGTGTGGCAGAAGGCGATGCCCACGGCCCCCACGGCCTGATTCAGGAAGGTGAAGTGGAGGATCATGTCGCCGCCGTAGAAGAGGATCAGGCACACGGCGGTGCCGATGACGTTGAAGGAGATGTGGACCACCGCCACTCGCTTGGCGTTGCGGTTGACGCCGATGGAGCTGATGAGGGCGGTGACGCAGGTGCCGATGTTCTGCCCCATAATGATGGGGATGGCCATGCCGTAGGTGATGGAGCCGGTCATGGCCAGGGCCTGCAGAATGGCGACAGAGGCAGCGGATGACTGGATAATCCCGGTGAACACCGCGCCCACCAACACACCCAGCAGGGGATTTTCAAAGGCGGTGAGCAGCCCGGCAAACTGGGGCATCTCCGCCAGAGGGCTGACGGCGCCGCTCATCAGCTCCATGCCGTACATCAAAATGGCAAAGCCCATCATGATGCGCCCCACGTCCCGGCGCCGCTGGCGCTTGGAGCCCATGATCAGCAGGATACCCGCCAGAGCGATCAGGGGAGAGAAGTTCTCCGGCTTCAGCAGGTTCACAAAGACGTTCTCACTCTCGATGCCGGTGAGAGACAGAATCCACGCCGTCAGGGTGGTGCCGATGTTGGAGCCCATGATGATGCCGATGGTCTGTCTCAACTCCATGACGCCGGAGTTCACCAGGCCCACCAGCATCACCGTCATGGCGGAGGAGGACTGGATGGCGATGGTGATGCCCGCCCCCAGCAGCAAGCTCTTGAAGGGGCTGGAGGTCATGCGCTTGAGCATCCGCTCCAGCTTGCCGCCGGCCATCTTTTCCAGGCTCTTGGACATGACGGTCATGCCGTACAAGAAGAACGCCAGGCCGCCGCAGAGGGTAAAGACGGAGAAAATGTCCATAACTGCGCTTTCCTTTCCCAGTATTCCAGACCGTCTGGCACGGCCGGTCCGATTCTGTCATGTATACTGCGCTCCAACATTATATATGCAAAGCGGCACGCTGGAAAGAGGATTTCTAAGATTTTGTAAAATTTGCGTAAAAATATGGTAAAACGCAAAAAGCAGTACGGATTTCTTGTGCAAAACCACTTCCGCCAAGAGGAAACCGCCGCCCACTGAAAGATGGGCGGCGGTCTGCTGCTATTCCGGTGTCCCAGCGGAAGGTGTCTCCCGCGTCCAGAAGTCCCGCACCGCCTCCGCAGCCCGGCGGCCGGCGAAGAAGCCGTCCTGCCACAGGGCCAGGATCTTCTGCCGGTCCCGCTCCGTGCGGGAGAAGCCCCGGGTGTTCGCCGGCGCGATCACCAACACCCGGCCCTCCTGCTCCAGAGCAAACAGCTCCTCCCGGCATTGGTTATAGCGCTCCGCCCGGGTCCGCAGTCCTTCCAGAAAGACGGGGTATTTGCGGTACACCCGCCGGAACAGGGGCATCAGCTGCTCCGGCTCCTTCCGATAGCTCCGCTCCCGGGTCAGGACAACCACCACCCGGTCGCAGCCCACCGCCAGCGCCCGCTTCCAGGGAATGGCGTCGGAGCAGCCCCCGTCCAGATAGGGGGCGCCGTCATCCAGCCGGATGGGCTGGAACAGCACGGGCATGGCGCATGTGGCCTGGAGCAGGAGGAAGCTGGCGTCCCGCCGGGGGACCTCCCGGTACTCGGCCCGGCCGGTCTGCAGGTTGGTGACCACCGCCTCCACCTGACCGGGATACGCCTCGAAGGTGTCGTAATCAAAGGGCACCAGCTCGTTGGGGATGGTGTCGTAGGCGAACTTCAGCCCGAAGTAGCTGCGATTCCGGGGATCAAAGAAATTCCCCCAGCCCATGTACCGCCGGTCATTGGCGTAGTGCATCAGCAGCTGGAGATTCCGCCGCTTCTGCCGGGAGAGGTAGCTGACGCCGTAGGCAATCCCGGCCGAGACGCCGATGGTGTAGTCCGGCATGGGCAGTTTCTCGTTCAAAAAAGCGTCGCACACGCCGGAGGAGAAGATCGTCCGCAGCGCGCCGCCCTCCAGCACCAGACCTGTTTTCATGGAGCAGTCCTTCCTTTCTGTGTATTCATGATCTTCCAGCAGTTTTTCATCCGGGGCCGTCGCGCCGCCCCGGTTTTCCGTGCGGCCACGCCGTCCGCTTCCGGGCGGAGACCAGCAGCATCATGGGGCGGCGGAGCTCGTCCCGCATTCCCGGCTGGCCCAGCATCCGCGCCGGCGGCTGAGGCTCCACCACCCGCAGCAGCTGGAATCCGCCGGTAAGCAGGCCGTCCAGATAGGTGGTGAGGGTGCGGTGGTACTTGGTCACATCCTCCCCCAGAAAGCGGGCGGTGCGCCGTCCCTCCTCGAAATACCGGTCCACAGGGAAGTGGAGGGGGGTGCCGTCCGGGCCGTAGTACCACTCCTGGGGACCGGCAGCAGTGAAAATGGGGTGCTCCACAGAGAAGACAAAGTCGCCGCCGGGTGACAGGCACTGCCGCACCCGCTCCAAAAAGTCTGTAAAGGAAGGCAGATAGTGGATGGCCAGGGAACTGAGGACCACGTCAAAGCTCTCCGGCGGGAATGGGGTCTCCGCCATATCCCCCCGGATATAGGTCACCTGCGGAGCCGTGGTCTTTTCCCGGGCCACGGCCAGCATTTTCTCCGACAGGTCCACGCCGGTGACAGCCGCCGCGCCGTGTTCCGCCGCATAGATGCAGTGCCAGCCGTAGCCGCAGCCCAGATCCAGCACCCGCTTCCCGGCGAAGTCCGGCAGCAGGGGCTCCAAGGACTCCCACTCCCCGGCGCCCGCCAGTCCCAGGCGGGAGCGGTCCATCTGGCTGTATTTTTCAAAAAACCGCTCTCTGTCGTAAGGACTCTTCTTCATCCTGCGCACTCCTGTGAAGGTGATATGGTACAGCATAGCACAGTTCGGGAAAAAAGGGAATCACCGCTCCGCTTATAAAGATTTTGTAAATTTCTGCTTTTTCGTCACTGTGGGCGGCCTATTTATGTTATTATAATCATATCTATATAAATTGTATGAATTTTGGAGAGGTGATGAGATTGCCGTGGAAGAGACGAGAGCAATGGCAGGAACGATTGGGGCGGAATAAAACCATCCTCTGGGAAAAGCTCCGGGAAGCCTTGGCCTCCGTGGTCCCCATTACGGTGATCGTGCTGATCCTCAGCTTTACTGTTGCGCCCATCCCCACCGAGACGCTGCTGGCCTTTCTGATCGGCGCGGTGATGGTGATTCTGGGCATCGGCCTGTTTTCCCTGGGCGCTGACACCGCCATGACCCCCATCGGAGAACGGGTGGGCGCCGCCATGACCCGCTCCAGAAAGCTCTGGGTTGTGGCGGCTGTCGGCTTTCTGATCGGCGTCATCGTCACCGTGTCGGAGCCGGATCTCCAGGTGCTGGCCCAGCAGGTGCCCGGTGTGCCCAACGCCACGCTGGTGGGCGCTGTGGCCGTGGGCGTGGGCGTTTTTCTGGTGATCGCCATGCTGCGCATCCTGTTCCGCATTCCCCTGAACCGGATGCTGATCGTGTTCTACATCCTCGTGTTTGCGCTGGCCCTCTTTGTACCGGAGGACTTCCTGGCCATCGCCTTCGACTCCGGCGGCGTCACCACGGGTCCCATGACCGTGCCCTTTATCATGGCCCTGGGCGTGGGCGTGGCCTCCATCCGCAGCGACGAGAATGCCGCCCAGGACAGCTTCGGCTTGGTGGCTCTCTGTTCTGTCGGCCCCATCCTGGCGGTGATGGTGCTGGCCCTGATCTACCCGGGCGCGGGCGTCTACACCCCGGTGGAAATCCCCTCCGTGACAGACAGCCGGGCTCTGTGGCACCTGTTTCAGGTGGAACTTCCGGCGTATCTCAGCGAAGTGGCGGTGTGTCTGGCCCCCATCGCACTGTTCTTCGCCGTTTTTCAGGCGGTTTCCCTGAAATTAAAGAAGAAAAAAGTATTGAAAATTGTCATCGGCATCCTGTATACTTATGTGGGTTTGGTCCTGTTTCTTACGGGCGCCAACGTGGGCTTCATGCCGGCGGCCAGCTACCTCAGCCGCCAGATCGCCGGCCTGTCCTTCAACTGGATCCTGATTCCCATCGGAATGCTGATGGGCTGGTTCATCGTCCAGGCGGAGCCTGCGGTCCATGTTCTGAACAAGCAGGTGGAGGAGATCACCTCCGGCGCCATTCCCGGCAAGGCCATGAGCACCAGCCTCTCCATCGGCGTGGCGGTTTCCATCGGTCTGGCCATGATGCGGGTGATGACCGGGATTTCCATTTTCTGGCTGGTGGTGCCGGGGTATCTGGCCGCCATTGTCATGTCCTTTTTCGTCCCCAAGATCTTTACTGCCATTGCCTTTGACTCCGGCGGCGTGGCCTCCGGGCCTATGACGGCCACCTTCCTGCTGCCCTTTGCTCAGGGCGCCTGCGAGGCCTTGGGCGGCAATGTGGTGACGGACGCCTTCGGCGTGGTGGCTATGGTGGCTATGACGCCGCTGCTGACCATCCAGATGCTGGGCCTTTTGTATCAGCTCAAGATGAAGAGAGCCGCTCAGGAGACGCCTCCCGCCCCGGTGGACGAGGAGATCATCGAGCTGTGAGCAGTCCGTCCGACATCGTAAAGAGAGGAGAGACCGCCATGCAGGGCGTCGATTTGTTCATCACCATCACTGACCGCAGCCGGGCAGAGCAGTTCGCCGCCTGGTTCCGGACCCACGGGATCTCGCTGGTGCTGACAGCTCTGGGTCAGGGCACCGCCACCACGGAGGTGCTGGACTTTCTGGGCCTGGAGGCCACGGAGAAGGCCGTGCTGTTCTGCGTGTCCCCCCGGTCCCCCCGGCTGGTGCGCCAGGCGGCCCGTGACCTGTGGCTGGATGTGCCCGGCCAGGGCGTTTTGATGACTGTGCCGGTGAACAGCATCGGCGGATCCACCGCCAAGGAATATCTGCTGCATGAACAGGAGGGAGAAACTGCTATGGAACGGGAGATTGCCCACGATCTGATCGTGGTCATTGCCAACCAGGGGTCCACCGACCTGGTGATGGACGCCGCCCGGGAGGCAGGCGCCACCGGCGGCACGGTGATCCACGCCAAGGGCACCGGCACAGACCTGGTGCGGAAGTTTTTCGGCGTGTCCATCGCGTCGGAGCAGGAGATGGTCTTCATCCTGGCCCGGAGCGAGGCGAAGAAGCCCATTATGAAGGCCATCATGGCCAAGGCGGGCATCCAGAGCGCCGCTCAGTCCCTGGTGTTCTCCCTGCCGGTGGGTGACATCGCCGGCCTGCGGGAGCTGGAGCAGCCCGAAACCTGACTTGAATTCCGGAGCGGTCCGCGCCTGACGCGGACCGCTTTTTTTTGCCATTTCCATTTTTTCCGGCAAAAGGCCCTGGATTTTTTTCGTTTTTTCGGAAATTCCTGCTATTTTGTGTTGGTTTTTGAATTTTTTGCAAAACCTTGGGTATCTCGACAGATTCAGACAGAATTTCGCCCGGCCTTTGTGTATGATAAGGGCAGTCCCCAGATCTTGTGGCGGTTTAGAAAGGATGAATACCAAATGCAGAAGGTCTCCAAGGAATATCTGTTGCTCTTCAACGCCATCACCGATGCGGAGGAATCCCTGCGCCGGCTCCAGGCCCGGCTGATCGATGCGCAGCAGAAGGCGGAGGAACTTTTCATCACAGACGATGAAGCCGATCCGCTCTCCCGAAACATATAAGGCCCCCGCCGGACGGGGCCGCCGCTTTACCAGCGTCCGGCAGTGTCTCAGCGGGGTCACCGGTTTCGGCCGGCAGACCCCGCTTTTTGTTGCTTTTGCCCGTGCATAGGCAGTGTCCATGTGGTATGATAAAATATAATCTCCTTCCGCCTTCCGGCGGATGCAGAGCAGTACAGACCGAGAGAAGGAGGCGCGGCCATGCTGTATATCGGCTGCCATCTGTCCTCCTCCAAGGGCTTTGCGGCCATGGGCCGCCAGGCGCTGGAGCTGGGGGCCAACACCTTTCAATTTTTCACCCGCAATCCCAGGGGCAGCCGGGCCAAGGACCTGGACCCGGCGGACGCTGCAGCCCTGCGGGACCTGCTGGCCCGGCACGGCTTTGGCCCCATTGTCGCCCACGCTCCCTATACTTTGAACCTCTGCGGCGCGGAGGAGAAGAACCGGATATTCGCCCGGGAGACCATGGCGGACGACCTGGCTAGGCTGGAGCATGTGCCAGGACAGTATTACAACTTCCATCCCGGCAGCCATGTGGGGCAGGGAAGCGAGACCGGCATCGCTCTCATTGCCGACGGACTCAACGCCATCCTGCGGCCCGATCAGGCCACCACCGTTCTGCTGGAGACCATGGCAGGCAAGGGCAGCGAAGTAGGCGGCCGTTTTGAGGAGCTGCGGGCCATTCTGGACCGGGTGGAGCTCTCCGGCAAGGTGGGCGTCTGCCTGGACACCTGCCACGTGTCCGACGGAGGATACGACATCGTCCACGACCTGGACGGCGTGCTGACAGAATTTGACAGCATCATCGGCCTCCGGCGGCTGAAGGCGATTCATTTGAACGACAGCAAGAATCCCCCCGGCAGCCGCAAGGACCGCCACGCCTGTCTGGGGGAGGGGACCATCGGTCTGGAGGCGCTGGGGCGGATCGTCCGCCACCCGGCGCTGAAGGATCTTCCCTTCTGTCTGGAGACCCCCAACGACCTGCCCGGCTATGCCCGGGAGATCGCCCTGATGCGGGAGATGGCGGAGGCGTGACGGGATTGGAGGATGCTGCCATGGAGTATCGTGTGGACGACCGGAGCCTTTCCGGAGAGACCTTCCTCGACTTTGTCCAGCAGGTCTGGCCGGGAGCGTACAATCTGGAGCAGACCCGCGCCGCGCTGTCAAAAACGATGAACTTCACTGCCTGGGACGGCGGCCAGCTGGCGGGCTGCCTGCGAGTCCTCACAGACGGCTGCTTTTTCGGCACCATCACGGAGCTGCTGGTGTTGCCGGCATATCAGCGGCAGGGCATCGGAAGCCGGCTGCTGCGGCTGGCTGCGGCCCATACCCCCACGCAGCTGTATTTCGGCGCCCAGCCGGGGGCGGAAGCGTTTTATGAGAAAAACGGCTGCCAGCGGAGCCTGCCGTCTTATCTGATCGAGCCCAAGAAAGACGGCGCTTCATAAAAAAGCAGAAGTCCCGGCCCTAAAAAGGGCCGGGACTTTTTTGCATACAGCCACTCACTCCGCCATTCCCAGGCGACGGCGCAGGTCCGTCCGCACCGCGTCCAGATCCGGGTCGCACAGCAGCGGCACGGCCTCCGCCAACTCCGCCGGGGGCAGGTCCCACCACCGCCATGCCAGGAGCAACTGGACCAGATCCTCTGGGAACCGCTGCTTCAGCACGCGGACCGGATTGCCGCCCGCCACGGTATAGGCGGGCACATCCTTCGCCACTACGGAGCGGGCCGCAATGATGGCGCCGTCGCCGATGTGGACCCCCGGCAGGATCACGCTCTCCCGGCCGATCCACACGTCGTTGCCCACCATGATGTCCCCCTTTCGGGGCAACTGGCCCAGGTGAGGCGGCGCTTGGTCAGCCCATGCCCCGCCGAACACCTGGAAGGGGTAGGTGCTGACGCTGCTGGTCCGGTGGTTGGCCGGGCCCATGATGAACTGGGTCCCGGCGGCGATGGAGCAGAACTTGCCGATAATGAGCCGGTCCCCGAACTCCGGATAGTTGAACAGGACGTTGTTCTGTTCAAACCCCGCAGGGTCCACCGGATCGTCGTAGTAGGTGTAATCCCCGATCTGGATGTTCGGGGCCGTCACCACATTTTTGATATAGCAGGATGTGCCGTATTCGTTTGGAAAAACCGCGTCGGGGTCCGGAAGCCCCATGCCGCGGATGGTCTGATTCACGATGTCTCCTCCTGTTTCCTTTTTACTGCATCAACCACTTCCTCTCCCGGCGGACTTCCACAGCCACCGCACGCTTCTTTCTGATCTCCCTCATGGCAGTCTCCTCTTTTCGCAGAACCTCTCTCCGGCCGGAAGACCGGTTGTTTCGCGGCCATTGTACCACGGCCGGGCCCGACTGACAAGAAAAACGGCGGCGGGTCCCCGGATGGGGACCCACCGGGAAGGGCGGATGCGGATGGCGTCTCAATCATACCGCAGCGCATCGATGGGGTTCAGCACCGCGGCCTTTTTGGCGGGGAGGTATCCGAAGGCGATGCCGATGCCCGCGGAGACACCGAAGGCCACCAGGATCGCCGCAATGCTGGGGCTGACGGTGATGGGGGTGTCCGGTATGACATTGGCGATGACCACCGTGGCCGCCGCGGATAGGCCGAAGCCCAGGGCGATCCCCAGTACGCCGCCCAGAGAGGAGGTGGTAGCCGCCTCGATGACGAACTGGCGCATGATGGCGCCCTCCCGGGCCCCAAGCGCCTTGCGGATGCCGATCTCTCTGGTCCGCTCCGTAACCGACACCAGCATGATGTTCATGATGCCGATGCCGCCCACCACCAGAGAGATGGCAGCGATGCCCGCCAGAATGTAGATCACCATGTTCACCATGGAGTTCATCTCCTCCACCATCTCCGCCATGCTGCCCACGGTATAGGCATCGTCGTCCTCAAAAATCTCATAGAGGGCGTTCTCCAGGGTGGTTTTGGCCTGGGAGATCTGGTCCGTGTCCTGGACAGTGATGGTGTAACTGGAGATGGTGCCGGTGAAGCTGAGGCGGGCGGCGGTGGAGTAGGGGAGGAACACGCAGTCGTCCGTGCCGCCCTCTTCCAGCTCTGTGCCCTCCATTCCCATAACACCTACGATGGTAAACGAGTTGCCATTGATCCGCAGCGTCTGACCCACGGCATTCCCGCCGTAATAGACCTGATTCAGATACTGCCCGACGATGCAGACCTTTTTCCGGCCGGTCATGTCCGTGTACTGGAGCCCCCGGCCCTGGGCGACCTCATACCCCTTCATGGAGAAGTAATCCTCGCTGACGCCGGTGACGGAGGTGGCGGAAAGAGTGCTGCTGCCGATCTTCACCGAGCCGCTCATGGTGACCGTGGGGGAGATCTGCTTGAACACATCGCTGTTGTCCGCCACCAGCTGGTACATCTCGCCCTCCGACACGCTGCGGGAGGAGCCGCGGCCCATCACCATCACTGTCAGAGAGTCGGTGCCCATGTCGGCAAAGCTGTCCTCAATATAGCCCTGCATCCCGTTGCCCAGGCCCACGATGACGATGACCGCGCACACGCCGATGATGATGCCCAGCATAGTGAGGAAGGTCCGCATCTTGCTGCTGAGAATATTCTGCACCGCCATCTGGAAGGTCTCGATCAGGCTCATCCCGCCATCCCCCTTCCGGCAAGGTTGGGCGTCACTACCGCCTCAGGCGCACCGGCATCGCCGTCGTAGATCACGTGGCCGTCCTCCAGCCGGATGATCCGCTGGGCCTGGACAGCGATGGAGTTGTCGTGGGTGATGAGCACCACCGTGTTGCCCGCGGCATGGAGCTGCTGCAGCATGGTCAGCACCTCCCGCCCGGTGTGGGAGTCCAGGGCGCCGGTGGGCTCGTCGGCCAGGATCACCGCCGGGTCCCCTGCCAGAGCCCGGGCAATGGACGCCCGCTGCTGCTGGCCGCCGGAGAGCTGGCTGGGCTTATTGCGCAGCTTGTCGCCAAGACCCACCATCTCCAGCGCGATCCGGGATCGCTCGTGCCGCTCCGGCTTGGGGATGCCGGCGTACATCAGCGGCACCTCCACGTTCTCCTGGAGCGTCAGCTTGGGCAGCAGGTTGTACTGCTGGAAGATGAAGCCCAGCATCTTGTTCCGGATGGCGGCCAGCTGGTCCTTATCCATCTGACCCACATCCCTGCCGTCCAGCAGGTACGTGCCGGAGGTGGGCACGTCCAGGCAGCCGATGATGTTCATACAGGTGGACTTGCCGGAGCCGGACTGGCCCACGATGGCCACGAACTCCCCCTTCCGGATCTGGAAGGAGATGTGGTCCGCCGCCTTCACAGTGGTGTCGCCCATCTGGTAATACTTGCAGACCTCCCGAAATTCGATCAAAGTGCCCATCAGAAGCCTCCCGGCCCGCCGCTGGGCATTCCGCCGCCGGAGGGCATCCCGCTGGGCATGTCGCCCATCGGTATGGAGGACATGGCCCCGCTCGGCATGACGAACGTCATATCGCCGGAGCTGGCGGAGCCAGCCGCCTGGAGATAGGCCACTGTGTCCCCCTCCTGGAGGCCGGAGAGGACCTCAATGTAGCTGTTGTCGCTGACGCCGGTTTCCACCGGCACGTAGACGTAGCCCTCCGGGGCCTCCTGGTCCAGGGCATTCACAGCACTGGGAGAATTCGCGGTGACCAGCACCATGTCCCCGCGGCTCACGGCGGCGCTTGGGATGGCCAGCACGTCATCCGCCGAGGAGATCACGATCTCCGCGTCCACATTCATCCCAGGCAGCAGGCCGTCGGTCTCGTCGATGCGGACGGTGACGGGGTACGTGGTGATGCCGCCGGAGGTGGTGCCCGCCACGGACACCTCCGTCACCACGCCGGTGTAGGTCTTCCCCTCCACGGCATCGGCGGTGATCCGGACCTCCTGGCCCACCTCCACAGAGCTGATGTCCAACTCGTCGATGGACATGGTCATCTCCAGATAACTCAGGTCATAGATGACGCAGAGGGTGCTGCCGGAGCCGCCCTCAATGTTGTCCCCCGCCTTGGCGTTCTTGGTGACCACGGTGCCGGAGATGGGCGCAGTGACGGAGTAGTCCTCCAGATTGTCCCGGGCATTTTCCAGGCTGGTGGAGGCGTTGCTGACACTGATGCGGGCGCTTTCAATCTGGTTGTCCACGCTGTCACCGGTGATGGTGCAGATCCGGTCGCCGCTGGAGATGGTATCGCCCACCAGCCAGTTGAAACCTGCAACTTTGCCGGACGCCTCTGCCGTGATGACGCTGCTGGCCCCCACCTTGATGGACGCCTGGCCGTAGCTGGAGTAGCTGCCGATGACGGCGCTGGCGGTGTAGTCGGATGTCACAAGGCCCGGGTTGGCGAGCCGTACCCGGACGGTAGTCAGGGGTACGCCGGTGGAGACCGCCGCGGAGGAACTGGACACCGCGGCAACCGTTCCGGTGAGGGTCCCGGCAAAGCCGTCGATAAAGACCGTGGCGGTCTGGCCGATGTAGAAGTCGCCGCTGTCCGCGTAGGTGAAGTAGAAGTCGATGTAGATGTTCTCATCCGCCACGATCTTCAGAAGCTGTGTGCCTGCGCTGACGCTGTCCCCCTCGTTCACATACACCTCGCTGACGGTGCCGCTCAGGTCCGCCTGGGGATACTTGGCCTTCACCGCCTGCTCATAGGAGGTCTGGGCCTGGGAGTAGCTGTTCTGCGCCTGGGTCTGGCTGCTGGCCGCGTTGGAGGAATCAATAGTATAGAGCAGCTGGCCCTCCTCCACCTGGTCGCCCTTTTCAAAGGTATCGCTGAGGATCTCGCCGGAGACCAGCGTATTGACGGTGTAGGAGTCCGCTGGCTCCAGCGTGCCGCTGGAGGAGAGGGAATTAGTGATAGAGCGGCGCTCCACCGCCGCCTCCTGATACGTCGTCGCAGCGGAGGCCGTCTGTCCGCGGCCCCTCCAGATCACCACGCCGCCTGCAATGGCCACCACCAGAAGCAGCGCCAGCGCCTTTCGTTTCCGCCCCTTCCACAGCTTTTTCCAGCTGCTGCGGAGACGGCCCCCTTTGGGAGAGGAATCTGCTACGACGGGCTCCCGCTCCCCCACGGAGATTCCTTCCGTCTCCCGCTCCAGTCCTTTTTCGCTCATACCGTGCCAATCCTTTCCGTACCTCCCCCTCCGGGAAGGGTTCTGGTCCAAAGGTATCATGGAAAGCTAAAATCAACCTGAAAAAATACTTTAAAAAATTTTGTTTTTATTATTTTTGCAGTATATTTAGCTCGTTTTAAACCTTAAAAATACCTGAAATCATTTTGTTCAGTCTGGTGATTCCAAATAGATCCCGCCATCGGAACCGCCGTTTTTCTGCGCAAAAACAACAGGAGGACAGCGGATAAAACCGCTGTCCCCCTGTTGTCTGCAAACTGGTCAATCTGCCTTTTCCGTACAGTAGATGCTCTTCAGGTCGAACATGTGATTCATGGGGCCGGAACCGCGTCCCAAGTCCAGCATGGCCCCCAGAGCGCCGGAGATGTAAGCCTTGGCCCGCTCCACCGCCGTGTCCAGGTCAAAGCCCTTCGCCAGATTGGAGGCGATGGCGCTAGACAGGGTGCAGCCGGTGCCGTGGGTGTTGGGGTTGTTGATCCGCTTTCCGTGGAACCACTTGCCGCTGCCGCAGCGCCACAGCAGGTCATCGGCGTCGTTGATCTGGTGGCCGCCCTTGCACAGCACGGCGCAGCCGTACTGCTCGCTGATGGCCCGGGCCGCCGCCTCCATGTCTGCGGCGCTGCGGATCGTCATGCCGGAGAGGATCTCCGCCTCAGGGATGTTGGGGGTCAGTACCGTGGCCAGGGGCAGCAGGAGCTCCTTCAGGGCGGAGACCGCGTCCTCCGTGATGAGCCGGTCCCCGGAGGTGGCCACCATCACCGGGTCCACCACCAGATTTTTGGCCCCATACTCCTTCAGCTTGGCCGCGATCACCCGGATCAGCGGAATGCTGGAGACCATGCCGGTCTTCACCGCGTCGGGGAAGATATCTGTGAACACGCAGTCCAGCTCCTCCGCCAGAAAGTCCGGCGTACACTCCACGATGCTCTTGACGCCGGTAGTGTTCTGGGCCACCAGAGCCGTCACCGCACAGGTGGCGAACACGCCGTTGGCGGTCATGGTCTTGATATCTGCCTGGATACCGGCGCCTCCGCTGGGATCGGTCCCAGCGATCGTCAATGCTGTCTTCATATCGATGCTTCCTTTCCTGATGCTTCTTTGCATTGAAGTTTTATCAAGCGGCGGAAGGTGGTGCCCCCGATCCGCCGCTGGAAGCGGCCCGCTGGCCGCGGTTCCCCGTCCCTTACGGGACCCAGTCGCCCAGGTCCCGCACGTACCAATCCGCCAGGGCTTTCAGCGCGGCCTGATCCTCTTCGGCAGAGGCGTCCCAGACGCCGCAGACCCGGAAGCCTGCCTCGTGGGCGGTCCTGGCAGCGTGAAGGGCATCCTCAAACACCACCGTCTCCGCCGGAGCGGTCCCCAGACGGCGGGCGGCCTCCAGATAGATGTCCGGCCGGGTCTTGCCGCCGTACTGGACACAGCTGACGGCGAAGCGGAAGTGCGGCCACAGTCCCAGCCGTTCCATGGCGGAGCGGGCCTGGAACGCCTCGCTGGCGGTGGCGATGCAGCAGGAGATGCCGGAATCCGCCAGCCGGGCCAGCAGCCGGTCCGCCCCGGGCTTCAAGGGCACCCGGGACCGGTACTCCTCCGTCACCAGATCGTTGAGGGTGTCCATCAGCTCCTCCGGCGTGGTGGAGAGGGAGAAGCGGCTTCGCAGGTACTCCGCCGCCTCCCGGCGGCCCATCTCCTTCAGGTCCCGGGCCAGATCCTCCGGCGGGTCACCGCCGTACCGGCGCATCAGATCCACCGGGGCCTTCTGCCAGATGTACATGGAGTCCGTCAGGGTCCCGTCCAGGTCAAAGATGGCGCCCCGGATGTTCATCGGGCGATCTCCTCCGAGAGCCGCAGCAGCTCCTCCGCCGCCGCCTTCACGTCGGCTTGGGCGAACAGGGCGGAGACCACCGCCACGCCGTCCAGGCCGCAGTTCTTCAACTCCAGAATATTGTCATGGCTGATGCCGCCGATGGCCACCACCGGGATGTCCACCGCCGCCGTGATGGCCCGGATGGTCTCCCGGGAGATGGGCTTGGCGTCCGTCTTGGTGCCGGTGACGAAAGCCGCGCCCACGCCCAGGTAGTCCGCCCCCGCCGCCTGGGCGGCCAGGGCCTCTTCCACGGAGTGGGCGGAAACGCCGATCAGCTTGTCCGGCCCCAGCAGCTCCCTAGTCCGGCCCGCCTCCAGATCCTCCTGGCCCACATGAACGCCGTCCGCCCCGGTCTGGGCGGCGATCTCCACATTGTCGTTGATGATGCTGACAGCGCCCTTTTCCCGGCACAGGGCCACGAACCGCTCCGCCTCCGCCAGGAAATCCGCCTGTCCCATGTGCTTTTCCCGCAGCTGGACGATGCCCGCCCCGCCGTCGACGGCTGCCGCCACCTGACGGAGCAGGCCCTCCGCGTCATGAGTCCAGGCCCGGTCCGTCACGGCATATAGCCGCAGCCGCTTGGGGTCGATCTTCATATCACTCCATCCTCTCTGTCAAAAAAACCGCGGACATACCAAGAACGGTCGTCCGCGGCTGTGCGCCTCATGATTTCCCTACGTTGGCATGATCCACATCAGGTAAAGGGTCAAGACCTGGCTGGCCTCCTCTCAGCCCGCGCCAGCGGGCTCCCCATTTTCTCGCCTCTTATCATACGCCTTTTTCCCGGGAAATGCAAGCAAAACCGCCTGCTGGGCTCCGGCTCTAGATAGTGGAATGATAGCGCACAACCCCGGCGAATTCACCTGCTGCCTTGCGCAAAACTTTTTTCTATTCTATAATGGTAAAAATGAGACATAGGCAATATAAAAGCAGCAGATTTATATTTGGGAGGCAGATAATACTGATGGCTATGAATAAAGAAAAAGCGTCGGGTATTATTGTTCTTGTTATAATATGTTGTGTTTTTATGGCACTCATTGAAACAATCATTGAACCGGCATATATTGTCAAATCCGCGCTTAAAGTCGCGGTATTTTTATTATTGCCATTGGTATATGCAAAAATAACCCATACAAAATTACTGGATGAATTCTTTAAAATCGACAAGAGGGGCATGATGAAATTATTTGTGCTGGGCTCTTTTATCTATGCGGTGATTCTGGGTGCGTATACTTTGACAAAAAACTTCTTCGACTATGCGTCGTTGGTTCAGTCGCTTTCAGCGGATCAAAAAGTCAACAGCGGCAGCTTTATTGGGGTGGCTCTCTATATTTCCTTTTGCAATTCCTTTCTGGAGGAATTTTTCTTTCGTTTCGTTGCATTTATCAGATTATCCAAATACACAGCCCGAAAAATAGCATATATATTCAGTTCAGGCATGTTTGCAGTTTATCATATTGCAATGATTGGAATGTCATTTCCGCCGTTGATGTTGCTTTTGGCTTTAATAGGATTGGCGATTGGCGGGCTGCTTTTTGACTATGTAGATAGCAAAAATGAAAATATCTATCATTCATGGGTTATCCATATGTTTGCGGATTTTGCAATCATGACGATATGGTATCTTTATATTTAAATCTGCACTTATTGGAATTCCCCGGCAAATCGTTTATCGATTTGCCGGGGATGCCTCTACCGACACAAACCTGGAACAGGGAGTCCATTTTTTCCGCCGGAGGCAGAATGCCGTTTCCTTTCCGCTGAAAATGTGGTATATAATGAGGGGTGAAAATCTGGGAGGGAACATACAATGACGCTTTCAACCGCACTGTTTATCTTTGCCGCGCAGCTGCTGGCCTATCTGGTCAAAGGGCTGATCGGCTTCGGCAACCCCCTGATCTCCGCGCCGATTTTGTCCATGGGCCTGGACAATGTGGTCATCACCCCGGGTACGCTGCTGCTGGACTGCCCGGTGAACGCCTGGATCACCTGGAAAAACCGGCACAGCTTCCAGTGGCGGAAGATCCTGCCGTTGCTGGCGGCCAACTTCTGCGGCGTGATCCCCGGCACGCTGCTGCTGCGCTTTTCCATGCCCTGGGTCATCAAAACCGTGCTGGGCGTCGTCGTGGTGCTTTTAGGGCTGGAGATGGCCACCCGCTCCCTGCGGCCGGTGAAGCCGGACCGGAAGGACCGGCCCTGGCTGCGGCTGGCGGTGTCCGCGTTCTCCGGCGTGTGCGCGGGCCTCTTCGGCATCAACATGTTCATCGTGGCCTACCTCCAGCGAACAGCCAGAGATTACAGCGAGTTCAAGGGGAGCATGTGCTTTCTCTTCTTTGGGGAGAATGCGGTGCGGGTAGTGACTTATCTAGTCACCGACCTGTTCACCGGCCCGGTGCTGCTGTTCGCCCTGGCGTCTGTTCCCGCGGCGGTGCTGGCCATGGGCCTGGCGGCGTGGCTGGGGCCCCGGCTGGAAGAGGAAAAGCTCCAAAAGGGCGCCATCGTCCTCTTCCTCCTGGGCGGCGTCAGCATCATCGTGAAGTCCGTGGTATTCCATACATAAGCTCAGGAAAAAGAGACGCCCCTGCGGGCGTCTCTTCATATCTGCATTTGTCAGTCCGCAATGTACTCCCGCACCCGGTAGGTGGCGCCGATCTCCTCCTCGCAGATCTTCCGGCAGTTCTCGATCTCCTCTTTCGGGATGGTGTCCACCACGGTCATCATCACGGTGGGCACATACTTGAGGACCTCTCTCGTGAAGTCCTTCATGGCCTGGTAGGCGTTTTCCTGCTGGGGGTGGCACAGGGCGTTGTACTTCTCCGCCGTGTCGGTGTTCAGGGAGACAGACACCATATCGAACCGGCCCGCGAACTCCGGGGCGATGTCCCGGCCGTTGATGAGGGAACCGGTGCCGTTGGTGTCCATCCGGGTGAAGATCTTGGTGCCGTGGGCCTTCATCTGGTCGATGACCCAGCAGATGTCGTCGAACCGGTAGGTAGGCTCACCGAAGCCCACGAACACCAGCTGCTTGTATTGGGAGAGGTCGTGGCTCTCGATGGAGGAAAGGATCTCCTCCTTCGTGGGCTCCCGCTTTAGCCACAGGTTATGGGTGTAGATGCTGCCGCCGGAACCCTGGTTGTGCCGCAGGCAGAACGCGCAGTTGAAGTTGCACCGGTTGGTGGGGTTCACATACAGGTTGTCCCCGTATTCATAGGTGATGGTAAAGCCCTTTTCCATAAATATCGCTCCTTGCGTAATCAGGATAAGCTGTTCAGATGAAAGTCCGACAGCGTGAAGATGCCGTTTTCATAGGAGATGGCAGCGGTAATCTCCGCCGCATACCAGTCATAGGGGATTTCCCTCCCCTCCAACATCGCAGAACCCGTAAAGAAAAGATCGCTGCCGTTCCCATCCGTACCGGATTGCACGGAAAAATTGGCCCATCTTCCGGTAGAGGTGTCCTCGATCATGGCCGGATTGAGGTCCGGAAACTGTGTCTGGATCTCGTCTGTGAGGTCCACCAGATCCGCGCCCAAGACGGTGTAGGTCCGGTCCCCGTCCGACACCACCGACAGCAGGCCGGAGAGGTCCTCCTGCCACAGTGACTCCGGAAAGCAGTAGTCCGTCAAGGTGCCGTCCCCGTCTTTTTTGACCACGTGAAGCTCCTCAATAGAAGTCCCGGTGCCGCTGTCCACATGATTGATGACAACGACCTCCTCCTGCCCGTCGGAGTCCACATCCCAGCACCAAAGCTGCGGCTCCACAATCAACGGGCCGCCGAAGGACCAGGAAAACTCCGCCAGACTGTCACCCCAGCGCAGCAGGGCTGAGCTGTCAAGCCACTTTGTCACGCCGTAGAGGGAGAGCTCCCGCTCCGGCAGTTCTGCCAAAAGGCCCACCGGGTCATGGTTCCAGCGGCTTTCACCGATCCAGTCCTTCAGCCCGATCACCTCCGTGGGCAAATCATAGGGTTCCTCCGGCGCCTGCCCCGCCGTTACCACGGCGGGGGCGGAGAGGGGTTCCGCCGGGGCGGTTGCCGGCGGGGATTCGGCAGGCGCGGTTGAAATAGGCTCCGGCGGGGATTCAGCAGCCGCTTCATTGGTTTCCGCCAGAGCGGAATCCGGCCAGGAGTCCGTTGGCGTCACTGTCTCTGACGGCGCGCCGCAGCCCGCCAGCAACAGGCAGGCCAGGACCATCAGAAACGCTTTTTTCATACCTTCCCCTCCAGCCCAAACAGCCGCAGGCCATTGTTCCAGGTGTGCGCCGCCATCTCCTCCGGGGAGATGCCCTTCCACTCCGCCAGTTTTTCCACAATGTAGGGGAGATTCCGGCTGTCGTTCCGCCTGCCCCGGTTGGGCACCGGGCTCATGTAGGGCGCGTCCGTCTCCACCACGATCCGGTCCAGGGGCGTGACGGCCACGACCTCCGGCGCCCGGCGAGCGTTTTTGTAGGTCACCGGACCGTCAAAGCCCAGATACCAGCCCCGCTTCAGCAGCTCCTCCGCCATTTCGGGACTGCCGGAGAAGCAGTGGAATACGCCCCGCACCCCGGGGAACTCCTTTACGATCTCCAGGCTGTCTCCGTGGGCCTCCCGGTCGTGGACGATCACCGGCAGCTCCAGCTCCAGCGCCAGCTCCAGCTGGCGGCGGAACACCATCTGCTGGAATTCCTTTGGCGGATTCTCCGCCCAGTAGTAGTCCAAGCCGATCTCTCCGATGGCGACCACTTTTTTCTCCCGGCACAGGTCCCGGATGGCGGAAAAATCCGCGGCCGTGCAGCCGGCGCAGTCCTCCGGATGGATGCCTGCGGCGGCGAACAGCCAGGGGCGGCTCTCCGCCAGGGCCAGGGCGGAGCGGGAGCTCTCCACGTCCACCCCGGGGATCACCACAGCCCCCACTCCGGCGTCCGGCAGGGCGTCCAGCAGCCCCTTCCGGTTCTGGTCAAAGGCGTCGTCGTTGTAGTGGGCGTGGGTGTCGAACAGCGGCATGGCAGTCACCTCTTCAGCGGAATTCTGATCCTACGGACGATTATAACACGCCCTGCGGAAAAGAAAAGGGCCAGAATCGGGAAAAGCCCCCTGGCCAGAAAACAAAAAAGGACATCCGAACGGATGTCCTTTTGGCCCGATATGATCAGCCGATCTTGTTGAGCTTCAGGGTCATGGCGCTCTTGCGATGAGCGGCCGTATTCTTGTGCAGAATGCCCTTGGCAACAGCCTGATCGACTTTCTTCACTGCAACCTTGTACGCGCCATCGGCCTCGGTGCGATTGCCTTCTGCGGCAGCAGCCTCGAACTTCTTGATGGCGGTCTTCAGTTCGGACTTCGCGGCCTTGTTGCGGGCGTTGCGCACTTCGGCGATCAGAACGCGCTTCTTGGCAGACTTGATATTCGGCAAACCAAACACCTCCTTAGGCAGAAAATTTGACTGTGGGAACCAGTTCCCACCATGCAGAATGATATTTTAACAGGGAACGGCGCAAAAAGCAAGCCTTTTTTTATATTTTTCGGGCTAAAATTGTATATCGTGCCGCCTACCGCAAAACCTAGTGAGCAGACCACTAGATTTTGTGTTTGGGAGGCGGTTCGCATTGTTCATAAAACGTACCGACCTGGCCCTGGAGGCCCGGGAGCTCTGGCAGGAGTCCGCGGAGCGGACCACCCGCCTCATGGGGGTGAAGGCGACCAAGAGCAAGCTGGAGGGATACCCAGTCACCCGGGTGGACATCCTGGACCACCGGGGCGAGGAGGCCCTGGGCAAGCCCCAGGGCAGCTATTTCACCATTGACCTCACCACCTTCTGGCAGCGGAAGGCGGACTTTTTCGAGCGGGCGGTCCGGGCCGTGGGCACGGAGCTGAAGGCCCTGCTGCCGGTGGAGGGCTCCGCCCTGGTGGTGGGCCTGGGCAACGCAGCCATGACGCCGGACGCCGTTGGCCCCCTGGCATTGGACAGCGTGCTGATCACCCGGCACCTGCTCTCCGCCATGCCGAAGCAGTTTGCCGGGTTCCGGCCGGTGTCGGCCTTCCGCACCGGCGTGCTGGGCACCACCGGCGTGGAGTCCGCGGAGGCGGTGCGGGGCCTGGTGGCGGAAGTCCAGCCCGCCATGGTCCTGGCCATCGACGCCCTGGCCTCCCGCCGGTGCGGGCGGGTGTGCGCCACGGTGCAGCTCAGCGACACGGGGATCATCCCCGGCTCCGGCGTGGGCAACCACCGGGCGGCGCTGAACCGGGAGACGCTGGGGGTGCCGGTGTTCGCCATCGGCGTGCCCACGGTGGTGGACTCCGCCACCCTGGCGGCGGACATTCTGGAGGAGTCCGGCGTGGAAAAGGTGGATGAGGAACGGCTGCGCGGGGAGCATGATGCCTTCATGGTCACTACCCGGGACATCGACCAGCAGGTGCGGGATCTGAGCAAGGTGGTGGGCTACGGCATCAACTGGGCCCTCCAGGATCTGGAGATCGAGGAGATGAACGCCCTGTTGAGCTGAAACAGGACCGGACCCAGCAGGTCCGGTCCTGTTTTCCGATGCAAAGCATCACAAACCTTTGAAATGTGCCGTTTCCCCGCACTCTTCAGGGCAGCCGGAAATGATGCAAAAAGACTTCATGTGCAGGATTTGCCGATGTTCGTGGCGCATCGAACGCGCGTGAAGTTTATACATCCAGATCCAGTACCACCGGGCAGTGGTCGCTGCCCAGCACCTCGCTCCAAATATCGGCGTTCCGGATTTTGTCCTTCAGCCGCTCCGACACGATGAAGTAGTCGATCCGCCACCCGGCGTTGTTCTTCCGGGCATTGAAGCGGTAGCTCCACCAGGAGTAGGCCCCGGTCTTGTCCGGGTACAGATACCGGAACGTGTCCACAAAGCCGCTGGAGAGGAGCTTCGTCATCTTCTCCCGCTCCTCGTCGGTAAAGCCGGGGTTGCGGCGGTTGGGACCGGGATTTTTGATATCGATCTCCTGGTGGGCCACGTTCAGGTCCCCGCAGTACACCACAGGCTTTTTGGCGTCCAGATCCAGCAGGTAGTCCCGGATGTCGTCCTCCCAGGCCATGCGGTAGTCCAGCCGGGCCAACTGATCCTTGGAGTTTGGAGTGTAGCAGCACACCAGGTAGAAGTCCGGGTACTCCGCCGTGATGACCCGCCCCTCGTGGCGGTGCTCATCGATACCGAAGTCATAGGTCACGGAGAGCGGCTGGCGCCGGGTGAACACCGCGGTGCCGGAATAGCCCGCCTTGTCGGCGCTGTTCCAGTAGCGGTGATAGCCGGGCAGATCAAATTCTGCCTGCTCCGGGCGCATCTTCGTCTCCTGCAGGCAGATGATGTCCGCGTCGGCCACGGCACAGAAGTCCAGAAATCCCTTGCCCAGGCAGGCCCGCAGGCCGTTGACGTTCCAGGATACCAGTTTCATGGGCGCATCCTCCCTTGTGAAAATCATACAGCGTTCCTATTGTATCGGAATTTTGCGAAAAATACAATCCCCACGAGGAGAGGCGGCTTGTGTGACGGCCCGTTTTTCGCATCTTCCCTTGTATTTTTTGGATTTTCAAACTATAATAATAATTCAGGCAAATACCGGCGCTCTTCCATTCGGAGCTGCCGTTTTAAAGGAGAGAATCCCATGGAAAAGAAAAAATTCTATATCACAACGCCCATCTACTATCCCTCGGACAAGCTCCACATCGGCCACACCTACTGTACGGTGGCCACGGACACGCTGGCCCGGTATCACCGCCTGCGGGGCGAGGACGTCATGTTCCTCACCGGCACGGACGAGCACGGCCAGAAGATCGAGACCAAGGCCAGGGAGGCCGGCGTCACTCCCAAGGAGTTCGTGGACAACATCGTAGAGGGAGACCGGGGCGTGAAGGACCTGTGGAAGCTGATGAACATCTCCAACGACCGGTTCATCCGCACCACCGACGACTACCATGTGGAGAGCGTCCAGAAGATTTTCAAGAAGATGTACGACAAGGGCGACATCTACAAGGGCACCTACAAGGGCAAATACTGCACCCCCTGCGAGTCCTTCTGGACCGAGAGCCAGCTGGTGGACGGCAAGTGCCCCGACTGCGGCCGGGAGGTGCAGGACGCGGAGGAGGAGGCCTACTTTTTCCGCCTGAGCAAGTACGCCGACCAGGTCCGGGATCTGCTGGAGAACACCGACTTCCTCCAGCCCCGCAGCCGCGTCCACGAGATGGTGAAGAACTTCCTGGACCCCGGCCTGGAGGATCTGTGCGTCTCCCGCACCAGCTTCTCCTGGGGCATTCCGGTGGACTTCGATCCCAAGCACGTAGTCTATGTGTGGGTGGACGCCCTCAGCAACTATATCACCGCCCTGGGCTATGACAACGACCGCTACCACGACTACGACAAGGGCTGGTGGCCCGGCGTCAACATCGTGGGCAAGGAGATCGTCCGGTTCCACTCCATCATCTGGCCCGCCATGCTGATGAGCCTGGGCGAGCCGGTGCCCAAGCACGTGTTCGGCCACGGCTGGCTGCTGCTGGACGGCGGCAAGATGTCCAAGTCCAAGGGCAACGTGGTGGACCCGTATATCCTGGCGGAGAAGTTCGGCGTGGACGCCCTGCGGTTCTTCCTGATGCGGACGTTCCCCTTCGGCTCCGACGGCAACTTCTCCAACGAACTGCTGATCCAGACCATCAACACCGACCTGGCCAACGACCTGGGCAACCTGGTCTCCCGCACCACCGCCATGGTGGGCAAGTACTTTGGCGGAGCGCTGCCTGCCGGGTGCGGCGCCACGGAGATGGAGAAAGAGACCGCCAGGTCTGCCGCAAGCCGGGCATCCACGATGTGCTTCGGATCTGACGATCCCAACGATCCGGTCCTCTTTGACCTGGACCTAGTGAGCAAGGCCGCGGGGCTCCGGTTCGACTATGAGGAGGACATGGAGACCTTCGCCCCCCACAAGGCTCTGGACGAGATCTTCAAGGTCATCCAGCGGGCCAACAAGTATATCGACGAGAACGCCCCCTGGGCCCTGGCAAAGGATATGGAGACCAACGGCAAGCGGCTGGCCCATGTGCTGTACAACCTGCTGGAGGCCACCCGCATCTGCGGCATCCTACTGACGCCCTTCATGCCGGAGAGCTGTGAAAAGCTCTTTGCCCAGATCGGCGCCCCTGCGGAGAGTCGGACCTGGGACGCCGCGGCGGAGTGGGGCGCTCTGCCTGAGACCGCTGCCGTCACCAAGGGCGAGAACCTGTTCCCCCGGCTGGACATGGACAAGGCCCTGGAGGAGCTGGAGGCCGCGGAGGCTGCGGCCAAAAAGGCCGCCCTGCCCGCCGTCGAGGTGGAGCCCCAGCTGACGGAGAAGGTGGATTTTGACACCTTCTGCAAGTCCGATTTCCGGGCGGTGAAGGTGAAGGCCTGCGATGCCGTGAAGAAGAGTGAGAAGCTGCTGAGATTCACTCTGGATGACGGCACCGGTGTGGACCGGCAGATCCTCTCCGGCATCCACAAGTGGTATGAGCCGGAGGATCTGGTGGGCAAGACCCTGATCGCCATTGTGAACCTGCCGCCCCGGAAGATGATGGGCCTGGAGAGCAACGGCATGCTGATCTCCGCCGTCCACACCGAGCACGGTGAGGAGTGCCTGCACCTCATCATGGTGGATGATTCCATCCCGGCGGGCGCGAAGCTGTGCTGAGGGCTTCGAGGGGGAGCAGGCTGACACCGTTGCGGCATTGCAATTCCCGGCCCTGTTCGGGCCGCCAATCGCGCCGCTGCCTCGAAACAGACTCACTTTTTCCGCCGCTGGCGGCATTTCGGCTGTTTCCCCTCGACCTCCCCCACCACCAGTCTGCGGACTGGTGTGTGCGCCCAGGGCGCACGGGTCAAGGGATTTTTGCCACGTACACGCCGCGGCGAAAATGATTGAAATTTCTTCGTTCGCCAACGGCGAACGAACTGGGGAAAACCTTAGGTTTTCCCCTAGACCCCCTTTCCGCTGCAAAAACAGCCGGCACCTAACGGTGCCGGCTGTTTTTTAACGCAGGGATTTGTGGGAGAGTTCTGTGTAGATCCGTTTGCCGTCAATCTGGTCTGACCGCAGGAGGGAGATCTGCCGGACCACCATGCTCGCGTGGGGGACGGTCACCTGCGGGACCTCGCCCCGCCAGCGGCGGACCAGGGTGATGTGGGGCAGCCAGGGGCGGTCCTCCTGGCAGAAGCCCCGGGAGCGGAGGTCCGCCTGCAGGGACACGGCCAGCTCCTCCAGGGCCGGATCTGCTCGAACACCGGCCCACCACAGGTCGCCGAAATGCCCCGGCGGGCCGCCCACCGCCAAGGAGAAAGGTCGGCAGGATACCTCCGACAGGGCGGCCCGGGCCCTGGCCGGGTCCTCTGCCTCCCCCAGGAAGGCCAGGGTCAGGTGCAGGTTCTCCGGCGGCGGGAAAGAGCCCCTGCCCTGGCGGCGCAGGGCGTCCTGAGCGGTCAGCAGTGCTTCCCGCACCGCGGGGGACAGCTGGATGGCCAGAAAGAGACGCATGAATTTTTCCTCCTTTTCACGGGGTTTTCATTGCGCTTTTGCCTGCTCCGGTGGTACAATAGGGACCATCGGCAACAGACGAAAGGAGTTCCCATGAGACTGCAAAGCGCGATTTTTGATATGGACGGCACCCTGCTGGACTCCATGCCTATCTGGCGGGACCTGGGTACCAGCGTCCTGCGGGGCCTTGGCATCGAGCCCGAGCCGGAGACCGACGAGATGCTGAAGACCCTCTCCCTCCGGCACGGGATCGCCTACTGCAAGGAGCACTACCACCTCCCCCAGACGGAGGAGGAGCTGATCGGCCGGGTAGTGGACCGGGTCGCGGATTTCTATCAGCATGAGGTCCAGGCAAAGCCCGGCGTGGACAAGTTTCTGTCCCTTCTGAAGATGGAGGGCGTGTGGATGTATGTGGCCACTGCCACGGACCGCCCTCTGGCGGAAGCAGCCCTCCGCCATGCAGGGATCGACCACTACTTCCGGGGACTTATCACTGTGGCGGAGGTGGGGGTCGGCAAAAAGGAGAGCGCCGAGATCTACGAGCGGGCTATGCGCCGCCTTCAGTCCAACAAGAAGGACACGGTGGTGTTTGAGGACGCCTTCCACGCCATCCAGACCGCCAAGGCCGCCGGGTTCCGGGTGGCGGCGGTGTACGACGCGTCCGAGGAGGCACACCAGGAGGAGATCCGCGGGCTGGCGGACTACTATATCCGTTCCTTTGAGGAGATGTTTGAGACCCGGGAGCTGGAGTGATCGCCTGCCTCGCAAAACAGAAGGCCCGTCCGGTCCGTCAGGACCGGGCGGGCTTCTTTGTCAGAGAGTCAGGATCTCCGCCTCGCGGGCGGCGTCAGATGCCGTCAGCGTATTGGCGGCGTCCAGCAGCGCCGTGCGGAAACTGCCGCTGCCCCGGTCTGCGGCCAGGTGCTCCGCCCGGCGGGCGCAGATCTTCCAGAAGGCGGAGGCCAGGGCAGCCGCCGCGGCGGCGTCCGGCTCCACGGCGGCGAACACACCGCACAGCACCGACAGCATACAGCCCGTGCCGGTGACGAGAGACATCCGGCCGCTGCCGCCGGTGACGCACCAGACCCGCGCCCCATCGGTGATGAGATCCTCCGGACCGGAGAGCAGCACCGCCGTTCCGCGGCGCCGGGCCAGGTCCATGGCGGTGTCCCTCCGGGCTTCCCGGCTGGCGGGCAGCGGGCTGTCCACCCCTTGTTCCTGCCCATCCGACCCCAGCAGGGCCCGGGCCTCCCCCAGATTCACTCGCAGGATGGACGGGGTGAACAGGTCCAGCAGCGCCCGGACCTGTCCCAGCCGCCAGGGACTTGCGCCCACCCCTACCGGGTCTAGCACCACCGGATGACGGGCGGAGACGGCGCAGATCCGGCAGGCCCGGAATTTCTCCGCATCCGGGGTGCCGGTGTTCAGCACCGTGGCGTCGCTGACGGCGGAGATGGCTTCCATCTCTTCCGGTGCCTGGGCCATCATGGGACTGGCGCCAACGGCCAGGGCCAGATTGGCGCAGTCGTTGGCGGTGACGATATTGCTGACGCAGTGGATCAGGGGCCGCTGGCGGCGGACTTTGTCCAGACGGGTGAAATCAAGCATGGAAGGACCCTTTCTCAGTTGGGATCAATGCTCCAATGCGGCCCGCATGGATTTGAGGGCGCCGCTCTTCTGGAGGGTGAATACCAGGATGCCGGCCAGAATGGAGCCGCCCACGGTGGAGACCAGGAAGGGCACCACATAGGCGTAAAAGGCGATGGAGCCGGCCACTACGCCCATAAAGGCCACCGCCACAGGATAGGACAGCAGGCCGCCGATGATGCCGGTGCCGAACACCTCGCCCGCCAGGGTCGCGGGCAGATTCCTGGTCTTCCAGTAGACCAGGCCGCACAGCAGGGCGCCGCACATACTGCCTGGGAAGGCCAGGAGGCTGCCTAAGCCGAAGATGTTGCGCAGCAGGCTGGCCAGGAAGGCCACGGCCACGCCGTAGCCCGGGCCCAGGAACACGGCGCAGATGACATTGACCATGTGCTGCACTGGCGCGCACTGGCTGCCGAATACGGGAAACTGAAGCATACTGCCCACCACGGCCACGGCGCACAGCACGCCTGCCAGGGCCAGCTTCTTGGAATTGGTTTTCATAGAGATCGCTCCTTTGATCCATCAGAATTTGCAGGGAGAAAACAGCGTGCGAAACAGCGTTTTCCCCTTGCCATGCAAGGTCGGCAGGCGGGCATCCGCCTGCTGTGGAAAATCGGTCGAGGCTTTCTGGCCTCCTCTCACGCCGGAACACGGCTTCCCATCGCTGTTTTGCCGGCCCAGGCCCAGGGCGCTCCCCCTCAGCCCGCTCCCGGTGGTCCCCGGGGCGCCGGATGTTGTTTTCGCCGATGCACATCCCTTCCGTCTCAAAGTAAAAAACAGCGGGCGCCTGAGAGGGTGCCCGCCGTGCCGGATGCTCATACATAACTTCCTACGGTGGCATTACCCACATCAGGTAAAGGGTCGAAGCGGTCCGCTTCCTCTCAGCCCGTGAGGGCTCCCCTGTTTTTGTCGCATTTATTATGACACCGCCCGCGGGAATTTGTCAAGCAGTATCTTGTGTAAAGATTTGCCCCCCTATAGAGCCGGGAGAAAAATTCCTTGACATTTCCAGAAATTCCGATATAATAATATGGCTTGCAGTCTGCAGGCATATCCTTGCTCCCATCCCGAATGGGGGCCATTTGTCCAGAAGGAGGTGCAAATATGGCAAAGGTTTCTGCCAATTATGAGGTCGTGTATATCATCGACCCTGCACAGGGTGAGGAGAACACCGCCGCGCTGGTGGCCAAGTTCAAGACCCTGGCTGAGCAGAATGGTTCCGCTGTGGAAGTGGAAGAGTGGGGCAGCCGCAAGCTGGCTTATCCCATCAACTACAAGACCGAGGGTTATTACGTCCTGATGACCTTCACCAGCGAGCCTTCTTTCCCGAAGGAGCTGGACCGTGTTCTGCGGATCACGGACGGCATCATGCGTTCCCTGATCGTCTGCAAGGGCGAGTAAGGGGGCATTGATATGCTCAACAAGATCATCATCATGGGTCGTCTGACCCGGGACCCCGAGCTGCGCCGCACCGGAAGCGGCACCGCCGTCACGTCCTTCTCCCTGGCTGTGGACCGGGACTTTAAGTCCCAGAGCGGCGAAAAGGAGACCGATTTTATCGACGTGGTGGCCTGGCGCAGCACCGCGGAGTTTGTCAGCAAATACTTCACCAAGGGCCGCATGGCCGTGGTGGAGGGTCGGCTGCAGATCCGCGATTGGACGGACAAGGACGGCGGCAAGCGCAGAAGCGCCGAGATCGTCGCCGACAATGTCTACTTCGGGGATTCCAAACGGGACGGCGCCGGCGATTTCGGCGGCGCACCCGCTTCTTACAGCGCCCCCATGGGCGGCCGCAACGCCGCACCGATGGGCGGACAATCCGATTTCGCCGAGATCGGCGAAGAGGACGGCGAACTGCCGTTCTGACTTTTGATAAAGGAGGAACCATTTCATGGCTTTTGATCGTGAAGCGAGACCCGCTCGCCCCAACCGCGGCAAGCGCCGCAAGGTCTGCCAGTTCTGCGCGGACAAATGCGAGTATATCGATTACAAAGACGCCGCCAAGCTGCGCCGCTTTGTCTCTGAGCGTTCCAAGATCCTGCCCCGCCGGACCACCGGCACCTGCGCCATGCATCAGCGTCAGCTGACCGAGGCCATCAAGCGCGCCCGGCAGATCGCCCTGCTGCCCTACGTCACCGACTGAGGCAGACCGTGACTGAACAAAGGCTCCCCCATCCAGCGGATGGGGGAGCCTTTTTACTGCAGTCCCAGTTTTTTTACGCTATATAAACTTTCTGGTTGTTTTTCCTCTTTTGGCGTGGTACGATTAAACTCGCACCTGTGTGTGGATGGAGGAACGTTTTCATGGTATTGATGCTGCTTGAACAGATCGTACAGCTTTTTCTGTGTATCGTCCTGGGCTGGCTCCTGGTCCGCCTGCATCTGCTGAAGCCGGAGGACAGCCGGGTTCTGTCCAAAGTCTGTCTGTATCTGGTCACTCCCTGCGTCATCATCAACGCCTTCCAGCTCCAGCGTACGCCGGAGCTGCTTCAGGGTCTGGCCCTCTCCCTTGGGGCCGCCATTGGCATCCACGCTCTGTTTTTCATTGCCACGGCCTTACTGCACCGCCCCCTGCGTCTGACGCCGGTGGAACAGGCCTCCCTGATTTACACCAATTCCGGTAACCTCATCATCCCCCTGGTGACTGCGGTCCTGGGGCCGGAGTGGGTCATCTATTGCAGCATGTTTCAGTTGGTGCAGCAGTTTCCCATGTGGAGTCACTGCCGGATTATTCTGAGTGGTGACCGGAATGTCTCGCTGAAAAAAATTCTCCTGAATGTCAACATCATTTCCGTGTTTGTGGGTGTGCTGCTGTTTCTGCTGAACCTGCCCCTGCCTACGGTGATCGCCGGTACCATGAAGTCCATTGCCTCCACCATCGGCCCCCTCAGCATGTTTGTCGCCGGCATGCTCATGGGAGAGCAGAACCTGTTGGCGGTCCTGCGCATCCGCAGCATCTGGAAGGTGGCCTTCCTGCGGCTGATCGCCCTGCCGCTGGTGGTCCTGTGTATTTTCAAATACTCTGGCCTTGCGGCCCTGGTGCCGGACGGCCAGTCCATCCTGATGATCAGCCTGCTGGCAGCAAGTGCCCCTGCGGCGGCTAACGTCACTCAGATCGCTCAAGTTTACGGTCATGAAGGAGACTACGCCGGCGCCATTAATGTAATCACCACGCTTCTCTGTATCGGGACCATGCCGCTGATGGTTCTTCTGTACCAAATGTAAGCAGAACCACAGCTTTTCCGGAAAACGCACAAAGCGGGCCACCCTTTTGGGTGGCCCGCTTTCTTGCTTTAGCGGTTATTCCTCCACGTCTTTCAGACGGTCCACATAGGGGCTGGCGGTGCTGCTGACCTCCGCGGCCTCCTTCTTGAACTTCTCAACATTCAGGGTGCTCTCCCGCACGGGGGTGATGGTGCCGGCGCCGGCCACGCAGCCGCCGGGGCAGCCCATGCCCTCCAGCAGATAGCCGTTGCGCTTTCCGGCCTTGGCCATCATCAGCATCTTCTTGCACTCCCGCAGGCCGTCGCCGTACTCGATCTGTACCTCCCGGGTGGGGTCGATGTGCTTGATGGCCTCTACCACGGCCGCGGCCACGCCGCCGCCCACCGCGAAGCCGCGGCCCATGGAGGTGCCCTCGTTCAGGCCGTCCTCCGGGTCCGCCTCCAGGGTGGTGAAGTCGATGTTCTTGGCATCGAACATGCCCTGCAGCTCCTCAAAGGTCAGCACGTAGTCCACATCCGACCGGACAGATTTCCGGTTGGCCTCCAGCTTCTTGGCTGCGCAGGGCCCAATGAAGCAGATCCGGGCATCCGGATGGTCCTTCTTCACCATGCGGGCGGTGATCACCATGGGGGTGAGGGCCATGGAGATGCAGTCCTTGAACTCCGGGAACAGCTTCTTGGCCATGACGGACCAGGCGGGGCAGCAGCTGGTGCCCATGAAGGGCAGCTTCTCCGGCACCTCCGCCAGGAAATCCTTGGCCTCCTCCACGGTGCACAGGTCCGCGCCGATGGCCACCTCCACCACATCGTCAAAGCCCAGGATCCGCATGGCGGCCTTCAGCTTGGCAGGCGTGGCGGCCTTGCCGAACTGGCCCACAAAGGCGGGGGCCACGCAGGCGATGACCTTGGATCCGCGGTTCATGGCGTTGATGACCTGGAAGATCTGGCTCTTGTCCGCGATGGCGGCAAAGGGGCAGTTCACCAAGCACATGCCGCAGGAGACGCACTTGTCGTAGTTGATCTTGGCCCGGCCCAGCTCGTCGGATTCGATGGCGTCCATGCCGCAGGCTGCGGCGCAGGGGCGCTCAATCTTGCTGATGGCGTGGTAGGGGCACTGGTTGAAGCACCGGCCGCATTTGATGCACTTGTCCTGGTCAATGTGGCAATGCTTGTCCTTGTCCAGATAAATGGCATCCTTGGGGCACACATTCATGCAAGGATGGGACAGGCAGCCCTGGCAGCTGTCCGTAATCCGGATCTGCTTGGGGGGGCAGGCATTGCAGGCAAAGGAGATGATATTGACCAGGGGCTCCTCAAAATATTTGTCGTCGGCCGCGGCCGCCTCCTGGATACCGGCGCTGACGGGCGTCTGCTCGCCAGCGGGCTGCAGGCTCATGCCAAGGGCCAGCCGCACCCGCTCCTGGACAATGGCCCGCTCCAGAAACACGTCGTGGCGGTGGCGGGCCACCTCTCCGGGAACGATGGTGTAGGGGATCATGTCCACCCGCTTCAAATCCCCGCCCTCATAGGCCAGGCGGGCCACTTCGGTGAAGACATTGCGGCGGATCTCATCCACCGCGCTGTGTACGCCTCTCATTCTTTTTTCCTCCATTGTTCACCGGGCAGTCGCATTCTGAACCCGGCTACTTAGAATTGCGGAATCATTATATCGGAAACACCGGCTGTTTGCAAGAACAAGTCGGCGGAAAGTCCTGGACCGGCCGGATCTTTCCGTCTTTTTCGCCCTTTTCGCGCAAGACAGCGTGCGGCGGAGGACGCCTGGTCATGGACGCCCTCCGCCGCACGCAGAGAGAAAGGAAATGAAAAATGAAAAAAGAGAGGGGGGATCAGTTATCCTTTTTGGAGGATGTCTGTATCATACCCCCAAAATCTAAAAACAACCTTTAAAAAGTTTGAACAGTTTATGAAGTTCTGTTCATTCTTTCAGATAGTTTTCAGTTTCTTTTTTTATACTGTGAAAGCTGACTGGGGCGGGCCCTGCCCGTCTCCATTCCTGAAGGAGGTTATTTGTGTGATCGAGGTCAAAAACCTTGTGAAGCGTTATGGCGACCACTATGCGGTGAACCATCTGAGCTTCACGGTGGAGGACGGCCAGATCTTCGGCTTCTTGGGGCCGAACGGCGCCGGAAAATCCACCACAATGAATATCATGACCGGCTATCTGGCGGCCACGGAGGGACAGGTCCTGGTGGAGGGCCACGATATTCTGGAGGAGCCGGAGGCCGCCCGTGCCTGCATCGGCTATCTCCCCGAGATCCCGCCGCTGTATCCTGATATGACGGTGGAGGAGTACCTGCGCTTCTGCGCGGAGCTGAAGAAGATCCCCAAGGAGCAGCGGACGGACCAGCTGACGAAGGTCCTGGCCCTGACCCATCTGGAGGATATGAGCGCCCGGCTGATCCGGAACCTGTCCAAGGGCTACCGCCAGCGGGTCGGCCTGGCCCAGGCCATCCTGGGCTTCCCCAAGATCATCATTCTGGACGAGCCCACCGTGGGCCTGGATCCCAAGCAGGTGGTGGAGATCCGGGATCTCATTCGGCATCTGGCAAAGGACCACACCGTGATCCTCAGCTCCCATATCCTCTCTGAGATCCGGGCGGTATGCGACCGGGTCCTCATCATCCGCAAGGGCCGGTTTGTGGTGTGCGACACCCCGGAGGACCTGGAGGAGAAGCTCTCCGCCGGAGGCTCCCTGGAACTGACGGCAAAGGCCGCGCCGGAGGCGGCGGAGGCCGTGCTGGACCGGGTGGCGGGCATCACCGGCCGGACCCTGCTGGGGCGGACGGAGGACACAGCCCGATTTGCCATCCACATGGAGAGGGACATCCGGGAGGCGCTGTTCTTCGCCTTTGCAGAGGCGGGGCTGCCCCTGCTGGAGCTGCGGCCCCGGACGGCCTCTCTGGAGGAGGTCTTCCTGGATCTGACGGACGATAACGATACGGTGGCCGCCCGGGCGGCGGCGCTGTTCCAGACCTCTGTGGAAACTGCGGAAAAGGAGGCGGTCGGCGATGAAAGCGATTTATAAGCGGGAGGTCAGCTCTTATTTCAACTCCATGATCGGCTGGATCTTCGTGGCGGTTCTGACGGTCTTCATCGGCATCTATTTCTTTGCCTACAACCTGTTTCAGGGATACCCCTATTTCTCCCTCTCTCTGGGCTCCTCTCTCTTCATTTTCATGGTGGTGGTCCCCATTCTCACCATGCGCTCCATGGCGGATGAGCGCCACACCAAGACGGACCAGCTGCTGCTGACGGCGCCGGTATCCGTCACCGCCGTGGTGCTGGGGAAGTACTTCGCCATGCTGACGGTGTTCGCCGTGCCGGTGGCCATTGCCTGCCTGTGCCCCCTCATCATCGCGCTGAACGGCACGGCCTTCCTGTTGGCGGACTACGGCGCCATTCTGGCCTTCTTCCTGCTGGGCGCGGTGGAGATCGCCGTGGGCATGCTGATCTCCTCTCTGACGGAGAGCCAGATCATCGCCGCAGTGGGCACCTTCGGCCTTCTGCTCCTGCTGTATCTGTGGGACGGCCTGGTGGGCTTTCTGCCCTCCACCGCCGTCGGGTCTCTGCTGGGCTTCTTCGTGGTGCTGATCCTGGTGTGCTTCCTCATCAACGCCCTGTCCAACAACTGGAAGGTCACAGCCGGCGTGCTGGTGGCCGGCGCCGCGGTGCTGATCGCCTTCTACCTGCGGGACTCCTCCGTCTTCGCCAACCTGCTGCCGGATGTGCTGGGCAAGTTCTCCCTGCTCTCCGCCTTCGACAGCTTTTCCACGGACCACGTCTTCGACGTGCCCGGGATCCTGCTGTACCTGTCCATCAGCGCGCTGCTGGTCTTTCTGACCGTCCAGGTCATCCAGAAGCGCCGGTGGAACTGAGAGGAGGCGTGTGAATATGGAACATCGTGATTGGAAAAACAGCCTGCAGGAGACCGCGGGGCGCCACGCATCCCGCAGGGGCGCCTTCTCCGCCGGACTGACGGCCCTGGCCGTGGCGGCAGTGCTGGTGTTCAACCTGCTTGCGGCACAGCTGCCGGAGCAGTGGGCCCAGATCGACCTGACGGGCAGCGGGATCTACAACATCAGCGAGACCTCTCAGGACTACCTGGCGGGGCTGGAGGATGACGTGGTGATCCACGTGCTCACCGACAAGGACACACTGGATACCCGGATCGTCCGCTTTCTGGACATCTACGCAGATCTCAGCGACCACCTGACCCTGGAATACACCGACCCCACGGTCTATCCCTCCGCCCTGTCCCAGTACGGTGTGGGGGCGGATACCATCGTGGTCACCTGCGAGGCCACCGGCCGGCAGGAGTCCTTTGACATCAGCGACATAATCGGGTATGATATGATGTCGTATTACTATTACGGCACCTATACGGAGACGGACTTCGACGGGGAGAGCCTGCTGACCTCCGCCATCGACAGCGTGCTCACCGGCGTGACCCGGATGGTGTACGAGACCACAGGCCACAACGAGACCGCCGTCCCCATCAGCGTGAAGGAGCGGTTCACGCGGCTCCACATGTCCGTGGAGCGGGTGAACCTGCTCACCGACGGCGGCATCCCTGAGGACTGCTCCCTGCTGATCCTCAACGAGCCGGACCAGGATCTGGCGGACGATGAGCTGGATATGATCCTGAACTATCTGGCGGAGGGCGGCCAGGTGATCTACAACATGGCCGGTGAGCTGGTGGACCTGCCCAACTTCAACGCCCTGTGCGCCGCCTATGGAATGCAGGTGGCGGACGGCATGATCGCGGACACCTCCCAGGGCTATCAGAACAACCCCTATCTGTTCTTCGCGCAGGCGGACACCTCTGTGGATGCGGCCAGCAGCCTCACAAGTGATTCCATGGTCCTGTTTTATGCCTCCCGGGGCTTCACCCTGGCGGATCCCACCCGGGACACCATCACCGTCCAGCCCTTCCTAACCACCACGGAGAACGGCTATGCCGTGCTGGACGCGGACAACATGACCCAGGGGACCTATGTGGTGGGTGCCGTGGCCACGGAGGAGATCAGCGAGGACACCACCGCCCGGCTGACGGTCTACGGCGCGGACACGCTGATCAACACCGATGTGACCAACAGCTTTACCAATGTTGACAACGTGGATCTCTTCATCCACTCCGCCACTGTGGGCTTTGACGATGTATCCGCCATCTCTGTGGAGCCGGTGAGCCTGTTGACGCCCACCAATACCATCACGACCGGCGGCATCTGGGGCCTGCTGTTTATCCTGGTGATCCCCGCGGCGCTGCTGATCTACGGCTTTGTCCGCTGGATGCACCGCCGGAAACTGTGACGAAGGAGCATACAAGCATGAATCGAACACAGAAGAAGACGCTGGTTCTCCTGCTGGGGATCCTGGTGGGCCTGGGCATCCTGCTGGCGGTGGTCTCCGCCGTCAAGCGGTCCAGCGCCCAGCGGGAAGCTGAGGAGGCCGCCGCCCAGGACGCCGCCAGCGTCATCACGGAGACGGAGGCCGCCTATTCGTCCCTCACCTATGACAACGGCAACGCCACGCTGTCCTTCCATCTGGACGAGGCGGGCAAGTGGGTCTGGTCCGACGACCCGGAGTTTCCCCTGGACGACTCCACCATCCAGTCGATCCTGACCCTTCTCACCAACCTCAAACCCCAGCAGACCATTACAGAGGGCGATACGCTGGAGGCCTATGGCCTGGACCAACCCTTCGCCACCCTGACCGCAGCCAAGCCGGACGGCGGGACGCTGACCATCTCCCTGGGCAACACCACTACGGACGGCAACAGCTACTATATGCTGATGAACGAACAGGAGAGTCCGGTGTATATCATCTCCAACTCCCTGTACACCGAGATGTCCAAGACCATCTATGACATGTGCGACCTGCCGGAGCTGCCCCAGCTGACGGAGGAAAACCTCCAGTCCGTCACCGTTGAGGGCGCCGCCAGCACCCTGTTGCGGCCCATCGACAAGGAGACCTCCACCGACGAGGAGACCGGGGAGGAAACGGTTACCGTCACCTGGGCTGCCAGCGGCGAGGACGTCACCGGCAACGCGGACACCGCCTCTCTGCTGGCGGAGCTGGGGGCGCTGACCTTCACCAAATGCGTGGACTACAAGCCCACAGACGAGGCCGCTGCCCTGTGCGGCTTTGACGCACCCCAGGCCACGGTTACCATTCTCTACCTGAACGACACCGGTACCGAGGGGACGCTGACCCTGACCTTCGGCAGCGAGAACCTGGACCAGACCGGCTACTACGTCCGCATGGAGGGGGATTCCACCATCTACCAGATGGACACCGCTTCGGTGGACACCATTCTCTCTGTGGCGGAGAATGGCCTGACTGCGGCGGACGCCACGGGCGAATAAACTCGATCTCGTTTCCCATCCGTCTCATCTGACCAGGGGGGAGCCCCCGGGCTCCCCCCTGTGTGGCGCTGCCGGCAGAAACGGCGCGCGATCCTGCAAACGGAGGTGATTTCATGCGCGTACTGGTGGTGGAGGATGAGGTCCGCCTGGCCGCCACCCTCCAGGACCTGTTGGAGCTGAACGGCTATACGGTGGACGTCTGCCACGACGGCGAGGCGGGGCTGGACAACGCCCTGACCTCCATTTATGACGTGATCCTGCTGGACGTGATGCTGCCCAAGCTGGACGGCTTCACCGTGCTGCGCCGCCTGCGGGCGGAGGGCAGCACCACGCCGGTGCTGATGCTCACGGCCCGGTCCGAGCTGACGGACCGGGTGAACGGGCTGGACTCCGGTGCGGACTACTATCTCACCAAGCCCTTTGAGCCCAAGGAGCTGCTGGCCTGCATCCGGGCCCTGACCCGCCGCCAGCCGGAGCTGCGGCAGACTGATGCCCTGAAATACGGAGACCTGCGGCTGGAGAAGACCTCCTTCACCCTCTCCTGCGGCGAGCGCTCCGTGCGGCTCAGCCGGAAGGAGTTCGACATGATGGAGATGCTGATGCTGAACCAGAAGCTGGTCATCACCAAGGAGAAGTTGCTGCTGAAGGTCTGGGGCTATGAGTCCGACGCAGAGGACAACAATGTGGAGGTCTACATCTCCTTCCTGCGGAAGAAGCTGGACCATCTCCACTCCCAGGTGAAGATCCGTACGATCCGCATGGTGGGCTACTGCCTGGAAGCGCCTGAGGAGGCGTAGTTTTCCACAAAGTCCACATTTTTCCACTTTTCCACAGAGTTTTCGACAGGAAGGGGGCGATCCTCCCATGATCCGAAAATTGCAGATCAAATTCGTGGCCATGTGCATGATTCTGGTGACCGCGGTACTGGGCGTGGTATTCACGGCTGTGTTTTTCTCCGCCAAGCAGAACATCGAGGTCATCAGCCATCAGGTGCTCCAGCGGGTCATGGAGGACGACACTCCCAGCGGCCGGCCGGATCTGGGGCTCAACCGGGGCGGGGAAGACGTTCTGCTGCCCTATTTCACGGTGAATCTCTGGGACCGCAGCGGAATCTACGAGGCCTTTGTCACAGGCGGGACCTATTCCAATCTGCAGGACACACAGGAGCTGCAGACCATTCTTACCGACTGTCTCCAGCAGAACCGGCCCGAGGGCACTATCCACAGCTACGGCCTGCGGTATCTGCGCCGGGACTATGGACTATACGAGCGCATCGCCTTTGTGGACATGTCCATGGAGCAGGCCACATTGCAGGAGATCATGGGCTCCTATCTGCAAATCGGTCTGGCGGCGCTGCTGCTGCTTCTGGGCGTCTCCATCCTGCTGGCCCGGTGGGCCACCCGCCCGGTGGCAAAAGCCTGGCAGCAGCAGCGGCAGTTCCTTTCCGACGCCTCTCACGAGCTGAAGACGCCGCTGACCGTGATCCTCTCCAATGCGGAACTGCTGGAGGCGGCGCCGCTGGAGGACCGCCCGGCCCGGTGGGCGGACAACATCCGCTCCGAGGCCGGACAGATGAAGTCCCTGGTGGAGGAGATGCTGACCCTGGCCCGGGCGGACAATGCGGTTCCCACGGCGGTGATGGGGGAGGTCTCGCTCTCCGACCTGGCCACGGACTGCGTACTGGCCTTTGAGCCGGTGGCCTTTGAGGCGGGAAAGCCCCTGGAGAGCGACATCACCCCCGACGTGACCGTCACCGGCGACGCCGACAAACTGCGCCAGCTGATCGGCGTCCTGCTGGACAACGCCATCAAGTATGGGCAGGCGGGGGGTACCATCAGCCTGACCCTGCGGCGCACAGACCGGCAGGCCCGTCTGCTGGTATCCAACCCCGGCGATCCCATCCCACCGGACCAGCTGGGCCGCCTGTTCGAGCGATTCTACCGGGCGGACGCCTCCCGGGGGGAGCAGTCCGGCTTCGGCCTGGGGCTGCCCATCGCCGCCTCCATTGCGACGGAGCACAAGGGAACTCTGAAGGCCGAGAGCGACCAGGCCTCCACCCGGTTCCTCTTCTCCATGCCGCTGAAAAAGTGAGCCATTGAAAAGAAGGGCTTTCCTTCCCGGGAGGGCCCTTTTTTTGTGCCGCTTGAAACCGTAAGAAATCTGTAAGAAATTTCTCCGGGTGTTTGTAAGAATTCCCTGGTATGCTACAATCAGCTCAAGGAGGGATCGAGATGAACGCGTGCATTCTGGTGGTAGACGACGATCCGGAGATCGTGGGGGCCATCGCCATCACCCTGGAGCGGGAGGGCTACCGGGTCCTGCGGGCCTATGACGGCATGGAGGCTCTGGATCTGGCCCTGGACCCGGCGGTGCGGCTGATCCTCATCGACGTGATGATGCCCAAGCTGGACGGGCTGTCCGCTCTGCTGCGGATCCGGGAAAAGCGGAACCTGCCGGTGATCGTCCTCTCCGCCAAAAGTGAGGACACGGACAAGATCCTGGGCCTCTCCATGGGGGCGGACGACTATGTGACCAAGCCCTTCAACCCCCAGGAGCTGGCGGCCAGAGTCCGGAGCCAGCTGCGGCGGTACACCCTGCTGGGGGACGTCCACGCGGAGGAGCGGCAGGGCCTCATCGTCAACGGGCGCCTCACCTACGACCCGGACCGCCGGGAACTGCGGGCGGATGGGGAAGCGGTGAAGCTCACCGCCACGGAGACAAAGATCGTGGACCTGCTGATGCGTAACCCCGGCCGCATCTTCCCGGCGGAGGAGATCTACCGCCGGGTGTGGGACGGGGAGGCGGCCTACGCCTGCGAAAACACGGTGATGGTCCACATCCGGCGCATTCGGGAAAAAATCGAGCTCAATCCCAAGGAGCCAGATTACATCAAGGTGGTGTGGGGCATTGGATACAAAATGGAACAGCACGGGACCTGACGAAGGTCTGGAACAACTTGTGGCCGGGGAGGTCCGGGAGGCTCTGAAGGGGGTGGAGGACGCCCCGGGCGTGGCGAAGGTCCGCGTCTCCGGAAAGACCTGCGGCAGGCTGCGGGCGGCGGCCGGACTGGCGGCCCTGGTACTGGGCGTGAGCCTGGTGCTGGGGAGCCTGGGACAGACGGCGGGCCGCCTGGCCAGCGGGGTCGACAGCGGCTCCTTCGGCAGCGGATGGTGGAGTACAGACTGGCAGGAGACCCCAGCCTTCCGGCAGGAGGTGGCCCAACGGCTGCGGGCCTTTCTGGCTATGGCCACTGGCAGCGACCTGGAGTGGTGGGATACTGCTTCCGGGGATACCTACGTCGTGTCCAGTGCTGGCATCACCTGGTACGAGTGGGGATCCACGGACACTGCCACAGAAGATATAGCAACCCCGAAAGAGGAGGCGCCAGACGCCTCCTATGCAGAGGACAAGAATCTCCTCTACCGGGTCCAGGGATCGGGGGAGGACTCCTATTACAGCAATGCTCCAGCGAATATGATCCTCTCCTCCAGCTGGGCCGTGCCGGAGGGCTACAACTTTCTGCTGACCTTCCAGAACGGTACAGTCACCATCACCAAGGATGGAGAGCCAGTGGACGTTTACGGCGATGGATTTTTTACAGAGGATTCCCTGTGGGACGTCCCCGGCTATGAGAATTTCACGGCCGGGGAGGACGCGGCGGATGTGACCGTCTACATGGCCGTCCGGGAGGAGCCGGTGCCTTATCTCCAGCCGAACAGCGGCGGGGCGTCCCGCCCCGCTAACGATCTCTACAGCCTGTATCAGCGCATCCAGGGGATGCAGAAGTTCTACCTGCTGCGGGCAGTGCTGTGTGTGCTCGGCATTGCGTATCTGGTGAGTACCCGTCTCCTGCGGGCGGAACGGCGGAAGGCGGAGAAAAAGCTGGCCGCTCTCACTCGCCGCGTGCCCGGGGAGATCTGGTGGCTGGCGGCTGCCCTGGCAGTCCTCTCCATGGTGTTCTCCACAGGATTCGGCGGCTACTCTCCCTTTGAATTCTGGTATTACGGCTGGGTGGGTCCGACCGTGACGGACGCCCTGCGGCTGGCGGCGCTGCTGCCCGCCAATGCCCCGGCGCTGCTGGCGCTGGTGTGGGCGCTGTGGCTGCGGCACATCACCCGGAAAAACACGGAAAGGGAGCAGCGGCGGAGTCTGTTGAGGGGGCTGAAAAACGCATTCTTGGCAAGAGACTTGAAGCTGCCGGTGCAGAAGCGGCTCCGGCGGCGGTCTCTGGTGCGGAACCTTGCACTATGGGCCATTATGCTTACAGCTGTTCTCTGCTGTGTCCCTGTGTATGAAATGCTTTGGAACTCTTCTCTGACTGTGATCTGCGTTTTTGTTCCCGCCTTTGCGCTGATAGGGGTCCTGGAAATCTTCTGGATCCGGCGGGACTGGACCCTGGTCCGGGATATCGGCCTGCTGGCGGACCAAGTGACGGCCATCCGGGACGGGGATCTGGAAACGCCCCTGGACCTGCCGGCAGACGCGGACCTGCATCAGACCGCGGAGCAGCTGAACGACATCCAGGCGGGCCTGCACCGGGCCCTGGCAGAGCAGACCCGCAGTGAGCGGATGAAGGTAGAGCTGATCTCCAACGTGTCCCACGACCTGAAAACACCCCTGACCTCCGTGCTCTCCTATGCGGAACTGCTGCGGCAGGAGCCCCTGGAGGGGGCCGCGGCGGACTACGCCCGGATCATCGACGAGAAGGCCCGGCGGCTGGCAGTGATGGTCCAGGATGTTTTTGAGGTCAGCAAGGCCGCCTCCGGCCAGCTGCCGGTCCACTTGGAGCGGCTGGATTTTGCCAAGCTCCTGCGGCAGACCCTGGCGGACCTGGAGGGGCCCATTTCCCAAAGCGGGATGACCTTCCGGATAGAGCTGCCGGAGATGCCGGTGATGATCACGGCTGACGGCCGGCGGCTGTACCGGGTGTTCCAGAACCTCATCGACAACGCCCTGAAATACGCCCTGGCGGGAAGCCGGGTCTACCTCTCCTTAAAGACCGAGGCGGGCAGGGCGGAGGCCAGCCTGCGCAACACCTCCCGGGAGGAGCTGCCCACAGGCGTGGACCTGACGGCCCGGTTCGTCCGGGGCGACGCCAGCCGCACCGACGGCGGCAGCGGCCTGGGCCTTTCCATCGCCAGCTCCTTCACAGAGGCCTGCGGCGGAGATTTCCACGTGGAGACGCTGGCGGACTTGTTCACCGCTGTGGTGTCCTTCCCCCTGGCGGAGGAGCCCTGAGCCTTCAAAGCAAAAAGCCCCGTCCGAACGGACGGGGCTTTTGCCGTCGGACCGGGGCCGGATGGCCTGCTCTCCGCAGGACCGCCTCTGTCACTTGCCCAGATCAATGAGATAGTCCGCCATCTGCTGGGCGAACAGGCGGCCCGCCAGGGCGGCCTCCTCCGGAGAGTTGCCGGCGGCCCCTACCTCTACCAACAAGGAGCCGGTGGTGGCGTGCTGGTTATAGCGGGAATTCCGCAGCAGGATCGGCCGCATCAGGGTGGGATAGCTTTGCAAGATATTGTCCTGAAGGGCCACCGCCAGTTTCAGATTCTCCATCCAGTGCTCATGAGCCAGGCCGCTGCCGTCGCTGCCCATCACCAGAGTCATCTGGGCGGAGGTGCCCACCCCGTCGATCTCCGAGATCACCTTGTACTGATTGCCCTCCGCGTCGCCGATGGCGTCCCGGTGGACATCCAGGATGAAGCGGATGGAGGGATATTCCGCCAGATAGGTCTCAATGGCCGCCAGGGCGTTGTTATAGGCGTCGTTGTACGACGAGTAGTCGTACAGTGTCCGGTCATGGAGGACGGAGATCCCGGCGGCGGTGAACACCTCCGCCATCTCGTCTCCCACCCCCACCACGTTGTAGCGGGAGTCCGTAGTGCGGTAGTTGCCGGACCAGACGATGTCCGTGCCCGGGGGTGGAGTGTAGGCCTCGCTGCCGTGGGTGTGGAGGATCAGGATCTGAGGCTCCCCATCGGCGAGCCGGGCGTCAAAGGGCTCCGACAGCTCCGTGACGGTGAGGGCGTGGTCCGTGCTGTTGGAGATGTAGGACCGGCCGCAGACCGTATAGCCGCTGGGGTCCGTAGGCACCAGTGTTCTGGCCGGAACGCCGTTGTCCGTCTCTCCCGTGGTCTCCAGCGGCGTCTCCTCCACCGGCTCCGTGACAGTCTCCTCCCGGCCGTCCGCACCGGATTCCTCCGTCCGCTCGGTGGACCACAGCTCCGCCACAGCCGTCCGGGCGGACAACAGCAGGGGAGACTCTCCCAACGTCATCACCGCGGCGGGGGAGAGGTCATCGTCCGCCCACAGGTCCCCCAGCTCCCATTTCAGCGCCGCCAGCGGAGACGCCGCCCGCAGGGCCGCCCAGGCTGCAGACGCGCTGTCGCTTCCGGCGGTGACCACAACTGCCCAAAGGGTCCCGGCCGCCAGCCCAGCTGCGCCCAGCCGCCGGAGCCCTCTTCTAAACGGGCCTGGAAAAACCGGCCTCTTCATATCGCCTCACCTCTGGGACAACCTTATGCGGCGGCAGGCGGAGATATGACAGCCCGGTTTTCCACAGTGTTTGGGAAAAAGGGGAGAGGGGTTCGCCCTCTCCCGCATCTCTCTTATTTCTGCTCAGCAGCCGCCTTTTGGTCCATCAGTGCCTTGTCCACACAGAAGAAGGTGAACTCCCCCGTGGCCAACAGCCTGCCGCCCTCTCCGGTGATGTCCACAGCGGTGAGCACCGTGGACTTTCCACGGTGCCGGACCCAAGCAGAGGCCCGCACCGTCCCTGTGGCCTGGTTGCGCAGGAAGTGGAGCGCGCTGGTCTGTGTGACGTAATACCGCCCGTCGCTGTGGGCCGCCGCGCCGGTGGCGTTGTCCGCCAGGGTGTAGATGGCGCCGCCATGAATCAGCCCGTAGGGGTTGCAGCTCTCCGGGCGGATGTCCAGCTTGAAGACCGCCCGGTCTTTTTCCACACGTTCCAGCTCGATATAGTTATGGAGCATGAAGGCATTCTTCCTCATTCGTGTCTCCGCGCTCTCCCGGATATGTTCTAGAGATTCTTCCATCGTGTGCTTCCTTTCCGTTTTCAAACAATTTTTCTTCTATTTTAACGGGAGGGGGGAGAATCTGTCAAGAACTGCGAAAGTTCATGCTGCCTGTCCGTGTTTATCTGTATACGCATAGAAAGACCAGAGCGCCGGCTGTATAGCCGTCGCCCTGGTCCGCTTTCCACATACTGTTAAAAATGCACTGACTCCAGTGTCTCCAGTTCTGCCTGCCACAGTGCCGCGGAAGCATCGCTCGGCATCCGCCGCGTCGTCGCAAAGTCCGCTCCCCTCCGCTTCTGCCCACGGCAAAAGCTCCGGACGCTCCCTTGCTCCTTCTTTCCCCAAAAAATCTTTGATTTTTTGGGGACCCCCATGTTCGGCGACTGGCTCCTCTCTTCCGTTTACTCCAGTGTCTCCAGTTCTGCCTGCCACAGTGCCGCGGAAGCATCGCTCGGCATCCGCCAGTCGCCGCGGGGGGAGAGTGCCGCAGAACCTACCTTGGGGCCGTCCGGCAGACAGCTGCGCTTGAACTGCTGAGAGAAGAAGCGGCGGTAGAAGGTCTTCAGCCACTTCAGGATCACATCCGGGGTGTAGGTCTTCCCCAGGGCATACAGCGCCAGACGGTAGATCTTCCGGGGCGGGAAGCCCCAGCGGAGCATGTAGTACAGGAAGAAGTCGTGTAGCTCATAGGGCCCCACCAGATCCTCGGTCCGCTGGCTGATCTCCCCTTGGACAGCGGGCAGCAGCTCCGGGGAGACAGGGGTGTCCAGAATATCCTCCAGCACGTCATGGAGGGCCTCGTCCTTCTCCGCGTTGTCCCGGGCCAGATAGGCCACCAGATGCCGCACCAGGGTCTTGGGGATGGAGCAGTTGACGGCGTAGTTGCTCATGTGGTCGCCATTGTAGGTGCACCAGCCCAGGGCCAGCTCACTGAGATCTCCCGTGCCGATCACCAGGCCGCCGGTCTGGTTTGCAATGTCCATCAGGACCTGGGTCCGCTCCCGGGCCTGGCCGTTTTCAAAGGTGACGTCATGGTTCTCCATGCTCTGTCCGATGTCGGTAAAATGTCGCCGCACCGCCTGGGAGATGTCGATGATCTTCAGCGTGGCACCCATCCGCTCCGCCAGCAGCTCCGCGTTGGACTTCGTCCGGGCAGTGGTGCCGAAGCAGGGCATGGTGACGGCCACGATGTCGCTGGCGGGCCGGTTCAGCATCCCCATGGCCAGGGCCGTGATCAGCAGGGCCAGGGTGGAGTCCAGCCCGCCGGAGAGGCCCACCACCGCCGTCTTGGCGCCGGTGTGCTCCAGCCGCTTCTTCAGACCCAGGGAGGCGATCCGCAGGATCTCCTCACACCGCTCCGCCCGGCCCGCGGCATCCTCCGGCACGAAAGGAGATGGGGAGACGTACCGGGTGAGCCGGGTCTCCTCCACCGGCAGCGTGAAGCCGCACCGCCAGATCTCCGGCGGCTCCTTGCCGAAGGTGAAGGTGTTGGTCCGGCGGCGGTCATGGATCAGCCGGTCCACATCGATCTCGCTGACGGTGAGTCCGGTGGCGAACCGCCGCTCCGCCAGCAGGGTACCGTTTTCCGCGATCATATTGTGGCCGGTGAACACCACATCGGTGGTGGACTCTCCCTCTCCGGCATCCGCGTACACATAACCGCACATCAGCCGGGCGGACTGGCCTGTCACCAGGGAGCGGCGGTAGTCCGCCTTGCCCACCAGCTCATTGGATGCGGAGAGGTTCAGAATCACGGTGGCGCCCTTCCGGGCCAGCTCCACGGAGGGCGGCGCCGGGGCCCACAGATCCTCGCAGATCTCCACGCCGATCACCAAGTTGGGCATGGTGTCGCAGGCAAAGGTCTGGTTCGTACAGAGACTCACATGCTGCCCGCACAGCTCAATCCCGTGCTCCACGCCGCTGCCGGATGCAAACCACCGCTGCTCATAAAACTCCCCATAATTGGGCAGATAGACCTTGGGAATCAGCCCTAAAATCTCTCCTTTTTGTATAATAGCCGCACAGTTATACAATTTGTTGTCCCATTTGTCCCACACGGGCAGGCCAAGGGCCGTCACGATCTCCAGATTTCTTGTAGCCTCCAGGATGGTCTGAAGGCCCTCCTCGGCGCCCCGGAGCAGCGTGTCCTGCAGGAACAGATCTCCGCAGGTGTAGCCGGTGAGGCACAGTTCCGGAAGAGCCAGCACTTTCACCCCCTGCTTGTCCGCCTCCCGCATCAGGGTAAAAATCTGTTCCGCGTTATAGCGGCAGTCCGCCACCCGGATTTTGGGGGTGCCTGCGGCCACGGAGATAAAACCGTCTCTCATGTTGAAAAGCCTCCTTGAAGGAAAAACCTGTATGTTGGATATTCTACACCCGACGGCCCGGATTTACAAGAAAGGGCCTTGTTTTTTTGGCGGCATTCTGATATTCTGAATGCAATCAAACCTCCCGCGCCCTCTTGCCGGATGGGAATGCCGATGGGCCTGGAGACCGCTCCGCAGGTATTGCGAGGAGCGGTCCCCGGGCTTTTCTTCTCTGCATCCGGGTGGAACAGCGGCACCATCTTTCAAAGGAGGAACGCCATTATGCCGTTTCAGCTGCGCCCCTATTTTCCGCCGGTCTTTTCCACACCCGCACTGGAAAACGCACCGGACGCCGTCTTTCACCCGGCGCCCCGGGACGGCGTGGCGCCGGAGAATTTCCACGCCATGAGCATCTTTCCGGAATACTTCAAAATCGCAGGGCAGTGGCATCTGGCCCGGGAGAGCCGGATGGACTGCGTGGCCGTGTGGGATCGGGGCCGCATCGACGTCCGGGAATTCCGCCGCCTGCGGCAGGGAGAGCTGGTGGCCGTCGGCCGCACAGAACAGGGAGAGGAGGGGATCCTCGTCCACCCGGACGGCTTCCGGGAGCGCCGGGTTGCCAGAGATGTGTTTGCCTTCCGGCAGGGCCGCTCCCGGGAGACCGCCTTTTCCCGGGACTATGACGAGCTCTATGAACTGCTGCGCCACGAACGGGACCACGGCAAGGTGGTCTGGGTGATGGGGCCCGCCTTCGCCTTTGACCACGACGCACGCAACGCCTTCTCCCGGCTCATCGCAGGCGGCTTTGTCCATGCCGTGCTGGCGGGCAACGCGCTGGCCACCCATGATCTGGAGGCAGCCTACCTCAACACTGCTCTGGGGCAGAACATCTACACGCAGGAAAGTCAGCCCAACGGGCACTACAACCATCTGGACACCATCAACCGGGTGCGGCTCCACGGATCGATTCCCGCCTTTCTGAAAGCGGAGCAGATCGAAAACGGCATTCTGCACACCTGCGAACGGCACGGCGTCCCGTACATACTGGCGGGCTCCATCCGGGACGACGGGCCTCTGCCGCCGGTGCTGGCAGACGTCTATGCCGCTCAGGACGCCATGCGGGCAGAGATCCGCTCCGCCACCACGGTGATCTGCATGGCCACTGCCCTTCACACCATCGCCGCCGGAAACATGACCCCCTCCTACCGGGTGCTGGCAGACGGAACCGTGCGGCAGGTGTATTTCTACTGCGTGGATATCTCAGAATTTGCCGTGAACAAACTCAGTGACCGGGGAAGCCTCTCCGCCCGGGGCATCGTCACCAATGTGCAGGACTTCATCGTCCATCTCAGCAAGGAGCTGATCCAGCCGTAAACACACAAAGGACCGCCATGTGGCGGTCCTTTGTGCTGTGTGTGTTTTTAGGAGGGAGAAAACGCATCGGGTTTGGGAGGACCCTTTGCTTGATTATAAAGATATCCGAAAATTTTTTCTAAATTATGTTTTTCTTATGAACAGATTGTGAATGTTTTTTTCTGTTTTCGTAAACAGCGGAAAAATTTAGAAAAACTTGTCTTTTTTTGGAAGATAGGTCTGTTTCTCTCACTTTTTCTCCCCATGAGAAGGAAGCGGGGGCTATCAGGATCTCCGGCCGCCACCAGCTCATCACAGTGGTTGCTGTATGCGCTCTCCGCATGGTCCCTCGCCCGGCAGAGCCGGTGGGGGACCTATTTTTTTGATTTGCCCGGCGAGAGGAAATTCCGACTCCGCCGTGGCTTTGCCGTCGTCGAACCGCTTGTACGGCGCCTGCCCCGTTCTGCGGGGTACAGAAGACATACTACTTGTATTTCTGACTCTCCGCCACCGCCAGCTCATCACAGCGGTTGTTGTACGCATTCTCCGCGTGGCCCTTGACCCAATGGTAACGGATGGAATGAACCTCTGTCAGGGACAGCAGCCTGTCCCAGAGATCCGGATTCAGGGCGGGCTTCTTGTCAGCTTTTTTCCAGCCCCTAGCCTTCCAGCCTTTGGCCCAGCCCTTTTCCAGCCCATCGATCACATATTTGGAATCGGACCAGAGGTCCACGATGCAGGGCTCCTTCAGCAGGGACAGTGCTTGGATCACGGCGGTGAGCTCCATGCGGTTGTTGGTGGTGACGGCCTCTCCGCCGGAGAGCTCCCGGCTGTGGGGGCCGTACATCAAAATCGCGCCCCAGCCGCCGGGGCCCGGATTGCCGGAGCAGGCGCCGTCGGTGTAGATGGTGACTGTTTTCATCATGAAATCCTTTTGGAAGATGGTTTTGAATGGGGGAGCCGTCTCCTCGGGAACAGCTCCCCCTGTGTTCTGATAAACATTCCGGCAGAAGCGTTTTCGCCCCGGCTCCGGACGGCCTTATTCCTCGGCCTCGGCGCTGCCCTCCTCATGGTCTGTGAGCGCCAGGGAGATCACGTGATCCCCCTCCTCCTTGAACCGCATGACGATGACGCCCTGAGTGGCCCGGCCCGCGGTGCGGATGCTGTCCACCGGGGTGCGGATCAGGATGCCTGCCTGGGTCACCAGCAACAGGTCCTCCGTGCCGTCCACCACCTTGATGCCCACCACGGGGCCGGTCTTGTCCGTCACCATGTAGTTCTTGATGCCGAGGCCGCCCCGGTTGGTGATCCGATAGTCCTCCACCGGCGTCTGCTTGCCGTAGCCGTTTTCCGTGATGGCCAGCACCGCATGATTGGCCTTGGCACGGGCGGCGCCCACCACGTAGTCGCCCTGGCGCAGGCGGATACCCCGCACACCCACGGCGTCCCGGCCCATGGGCCGCACATCGTTCTCGTCAAAGCAGACTGCCATACCGTCATGGGTGGCGATGAGGATCTTCTGGCTGCCGTCAGTCTCCCGGACAGCGATCAGCTGGTCACCCTCCTCCATCCGCAGGGCACGGATGCCGTTGTTCCGCAGATTCTTCAGAGTATTGGCCGGCAGGCGCTTCACCGTGCCGTTCCGGGTAACCATGAAGAGGAAGCGGCCGTCGTCCTCAATGGACCGGGTATGGATCATGGCTTGGATCCGCTCGCCCTGCTCCACCTGAAGGATGTTGACGATGTTGGTCCCCTTGGCAGCCTTGCCGGACTCGGGGATTTGATACCCCTTCTTCCGGTAGACCTTGCCGGTGTCGGTGAAGAAGAGGATATAGTCGTGGGTGGAGGCAGTAAACACATCCACCACGTAGTCCTCCTCCCGGGTGGTGATGCCCTTCTTGCCCATGCCGCCCTTGGACTGGGCGGTGTACTCGCTGGCAGGTGTCCGCTTGATGTAGCCCGCCTGGGTCAGGGTGAAGACACACTGCTCCTCCTCGATCAGGTCCTCGATGTCGATCTCATCCTCCACATCCTGGATCTCCGTGACCCGGTCATCGCCGAATTTGTCGGAGATGGCCTGGAGCTCCTCCTTCAGCACCTTGCGCAGCAGCTCGTCGGAGGAGAGCAGCTGGTTGAAGTAGGCGATCTTTTCCTCCAGCTCCTTGTACTCCGCCTCCAGCTTCTCCCGGTCCAGGCCCTGAAGGGCTTTCAGCCGCATATCCAGAATGGCCTGGGCCTGGATATCGTCCAGACCGAAGCGGGACATCAGGTTCTCCTTGGCGTTGTCGTAGCTGCTGCGGATGATTTTGATAACCTCGTCGATGTTGTCCTGAGCCACCAGCAGACCCTCCAGCAGGTGGGCCCGCTCCTGGGCCTTGCGCAGGTCGTACTTGGTTCGGCGGATAATGACCTCCTCCTGGAAGGCCAGATACTCGTCAATGATGTGGCGCAGGGAGAGGATCTTGGGCTGAGACTGGTTATTCACCAGGGCCAGCATGTTGATGGCAAAGCTGGTCTGCAGCTGGGTCTGGGCGAACAGGCGGTTCAGCACCACCTGGGGATTGGCGTCCCGCTTCAGCTCGATGACGATGCGCATTCCGTCCCGGTCGGACTCGTCCCGGATGTCGGAGATGCCGTCCAGACGCTTGTCTTCCACCTGGTCGGCCATGCTCTTGATGAGCATACGCTTGTTGACCTGGTAGGGGATCTCGGTGATGACAATGCGCGTGCGGTCCTTGCCGAACTCCTCAAACTCATGCCGGGCCCGGATCACCACCCGGCCCCGGCCGGTGGCATAGGCCTGCCGGATGCCGCTGCGACCCATGATGATGCCCCGGGTGGGGAAGTCCGGCCCCTTGACGTACTGCATCAGATCACTGAGCTGAGCCTCCGGATTGTCCAGCACGCAGATGCAGGCGCCGATCACCTCCCGCAGGTTGTGGGGCGGGATATTGGTGGCCATGCCCACCGCGATGCCGCTGGAGCCGTTCACCAGCAGATTGGGAAACCGGGAGGGCAGGACACGGGGCTCCTTGCGGGTCTCGTCGAAGTTGGGGTCCCAGTCCACAGTGTCCTTTTCAATGTCCCGCAGCATCTCGTCGGAGAGCCGGGACATCCGGGCCTCCGTGTACCGGTAGGCCGCCGGGGGATCGCCATCCACGGACCCGAAGTTGCCGTGGCCGTCCACCAGGGGATAGCGCATGGAGAAATCCTGAGCCAGGCGGACCAGAGCGTCATAGACGCTGGCATCGCCGTGGGGATGGTACCGGCCCAGCACGTCGCCCACGCAGGTGGCGGACTTTTTGAAGGGTTTGTCCACCGTGAGGCCATCCTCGTACATGGCGTAGAGGATCCGGCGATGGACGGGCTTCAGGCCATCCCGCACGTCAGGGAGAGCCCGGCCCACGATGACGCTCATGGCGTACTCAATGTAGGATTTCTCCATCTCGGGGACCAGCGGTGACTCCACGATCTTCTGTTCGGGGTACCGGATCTCCTCAGGATCGTATTGGGGCTTTTTGCTCATGTATCGTATCTCCTTTTTGTAGGGGCCGGCGCCCTCGCCGGCCCGCAAAGGCATATCTGATCGGACGGGCGGCCGAGGGCAGCCGCCCTACGGATCAATAGTCAAGATTGACCGCGTATTGGGCGTTGCGCTCGATAAATTCCTTCCGGGGCTCCACCTTCTCGCCCATCAGGATGGTAAAGGTCTCGTCCGCGGCCACGGCGTCATCCAGCGTGATGCGCCGGAGCGTCCGGGTGGTGGGATCCATGGTGGTTTCCCACAGCTCATGGGGGTTCATCTCACCCAGGCCCTTGAACCGGGAGATGTCGATCTTGGCGTTGGGGTTGTCGCCCCGCATCTCGGCGGCGATCTTCTCCCGCTGGATGTCGTCAAAGGCCACTCGGGTGGTCTTGCCACGGGTCAGCTTATACAGGGGCGGAACAGCGGAGTAGACATAGCCCTCCTCGATCAGGGGCCGCATGAAGCGGAAGAAGAAGGTCAGCAGCAGAGTACGGATATGGGCGCCGTCCACATCGGCATCGGCCATGATGATGACCTTGTGATACCGGAGCCTGTTCAGATCGAACTCATCCCCGATGCCCGCGCCCAGGGCTGTGATGACGGGCTGGAGCTTGTCGTTGCCGTAGACCTTGTCTGCCCGGGCCTTCTCCACGTTCAGCATCTTGCCCCACAGGGGGAGAATGGCCTGGAACCGGGAATCCCGCCCCTGGGTGGCGGAGCCGCCTGCGGAGTCTCCCTCGACGATATAGAGCTCCGTCAGCTCCGGATTGTTCTCATTGCAGTCCCGTAGCTTATCCGGCATGGCGGCGCCGCCGAGAGCCGTCTTGCGGCGGATGGATTCCCGGGCCTTTTTGGCGGCCTCTCTCGCCCGATTGGCAGTGAGAGCCTTATCCAGGATCATCCGGCCCACCTGGGGGTTCTCCTCCAGGAAGATCTCCAGCTTTTCGGAGACGATGTTATTCACCAGGGTCCGGATCTCACTGTTGCCCAACTTCGACTTGGTCTGGCCCTCAAACTGGGCCTCTGTCAGCTTGACGGAAATGACGCAGGTGAGGCCCTCCCGGCAGTCCTCGCCGGAGACCTTCTCGTCATCCTTCAGCAGCTTGATCTTCCGGCCGTAGGCGTTCAGCACATTGGTGAGAGCCCGCTTGAAGCCCTCCTCGTGCATGCCGCCCTCCGGCGTGTGGACGTTGTTGGCGAAGGAGAGGATCGTCTCGTTATAGCCGTCGTTATACTGCATGGCCACTTCCGCCACGGAGTCCTCTCGGGCTCCGGACATGTAAATCACGTCGTTGTGAAGCACATCCTTGCTCTTGTTCAGCCAGGTAACAAACTCCCGGATGCCGCCCTCGAAGCACATGTTGTCCTCCTGCTCCCGTCCGGGGCGGGCGTCCACAGTGCGGATGCACAGGCCAGCGTTCAGGAACGCCTCCTCCCGCATCCGGGTGTGAAGGGTATCGTAATTGTACTCCGTATCCTCGAACATCTCCGGGTCCGGCTTGAAGGTGACAGTGGTGCCGGTGTGGTCTGTATCTCCCACAATGGTCATGGGCTGGGTCACATTGCCCCTGGAGAACTTCATCTCATAGATATGTCCGTCCCGGTGGACCTGGACCGTCAGCCATTCGGAAAGGGCGTTCACCACACTGGCGCCCACGCCGTGGAGACCGCCGGAGACCTTGTAGCCCCCACCGCCGAACTTGCCGCCGGCGTGGAGGACGGTGTACACTACCTCCAGGGCGGGCTTGCCGGTCTGGGCCTGGATGTCCACGGGGATGCCACGGCCATTGTCCACCACGGTGATGGTGTCCCCCTCGTTGATTCGCACCAGGATGTCGGTGCAGTAGCCGGCCAGTGCCTCGTCGATGGCGTTGTCCACGATCTCATAGACCAGATGGTGCAGGCCGGAGGTGGACGTGGAGCCGATATACATGCCGGGCCGCTTCCGGACGGCTTCCAGGCCTTCCAGCACCTGAATTTCCGATGCGTCGTACTCGTTGGCCGTGTCCACCGCAGTGGAGTTCAACAGTTCATTTTCTGCCATGCAGGTTCTCCTTTCAGGATATTCATATCCGTTCCAAGGCAAGAAGAGCCGGGCCGGAGCCGCCTCCGGCCCGTTTCTCCTTGCCCTGAACCATGTAAGTTGGAATCAAATGCGTAATTTCTTTAAAATGGGATATATCAGCAGAGCCAGGAGGGCGGCGAACAGCGCCACCCAGGCAAAATACAGCAGCAGAAGGAACACGCTGTACACCAGAAGCAGAGGGCTAGACCAGCCGTCTCCGGCGCCTGCTGTAATTTTGCAGCAGGACCAGCTGCACCGTGAACACTGCCGCCAGAAAGAGCACCAGAGCTCCTGCCTCCAGGGATGTGAACAAGGATAAAAAGTGGGGAAGGTTTACCAGTGTCGTATATGCCGCCATGGGATCCCCCCCTGGCTCATTCCAGGTTTCCGCTCTCCGCCCGCTTCTGGAGGGTGGTGGAATTCAGCTGGCTGAGGTACACGATCTGCCGGTGATAGGGGTGATCGCACACCACGAAGGACTTGGGGATCTCGCCGGACACGTCCAGCACCACGCCCTCTTTCTCCGCGGCCGCCAGATACTCCCGGGTCCGCTTGCCGTAACTGCATTTGTCCAGATCAAAAATGCCGATGACCCGGCGGTCGGGAAGAATTTCGTTTTGGCCGATATGCAGGTACATCGTTTATGTCTCCTCTGGAACCTGGAGTAAATCGTAAAACCACAGGCGCTGCCGGACTATCTTTTGGAACGTTCCTTCATAATTTTCATAAATGACCACGGACAATTTTTCCTCTGGATCTCCGCTGTAAACGGTGACTGTCTTTTGAAGGTCCCCGGTACTTAGCTTTTCTGTAATGATCCTGATGCCCTCTTCCCGGTCGAAAATATCATAGTACAAAGTGCCGATTTCGCCGAACTGCGCGATGGTGCCGACCTCGGAAAACTGATACTGCCCTTCCTCCAGAAATTCTGACAAAATCTTCTGGACATCCGCGTGTTCCGCCGGAACCAAGCCGTTAATTGTGACTTTATCCCCTTCGCCGATGGCTGCCTGAACAGAAGAACTCGCCTCCAGGGCGGAGAGAATCTTCCGGTCCGTATCCATAATGGCCAGCTCCGGGATCTCGGACAGCGCATTCTCCCCGCTGATGACTTCCTCCACCATGGTGTAATTGGCCGCCCGCATCTCGTGCAAGATCAGTACGCCGAAGCCGACAGCCAGCGCCGCGCCGGAGCACAGCGCCATTCCCCGGCATATCCACTTTTTCCAGCGGAGATCCCCTGTGGTCCGCAACTGGGAAATGCTCCATCCAAAGAGGAGCGCACATCCATAAGCTGCCCAGAACCCCAGCAGGAAGGACAGCGAAAGGGAGAACTGTGCCAGCAGACAGAGAGCCAGTCCCAATGCGCCCGCCAGCACCGGAAGAGACAGCAGCCAGCGGTTTTTCCGGCAGAGCAGCCCCACCAGCAGCTCCCACAGAAATCCAATGAGCGGGACGCCAAAGACAATGAGGGGCAGCGCATGATACCAAATCCAGTCCATTCTGCCTTTCCCTGCTTTCACTCTGTTTTCTGCTGTCAAAAAGAGAAAATCCACTTCCCGCAGACAGCTGATGTACTGCAGGGCTCCTGCGCTCACGCTTGGTCGCGGTGTTCTTCACCCGATGGCGCCCTGTTTCACATGGAACACCTTCCCGCCCAGAAGGACCGGCAGCCGATCATCTTCGCAGCAGGTAATGAACACCTGTCCCCCCGCGATGCGGTTGAGAACGAACTCCTGCCGGCGGGGATCCAGCTCACTGAGAACGTCATCCAGCAACAGCACCGGGTATTCGCCGGTGGCGTTCTGGTAGATTTCCCGCTCCGCCAGCTTCAGCGCCAGAGCCGCGGTGCGGGTCTGACCCTGGGAAGAGTAGAATTTGGCCTCCCGGCCGTCGATGGTGATGACCAGATCGTCCTTGTGGGGGCCGGAGAGGCACATCCGGGAGGCCCGCTCCGCCCCCTGGTGGGATTCCATGTGGGCCCGGAGCTGCTCCGTGAGGACCTCCACCTCCGCCGCCGGGTCCGTGACGGAGGAAACAGTCTGATAGGTGATCTCCAGGCGCTCCCTTCCGCCGGAGCACTCCCGATGGTGGCGGGCGGCATAGCGGTTCAGCGCCTCCGCGAACTGCCGGCGATAGTGGACCAGCACTGCGCCGAAACGGACCATCCGCTCGTTGAAGTCCGGCAGCAGCTCCAGGAGATCCGGCCGCTCCTCACTGTCCCGCAGAATGCGGGTCTTGTGGTCATAGAGCCGGTGGTACTCCGCCAGAGCGGCCGCGTATCTCGGCCGCAACTGGCAGAGTGCTGTGTCCATGAAGCGCCGCCGGGCGGCGGCCCCCTCCCGGATCAGATACAGGTCGTCCGGGCAGAAGAATACAGTGTGGTACACCTGACTCAAAGCGGCGCTGTTTTTGGCAGGCACCTGATTCACCCACATCTTCCGCCGCCGGTCCCGGTACAGCTCCACCCGAGTACGGAACTCCCGGTCTCGGGCGGAGATCCCGGCTTCCAGCACAGCGGCGGGCGCATCGAAGGCAATCATCTCCCGGTCCGTCCTGGCCCGGGGGGATTTCCCGCAGGAGAGGTAGACGATGGCCTCCAGCAGATTGGTCTTGCCCTGGGCGTTCTCCCCAAAGATCACATTACAGTCCGGGTCAAAGGATACCCGCTGGCCGGAGTAGTTGCGGAAATGCTGCAGCTCCAGCTCAAGAATCCGCATAGGCCACCGTGTAATGGGCGCCCTGGAAGGCCACATCGTCTCCGGGGCGGATCTTTTTGCCCCGCATGGTGCAGATCTCGCCGTTGACGGTGACCTCGCCGCCCTGGATCCGCTCCTTTGCCTCGCCGCCGGAGGACACCAGATTGGCGAATTTCAGCAGGTCCTGGAGCTTGATGAACTCCGTGTGAATCGTGATCGTCTCCATCTGCTCACTCCGCGCTCTTCAGCCGCACCGGCAGGACCATATAGAGGAAGTTTTCCTCCCCCTCCGTGGGGACGATGATGGCGGGGGAGACGCCGGTATTCAGCTCGATCTTCACCGTGTCCGCCGGCGCGTACCGGAGAGCCTCCATCAGATAGCGGTTGTTGAACCCGATCTCCAGCCCGCCGCCGTCACCGGACAAGCGGCAGATATCCTTGGCCTCGCCGTTTCCGGTCTTGGCGGAGAGCAGCACCTTGTCGTGGTCAAACAGGCACCGGACCGGACTCTTCTGCTTTTCGGAGATCACCACACTGACGCGGTCAATGCTCTCAATCAGGGCCTTGGTATCTGCGATGACGGAGATGGGATTCTTCCGTGGGATGGCATTCTTATAATCCAGGAACTCTCCCTCCAACCGGCGGCAGATCAACTCCGTGTCTCCTACCTCAAATAGAATATGACTTTTGCCCAGGGTCACGGCAGCCAGATCCTCCACGTCGGAACAGATATTTTTCACCTCGCCCAGGGCGCTGCCCGGCGCCACAAAGGAAAAGGCGCCGCCGTCGATCTTTTCCAGCGGCTCCCGCCGGATGGCCAGACGGAATCCGTCCACCGCCACCATAGTCAGGCCCTGGTCCGTGATCTCGAACAGGGCACCGGTATGGATGGGGCGGCTCTCATTGGTGGAGACAGCGAAGGCCGTCTCTTCGATCATGGCACGCAGCAGCTTCTGTTGGATGGAGACGGAAAAATCATCCTCCACCATGGGCAGCTCCGGGTAATCCGCCGCGGAGAGGCCCAGGATATCAAAGTCCGCATCGCCGCAGGAGAGATGGACCAGCTGTTTGTCATCCGCGGTGAAAACCACCACATCGTCGGGCATCCGGCGAATGATGTCGCCGAAGAGGCGGGCGTTTAAAACAATCTCGCCAGGTTCCGTTACATCGGCGGAGACCTTCGTACGGATGCCGGTCTGCAGGTTGTAGCCGGAAATGGTCAGCCGGCTGTCCGCGTGGAGCAGCAGCCCTTCCAGCGCGGGAATGGAGCTCTTCTGGGCCACGGCGCGGCTGGTGACGGCGATGGCGCTTTGCAGAAGGGCCTTTTCACAGGAGAATTTCATGCATGCACTTCCTCTCTAGTCGGGGTTTGAAGATATGGGTCGGAATCGCTCTTTTGAAAAAGAAAGAAATGTATTTTTTAGAAAAAGCAGCCGTAGGGAAAAAAGCTGTGGAAAAGGCGGGGAAAGGCTTGCGCTGTCGGATTTTGAGGCTCCACAGGGGATGTGGAAGGATCCGGGGATTTTTCCACGGACTTTTTTGAAAGACCATTTTCCACAGGGAAGTTTTTCTTTTCCACGGAAGATGTGGAGAAATCTGGTCACCGCTTGGAGTTGATATTCGTCTTGATCTCCTTCACCATTTCGGCAAACGCAGCGTCCTTCTTCATCTTCTTTTCGATCTGCTGGATGGAGTAGAGGACGGTGGAGTGGTCCCGGTTATCAAAGACCTTGCCGATCTCATCCAGACTGAGATTCGTCATGGAGCGGATCAGGTACATGGCAATCTGCCGGGCGGAGACCGCGTCCCGCACCCGCTGCTGGCCCCGGATCACGGACTCGTCCAGACTGTAATATTTGGAGATATACTCAAGGATGGCCTCCGGCGTGGGGACATACTCGTTGCTGCGGCGCAGCATGTCCTGGATGGCCCGGGTGACGGTTTCTTCGTCGGTGTCGTTGCCCAGCAGATCCTTGTAGGCCAGGATCTTGTTGATGGTGCCCTCCAGCTGGCGGACGTTGGCGGTGACGTTTTCGGCGATGTAGGCGGAGATTTTGTCCGGCAGCTCCATGCCCAGCAGGGCGGCCTTGTTTTTCACGATGGCAAGACGCGTCTCAAAATCCGGCGGCGCTACGTCCACCAGCAGTCCCCACTCAAATCGGGTGCGGAGGCGGTCCTCCAGCTGGGTCATCTCAGAGGGTGGACGGTCAGAGGTCAGGACGATCTGCCGGCCGGACTCGTACAGGGTGTTGAAGGTATGGAAGAACTCCTCCTGCGTCTGCTTTTTGCCGGCGATGAACTGCACGTCGTCCACCAGCAGCAGGTCCGCCTGGCGGTACTTCTCCCGCATCTCCGCAGTCTTACCCTCCCGGATAGCATCCACCAGCTCGTTGGTCAGGTCGTCGCCCTTCACGTAAGCGATCTTGGACCGGGGATCGTTCCGGCGGATGACGTTGGCGATGGCATAGATCAGATGGGTCTTGCCCAGGCCGGAGTCCCCGTAGATCAGCAGGGGGTTGTAGTTCTGAGCAGGATGCTCCGCCACGGAGACGGAGGCGGCATAAGCCAGCTTGTTGGAAGGGCCCACCACGAAGGTCTCGAATGTGAACTCCGCGGAAGTGAACCGCTCGCTCTGGCGGTGCGGGCGGTTATCCTTGAGCTCTGCGTAATCCAGGTCGTCCAGAATCTTCACTTCAAAATCCGTGGAGAAAATGTCGTGAAGGGAGGCCTTGATGTTTTTCATGAACAGGGACTCGATATAGCCTTTTTTAAAGTCGTTGGAACAGTGGAGGATAAACGTATTGCCCTGGATGTCCACAGCCTCCAATTCGTCGAACCAGGTGGCGATGGTGGTCTCCGAGAGCTCGCCCTTCAGCTGGGATAGTACATTGTCCCACACGTCGGCGACGGAATTCAAAAGGAAACACCTCTCTCTAGTAAAAAATAGACATGGCAGTACGCTTTATTATACCAAAGACAGCCGGAAATTACAACACTTATTCTAATAATAAGAACCAAGGAGATCCGCCTGCACAGGCAACAAGATATAGCGGCTTTGGACAGCATGGGACACCAGATTTTGAAATTTTCGAGAATCGCAACTGAAAAAAGAAAAAAATACGGAAATTTCGCAAAACTTTTAAGTTTTAGTTGACATATTTTCAAACAGTCTGTATAATATCGGTTGCGCCGCGATCATGCGGTCTTGATCTGTTTACTGCGCCGCCCTTTAGGCGGTGTCGAGTAAGTGCCGCCCTCAAAAGGGCCGCAATTCTGACAGGAGGTGTCTCAACATGGCAACGAAACGTACCTATCAGCCCAAGAAGCTGCACGGCCAGAAGGTCCACGGTTTCCGCAAGAGAATGGCAACCGCCAACGGCCGCAAGGTCCTGGCCCGTCGCCGCGCCAAGGGCCGCGCCCGTCTGTCCTACTGAGAAACGGACCGTGCGGGAGACACTTGAACAACGTCTTCAGGGACGGCGGGAATTCTGTGATTCCTCCGTCCCTCGTTGAGTTTGTGTCAGATGTGTCAAATGGGAGAAGGCAGGTGGCAGCATGAAGCGGGCAGTGACCCTGAAAGAGAATTATGAGTTCCGCCGGCTGTACCAGAAGGGCGCCTCCGCCGTGGGCGGAGGGATGGTGCTTTACTGCCGGAAAAACCGGCTGGGGCACAACCGCCTGGGCGTGACGGTATCCGTCAAGCTGGGTCATGCGGTGGTCCGCAACCGGGCCCGCCGCCGCCTGCGGGAGGTCTACCGGCTCAATTCCGGACGGCTCCGCCAGGGGTACGATATGATTCTAGTAGCCAGGGGACGGACCCTGACTGCCTCCTGGAAGGAGCTGAACGATACCTTCCTGCGTCTTTGCAGGAAGCTGGAGCTGCTGGAGGACCGGTCATGATGAAAAAGGTCCTGCTGGCCCTGGTGAAATTTTACCGGGTGGCCATCTCCCCGTACCGGCCGCCTTGCTGCCGGTATATTCCCACCTGTTCCCAATATGCGCTGGAGGCGATTGAGAAGTACGGCGCCCTCAAGGGCGGCTGGCTGGCGTTCCGGCGTATCCTGCGCTGCAATCCGTTTCACAAGGGAGGATATGATCCGGTCCCATGAGAGGAGGGGACAAGCCCCTCTGCCGGACCCTGTGCTGCTGTCCGGCCGTCTGTCAGCCGGCACTGCGGAATGCGGACAGGCCGAAAGCGGAAATGCTCCGCTCTGCGGGCGCTGAAAGCCCGGGTCCCATTACAATTTGGAGGAAGCATCTATGTTTTCAACCATCGGATACGCAATTTGTATCCCGTTTGCGGCCCTGCTGCGGCTGTTTTACAACCTGACAGGGTCCTACGGCGTGTCCCTGATCCTGTTCACGCTGGTCATCAAGCTGATCCTGCTGCCCTTCCAGATGAAGTCCAAGAAGAGCATGGTGCGGATGAGCCGCATGTCCGGCAAGATGCAGGAGATCCAGAAGAAATACGCCAACAACCAGCTGAAGATGCAGGAGGAGATGCAGAAGTTCTACCAGGAAGAGGGCTTCAATCCCATGAGCGGCTGCCTGTGGAGCTTTCTGCCCCTGCCCATTCTGATGGCCCTGTACTATATCATCCGGGAGCCCATTGTCTACTTCATGAACTTCGGCGGCAAGGACGCCGGTCTGGCGGTAGTGAATGCGGCCAGAAGTCTGATTGAAGGCGCCGGCATTGAGATCGTGGCCAGCCCCGGCTATGAGCAGATCGCCATTTCCAACATCATTAACAGCCAGTTCCCCGACTTCATTGCAGAGCATCCCGGCTGGGTGAACATCGACTACCACTTCCTGGGGATTGACCTGATCCAGACGCCCTGGAGCGCTGTCAGCAGCCTCTCCACGGGCATCACGCTGGCCGCGGTGGGACTGATTCTGATTCCCATCATTTCCGGTGTGTTCAGCTTCCTGCTGAGCAAGGTCAGCATGAGCCAGTCCGCCCAGACTGCGGCTGCCAACGGCTCCACCAAGATGATGATGTGGATGATGCCTCTGATGTCTATCTACATCGCCTTCATCGTGCCCGCCGCCCTGGGCGTGTATTGGGCTGCCCAGAGCGCGTTCTCCATTATCCAGGAGATGGTCCTGGGCAAGTTCTACACCAAGAAGCTGCAGGAAGAGGAGGACGCCCGGCAGGAGATGATCCAGGCGGACCGCCAGAAGCGGATGGAGGAGGCCAAGCTGCTTCAGGAGCAGCAGCGTCAGCAGGCCGCACAGAAGAAGAGCCTGAAGGAAAAGCGGCAGGCGGCGCAGGAGGCCAAGGCCCTGAAGGCCAAAAAGGCGGCCACCAGCACCACGGAAGCGGGCCGTGTGGGAGACCGGCCCTATGCCCGCGGCCGGTCCTACAAGGAGGACCGCTATGATGATCAGTAAGGAGCTTGTTACGCCATGAGACAGTTTATTGATGTAACGGGCAAGACCGAGGATGAGGCCATCCAGAATGCCCTGCGGCAGCTTGGCCTGGACCGGGACGATGTGTCCGTTGAGATTTTGGAGCGAGCAAAGTCCGGTTTCCTGGGTCTGGGCAGCTGCCCGGCCAAGGTCCGGGTGAGCTACGGCCCGGAGGAGGAAGAGGAGGTTCTCGCCCCCGCGCCTGCCCCCAAGGAGAAGCCGCAGGAAGAGCGGCCTAAGCCCCCCAAAGCGGAAAAGCCGCCCAGACAGGAGCGCAAGCCGGCGGAGACGCCGGCGCCCGCCCCGGAGGAGAAGACCCGGCAGTCCGCTCCCGTGCAGACACTGGGCGAAGAAGTGGATGACGAGAAGGCCCAGGCCATCCGTAAGTTCCTCTCCGGCCTGCTGGAGCAGATGGAGAGTGCTGCGGAGATCCACATCTATCTGCTGGAGAAGGGCCGCTACAAGGTGATCCTGGAGGGCAAGAATCTGGGCGCACTGATCGGCCGCCGGGGCGAGACTCTGGACGCCATCCAGCAGCTGACCAGCTATGCGGTGAACCGCAGCGGCAGCGGCCGGGTGAGGGTGCAGCTGGACGCGGAGAATTACCGGGAAAAGCGGGAGCAGAGTCTTCAGCATCTGGCCCGGAAGGTGGCCGCCAAGGTCACCAAGTACCGCCGCAGCGTGACACTGGAACCTATGAATGCCTATGAGCGGCATGTGATCCATACGGCGCTGCAGGATGTGCCCAATGTGACGACCTACTCCACCGGAACGGAGCCCAACCGCCGGGTGATCGTGGCCTACGATCGGGAGAAAAAGTAAATTGGGAAAGGCCGCCCTATGGGGCGGCCTTTTTCTGCGCTTCGGATAAGGGATCAGACCAGGGTCCGGGTGAGAGAGTGCCCTGCCTGGTGCGGCTTCTGTGGGCAAATGTCAATAGGAAAGTGTAACAAAACGAAAAAATATTTTTAGACGGTCTGCAAATAGCCCTCAAACAGCTGTCCGGCAGAGGCCCAGCCCAGCAGTTGGCGGGGGTATCTGTTCAGCCAGCTTTCCACCGCCTCCACGTCTTTTTGGGTGACCTTATCAAAGTTTGTTCCCTTGGGGAACTTCCGCCGGATCATCTGGTTTTGTTTTTCGTTGCTTCCTCGCTCACTACTGCAGTATGGGTGACAGTAATATGTCCGGGTGCGCTTGCTCTCACAGCGTTTATATACGGACCGTTCGATCCCGATATAGTCCGCAAACTCGCTTCCGTTGTCCATGGTAATAGATTGGAATACCTGCGGGAAGCGGGTGCCCCATTTCCGTTCCATGGTGTCCAGCGCACGGACGACGCTGGCCGCGGATTTATCGCGGATCAGTCGGATCACCTCCATGCGGGTGACGCGCTCGGTCAGCACCAGGAGGCACTTATGCCCGCCCCTGCAGGAAACCACCAGATCCATTTCCCAGTGGCCGAACTCCTGGCGCCCGTTGATCTCCGGCGGGCGCTTTTCTATGCTCTCACCCTTGGGCTGCTGTTTCGCCCGCTGGACGTGCTTGGTTTTCTTCTTCCGCCGGGAACCCTTGAACGGCAGCGCCTTATTGGTCAGGCGGAGAAAAACTCCCTTGTCAATATAGGCATAAAGGGTTTGGCGGCAGATCCGCGTTTCAAAGCTGCCGTACTTTTCCGGGTGGTTCTCAATCTCATGCAGGGCTGCCTCCGGGCTGTAATTATCGTCAGCAATCAGCGCCTCCAGGGTTTCGGCGTACCGGCGATCACTTCCAATTTTCAGGGGGCCGCCCTTGGCCGCCATGTTGGCCCGGTAGCGGGCTTGTGACCGCTCCGGTATGTACTCGGTCACTTCGATATAATCCGCGTTCATGTAGGTGTATGTCCCGCGTTTGATCTCGCGGCAGACGGTGGCGGCGCTGACGTGCAGGGCCGCGCCGATCTCGCGCATGGTGGCGCCCTCTTTTCTCATTCTGGCGATCTTGTTCCGGTCAAACTCCGTCAGGTGCTTATATCCTTTCATGCCCGTGCCCTCACTTTCAAAAAAATATGGACGGCGCGGTGCATACAGCACTCCACGCCGTCCTATTCTTTACCCAGCAGCCAGTCCACGGAAACCTCCAGAACGTCCGCGATCACCACCACCTCAAAGTCAGCCACAAACCTGCCGCCGTTTTCGATCCTGCTTATCACGTCCCGCTCCACAATGACACCAGCCAGTTGCAGACGCCGGCAGAGATCAGACTGTGACAGCCGCGCCCGCAGGCGGGCCTCCCGGATCCGGTCACCGCATATATTTCTTTTCCCGTGGAAATCATACGCTTTCATGGGCAGCCCTCCAGGCGCGTGGTAATGTTCAGCAGTTTTCTTGATATTAACACATAGGTTTCCACGAACCCGTGTTAATAATCAGCACCGAAAAATATTGAACACTCTGGAGGGCAAACGCCGAAACGCCCCCGGCGCTGTGTGCGTCGGGGGCTTATGCTTTTTATTCTCCCAGGATCTCCGCCGCCAGGCTGTCCATAGCCTTTTCCATGAACTCGTTAAGGCTGAACCCAGCAGCTTCCGCCGCTTTCTGGTATCTCTCTTTTTTCCCTTTCTTCACAAACGGGTAAAGACGCTCATAATTCGCGGCGTTATACTTGTTCTTTGCCTTGGTCGCCGCCGTCCCTGTTTTCTTTTCCATGGGATCGCCTCCTTTTTCTGTATTGTATCAGATTATTTCAACTTACGCAAGTATATAATATATACAAACTCACGCAAGTATATTTGTGCAGTATTCCGTCTTGCTTTTTGTCTTACGCAAGTATATAATAATAATCAGAAAGGGGGTGGTTGATATGGCAAAGAAAAAACGCCGTCGGCGTAGACCGACGGCGCAGGCCAGAAAACAGTTAGCAGCTGACATTCTGGCAGGCACAATCTCCGGCCTTATCGTTCTGGCGGTTCAAAAACTGCTGAACTGGTAAAGGCCAGGGGTGCGGAGGCCCGAACCTCCGCACCCCAAATATAAAAGAAATCCATCAAAATGTCAATAGGGAGGGTTTACCATGAAATACTTGATCCTGCTGGCCGTGTTTGTGGCGGTTTTTGTCCCGCTCCGACGGCTGTTCCGTAAACTATTCAACGGGAGGAAATGAGAATGGAAAAGCAAGCGAAAGTTTCCCCGGCGGTTACGCTGGAGGCTGTCACGGTCCCGCTGGCTGACGGGCGGCGCGGTGTGGTGTTAGTCCTCACCGATGAATACAGCAGAAAAACAGTCATGCGGGCCATGCCTGCCAGCAGGTGACCCGCAGAAGAACCCCGACGCCAGGGCGGCGCCGGGGTTCCATTTTTATTCTGCTGCGGTGGCCTCCGCCGCGTCCGCCGGTTCCTCCAATGCGGGCGGCGTGGTTCCGCCGGTCTGCTCCGGCGTCCCGCTCGTTTTGCTCAAAACCAGCTTGGACAGCTTGGAAAAAACGTCTTTCGCATACAGCACATAGGCCGTCACCATGGCCAGGTTGGCGGCTGTTGCCACGTTGACCGTTTCGCCGTCAATGTCGATTGCCACAATATCGGGGTTCAGGCGTCCCGCTACATAGAAAGCGACGAAACAGGCGGCAATAATGATCCCCTTAATGACGCCGTTCCGGCATTTGATACGGTCGAAAGTCCCGTCAAAAAGGGCGTTCAGGCTGCCCAGCACGACGTTGACAGCCACCAGAAGAACCAGGCCAATGGCCAGGCGGATAATAGTCTGTTCCATTTTTACCTCTCATTCCTGCCCGGTGCTGTCCTGGCCATTTTCGTGGCACCGCGGAAATGGGCAGCTTTCGCATTGGCTCCGATCACAGGGGATCGAACCGTCCCAGCGTACCAGGGCCACCAGCCAGGTGACCACAGCGGCCAGGGAAAGCACCCAGGCCAGCGCCTTGATAATAACCATTCCAGCACCTCCGGCAAAATTATTTGTTGATGGTGATAACCTGGCCCACATGGATCAGGTTCGGATTTTTGATCCCGTTGTCTGTTGCCAGCTTGGCCACAGTGGTGCCGTACTTCGCGGCGATACGGGAAAGGGTGTCCCCGGCCACAACGGTGTACTTGGCGGCTCCGCCGGGCAGGCGGAGGACCTGGCCCACACGGATCAGGTTCGGGTTTTTAATGCCGTTGATCTCCACCAGTTTGGCCACGGTGGTGCCGTACTTTGCGGCGATACGGGAAAGGGTGTCGCCGCTCTTTACGGTGTATGTACCCGCCGCCTGGGTCGTCGGTTTCGTTGGCTTGTCCGCCGTCCCGCCGGACGTACCGCCCAGTTTCCGGGCGATCATGTCAAAGTCCGGGGTAATGAAACCGCGGATATACCGCCCGTTCACTTTCATGGTGCGCTTGCCCACCTTGCCGCCGTTCATGTTTCCCTCTGTGACCACAAAGGTGCCGCCGCCCACCTTGGTGACAATGCCAATGTGATCCGGGGCGCCGGTGTTGTCGGTGGTGGCGTAGTTGGTCCCGTCCTGCCAGTCGTACACGCAGGCGTCGCCCACCTTTGGGGTGTATGCGTCGTTCTCCGTCCAGATCCCTTTTTTCTTGGCGATCTCGACGTACTTTCCCACGCCGCACTCCGTCCCGGTGTACTCCGCGATCCCTGCCTTGATGTACGCCGCGGAGGCCGTGGTGGCACAATGGGCGTCACCCACCTGTACGCGGTAACCTCTTGCCAGCGGCTTGTGGTTGTTGTAGATGTTCAGGATCTCCAGGTGCTTGGCGCTGCCTCTGGTTGCTCCATTCCATGCGTTGATAATGTCCGCAACCTTTCGGCGCAGTTCGTTTCCGGTCATGTTTGTTTATACCTCCTCACAGGCCCGCGTCCGGTGGTTCGCCGGTGCCCGCGGGCGGTTCCTCCGGGGGCGGCTGGGTGCCGCTCCCGCTCGTTCCGACGGCCTCCGCCGCCTTGTCCTTGTTGGTCTTGATCCAGCCCATGACGCCGTTTTCCAGGCCGCACACGCCGAACACGCAGCCGGTCAGGGTTGCAGGCTCTGATCCGGTGTGCCAGAAGACCACCAGATCGGCCACCGTGTACGCCACCAGGAAAACCGCTTCCAGAACCAGGATCCTGTCCATGGTGCCCATTTTCTTTTTAGGCGGCTTCCGTTCCTGCCGCAGCGTCCGCAGACGCTTCCGCAGGTGCTTATACGCCAGCCGGGCCACGAAATAACCCAGGAGGGCACCGGCAGCCCACGCCGCCGCGGCCACAATAAAGATTTTCACGGCTTCCTCCCATTACAAAAAATCGTCCGTTTCCACGCACTTGCGGTAAACGTCCAGGATCCGCTCCGTGGTCACTTTGGTTTTGTTGTTCTTGAAATCCTTGTGATCCTTGCAATAGATTTCGTAGGCGTCAATATCGGCCAGGATCTGCTCAAAATGTTCCTGACTGTGCCGGGTGCCGTGTTTTACTTCGTCCCCGAACCGCAGGATCCGGTAACGGCAGTTTACGGCCTCCTGCTCTCCGTCCGCTTTCCTCATGGCCTGCACCTCGGTTTCCAGCCTGTCCACCTTGGCGATCACTTCGCTGTTGATCTTCAGCCCCAGCCAGGCCAGAAACTTGGAAACCGGGTTGATCTTCACCGGTGTAATTTCGATAAACACGGACACCAGCGCCACCACGGTGACGCCGCCAGTCAGCGCCTGGCCCATGCTTACGGTGGACAGCGTTTCAATTAGTTTTTGCACGGATCCACCTCCCCCATGGCGGTATCGTAGTCCCGCCGAACCGTCGCCATTTCCTCCTCATACCGGAGGGCGTCGCGCTGTCCCAGCTGCACCGCCATGGCCTTGGTGATTTCATTCTGGCGGTCAATGATCTGGCAGAGGTCCGCCACCAGTTTCATATAATCCATGGCAGCGTCACCTCCTCGCACCGATCAGCCCGGCGACGTGTTCCAGGTCTGCCATGTCCGCCTCAAAAAAGGCGTGTCCCCACAGCCAATAATCCGCATGATCCGGGTGGCGTAATTTCTGCGCCTCCGGGTCGCTCCACAGGAGATCCCAGCGCATTTGATGGCCGGCGTCTTTCCGCTCCAGCTTGGCCGTGATGGCGCCGATCAGGGCGCCGCGGGCTTTCCCGTTTCCGTCGTCATTTCGTGCAAAATAGCGGTGTGCGCTCTCGCTGGTGACCGCGCACAATGGGCGGCCATTATGTACCAGAAACCCGTCCACAGCGTCCACAGGCGTACCATACCGGAGGTTTACGGGGCCGTTGATACTCACAAACCGCGCTCTTTTTCTTACGATGTAGGCAGCGCCCACGGCTTACACCTCCGTCCACCCGTACACGCCAGGCTCCCACACGTTGCTGTCCACAGTGCTGGTCCAATGCTTGCCATTGTGCGAGACCTTGGCGTCCTTGCTGTATGCGTCATGTGCGCCAACCGGCTGGGACCATTCCGGCCATTCCTCCGCCGGATCGGAAACCGGCGTCCAAAGGCTTGCGGTTTTGTCCGGCGTCCAGTCCGCTTGTGACGTATGGGCCTGAACGCATTTATACAGCTTCCCGTCCGTATATCTGCGGATCTGGCCCACGGTATAGGCCACCGGCACCGCCCACGGCGCGAAAAGGTCCGCGTGTTCCGCCGCCGTTGTGGCGTCCACGCTTCCGGCCTCCGCCATTGTGACGAACACGATCCCCGTAGCGTCTGCCGCCTTGGCGATCTCCACTCCCGCGTCCGTTTCTTCCAGCATGACCGTGATTTCTGCCCCCGCCATGTCAGGGCGTCCCAGGAGGTGGTAAACGGTGCCGTTGTGCGCGATCCCCGTGGCCTCCGCCTCCGGGCACAGCACGAAACAGCCGTTTTCCGCCTGCTTGATGTAGTTGGGGGCCTCGGTCATGGCCACGGTCGCCCCGTCTTTTGTGATCTTGAACATGGTTTACACCTCCGTTTTGAAAATCGCATAAAATAGCCGCCGCAGTTTCAGCACCCTGCCGTGATCGTTGAAGTTCTCATAATAGGAAATCGGTGTTTGCAGCCATTGGGCCACCTGCTCCACCGTCATTTCACCGCTGGCCACACGCGCCTGGAAAAGCCGCAGTTTCCGCCGTGCCCGCTTCATGCCGTCCCGGCAGCCGTGGATCTTCACGGCGCCGGTGTCCGTCACCTGAAACTTTGCTTTGCAGAACCGGAACGGTCTGGAGAACGGAACCACTTTTGACTTTCCGGCGTTGACCTGCAGGCCCATGGCCTCCGCGTGGCCGATCACGTCCGCCGCGGTCACCTCCGCCGCCTGCTTCGACGGCAGAATGGTGTAATAGTCGTCCATGTAATGGGCAGCGCCATGGATCGAAAGCTGGGCTTTGATCCGGTTGTCCAGGGAGGACGGCAGCGCCACCATTTCCTGCTGGCTTGGCTCCACGCCCAGCGGCATACCCACGCCGCCCGGCACAGCTGCCACCACCAGATCGGCCAACTGCCGCAGGTCCGGGTTTAGGATCATGCCCCGGTGCCGCTCATACAGCAGCGCGTGGGGCGCGTCCGGGAAAAAGTGGTGAAAATCCATCAGGAACAGGGCACCCTCCAGGCCATGCTTGCGGTAATGGTCCCGCAGGTGCTTGGCCAGGCGTCTGTAATGGAAATGCAGGCCGCCGCCTTTCTGGCTGGCTTTGTTGTCGTAGATCATACTGGGCACATACAGCGGCACCAGCACCTTTTTGGTCAGAACCTTATAAACCTGCCGATCCTCAATGTGCGGCGCGTCTATTGGTCGAACCTTGCCCCGTTCTTTCAGGGTGAAATGGGCGGTTTTGCCTGGCTTCCATGTTCCATTCAGGATCTTGCGCCGACGCTTGGCGGTGCCGGAAAACAGGTGCATTTCAAACCGCTGTGTGCTGGCTTTCCACCTCACGCCGTTGCAGCATTTCCGGCCATAGAAAAACATGGCGCGGTAACTGAAAACTTCCTCAATCGGCCCCAGTGCGTCGCTGTGGGCCTTTCGCTTTGCCTGCCGCCTTGTCTGGCGGCGTCTGTAACGCGCCTCGCGGCGCTGTTCGCTTGTCATAGAAAAGTATTCGCCCTCCGTACAGCTGTGGTGTTGGTGTGCGTCTAAACTGCTTCGATCCAGCGCATGAAACGGGGTTAGCACAATACCCCCGCCATGCAAGCAGCGTCCGCGCGGGATCATCAGCGGGCAGTTTCAGGCTTTCGCCAGGGAAGTATCTTTCCTTTTACATGGGTCCGGTTCACGTTCGTTACTGCATTTGACCCAGCTATGCAAAATCAGGGGGCCAGCGCCCAGGAATTGTTGGCGTTGTTATTGTTGGCGCTGCCGTCGGTGTTGACAAGGCAGAAATTGTTGTTGTTGCTCGAATTGACGGAACGGCACCACGCATTGGCCGCCGTCAGAGGGGAAAGCCGCCCTGCCTCCCGGCGCGTTTTCAAAGATACACCCATAAAAATGACTTATTTCCGCTTCCTGTCGCTCTCCAGGATATTCCGCAGCAGGGTGTCCTCCCGGTCTATCAGTTCGCCCAGGCTCTGCGCCATGCGGTCCAGCTTGTCCATGGCCTCCTTGGGTGGGACCGTTTTTCCGCTGGGCGCCGTAAAGCACCCTTGCGGGTTCTGGTACATAACCAGATAGGCATGGGTCAGGCGCACGTCCAGCGCAGAGAGGGAGGCCAGCGCCTCCAGCAAATGCGCCTTGCGCTGGGCTTTGCGCTGTTCGTCCGACGGGTATATTTTGTTGGCCTTTTCGGTGTGGTCCATGACCTCACCGGCCAGCTGCGCGGTGCCCTCTGCAATCAGCCGGGAATAACGGGCGGAAAGCCGCGTCAAAAAGCCCACCGTTTCCACATAAATCTGGTTTGCGGTGTTCACATACTCCGCTTTGCTCACGGTCCGCTTTTCTTTCAGAACTGACATTCTTTCACCTCACGGGTTTTCTTTCTCTGTCCGGGTTTCCCGCCCACTTCCGTGGGCGGGATTTTGCCGGATATGCTGCGGCGATTAGACAAAAAAGCAGGGGGCCAGCGCCCAGGAAAAGTAGGCGTAGCCAGTGCCGGCGCCGCCGTCGGTGCCGACACGGCAGAAACGGTAGTCGTAGCCCGAAGTGACGGAACGGCACCACGCATAGGCCGCCGTGCCAGTGGCGTTGTGCTTATAATGCACCCTGCTGTTTCCAGCCTTGTAATAGTCATACTGGGCCTGGTAATTCTTCTCCGCGCTGTTGGCGTAGGTTCTGGCCCCGTGGTATTCAAACTCCGAAAGCAGCGGCAGCAGATCCGTGGTGCTGGTGACATAGCTGGCGGTGTCACTTCCGCCGCCGGTGTTGTCGCTGTACTTGGTGGCCGGCTTCATAACCGCCCGGAGATCCGCCGGCAGGGCTGCCAGCAGGGTGTTGGCCGCGGGGCTGGTGGCGCTGGTGCTGTTGCTGCCCAGCACGGTCTTTCTCATGTGGCTGTTATTCCACCCGCCGCTGTTCGTGTATGACGTGTTCATGGTAAAGGCGCCGGTGGTGCTGGTACTGTTTCCGTAATTGCCGTCTACCAGGCCCACCAGGGTGCCGTTGATCTTGCCGATCTGGAAATGGATCCGGTTGCTGCCCTCACGGCTGGCGTTGTGGTTGAAACCCAGGATAAACACGGAAATGGCCAGATTGGAGAACGTCGTGGCGCCCACCTTGCCGTTGATCGTGATCCCCTTGGTGTCGCCCACGCTCCAGTAATTGGACCCCTTTCCGGCGTCGGACACGGCGCGGATCGTTGCCCAGCTGTTGGAGGCCAGCGTGTTGGAAATGCTGGTGACCGTCACCGGGGTGGTGGTCGTCTTGGTCACGCCGCCCTCGGAATAGCTGACAGTGACCGCCGTGGTGTTGGCTGCCATGGTGGTGGGGCTGCAGGTGTAGCCGGTGACGGTCTTTTTGCTGCCGTCCGCCATGGTAGCGGTGACCACCATTCCCGCGCTGTTGAACGTTTCGCCGGTGAAATAGGAGGTTTTCGTGGGTGCATGGGTCACCGCGATACTGGAAAGGTAGTTGCTCACGGTAATGGCCTGGGTGCAGGTCTTACTCACGCCGCCCTCTGCGTAGGTAATCGTGATCCTGGTATTAGACAGTCCCAGGGCGCCGGTGGGCGAATAGGTCCAGCCGGTCACCACGCGGGTGGCGTTGTCCGAATATTTGGCGGTAATCACCATTCCGGCGCTGCTGAACTTCTCCCCGTACTTGTAGGCGGTTTTCGTTGGTGCCGTCGTCACGGAAATGCTGGACAGGGTGCGGATCGTGATCGCCTGGGTGCAGGTCTTTGTGACGCCGTTTTCCGTGTAGGAGATCGTCACCGCCGTGTCCGTCTTGGAAAGGGCGCCGCTGGGGGTGTACGTCCAGCCCGTCACGGTCTTTTTGGTGCCGTTGGACATGGTGGCCTCAATCACCATTCCGGTGGCGTCGAAACTCTCACCGATGTAATACGCGGTTTTGTTGGGTGCGGTTTTCACGGAAATGCTGGACATTTCCAGGACCGTGACCGCCTGGGTGGTCGTGACCGTCACGCCCGCCCGCTGGTATTTGATCGTCACCGCCGTGGTGCTGGCTGCCATAACGGTGGGGCTGAACGTGCAGCCGTCGGTTACGTCCTCCGTGGTGCCGTCGGCATAGGTGGCGGTGACCACCAGGCCGGTGTGGTCGAATGTTTCCCCCACGTTGTAGGTGGTTTTCGTGGGTGCGTGGGTGACTGCCACGCTGGAGGTAATCACCAGATCCACGTTGTACTGCATGGCGCCGGTGACCTCCACCACGGCGCTGGCCGTGTGTCTGTTCAGGGTGGCGGTTACCTCCCAGGTGCCGGTGTTCTCCGGCAGGGAGAACTTGGTGGAACCCACGCCGTTCAGGGTGGTTTCTCCATCCGTGCAAACCACCGCCGCACCGGCACAGGTCGTCACGTTGATACTGGCAGACTGGACGCCCAGGGCCTCCTTTAGCTTTTTCAGCGTGACCTTACGGTTTTGCCCGTCGGCACCGGAGAAAAACGGAACCGTGTCCGTCAGGGCCATGGCGTTGCTTTCCGTCAGCACTTGGGTGGGCTGCTGGTAGTCCACGCCCGGCGTGGCCTTGGTCACGGTGGGGTTTCCCTTTGCGTCCTGGTTGCCTTTCAAAATGCCCTTGGCGGTGATCGTGTCCTGTTTCTTTTCCAGTTCCTTGTTGATCTTCTCAAACAGGGCATTATGGGCGTTCGCGTCCTTGTCGTGCGCCTCCAGGTCCGCCTCCGACACCAGCACCTGCGAACTGGACAGGGTGCAGGACACTGTGGAGGCGTCGCCCACGATAATGGGCACGGTAATGTTTTTTTCCACCGTTTCCACCGACGCCACGGGGATAAAGTCCGCCGTGTCATAGGCGTTTTGGTAGCAGTAAAGAATGTCGTGGCTGCGGTCATTGGGGTAATCGGGATCCGCCGCAAACACGCCGATCTCGCGCCAGTAAAAACCCTCCTCCAGTTCTGCGTTGGAGAAATGGCCGGACACGTCGGCGTACTGCTCCGCGTTGTTCTTCAGCGCGGCGTCAATGGTCACCACGGCGCTGACAAGGGCCGTCATAGCGGAGATCGGACCGCTGATTGTGCCGTTGCCCAGCTGAATGGTTGTGAATTTGATCCCCTCACCGGCCATATTCCTGTAATACAGGTTTTTGCCGGCGTCTGTCAGTTTCGGGGCCTGAAACATGGCTGATAACCTCCTGTTACATAGTCGCCCTTTGCAGGGTGATAAAATCGCCCGTGTGGATCCAATGGCCCACGAATACCTCCGCCGGAGGTGTGGACAGATCCAACACGATTTCGTCCAGCCAGGCAGAAAGGCGCTTTACGGTGCCCAGCACCCGCTTGAACTCCTCCACGTCGTCCGACGTAATGGCCGGGTTCGTGGTGTATGCCTTAAAGTGATAGGGTTTCCCGCCGTATTCCCACCACTCGCTGATATGACCGGCCTGGAAAATGGTTTCAATAATCCGGTTCACCGCTGCCGGGGTGCCCATCTGCGCGTAAAACAGCAGGCTTTCCGCGATCAGGGTTCGCTTGACCTTAATGGAAAAGTTTTCGTCATAGGACGGGGTACGCAGTTCCACGGCCAGCAGATCCAGCACCTTTTCCGGCACAGCATAGATCGCCGCATAGGTGCGGGCGCCGTCGGCATAGGCCAGCAGCTTTTCCACCTGCCTGCCCACGGCGTAGGCAAGCGCCTGGATCTCCGTCTGCTCTGCCAGGTTCTCCGGCATAATGTCCGTGAAGCGGCTGCCGGAAAGTTTAATCATCTTCCAGCCCTCCATACGTCACGGTGGCCGATCCGGTCAATGCTGCCACCTTGGTGGCGGCCACCGCCGCGAACGTCGGCGCGGTCACGGTGACGCGCTTGGCGCCTGCCTCCATGACCATGGCGGCCAGCTGCGACGGGTTCACGTCGCGGCCTATGGTGCGTTGCCAGGTTTTATATTCCTCCACGGCCTGGGCCACCGCCGCCTGGATTGCCACCGCTCTGGCGCTGTCGCTGCGGTTGATGTAATACGTCAGGTTAATGCTGTATGTGACCTCCTCCGGGGCTTTCACGGTCAGCTTGTCCGTCATGGGGCGGATCGTCTTGCCGGAGAGGTACGCCTGCAGGCCGGAGATCATGGCCGCGCCCGGCTTGGAACCGTCGGCCATGATGAAAACAATATCCACCTGGCCCGCTTCGTGGTCGCTGGTTGCCACCACGTCACCAATGGCGGCGTTGTACTTCTTGGCGTGGTACAGGTATCCGTCCTCCGGGCCTGCCGTAGAATAGGCGCCAGGGGCCAGGTAAACCCGCTCCGCCAGGCTTTCGTCGTTCTCCACGTCTGCGCCGCCCTCCGTGGTGTTCTGGTTCACGGCGCTGGTAATGTAGGGAACGGGATCCACGATGGTGGACACCTCGCCAGGCGCCAGTCCGTTGCCCGCGTTGCCTGTTGCGGTACACTCCGCCAGCACGTCCACCGTCAGGCTGCCCGCTGGGATCTCTGCGTACTCCATCGTGCTGAAATAAATGGAACCGCTGGAGGAAACCCTGGTGCCCGCCGGGATCGGTGTGGCCAGCGTCCTGGTGGCCGACGCGGTAAAGCGGATCGTGGTCGTGGCCGCCTTGGCCGGTTCTCTGGTAACGCCTTTCAGCAGCGCCAGATTGTCCAGGAACTCCGAATAGGAGTATTTCAAAAGGCTTTGCTTGCCCGCTCGGTCAACGTACTGCATGGCTTGGTAAATCTGCGCCGCCGCCGAATACAGGATCATGCGGTGGACAGAGGCGCGGCCCAGGGACACCTTGCTGCCCGTCGCTTGGAGCATGAACGCCTCAAAGTCTGCCACCATATCCCCGCGCACGTCGTCAATGGTCTTGTTGTCGATGAAAGACACGTCCGGGGTGTTCTGAATTGCGGAAATATCAGGCACTTGTTATCACCACCTTGGGAAAAAGTTTTCCGGTGTTGCCGCCGGTCCAGGTCACTTCCTGCACCCGCACCTCCGGTATGAATTTGGACACCTTTTCGGTGACCTCCGCCGTGTAAAGGCTCTTTGCGGCCTCTGGCGGCATATCCACAAAATCCATGTTCAGGCCGAAAGCCCGATCCAGCGGCATGGTGCCCTCCCGTGTGGACAGCAGGAGGGCCAGCTGCCGATCCAGTTCTGCCAGCCAGTCCGCCGCGAACGTATATTCCAGTTGGAAATTGAAAAGGTCGTTTTCGTTCATGCGTATTCCTCCAGTGAAATGGTCAGGGTAGCCTTGGCCAATTCTCCGCGGCTGTAAACCTTGTCCCAGGCTTCACTCGATCCTGTAACGCGGAACGGACGGCGGCCCACCAGTCTGCCGCCGATCACCAGGTACTCCGCCGAACCTCTTTCCACCATGCGCTCCACCATGTCCAGGATCCGCCGCGGCTTCACGCCCAGGGCAGCGGACAGGTGAATGGTCAGGCTTATGGTCTGGAGGCCAGGCCCTAAAAACTCCGCTTTCGGCTTCACGCCTAAAACTTCGTGTTCGGTCCAGCGCCCGGAAACCTCGCGGCTCATGCTCTCAAAGGTCAAAACCCTGTTGTCGCTCACCTCAAAAATGATTTTGCGCCCCAGCGTTCCGATCATGTGTAAATCGCCTCCTTACGATGGCCCGGAGGTTCCGCCGCCCATGCTGTCCGTGTGGGTGTGGTTGTCCAGGGAAACCCCGCCGGCGGTCACGTCGCCGCTGACGGTCACGGTTCCGTCAATCACCAGCTTGGCGGCCTTGATGGTCATGGTGCCGTCCTTATAGCGGATCATGGCCTCACCCGGCGAACGGGCCAGGTCTTTGCGGTAAAGCCCTTTGGAACCCTCCGGGGGCTTGTTCTTTTCGCTCCACGGTCGTCCCAGGACCACGCCCGCCTCCGTGCCGTTGGAGAGGTGAAGCACCATAACCATGTCGTCCACCTCCGGCATGAAATACTCCGATGAAATCAGGGGAATGGGGGCGGTCACGGCGTCGTCCTTTTCGTGGTACACCACGCGGACCGTGCCCGCGGCGTAATCAACGGCTGAAATCTTTCCCAGCCGGATATTGTTTTCCATGCGTTCCTCCTCGCGTCATTCCTCCACCAGCGACATTTCCAGGTCCATGGTGTAGCCGCCGGATCCGCTGACGCTGTGGGTAATGGTGTCAATGTAATACTTGCCGGACAGCTTCCCCAGGCCCACCACCTGGACGCATTGGGAGGCCACCAGAGAGGCGTTTCCCACAATGGTGGCGGAAAGTTTGGTCTTTCCGTGGTTGGCCTTGGCCACCGCCGCCTTGATCTTCCGCTCCGCGTCGGCCTTGCTGTCGGCCTTGCCGCTCTGCTTTAGGATCCGGCTGCCCTTGCCCACGGTCACCTTGATTTCCTTTTCCGTGGCCGGGCTGGTGTATGTGAACTCTCCGCCGGTGTAGGTTCCGGCCTGATCCTGCTGCCATGACCAGGATTTCATACTGGACGGGGACAGCACCGCCGCCGCGCCCTTTTTCTTGTATGCCTCCCGGTCATACACCACGATCTTTTGGGCGTAGACTTTCATGGCCAGCCCGTAGGTGTTGCACAGGTTCATGTAAAATTCACAGTCGGTTTGTTCCGATTGCTCCACGCTCTTGATCGTGAACGGGTCGCCCTCCACGTCCCAGGCCAGCGCGATCCCGGCGCGGCCTGCGATCTCGGTTCCGATCTCCTTTATGGTCACGTTTTCCCAGGTCTTTGTCCGCTGGGTGGTGGTGAAACTGCTGTCCAGCGGCGTGGAGATCGCGGAAATGCTCCCGGAAACCGGCCAGCCGGAAAAGCTGAAACTGTCCACGATAAAGAAACCGCACGGCAGGATCCGGTTGTCCCCGGAATACTGGCAGTTCAGCGCCCGGATCGTCGCGGCCAGGGTGTCACCGGCGACGGGGATCCATGCCCCCGTCCACCGGCGATCCCGGTCTTGCAGCGTAATGTCCAGGCTGTCCGCCTCTCCGCTGGCCGGATCCGTGTATGAAATATCCGTCACGAAACCGGAAATTTCCGCCGTGGCTGCGGTTCCGTTGTAAATCAGGTCTACATACGCCCGCCGTGTATTCATACCTTGCTCCTCCAGATCGGCAGGTCATTGGCCGCGGTCTGCTCCGGCGGGGCCGGGGTCTGGAGGACCACCCCGGCGTCAAACACGAACGTGTCCAGCAGCGGGAAATTGTTTTCCATCAGCCAGCCGGTGTATTCTTCGTCGCCGTACACCTCATAGGCGATTTTGTCCCATACGTCCCCCTGCTTGGTGGTGTAGGTGCTTTCCATGGTGTGGTCCTCCTCTTATGCCGGGCTGAATTGCTTGCGCTTCTCCTCGGCTTTCATCTGCCTATACAGTTTCTTGAACTCCGCGAAACTGATCCGCCCGGCCTCCTCGGCCTCCTCGCGGCTCGGCGTCCCGCCGTAGAAATTGAATACCGGGGAGAAAACGACGGTTTCACCGCCGCCGCCCGTTCCGCCGCCCGGTGTCGGCTTCGGCTTCGTCCATTCGTCCAGGAGGGCCGCCAGCTTGGACAGCGGCAGCACCGCCTCCGGTTCTCCGCCCTCACCGATCTGCGCCAGCGTGGGCGCCGTGGCAATACCACCGGCAGCCAGGGCGGGGATCGTCGGAATGTTAAAGCCCAGGGTTTTCCCGCCGACGCCCGGAACCCAGTCCGGGATCGTCACGGAAATGCTGTTGATCTTCTCCAGCACCCAGTTGATTGCGGAAATAACCCCGTTTATGGGGGCTTTCGCCAGGTTCACGATCATGCCAAACACGTTTCCGAAAATGGCCACGATATTGTCCCAGGCGGCGCTCCAGTTGCCTGCAAATACGTTCTGCACAAAGTCAATGATATTGGCAAAAATGGCCTTGACGTTTTCCCAGGCCGCCGAAACACTTTTCCACCACCCGCTCAAATAAGCGGACAGCAGGGGGAAATTAGACTGGAACGCAGAAACCAGGTTCGCCACGGCCTCGGAAACGCCGGTCTTGATGTTTCCCCATACCTCGGAGATCTTCGCGCCCAGTTCCACGGCCTTGGCCTTGATCTTGTCCCAGTTCTTATAAATCAGGATCCCCGCCGCCACAGCCAGGCCGATGGCGGCCACAACTGCCAGCACGGGAAGATTTAGCGCCGTCATGGCGCCCGCCAGGGTAAAGGTGCCCGTGGCGCTTGCCGCGGTGACCACTTTATACACGGCCATAACTGCGTTGTAGGCGGTGATCGCCACTTTATACGCCTTGTAGGCCGCCACAGCGGTGGCAATACCCGCCGCCAGCGCCAGGATCAGGGTGCGGTGTTCCGAAATCCATTTCACCGCGGTTTCCGCCGCCGGAATGATGGTTCCGGTCATGTAGCTGCCGATCTTCTCCAGCGCCTCCGAAACCACCGGCAGGGCTGCCTCCGCGAACTCCCGCACATACGGCAGAATGTTGGTGCCCAGCTGCGTCAAGAAATTGGCGCCCAGGTTTTTAATCATCTTAATGTCGTATTTCAGGGTGTTGGTCTGCCGCTCAAAGGCGGTATTTGCCGCGCCGGTGGCTTCGTACATTTCCGCCGTCTTGCTGGTCAGGTTTTCGGCCTGGTTGCCTGCCATAGCCAGCACCGCGGTTTGTGCCTCCACAGAGGAGAACAGGCCAGCAAACGCCAGTTCGTTGCCTCCCACAGCGTCCTTTAGGGCGTCCAGAGATCCCTGCAGTCCCTTGCTTTCAAGCAGCGCCTGGCCGCTTTCATAGCCCATGTTTTTAAGGGCGGCCTGCATATTCTTGGACGGGGAGAGGAACGCCTGCATTGTGGCTTTCATCTGCGTAACCACTTCCGCCGTGGAACCTGTAACGCCGGTCAGCGTGGCCATGGCGCCCCATAGCTGTTCTTGCTCCAGCCCCAGGGTACTGGCCAGGGGAATGACCTTGCCCATGCCTGCGGCCAGTTCCGGGAAAGAGGTCTGGCCCAGTCTTACGGTGGCAAATGCCAGATCCGCCGCCTGCTGCACCGCCTCCGCGGAGGTATCGCCGTAACCCTTGGTTACGGCAGAAAGTAGGTTGATACTGTCCGTCGTGGTCGCGTTTCCCGCCGCCGCGGATTTTGCCGCGGTTTCCAGAATGGCCGCGGCGTCTGCGCTGTCACCGAAAGCAGAAACCACCTGATACATTCCGTCCGTCAGGTCAGCCGTGGCCACGCCCGTGCGGTTGGAGATTTCCAGAACCTGATCCCCGATTTCCGCCGTTCGTGCGGCCACCTCTGCCTCCGTGCCGGTCAGCAGCGTGGAAACGTTGGCCAGCTGGGCCTCATACTCCGCCGCGGATTTCACCGCAGCGGTTCCCAGGGTCGCCACAGCGGTGGCGGCTGCTACCATGGCACCGGCAGCGATCTTTCCCGCGGTCTTTGCCGTTTTCCCCAGCGCAGCCAGGTTCTTGTCTGCGGTGCTGCAGGCGGTTTTCAGGGAACCGTCCACCTTGCCGCCGATTTTCAGCATTAACTCATACGTTTTATTTTTGCCGGCCATGTTTTGCCACCTCCTCCGCGTACTGCGTCACCGTGTCCGCCAGTTCGTTCAAGTCCGAAACGGACAGGGCCAGAAGATAATCCAGCCCTGTCCGCAGTTGTATGGACAACCCGACGCAGGCCCTGTTTATGACGGCGGGCGTTAGTTGTCCCCAGCCCCGCCGTAAAGAAAACCCACGACAATGCCTTTCAGCTTGATTGCCTCCTTTGCGGGGAGGCGCTCGAAAAACTCCAGCGGCAGGTGGGCGACGCGGGCCGCCATGAACTGGGCGTATTCCAGCGTCATTTCCACGGTTGCGGGGTTCGCCGCCGGGTTCTTCTTCGTCACGAAACGGCCCACGGCCTGCAGGTCTGCCGCCGTGGTGTCCTCCAGGCCGGACAGGTCCACCTCTGTGTACGTCTGCCCCTCAAAGGTGAAAGGCTTGTCCAGCTTCATAACCAGGGCGTTTTCCTCCGCCGCGGTGTTTTCGTCGTTCTCCGCCAGCAGGGCGGTGTCCATTCTCTTTTCGTCGCTCATGTCAGCACATCTCCTTGATCTTGGCCAGAACGTCCACGCCGTTGACCTTGTAAACCTCGTTCAGCTTGTCCAGTTCCACCACGGTCTTGCCGTCCACCTCAATGAGAATGTAAAGAATGGTCAGCGTGATCGCGGTGTCCATGGGGCTGCCTGCCTTGACCTTGCCGGTGGTCAGCTTTCCGCCGCGGCCACGAACCACCACGCGCATGGGTCTGAACTCAATATCGCCCTCGGTGTTGGTGGTCTGCTGGGCGCCGCGGATCTCCAGCTGCACGGCCTTGGTCATGTCCATCATATCGGCGGTTTCCTTGTCCAGCAGGCGGAACGGGATTTCCAGTTCCTGATTGCCGAAATAGCCCACGGTGGGGTCGTCGATCTCACCCAGGATCCCGGCGCCGGTCACGGTTTCGCTGGACGGCTCAAAGTCCGGCAGCGTCATTTCCTCACCGACACCCAGCAGGCGGTTTCCCTTGTTGTAGACGTTGTAACGGTTGATCTTAGTGGGGATCGTGTTCATCTTTATTCACCTCCGATTGCGCTTTCCAGGGCGTCCACGTCATACTCGCGGATATTTTCGATATATTCCGCGGGAATGTACGGGGCCAGGTAGGTGTGTACGGTCAGGTGGCCGGCCAGCAGGTTGGTAACGGGGTTTTCGTCGCTGCGGAACTCCACGCGGTAACCGGCGCAGTAGTCGCGGGCAACGTAGCCGTTGCCGATAATGTTCTGGCTGTCCACAATAGACTGGATCAGGCGCTTATTGCCCGGCTTGTCAACTTTCTGGAAATAAGTCTGAATGAAATTATTTCCGTCCCAGTCAAAGAAACGGCGCACGGCCCACCAGCGATCTTTCGGATCCGTGGTGGAGGGATAGGCCGCGGTGTTGTTGCCCCAGGATTTGAACCCGTTGGCGTTGATCGCGGTAATGACGCCGTTGGCGTTCAGCACGTCGTTGGCCTGCTGCTGATCCAGCGCCACCGTTGTGCCGTCTTTCAGAACCGTGGCGGTGATCCGCAGGTCCTTATTGGACGGGCTTTCGTAGGGCACGTCTGCGTTGTTGGCGTCCGTGTAGGCCGTCAGGGCGGCGAACATGGCGGAGAAATAATATTTCTTCTCGCCCACGGCCACCATGGGCCACAGGGCCGCCGCATGGGCGGAACTGGCGCCCAGGGCTTCCTTGGCGCCCTTTACGCTGGTGTAAACCACCGCGCCGTCGCTGTCCGCGGAAATGTCCAAAAGGCAACTGCAATTAAAATTTCCGTTGATGTTCTCGGTCTTGGCCTGGAGGGCTGCCGCTACGGTGGGGGTGTGGCTCCAGCCGGGTGCCAGGATCAGGCCGGGCACCATGCCCAGGGTGGGGTAAATCTGGCGGATCAGTTCCAGGCCGGTTTCCTTGCCGGTGGAGGCGTCCACGCCGCCCACAATGTCGGCAGCGGTCACGCCGGAGGGTTTCAGGCTGGTGCTGCTCACGGTCAGGCTGCTGGCCTCCTTGGCCGCCGTGGAAAGCAGCGTAATGGCCACGCTGCCGTTGTCCTCATGTTCCGCCTCGTAGTCGCTGCCGGCCACCAGGGTGGCGCTGCCGTTCTTCACGGCCAGGGTGTTCAGCAGTACATATTTCTTGTCATACAGCACCACGCCGTCCACAACGTCGCAGCTTTCCGCCTGGTTCTGCGTGACGTGGGCCGCCTTATTGGGATCCAGCACGTTCACCAGGATAATGGGCGCAACGTTGAAAACCTGGAAACAGGCGCTAATGCTCTGGCAAAGGGTGAAGTTCTCGAAATCGTCCGAATAGCCGACGGCCTCCACAGCCTCCTTGTAGCTGTAAACCAGCTTGGGGGTGTTGACCGCCGCCGCGGGGTCTTTCGCCAGGTGAATGGGCGCCGTGCCGAAAATGACCTGCAGGCCAGCGCCGCCCTGAATGGGTACGGTCAGGCTGGTGGCCTGCTCGGTGTTATATACACCGTGTTTGTATGCCATGTTGTTCTACCTCCTGTTTAGTGTTTGACCTGTACCAGACGATACAGGCGGGAAATATGCCCCGTGCCGCTCCGCAGGTTCTTCATGGCCTCCGGTAACTGCTCCAGGGGCACCACCAGGCCCTCCATGGCTGGCTGCTTCACGATAGCCTCCGCCAGCGCGGTGGGGATCCCGTTGGTGTATGCGGTGTACTGCTTCGCCACGCCCGGAATGGACGGGCCGCAGTAAACCACGGTGGTGGCCTGTTCGGCCTTTTTGGGTTTCGCCATTATGTTTCTGGCACCTCCTTGAAAATCGCCGGTGCGTAGAACGGCAGCCCCACGGCGGCGAAATAATACGGGTGTGTGTCCTCCTCCTGGGTCGCCCACCGGATCGGGTGCTGCGCTTCATAGCGGTTTGCCACGATCCCGTCACGTTCGTAATGCCTCACGATCTCGTTGACGATATGGAGGGCGTCGCGGTAGCCCTGGCGGTTCGGGTCCGGGTCGCACACGCAAATGACCATGACCACGTTTACGGTCTGCCGTGCGTCCTGCGCCGTCACCTCTCCGTCCGAAAGTTTCACGGCCACATAAGGCTCCGGTGGCGCTTCCGCGTCGGTTTCTTCGTCGTCACCCTCACGAATGGGGAGGCCCTGCGGGACGATTTTCACCGCCCGCTCGACGCCCAGGGAATTGGTCAGGGTATAGTGGGAAAAAAGCTGTTTCAGGTCCTCCACAATGGCGTCCTGCAAAAACTCTTGTGTCACGCGGCTGCGCCTCCTTGACTTGTTTCCGTTTGTCACTTATAATTGCGGTGTGGTAATAGTCAGCATAATGTGGTAATAATCAGCATTTCACCGCGTAATGCTCCCACAGAAAGGGGATCCGGCATGAAAGGAAAAGGTTTGTTTATTGCTTGCGGCGTCGTCTGTGTCATGGCGTCGGCCTGCCTCATTGGCGGCGATTATAGCGCCTTTGGCGGGGCTTTGATTGTGGCCGCCGTCTTACTCGCTGTTGCGCTCTTGAAGCGCAGGAGGGCACCGCAGACGCCCGCGCAGGCACCTGTTGCAGCACCACACGAAACCGCCGCCGCGGAACCTGTTCCGGCTGCTCCCGTGCCCGCCGCCGTTGCCCACGATCTTGACGGCCCCAGTTTTGGCTCCTGGGACGTGTCGATCCACGGCGCCGACGGTCAGGATCTTCGCTTTGACCGGGCCATGTTCCAAAATATCACGATCCGCAGCTATGACCCCGCCGCCGGATCCGCTGAAATCCTCGGAACCCGCGGGGAAAGCTATGAAACCACGTTGGACACCTGCACTTGTGAAGATTTCCAGCGGCGCGGGCTGCCCTGCAAACACATTTACAAGCTGGCCCTTGCCCGTGGGTATTCTCCAGACGCCTTTTATGCGTCCCGCTCCGATGTTGTGTGGTACGCTGACGGGTGCCGTGTGTACCACTCGGATCCGAACTGCCGCGGCCTGCGGAAACGGTATTCCCGCCGCACCACGGTGGCGCTGGCGGAATACCAGGGCTTGCGCCCATGTAAAACCTGTTGCAATAAATAACCCACGGCGGTGGCCGCATGGCCGCCGCTTTTTCATGCCCTTGCACCTGTCAGCTGCTCGATCCGCTTTCTAATTTCACGCTGCAGGGTTTCGTATGCCAGGGCCTCCGCCTCTGCTCTCACTTCCTCGTTTCCCATCATGTGGGGAACGGCAGGCGAAAGCAGCTTTTTGACGGGGAGGCGTTCCGCGCCGCGCCGCTGCACAATGGCGGTGTGCCCGGATCGGAACGTGGTAATAAACGCTTTCAGGCCGCCCGCCTCCAGCGGTTTCATGGCCCCGCTGTTCAGGACCTTTGCCGCCGCCGCGGCTGTGTCCGTGTTCGGCTGCGTCATAAAGTCCATAATGTCCCGCATGGGACCTTTGGCCAGCACGGCGGCCTCCAGGGTGGAGGCGCTGGCGGAAAGGATTTTGCTTTCTGATTGCAGCGCCTTTTTCTCTTTCAGCGCATACCGGCCTTTGCTGTCCTTTATGATTTGCCGGCGGACCTTTCTGGCGGTGCTGTTCAGGGCATTTTTCAGCACGTTGGGCGCCCCCAGCTGCTGGGGCAGCGTTTTCAGCTGCCGCATGACCCTGGCCAGTTCTTCGTCGGTGTCGATCTGCAAAATGCTTTGATCGCTCACGATCTCACCGCCTCCAGTTCAATGGCCAGCACTCCGGCCTCCTCGGTGCAGGATTTCACCTTGTACGCCTTGCCGTCCAGCGTCAGCATGGCCCCCTGGGCGGGGCGGGGGCCAAAATCAGCCTTTGCCACATAAACCAGGCGCCGGGCCTTGTATGTGCCCTCCGTCTGTGCGGCCATGATCTTGGCCTTGTCCCGCTCCAGCAGTTCGTTGTCGTCCACCACCGCGGCCATTTCCTTGCCGTTGACCGTGTGGGTGTCCGCGAACTCCAGGCAGTTCAGGAATGTGGTGGAAATGTCCGCCGCGATCTGTTCCTTGAACGTAGGGGCGCCCATTACTGGGCACCCCCGCCGTTATCCGCAGCAGGCGGCACAATGGCCGCCGCAGGGGTCTGGACGATAGCCGCCGCCAGGCGTTCCACGATCAGCGCCTTTGCAGCGCCGCGCGGGAGATCCACGCCCATGTCCTTGGCCAGCTTTTTCAGGTCGTCCTTGTTCATTTCTTCCAGCTGTGCGGGATCCAGGTGGCCCTCCACCATGTCGGTGCTTTCACCGCTATGGTTGCCGTCGTGGTTCTCCTGGCTCTCCTGGGTGCCCTCTGTGGCGTCTGCGGCCTCCTGGGTGTCCTGGGTGGTGTCGGCGTTCTCGGTGCCGTCCTGGCCGCTGTCAACGTCCTGCGGGGGCATTGTGGCCTCCTCCGCCGCGTCGTCGGTTATTTTGGCGCTTTCAGCGGAAAGCCACGCCTGCACCATGCGCTTGTCATAGGCGGGGAGGGTGTCGCCCGCCTGATACATACGCCCGCCGTACAGGATCGGGCGCTGTGCTGTCAGTCTCTTCATGTTCCTTTCCTCCCGGCTTTTAGCCCAGCAGTTTCACCAGCACGTTTTCGTCTGCGCTGGCCGCAGGGGCGGCAGCGTAACCCGCCGGAATGTTGTTCACCTTGCTGGAACTCTCGCCAGTGGAGGCCACGGTGGTGATCTTCTTGGCGGCTTCGTCGTAGTACACCGCCGCGCCCATGGTCATGGCACCGGCGGCCTTTTCCATCTCAAAGACACCCACCACATGGAGGTGGCCGGTTTCGCCGGCGGCAATATCTTCACCGGCCACGCCGATCCTGGTTCCCAGGCTCACCACTTCGCCGTTTTTGACTGCGGCGCTGGCCTTGTAGTCCAGCACCTCGCCTTTCTGCCAGTATTTTGCGGTCATGTTCTCTTACCTCCTGTTAAATAGTCGTGCCGGGGTTCTTGGTGATACCGCGGAAGTCAACCGCAGTAATGCCCCAGTCCAGCCAAATGTCCCACACAAAGCCCAGGCGGCCCGGAACCTCGCTGCGGCGAATGGTGGGGGTTTCCTGGCCGTTCAGGTAATCAACCTGCAGGCTCTTGGCGTAACGCTGATCGCCGGCGACAAACCAGGGGATCGCGTTGCCGTCACCAGCCAGGACGTTCAGGGCGCCCTCCTCAATAACCTGCAGCTTGTTGCGGTACTGGTACAGGGCGTTTGCGGTGTGGCTGCCGATCCCGGTCACGTCGATCTGCGCGGTTTCCAGGATCTGTGCCAGCTTAAAGCCGTAGCCCACGGGGACGATCACATACTTGGGTTCCACCATGATGGAGTCACCGAACGGATCTTTCTGGTGCAACAGTTTCAGCATGGCGGCCTGCAGGGTGTCAATGGACGGTGCTGCGCCGCTGGCAATCAGGTTGTTGTGGGCGTTGTCGAACAGGGAAACGCCGTCGAAAATGGCGGGGTTGTCGATCAGGATCTTGTAAACCTGCTTGTTGATCGTGCGCTTGGCGCTCATGGCGTAAAGGCCGGGCATTTCGGTGATGAAACCCACGTCGTCGTTGATAAACGCCTGGCGGGTCATGCTGAACTGGCGGCCAAAGGTGTCGATCTGGCGCTGGGGAAGCAGTTCCGTCTTGGGGGTGTCGGCTTTCAGTTCGCCGTTTTCACCGACGCGCAGGAACTCACCGGCGCCGCCGGCCAGATAGCTGTGATCCTTGGTGGGCTTAAAGTCGCTCACGCTGCCCTTGGTGGTCCACAGCTGGAACGTGGTGGGGATCTCCTGGTACATCTGGACAATGTTCTTGCGGATCGCGTTGTCCAGGATCGCGGGAAACGCCGCGGTGGGGTTGAAGAACTGGCGGCAAGCCTCGTTCCACAGGTCGTCCTTGCTCATACGCAGCAGGGAGGTGGTGGTGCCCACGCCGTCGCGGGCCATGCACTCAATGGCCAGATCGCGCAGGGAGTAGCCGCGCATTTCCTCCGCACCCTGGGCGGGGTTCTGGACATTCACACCGGCCCGCAGCAGCATGGCGTCCACAGCTGCCTGGCGGAAGTTGTCGCCCTCGTCGCCGTTCATGCGGCTGGAAACAGGGGCGCCGTGTGCCAGCAGGTAGTCCACCGCCGCCTGTCTTACGGTGTCCATGGTGGCGCCGTTGCTGATATACTCCGCGGGATCCATGCCCGCCTGACGGCACAGCGCGGTAATGTCGCTCACGCGCTGGCGCTCCGTTGCGACGGCCTGGCGGGCTGCCTCGGTGGGGTCTGTGCCCTGCTGGCCGTTATCGTTGCCCATACCGCGGGCGCCGCCGGTGGGATCCTCACCGCCCTGGCCCTCGTTGCCCTGGGCGGGGGGATTGTTGCCCGCCGCGTCGATCTGGCGCTGCAGGCCGTCAAACTCTGCTCTTTCCTCTGCCGTCAGGTCACGGCCAGCGGCGCGGGCGCCGCTCACAATAGCCTGCTGACGGGCGATCAGTTCCTGAATGGTCATGGTTGTTTTGCCTCCTCAATGATAAAGATTTTTGTTGATCTGGATCTGCTTTTCATAAACAGAAAGGTCCTTGGCCGTCGCCTGCTCCGGGTCGTCGGCTCTGCCCACGCCCACGGTGGCGTCCGCCGGCACGGAAACAATGGACACCTCCAGCGGCGTCCATTTGCGGGCGATCTGGCAGGGGCCTGTAAAACGTCCGTCCGCGGAGGTCTTACCGGCCACCACTTCCTCCCAGCTGTCCACGCTGTAACGCACGGACGTGGTTTTCAGGGTGCCGGATTTGACTTTGCCGAAAATCTTTTCGGCGTCGTCGTCCGTGTCGAACTCCACTTCGGCCATGCCGCGGTGGTTCTCCACCCATGCGCGGATCACTTTTCCCACCACCTTGTCGGTGTCGTGGTTGAAAAGCAAAACGCCCACGTCGTTCAGGCGGGAGAGATCCAGCGCGTTCTCCGCGTGATCCAGGATTTCCATACCAAACCAACGGCGGTATGGCTCCTCGCTGGAAAAGCTGATCGTGCGCCTGCGGCTGTCCTCCTGGCCCTCTGCGCGGCTGTTGGCCTCAATGTGGCCCATGCTTCGCTGCCCGCTGTTTCTGTCCCTCTTGGGGTCATTTGCCTGCGGTGTTCTGCTGTGCTGCTGTCGTTCCATTTCCAAAAATTACACCTCCTAACTCGACGCCGACGGATCGGCCATATTCCAGGACCTCGGCCATTTCATTGACGGCCTCTTTCCAGTCCTTGCCCTGTTCCGCGCAAACGTCCTGAAACGTCTTTTGCCCGGATTGCAGGGCGGTTTTTCCGGCGGTGCTTTCCTTTGCCGGGTCGATCCACTTCTTTGGGGCTTTCGTCCAGGTGTGGGAAAGGTATTCCGCCTTTTTATCCCAAAAGCCGGGCATATCAACCAGCCCGGAGAGATAACAGGAGATAACAAAGGTTTCGTACACCTCCGACATGAAATCTGTTAGCAGTTCCACGTCCTCGGTGTATGTGTTTTCGTCCTCAATAGCATTTTGCCGTGCGGAGGAATAGGTGGCCCCGCTCATGTCGCGGCTGACGGCCTCATAACTCAAGCCCTGGCCTGCGGCAATTAGCCCCTGCTGGGTTTTCAGGAACCCGGCTGCGTCGCTGCCGGAACCTTTCGGATCCACCACCTGGATTTCGTCACCGGCGCCCAGGCTCTGGATCATGCCGGGGGCCAGTTTCTTGCCCTCATAGTCCATTCCGCCGTCCGGCGTTCTGGTGCCGCCGCGGCCAAAACCGCCCGCCGGGATTGCCCGCTTGATGAACACAGCCAGGCAGGCCGCGATCCGCTCCTTGACGGAAACGGCGGTTATAAACTCGTTCGTGTCGCGCACTCTGGTGATCGTGGGGGCCATGTCGGACATTTCGCGCAGCTGGCTGGGCCGCTTCTTGGATTTGTAGAAATACACGTCCTTGGCCTCGACGTAAACGGGGTCGTTCAGGCTCCAGCCCTCAATGTCGTATTGATTGATCCAGTAGCCCACTGGCCTGCGCCATTGGTTGTATTCGATCCCGCCCACGACGCGGTTTCCCTGGTGCTTCGGCTTGCTGGCGGTCACGTCCAGTTCGTCCACCTCAATGGCCTGCAGCTGGAACGGGACCAGCCCCTGCTTGGTGTAGCGGTAAAGGAACAGCAGGCCGCCGTCCACCTTTTTGCGGTCTACCGCCATACGCAGCATTTGGTTGAAGCTCTGTTCGCCGGTCACGTCGCAGTTTCTGGCCTTGCACCATTGGCGCCATGCCTTTTCCAGCTTTTCGTCCAGTTCGTCGTTGCCGGTTTTAGCCTGGAGGGTGTAGCCCTTGCCCACCACGTTGCGCTTGTATGCGTGGAGGATAGACTGGGCAATATCACTGTTGCGCTCCAGGTCACGGGCGCGGGCGCGTACCACGTCGCGGCTGAAACGGTCCGTAACCTCCGCGCTTTCGTTGTGTACCCGCCACCCGGCATTTAGGCGTCCATACCCTGCGGCGTCATATCCGCGCAGGATCTCCAGCTGCTGCCGCCATGCCTCGCGCTCACAGGCGCGGCGCGGGGAAACAGCGGCCACAATTTTGTCAAAGGCTCCCATGGTTACCTCCCGTCAAAGAACGCCACAAAGGTGCGATCCAGCAGGCAGTTGTCCGTCCCGCTGTCGATCTGCGCCTCCAGGTCGTCACGAATGGCTTTCAGCTGGGCCAGGTCCGCCCGCGTCAGGGATCGGCTGCCGATCTTGTATGACTGGCCGCCGGCCAGAACGGCGGAAATGGCGCTGTTTACCTGCTCCAGCATTTCAGCCGCTTTTGTATTTGTACTCATTTGGTGGCCTCCTGTCAGATCCATGTGTCATTTTGGTTGATCCAGTTTTCTTCCTGGCTTTGTCGCGGTTCCTGCTTGGCCGGTTTCCGCGGCTCCGGTGCCGCCGCCTGTCCCTCCACGCTTTTCAGGTACAGGGACCGGACGCCCATAACGTCCGCCGCCGCGGCTGCGTACACCTCGCAGTCCAGGTAATGGTTGTCAGCGTGGGAGGATTTCAGCACCCATTTCTGGACCTCTTTCCCGCCGGATCGCTCGGTTACCTTGTGTTCCGCCGTTACCTGTTCGGCGTATTCCATGTCGCAGTCCTTGTAAACCTGCCAGGAACCTGTCCCGTTCGGCTTCCGCATACGGGCTGCGATCTGGTCTTTATACTTGCCGCCGTCCACCAGTACCAGGGTCATGCCGTGGGCCTTGCTGCCGGCCTTATTGACCACGGAAAGGCGGTAATGGGACAGCATGGTGCTGGTGCCCTTGCATGGCAGCACCCAGTCCGAATTGATGGCGCAGAACTCGTAAACTTCGTCGGTCTGGTCGCCGCTGTCCATCAGGGCCAGGTTGACCATGGCCGTGTCGCCGTTCGGCAGGGAAAACTCCACGTTCATGGCCTTTTCCACCTCTGCCATGGAAAGCGCCTGCCCGTGGGCCACGTTCTGGCTGGTCATGTAGTCGCCCCATGCGCGGATCGTCCAGTACAGGCAATTTTCCTGTACGTCGATCCCGCCGGTAATTAGCTTCGTCCATGGCGGCAGCGTCCACTCCGGCGTTTCCGTCTGCCGCTCCATGACCAACTCCGCGTTGGTTTTCAGCTTCGTGTCCTCCCATGGCTCCGCCAGCCAGCTGTTGGTGAAGTTGTGCAGCAGTTCCGGGTCGTCTTTGCTCCGCATGAACTCCCGCGCAATATCGGAAAAACGGGTGAACGGGGAATACAGGGTGTTCAGCCAAAAGGCCACGCTTTTGGGGTTCTTCGTCCGTTGCTTCACAGCCTGCCAGCGGCCAGCCCGTAGCATTTTCCCCTTGTCCTGATCCGTAATCACGGCCCCGCAGGCTTGGCACACATACACGGCCATTTCTGCCCGGTCGGTGTTCTCCGGTACGTCGTCCTTGCTGGGCCATTTCAGGCACCCGAATTTCAGTTCTATGTACTGCCCACAATGCGGGCACGGGACAAAGTAATGCTTTTCAGCCTCCGCCGCCTCTTTGGCTTTCCAGATATGGCCCGTTTTCAGGGTGGGGGTGGAGGCCATAAAGATTTTGCGGTTGAAAAAGGTTTTTGTGCGCTCTCGCGCCAGGGAAACGGGGTCGGCCTCTTTCTTAGACGCGCCCGGAAACTTGTCCACTTCGTCCAGAAACAGGTAACGTATATTCGTACTGGCCAGATCCGCCGGGCTGTTCGCGCCCGTCAGGTACACGGTCATGTCGGAAAACTTTAGCGCCAGTTTCTTGCTGTCGTTCTTCCGCCACTTATCAGCCAGAACTTTGCAGCTTCTCACCATTGGCTCCAGCTTGCTTTCCGTGGTGCGCTCCGCCAGGTCGTCCGACGGGTAAACCACCATAGCCGGGGCCGGGTCCTGCGCGATCAGGCTTCCCAGCATATTCTCCATGGCAGACGTGCCGCCCACCTGGGTGGGCTTCACGAACACGATTTCCTCCACCATGTCGTCGGAAAATGTGTCCATGATCTCCACCAGGTACGGGGTCACGCTGTTGCTCCATGGACCTGGGATTGCGTTTCCGTCCGGCAATACGCGGTATTTAGCCGCCCACTCCGAAACCGTCAGGCGTTCCACAGGGCGCAGCACTTGAATGGCGTTATAGATCCACGGCGGCACGGTATAGGGTTCCTGCTTGTACTTCCTCATGGCGCCGCGTCCTCCCGCTCCTCCATGATCGCACCGTCAGAGAACGCAGCCAGCAGGCTTTCCAACTCTTTCCGCATGGCCTTTTCCATGGCGCGGATCGCCACCGTGTCAGCATAGCCGGACATGGTTCCGGCCATGCGCGGGGGTATATTCATGGCGAATTTCTTAAAGCTGGCCATGAACTCGGTTAGTTCCTCGGTGGCGTGATCCGCTGCCAGGTAACGCCCCTCTGCAATCGCCGTTTTCAGGCGGTGCAACTGGCCTTGGCTTTCTTTCAGTTCAACCTCCGCCTCCAGCTTTTTCAGCGTCAACTCCGCCGCCCGGCTGTTTTCGCCGGTTTCCTGGGCTTTCGCCTCGACGTATGCCACATAACGCTGGATCGTGGCGCAGGTTCTATATTTGCGGGCACCGCCGCCGGGCGGGATCTCTGTTTCCAGGACGCCCTCCTGGGTCAGCTGTTGCACACGGCGGACCGTTTTCCCCAGCAGCTGGGAGATCGCCGTGGTGCTGGACCACTCCGGCACCGTGCCGGACAGCACCGCCGGCTTTTCGCTCTTTGCCCGCTTTCCGGTGCCGCCGGTCTGCTTCTTTTCCGCCACCGGCGCCACCTCCTTTTTGCTCCGGCAGGGTGCCCCGCCGGTTTCGCTTTTCCGGTTTTGGCCGATTTCGTTTTTTTCGCCGCTCCTTTTTCGGCTTATACCCCCGTAGGGGGGTATAACTTTCCCGGCATTTCAAAAAACCGTAACGTAACCGCCGGATTTTTTTCTGTTTTCACAGGGTAAAACGTCGGGCTTTCCTTGCCCCGCACGGCTTTTCCTGCTGGGGAGTACCTACACAGGGGGGTGCGGGGTCCTTAACGGGTGCCCTGGGTGCCCCTCGGCAAAGGCACCCAGGGCGGGAGGGTTAGGCCGGGCCGCCGCGTATGCACACGCCGCAGCGGCGCAGGGTGAAAGGAGGAAAGCCCCCGCGGTACACTCCCCGGCCATGGTGTGGAAAGCAAAGAACCACCGGCCTTTCGGCTGGTGGTTCTCGGTATTCGTTTCAGGGTTTCACCCCTGCGCTGCTTTCCATGCTATCAGTATAGCACGGTCAATAGTCCAAAAGCGTCCAAACTTTTCAGGGGCGATTATTCCGCCCGTGCGGCCCTGCCCGCTGCTGCTTCCGGGCCATGTATTCCTCCAGCAGTTTCCGGTTGCGCTTGTTCTCCAGGATTTTATCCAGGGCGGCGTTGTAGTAGTTGAACACATTGGACCGGCTCATGTAAAGGGCCTCCGCGATCTTATCCCAGCCCCGGCAATCTATGTGACGCATTTCCACCACGGTGCGCTCGGTGGAGTTGGCCGGTAATACGTCGATCAAGTCCATAACGTTCAGGACGGCCTTGGCCATTTCCTCCCGCTGCTCCTCGATCCTGTCCTCCACTTCGGAGATCCGAAAGACAACGGACACGGATCCGTCCGTCTTTGTCGGCTTGGTCGGCGGCGTCAACCTGAACGCGGACCCCGTACTGGGCGCCCGCAGTTCGCTGGAAAGGACGCGGTGGCGCTCCTCCAGGATCCGCTTTTTCCCCACAGCCGTGTGGTACTGCTGCAGGTATTCCTTGACAGCCTCACGGCCCAGGGTTTCGTCCGTTGTCTTTTTGCTCATTCTCACACCTCGGTAATGTCGTACCCAAAACGGTCCTTTAGCATTTTCTTTTTCATGGCATACTTGGCCGTTCTGGTGGCCTTGCTCTTTACGTCCTCCACGACGAACTCCCAGGGCACCCCGCTTTGTTCTGCGTAGTATGGCGCATGACTTCCGTATAGCTGCCTGTTTGGCGGCTGGTAGTATGTAAAATCCGCCTTGTAGCGGATCGCCCGCACCCGCTTTCCCTCCGTGTCGGTAAACGCTTCCTGCAGGGTGAAATCCACCTGGAGGCGCAGATCGCGGATCTGCCCCCTTGCCTGGCGGGCAGCCAGAACGTCGAACCTGCGGGCCTCTTTTTGGCTGTCGAAATGCAGGACGGCCCCGGAGGCTGTCACCCGCTCGGTGGGGTTGTTGTGGTATTTCGTGCCCTTTGCCGGATCCTGCGGCGGCGCGGCGAGAGGTGCTGGCCCCCGCCGCTGTTTCTGCTGCTCCATGTACTTTTTCATGGCCTGCTCCTGATATTTCGGCGGCAGGTCGGAAACGTTTATGGCCATTACGTTTTCCCCCGGCTTTCAAACTTTCGGAAGCGGTCTTTTATGCAATCGACGCAGGGGTGCAGGCAGCTATGAAAGCCGCGCTTGTTCGTGCCGTGAAAAACCCGCTTTTTGTATTCCCGGCAAATATGCGGTGGTTTCCCCATGGCCTTTTCCTGCTCCGCCTCCGTGCAACTCACGTTCCGGCAGTCGTTACAGTTCACAGGCGGCCATGGGCTAAATTCGTCCATGATAACAAACATTTTCTATTCCTCCGCCGCGTCCGGGATCTCCACATACTGCCACGACATGGGCGGACGGTCCAGGCCGAACTCTGCCAGATGGCTGGGCGCGTCGAACTTCTCCGGTGACTGGACGATCCAGCCGGAAAGCCGCCTGCCTTTTGCGTATTTCAGCAGATCCTCACGCGGAACGCATGACATTTCTTCCAGGTCTTGCATGGTTCGGTATGATACTTCCCCAGGGCAAAGGAATTGACCTTGCACCGCTCCGGTGCCGCTAACGTACACCAGAACGGTCACGGGCCATTCAAGCCTTTCATTTTGCGGGTGTGTCTTTCGGATTTCCAACGTTTTTTCGCCGGCCAGGATCTTCTCCCACCACTCCGGTTTCATGCTCATAAGCACAGCCAGCATATTAACCTCCGTCCTTGCCGGGCAGCGGAATGATCCGGCATTTGTCCGTTGCGAACTCCGCCACATGGTAAAGCGCCATGCAGGCCAGCATGATGTCCGCCATAATGTCGTCCGCGTCCTCTTTCCCGCGCCCGTCCTTGTTCTGTTTCAGAAATCCAGCGGCCAGCACGTTCCCCAGTTCCTCCAGGTTCTTGGCTGCTTCCTGCCAGCGTTCTTTCGGCACGGTGTAACCGATCTCCACTTTCTCGGTGTTTTCCACGGCTCACACCTCCCAGGGGAAAGCAGAGGCAGGGAGATCCGGGAAATACTTCCGCAGATTGTCCTTGAAGAACACAGGGATCTCGTTCTCCTCGCAAAATGCCACGATGTTGTCCACCCACTCGCGGGCGGGCGTCACCTTGTCCGGTCGGTTGCCGGTTTCGGCGCCCAGGATCACCCACTCCGGTAAACCCTCCGCCGCGGCCATGTCCACCGGCCCCAGCAGCGGCTCCATGCTCCAAAAGCTGTTGATGTTCACACCCTGCATGACGTACATTCCCACCGCGTCCATGTTCGCCACGGTGCTGCCATACCAGAAATTGCTTTCGTGGGGCAGGAGGGCCAGGTGGTCCAACTCCAGATACCGGGCCGGGTTCTTTGTCAGGAACAAATAGCGGTGCTGGGGTGCCTTGCGGCAGGCGTCCAGCACCTCCACGATCCAGGAGGTGGGCACCCAGCGCCCAAACAGATCCGCCATGCTGCAAACAAACACGGTCTGCGGTTCCTTTGTGTTCTGCGGCTGGCCCAGGCGGTAGCGGTGCAGGGTAGGCTCGAAACCATACGGGTATGGCGTCGCCTTGATCTTCTCCGGCAGCACATGGAGGCCGCCGGCCAGCGGGGCCGGATCCTCCAGCCCTGCGTTGAAGCGTGTGGCCGTTCGCCTGGCGTAGCAGTACGGGCAGCCATGGCGGCAGCCGGTTACGGGGTTCCAGGACATTGTGGCCCAGTCAATTTTCGTCTTGTTCATTCTTCGTCGCTCCTTTCGCTTTTCCACTCGTTCACTATGCACTCGTTACAGTCAAAACTCTGGCAGTACACGCAAATGTCCATACCGTCGGCCATGGCCGCGCGGACGATTGCCGGGAAATCCGGCAGGTTCACCTTGCGGCGCGGTTTCAGTTCCGCCAGAACGTCGCCCAGGTATTCCGACGCCTGCCAGTCGCCATAGATACGCGCCGGGGCTTCCTGTTCCTTGGTTTCCGGGTTCATAGTCCAGAGGGCAACACACCCGCCGTCCGGGTCATGCTCCCACCGCGCCGGTGTCTGTCTTATGATCTGCCCATCTGCGCCCCACGTCGTCAGGCCTATGGTGGCCGTTCCTTTGGCTATGCAAATAATACTCATGCTTTACCGCCCTTTCCATTACACGGCCACCAGCCGCTCCAGCTGTGCCATGGTCGTGATTGTTGTTCCGCACCATTCCGGCAGGTTTGCCCGAACCAGGGCCGTGGCAAACGGTGGCGGTACTGCGTTCCCGCACCTTGCCACTTGCTTGGTTTTCCCGTACTCCTTGCCGGTGTAATCTTTGTCGATTTTATAATCATCAGGAAAGCCGTTCGCCCTGTACAATTCCCGCGGCGTCAGCATACGCAGCCCTATATCAGCCATGAAATACCAGGCGCCGCCGATCAAAAACAGGATCACCTCGTTGTCCGCCAGCGTGTAGCCGCAATACTCATTCAGGGCGGCACGGATTTTTGGCCAGTTTCGGAGATCGGCGCCCGGTGTCGCTTTTACCACTTCGGTGGTAATCACCCCATGATGGCCTCCGCCAGCGGTTATTGTTTGCACCGGCTCCGTTGCAGGCCCGCCCAGGTTTGTACCTTTCAGCTTGACCATGCTGGCCATGGTGATAGCTTCATGATCCCGCGTCGTGACCGTGTGAAGCGGCGCGCCCGCGCTCTGGTTGTGGTCGCCGCTGTAATACTTTGTCAGCGTAGCCGCCGCCAGGCCGTAGCGGTTGGAGGCGTCAATGGTCATAACCGGTTCTTTGACGCTTTGGCCTCTCACTCGCTCCGATTGCTCCGTGTGGTACTGGATCATGGTCGGACACGCCACGCACTCCTCCGCTTTTGACACCTGGGTGTGCGTCGGCTCCATTACGCTGCGCCCGCGGTCCCCGCCGCCGGTCTGCCCGATTGCGGCCAGGGTTGGCGTAATCAGCATTTGGTTTCCTGCGGTTGTCACGGTATGCACTGGGGCGCCCGCGGCTGCCCCCACGCTGTTGGTTGTATTCGTTACCGTCAGCGGCGCCATGACAGGGGAGGCCACGCCGTACCCGTGTTTTGCTGTCACAGTTTGAAGCGGCCCGCTCATTTCTTGCCCGCGGAAATCCCCAGCATGGTTGACAATCACCAGAAACGGATCCGCCGATTTTATCACGAACTTGTCCACGCCTCTGGCCACACGCCGCATAGTATTGGGACGGAGGGGGCGCTGCGCCGAAAGCCCATATTTTTCCTTGATCTCTGCGCGGCTGTCAAAAATGGACGGGCACGGCAGGCTCCAGTCTATGATTTCCGCCGCGCTGCGCCATGGTTTTTTCTTTCCGCTCTTTACCTCCGGGCTGTCTGCCGGTGCGTGTGTTGGTTTCGGCCATACAATAGGCCGCCCGTCATGCCTGGCAATCAGGAAAAACCGCTTTCGCGTTGTGGGCGCTCCATAATCCGCGGCCACAAGTTCGCGCCACTCGACGGCATATCCCAGGTTTTTAAGCTGCTCCAGCCATTTGTGGAAAGTTTGGCCCACCAGTTTTTTGACAGGCTTTCCTTTTCGCACTGGCCCCCACGTTTGGAACTCCTCCACGTTCTCCAGAATAATCACGCGCGGGCGGACCGTTCCGGCCCAGCGCAGGACGATCCATGCAAGCCCGCGTATATTTTTGTCAACAGGTTTCCCACCCTTGGCCTTGCTGAAATGCTTGCAATCCGGGGAAAACCAGGCCAGGCCCACGGGGCGCCCTTGGCAGACTTCCACCGGGTCCACGTCCCACACGCTGGCTTGAAAATGGCGCGTGTGCGGGTGGTTCGTCTTGTGCATTAAAATGGCGTCAGGATCGTGGTTCACCGCTATGTCTACCACGCGGCCCGTGGCTAATTCGATCCCGGTTGACGCGCCACCGCCGCCGGCGAAATTGTCCACTATGATTTCGTCCAGGAAATTGATCTGCGCCCCACTCATGTTTCCGGCCCTCCAAACGCCGCCAGGTCGAAACAGGTCTGTTTCCCAACGTACTGGCACCACGCCCATTCCAGCATGGCGCCGCGGCTGTCCTGGTAGTCCTGCATGAACAGAACCACGTCCGCCGCCTCCATCATGGCGAAACACAGGCGCATATAATCCACGGGGCGCAGCCCCTCCGGCGCCGTGGCGGGGTTCAGGACGATATGGCCCGCCGCCGCCAGCTTCTTTTCCACCTCTCGGAACTTGGCTTTATAACGCCTGTCCCCGGTGATCTTGCCTGATATGTAGATTTTCACAGAAAACCCTCCTATTCGTTGAAAATCTCGAAATACTCCTGGTATGGGTAACCGCTGATCTCATGCCACCCGCTCCGGCAGGTGGATCCGTCGTCGAACTTATACAGCACGGCGCCCTTTCTCGCTTTCGGGTCCTTTCTCCAGCTGGACGCAGGCACGGCGGTGTATGTGATTTCCGGCTTGTCCATGTTCTGCGTTTTGCTGTACCGCTTCCCGCGCTTGCCGATCTCTCTGTACCTCTCCATGGTGGAACGGCTTTCTTTCATTAGGTAGGCGGCCAGCTTGTAATGGTTGCCGCGCCTGTCCATAGGCTTGAAGCTGATACCTCCGCCGCCTCTTGGGACATTCTCCCACGCCTCCGTGATGATCTCCGGATCCATGCGGGAAATGATAACGTGAATGTGCGGGTTGGTCATGCGCTTGGTTTCTATGACCACCACGGCCTTGAACGTGATCCCGCGCTTTTTGCAGAGTTTCCGCAGGTTCCGCAGAAAGGCGGCCTTGTTCTCCAGGATCTCCTCGAAAGAACTGTCCTTGACGTAGTAGTGTAGAACGGCGTGGAGATCCCTATGTCCGAAATTGGCGTTTATATCCCAGCGCAGGTGTTCCTCTGCCACCCGCTCGTTGATCCGCTCCTGCTTCTCTGTGGTGTGGCCGGTATTTGGGCCGCGCTTCACTCCTTTGGTGTGAACCCGGAAAGATTGCATTTTCTTGTGTTCGACACACGGACCAGCTTTCACCACCCTATGAACGTAGGCCATGGGTGCCTCCTTTTCTGCTGCTGGTCACTTTACTAATCACTCTTACCGGCGCTATACGGGGCCGTGGCCCCGTCGCTTTTTCCGGCTTGTATTCCGTCCGGGAACCTGATATAATATAGGTATATCGGACGGTTTTCCGTCGTCTATATTGCCACCTGCGCCGTGTTGACAGCACCGGGCGCAGGTGGCTTTTCTTTTTATGCCAGGTAATCCTTGGCCATTTCCAGCAATTCCGCCGCGTGTTCCTGGTCAATGATTTTGACCTTGCCGGGCTTCTTCGGATCTGCGTCGATGGCCCAGCACGTTTTCTTTGCCAGTATTTCCCGTTTGTTCAGTTCCTTGTCCAGCCTGCTTTTGTAATAGTCCCGGTCTTTCCCCCAGGCCACAAACTCCAGAAAGTCGTCCGTCGTCATGGCTACGGTCACGGTCATATCTTCCATGTGTACCTCCCTCTGCTGCTTTTATGGCCGGGCTTCATTGGCTAATCTGCCCAATCCGTTGTGTAGCCACATTCACCCAATGCGGATCGTTGTCAATCCCAATATAATTTCTGCCGGTTTGCTTACAGGCCACCCCAATAGATCCGCTGCCCATGCAGCAGTCCAAAACTGTTTGCCCCTCGTTTGTATAGGTTAAAATCATTTGTTCACACAGCCATACAGGTTTTTGTGTTGGGTGCAAATTTATCCGGCGCTTATCTGTTGGGCCGCGCAAAACATCTCTTGGGTATCTGTCTGTGCTATCATAGGTCACGTTTCCGTATTCCCCATAAACTTCTCCGTGCCTGCTGTTTCGCCGGTGCTGTGCTGTACTCACCTTTCTTTTGTGGCCATGGGTCATTTGTGGGTTATAGGTTGGCAGACGATCATAAAAAATCAGTATGTTTTCATGGGCTTTTAGAGGCATTTTCTTGGCGTTCAGGTGGCCGGTAGCCTCTGTTTTTTCCCATATCCATTCATACCGAAATTCTTTCAAGTTGCTTACTGCAAGAACTTTGTCAAAGGGTGATTGTCCAAACAGCACTTTTGCCCCGCCAGGTTTTACCACCATGTTGGCAGCTTTCCAGAACTCAGAAAGGCAAATTGGTGTGTCCCATTTGCAGTTTGTTGTCCCATACGGTAGATCCGTGAAAAGCATATCCACGCTGCCCGGTTTAATTTGCAACATGGTTTCTATACAATCACCCAGCAGGATCCTTTCAGCCATTTGTGGGCACCTCCAGCAGTTTCGCCCATGGCCTTGCCATAGGGATCTCCGGTGCGCCGATCCAGCCCCATGTCCGTTCGTATTTCTCGGTCATGCTTTTGGCCAGGGCGGCAGCCTCCGCCGCCGTGTAAAACAGCTTCTTTCCAATGTCGTCCAGCTTATAATATCCCGGCTGTGGGAACCCGTCCGGCCCGGTGAAACGCAGGCGCACCTCCGTATAACCGCCGTTGAAAAAACCGCGCACCGTGCCCTTGCACACGCAGTATTCCAGGAGAGGCCCAGCGCGGTTTTGCACGGAATAGAGGTGTTCAAAAACGGCGTACATTTCCGTGCCGATCTCCGGCCTTTCAACTCTCGCCATTGTCTGCCGCCTCCAATTTCTCCGCCAGGGCCTCAATGGTGGCCGCCGCTTCCTCCAGTTCCGTGGCCAGGAGGTTCCGGCCAAAACGGTCCCGCTGGTGCATGGCCTCCAGGCGGAGGTCTGCGGCCTGCCGCTTATATGGGTTCGTGCTGTCAGTCTTAACCGGGCCGCTGCCGGTGTATGCCCGTTTCAGCCACCAGGTAGGGTTATTCCGTTCAGCCTGGTGGGCGCAGTTTTCCGCGTCGCAGTTCTCCGCGTCGCAGCTGTCACAAAATACCCGGTGGAAATCGTCGTCCCACGGGCCGGACAGGATAGGGAGGGCGCCCAGGAAATCCCCCAGGGCCTCCGGGGAGGCCGTGATCCTTTCAAAGTTATTCACCGCCCTGCCTCCTCTTTGTGGAGGTCCACACCCTCCAGAGCGTTCCACACGGCCCGCTCCCATTCCTTTGCCCAGCCGGAACAGGCTTTCCGTACTGCGTTAATCACCACGGCCTCGCCGTCGGCCTCCCACAGCAGGCGATCCTTGTCGATCACGTCCGCGCCGATATGCTCCGCCGGATCCCGCTCGATCATTTCCATAAGATACATGGGGACGCCCCAGCAGGCACCACCGCCGGGCGGCTGGTAGATTTGATACCCCTGCATAATCACCGGCACCATGGTGACCTCCTCGCCGCGGTTACCGCCGCGCCAGTGGTCCATATCGTCCGCCGCCGTTTCTCTCAAAACCAGCTGCGGCTCCGTGTCCTTAATGATCGACGTGGGCATATCTCGCTCCGGGATCATGCCCATGTGTTCCACGATGGTGGCCAACACCTTGCGCGGCAGCAGGGCGCGGTTGGCCAGAACAAACCAGTTTTCTGTGTAGATGGCCACGGCGTCGCCTGTGTTCATTACGACATAGCCGCTATTTTTATAGGCCCGCTTTATGGCTCTCACCAGCCCCTTTTCGCTGATAAGCATTTTTTGAAACCCTCCTTTATATAATGTGCGGCATGGGCACCGGCTTGTCCTCTGCGCCAGCTCTCCACACCTCTGCGTCCCGTATTTCTGTCCAGTCACAGCCCCAAACCTCCGCCGCGTTCAGCAGGGCGGCAAAATTGGAACCGTGCGGCACCACGACGGTGCCATATTTCCGGCTTACCACTCTGGCGCAGCCGCTGGCCTGCCAGCGTTCCCGCCGTGCCCGCTCCGTCACAGACGTTTCATACTTGCGGGCGGCCTCGCGGGTTACACCCCGCCCCAGGCGTTCACCGTACATTCCCATGTTTCCATGGCCTCCTTGACTGCCTTGGAGTAGTCGGTGGAGGTGATCCCGCTGTCCCATGCGCTTCTCGCGCCGCCCTCGCCCATGTTGTAGGCCATGGCGGCCTTTTCGACGTTGCCATACTTGGCCAGATACAGGCCCAGCTTGTAGCAGCCGCCCGCGATATTCCCGGAGGCGGTGGTGGGATCCAGCCCCGTGGCCGCCTGGATCTCCGCATGGTAGGAACCGCCGGGGCCGGGGTTTAACTGCATGATCCCCACCTCACCAGAGGCGCCCACGGCGTCCATGTCGAAATTGCTTTCCGTCTGTGCCACCGCCAGGGCCAGAGGGTAGGGGCAACCGTATTCCTCGCAGTACGTCCTCATGTAGTCCTGCCATTCGTATGGCATAGGAACCGCCAGGGAGAAATAGCCCTGCGCCAGCAGCGCCTCCTCGATCTTTTCCGTTTCCTGCGGGTCCTCCATGTATTCCTCCTCCGCCGCCGCGGTGAACAGCAATTCCGTGGGCAGGATTGCCGCCGGGGCCGCCGACGCTTCCGGCGCGGCAGGTTCCGCCGCCGGTTCCTCGCTGTACGCCTTGGCCACCATGACCACGCAGACGGCAACGAACAGCGCCAGGGCGATAAAGGCCAGAACCTTATTGCGTCGGCTGGCTTTGCGCTCCCGCTCCGCCGCGCGGGCGGTTCTGCGCTCCTTGGCCGCCTTGATCTCCGCCGCGGCCTGTTTCAACTCACGGGCGGACACCGCCGCCCGGTAAACGGCCAGATCGTCCTCCACGGCAGAGATCCGCACCCCCTGGGTGGTCTGCTCGGTGGTGATGGCCGCCACGTCCTGCTCCAGCTTGTCCACGCGCCGCTCCATGCGGCGGGCGTATTTTTCGCCTTTCTGGCTCATTTCTTCGTTACCTCCTTTTTTCTGGTGGCCCGCCCGGTCACCTCATAGGTGATACCGAACCGGCGGCGTCCGCACTCCGAACAGGTGATTTTCTCACACCTCTGCGCGACGGGTTTTACAGTCTTACCCCTGGCCTCCAGATCGATGGCGCAGGGCAAACATAACAGCTTTGTCATTCGTCCGTGCCCCTTTCGTCAATATGGGCGGCGCACATATCAGCCTCATGCAGCCGCCACACCCATGGCGTTGCGTCCATGGCCGCGGACAGGTCCCGCAGGTCTGTACGGGCCGCCGTGTCATAGGCTCCCATGTGCCAGCGGATTGCCAGGGCTTCGTGATCCTCCAGCCGGATAAACCGGGCGATCTGGTACAGGCTCTTTTCTCCGTGCCCCAGGGGGAGGGGATCCCGGAACGTATAACCCAGGTAGTCCTCCCACACACCCGTTTCCGGGTTCCTGCGGCGTTTTCTTTCAATGTGGTACACGCCTGCCTTGCACACGTCATGCAGCAGCCCCAGGATCGCCACGGTTTCCTCCTCCTGCTCGGAGATGGGGGCAGGCCCCAGCGCGTCCCTGGGCGTCAGGTCGCGGATCGTGATTTCCCGCAGACGACGGTAAACGTTCAGGCTGTGAATAACCAGGCCACCGGGGAAAGCGCCGTGGTGCTTGGCTCCCGCCGGGGCCTCGAAAAAGTCCGTTTCATTCTCCAGCCGCTCCAGCAGTTCCTCCGCACCGGCGCGGTGGACGCTGGCCAGAAACAGATCCTTGAAATGTTGGGCCACGGTTTGCAGGCCGTTTCTTTCTAAAAAATCAGACATTTGCCGTTCCTCCTATGCTTCCGGGGCTTCGTTGCCCCAGGCGTCCCAGCCGTCAGCCCTCTGGCGGGCGAACATTTCCAGCCTGGGCACGTCGCCCAGCAGTTCCACGATCCGCCGGCGGGTTTCGTCTGGTTTCTTGCTGTGCCCCTCGAACGGGGCTTCTATGATCTGGTGGACATTGTGGGCGCGGATCTGCGTCTTTGCCTTAAAGCCCGGTGTGACGCCCAGCAGGCAAACCTCCGCGTTTGCGCGGGTGTAGGCACCCAGCCCCATGAAATTGCCGCCCTGCTTGCGGTTCTTTTTTACCCACACGAAAGCCGCGGTTTTGTATGTAAAGCCCCACGCCTCCATGACCTTTATGGCCTCCGTGATATTGGGGAACGTTGCCCACATAAAGCAGGCCGCCCCCTCTCGGACGATTTCGCGGACCGGCAGGGCGCATATTTCCGCGGTGGTCATGGTTGGGTAATGCTGTTTTGCAATCCCGTGGGAACTTTTCGTGTTCCCTCCCTGGGAATATGCCCACGGCGGATCCGCATAGATCACGCTGTACTGTTTTGCGGGGAGGGGGATATGGTCAGGCATGGCCGTTCACCTCCCGCTTTCCGCTGGCGGCTTGATCTGCCACGAAATAAAGGGCCTCCACGTTTGAAAATGTCGTGGCCCGTGCCAGCCCCTCCGCCTCCGCAATCATCAGATCCGCGTCAAGCCCTAATATTCCAGCCGCAGCCCTGACGGCCTTTTCCGCCTCCAGGTATTCGTTGATTGCGGCCAGCTGCGGGGAGGTGTAGGCCGTCACCAGGGCCGCGGTCATGTCGTTACGCTCTGCCATGTGCCTGCCGCCTCCTCTCCATGGCGGTGGTGACTTCCTCCACCATGCCGCGCTCCCGCAGGCCCTCAACGGAAAGGCGGTGCGCCTCATGGTACAGCTGCCCGCCCGCCGCGTCGTGCGTCGTGATCGTCAGGATCGGGTGCCCCAGGGAGGAGGAAAGAAACGCTTTCGTGTGGCCGTCGTCCGTCGTCCATTCCAGCCAGTAGTCCGGGCGGCCATTCGCTTTCTGGAAATCCACGCGGCGCATACCCGGCAGGGGCTTGTATGTCGCCACCAGATTGTAAAGGCTGGTTTTGTTGGCTTTCAGCCTCAACACGGGGCCACCTCCGTTCTGTACCACTCCAGGATCCGCTTGGCGTACTTCTTGCGGATCCGCTTCTTTTTGGTGTGGCGGTAGCGGTTATAAAGCGGGCGGTTGTCAACCGACGCCCAGCGCAGCGCCGTTTCCATTTCCTGCTGTGCTGCCACCTCCGCCGCCACCTGCTGGATCCATCTGCAGAAACTGTTTACCGTGGTCAGAACGCCCGCCGTAATCTCGTGGATCGCCTTGGCCAGTTCCTCGCAGTTTGCCGTGGCCTGCTCCATGTTTATGCCCATCTGCGGCACCAGCATAGTGTTTTCACTCATGTGGAAAACCCTCCCCATTCTCCCAGCCCAGCAGGATATTGCGGGCCATGAAACTTAGGTCGTCCAGCGCGTCCTCCAACTCCAGCAATTTCCCGAAAGAGATCCCGGCAGCCTCCAGTCTGCCCCGGAAATTCTTGGCCTGTTCGGTTGCTTCCGCGACGGCCCGACGCTCCTTTTCTGCGTCCTCCGCCGCATATCTGGCCTTTCGTTCTCCCAGGTTTGCCTCTCCGGCCATGATCTGCTGGCAAAGTTCTTTTGCTCCCTCCAGGGTGAAATGCTCATGGTCACCCGTGAAAACCGTCCGCCCCTTGCCTTTGGTGTCATTGGCTGCCACATAGTAGCAGGGGAGGCCGCGCCGCCGCAGGATCTGGTTCTCCCGGATCCAGAACAGCACACCGTCCTGGCGTCCCTCAAATGTTCGCCCGTCCCGGCACATGAACTTGATTTCTTTTCTTTTGCCCATCGCGTTGTATCTCCTTTTCAGTTCTTCCGTATCAGGTGCCCGCCTGCTGGGGCTTGCCTCTGCGTCGGAGGTTAGCCTGGAAACGGCGCTGCGCCAGTTCCGGGTCATAGGCGGGGCGCTGGTTCCGGTCCAGCTTTTCGCCGTCCTGGCCTCTCCGTAATTCTGCGTAGATCGTTTTTCTGGATTTCCCCAGGTGCGTGGCGATCTCCGCCACACTCGCGTAATTGCGCCACGCCTTGGCGATATACTCCCGTTCGGCGGGGCTAATGTATTTTTCGCTCATGGCTTTTTCACCTCCGATTGCGACAAAAAAAATAAGAGTAACAAGGGATTTCCCTTTGTTACTCTTATTGATAGCATTTTCAGTGCGGCTTCTGTGGGACTCGGCCTTGACATTCTGATGAAAACGTGATACAGTTCTCACGATATCCAAAAGGCAGTGACAGGGAGAAGTATCCCCCATACCCCGGCAAAGAGAGAGGGCGGCTGGTGTGAGCCCTTGCGGGGAGGCGGAAGAACAGGCACCCTGGAGCCGCGGGGCGGAAATGCCCTGCCGGTCCCCGCCGTTACCGGGTGAAGAGTGCGCGTCAGCCAGGCGCGAATTCAGGTGGAACCACGGACTGATTGTTCGCCCTGAGCCGAAAACCGGCTCGGGGCGTTTTTTCTGTCCGGGCCGCCGTAAAGGAGAATGGAACATGAAAAACACCGAGAAGACCATGGAGAAGATCGTGGCCCTGTGTAAGAACCGGGGATTCGTATTCCCCGGCAGTGAGATCTATGGCGGCCTTGCCAACAGCTGGGACTACGGTCCCCTGGGCGTGGAGATGAAGAACAATGTCAAGCGGGCCTGGTGGAAGAAATTCGTCCAGGAGAATCCCTACAACGTGGGACTGGACTCCGCCATTTTGATGAATCCCCAGGTGTGGGTGGCCAGCGGCCACGTATCCACCTTCAACGATCCTCTGATTGACTGCAAGGCCTGCAAGATGCGCCACCGGGCGGACAAGCTGGTGGAGAGCTATGTGCAGGAGCACGGCATGGACGTGAACGTGGAGGCCATGACCCAGGAGGAGCTGGTGGCATTCATCCGGGACAACCAGGTGCCCTGCCCTGGCTGCGGCAAGAGCGACTTCACCGACATCCGCAAGTTCAACCTGATGTTCAAGACCCACCAGGGCGTCACGGAGGACACCGCCAACGAGGTGTACCTGCGGCCGGAGACCGCCCAGGGCATTTTTGTCAACTTTCCCGCCATCCAGCGGACCACCCGCCGGAAGTTGCCCTTCGGCGTGTGCCAGATCGGCAAGTCCTTCCGCAACGAGATCACCCCGGGTAACTTCATTTTCCGCATCCGGGAGTTCGAGCAGATGGAGCTGGAGTTCTTCTGTAAGCCGGACACGGATCTGGAGTGGTTCCAGTATTGGCGGACGTACTGCCACGACTGGCTGAAGGGCCTGAACATCAAGGAGGAGAATCTGCGGCTGCGGGATCACGAGCCCGAGGAGCTGAGTTTCTACTCCAAGGCCACTACGGACTTTGAGTATCTGTTCCCCTTCGGCTGGGGGGAACTGTGGGGTGTGGCGGACCGGACCAACTACGACCTGACCCAGCATCAGGAGCACTCCGGCCAGGATCTGACCTATTTCGATCAGGAGAAGAACGAGCACTATATCCCCTATGTGGTGGAGCCCTCCCTGGGCGCGGACCGGATGACCCTGGCCCTGCTGGTGGAAGCCTACGATGAAGAGGTGGTGGATGCAGAAAAGAACGACGTCCGCACCGTCATGCGGTTCCATCCGGCCATCGCGCCTTTTAAGTGCGCGGTGCTGCCCCTTTCTAAGAAGCTCTCCGAAAAGGCCCGTGAGATCCAGGCGGAGCTCAGCAAGGACTGGATGGTGGACTTTGACGACACCGGTTCCATCGGCAAGCGGTACCGCCGGGAGGACGAGATCGGCACGCCCTACTGCATCACGGTGGACTTCGACACCGTGGGCGATGCGGATAAGGCTGGTGACAACTGCGTTACCGTCCGGGACCGGGACACCATGGAGCAGGTGCGGCTGCCTATCGACCAGCTGAAGAGCTATCTGGCGGAGAAACTGGCATACTGATGCCTGTGTCGATCCTGCTCCAGAACGCCGCGGCGCGGCGTCCGAGCATTTTGCCGGAGGCAAAATCTCGCCGGAGGGCGGATTCATTCCGCCCGAGGAATGAGATGGGACAGGGGTCCCGCAAAAGCAGTGCTTTTGCGGGAGGGCAGGTGCGGCTGCCCGTCGACCAGCTGAAGAGCTATCTGGCGGAGAAACTGGCATACTGATGCCTGTGTCGATCCTGCTCCAGAACGCCGCGGCGCGGCGTCCGAGCATTTTGCCGGAGGCAAAATCTCGCCGGAGGGCGGATTCATTCCGCCCGAGGAATGAGATGGGACAGGGGTCCCGCAAAAGCAGTGCTTTTGCGGGAGGGCAGGTGCGGCTGCCCGTCGACCAGCTGAAGAGCTATCTGGCGGAGAAACTGGCATACTGATCGGAGATTATCGGGGCCGCGGGAAATCCCCGCGACCCTTTTTATAACCTGGGAAATGAGGTAGAAGTGTTGAAGAGACAGAAGCGGCCCCGGGCGTTGGGGCCGGTGTGGCTGCGCTGGGTCATGTTTCTGGGCGGCAGCCTTTGCATGGGGCTGGCTGTGGCGGTGGCCGTCCAGTGGGTGGTTACCGGTTCCCTCTCCATCGTGTGGGAGTGGTTCGTGAAATGGCCCACCTATCTGCTGCTGACCGGCGTCCTTTACGGCGCTGTGGTGTTCACCCTGGGGGCGCTGCTGGGTAGATTGTGGCTTTCCGCTATACTGGTGGGGGTTGCCGGACTGGTGCTGTCCCTGGTGGACTATTTCAAGACAGCTATCAACGGCACGCCACTGGTGCTGGCGGACTTCGGCCTGGCGGCACAGGTGGGAGAGGTGGCCGGTGTGGCGGGAGAGCTGCGCCCGCCGGTGGATTTCTGGATGGCGATGATCGCCCTGGGGATGTGTGTGGGGATTCTGATTCTGGTGCGGCGGCTGACGCTGCTCACCGGGCGGTGCCGCTTTGTCACTTTTTCCGTTTCCCTGGCCCTGACCATTGGGCTGTTTTCCACACAGGGAGCCCAGGCGGCGGGGGCGGTTTTTCAGGTGGATGTGAACACCCGCCTGGCTGCGGCCAACAGCCACGACACCTACGGTTTGACGCTGAGTCTCTGGCGGGACTGCTTTCTTCAGGCCAAGAAGAGCCCGGAGGGATACAGCGAAGCCTACATGGAGCAGGTCCTGGCCCGGATCGACGAGATCCTGACAGAGGACAGCGCCGACGCCCCCGCAGCGGCGGTGCAGCCCAACATCATCGTGGCCCAGTCGGAGTCCTTCTACGATCTGACCCGGCTGCCGGGCCTTCAGTATGAACGGGATCCCCTGGAGAATTTCCATGCCCTGGAGAGCGAGGGCATCAGCGGCACATTCCACAGCCACTATCTGGGCTACGGCACCGGCTATCTGGAGATGTCCATGCTGTATGGCGTTACGGAGCTGGACTTCGGTGCTGGGACGAACATCTGCTTCCTGGAGGATGACGCCTATGAGAAATTCGACGCCCTGCCGGAGCAGTATACCAAGAGCGGCTACCGGGCGGAGATGCTCCATGGGTATAACGACAGCCTGTATAATCGAACGGTGACCTATCCCAGGCTGGGCTTTTCCGACCTTCTGTTCTCCGCAGATATCCAGGCTCTGGACTTTCCCTGGGAGGGGGGCATCTACGGCGGGTATTACATGCGGGACAGTTACTTCTTCCAGGCCATGCTGGACCGGATGGAGGACATCAACAGCAGCGGGGAGCGGGCGTTTCTCTACGGTATCACCATGGAGAACCACCAGCCCTTTGACCCGGAGAAATTCAACTATGAGTGTCAGATCGGCGTCACCAGCGAAAGTCTCGGCGAGGAGGATATGGCCATCGTCCGGGTCATGCTGGAGGGCATCACCCGGGCGGATCAGGCCCTGGGAGATCTGACAGACGCCCTGCGGGAGAGCGAGGAGCCTACCATCGTGGTGTTCTTCGGGGATCACAGGCCCAATCTGTTCATGACGGACGGGGACACAGTGTACACAAAGTTGGGCCTCTGCCCGGATAACGACACGGTAGGCTGGACCCCGGAGGAGATCAGCGACCTGTATTCCACGGACTATCTGATCTGGGCCAATGATGCGGCCTTGCTCCAGGGGCAGGCAGGCACCCGGCGGGACAGCAGCATCACCGCCATTGGCCCCCAGCTGCTGGAGCTGACCGGTCAGCCGGTCACCCGGTACTGGGCGCTGCTGGAGAAGGTGAGCCAGGTGTGTCTCACCAACACGGAGCTGTACTTTGTGGATGGCACGGGGACGCCCAGCGCCGGCGTGGAGGAGGCGGCTCTCTCCGACGAGGCCCGGGAGCTGCTGCAGCTGCGGGAGGATGTGCTGTACGACGCCATGTACGGCCAACAGTATATCACTGCAGAGATGAACGAGCCCGTCCAGTGACGGAAGCTGAATCAAAGAGAGCGCCGCAGGCATCCGCCTGCGGCGCTTTTATTTACACAAATATGGTCAGCCTGTGGAAAACAGAGTTTCCCCCGCCCGTCAGAAAGACACTTCTCCGGCTTCTTTCCAGGTCTGCAGCAGCTCTTTTGCGGGACGGGTATAGGTCTTTGTGGAAAAGGGGAAGTCCGGCAGGGCGGCCAGTTTCCAGGGGGCCACGTGGCAGTAGCCCCGTGGGTGCTTTTCCAGATACCGCTGATGGAATTCTTCCGCTGGATAGAAACATGCCAGGGCCTTCAGCTCCACGGCGAAGAAGGGAACGGCCGCGGCCTCCAGGGCAGCGATGGAGCGGATGATGCCCTCGTCCGCCGGGTCCATCCAGTATACGCCGGTCTGGTACTGGCTGCCCACGTCCGGTCCCTGACGGTTGGGAGTCTCCGGGTCGATGGCGGCAAAAAAGACAAAGAGCAGGTGGGGCAGGGAGACAGTCCCGTCTTCATACGCCACTTGCACCGCCTCCCGGAAGCCGGTGCGGCCGGTGCAGACATCGTCATAGTTGGCGTGATCTGCCGTGTCTCCGTTGGCATAGCCGGCGGTGACATCCAGTACGCCGGGCAGGCGGCGATACAGGGCCTCCATGCCCCAGAAGCAGCCCCCGGCAAAACAAATGCTTCTTCTCATCAGGCAAACATCCCCATAAAGCCGTCCGGCCGCTCCTGGGCCTGTCCCCAGATCTCCCAAAACGCGGCCGGAGTGATGGCGCGGGCGGTGACTTCCCCGGGGCGGTTCAGCGTCCGCAGGTCCTCCGGGTAGGGGGCAGGAGAGAGAGCCTCCTCCCGGCCGTAGTCGCCGCCGTAGGCAAAGCAGAGGCCATTGGGGTAGAATTCCACCCGCCGGACCTCCCGGCGCCCGCTGTCCAGTTCCGCGTAGATGAACCGGGGCTCGTCCTCTTCCTCAAGATTCTGTTCGATCAGCACGTAGGACATTCAATCCCCTCCTTGCGGAAAAAGTCATAGATGGCGGTCCGGTCCGCCTGCACGCTGCCCTGGGCAAAGCCGTTCCGCCCGCCACCCCGGCCGGAAAGAGCGGCGTTCAGCCGCTTCACCAGGGGAGAGATGTCCGCCCCATCGGCCTGGACAAGGGCATAGACGTAGGAGGACTCCGCTCCCGCGAACACCGCCGCCAGACCGCCGGAGGCCTTTGCGGCTGCGTCTGCCAGCTTTCTGGCTCCGTCCGGCCGCGTGGGGGGCTCCAAAAGCAGCAGATCTCCCCGGTCTGTCAGGGCCTGGGCCCGGAGGGAGAAGAGCTGATCCTCCAGCTCCGTCATCCGCTGCTTGGCGGCGGCCAGCTCCTCCGCCTGCCGTTCTGCGGCGGCCAGGGTGTCCTGGGGTTTTACAGACAGCAGCTGGGCCACGGCGCGGTCCTGGTCGTATACCTGGGAGAGATACCGGTAGGCCCGCGATCCGCAGAGAATCTCCAGCCGCACCCCCTCCCGAAACTTTTGGCAGGAGAGGACCTTGATAATCCCCACCTCACCGGCCCGGCGCACGTGGGTGCCGCAGCAGGCGCAGCAGTCCGCCCCGGGGAAGGCCACGATCCGCACCTGGCCGGTAAGCGCTTTCTTGCTGCGGTAGTTCAGACGGGCCAGCGCATCCGGCGCGGGGAAGGTGATGTCCACCGGAGTGTCCTGCCAGATCACCTCATTGGCGGCCTTTTCCGCGGCCATGACCTGTTCCCAGGTCAGCTCGGCATTGTAGTCGATGGTCACCGTGTCGGCCCCCAGGTGGAAACCCACGTTGTCACAGTGGTACAGCGAGCACAGCAGGCCGGAGAGAATGTGCTCCCCGGAGTGCTGCTGCATGTGGTCGAACCGGCGGGGCCAGTCAACGGCCCCCGCCACTTGGGTGCCGATCTCCACAGGGCCGTCACAGGTGTGGAAAATCACGCCCTTTGTTTCATGGACATCCGTGACCTGGACTGCGCCCAGAGTGCCGTGGTCCGCCGGCTGTCCGCCCCCCTCCGGGTAGAAGGCGGTGCGGTCCAGCACTACGGCCCAGCCAGATTTGGATTTTTCACAGGAGAGCACCCGGGCGGTGAAGGCGGTGAGGTAGGGATCTTGGTAATAGAGTTTTTCCGTTTCCATGTGGAAAACTTCCTTTCGTCAGGGGATGGGACCGGGAGGTATGTTACAGCAGCCCCAGATTCTGCTTCCAGGTCAGCACCCGGCGGCAGGCGGTGTCGATGGTCTCCTCGGACAGGGCGCCGCTTTCCAGCGCCTCCAGGACCTTGGGGATCTGGGTGCGGTAGTCGGTGGTGATGACGAGATCGTTTCCCGCCTCCAGGGCCATCACCGCCACGGCCCCGTCGGCGCTGTACGCTGCAACTGCCTCCATGGCCAGATCATCGGTCATCACCACGCCGTCAAAGCCCAGGTCCGTCCGCAGCAGGCCGTGGACCTTCGGGGACAGGGAGGCGGGGAGATCTCCATCCACAGCAGTCATGATATTGTGGGAGACCAGCACAGCGGTCTTTCCGCCGCCGCTCTCCATACCCGCCTGGAAGGGGAGGAAGTCGGAGGACGTGAAGGACTCCAGCGGCCGCTGGTCCACGGCGATACCGGTGTGGGTATCCACATTGTTCCCATAGCCGGGGAAGTGCTTGAGGACGCTGCCCATACCGTCCTCCGCCATCTGCGAGACCACCTGGGCCACATAGTCCGCTGTGGCGGCCGCATCCTGGCCGAAGGTGCGGTCATACATAAAGTCGGCGGGGTTGGTGGACACATCTGCCACCGGGGACAGGTTCACGTTGAAGCCCAGGGCGGAGAGAAGGAGGTCCTTCTCTCGGGTATCTGCCAGCACGGCCTCCATGCCGCCGGAGGCATAAGCTTTCTGAGGAGAGGGGAACTTGGAGGCCCGCAGATGGGGATTGGAGCTGACCCGCACCACCGTGCCGCCCTCCTCGTCCACGCCGATCAGCAGCGGGATTCCGGTGTCCACAGCCGCGGCGTCCTGATAGCTCTGAATGGTCTGGATCAAAGCATCGGCAGTTTTGTCCGCCGTATCCCGGCCGAAGAGGATGTAGCCGCCCAGATGATAGGTGCTCACGTCGGAGACCGCGTCTGTGTCGGGTACCCGGACAAAGAACAGCTGGCCGACCTTTTCCTCCAGGGTCAGGGAGGCAAGCAGGTCCTCCACCTCCTGGGCGGCCAGTTCCTCCGGCGTGGGTTCCGGGGGCGCCTCCGGCTCCTGGGGCTGAATGTCCACTAAGGGTTCCTGGGAAGTCTCCTCTGTGGGGGAGCCGCCGCAGGCAGTCAGGCTCAACAGGGAGAGGACAGCCAGCAGAATTGTAAAAAGTCGTTTCATAAGAGCTCCTTTCTGCTGTGGAGTGATGATATGAAGTGTATCACATCCAGGCCCGAAAGAAAAGACTGTTACTGATTTGTGGTGGAATCCAAACGGACCCCGTGGTATGCTGGCAAAAATAGAAGGGAGCGTGTGACAACATGCGGATGGCGGCTCTACTGATGGCAATGATCGCCCTGCTGGGGAGTCCCCAGGGGGAGGGGACGGTCTCGGAGACCACCTGGGAGATGGTGGCTGTACAAGTGCTGGAGGAGACACCGGAGACGGCGGCACGGACCCTGCTGGACTGGGCGGGCTCTGGACAGACGATCCCGGAGGAGGACGTGGTCCTGGCCCTTTTGGAGGAGATGGAGGCGGAACCGGCAGCCTCCGCAGTGGCATTTGCAGCGGTTCTGGACAGGGCGGACAGCCTGCGGAAAGCAGGTGAGGCGCCGGAGCTGGGAGAAGAGACCTACCGGGCGGCGGTCCGGTCCCTGTCCCCCTTTTTCACCAGGCTTCTGGGGACGGAGACCACGCTCTGGCAGGAGGAGCCCTCTGCCTGGCCTGCGGATTTGGCTGCGTTTGACGGCATCTGGTGTGACAGCACCTTGCAGGAGCTGCTGATCTTCCAGAGCGGCACCTGTCGGGTGGTAATCCCCTACCTGGACTACTATGGGGAAACGGCCTTTTCTGCCCGGCTGCGGGACCGCGGCGGCATGGGCTGGTGTCCGTCGTTGGAGATAGATATCCACGAATCCGGCGATTTCTCCGGGCCGCTGACCTATTACGTCTCCGGTCTGGCGGAGGACCATTTCTGGTGCAATACCCAGGGCCAGCGGTTTGACAGGCTTTGACCTCCGGAGTCATGAAGGTGGTATGCGTGGGATGATGCCGGAAAGTGGAAAAAAAAGAGGCGGAACGCAGAAATGCGGTCCGTCTCTTTTTTATTCCGGATTTACAGGTCAGTCCTGGGGCTTGACGATGGCGATGTGCAGCTCGTCCAATTGTTTCTGCGTGACCTCGCTGGGGGCGCTCATCATCACGTCCTGGGCATTTTTGTTCATGGGGAAGGGGATGATCTCCCGAATGGAGTCCTCCCCGGCCAGCAGCATCACCATGCGATCCACGCCGGGGGCAATGCCCGCATGGGGCGGCGCGCCGTAGGTGAAGGCGTTGTACATGGCGGGGAACTTGGCCTTTACGTCCTCCTCGCCCAGCCGGACCATCTCAAAGGCCTTAATCATGATCTCCGGGTCATGATTCCGGACCGCTCCAGAGCTGAGCTCCACGCCGTTGCACACCAGGTCATACTGGTCGGCGGTGATGCTGAGGGGATCGATCTCGCCCCGCTCCGCCTTCAGCAGGACCTCCAGCCCGCCGGAGGGCATGGAGAAGGGGTTGTGGCAGAACTCCAGCTCGCCGGATTCCTCGCCGATCTCGTACATGGGGAAGTCCACAATCCAGCAGAAGGCGTACTGCTCCTTGTCCATGTGACCGGGGACGGCGGCGCCCAGAGTCTTTACCAGCGTGCCGGCGGTCTTTTGGGCAGCGCCCAGCTTGCCGGCGGACAGGGCCACGAAGTCGTTGGGCTTCAGACCCAGGGCAGAGACCACAGACTCCTTGATGGGCTGGACAAACTTGGCGATGCCGCCCACAATCTCACCGTTCTCGTCCAGGCGGAACCAGTAGGGCTTGCCGCCGGAGACCACCTCCACATCCGCCAGGGTCTTGTCGATGAACTTCCGGGTCTCGTGGAAATCGCTGACCACCACGGCCTTCACCACGTTGCCCTCGAAGGGGCCGAAGCCGCAGGCGCCCAGCAGGCCGGTGACGTCCTGCACCGTCAGGTCGATGCGCAGGTCCGGCTTGTCGGAGCCATACTTCTCCATGGCCTCGGTGTAAGGGATACGCATGAAGGGCGCGGAGCTGGCCCGGTCGTATTTGCCGTACTTGGCAAAGATGGGGGGCAGCACGTCCTCCAGTACGGCAAATACGTCATCCTGAGAGGCAAAGGCCATCTCCATGTCCAGCTGGTAAAACTCACCGGGGGAGCGGTCCGCCCGGGCGTCCTCGTCCCGAAAGCAGGGGGCGATCTGGAAGTACCGGTCAAAGCCGGAGGTCATCAGCAGCTGCTTGAACTGCTGGGGTGCCTGAGGCAGGGCATAGAACTTTCCGGGGTGGTTCCGGGCGGGCACCAGATAGTCCCGGGCACCCTCCGGGGAGGAGGCGGTCAGGATGGGGGTGGTGATCTCCAGGAAGCCATGCTCTGTCATGGCCTGCCGCAGGGCGGCCACTACCTGGCACCGGAGGATGATGTTGTTCTTCACCGCCGGGTTCCGCAGGTCCAGATAGCGGTACTTCAGGCGGGTGGCCTCGTCGGCCTCCCGGCTGCGGTTGATGGGGAAAGGCAGCTCGTTGTGCTGGCAGCGGCCCAGCACCTCAATTTTGCCGGGCACCACCTCGATCTCGCCGGTGGGCAGCTTGGCGTTCTTGCTGTCCCGCTCCCGGACGGTGCCCTCCACGGAGATGGTGGACTCCTTGTTGATGGACTTCAGCAGGGCCACCATGTCGGCGGTCTCCGCCACCACCTGAGTGGTGCCATAGAAGTCCCGGACCACGGCGAAGGCCAGCTCACTGCCTACCTCCCGGAGGTTTTCCAGCCAGCCGCAGATCTTTATGGCCTTGCCGGCGTCGGAGAGCCGCAGCTCTCCGCAGGTATGGGTGCGATTCTGTGTCATGATTGTGGATTCCTTTCTGTGTGGAAATGTGATTACAAATAGAAATTTATATAAAAAATATTACGAATTGAGATCATATTTCGCTGCCAGAGCCCAGAGCTGTTCCCCAAGGCCCCTGCCAACGGCCTCTCCGTCCGGGACGGTGCAGCCGTAGAAGTCCGCCTGTCCCGGAGCAGCATAGGACCACTCCCGGACGGTAAAGTTCAGCACAGCAAAATCGCCATCTGTACCGGCGAGGGAGAGGGAGAACATCCAGTCTCCCGACTCATAAGAGACGGACCCATGGCTGGCATTCACCGCCTGAGCAAGGGGCTTGATTAGAGGGTCTGTCAGAGAACGGCAGAAGGAGAGGTCTTGGAGCTGTTCCAGCAGGGCCGCCCCCTCTGGGGAAGTGAGGGGCACCGACACCGTGGCGGTCTCTGGCTCCTGGGCCCAGTCCCCCAGGGAGCGGATCAGGACGTTGATCTCTTGGAGTTCCTGGTCCTTCAGCAGGTCCGGCAATGTTACCGGGCGGCTGTACCGGATCGCGGCGACCAGCAGCAGGACCAACAAAGGCACCCAGACACGCTTCCGGTTCTTCATAGAAACACCTCTAGTAAATACTGCTTGTATTTTTTATAGAAAATATTTCTGCTTGGACTGCTTGAGATGCGATTTGGTTGTCTCCACAGGTGAAATTCGGCGTTAAAGTATCTCTGTGGGGCAGGGAATTACTCCTGGATGACGGTGCCCTTTTCCCGTTCCGCGAGACCCGCCTTAATGCGGTAGACGGTGGCGGCGGGTTCCAGCTTTGTCTGCTCGCCGGTGGCCATGTCCTTGCAGGCCACCACGCCGGAGCTGATCTCGTCCTCCCCCAGAAAGATCACATAGGGGATGCCCAGCTTGTCGGCATAGGCGATTTTCTGCTTGAATTTCTTTTCCTCGCAGTGGAGCTGGGCGCGGATGCCGTTTTCCCGCAGCAGGGTGGCCAGGGAGATGGCAGCGGACAGGTCCTCCGTCATGGGCAGGATCAGCACATCCGCCGGAGCGGTGGGCAGGTCCGGATTCAGCATACCCTGTTCTCCCAGCACATAGAACAGCCGGGTCAGGCCGATAGAGATGCCCGCGCCGGGAAGCTGGCGGTCCGTGTAATACTCCGCCAGATTGTCGTACCGGCCGCCGGAACAGACGGAGCCGATCTCGGGGTGATCCAGCAGGGTGGTCTCGTAGACGGTGCCGGTGTAGTAGTCCAGGCCCCGGGCGATGGTCAGGTCCACGGCGAAATTCTCCGCCGGGACGCCGAAGTCCGCCAGATACCGGACCACCGTGTTCAGCTCCTCAAGACCCTGGTCGAAGATTTCGTTCCGGCCCCGGTAGCCCTCCAAAGCGGAGAGAACGGCGTCGTTTCCGCCGGAGATGGCGATAAACTTCAGGATCTCGTCGGCGTCGGACGGAGCCACGGTGAGGTCGCCGGTGAGGATGGCCTTCACCTTTTCCGGCCCGATTTTGTCCAGCTTGTCTACGGTGCGCATGATGTCGCCGGATTTCTCCGTCAGGCCCAGCATGGCGTAGAAGCCGTTGAGGATCTTCCGGTTGTTCACCCGGATCTGGAACCGCTTCAGTCCCAGGGTGGAGAAGGTCTTGTAGATGATGGCGGGGATCTCTGCCTCATTGATGATGGAGAGCCTGCCATCTCCGATGATGTCGATGTCCGCCTGATAGAACTCCCGGAAGCGGCCCCGTTGGGCCCGCTCACCCCGGTACACCTTGCCGATCTGATACCGGCGGAAAGGGAAGGTCAGGTCGTTGTAGTGGAGGGCCACATACTTTGCGAGGGGGACCGTCAGGTCGAACCGGAGTGCCAGATCCGCGTCGCCCTTCTGGAGGCGGTAGATCTGCTTCTCCGTCTCGCCGCCGCCCTTGGCCAGCAGTACCTCGCTGGACTCGATCACCGGGGTGTCCAGGGGGGTAAAGCCATAGAGGGAATAGGTACGGCGGAGGATCTCCATGATCCGCTCCATCTGCTGCTGTGGTCCGGGCAGCAGTTCCATAAAGCCGGACAGTGTCCGTGGGGTCATTTTAGCCATCGTCAAAACTCCTTTTTCGTGGGATGCGGGTCGCTGCCCGGGATGCACCGCGGGCGCAAAATGATAAAACGCTCCCGTCCCGCGGCTTTGGGACGAGAGCGATTCCGCTTCGTGGTGCCACCCAAATTCAAGGCCTATAGAGCCTCCTTTTTGCCTCCTGTGCTACGGGGAGGGTGCCGTGGGCGTCTCCGCCCCCGCTCCGCCGCTGTCCTTCGTCCAGGCCGGCCGGGCCGCTCTCAGCGGTGCGCCCCTCTCTGTGGGGCCGGCGATTGGAGTACTGCTGCGGCATCCGCGCGGTGCAAATGAATCAACAGGGTGATTGTATGCGCTTTGGGGAAAAATGTCAAGCGATGGGACGGTTGGAGGGATTGACGATGCAGCGCCAGTCCAAATCGCCCCGGGCCAGACCCAGTACCAGCGCCTCCGCCGTGGCCAGATTGCTGGCAAAGGGGATGTTGTTCTGGTCGCACAGCCGGGAGATATAGGAAACATCTCCCACCATAGCCTCGTTGTTGGGGTCGTTGAAGAAGAGTACCAGGTCGAATTCGTTGTATGCGATCCGGGCGCCGATCTGCTGGCTGCCGCCGTGGGCGTAGGACAGGAAGCAGTGGACATTCAGGCCCGTGGCGTCGGCCACCATGTGGCCAGTGGTGTTGGTGGCGTAAATGTTGTGGTGGGACAGGATGCCGGCGTAGGCGGTGCAGAACTGCACCATCAGCTCCTTCTTGTTGTCGTGGGACATGAGGGCGATGTTCATGAAAGACTCCTTTCTCTATCTGATCCGCAGCAGGGGGACCCGTTCCCCCTGGAGGCGTTTCGCAATGTTGCGGTAGGCAGTCGCGGCGCTCTGGCCGTCCGCCAGCAGGATGGGCACACCCCGGTTCATACACAGCGGCAGGGCGTCATCCTCGGGGACCACTCCCAGCAGCGGCAGGCCGGCCTTGTCGATGGCATCGTCAATGGTGGCGTGGAGCTGGCGCAGCAGCTTTTTGCGCACCCGATTCACCACCAGGTGCAGGGCGCCTGATGGGAAGCGATCCAGCTCCATGACGGTGTGCTGGGCGTCCCGCAGGGAGGAGGCGTCCGCAGTGGTCACCACCACGCAGCGGTCCGCGGCGCAGGTGGCCAGCTGAAAGCCCCGCCCCAGGCCCGCAGGTGCGTCCAGCAGACAGAAGTCAAACCGCCTGCGTACCTCCCGCAGCAGATCTGCCATCTGGATCTCCGTCACCGGGCGACCATGGGGACGCGCCGGCGCGGTCAGCAGGAAAAGGCCGGGGATCTTGGGGTGTTCCACAGCGGCCAGTTCCAGGGAACAGCGGTTCTGCGCCACGTCTGAGAAGTCCATCAGCGTCCGGTCCGACAGGCCCAGGGCCAGATCCAGATTCCGCAGACCGATGTCGCAGTCCAGGCACAGCACCCGCCGGCCGGATAGGGCGAGAGCCGCGCCTACACCCGCCGTAAAGGAGGTCTTTCCGGTGCCGCCCTTTCCGGATGCGACGGCAATGCACTGTCCTGGAGACGTCATCAGGCGGCACTTCCTTTCAACTGCTCACAAATGTATTATAAGGGATTCTTCTTGATTTTTGCAAACATTCTCGGATATTTTTCCGGAGTTTTTTTCACTTTTTCCACCACGATCAGCCGGTGGCGCACATCTGTACCGGGGATGGCATAGTCCCGGACCGCCTCCACGGCGCCGCCCAGGATCGCAATGGCGTGCTGTGAGGCGGCCAGCTCCGCGTCTGACTCCACGGATTTCATGGCCAGGAACTTCCCGCCGGGCTTTACCAGCGGCAGGCACAGCTCACACAGCACCGGCAGGGCCGCCACTGCCCGGGAGACCGCTAAATCAAAGGTTTCCCGGTGCTCCGCGGCAAATTCCTCCGCCCGGGCGTGGACGCAGGCCACATCGGGGAGGTCCAGCTCCCGGCACACCGTCTCCAGGAACTGGATGCGCTTGTTCAGGGAGTCCAGCAGCGTCAGGCGGATGGAGGGCTCCAGCACCCGCAGGGGCAGACCGGGAAAACCGGCACCGGTGCCGACGTCCACCACGGACTTTCCGGAAAAGGACTCCAGGGTCAGCAGGGCGGCGCTGTCCAAAAAGTGGAGAGTGGCCACATCCTCCGGGTCCGTAATGGCGGTGAGGTTCATCACCTTGTTGGTCTCGATCAGCAGATCCCCATACCGGACCAGAGCAGGGATTCCCTCCACAGGGAGGTTCAGGGCGGCAAGACCCGATTGCAGGCGCTGTTCCATCATGTCCTCTCCTTCAGCAGGTCTCGGATCTCCGCCAGCAGCACTTCCTCCTGCGAGGGCTGGGGCGGGGGAGGAGGAGCGGCCTCCTTCTTTCGGTGGAAGCGGTTGATAGCTTTGATGAGGCAGAAGACCGCAAAGGCGATGATGAGGAAGTCCAGAATAGTGGAGAGAAAAGAGCCGTAATTGATGGCAACAGCGGCGCGCACTTCGCTGCCGCCGGCGTCATACACCGCCTCCCGCAGGACCCATTGCCATTGGGAGAAGTCCGCGCCGCCGGTGAGCAGGGAGAGCAGGGGCATCAGGATATCGTTGACCAGGGAGGTGGAAATTTTGCCGAAGGCGCCGCCGATGATGACGCCCACCGCCATATCCAGCACATTTCCTCTGGCAATGAATTGGCGAAACTCCGCCAGGAAGCCGGTGGTCTTTTTGGTAAGTTCAGTCATGGGACTCTCCTGTGTGAAATGAATGGGCGCCTGTGTACGTATGCTGTAACCATTGGAGCCCAAGGCTTTCAGAGATTTGACCCGAATGGAGCCGCTGGAGGGGCACCGAATGATCCGGAGCAGGGCTGCGCGCCGCTCCAACGGCTGGAAACGGGTTCAACGATTTGTATAAATAAAACAAAAAATTACAAATTGGATTTTTCCGCGGGGACCAGCAATTCCTTGCCGCCCATATAGGGCCGCAGGACCTGGGGGATGCGGACAGTGCCGTCGGCCTGGAGGTTGTTCTCCAGGAAGGCGATCAGCATCCGGGGCGGGGCCACGCAGGTGTTATTCAGGGTGTGGCACAGCTGCATTTTGCCATTTTCATCCTTATAGCGGATGCGCAGACGGCGGGCCTGGGCGTCCCCCAGATTGGAGCAGGAGCACACCTCAAAGAACTTCTGCTGGCGGGGAGACCAGGCCTCGATATCGCAGGACTTGACCTTTAGATCTGCCAGGTCGCCGGAGCAGCACTCCAGCTGCCGCACCGGAATATCCAGAGAGCGGAACAGCTCCACGGACATCCGCCACAGCTTCTCATACCAGTCCTTGGACTCCTCGGGCTTACAGACTACGATCATCTCCTGCTTTTCAAACTGGTGGATGCGGTAGATGCCACGCTCCTCGATGCCGTGGGCACCTTTCTCCTTGCGGAAACAGGGGGAGTAGGAGGTAAGGGTCTGGGGCAGGCTCTCAGCCGGCAGGATCTGGTCAATGAACCGGCCGATCATGGAGTGCTCGCTGGTGCCGATCAGGTACAGGTCCTCCCCTTCGATCTTGTACATCATGCCGTCCATGTCTGTCTGGCTCATAACGCCCTCCACCACGTTGCCGTGGATCATGAAGGGGGGGATGCAGTAGGTGAAGCCCTTGTCGATCATGAAGTCCCGGCCGTAGGCCAGCACCGCCTCATGGAGCCGGGCAATGTCGCCCAGCAGGTAGTAAAAGCCGCTGCCGGAGACCCGCCCGGCGGCATCCAGGTCGATGCCGTTGAAGGACTCCATGATATCCACGTGGTAGGGAATGGGGAAGTCGGGGACTTCACATGCTCCGAACCGCTGGACCTCTACATTTTCGCTGTCATCCTTGCCGATGGGCACGGAGGAATCGATCATCTGGGGGATCAGCAGCATATTGTGATGGAGCTTTTCCTCCAGCTCCGTCTCCTGTTTCTCCAGCTCTGCCAAGCGGTCCGCCTGTTCCTTCACCTGCTGCTTGACAGCCTCGGCCTCCGCCAGCTTGGCGGGGTCCTTTTTGGCCTGGCCCATCAGCATGCCGATCTGCTTGCTGAGTGTGTTTCGGTTGGAGCGGAGCTGATCCGCCTCCGCAATGGCGGCCCGGCGCTTGGAGTCCAGGTCCAGGACTTCGTCTACCAGGGGAAGCTTGGCATCCTGAAACTTCTTTTTGATATTTTCACGGACGGCATCCGGATTCTCCCGGATAAATTTGATATCCAGCATGATGATTCTCTCCTCAATTTATTGATGTTGCATGTTTCACGTGAAACAATGGCCAGCCGTTGACTGCTCAACGGGCCTCTGCTGCTTCCTTCAGCTGCGCATACCGCTGGGAGGGAGGGGTGACACCCTCCTCAGCAGTCTCAGGCAGTGCGTCCCGGTATTCAGACGCCTCGAAGGCGTCGATGCTGGCTTGACAGCCCGCCAGATCTCCCGCAGAATACTGCTGCTGAATGGTGTACAGAGCCAGCAGTGCCTGGTTCTCCCGCTGGGCCTCCGCCAAGGCGGCGTCAGTTTCCTCTGCGGAGGACTCCAGCGCGTCGATGGTGGTCTGGGCTTCATCCAGCTGGTTTTGCAGGTCCAGCAGGGCGTCCTGCGTGGCCTGTACCTCCTGCATGGCAGTGACGGAGTCCTGAAGCTCCCCAATCACCTCGGAGTTGCTCCGCTGGTGCATTAGAAAGGACAGCGCCATCAGCAGAAAGGCCACGATGAACAGGATCATGATATAGATGACAACGGGCTTTTTCCCGGTGGAGGGCGTTTCCTCCGGAGCAGAGGAGGGTGTCTCCGCTTCGTCTCCGCTGCGTTTTTCAAATTTCATGGCAGATCATCCTTTCCCAATCAGGGGGTTTTCGTTTGCTTTGCCCGGAGCATCGCCAGGGCCTCCAGCAGGTCGTTGAGGTCGTCAATGCCGTAGTATTCCAGCTCAATCCGGCCCTTTTTGCGGCCGGTGACGATCCGCACCCCCCGGCCCAGCTTGGAGCTCAACTCCTTCTGCGCCTCCGCGGCATAGTCGATTCCCTTCGGCGCGGGGGCTTTTTCCGGCTTTTCCAGACTCAGCCGCTTGGCCAGGGCCTCCGTCTGGCGGACAGAGAGGCCGCCGGAGATCACGGCGCCAGCGGCGTTTTCCTGCAGGGCGGGGGAGAGGGGCAGCAGCGCCCGAGCGTGACCGGCGGAGAGCTTTCCCTCCTCCACCAGCTTGGCCACCGGCGGCGTCAGGGACAGCAGCCGCAGCGCGTTGGCCACGGCGCTGCGGGATTTGCCCACTCGGGACGCGGCCTCCTCCTGGGTCATGTGATACGTTTCCATCAGGGACTGGAAGCCAGCGGCTTCCTCTATGGGGTTCAGATCCTCCCGCTGGAGGTTTTCGATCATGGCCAGCTCGGCGGCCTTGCGGTCATCGGCCTCCATGACAATGACGGGCACTTCCTGAAGGCCCGCCAGCCGCGCAGCCCGCCAGCGCCGTTCTCCGGCGATGATCTGATAGTAGCCGGAGGCCAGCTTCCGGACGGTAAGAGGCTGGATGATACCGTGCTCTCGGATGGAGTCGGCCAGTTCTGCCAGGGATGCCTCGTCAAAGTGCTTGCGGGGCTGGGAGGAACAGCTTTCCACCTGGGAAATGGGCAGGTACAGGCTGCCGGTGCTCTCCGCCTTCAATACGTCGTCGCCCAGCAGGGCGCCGAGACCCCGGCCGAGGCCGGAGGGTTTCTTGGATGCCATGGGAACGCTCCTTTCCAGAGAATCAGGCGCTTTGCTTTTTCAGAAACTCCGCCGCAAAGGCGGTGTAGGCCTCCGCGCCCCGGGAGGTCCGATCATAGGCGGTGATGGGCTTGCCGTGGCTGGGCGCCTCGCTGAGGCGCACGTTCCGGGGGATCACAGTGGCATAGACCTTGCCGGGGAAGTAGTGCTTCACTTCCTCCGCCACCTGCAAGGCCAAATTGGTCCGCCCGTCAAACATGGTCAGCAGCACGCCGTCCAGTTCCAGCCGGGGATTCAGGGACCTGCGGACGATCCGCACCGTGTTCATCAGGTCACTGAGGCCCTCCAGAGCGTAGTATTCGCCCTGCACCGGCACCAGGATGGCGTCCGCGGCGCAGAGGGCGTTCAGCGTCAGCAGTTCCAGAGAGGGGGGGCAGTCGATGAACAGGAAGTCGTAGCGATCTTTTACCTTGTCCAGCGCGTCCCGCAGAAGGAATTCCCGGCGCTCCATGCCGATCAGTTCGATCCCGGCGCCGGCCAGCGCCTTGTTGGAGGGGAGAACATCGCCGTATTTGGTGTGCACCAGGGCGTCCTCCACCGGCACTTCGCCGATCAGGGCATCGTAGATTCCCTTGGAGACCGTCTTGTCCACGCCCATTCCAGAAGTGGAATTGGCCTGAGGATCAAAATCACACAGGAGGATGCGCTGCCCGGCCTCCGTCAAGGCCGCGGCGAGATTCACACAGGTGGTTGTTTTCCCCACGCCGCCTTTTTGATTCACAATCGCAATGGTTTTTGCCACGTGGGCACCTACTTTCTGAAAATACCCAATAAGGTAGAAATGCTTATGCTCATTTATTATAGCAAGCGTGGACGGCCGTTGCAAGGAGAAAAGCGGAAAAGCAGAGAAAAGGAAGAGAAAATGTTTCACGTGAAACAAACGGCAGAAAAAGAGCCGCGGATGTTTCACGTGAAACATCCGCAGCCGGTCACAGCAAAAGACGGCAGCCCCAGGGCGGCAGCTGCAAGTGCAGAACACCGCCGGAACAGGGAAGAGTATCTCCGGTGAGGAGATCAGTGGGGCCAGCGCCTTCCCACAGCAGTGTGACAGTGTGGGAGTCCGGTGAGGCGTTGACGGCTGTGGTCAGCCGCTGGTCACCGTTCTGCCGGGCAAAAATCAACAAAGGACCTGCGGTGTAGAGCCAGGAGATGGTGCCGGACTGCAGGGCTGGATACGCATTCCGCAGGGCACCCAGCCGGGTGAACCACGCCAGCAGGTCCCGGTCTTCCCGGCCCCAGGGGTAGGTTCCCCGATTCAGAGGGTCCTCAAAGCCCTCCATCCCGGCCTCATCCCCGTAATAGATCATGGGAGAGCCGGGGAAGGTGAACAGCACCAGCGCCGCCAGCCGCAGCTTGGCGATGCCCGCTGCCCGCTCCCGGGGCAAAAGCCGGTAGGAGGCCCGCTCCGCCTTGGTGTCCGGCGTTCGGTCCGCACCCAGCAGCGTCAGGATGCGGGGGGTATCGTGGGTGCCCAAAAAGTTCATGGCGGAGTAAAAGGCCGCCGGAGGATAGTTCTCCCGCAGGGTCTCCATGGCCTCCCGAAAGTCATCGGCATCCCCGCCGGAGACATAGGCCAGCAGCGCCGTGCGGAAGGGGTAGTTCATCAGCCCGTGGGTCTCACTGCCCAGCAGATACCGCCGCCGCTGGGAGTAGGCGATCTTATTGGAGCCGTCCTCCCACACCTCGCCGATCAGGACGCTGTCAGGGGCCGTCTCCTCCATGGCGGCGCGGATCTTCTCCAGAAACCAGTCCGGCAGCTCATCCGCCACATCCAGTCGCCAGCCGGAAGCTCCGGCACGCAGCCACCGGCGGATAATGGAGTCCTTGCCGTCAATGATGAAATCCACATAAGAGGGAGAGGACTCCTCCACCGCTGGCAGAGTGCGGATGCCCCACCAAGAGTCGTAGGAATCCGGCCAGTGGTGGAACCGGTACCAGCTGTACCAGGGAGAATCCTGGCTCTGGGCTGCGCCCAAAGTGGGGTAATAGCCATCGGCATTGAAGTACATGCTCTGGGATCCGGTGTGGTTGAACACGCCGTCCAAAATCACCCGCATCCCCCGCTGTCGGGCCTGGGCGCAGAGAGCGCGGAAATCGGCCTCCGTGCCCAGCATGGGGTCGATGCGGGTATAGTCCGCTGTGTTATAACGGTGGTTGGAGGCGGACTCGAAAATGGGGCAGAGGTACAGCGTGGTGACACCAAGGGCCTTCAAATCGTCCAGTTTCGACGTGATCCCCGCCAGAGTGCCACCAAAGAAGTCCCGGTTGCGGATCTCCCCATCCGGATCCGGCCGCCACTCCGGCGTGTCATCCCAGTCCTCGTGGACCCAGCGCCGGCCAACCAGACCCGCAGGGTCCACGGGTACCAGACGGCAGAAACGATCTGGAAAAATTTGGTATGTCACACCTGCCCCAAACCAGCCGGGCGTACGGCTTTCCTGGTAGACCGTCAGCTGCCAGGACACGGCCTGTCCGTCACTGCGGTAGCCGGTCTTGTCCAGCAGACAGCCGGTGCCGTCCTCCCGCCAGAAGCGGAAGTGATACCAGAGAAGATCGGGCAGCTCCGGCGCGGTCAGTGTGCCGGAAAAGCAAAGCCGCTCGCCTGCGAAGCCCTCCAGGGGTAGTTCCTGCTCCCGCTGCGTCCCGGAAAACTCACAGGAGAGGACCAGTGCGCAGTGGGAAAAGCCCTCCGTGGCCAGGGGGCGGCAGTGAAAGGTGACCGCCGTTCCGCAGGGGACGGCGCCGAAGGGCTCCTTGCACAGGTCGCAGCGGGGATCAAAGACAAAGGGTTCGCTCATGGGGATGCGTCTCCTTACGGAAGCAGTTGGTTTTCGCCGGTGACGGCACTGCCGGTCTCGTCGGCGGTAAAGTAAGCGTTGAGAATATCCACGCCCGTGGTGGCCAGATTGGAGCCCCAGGTGGCGTGCTCAATGACGATGGCCACGGCGATCTCCGGATCGTCATAAGGGGCGAAGCAGACGAAGACGCCGTTTTCGGTCTGGTTGCCGCCCAGCTCGGAGGTGCCGGTCTTGGCGCCGGCAGTGACCACGCAGTTCCGGAAGGCATTGTAAACAGAGCCGCCGGGCTGGGTGTAGCCCAGCATGCCCTTTTTCACCGCCTCTAGCGTGGAATCCTGCATGGAGACCACGTTGGTGGGCGCCGTGTCGCCCACAGCCAGGACCTCCGTATTGTCATAGGATTTCACGGCCTTCAGCAGGTGGGCCTTGCAGTGCTGTCCGCCGGAGGCCAGTGTGGCGATGTAGTTGGCAAGCTGGAGGGGTGAGTAGAGCTGGTTGGCCTGGCCGAAGGTGGCCCAGGGGGTCTGGTCGTGGCCCGCCTCATTGCTGGGCAAGGTACCGGCGTAATCACCAATCTCAATGCCGGTGTGCTCTCCCAGGCCGAAGGCCTGCAGATACTCCCGGAAGGTGTCCATGCCCATTCGGTATCCCATCTCCGCGAAGAAGTAGTTGCAGGACTTGGTGATGGCCTCCGTCACATTGATGAGACCGTGGTTGCCGCCGGCGCAGTTGGCGCCGCTGTGGGTGGGGTCGTTGGGATAGACCCACCGGCTGGGAGAGTAGATCTCCTGGGTGGGAGTAATGATCCCCTTCTCCAGCGCGGCCACGGCCGTCAGGGGCTTGATGGTGGAGCCGGGGACGTACGTCCCGTTGGTGGCGCGGTTTGTGAAGGGGCGGGCAGGGTCATTGTAGAGAGCCGCGTAGATGCTGCTCTGTCGGAATGTGGAGAGATCATAGGTGGGATAAGAGGCCAGGGCCAGAACTTCCCCCGTGCCCACCTGTACCACCGCCACGGCGCCGCCCCGGGTCTCATCCCCATCCTCCCCGGTCATCCGGGTGATGGTGGCGGCCAGGGCGTCCTCCGCCGCCTGCTGGAGGTCCAGGTCGATGGTCAGCTCCACGGTGTTGCCGGGCACCGGCTCCTTGGAGTAATACTCGCCGGTGATCTTGCCGTCCTCGTTCAGGGAGACCACCCGGGTGCCGTCGGTGCCCTTGAGATGGGATTCAAAGGCCGCCTCCACGCCGTCCTTGCCCACATAGTCGTTCCAGTTATATCCCTCGCCCAGGGCCTCCTTTTCCGCACTGTCGTTGATTTTTCCGAGATACCCCAGGATATGCGCCCCGTAGGTCGTCTCGTACTCCCGCACGGAGGAGGGGGTGATCTTGGCTCCGGCGTAGTCGCCGTCGTTCAGCAGGGAGATCAGCTCCGCGTCGATATCCTCCGCCAGCACATAGGCGTCCGTTCTGGCGAGATTTCGGCTGCGGATCTCGTACTGGACGCCCAGCACCAGCCGGGCCTCCTCCACGGAAAAAGAGGCGGAGAGGCCGAAATCCTTCCGCATCAGGGCGATCAGCCGCGTGGCGGAGAGACCGGACCCTTCCAGCATGGCGCCGGTCAGCTGACTGGAGGTCAGCTCCTCCAGCAGGGCCTGGGCCTTGCCGGCCTGATCCAGCTCCTCATCCGCCAGGATGTCGTCGGCGGGGTTTTCCCTGTTGCCCTCCTCGTCCGTGGTCTCCAGCAGGGCAGGATGCTCCAGCAGATAGGCGGCCAGGGCGTTCGCGGCCTCGTCCAGATCCTTCAGATAGGTGAGAAAGCGGCTCCTGGCCGCGCTGTCCAGGGAGTCGATGGTGTAGGCGAAGGGGGCGGAGCGGGAGATGGGCAGAGAATCCACCCAGTTGATCCCCCGGCTCTGACACAGCTGCAGCAGCCGCAGGAGGGACTCGTTGGCATCTTCGTCCTTCTCCAGCAGGGAGGCGTCAAAGGTCAGGTTGTAGGAGGAGCGGCTGGACACCAGCACCTTGCCGTTTCGGTCGGTAATGTTGCCCCGGGCGGCCTCCACGGTCTCCGACCGGGCGATGCTGCGGACGGAGCTGGCGTAGTAATAGTCGTAATTGTTCACCTGCGTGTCGTACAGGACCCCGATGTAGACCGCAGCCACAATGAAAAACAGGGCTGCTAGAACATACAGGCGCAGATGATGGGCTTCCTTATGGTCCATAGACAGCCTCCTTCTCAGTCATCCAGGTGGGTGCGGCGGAACACGGCAGAGAACAGCAACACCACCGGGACCACCAGCAGGATGGAGACGCAGACCTCCCGCAGGAAGACCTGGGCCCCCGCAGCCCAGGCGGCTTTCCCCCCGGCCCACAGCACGACACAGTGAAAGGCGTCTGTGAGGAGGAAGGAGAGCACGGAGGTGACCACCCCACAGAGAAAGCCCGCCGGCAGCAGGCTCTGGGAGATCAGCGCCGCGCATAGCCCCGCCGCGGGAAAGATCAGGGTGTAAAAGCAGGGGATGGACGCCGGCAGCAGCAGGTCGCACAGCACTCCCACCGTCAGGGCGTAGACGGAGGCGGGGAGGGGACCCTCATACATACCCAGGACCGCCACCAGGATGGGGAACACAAAGGGAATGACGCCCCAGAGGGTGATCCGCTGGAGCACCGCCCCCTGGAGCAGGAAGAACACTGCCGTGGCCCCGGCATACAGGGCCCATTTGAAAATGGTCTCATTCCGCGCCAGCAATGCCGGAGCCTCCTTTCCGAACAGGTGGGGACATCCGTCCCATCAGGTCTGGATGTCAAAGGATTTGATGACGAAGACCTCCACCAGACTGTCAAAGTCGGCGGCGGGTTCCAGCACCGCGTAGGAGGCGGCGCCGGAGTCGCTGAGCTGCACCTCCTCCACTGTGCCGACAGAGAGGCCGGAGGGATAATACCCGCCCAGGCCGGAGGTGACCACCAGATCGCCGCCCAGCAGCTGACAGTCCGCGGGCAGATAGTCCAGCCGCAGGCGGTTCTCCCGCATCAGGGAGAAGTCGCCCACCGCCAGCCCCAGGTCCTTGGTGCGGAACACCTGGGCGCCCAGGGAGGTGTCCGTGTCCACGATGGTGAGGACCGTGCACCAGTTGAGTCCCACTTCGCTGACCACACCCACCAGGGCATACGTCTCGTCGATGACGCAGTCGTTCACTTCGACACCGTGATCCGTGCCGATGTTCAGTGTCAGGGAGGAGGTCCAGTTGGTGACCGTGCGCTCCGTGACGGAGGCCGTCTCCAGCTCCAGGTCATAGTTCTGGGGCCGCAGGTTCAGCAGATCCCGCAGGCGGGCGTTTTCCTCATTGTTGGTCTGAGCCAGGCGGTTCTGGGCCTTGAGGATGGCGTTTTCCCGCCGCAGGGCGGCGTTCTCCTCCTCCAGGGCGGTGACGTCCTGATAGTAGTTCTGCTTGTCTGTGATCCAGCCTGTTACAGCGGTGTAGGCCGACCGGAAGGGGGAGGCGATGATCCCCGCCAGATTGGACAGGGGAGAGGAGGTGTTGGAGAAAAAGGACATGAGGGACAGGCTCACGGCGATCACCGCCGTGGCGAACAGGACCCAGATGCCGTGTTCCCGAAAAAATTTCTTCAAAGGAAACCCTCCTGATCGTTGGTCAGCAGAAGAAATGGACGCCGAACCGCTCCAGCATCCGGCTCAAGCGCAGGACCGGCAGACCCATCACGTTGAAAAAGTCACCGTCCAGCCGCTCCACCAGAAGGGCACCCAGCCCCTGGACGCCGTAGGCCCCGGCCTTGTCCATGGGCTCGCCGGTGCGGATGTAGCCCCGGAGCTCCGCCTCCGCGGCAGGGCGGAAATACACGTCGGTGGACGCGCTTTCCGTCAGGATCTCGCCGCCCCGGCGGACGGTGATGCCGGTGCATACCGTGTGGCGGCGGCCCTGGAGGGCCGTCAGCATCCGCAGGGCGTCCGCCTCGTCCACAGGCTTGCCGAGACGCTGGTCATCAAGAAACACCATGGTGTCGGCAGTGATGATGATTTCCTCCGGTGTGCAGAGGGCGGCGGCCGCGTCGGACTTCTCCCGGGAGATGTACTCCACCGTCTCCCGGGGGGAGAGGCCGGCGGGATAGGTCTCCTCTGTCTGAGGCACCCGGATGTCAAAGTCCGTGATGCCGATGCGCTGGAGCAGCTCCTGCCGCCGGGGAGAGCCGGAGGCCAGTACGATCTTTGCCATGGCCGCGCCCTCACTTTCCGGTGGAGCCGAAGCCGCCCCGGTCGGGACCGTCCAGATGCTCCACTTTGGTGAAGGTCAGCCGGGGCTGGTTTTTCATGATGCGGAACTGGCAGATCCGGGCGTTTTTCTCAATGGTCACATCCCGGGTGGCGTAGGCGGGCATCCGCCACTGGTCACCGTCGCCCCGGTAGGTGTAGTCTACCACGCCCATGGAGTTGGTCTGCAGAATGCCGTAATTCTTAAAGGTGGAGCTGCGGGGGACGATGTGGGCTTCATACCCCTCCGGCAGGGCGATGGCCACCCCCAAGGGGATCAGCCGGAACTCCCCGGCCTTCATAGTCACGGTTTCCGCCGCATGTAGGTCGATCCAGTCGGACTTGCCCTCCACGTAGCACAGCTCGTCGATGTCATCTGTGAAATATTTTACCTTGATCTCTTCCATGTCAAACTCCAAAATAAATACGGTTTGTATAATATAAAATAAAATTTATGAATTGTATAGGAAATATGATGCTTTCAGGCGGTTAACCCCATTGGATGCAGGAGACAAGTCCCGCTGATGGGCGGACAGATGCATCCCTGCTTTTATCAGTGTAAGGTTCCGTGCGGAGGGCTGTACAGCTCAGGGGGCGGAAATCAGGTGGACGATTGCATCCAGCAACAAGGGAACATACATGGCCGCCAGGCAGAGCTGTTCCCAAAGACCCTCACGGGCCACAGCCGTGCCTTGGAAGCGGTCTTTGTCCGAGAGGACAAACAGCGTGAAGAATACCAGCGCCAGCCCCAGGGCGGCAAAGCAGGCCCACGCCATAACCGGGGAGTCTGTCTCCAGCGCCAGCAGCGCCCGCCAGAGGGGTAGGAACAGCAGGGCGAAAAAGCCCAGGGCAGAGGCAATGCCGTGGATCAGGGCAGAGCGATCCGACAGATCTTTGGTGAGCCCGGTGGGAAACAGGGCAGCCAGGATACCGGCGCCCAGGGCGAAGCCGCCCAGGGACACGGCCAATCCCGCCGCCAGCCACCGGGAGGCCGGCGCCGCGCCGACGGCGTAGACGGCGGCAGTGGTCAAAAGCCATATCCCCAGCCACGCCAGCCACAGGCGGTAGACCCGGGCCACGGGACCGCCCCTTCTGCCCAGAACGCTGACCGCCATGGTTCCAGGCCGATAGGCTGGATCCTTCCGGGCCAGCAGGCAGGGAAGCAGAAACTCTCCGCAGAGGGTAAGGATCAAAAGGGTCCAAAACCAGCGGGTATCTATCCAGGCTGCCATTTGATTATTCAACTCCCCGTTCGTAAAGCCCCCGGGTGAAATCCCCCGCGGCGGGCGCGGCATCCAGATAGTTTTGCACGACGGACACGCATTCCTCCGCTGTCTCCGTGGTGAAGCGGAGACGGGCATAGGCCAGTCCCAGCCTGCGGTGCTCCGGCCGGTCCGCCAGATACAGCGGCTTGCTGTTCTGGATTTCCGTCCGGTGGCCGTAGGCGGGCAGCAGGGGAAAAGCGGCGCCGGTGCGGTCGACCAGAACATTGGGCTGGCCGCAGCGGCAGGGGCCGTCCTCCGGGACACAAGGGCCCTGCCGGTCCAGGCGGCAGCCGGTCTCGTTCTGCACCAGGCAGTTCTCCGTAATCATCAGGGGCAGGCGGCCGTAGACAATGGCCTCCGCCCGCAGCACCTTTTTCAGATCCCGGATCTGGGCGAACCGCAGCTCAAAGGACACGCAGGCGCTCTCCAGCTCCTTGTCCTTCAGATAGGCCAGGGACCGGGAATTGAACACATTCAGGCCGTAATCGCCGTAGAGATGGAAGTTCAGGCCCCGCACCAGGGGCAGATGGCCCAGATTTCCGATCAGAACACCGGTAAAGCCCAGAGCCCGGGCCCGCTCCAGCAAGGTGCGGAGCGCAGGCTCGTCCCGGTCCCGCCAGACCCGGGGCAGAACGGCGCACCACTCCGGGCCTTCTCCCGGGAGAGATTCCAGCCGGGAGACCTCTTCCAGCGGGATATAGACCCGGGCCGGGCAGCCCAGCTCCAGCAGGGCGGGGGAGAGCTGCTCCAGCCGGGCCACGGAAATGGTGAGCCGGGGCGCCTCCGCTGTGCAGTCGGCCTCCGGCAGGGGCGGCACCGGCAGCTCCCGGCGCTTGGGCGGCGCAGTGCGGGCGGCGGTGAGAGCCGCCAGCGCATCCCGCCGCAGGGCATTGACGGCACTGGCGGAGAGGGACAGCCCCTCATCTACCAGGGTGACCACGGTGTCGCAGCGGTAGGCGGTGCCGCCGGTCTTGCGGAGGCGGGCTTCCAGCTCCAGTCCATCCAGGGCCCGGGTCCGGGCGGCCTCCGGCACCGGGCCGGTGACCGTGACGCTGTGGCCGTCCCGGTCCGACACAGTCAGGGTGCAGGGCACCCCCGCGGAAACGGAGCAGGAGAGATCCACCGGCACTGTCCGCAGGCTGTCCCGTTCATAGGCCCGGCGGGCCTCCTCAAAGAGGTCCTTGGGGTCCGGAGCGTTCTCCGGACGGGTGCCGAACATGGCAGCGCCGTGTTTGCCCTGCCAGTACCAGTCGGTGAAGCCGGACCGGGAGAAGGCCTGCTCCAGCTCCGCCCGCTCGTCGGCGGTGGGACCACGGCCCTCCTCCAGCAGGCGGGCGTAGATGCGGGTGATGACGGCCACATACTCCGGCCGCTTCATGCGGCCCTCCAGCTTCACGCAGGATACGCCCATGGCCCCCATCTCCTCCAGCCGTCCGGCCAGACAGCTGTCCTTCAGGCTCAGGGGATATGCCTTTTTGGCGGGGGCGTTAACCCCGTAGGGCAGGCGGCAGGGCTGGGCGCAGCGGCCCCGGTTGCCGGAGCGACCCCCGATCAGGGCGCTCATCTCGCACTGGCCGGAGTAGCACATGCACAACGCCCCGTGGGCAAAGACCTCCACTTCCACAGGGCAGTTTTCACAGATCGTACGGGTGTCCTCCGCCGAACACTCCCGGGCAATGACCACCCGCTCGCAGCCGTCGGCGGCGATCTCCCGGGCACCGCCGGAGGTGAACAGGCTCATCTGGGTGCTGGCGTGGAGGGGCAGATCCGGCAGCGTCCGGCGCAGCAGGCCGAACAGCCCCCAGTCCTGCACCAGCACCGCGTCCACCCCCAGGCGGCCGGCCTGAACGGCTGTCTCCAGCGCCTGGGGCAGCTCCCGGTCCGTCACCAGGGTGTTCAGCGTCAGAAAGACCCGGACCCCCCGCTCGTGGCAGTAGGCCAGGGCGGCGGCGAACTCCTCATCAGAAAAATTTTTCGCGCCCCTACGGGCGTTGAAGGCGCCCCAGCCCAGGTACACCGCGTCCGCGCCGTTCTGGACCGCCGCCCGCAGAGCCTCCGGCGAACCGGCGGGGGCCAGCAGCTCCGGCCTCATCCCCGGTCCTTCCGGGCCTGGGCGTCCAGCTTCTGCTGGAGGCGGAAGACCTCCCGCTTCAGCTCGCTGGCCTCGCTCTGGGCCCTGCCGGCCTCGTCCAGATACCCCTTGATCTGGCCCCGGAGCTGCTCCGCCGCGGCCTGGGCCTTGAAGAGCTCGTCGGCAATGTTGACGGCGGTGAGGACGGCGGCATCCGTGCGGCCCACTTTGGAGCTGTCCAGGACCTCCGCCATTTTATCATTGACGTAGGCGCCCACCCGCTGCATGTAAGAAGAGGACTCCTCCGCAATGAAGGTGAGCTCCTCCCCGCAGATGTTGATGACCACGCGATTTGCCATAAACAACTTCCCCCTCGTCGGTAGATTGATCAGCGGCAGGGCAGATGCCGCCCATTATCATAAATTATAGTATATCATAGGAAAAAAGACAGCGCCACAGAAAAACGGGAGGTTTTAAAAAAATTCACATTTCCGCCAGAAGCTGGGGCAGGTGCGGACTTTTTCCGCCGGGGCTTGTCCTGCCGGGGAAAATCGTGTAGAATAGGGGAAGTTCAAAAAGAGGGGAGGAGCGGAGGATGCCCAGCTGTCTGGTACATACCGGGGATGAGAGCGTCACCCTGTCCGCGGCCACGGTGAAGCGGCTGCTGGACCGGGGCGACGGGGATGCGGCGCTGCTGTATCTGGCGCTGCTGCGGCGGCAGGGCACGGTACCGCCCCGGTCCCTGGCCGGGGAGCTGCGGTGGGACCGCGGCCGCATCGAGGCGGCGGAGACCGCCCTGCGGGAGCTGGGCCTGGTGGCCCCCGCGGAGACGCCGCCCGCCCCGGCGGAGGAGCGGCCCGTCTATCAGCGCGCCGACGTGGCGGAGCGGCTGGAGCACAGCAAGGCGTTCCAGGCCCTCACCCGGCAGGTGGAGGTGAAGCTGGGCAAAAAGCTGACCACCCCGGACGTGGGGATCCTGCTGGGACTGACGGACTATCTGGGCCTGCCGGAAGGCGTGGTCTATCTGCTGGTGTGCCACTGTGTAGAGCGGGTGCAGCGCCGATTCGGCGAGGGCCGCCGCCCCGGCATGAAGCAGATCGAAAAGGAGGGCTACGCCTGGGCCCGCATGGGGATCGACACCCAGGCGGCGGCGGATGCCTATCTCCGGACCTATGCCCAGCGCCAGGGGGTCCTGCCCCAGTATATGAAGGCGCTGCAGCTGGGGGACCGGCCCCCCGCGCCTTCGGAGGAGAAGTACATCCTCGCCTGGCAGGAGATGGGCTTTGGCCCGGAGGCCGTGGCCCTGGCCTATGACAAAACGGTGCTGAAGTGCCATGAGCTGAAGTGGGCCTATTGCAACGGCATTTTGAAGAAGTGGAACGAGGCGGGCCTCCACACGGTGGAGGAGATTCAGGCGGGGGACCGCCCGGCGGCCCGCAGGGGGGACCAGCAGTCCCCCAGGGACACGGAGACGGAGATGCGCAGATATATGCAGGAGCTGCATCGGAACAGGAGGTGATGAGCGGTGGCGTATGACGGAAAGGTGATGCGCTTGGCCCTCCAGCGGTTCGAGGAGGACCGCCAGAGGCGGCAGGCCCAGTATCAGGAGCGGCGGGAACGGATTTTTGCCCGCCAGCCCCGCCTGCGGGAGATCGACGGGGAGCTTCGCTCCACCATGAGCCGCATCATCACCAGTGCGCTCCGCCACGGCACGGACCCCCGGTCCGCGGTGGCAGTGCTGCGGGATGAAAATCTGAGCCTCCAGGCAGAGAAGCGGGAGCTTCTGCAGAAGATGGGCCTGCCGGAGGATGCTCTGGAGGAGACGCCCGCCTGCGCCCTCTGCGGGGACACGGGCTACCGCAACGGCCGGGTGTGCCGCTGCCTGCGGGGCTATTACGCCCGGGAGCAGCAGAAGGAGCTGTCCCGGATGCTGGACCTGGGGCACCAGAGCTTTGACACCTTCTCCACAGACTGGTACCCGGACCGCTATGACCCGAACATCGGCATCACCGTCCGGCAGCACATGGAGATGATCTACGACATCTGCGCGGATTTTGCCCACCAGTTCGGCAAGCGCCCGGCGAACCTCCTGCTCTTCGGCGCACCCGGACTGGGAAAGACCCACCTCTCCGCCGCCATTGCCCGGGAGGTCAGCGAGAAGGGGCATTCGGTGGTTTATGACACCGCGGGCCACATCTTTGCACAATTCGAGCAGCAGAAGTTCACCCGGGAAGAGGAGGCCGACGACCACGTGGAGCGGGTGCTGAACTGCGATCTGCTGATTCTGGACGATCTGGGATCCGAGATGACCACATCCTTCGTTCAGAGCGCCCTGTACCAGATTGTCAACACCCGCCAGATGGAGCGCCGCTCCACCATCATCAGCACAAACCTGACGCCGGGAGAGCTGGCCCGGCGGTACACGCCCCAGATCGCCTCCCGGATTGAAGGGGAATATACCCTGCTGCCCTTTGCGGGAGAGGATATCCGGAAGCTGAAAAAGGAACGTGCCCGGGGGAATTGAATCGACATGGAAAAAGGTCCCGGCCAATGGCCGGGACCTTTTTGACTGCTGTTTTCGGATGGTCAGAACTGGGGGAGTTTCCGCACCACGGCGGCGCAGCGGGCGCAGAGGGTGGGGTGATCCGCGTCGGCGCCCACAGTGGGGCTGTGCATCCAGCACCGCTCGCACTTGTCGCCTCTGGCCTCGCTGACTTCCACGGTGAGGCCGGGGAAGTTGGCACCCTGGCCCACAGTGGAGGCGGCATCGGGCTCCGCACTGGAGACCTGGCAGTCGGAGACGATGAAGAGCTCTGCCAGGTTCAGGCCCATCACCTGCACCAGGGCGGCAGACGCCGCGTCGTCCCCAGCGTGGAGGGCCACGTGGGCCTCCAGGGCCTTGCCGATTTTCTTCTCGGCCCGGGCGGCCTCCAGCACGGCGTTCACGTCGTCGCGCAGCTTTTCCACGGCGGACCACTTCTCCATGGCGGTCTCATCCAGGGCGTAGTCGGTGAAGGGCTTGTTCATGTCGTTGAACACCACGTTCCGACCATCGTCGCCGCTGCGGTGGGGCATAGAGAGCCAGATCTCATCGCAGGTGAAGCACAGGATGGGGGCCATCAGCTTGGTCATGGTGTCCAGAATCAGGAACAGGGCGGTCTGGGCGCTGCGGCGCTTGGCGCCGTCCTTTTCCTCGCAGTACAGACGGTCCTTGATGATGTCCAGATAGAAGTTGGACATGTCCACCACGCAGAAGTCGTTCACCGCGTGGGTGACCACCAGGAACTCATAGTCGTTGTACGCCTTGGCGCACTTCTCCATCAGGGCGTTCAGGCGGGTGACGGCCCAGCGGTCCAGTTCCTCCATCTCCGCGGGCGCCGTCAGCTGGTCGGCGTCAAAGCCGTCCAGATTGCCCAGGCAGTACCGGGCGGTGTTGCGGAACTTGAGGTAGTTCTGGCTGAGCTGCTTGAAGATCTCGTGAGAGCAGCGGACGTCGGCGTGGTAGTCGGCGCTGGCGGCCCACAGGCGCAGCAGGTCCGCGCCATACTGGTTGATGATCTCTGCCGGGTCCATGCCATTGCCCAGGGACTTGTGCATGGCTCTGCCCTCGCCGTCCACGGTCCAGCCGTGGGTGACGCACTCCTTGAAGGGCGCGCCCTGGCCGAAGGCGCCCACGGCGGTCAGCAGCGCCGACTGGAACCAGCCGCGGTACTGGTCCAGGCCCTCCAGATACATGGTGGCGGGCCAGAAGCCCTGGTCCTTCTTCATGGCGGCGAAGTGGGAGGAACCGGAGTCGAACCAGCCGTCCAGGGTATCGGTCTCCTTGGTGAAGCCGGCTTTGGCACCGCAGTGGGGGCAGGCGAAGCCCTCCGGCAGGATCTCCTCCGCCTCCTTGGCGAACCAGGCGTTGGAGCCTTCGGCGGCGAAGAGCTTGGAGATGGCGTCGATGGTCTCATCGGTGCAGATGGGCTTGCCGCAGTCCTTGCAGTAGAACACGGGAATGGGCAGGCCCCACTTGCGCTGGCGGGAGATGCACCAATCGTTGCGCTCTCGGATCATGGACTTCATCCGGTCAATGCCCCAGCCGGGCACCCAGCGCACATCGTCGCACGCGGCGACGGCCTGTTCCTTGAAGGACTCCACGGAGCAGAACCACTGGGGCGTGGCCCGGAAGATGATGGGGCCCTTGCAGCGCCAGCAGTGGGGATAGCTGTGGATGATGTCCTCGCTGGCGAAGAGCATGCCGCTCTCCTTCATGTCCGCCAGGATGACGGGGTTGGACTCATCGGTCTTCATACCGGCGTACTTGCCGGCGTACTCCGTGTGGCGGCCCTGGTCGTCCACGGGAACTACCATCTCCACGCCGTAGCGCTTGCAGGTCTCGTAGTCATCCGCGCCGAAGCCGGGGGCCGTGTGGACGCAGCCGGTGCCGGAGTCCATGGTGACGTAATCCGCCAGCAGCAGGCGGGAGGTCTTGGGCAGGAAGGGGTGGTCCGCCAGCATGTTCTCAAAGAAGGCGCCGGGATGGGTCTCCGCCACCTCCCAGGTGTCGAAGCCGCCCAAGTGCATGACCTTCTCCACCAAAGCCTCGGCCATGATATAGGCCTCGCCGTTGGGGGCCTTCACCACAGCGTAGGACTCGTCGGGATGCAGGGCGATGGCCAGGTTGCCCGGCAGGGTCCAGATGGTGGTGGTCCAGATCACGAAGAACAGCTTGTCATAACCGGAAAGCTTTCCGCAATCGTCGTGCATGGGGAACTTCACATACACAGTGGTGCAAGGGTCGTCCTGATACTCGATCTCCGCCTCCGCCAGGGCGGTCTCGTCGTGGGGGCACCAGTAGACGGGCTTGAAATCCTTGTAGATATAGCCCTTCTTGTACATGGCACCGAACACCTTCACCTCCTCAGCCTCAAAGCCGGGGTTCATGGTGAGGTAGGGGTGCTCCCAGTCGCCGATGACGCCCATGCGCTTGAAGGCGTCCATCTGCACGCCCACATAATGCTGGGCAAAGTCATGGCAGGCGGAGCGGAAGTCCGGAATGCTCATAGCCTTGTGGTTCAGCTTGTTCTGCTTGATAATGGCGGACTCGATGGGCATACCGTGGTTGTCCCAGCCGGGGATATAGGGGGTGTAGTAGCCCCGCATGGCGTAGGATCGGGTGATGATATCCTTGAGGGCCTTGTTCATGGCGGTGCCCATGTGGATGCCGCCGTTGGAAAAGGGCGGGCCGTCGTGGAGATTGAAGAGGGGCTTGCCCTCGTTCTTCTTCAGCAGCTCGTTGTACACGTCCTGCTCCTGCCAGCGCTTGAGCATCTCCGGCTCCCGCTTGGGCAGGCCCGCCCGCATGGGGAAGTCGGTCTTGGGCAGATTGATGGTCTTGTTGTAGTCCATATCTTTCCTCCTATTTCCATTCTGTTTGCTGAATTTTTATTGATATTGGGTAATGACGGTTTTACAGCTCCGGCAGAGGTAAGCCCGGGGGCGGACAACCAGCCCCAGCTTTCCACCCAGAAGCAAATCTCCCTTCCTGGCGGGAAGGGGAAGGCCTGACACCTCCTCTGACCAGAAAACGGGGGAGCGGCTGCTGAGAAAGCCCTCCTGCATTTGCTGCTGACAATACGGACACTTCATAAAGCTCCTCCTGTTCCAGCTCCTATTTGCTATCTTTTTTGGAGGTTTCAATCAAGCTGCACGGGAAGGTGACAAGGCCGCATTCCCGGCAGAGCATGGCATGGGGAAATTCCGGGAACGGATCCCGTGTAAACACGCTGGTGGTGTCATCGCCAATGGGGCCCAGCTCCACGGTGTCTGTGGGGGCCCGAAAGAATCGGAGCTCCTGCTGCGTCCAGAAAGGGTAATTCCGGGTGTGCAGAGTTCCCTCTTCCATTTCCTTTCCGCAGTTTGGGCATTTCACCAGAATACACATCCCTTCAGAAAACAAAAACGCCTTGCCTCTTTTTCAAGAGACAAAGCGTTTGCAAACACTCTGCGGTACCACTCTCGCTGCTGCGCCCTTGCGGGAAACAGCCCCTCACAGCCCGCTGCCACGGGCCGATGCTGTAACGGGCATCAATCGTCCACGCTTACTCGCGTCGTCTTTCAGCAGGAGGCTCCAAGGTGATTTTCGCCGCAGCTCCCGTCCGCCTTGCACCAAACGGCGGCTCTCTTTGCAGGAGGGATGCCGGTTACTCGTCCTTTTCCACGCCGGAATGTTCCATTTACCGGACTATCGTATCACATTTTCGCCGTTTGTCAAGGCGGTTTTTGCAAAAGATACCCGTTTTAGCCCGGGGCGACCGTATCCGGGACCAAATCCCATCCCAGCCATCGGCCCTGCGCGTCATAGTTCCGGGCGGTGCGGCTGGCCCGGCAGTAGAGCTCCAGCACATCGTGACAGTATGCGGGCAGGGAGCCGACACCGGTGGACACCATCCGGCAGTTGCCCTCTATGCCGTCCAGGCGGCAGATGCCCTCGGCGTCCAGGGACCAGGAAAAGGAGTTCCCGGCCTGCGGATCGGAGAAGGTGACGGTATAGGTGGTCTCCGCATCCAGCGGCGCATCGGTGGGGACGATCACCGCCCCCTTCGAGGAGGGATATGGGCTGTTCCAGAGAAGGGACCAGAGATCCAGATAGGCCGCCTCCCCGGCACCGTCCATGGTCCAGCCGTCGGGGCCGGTAATGGACACATGGGGCAGGGCGGCCCCGCCAGCTGTGGGATCTGAAAGGGGGACTGTGTCTTCCAGCGAGGCCGGGACATAGACAAGGTCCATCTCAATCTCCAGGGCACCGTCCCGAAACGTCACGGCGCAGAACTGTTCCTGATCCTCGTCCGTGCCGTGATAGCGGTAGATCAGCCGGACCGGGCCGGGCCCCTCCTGCTCCACCGCAGCCAGGAACAGGCCCGATGCGTCGATGTATTCGGACGGCGTCACACAACAGATGGCGCCGTCTGTCCGCCGGAAGTAAAAGGAAAACGCGCCCTGCCACTCGGCGATCTCCCAGACCAGTTCCGCCGTTCCGTCCCCGTCCAGGTCCAGGGCCACCGGGTCCATCCTGGCGGTGAGGACCTGCAAGTCCCCGGCAGTGTCGAACCAGTAGTAATCATAGGAGTAAACGCCGGAGCAGTGCCCGTCGGTCCGCAGCAGAAAGCCATCGTGCCCCAGAATACCGGAGCAGGCGGTAAGGGCGGCGGTTTCCGCGTAATTGGGGCCCTGGTCCGCGCCGCGGTACAGGCGGGCAAATCGGATCCACCCGGCGCCAGGGCGCAAAAAAGCGCCATCGATCAGGCCCTCCGCTGTAACGTAGAGCCTGACGATGGTGTTGTCTTTTAATGTACATTCCGCCAGAACGGATGCCATCTCCGCTTGGTCCACAGGGTCCAGGGTGCCGCCCCCCACCCGGACGGGATTGGCAGACGCCCGGGTATCCACCGGCTCCAGGTCCAACAGGGAGATAATCTGGACCGGCGTCTCTTCATAGAGCAGGGATTCCTCCTCCAGCGTCTGCGGAGGAGGGACTTCACCGGGCGGAGCGGCGGGGGAGCGGGCGGCGGCAAAGACCGTCAGTGCGGTGGCCAGCAGGAGACACAGCAGTGCTGGCCCGCGTTTTTGCCACATGGATCAAAAAGCCTCCTTAGGCGGCTGAAGCCGCCGGGATATGGACGAAAAGGCCCCGCAGGGTCATTGATAACGGTATTGCTTGCAGGCGTATTGGTCCACGCAGCTCAAAAACATCTCGTGGCTGCGGAACTCCAGCAGCTGGCAGTCCTTCTCCTCGTGGAAGGAGACAATGCGCCGCTTGGTATCCACCCACATGCGCCAGAGCGTGGCGGCAGCCGGATTTTGCTCCATGGAAAAAGGCCCCCTTTGATGTAAAATCTCCCTCTGCTTTATAAGACGATCAAGAATGCCGTTTTGTTTCACGGAGGACCAAAAAATTTTTGAAGCTCCGTGTCAGGAGACTTCGGTCTGGCGCTCCATCTCTGCTGCAACGTCTGCCCGGAAGGCATCCCAGGCCTCCGGATGCTCCACATAATAGAGGGGACACAGCTTCTCCGTCACGTCGTAGTGGCGGATCACGTCAGTGTCCGGATCCAGATCGAAGGTCCGGCACAGCCAGGCCGTCAGCTCCACCACCTGCTGGTAGGCGGCCGGGGAGAATGCCCCGGTCTCGTCCGGGTGGCAGACCTCGATGGCCACAGTGTCCTCGTTGCGGATATTGGAGGCGTAGGCGATCTCCGTCAGGGGAATGCACTGGATGACCTCACCCTCCAGCCCCACGATGAAGTGGCTGGAGGCGTATGTCTCCGTCTCCCCAGAGGACAGGGATTCAAAGTAGTTCCGGTTGGCCTTCGCCATGGTGCCGGGGTTGCCCACGTAGTGGATCACAATCCCATCGATCTTCTCCAGGGGCGTGCCGGGCCGGGACCAGGGGTTCACGGTGAGGAGGTCCGCCTGCACATAGTCCGGCACCTCCACGCCCTCTCCCGGAAGGCCCCGGCCGGCCCACAGCCAGACGGCGGCGCCCACAGCGGCAAAGATCAGCAGCAGGCATAAAGCGGCAAAACGGGGATTCCGGCGCCGCCGCGTTCTTGCCCCCCTCATGCCGGGGAGACCATGGCGGAAGTGGTGTCCTCCGTGTAGACCACCGCATTCTCACCCGTGTGCGGAACCTCCTGCCAGATGGAGGAGCCGTCCGCCCCATAGTCCTCCGGATACAGCTGCCGGTAGGTGACGAGATCTGCCCTCGTCACCAGGCCGAGGCGCTCCAGGCAGTCCACCGTCTCCGTCATGGCAGGGGTCACATGGACAGAGATCCAGTCGTAACGCTCCTTGTCTGCACTTTCAAAGTCCAGCCCCAGGTCTATGGCATAGCTGCTGCCGCTGTCGCCGGAGAACCAGTCGTAATCCCCCCAGTTCCCGGCGGTCAGATCCCGGCCCACTGCCTTGAGAATGGCGTCACCCTCCCGGCTGCCCAGTTCGTAGCCCTCGCCACGAGTGTCAATGTACAGGCTGCCGCCGCTCACCGTCCAGAAATCGTCATCCAGATGGAGGCGCCGGGCTTTTACAGTATCGCTGTTCACGAACTGGTCCAGCAGATAATCATAGGTCTCTGGCTGGGCCAGTCGGTCCCGGGTAATGAGCAGGGAGTACCAGCGGTCTATCCGGGTGCCGCTTTTCAGAGTATAGGTGAGATTCAGGCCGGTGTATGCCGTGTTGGGGGTCTCATCCTCAGACCAGGTGGAAGATCTGCGGGCCTCCATCTCCCGAACATAGGATTCGTCGGCAACCACCGTTTGATGGAGGGCCCTGACCTGCTCCAGCAGGTCCGCGTCCTTCTCCGGCGTGAGCGTGTAGGTGTTGTCGGCAATCCGGATCTCCAGGGTCTGGATCTGGGAGGCCTCCGGCACCCGGTCCGCCACACCCAGCAGGTCGAAATGCAGCACACAGCAGACCAGGGCACAGCCCGCCAGCACAATGCCCAGGCCCTTCCAGCTGCCCCGGAACACCTTGAAGGCCTTGGCCAGCAGCATGGAGGCGCCGTAATACCCGATGGCCCCTGCCGCCAGCAGGCAGACCACCATGGGCAGCGTGTCGTAGTATTCCCCCTGCTGGAAGCCATACCAGAACAGGGAGTAGAGGAACTGGCCGCCCAGCAGGGCACAGAGCCCTGCCACACCGTACCGGAACACCGGCCGCAGCCAGCCCACGGCCACCACGTCGCCGGCGGTCTCACTGCGGCGCCTGCGGTAGAGGATGAGGGCCAGGGCAGCCAGCGCCAGTCCTACCAGGGCGTAGACGCCGATCAGCCAGAAGCTCTCCAGGTCTGCGGAGGTCAAAAGGCGGGAGGTGTAAGGCGTTCCATCGGGGAACGTCTGCTGGACCTCCACATACTGCCGGGCGCATCGGACGTTGTTGACCAGATACACGGTGGGGGAGAGCCATTCCACCACCCCGGTGTAATAAGTGGAAAAGCCGAAGATGAACCCTTGGGCGAAGGAGGAGATCAGCCAGTCCAGCAGCACCGCCAGGAAGTGGAGCAGGGCGTACAGCGGCGGCATGGTGAAGGCGTTGCCGGTGATGAAGGCCACGAAGGTGGCGCTGGAGAAGTAGAAGAAGCTCTCACCCAGCACTGCCAGGACGGTGACGGCCAGCCCCTTGGCGTCAAAGGCCCCGCCGCACAGGGAGACCACGACGCACAGGACTCCGGTGACCGCGTAGGGAATCAGGGTCATGGAGAGGCCGGAGAGGAAGTTGGTGAGGAACAGCCCTTCCCGCCGGATAGGCAGGGTGTGCATCAGCCCCACGCTGCGGGCGTTGTATAGATAGCTCCACACCGCCATGGCACAGAGGGCGGCGTAGACCAGATTGATGACGGGCACGGCGCTCACCGCATCATAGTACATACCGGTGAAGTCCGGTGCGGAGAGGACGTTCCAGCCCCGGTGCACCATATCCAGCAGCACCGCCAGAGGGAACAGAGCGCCGACAAAGGACGCTAGGCCCCACAGCGGCCAGAACCGGGTCAGGTTCTTGCGGAACAGCGTGGCGTTAAAGTACGATGTCTTTGACTGCATAGTCCGCACCTCCCAGCTCATAAATAAAGATCTCCTCCAGGGTCAGGGGCACTGCGTCCACCAGCAGGGGACTGTACGCCGCCAGACGGTCCTCTGCCTCCTGGGCGCTCATCCGCATGATGAAGGTATGGATGCGGCCGATTTGGCTGGCGTGGAGCACCGGCAGGTCCGACGGCACCTCCGTCATCCCGTCGGGGAACACCACCTGCAGCTTTACCATGTTGTCCTGCAGCTGGGCCAGGGACCGCTCCAGCAGCACGCGGCCGTGGTCCATGATGCCCACGTGGTCGCAGACGTCCTCCAGCTCCCGCAGGTTGTGGGAAGAAACCAGCACCGTGGTGCCTCGCTGGGCCACATCCGCCAGCACCAGAGACCACACCTGCCGGCGCATCACCGGGTCCAGACCGTCCACCGGCTCATCCAGAATCAGGTAGTCCGGCATGCAGCACAGGGCCAGCCAGAAGGCCGCCTGCTTCTGCATACCCTTGCTGAGGCGGCGGATAGGCCGTTTTTCATCCAGCTGAAAGACCTCCTTCAGCTTTTCATACCGCTCCATGGAAAAAGCGGGATAAAATCCGCGGTAAAAGCGCATCATATCCCGAATGGAGGACTGAAGGAAGTAGTACCAGTCGTCAGGGATGGCGGCGATCCGCGCCTTCAGGGCGGCGTTCTCCCACACATCCTCGCCGCCGATGCGCACCGTGCCCGCGTCCTGGCGGAAGATGCCCGTCAGGTGGCGGATCAGGGTGGACTTACCGGCGCCGTTGGGACCCACCAGGCCGTAGACGCTGCCCGCCGGCACCGACAGCGCGGCGCCGTCCAGGGCTGCGAAGCCGTCGAACCGCTTCACCAGGCCATTCACTTCGATCATGACGGACTCGCCTCCTTCACCAGATTCAGCAGCTCCTGCTGGCTTACCCCTAGATACCGCAGCTCGGAGAGGAGCTCCCGCACCTGGGTCAGCAGCTCCGCCCGCCGGGCGGAGTCCGCCGCCGCGTTCGCGGCGGCGAAGCTTCCCTTGCCGGGGACCGAGTAGATGTATCCCTCGCCCTCCAGCTCGTTATAAGCTCGCTGGATGGTATTGGGATTGATGGCCAGCTGGGCGGCCAGCGCCCGCACTGAGGGCAGCTTTTCGTCCGCGCTCAGCGCACCGGTGACGATCAGCTTCCGCAGTCCGTCCCGGATCTGCTCGTAAATGGGCCGGGAGTCCCGATAATTCAGGCTGATCATCCGCTCACCTTCCCTTCCGCGGGGCCGCGGTGCAGCCCCTGCAACTGTATTAACCGTATTAGTACGGTTAGATTATCATGAGAAGAAGCGGTTTGTCAAGCCCATTCGGGGGACAAAAACGGGGAATTTTCCGCCGATCCGGGGAAAACTCCACATTTTTATCTTTACAACTGGGAATTTCTGTGGTATCATGCAACAGCACGTGTATGTGCGGCCCCAGCCCTTCGCTCCGTGGACTTTCACCGATCCCGGGGCGCAGCCCTGCGGGTATATATGAAGAAAGGTGGAAATTTTCATGCTGCGCAAAGAACAGAAGACCGCGATCATCGACGCCAACCGCACCCACGAGGGGGACACCGGCTCTCCCGAGGTCCAGGTGGCCATCCTCACCGAGCGGATCAACGTGCTGACCGAGCACATGCGGAACAACCCCCAGGACAAGCATTCCAACCGCGGCCTGCTGCAGATGGTCGGCAAGCGCCGCCGTCTGCTGGACTACCTCCAGAAGAAGGACATCGAGCGCTATCGTGCCCTCATCGCCAAGCTGGGCATCCGGAAGTGAGTCAATGTGGAGGGTGGTGCGCCTTTGCCGCACCACCCTCTTCCCGCATTCTTTCAACGCCCGCGGGCAGGCCGATCTTTTAGCAGTTGAAGGAGGGACCGGGGATCCGGCCGTTGCTTCAAGTGCTAAATGGTTTGGCTCCCGCGGAGATCATACGAAAAAGGAGACCAGACATGTCAACCATTATCACCAAGAGACAATTCCCCAACTACCACAAGTACGAGATGGAGCTGGCGGGCCGCCCCCTGACCATGGAGGTGGGCAAGCTGGCGGAGCTGGCCAACGCCGCCGTCATGGTGGGCTACGGCGACACCCGGGTGCTCTGCTGCGTCACTGCGGCGCCCCGCCCCCGGGACGGCATCGACTTCTTCCCCCTGAGCGTAGATTTTGAGGAGAAGCTGTACTCCGTGGGCCGCATCCCCGGTTCCTTCAACCGGCGGGAGGGCCGCCCCGGCGAGAAGGGCATCCTAACCAGCCGTGTCATCGACCGGCCCATCCGGCCCCTGTTCCCCTCCGACTTCCGCAATGACGTGTCCGTCATGTGCACGGTCATGAGCGTGGACCACGACTGCACGCCAGAGATCGCCGCCCTGATCGGCACCTCCGCCGCCCTGGCCATCTCCGACATCCCCTGGAACGGCCCCGTGGGCGCCCTGAAGGTGGGCCTTGTGGACGGCAAGCTGGTGTTCAACCCCGACAGCGAGCAGCGCAAGGTCAGCGACCTGGACGTCACCGTGGTCTCCACCCGCAAAAAGGTGGTCATGATCGAGGCCGGCGCCAACGAGGTCCCCAACGACAAGATGTTCGAGGCCATCAAGATGGCCCATGAGGAGAATCAGAAGATCATCGCCCTGATCGATCAGATGGTCTCCGAGGTGGGCAAGCCCAAGTTTGAGTATCCTCACGCGGATTTCAACCAGGAGCTGTTCGACAAGATCGTGGCGGACTTCATGGACGAGGCCAAGGCCGCCATGGACACCGACGACAAGAACATCCGGGAGGCCCGCTGGAACGCCATGATCGAGAAGTGGCACGAGAAGTATCTGGAGGAATATCCGGATATGGACCAGTACCTGGAGGAGTTCACCTACAAGTTCCAGAAGAAGATCGTCAAGCAGTGGCTTCTGGAGGGCCACCGCGTGGACGGCCGCCAGAAGAACGAGATCCGGCCCCTGGCCGCCGAGGTGGGCGTGCTGCCCCGGACCCACGGCTCCGGCCTCTTCACCCGCGGCCAGACCCAGGTGCTTTCCGTCTGCACCCTGGACACCCTCTCCGCCAACCAGAAGCTGGACACCATCTGGGAGGAGACGGAGAAGCGGTATATGCACCACTACAACTTCCCCGGCTACTCCGTGGGCGAGGCCAAGCCTGCCCGTTCCCCCGGCCGCCGGGAGATCGGCCACGGTGCTCTGGCGGAGCGGGCTCTGGTGCCCGTGCTCCCCTCTGTGGAGGAGTTCCCCTACGCCATCCGCGTGGTGTCTGAGGTGTTGAGCTCCAACGGCTCCACCTCCCAGGGCTCCATCTGCGGCTCCACCCTGGCCCTGATGGACGCCGGCGTGCCCATCAAGGCCCCTGTGGCCGGCATCTCCTGCGGCCTGATCCAGGACGACGACGGCTCCTTCACCACCTTCATCGACATCCAGGGCGTGGAGGATTTCCACGGCGAGATGGACTTCAAGGTGGGCGGTACCAAGAAGGGCATCACCGCCATCCAGATGGACCTGAAGAACGACGGCCTCACCATGGAGATCATCAAGGAGGCCCTGGACATCACCTATGACGCCCGGTGCGAGATCCTGGACCAGATCATGCTGCCCGCCATCTCCGAGCCCCGCAAGGAGGTCAGCAAGTACGCGCCCAAGATGCTGACCATGCACATTGATCCCTCCAAGATCCGGGAGGTCATCGGCTCCGGCGGCAAGGTTATCCAGAAGATCGTGGCCGACACCGGCGCCAAGATCGACATCAACGACGACGGCTCCATCTTCATCGCCGGCGTGGACGCCGCCAGCTGCGACGCCGCCAAGAAGTGCATTGACGACATTGTGTTCGTCCCGGAGGTGGGCGCGCTGTACTACGGCCGCGTGGTGCGGCTGATGACCTTCGGCGCCTTCGTGGAGCTGGCCCCCGGCAAGGACGGACTGGTCCACATCTCCAAGCTGGCGGACCACCGGATCGAGAAGGTGGAGGACGCCTGCAAGGTGGGCGACATGATGTGGGTGAAGGTCACCGACATTGACGAGAAGGGCCGTGTCAACCTTTCTCACAAGGATGCTGTGAAGGAGATCAAGGCCAAGGAAGCCGCCGGCGAGCGGATCAAATAACGAGGTCTCCATCCTGTTCCATTCCCTGTCAACTGGAAGCGTCCGGGCGCATCGTGTACCCGGACGCTTTTGACGAAAGACGGCGGCTGCCTCTGGCAGCCGCCGCCTTTTTTTCGTTGCCTGCTGCAGTTCATCGTTCCCTACTTCGCGGAAGTCTCTGCCTGAGCGGCTCAATACAGGAATGTGGCGATCTGACCCCGGGTACAGGGAGTGTCCGGGGAGAATGTGGTCTCCGTGGTACCGCTGGCGACACCGTTCTCCACCGCCCACAACACCGCCTGGTCAGCGTACCAGTAGAGGGGCTGTCCGTGTCCGTCTCCGTCCCCGAAGGGGACGTCGGCAAAGGGAAATTCTCCCTCCATATCCGGGCTGCCGGCGGCGCGCCACAGGAAGAATACCGCGTCCAGCCGGGTACACACCGCATGGGGCGCAAAGGTCCCGAATCCCCACATATCCTTCTCTGCAGCCTACTGGACGGCTCCGTAGTAGTAGGCGCTGGGATCCGTCACATCCATGAACTGCTGTTCTGCCAGCGCGGGTTTCGGCTCGCCGGCCGCCCGCCATAGGAACACGGCCAGCTGGGCCCGGGTACAGGGCGCATCGGGGGAGAAGGTGGACGCTGTGGTGCCGTTGGTGACGCCGGTTTCTGCGGCCCACAGAATGGCATCATAGTAGGAGGAGGTCTCCTGCACATCAGTGAAGGGGCTGGCAAAGGCCAACGCGGGCAGGGGCAACCCTAGGCACAGGGACAGCGACAGACAGAGCGCAAAAACGTGCGCTTTCATGCTGTATTCCTCCTTTTCTGTATCTTTGCGGCTCGTTCGGCGCGGCTGTCAGTCGTGAAAGCAGAACCGGCGGGCGGCATCATGATTTCCAACGGCATTTGGTTTTGATGGCTGCATTATATCACCGCGTACCCGAAAACACAAGGAGGCCCCAGCGCCCGTCCTCGTTCTCGTCAGGACAACTGCGGGGCGGTCACAGCGCCGCGCCCAGTTGCCGGGCGGCCTCCAGCTGCTCCGGATGGGCCTGGATATCCCCGACGGCCATGTTCCCGCCGGCGTATACAATGCCCGCATCCTTCCAGCCCAGGCAGTCCAGCAGCGCCTTGTAATAGGCCCGCACCGGGGCGAAATTCTCCTCCGTGTCGCCTTCCGCCGCCATCAGAAGCACCGCGTCCTTGACCGGATTTGCCAGATCGGGGCCCAGTTCCGCCACCGCGAACAGCCGGTCAAAGGCGCATCTCAGTTGTCCGGAGATGCTCCAGTAATACATGGGCGAGGCCAGCACCACCACATCCGCGGCCATGTAGGCCGGATACACGGCGTCCATGCCGTCCCGCTGGACACAGGGGTGCCGGGGATCCCTTCCGCCGCCCAGGCAGCCCCGGCAGCCGTGGATGTCCAGAGCGGCCAGATCGAACCGGGCAACGGTGTGGCCCGCCGCCTCCGCTCCGGCAGTAAACGCGTCGATCAGCGCCGCAGTGTTTCCGTGGATGCGGGGGCTGCCGTTGAGAATCAGAATCTGCTTTGACATCAGAATGGCTCCTTTTTTCTTGATGTCCCCAGTATCCTATGATATTCTCTGTTTGTAAAGTACGCACATCGGTGTAAGATACTAACCAAAAGGAGAGCATAAAATGGAGCCATGCATCACGGCGGGCACCGGGATTGAAGAGACGGGCTTCGGCTACACCATGTCCCTGGTGAGCGGTAAGTACAAGATGATTATTCTCTACTGGCTGGCGGAGTACAGCGTTCTGCGGTACAACGAGCTGAAGCGGCGCCTGGGGACCATCTCCCACAAGACGCTGAGCCTCTCCCTGAAGGAGCTGGAGGCGGACGGCCTGGTGCAGCGGGAGGAGTATCCCCAGATTCCCCCCAAGGTGGAGTACAGCCTTTCGGAGCGGGGGCGGTCCCTCATCCCCATTTTGGACGCTATGTGCATCTGGGGCGAGGAGAACCGTCCCCGCGGGAAGGGAGCGTGAGGCAGATGGATGTGATCGCGGCAATCGCCACTGGAAGCGCCGCCACCGCCATCGGAATCGTCCGGGTGTCGGGAGACGGGTGCTTCGCCCTGTGCGGGCGGGTGTTCCGGGCGGCTGGCGGCCGTCCCTTTGCCGCCCAGGAGCCCCGGAAAATGGTGTTCGGAGAGATGCTGGACCGGGCGGGCCGGGTCATTGACCGGGGCCTTGCGGTGCGGTTCCCGGGGCCGGGCAGCTACACCGGGGAGGACTGCGCAGAGTTTCACTGCCACGGCTCCCCCGTGGTGCTGCGGGAGCTGCTGTCTGCCCTCTTCGCTGCCGGGGCCCGGCAGGCCCAGGCGGGGGAGTTCACCAAGCGGGCGTTTTTGAACGGCCGGATGGACCTGACCCAGGCGGAGGCGGTGGTGGACCTGATCGACGCGGAGACCGCCGCCGCGGCCAGAAACGCCGCCGCCCAGCTGGACGGCGGCCTGCGCCGGGTGCTGGAGCCGGTCCAGGAGGAGCTGCTGGAAGTCACCTCCCGGTTTTACGCGGTGGTGGACTACCCGGACGAGGACATTCAGGATGTGCGGCCGGAGGAGATCGCCGCTGCCCTCCGGTCCGCCGCTGGGCGGCTGGAGCGGCTGCTGGACACCTGCCGCCGGGGACAGGTACTGAAATCCGGCGTCCGCACGGCTATTGTGGGCCGGCCCAACGCGGGCAAGTCTTCGCTGCTCAACGCCCTGGCGGGGTATGAGCGGGCCATCGTCACCGACATCCCCGGCACCACCCGGGACACGGTGGAGGAGTCCGTACTCTGCGGCGGGGTCCTGCTGCGGCTCATCGATACCGCCGGCATCCGGGCCACGGAGGACCCGGTGGAACAGCTGGGGGTGGAGCGGAGCCGGAGAGCCATCGCCTCCGCGGAGCTGGTGCTGGCGGTGGTGGATGGTGCGGTGCCGGAGGACCCGGAAGAGGGATCTCTGCTGGCGGATGTGGCCCGGTGCGGAGTTCCTTGGCTCCTGGTGTTCACTAAGCGGGATATGGCGGGGGGGCTGCGGACGGCTGGGGCGGTCTTTCCCGCCGGAGAGGGCCCCCTGGCCCCGCCTGCCGCCGTGGTGTCCCTGTCCTCCGTCACTGGCGAGGGACTGGAGGACCTGGGAAACGCCGTAGCAGCCCTGTTTCCCGCCGGGGACCCGGGGGAGGTGGGCAGCCTGCTGACCGACCGGCGGCAGGAGGACGCCGCCCGCCGGGCCCTGGACGCAGTCCGCCGGGCTTTGGAGGCCCTGGAGACCGGAATGACCCCGGATGCGGTGCTCACAGACGCGGAGGAGGCCCTGGACGCGCTGGGAGAGCTGACAGGCCGCACGGCGAAGGAGGAGATTGTCTCCCGCATTTTTTCCCGATTCTGTGTGGGAAAATAACTGCTAACAGAAAATGCAATACCGGACCCTGGAAAACGTGATTTACAAAATCAGATTTGCGTGGTATACTACCTCTGAATAAAAGCCGTGCCGCACGGCGGAAGGAGTGTATCCGCATGTATGATCTGACGGCCCTGCGGGAGAGGCTGCGGACCCAGCGCCCGGTGCCCTGGGACCAGCTGCCGGACTTCTCCCTATATATGGACCAGGTGCTCAGCTATATGGACCGGCAGGTGATCCGGTTCGACGAGGATGACGGCCTCACCGCCGCCATGGTGAACAACTACACGAAGAGCGGCCTGGTGCCCCGGGCGGAGGGGAAGAAATACAACCGGGACCACCTGGCCTATCTCACCGCTATCTGTGTGTTGAAGCGGGTGATGTCCACCCGGGATATGGATCTGCTGATCCGGGAGGAGCTGCAGGGGGACCGGCCCATCTCCGACGGGTACGCCGCCTTCTGCGGGAGCCTCAACAAGGCGCTGAACGCCGTGGCCGATGAGATGGAGGACCGCACCGGGGAGGAGGAGCTGGCGGATGCGGCCATCCACTTTGCTCTGATGAGCTACGCCGCCGGCGTGGCCAGCAGCCGGTATGTGACGCTGCTGCGCCAGCGGCAGGAGGCCCGGGAGGAGGCAGCAAGCGCCGCCCACGCCAAAAGCAAAGAACGGGCCAAAAAGGAAAAGGAGAAGGACTGAGCATGGATGATTTTGTGATCCTGACAGACAGCTGCTGCGACATGACCGCCCGGATGGCGGCGGATCTGGAGCTGGAGGTGCTGCCCCTGAGCCTGAATATGGAGGACCGGGTGTACCACAACTACCTGGACGGCCGGGAGATCGGCTTCCAGGACTTCTATGCCCGGCTCCGCGCCGGCGCCCTGGCGACCACCTCCGCCATCAGCGTGGGCGTGTTTGATGAGGCTATGCGGAAGATTCTGGATAGCGGCAGGGACGTGCTGTACCTGGCCTTTTCCTCCGCGCTCTCCACCACCTACCAGTCGGCGGTGATCGCCGCCGATGACCTGCGGGAGGCATACCCCGGACGGAAGATCTTTGTGGTGGACACGCTCAGCGCCTCTTTGGGCCAGGGGCTGCTGGTATACCTCTGCGTCCAGGAAAAGCGGAAGGGGAAGACCATCGACCAGGTCCACGTCTTTGCGGAGGAGACCAAGGCGAAGGTGTGCCACTGGTTCACCGTGGATGACCTGAACCATCTGAAGCGTGGCGGCCGGGTCAGCGCTGCGGCGGCCCTGCTCGGCACCATGCTGTCCATCAAGCCGGTGCTGCATGTGGATGACACGGGCCATCTGGTGCCCGTCAGCAAGACCCGGGGGCGGAAGGCGTCCCTGCTGGCCCTGGTGGACCGCATGGCGGAGAGCGCCATCGACCCGGCGGGGCAGACCATCTTCATCAGCCACGGGGACTGCGAGGCAGACGCTGAGTTTGTGGCGGACGAGGTGCGGCGCCGCTTCGGCGTACAGGACATCTATATCAACTACGTGGGGCCGGTCATCGGCAACCACTCTGGCCCTGGCACGCTGGCCCTGTTCTTCCTGGGCAGCCGCCGGTGAGGACGGACGGAAAAGCGTCCCTTCAGAGGGGCGCTTTTCCCTGGAGATCAAATATAATTCCGCTCCGGCGGAGAGATGAGGTGACGGCTGTGAAATGGCTGGAGGTACATATCGACACAAACCACACCGGACTGGAGCCGGTGGAGACGATGCTCTCCGCCCTGGGCATCGACGGTGTGGTGATCGATGACGAGACGGAGTTCGAGGACTTCCTGGAGAACAACGGGCAGTACTGGGACTATGTGGACGAGGATTTGCGGCAGGAGATGCAGGGCCGGTCCCGGATCACCTTCTATCTGGAGGCGGGGGACGAGGGCTTCGCCAAGCTGGGGGAGGTCCGCATCGCCCTGGAGGAGCTGAAAAAGACCCGGGACGACTGCGGCACCCTGCTGATGACCCTGGATGACCTGGAGGACGCCGACTGGGAGAACAACTGGAAGCAGTATTACAAGCCCATGGAGATTGGAGACCGGCTGCTGGTGGTGCCGGAGTGGCTGCGGGAGGACCCCAAGGTCCGGGCGGGCCTTGCCGCCGGGCGGGTGGCCCTGGTGTTGGATCCGGGCCTCACCTTCGGCACCGGCAGTCATGCCACCACCCGCCTGTGCCTGACGGCGCTGGAGAAGACCATCCGCGGCGGCGAGCGGGTACTGGACCTGGGCTGCGGCAGCGGTATCCTCTCCATCGCGGCGCTGAAGCTGGGGGCGGCCTCCGCCGCGGCGGTGGATATCGACGACAAGTGCCGGGACGTAGCCTATGAGAACGCCGCCCTCAACGGCATCGGGCAGGACACCTACACCGTCCGGATCGGAGATGTACTGGGGGACGCGGTTCTGCGGGCGGATCTGGGCGGCGGCTGGCAGATGGTGGTGGCTAATATCGTGGCGGACGTCATCATCGGCCTTTCTCCGCTGGTGCGGCCCATGCTGGCTCCGGGCGGACTGTTCCTCTGCTCCGGCATCATCGACGACCGGGCGCAGGAGGTGGCGGACCGCCTGCGGGAAAACGGCTGGGAGATCCTGGAGACACGGAGCGCTGAGGGCTGGTTTTCCTATCTCTGCCGCTGAACAGGAACTAGAAAAGAGGGGATCGGATTTGAAAACGCTCGGCCGCCTGGATGGCTTCCTGGGCGGACACATGGCGCCGGTGGTGCTCTGCTGTGTGGCGCTGGGTATTGCCTTTCCGGAGGTGCTCTCCCACCTGAACGGGGTGACGGTAGGGCTGTTCGCCTTCATGACTTTTTCCAACAGCCTGGGCGGCGGCTTCCGGGAGCTGGCGCAGGTGGTCCGCCACCCTCTGCCGGTGGCGGTGATTTTCGGCCTGCTCCACGTGGTGATGCCCCTCATTACCCTGGGCCTGGGGACGCTGTGCTTTCCGGACGCGCCGCTGTTTACCATCGGGCTGGTGCTGGAGTATGCAGTGCCCACCGGTGTGGCGTCCCTCATGTGGGTGGGCATGAGTCGGGGCAATACCGCCCTGTGCCTCTCGGTGGTGCTGCTGGATACACTCCTCTCCCCGGTGGTGATCCCCCTGACCATGAAGCTGCTGGTGGGCTCGGTGGTGGAGCTGGACACCTGGGGCATGATGCGGGACCTGCTGCTGATGGTGGCGCTTCCGGCTCTGGTAGCCATGGTGCTGTACCAGCTGACAAAGGGTGCCGTGGCGGTCACGCTGAAGCCGAAGCTGTCCCTGCCCGCCAAGGCGGCCCTGCTGCTCATCATCACGGCCAATGCCACCGGCTGCGCGCCCTTCCTCCGGAACCTGACACCGACCCTGGTGCGGGTGATGATCGTGGTGTTCTTCCTGTGCCTGTTGGGCTTTTTCCTGGGGTATTGGGCGGGGCGGCTGTTGAAGCTGGACTTCCCCACAGTGCAGACTGTCGCCCTCAACGCCGGGATGCGGAACATCAGCGCTGGGGCGGTGCTGGCCGAGGCCTATTTCCCCGGAGACGTGCTGTTTCCGGTGGCCTTTTCTCCGGTGTTCCTCCAGGCCACCACGGCCCTGATCGTGAAGGCCCTGCGGGCCACCAGGCCCGGCCGGGCGGATCAGGCGGCCTACGAAGCGCGCCTGGCGGAGGAACCGTCCCGGTAATGGAATATGCAGTGTTCGCATGGCGGCCGCCCATTGGGCGGCCGCTTTTCCTGCGGAGTGGGGGACGCCTCGACAGATTCCCCCTGCCTTTTTGGAACAGGACCTGTAAAATAAAGGAAATGAAACGGAGGTGGTCCCATGGACAGGCCGGAACGGAAGGTGCTGTGGCTCCCGGCGGCGGAAATCCGCCCCAATCCCATGCAGCCCCGGCGGACCTTTGAGGAGACGGGGCTCCGGGAGTTGGCGGAATCCATCCGCCGCCACGGTATCCTCCAGCCCCTGACGGTGCGGCGGACCGCGGCGGGCTGGGAGCTGGTGGCGGGGGAGCGGCGGCTGCGGGCAGCCGTGCTGGCGGGTCTGGAGACCGTCCCCTGCCTGGAGGCGGAGGTGGACGGGCGGGCCTCCGCCCTGCTGGCCCTTGTGGAGAATTTGCAGCGCAAGGATCTGCATTACCTGGAGGAGGCGGAGGCCATCGCCGCCTTTCTCCACCAGACGGGCATGACCCAGGAGGCGGTGGCGGCCCAGCTGGGCATGTCCCCCTCGGCTCTGGCCAACAAGCTGCGGCTGCTGCGGCTGTCCCCGGCCTGCCGGGCGCTGCTGGTGGAACACGGATTGACGGAGCGTCACGCCCGCTGCCTGCTGCGGCTGGAGGACGAGGGCGAGCGGCTGACCGCCCTGCGCCAGGCGGCGGCGAAGCACTGGAATGTGGCCCAGACGGAGCAGTATGTAGAGCGGCGGCTGGCAGCCCTCCAGACCGCGCCGCCCGCAGGACGGCGGACGTACATCATCAAGGACGTGCGATTGTTTTTGAACAGTGTGGACCGGGGGCTGCGGCTGATTCGGGACGCAGGTGTGGACGCCCGGACGGAGCGGGAGGAGACAGAGGACGAAATCGTTCTGACGCTCCGCATTCCGAAACAGCGTCGGAAAGAGGCCTGAAACTTCTGATTGTTACGGGATTGTAATCCATTTTCCAGAAAAAACGTGCTAAAATAAAATCCTGAATGCATAAGCTAGGACAGCACGGCTTGTCTGGGCGATCCGACAGAACAACAGGAGGGGCTTCATGGAACCGAATACGAACGAAGCCACCGCGCCGAAGCGGCTGAAAACCGGCGGCAAAAAGCCGATAATTATCATAGGAGTTATTGTGGCGGTATTGCTTGCCGCCTATGTGGGCCTGTGCGCCTATGCCAATTCCCTGGATATATTTTACCCTAACACCACCATCAATGGTGTGGACGTGGCAGGCCTCACAGCGGAGCAGGCCGCGGAGCGGCTGCGGCAGGAGATTCCGGAGGAAACCGTAGAGTTTTATTTACCGCTGGCCGATGAGACCGGGGATGGGGAATCCGCGCCGGAGGGAGATATGCTGTACGGCGCAGACCCCGACGCCGTATGCACCTATCGGGAGCTGGGCATCACAGAGGAACTGGACTATGAGGTCAGTGCCCAATCCGCATTTGATGCCGTGCAGGGCCGGAGCAGCTTTTTTGTCAAGGGCTGGGAGTATCTTGCCTGCCTGGTCGGAGCAGATGGACAACTGGGCGTCGTGCTGGAGCCGGAGGAGGATATCTTCCAGGTAAAAATGGAACAGCTCAGTGAGCAGTTCTCCCGGGAGGCCCAGGACGCCTCCTACGAGGTGACGGAGGATGCCGTCGAAATCACAAAAGCCCTGAACGGACTGTCCGTGTCCGCCGCAGATCTTGCGCGGACTGCACAGGAAAGATGGACTGGCAGCGGCAATGGCGCGGCGGCCAGCGTGTTTGTGAACAACGCTCGGATCCTTCCCGCCAAGACCCTCACCGCCCAGGAGATCTACGACGATTGCTCCGGCGTGGTGAAGAACGCCTCCTATGACAAGGAGACGGGCGCCATCGTACCGGAGGAGGCCGGAGCGGACTTCGATGTGGACGAGGCCCAGCGGCTGCTGGACGCGGCCGCGCCCGGCGAGACCGTCACCGTCCCCGCCCAGGTGGAGCTGCCCGCCGTCACGGCGGAGGAGCTGGAGCAGGTGCTGTTCCGGGACGTGCTGGGCGAGGCCCGCACCCATGTGGGCGGCACCTCCGCCCGCCGGTCCAATGTGAAGCTGTCCGCCGCATCCATCAACGAGTATGTGATGAACAGCGGCGACGTGTTCTCCTACAATGACGTGGTGGGCCAGCGGACCGCCGCCCGGGGCTATCAGGCGGCTCCCGCCTATGTCCAGGGGGAGACGGTGGACGAGATCGGCGGCGGCATCTGCCAGACTTCCTCCACGCTGTACCTGGCCTGCCTGCGGTCCAACCTGGAGATCACGGAGCGGTACGCCCACCGCTACGTCCCCGCCTATATCACCGCGGGCATGGACGCCACGGTGTCCTGGGGCGGGCCGGACTACAAGTTCACCAACAACTCCCTGTACCCCATCAAGATCGTCACCATCTATGAAAACAATTACCTGACGGTCCGGATCCTGGGCACCAATGTGGACGGCACCAGCGTGAAGATGACCAACGAGCACCTCTCCACCACGCCCTATGAGACGGTGTATGAGGACGACCCCACCCTGGCGCCGGGCACGGAGAAGGTCAAGACCACGCCCTACACCGGGTACAAGTACCGGACATACCGCAATGTCTACGACGCCAACGGCAAGCTGATCTCCTCCACTTACGAGGCCACCAGCGACTACAAGTCCCGCAATAAGGTGATCCTCCGGGGCCCGGCGGTAGAGCCCGCCGACGGCGGCGCCCAGATCCCAACGGACACCACCGAGCCCACCACGCCGGTGGAGCCCACGGAGCCCCAGGACCCTGATGTCCCCGCAGAGCCTACAGAACCCACGACGCCGGATAATGGCTGGACCATCCAGACGCCGGAGCAGGACGGCCAGCAGACAGCGGAAGGGCAGACCGGCACCGGGACCACTGGGGAGTCCGAACTTTCCACGGACGTCCTGCCCCAGGACGAACCCTTTGTATGACCGCCAGGGGAATTCTGTCACTATTTGCAGAAAGAGGCAGCCGGATTTCCGGCTGCCTCTTCGTCTTTTTCCGCCCGCCGCATATACTAGCCCTATCTGACGCGGGCGGGAGGACGGCTATGGAAAAACATGCCTTTCATGTCTGGCGGTACGGGGCGCCGCTGCTGGTGCTGGCAGCGGGCGCCGCCGCCCTCTGGCCGTTCCGCCATCAGTTGACGGCGGAGGCCATCGCCGCCTTTTCCCCCCGGCAGACGGTTCTGGCGTCGTCGTTCCTGGTGGGGCTGTACGCCCTCAAGAGCCTCTCCGTCTGCTTTCCCATGTCCGCCCTCACGGCGGCGGGGGGACTGCTGTTTCCCTTCCCCCTGGCGCTGGCGGTGAACCTCTGCGGCACCGGGGTGGCCCAGACCATCCCCTTTTTCCTGGGGCGGCGGGAGCAGGGGGGACTGGAGGCCCTGGCGGAGCGGATTCCCCGGGTGGCGGGCGTCTGCCGGGCCCAGGCGGAGAACCCGTGGCTGTCCGTCTTTCTGCTGCGGCTGGCGGGGGCATCGCCGGGGGACGTGGTGAGCCTCTATCTAGGGGCCTCCGGCACGCCCTACGGCACGTATCTCTCCGCCGGGCTGCTGGGCGGCCTGCCCCGGATTGCCTGCGCCACCGTGCTGGGCGGCGCGCTGTGGCAGCCGGGGAGCGGGCGCTTCTGGCTGTCCCTGGCGGCGGGCGGGGCGCTGACGGCCCTCTCCGGCGTTATCTGGCTCCTGTGGCGGCGCCGCAGGAGGGCGTGAAGCGGCGGTTGCTTTTTTCTGCCAAACCGTGTACACTGTTGTCGGCAAGCTCGATCTGTCCAATGAGGGAGATGGTCGGATGCAGACGCTGACACAGCGCCGCAGCGTGCCGGTGGACGCGGCCAAGACGGCGGCGATCTTCGGCACGCTGCTGATCCATGCCTCCGCCGCCGGGGGCTTTGCGGGAGCGCCGGGGTCCTTTGGGTGGACCTCCGCCCTGTTCTGGAACTGCCTGCTGCGCAGCGCGGTGCCGGTGTTCTTCCTGTGCAGCGGCGCGCTGCTGCTGCCGCCGGAAAAGGAGGTCACCGTCCGGCGGGTGTGGACGAAGTACATCCCCCGCATCCTGGCGGCCCTGCTTTTCTGGGCCGCAGCCTATGAGGGTGTGGAGCTGCTGCGGGGCTGGTGCGCTGCGGGCGTGCTGGAGCGGACGGCCCTCCGGCAGGCGGCGCTGAATCTGGTGCTGTTCCATCACAAGAACCATCTCTATTACCTCCACATCATTCTGCTGGTGTACGCGGTGCTGCCCCTGACCCGCCGCCTTGTGGCGGCGGCGGACCGGCGGCTGCTGAACTACGCTCTGGGGATCTGGTTCGTGCTGGGGTGTCTGGCCCCCACGCTGAAATTCTTCCCGCCCCTGTCCCTCGTCGGCGGCATCCCTGCCCAGTACCCCATCAACCTGACTTGGTGCGCCGTGGGCTATGGTGTGCTGGGCGATGTTCTGACTCAGGAGGCGCCCCGCCACAGGCCCCGGACCTTTGTTTGGCTGTATTTGGCGGGCACGGCGCTGACCTTCGGCCTGACGCTGGCGGCCTCCGTCAAAACCGGGGCGCTGTATCAGGTGTTCCTCCAGGGGAGCGCCCCCGGCGTCTGTTTGCAGGCGGCGGGGCTGTACGGCTTCTGCGCCGCCCGGTGGCAGAACCGGGACCGCTGGCCCATGGCGGAGACCGTCTCCAAGGCGTCCTTCTGCATCTACTTGACGCACCTGTTCTTCCTGGACTTCCTGGCGGGCAGGGGCCTCTCCGCCGGGACGCTGCCGCCCGTCTGGGGCGTGCCGGTGCTGGTGGCCGCGGCCTTCGGGGGCGGCTTTCTGGTGTGGCTGGTCCTCCGGCGGGTGCCGGTGGTGAAAACCTATCTGATTTGAGGAGAAAACTATGCTGTATGCCCTTTGCGCCGCGCTGTCCCTGGCCCTGCTGGGCCTGGACCAGTGGGTGAAGCACTATGTCACCGTCAACATCCCCCTGGGGGATGCCCAGCCCTTTCTGCCCGGGCTGGTAGAGCTGCGGACCGTCCACAACTACGGGGCGGCCTGGTCCAGCTTCTCCGGTATGCGCTGGCTGCTGGTGGCGGTCACCTCCGTCATTGTGATCGCGGTGGCGGTGGTCCTGCTCCGCCGGATCGTCCGGCACCCCCTGGGGGTGGCGGCGGGATTCCTGATCCTGTCCGGCGGCGTGGGGAACATCATCGACCGGGTGCGGCTGGGGTACGTGGTGGACATGTTCCACCTGGAGTTCTGGCCCTCCTACCCGGTGTTCAACGTGGCGGACATCTGCGTGGTGTGCGGCGCCGTGCTGGCGGTAATCTATTACCTATGGTTCTACGAGAAATACGACAAGAGAGGCAAGGCCCATGGAGACGCGGACGCTCCAAGTGAATCCTGAGGACACCGGCACCCGGCTGGACGCCTGGCTGGCCGGACAGCTGCCGGATGTGACCCGCTCCGCCGCCGCCCGGCTGTGCGAGGAGGGGCGGGTCACCGCTGCCGGAAAGCCCCTGGCGAAAAACTACCGCCTGGGCGGGGGAGAGGCCGTGTCCGTTACCCTGCCGGACCCGGAGCCGGTGGACGTGGCGCCCCAGGACATCCCCCTGGATGTGGTGTACGAGGACAGCGACGTGATCGTGGTGAACAAGCCCAAGGGGCTGGTGGTCCATCCGGCCCCCGGCCACCCGGACGGCACGCTGGTCAACGCCCTGCTCCACCACTGCGGGGACTCCCTCTCCGGCATCGGGGGGGAGCTGCGGCCCGGCATCGTCCACCGGATCGACCGGGACACCTCCGGCCTCCTCATCGCGGCGAAAAACGACTTCGCCCACCAGAAGCTCTCCGCCCAGCTTCAGGACCACACCCTGGCCCGGATTTACCGGTGCATCGTGATCGGGAATCTCCGGGAGGACAGCGGCACGGTGGACGCCCCCATCGGCCGCCACCCGGCGGACCGGAAGAAGATGGCGGTGGTGGCGGGCGGCCGGAGCGCGGTGACCCACTGGTCCGTGCTGGAGCGGTTCCCCGGCTATACCTATGTGGAGTGCCGACTGGAGACCGGGCGCACCCACCAGATCCGGGTCCACATGGCGCACATCGGCCACCCCATTCTGGGGGACACGGTGTACGGGGCGAAAAAGCCCGTGCCGGGCCTCCAGGGGCAGTGCCTTCATGCGGTGGGGCTGCGGTTTCTCCATCCCCGGACCGGGGAGCTGGTGGAGCTGTGGTGCGACCTGCCGGAGGCGTTCCAGACCCAGCTGCGGAAGCTGGAGAACCGAGGATAGAACAACGCCGGGCCGCTCTCAGCGGTCCGGCGCGTTTGCACCCGGCAGCCGGGTGTCCGGCGGGTCCTGGTCCGGGGTGCGGGGGATCCACAGGGGGCAGGACTGATCCTCCCGCCGGTCCTTCATGCGGGGATGGGCGCAGTGGCCCAGGCTCAGGGGCAGAAAGCACCCGTTGGGGGCGTTCCGGGCCTGCCGCCCGTCCCGCCAGATGTAGTGCCGGGTAAAGTGGCCGCAGGAGCCGCAGTACACGTCATCCCGTTTCTCATATAGAGCCATTTTTATCACCTCATGAAAATTATATCGGCTACACCGATATAAGTCAATATCGCTTTCACCGATGCGGTATGTTATCGCTTGAGGTGATGGCATCATGTATTTGAGGAGAGTCAAGGAACTGCGAGAGGATTCGGACACACCGCAGAAAGTGATCGCGGAGTATCTCGGTGTGAAACAGAACACCTACTCAGACTACGAAAACGGAAAGATCAAGATACCGCTGGAAGTCTTTTTCAAATTGGCAGATTACTACAAGGTCAGCTTGGACTATTTAGCGGGCCGCACAGACAAGCGATAGAAGGAGGGCACCCATGTTCACAGCCATTCTCTGGGACTACGACGGCACCCTGGCCAACACGCCGGTGAAGAACATCGCCGTCACCAGGGCCGTCCTTGGCCGCCTGGACCCGGCCCTGCTGGACCCGTTGCCGGACGCGCTTTCCTCCCTGGCCGCCTATCAGGCCGCCAACTACCGCTGGCGCAACTGGCGGGAGCTGTACCAGCACGCCCTCCGCGTCCCGGCGGACCGGCTGGACGAGGCGGGGGCCCTGTGGGGCCCCTGCCAGCTGGCGGACCGGACCCTGCCGCCCCTCTTCGGCGGGCTTTTGGAGGTTCTGCCCCGTCTGGCCGCCTTGGCCCCCATGGGCATCTGCTCCCAGAACGACAGCGGCAACATCCGCGCCGCCCTGGCCGCCCACGGCGCGGCGGACTGCTTTGCCGCCGTGGTGGGCCACGCGGACGTGGACTTCGCCCGTCAGAAGCCGGACCCCGCCGCCTTCCTGGCCTGCCTGGACCGGCTGGGGCTTCGGGAGGGGCGCTTCGCCTACATCGGGGACCACGCCGGGGACATCGCCTTCGGCCGCAATGCCCAGGCGGCCCTGCGGGCCATGGGCCGGGCGGCGGAGGTGGTCTGCGTGGCCGCCGCCTGGGGCGGCGCCCCGTCCGTGGATTTGGCGGCGGCGGACGCCGTGGCCGCCCGCCCCGCGGACCTGCCGGATCTGCTGGCAGACCTGTGACACAACAGCGGCCCCGCCGGGAAGTTCCCGGCGGGGCCGCTGTCTGCCTGCCGGAGGTTTCTGCTTGTGCTTTGTTTTCTGGTGTGCTATGATATTTTAGTTAAAGTATCTGCATTTGGAGGAACTGATTTGGAACGCGAAAACGTATTGATCCCCCAGGCGGACCTGGACCGCCAGCGGGAGTTTGAGGAGAAAATCCGCGGCCTGTTCGCCGCCCGGGAGGCTCACCCCGCGGCCTGTGTGGACACCTTCGGCTGCCAGCAGAATGTGGCGGACGGACAGAAGCTCATGGGGATGCTGGAGGCAAGCGGCTTCACCCTCACCCAGGACCCGAAGGAGGCCGATCTGGTGCTCCTGAACACCTGCGCCATCCGGGAGCACGCGGAGGACCGGGTGTTCGGCAACCTGGGCGCCCTGACCCACACCAAGAAGGAGAATCCGGAGCAGGTGATCTGCCTGTGCGGCTGCATGGCCCAGGAGCCCCGGGTGTCGGAGCGGATCAAAAAGTCCTATCCCCACGTGGATCTGGTGTTCGGCCCCCAGGCCCTGTGGAAGTTCCCGGAGCTTTTGTGGCAGGTGTATGAGACGAAGAAGCGGGTCTTTTCCGTCCAGGACGAGCACGGCACCATTGCCGAGGGCATCCCCGTGGTGCGGGAGAAGGGCGTGAAGGCCTGGGTCTCCATCATGTACGGATGCAACAACTTCTGCTCCTACTGCATCGTGCCCTATGTCCGGGGCCGGGAGCGGAGCCGGGACCCCCAGGCCGTGCTGGCGGAGGTCCGGCAGCTGGTGGAGGCGGGGTACAAGGACATCACCCTGCTGGGCCAGAACGTGAACTCCTACGGCAACGATCTGGATTTGGATTACCACTTCCCGGACCTGCTGGCGGACATCGACCGGATCCCGGGGGAATATCTCATCCGCTTCATGTCCAGCCACCCCAAGGACGCCACGCCCCGGCTGTTTGACGTGATGGCCGCAAGCTCTCATGTGGCCAAGCAGCTGCACCTGCCCTTCCAGTCCGGCAACGACCGGGTCCTGAAAGAGATGAACCGCCGCTACACCCGGCAGCAGTACCTGGATCTGGTGAACTACGCCAAGCGGGTCATGCCCGGGCTGGTATTGACCTCCGACGTCATCATCGGCTTCCCCGGCGAGACGGAGGCGGAGGCCATGGACACCGTGTCTCTGGTGGAGGAGGTGGGGTTTGACGCCCTGTTCACCTTCATCTACTCCCCCCGCCCCGGCACCAAGGCCGCGGCCATGCCGGACCCGGCCACCCGGGCGGAGAAGCAGAAGTGGTTTGACAGGCTCCTGGAGGTCCAGAACAATATGTCCGCCAAGCTCCACGCCGCCTATGTGGGCAAAACGGTGCGGGTGCTGGTGGACGGCGAGAGCGACGACCCGGAGTACCCCCTGACCTCCCGGACGGAGGGCAACCGTCTGGTGCGGCTGAAAGGGGACAAGGCCCTGATCGGGCAGTTCGCGGATGTGGCCGTCACCGGCAGCAACACCTGGGCGCTGTACGGCGAGGCCGTTTAACGGTAGACCTCCCGCGCGAGGAGGAAGGCCCTGCGGGCGTAGGCGTCCTGATAGGCGCTGCCTGCGGCGGCGGAGGCGTCCTCATAGGAATCCAGCAGCGCACGCTGCTGATCGGTGAGGGTGGCGGAAAGCGCGGTCAAGGCGTCGTTCGCCTGCTGGAGGGGGAGGAAGTAGTCCTTGCCCAGAGAGGGGTACAGCTCGTCCTCCAGGGCGGTGAGCAGGATGTCGATGTAATCGGACATAGGGGATCACTCCTGAATTTGTTTGACAGACACGATTGTGTCTTTTATAGTACGTATCATAGCAGACATATTTGTGTCTGTCAAGAGCGGAAGAGGAATTATGACGTTTGCAGAACACCTTCTTCAACTGAGAAAGCAAAGGGGCCTGAAACAAACCGAGCTGGCAAAAATCATCGGCATCGGTTGGCGGGCCTATCAGACGTATGAGCGTGGAGAGCGGGAACCGACCCTGTCCACACTGATTGCCCTGGCGGATTTCTACGGCCTGTCGCTGGATGAGCTGGTCTGCCGGGAGCGGTAGGGGCGGAACTGTGTGTCCGCCCGCCGGATTTCCGCCGGACCCCTGCAGGACCGTAGGGGCGGTTATCAACCGCCCGGGGGATTCAGCTGGGGTGCCAGCTGGGCAATGCGCCCCCCATTCTCTTTTTGGTTGCGCCAAAAAGAGAACGCGCCGCGCCCGGTGTAAGAGAAAAAGGCGCCGGGCGCGCTCCGGTGCAGTGGCCCTCCGCGCGTACGGGGGTCGGCGTACCAGTGCCTGCTCCGATTTGGCCTTGCCTTCGGGCACGCTATGCTCTTCTGCGATTTCCCCGACTGCCGTCCCGTGGCGGATGGTGCGGAAGTTGTCGGGGTGCAAGAACGCATTTGACCAGCTTCTCTTTCCGCGCGTTCCGCTTCGCTACGCGCTGCCCGGGCGGTTGTAGAGGCCGATGCCCTCATCGGCCCGCTGCGGAGGCTTTCATCAACCACCGGCCAGCGGCAGCGAAAATCAGCGCAGCGTGTATCCCAGACTTCCCCGGGCTGAAGGTTTCCCCAAGGGCCGGGCGTTTCCGTCTCTGACCGCCGCGCGGGATTGCCAACCTTCCCCCGCCGGCGGCAGGAGGTCTGCGCCTGCGCAGACCGACCCGCCGAGACATTTTTTCTTTTCCACCGGGCGCGGCGCATTTTCTTTTTGATGTCTCAAAAAGAAAATGGGGGGCGCATCCCGCATGGACAATGCCCCCCGGCGGGAGCCAGACCCCTGTGGCCGCCGTTCGGCGGCCTGCCCAGCCCAGCCATCCACATGGCTGATTTCCCGCGTCCCATGGGACGCACCCCCATAAAACGAATCCAAATCCTTTGATAGAAAGAGAATGAGGTGACCCTTTTGGCCGAACTCACCCCCATGATGAAGCAGTACCTGGAGATCAAGAAGGACAATCCGGACTCCATCCTGTTCTTCCGGCTGGGCGACTTCTATGAGATGTTCGCTGACGACGCGAAGCTGGCCTCCCGGGAGCTGGACCTGACCCTCACCTCCCGGGACCACGGCAAGCACGCCAAGCCCGAGGAGGAGCGGGTGCCCATGTGCGGCATCCCCTACCACGCCAGTGAGGCCTACATCGCCCGGCTCATCGCCAAGGGCTACAAGGTGGCCATCTGTGAGCAGATGGAGGACCCGGCAACGGCCAAGGGGCTGGTGAAGCGGGATATCATCCGGGTGGTGACCCCCGGCACGGTGATTGACGCCGCCTGCCTGGAGGAGAAGGCCAGCAACTTCCTCTGCGGCATCTACATCGACAGCCAGAACGCCGGCGCGGCCTTCTGCGACATCTCCACCGGCAAGACCCACCTGACGGCCTTCTCCGGCCCGGACCGGGTGGAGCACGTCGTCAACGAGCTGGGCCGCTTTTCCCCGGCAGAGGCGGTGGTGAACGACGGGGCCGCCTCGGAAAAAGCCCTGACCGACGCCCTGACGGAGAAGTTCCGCTGCCGGGTGGAAAACGGCGGCGAGGGCCGCTTCCGCCTGGCGGAGGCGGAGCGAAACATCCGCCGCCAGTTCGGGGAGGAGGCGTTTGACCGCCTGCCCAGGACCAACCCGGCCGCGGCCATGGCCCTGGGGGGATTGCTGCACTACCTGTACGAGACCCAGAAGACGGACCTCTCTCACATCAACGACCTGGACTACTACGAGCAGGGCCGGTTTATGGAGTTGGACCTGACCGCCCGGCGGAACCTGGAGCTGACGGAGACCCTCCGGGACCGGGAGAAGAGAGGCTCCCTCCTGTGGGTGCTGGACAAGACCAGGACGCCCATGGGCGGGCGGCTGCTCCGCAGCTGGCTGGAGCGGCCGCTGCTGTCCGTCACCGCCATCGCCAAGCGCAATGCCGCCGTGGCCGCCCTGGTGGAGAGCACCATGGCGCGGGAGGAGCTCATCGCCGCCCTGACGGGCCTGGGAGATATGGAGCGGCTCATCGGCCGCATCGTCTACGGCACCGCCGGGGGACGGGACATGGTGTCCCTCCGCTCCGCCATCGAGCGGCTGCCCGCCCTCCGGGCCCAGCTGGCGGCCTTCTCCGGCGGACGGCTGGCGGAGCTGGCCGGGGAGCTGGACGACCTGACGGAGATCGGGGCACACATCGGCGCGGCCATCTGCGACGAGCCGCCGTTCTCCGTCCGGGAGGGCGGCTTCATCCGGGACGGCTACCACGAGGAGGTGGACCGCCTGCGGCACATCATGAACGGCGGCAAGGGCGTCCTGGCGGAGATCGAGGCCAAGGAGAAGGAGCGCACCGGCATCCGGACCCTGAAGATCGGCTACAACAAGGTCTTCGGCTATTACATCGAGGTGTCCAACTCCTTCAAGGACCAGGTGCCGGACACCTACATCCGCAAGCAGACCCTGGTGAACGGGGAGCGGTACATCACCCAGGAGCTGAAGGACTTGGAACACGAGATCCTCACCGCCTCGGACCGGGTGGTGGCATTGGAGTATGAGCTCTTCACGGCGCTGCGGCAGGAGATCTCCGCCCAGAGCGCCCGCATCCAGCGGACTGCCGCCGCGGTGGCGGAGGTGGACGCCCTGGTGTCCTTCGCGGCGGTGGCGGTGCGGAACCACTACTGCCGCCCCACGGTGGACGAGTCTGGGGCCACCGAGATCCACGACGGCCGCCATCCGGTGGTGGAGCAGATGCTCAAGGACAGCCTCTTCGTCCCCAACGACACCTTCATGGGGGAGAAGGAGGACCGGGTGGCCATCATCACCGGCCCCAACATGGCGGGCAAGTCCACCTACATGCGCCAGGTGGCGCTGATCGTCCTCATGGCCCAGATGGGCTCCTTCGTCCCGGCGGCCAGCGCCCGCATCGGTGTGGTGGACCGGATCTTCACCCGCATCGGCGCCAGCGATGACCTGTCCGCCGGCCAGTCCACCTTCATGGTGGAGATGACGGAGGTGGCGGACATTCTGCGCCACGCCACGAAGCACTCTCTGCTGATTCTGGACGAGATCGGCCGGGGCACCAGCACCTTTGACGGCATGTCCATCGCCCGGGCGGTGCTGGAGTACTGCGCGGACAAGAAGCTGCTGGGGGCCAAGACCCTGTTCGCCACCCACTACCACGAGCTGACGGAGCTGGAGAACACCCTGCCCGGCACGGTCAACTACAACATCGCCGTCAAGACCCGGGGGGAGGACATCATCTTCCTGCGGAAGATCCTCCCCGGCGGGGCGGACCGCAGCTACGGCATCGAGGTGGCCAAGCTGGCGGGGCTGCCGGACAAGGTGGTCCAGCGGGCCAAAACGGTCCTGAAAGAGCTGGAGGAGGAGAACGGCGTTCAGTACGTAGCGGCCCGGAAAGAGGAGGACCAGGTGTCCCTCACCGCCATCGGCGAGGGGGAGGTGCTGGACGCCCTCCGCCGCTGCCAGCCGGACACGCTGACGCCCATTGAGGCGATGAGCCTGATCTACGAGTGGAAGCAGAAGCTCAACTGAGCACCCGGCCGGGCAGGCACGGCGGGATGCGCCCTCTGCCGCGGGGGACCGGACGCGCTGACGGCGCCCGGAGAGCGGCCTTCAGGCCGGGACAGGGGATTCCGCGGAAATGAGGGGCCTGGCGGCGGGCGGACACGCGCCGCCCAAGCCCAGCGGATCAAAAGAAGACCCCGGCGGATCCGCCCGCCGGGGAAAACGAGCTGAAACAGAAGCCGGACGAAAACCGGGAGGGAACGAGATGCCAAGAAGAAAGAGCGCCGCCTATATGTCGGCGGGGGAACAGATCGCGGGCACGGTGCTCTTTGTGATCTACCTACTGGTGCTGCCCTTTGTCACAACCCCGCTGTTCCGCCTGATCGGCGGACTGCTGGGAGTGACCATCAGCACCGGATTGCAGAATATCCTGTATTACTACATCCTCTTCGCCGCCACGGTCATCATTTTCCACGGCTTTCTGGGTCGGACCTCCCGGCACTTTGCAGAGAACCTGGGCGGGGCCTGCAAGTTCATGGCCATCGGACTGGTGGCCCTGTACGGCCTGAACGAGCTGGTGTACCGCCTGACAAGACTGGTGGTATCCAACCAGACCAACCTGAACGACACCACCATCTCCGCCCAGATCGAGGACGCGCCCCACATGACGCTGCTGATCGTCATTTTCCTGGCGCCCTTTGTGGAGGAGGTGCTCTTCCGGGGACTGGTGTTCGGGAATCTCCGGCGCAAGAGCGCGGCGGTGGGATACCTGGTCAGCTGCCTGCTGTTCGCCCTGCTGCATGTGTGGCAGTTCGCGGTGGTGAACCGGGACATCACGTATTTCCTGCTGATGCTCCAGTATCTGGTGCCCGGGCTGGTGCTGGCGTGGGTCTATGACCGCACCGGCACCCTGTGGACGTCCATCGGTCTCCATGCGGCGGCCAACGCCCTCTCCGCTTGGACCCTTGTGGCGTAAGAACCGAATTCCGGAATGATGAGGGGAGAAAGGGACAGATGAATTTTTGGGACGTATTTGGCGAGATGCTGGTCATCCTGTTCGCCATTGCGGCGGGCTATGCGGCCAACCGGCTGGGGTACCTGGGCGGGGAGGCGGACCAGAAGGTCTCCAAGCTGCTGCTGAACATCACCATGCCCGCCATGATCGTGGCGGCGGTGATCACCGGCGAGGAGCTGCCGGAGCTGGGGACCATCCTCTCCATCCTGGAGGTTGGCGTGGTGTTCTACCTGCTGGAGGCGGTCTTTGCCCTGGTGGTGCCCCGGTTCCTGCCGGGCACACAGGGGCAGAAGGGCGTGTGGCGGTATGCCCTGGCCTTCCCCAACGTGGGGTTCATTGGCTATCCCGTAGCGGTGGCCCTGTTTGGAGACGGCGCACTGTTCTATGCCGCCATTCTGGCGCTGCCCTTCAATCTCTTGTCTTACAGTCTGGGCCCGCTGCTGCTGGCAGGGGCCGCCCGCTTCCGCTGGAAGCAGCTGTTCACCCCCTGCATCGTGGCCTCTGTCCTGGGATTGGTGCTGGCGCTGACCCGGCTGCGGCCGCCGGCCCTGGTGGGCGAGATGCTGGACTTTGTGGGAGACATCACCGTGCCGCTGTCCCTGCTGGTGGTGGGCTCCCTGCTGGCGGGCATGTCAGCCGGACAGGTGCTGCGCTCTCCCAAGCTGTGGCTGCTGACGGCCATCCGCCTGCTGTTGCTGCCGGTGGCCCTGTGCCTGGTCCTCCGGGCGCTGGGGATCGACTCCCTGGTGCTGGGGATCGCTGTCACCCAGATGGCCATGCCCGTAGCAGTGAACGGGACGCTGCTGAGCATGGAGTACGGCGGAGACACCGAGTGCATGGCACAGATCACCTTCCTGACCACGGCGGCGTCCATCGTGACCATTCCCATCGTCGCCGTGCTGCTGCTCTGAGCTTAGAAAGGAAACCAATATGCCTCACATTCAACAACTGGAGTCCCACGTAGCGGACCTGATCGCCGCCGGTGAGGTCGTGGAGCGGCCCGCCAGCGTGGTGAAGGAGCTGGTGGAAAACGCCGTCGACGCCGGCAGCTCTGCCGTGGTGGTGGAGATCCGCCGGGGCGGCATGGGCATGATCCGGGTGACGGACAACGGCTGCGGCATCGCGCCGGAGGAACTCCCCACCGCCTTCCTGCGCCACGCCACCTCCAAGCTGCGGACGGAGGAGGACCTGGGGAAGATCGGTACTCTGGGGTTCCGGGGCGAGGCCCTGGCCGCCATCTCCGCCGTCAGCCGGGTGGACATCCTCACCCGCCAAACCGGCACGACGGAGGGAGCCGCCCTCCATCTGGAGGGCGGTGTGCCCGGCGCAGTGGAGCCCGCCGGTGCGCCGGAGGGCACCACCATCACGGTCCGGGACCTGTTTTACAACACCCCCGCCCGGCTGAAGTTTATGCGCAAGGACAGTGCGGAGACTGCGGCGGTGAACGGCCTCATGCAGCATCTGGCCCTGTCCCATCCGGACATCTCCTTCAAGTTCATCAAGGACGGGGTGGAGGCCCTGCTGACCCCCGGTGACGGAAAGCTGGACTCCGCCGTCTACGCTGCCCTGGGCCGGGACTTCGCCCGGGGGCTGGTGCCGGTGTCCGGCAGCGGAGGGGACATCACGGTCTCCGGTTTTGTCACCGCGCCGCTGATGGGCCGGGGCTCCCGGTCCATGCAGGTGTTCTTCGTCAACGGCCGGTTCATCAAGTCCCAGCTGCTGACGGCGGCGCTGGAGGAGGGCTACCGCAACCAGATCATGAAGGGTAAGTTCCCCGGCTGCGTCCTGTCCGTCACCCTGCCGGTGACGGCGGTGGACGTGAACGTCCACCCCGCGAAGACTCAAGTGAAGTTCGCCCGGGAGCACGATGTGTTCGACGCGGTCTACCACACGGTGCTAGATGCCCTGGGCAAGACCGGCGCTCCCGCCGCCGCTCCCGCGCAGGAGGCGCGGCTCCCGGCGGCCTCCCGGCAGGACTTCTTCCAGACCATGGACGCCAAGACGTTCCGGCAGGGCGGTGCAAAGCCCGCTCCCCAGCCCGCGGCTCCGGCCCGGCCCGCCTGGAACACCGAGCTGCGGGCGCCCGCCCGGGTGGCGGACAGCGGGCAGACCTCTTTTTACCAGACCAAGCGCTCAGAGTCCGCGGCCCAGGGCGCTCTGGGAAGGGCGCCCGCCTCTGTGACGTCGCCGCCAGACACGCAGCAAAGCAGCCCGCCTGCACCCTCCTGCAACAAAGGTGCGCTGGGCAGACCGCCTGTCTCCGTGACCGCCCCACGGGCGGAGCGGACGGCTCCCTCCGCCCCCTGGACCTCTGCCCCAGTGTCCGTCCCTGCAGAAAAGACGACCTCGCCGGAATCTGCTCCCCGCCCCTTTGTGCCCGCCATCCCGCCGGAGCGGCTGAAGCTGACGGAGGATCTACCGGGCCAGACGACTGTTCTGGAGACGAAAGAGGCACCCTGGCGGATTGCCGGAGAGGTGCTGCGGACCTATATCATCTGCGAGAGCGAGGACGGCAGCGTCTGGCTCATCGACAAGCACGCCGCCCACGAGCGGATGAATTTTGACAAGCTGAAAAATGCTCAGGAGCCCCCCATGCGACAGACGCTGCTGGCCCCCATCGCGGCGGAGTTAAGCCGGGAGGACGGGGCGCTGCTGCTGGAGAACCTGCCCCTGCTGGAGCAGTTCGGTTTTGCCTGCGAGGACTTCGGGGCCGGCGCCCTGCTGGTGCGGGAGGTGCCGGCGGACATCGACGCCGCCGACACGGTGCCCACTCTGGAGGAGTTTGCCGAGCGCCTGCGGACCGGAAGATCCCCGGATGAAAAGCGGGAGGCGCTGCTGCATACCATGGCCTGCAAGGCGGCCATCAAGGGCGGCTGGGTCAGCGATCCGGCGGAGCTGCGGGTGCTGGTGGACCGGGTGCAGAGCGGAGAGATCAAATACTGCCCCCACGGCCGCCCGGTGGCGGTGAAGCTGACGAAGTACGAGCTGGAGAAGATGTTCAAGCGGGCGTGAGACTTCGAAGGGGGACTGCGTCCCCCCTTGACCTCCCCCCACACCAGTGACGTCGGTCACTGGTGTGTGCGCCCGAGGCGCACAGGTCAACGGATTTTCGGCAGGTACACGCCCTGCCGAAAATGATTGAGATTTCTTTGTTCGCCCGCGGCGAACGAACTGGGAAAAACCGCAGGGTTTTCCCCAGCCCTTTTTCCTGGCGGAGATGGGAGTGACGAATTTTTCAGGAGGTTTCCTATATGGCAAAAAAGGAAAAACGGTTTGTGCGGACCAGTGTGGAGAGCACCGGCTTTGAGGAAAACTCTGTCTGGATGGACCGGGAGACCGGGGTCAACTACCTGTGGCATTCCACCGGCCATGCCGGCGGGATGACGCCCCTGCTGGACCGGGAGGGGAAGCCCATCATTACCACCCTTTTGGAGGAGAAGGAGTGATTTGCATGAAACTGCTGTTTGTCAACGGCTGCATCAGCCAGCGAGGGGAGGAATCCCGCACCCTGGTGCTGGCGAGATCGTTTTTGGACGCATGGCAGGCCAGGCATCCGGAGGCCGAGGTGGAGACTGTGGAACCAGAGGCCCTGCTGGCGCTGAAGCCCTTTGCGCCGGAGATGCTGAACGACCGGGACGCCCTGGCGGGGATCCGGTGCTTCGATGCGCCGGTGTATGATCTGGCCCGCCAGTTCCGGGCCGCGGACCGGGTGGTGGTGGCGGCACCCTTCTGGGACCTGACCTTCCCGGCGGCCCTGCGGACGTATATTGAGTACATCTCCGCCAATGGCCTGACCTATCACTACGAGGCCGACGGCTGCCACGGGGATTGCCGGGCAGAGAAGCTGGCTTATCTCACCTCCGGCGGGGATCTGGAGCAGCCCGAGAGTCTGGGTGTCCTGTACTGGAAGCAGCTGTGCGCCATGTTCGGCATCCCGGCGTTCAGCTATGTGTTTGCCGGCGGACTGGACCTGGATCCCGCCAAGACGGAGGAGATTTTGACGGAGGCCTGTGAGAAGGCCCGCAGGCTGGCGGAGGACTTCTGAAAAGGAGGCGGCTGCCGTAAGGGGGAGATTGCCGGCTGCGCTGGCACTGGTGCTTCTGCTGTCCGCTTGCGGAGGGCCCCCTTTACATCCGGGAGCGGATCGTATACAGTGAGTATATCGATGCATCAGAAGCGGAACAGCCTTGACAGGCGAGAGGAGAGACGGCGATGGCTGAGAAGATCATCTGTGTGGTGGGGCCGACGGCCTGCGGCAAAACGAAGCTGGGTGTCCTGCTGGCAAAGCGGTATGACGGGGAAGTGGTTTCCGCCGACTCCATGCAGATTTACAAGGGCATGACCATCGGCACCGCCGCCCCCACCGCCGAGGAGATGGAGGGCGTGCCCCATCACATGATTGCCGTGGCAGACCCGGCGGAACAGTGGTCCGCCGCCCGGTACGCCCGGGCGGCCGTCCCCATCGTGGACGACATTCTGCGGCGGGGAAAGCGGCCCATCCTGGTGGGCGGCACCGGGCTGTGGCTGGATGCGGTGGTGCAGGGCCGGACCTTCGCCGGCGGCCACGCCGGCGGCGCTGTCCGCAGGGAGCTCCAGGCCCAGCTGGCCCGGGAGGGCATCGGCCCGCTTCTGGAGGAGCTGCGGCAGGTGGACCCGGAGGCGGCGGAACGCCTCCATCCGGCGGATGAGAAGCGCATCCTCCGGGCGCTGGAGGTCTACCGGGAGACGGGAAAGACCATCTCCGCCCACAACGCGGAGACAAGGGACCTGCCGCCCCGGTACGACGCCGTGTGGATCGGCCTCCAGTTCCGGGACCGGGCGGACATGAAGACCCTGATCGACCGCCGGGTGGACGCCATGGTGGCGGCGGGCCTGCTGGAGGAGGTGGGGCAGCTGCTGGAAAGCGGCCTGCCCCGGGAGGCCACGGCTCTCCAGGCCATCGGATACAAGGAGTTCCTGGGGGTTCTGGACGGCACCGCCACGGTGGAGGAGGCCGTGGCGGAGGTGAAGCTCCGCTCCCGGCAATACGCCAAGCGCCAGCTGACTTGGCTGCGGCGAAATCCGGACATTCACTGGATCTGGTGGGAAAAAGACCGGGATTTTGCCCGGGCCCTCCAGGTTTCGACGGAAATCCTGGCCGCCGCTGGCGTATTCTAGCGGTGAGCGGACGGGAGACAGGGAAATCGTCCGACTCATACAGAAAAAAGGAGCGGACATATATGCAGACAAAAGCGAATTTACAGGACCTGTTTCTCCTCCGGGCCAGACGGGACAAGCTGCCCGTCACCATGTTTCTGATGAACGGCTTCCAGATGCGGGGCACCATCGCGGGGTTTGACGCCTTTGTGGTGGTGCTGGACAGCGACGGCCGGCAGCAGATCATTTACAAACACGCGATCTCCACCATCGCGCCGGTGCGGCCGGTGGATCTGGAGGGTGAGGAACCGGCCGTCGCGGGCGCATGAGCGGCCTGCGGACCCGTTTTGAGGTCCGCCGCCTAAAGGGCGGCGCTTAGGCCGGGATCACGTTTTGCGGACCAAAACCTTGAGCACGGCGGGCAAAGCCCGCCGTGCCTGGGGAAATGAGAACTGGCGGGCAGAAAATCATTTCAAGCACACGACCTCCGCCATCGCGCAGGTGCGTCCGGCGGTGGAGCTGGAGGCTGCGGAGGCCTGCGCCTCCGCAGAGGGTCCCGCATGGGGCCGGGAAGGCTTCGCGGACAGAGACAAAGAGGTAACCATGAAAGAGAAAACCCTTGGCACAAAACTTTTGCTGGCAGCGGTCACGCTGGGCGTGCTGGCCTATTTCTCGATTCAGGCGGTGCGCTATTTCGGCGACCCGCTGACCACCACCATCGCCTACCAGTATCAGGTGGAGATGTCCACGGTGCTGTCCGGCTATGTGGTGCGGGACGAGGCGATCCTGACGGACGACACCAGCGGCCTGCTGCAGCTGCAGCGGGCGGAGGGCGAGCGGATCAGCGACGGCGGCGTGGTGGCGCTGGTCTACGCGGACCAGGCGACGCTGGACCGCCAGAAGGAGATCCAATCCCTCCATACCCAGATCGAACAGTTGCAGTACGCGGAGGAGGCGGCGCTGGGGGCGGAGGTCTCTCTGCGACTGGACGCCCAGATCCTCCAGACGATCCGCGACTACCGGGGCGCTCTGGCGGCGGACCGGCTGGACACGGCGGAGGACTGCGGAGCCGAGCTGCGGAGCCTGGTGATGAAGCGGGACTACACGTATTCCGATACGGAGGACCTGTCCGCCCAGATGGCGGAGCTCCAGAGCCAGTTGAGCAGCCTGCGGGCCCAGGCGGGAAGCTCTGTCCGGCAGATCACCGCGCCGCAGGCGGGGCTCTATTCCGCCGTGGTGGACGGATATGAGAACATTCTAACGCCGGAGAGCCTGGAGACGCTGACGCCCAGGACCCTGGCGGCCCTGGAGCCGGACGAGTCCCTGCGCTCCAACCGGGTGGGCAAACTGGTGCTGGGGGACACCTGGTACTATGTGACGGCCCTGGAGGAGAGCGAGGCCCAGACCCTGCAGGAGAGCGGGAGACTGAAGCTGCGCTTTGCCAAGGGCGTGGGCCGGGACTTGAGCGTGAAGCTGACCTATATCAGCGAGGCGGAAGGCGGCCGGGTGGTGGCGGTGTTCCAGGGGGACACCTATTTATCGGAGCTGACGCTGCTGCGCCAGCAGAGCGCCGAGGTCATCCGGCAGACCACCACGGGCATCCGGGTGCCCAAGGAGGCCCTGCGGGTGCGGGAGCGAACGGTTACGGATGAGGACGGGAACGAGTCCGTGGTGAGCGAGACCGGCGTCTACTGCATGGTGGGCATGAAGGCCCGCTTCAAGCCGGTGGACGTGCTGTACAGCGGAGATGACTTCGCCCTGGTGCGCTCCACGCTGGACACGGCGGAGGAGGTCAGCAAGACCCAGGAGCAGATTCGCCTCCGGGCGGGGGACGAGGTGATCATCACCGCCTATGACCTATATGATGGAAAGGTGATTGGCAGCTGACAGAGAGATGGCCGCAGGGCGGCCGCTGGAAAGGAGTATTGGAACGCTGATGACAATTGCGGAGAACATTGCCCGGATCCGGGCGAACATGGCCGCGGCGGCCCGGGAGGCCGGCCGGGACCCGAAGGAGATCCTGCTGGTGGGCGCCAGCAAGATGAACGATGCCGCCGCCTGCCGGGAGGCCGTGGCAGCCGGCATCGACGCCCTGGGGGAGAACCGGGTGCAGGAGATGGTACAGAAGCTGGAGCAGCACGCCTACGACGGCGCCCCCCTGCACTTCATCGGCCACCTGCAGCGCAACAAAGTCAAGCAGGTGGTGGGCCATGTGGCCCTGATCCAGTCCGTGGGCTCTCTGGAGCTGCTGGACGAGATCGAGAAAGTGGCCGCGGCCCGGGGGCTGGTGCAGGACATCCTGCTGGAGGTGAACATCGGCCGGGAGGCTGCCAAGAGCGGCTTTGCACCGGAGAAAGTCCTCCCCGCAGCGGAGGCCGCCCTGGAGCGGACCCATGTCCGGGTGCGGGGACTGATGACGATTCCCCCGGCAGACGCGCAGAGGGATGCCAATTTCCGGTATTTTCAGGAAGTTCAGGCACTTTATGTTGACATGAACCAAAAATTGTTTCATAATGAATTAGAATATCTGTCCATGGGCATGAGCGGCGACTATGAGGATGCGATCCGTGCCGGCGCCACCATGGTGCGGGTGGGCAGCGCCATCTTCGGCGCCCGCCATTACAACTGAAAAAGACCGGAGCGCGGCTCCGATGGGAGGCTATTATGAGCTTATTGGACGAACTGAAAAAGTGGACCCACCCCTACGAGGATGAGGACGAGGAGTATGATGACTTTGAGGAGCCGGTGCGGCAAAACGCCTTTGAGGACCGGAAGCTCAAGGTGGAGGACCGCCGCAACAAGGTGGTGAATATCCACGCCACCACCCAGCTGAAAGTGGTGCTGGTGAAGCCGGAGCGGTTCGAGAACGCCTCCGAGATCGCGGACCACCTGAAGGACAAGCGGACCGTGGTGCTGAACCTGGAGTCCACCAACAAGGATATCGCCCGGCGGCTGATCGACTTTCTGTCCGGCGTGGCCTATGCCGGCGAGGGCAAGATCAAGAAGGTGGCTGCCAATACATACATCATCACGCCCTATCATGTGGATATCGAGGGCGATCTGATCGACGAGCTGGAGAACAACGGCCTCTATTTCTGAGCGGACACGAGGGGGTAACATCGCACTATGCTGACACCACAGGAAGTTTCCACCCACGCCTTTTCCAAGGCAGTGATGGGCGGATATAACATGGCCATGGTCGATGAGTTTCTGGACGAGCTCACCGATGATTACACCGCGCTCTACAAGGAGAACGCGGCGCTGAAGGCCAAGCTGAAGGTCCTGGTGGAAAAGGTGGAGGACTACCGTGCCACCGAGGACTCCATGCGCGCCACCCTGCTGACCGCCCAGAAGATGGCGGACTCCATCGTCCACGAGGCAGAGGCCAAGCGGGACGAGATCCTGGCCCAAGCGGAGACCAGCGCCCGGGAGAAGATCGGCCAGCTGCGCCAGGAGGTGGAGGCCGCCGAGGAGCGGCTGCACCAGGGCCAGCGGGATCTGGCCCAGTTCATTGCCGCCAGCAGGGAGATCTGTGAGAAGGAGCTGAAATTCCTGGAGCAGCTGCCCGAGCTGCCGGTGGAGGCGGCGGAGCCGATTTCCCAGCAGGAGCCGGAGGAGGCCGTCCAGCAGATCGAGGAAAAGGTGCTGGCCGCTTTCAGCGAGCAGAGCGTGGAGGAGGAAGCGGCCCCGGCGGAAGCGGAAGAGGCGTCTCCGGCGGCGGAGGATGACTATCCGGAGGGGGACCCCTTTGCGGCTGATCCTGTGGATGAGCCTACCCGCCGCATCAATCTCAACGATCTGAAGTTCGGCCGCAATTACTCCGGCGGCGATGACTGAACGATCAAAGCGGCTCGCAGGAGCCGCTTTTTTCTTTCCCGGTCCCGGCGCTCAACGTCTTTTGATTGGAGGAGTCAGCCATGAAGCAACAGCCCATCGTGGCCTTTCTGTACGACTTTGACAAGACCCTCTGCACCACCGATATGCAGGACTACGCCTTCATCCCCTCCCTGGGGATGACCCCCGCAGAGTTCTGGGCGGAGGCCAACGGCTTCGGCCGCAGGAACCGGATGGACGGCATCCTGGCCTATATGTACACCATGCTGCGGGAGGCGGCGCGGCGGAACCGTCCTTTCACCCGGACGGACTTGGTGGAGAAGGGGCGGAGCATCGTGCTGTTCCCCGGTGTGGAGGACTGGTTCCGGCGGATCAACGACTTCGGCGCCGGCCAGGGTGTCCAGGTGGAGCACTACATCATCTCTTCCGGCCTGCGGGAGATCATTGAAGGCTCGTCCATCAGCGGGGAATTCAAGGAGATCTATGCCAGCGAGTTTTACTACGATGAGAGCGGTGTGCCCGTGTGGCCCAAGCTGGCGGTGAACTTCACCGCCAAGACCCAGTTCGTCTACCGGATCAACAAGGGCGTGCTGGACGTGTCCAACGACCGGGATCTAAACGCCTCCATGCCTGATGACAGCAAGCGGGTGCCCTTCACCAGTATGATCTACATGGGGGACGGCCTTTCCGACGTGCCCTGCATGAAGATGATGCGGGCCTACGGCGGCCAGGCCATCGCCGTGTACCAGGCCAGCAACCGCGCCGGTGTGGAGGACCTGCTGGCAAAGGGCCGGGTGGATTATATCTTCCAGGCGGACTACCGGGCCGGGTCTGCGCTGGAGGCCACGGTGCAGGACATCATCCGCAAAATGGCGGTGACGGACCGCTTGTGGGAGGAGAATGCCCGCCAGGTGCGCAGCATCGGGGGAGACGTGCTGCTGGGGCAGGTGGGCCTGTTCTGAGCTGGACGGCAAGGAAACAGCGGGGGAAGGCGCCGCAGCGCCTTCCCCCGAAAAATGTCTGAATCCGTGGGATTTTTCTTTACAATCCGTATCGTATTTGTTAAACTATACGTTATGTATTTAACTCTGGAGGAGAGAGAACGATGGCTTCCACAACTGAATTTTCACGGACCCTGTCCCTGCTGCGGCAGGAGCGGGGCGTCTCCCAGCGAACTGCCGCAGGGGATCTGGGAATCTCCCAGGCCCTGTTGAGCCACTATGAAAACGGCATCCGGGAACCGGGCCTGGCCTTTGTGGTGAAGGCCTGTGATTACTACCACGTCTCCGCGGACTTCATCCTGGGCAGGACCCTGTCCCGGGAGGGGAACATGCTGACGGAGCAGGAGATCCTGAACGCTACGGAACCGGGCAACATCCTCCAGGGCAGCGTGCTGGCCACGCTCCAGAGCAAGCTGCTCTCCGGCGCTGTGGGGGTGCTGTTCGGCCTGCTGGGCAAGCTGAACGACAAGGCGGCCATCAACGCCGCTGCCGGATATCTGGGCAGCGCGGTGTACCAGCTGTACCGCCATCTGTACCGCACCGCCGGCGCCAACGAGGCGTACTTCTCTCTGGACCCGGCCGCCTGCACCATGGGCACAGCGGAGGCGGACATGAAGCTCTCGGAGATCCAGTACACCCGGAGCCTGCGGTCCCTGGCGGCAAAAAAGGCGGCGTTCCCGGACCTGTCCAACGAGGCCCTGACCGCCGCATACCCCGGACGGTGCCAGAGCCTGACCCAGGTGCTGAGCACCGCGGATGCCCGTCTCAGCGGCCTGACGGAGAAGACCAGATGAGCTTTCAGTCTCTGGCCTTTTTCGGCTTTCTGGCCGCAGCGCTGGCGGTGTGCCTGACAGCGGGGCGGCGCAGCCCCCGAGCGGGTGCGGCGATGCTGGCGGCGGCCTCCGCGGTATTCTACCTTCTGGGCCCCGGAGGATGGACGGTGGTGCTGGGGGGCATTGCCTGCCTGCTGGCGGGCATCTGCGTGACAGCATGCGCTATCCGCCGGATGGCCCGGTCCGGCGGCCGCCGCCGGACAATGGTTCTTGCCTGCGTCTATCACATCGCCATACTGGTGGGATTCAAGTATACGGAGTTCCTCACCGGCGGCGCGGTGGAGGTGGGCTGGGCTCCGCTGGGGCTGAGCTTTTTTACCTTCCAGCAGCTGTGGTTGCTGAAGGAGGTCTATACCGGGGAATATGTCCCCGCGCCGGGGGATTCCCTTCTGCTCTACGGGCTGTTTTTCCCCACCGTTACCTCCGGCCCCATTCTGCGGCCCGGAATCTTTTTCCCCCAGCTGCGGGAAAAGGGATTCCTCCATCCGGACTGGTCCGACGCCGCGGCGGGTATCTACGCCATCTGTTGTGGCACCATCAAAAAGGTGCTGCTGGCGGACGCCTTCGGCACTGTGGTGAACAACGGCTGGGTACATCTGGAAGAGCTCAGCGCTCCGGCGGCCTGGCTGGTGATTTTGGGGTATACGCTCCAGCTGTACTTTGACTTCTCCGGCTACTGCGACATCGCAGCCGGTGTGGCCCGGCTCTTCGGGCTCCGCCTGCCGATGAACTTTGACTCCCCGTATCGCAGCGCCTCTGTGACGGAATTCTGGAAGCGGTGGCACATCACGCTCACCACCTTCCTGCGGGAGTGCCTGTATTTCCCCCTGGGCGGCAGCCGCCGGGGCGCGATCCGGACGTATTGCAATATTCTCATCGTCTTCCTGGTCAGCGGCTTCTGGCACGGGGCCGGGTGGACCTTCCTGGTGTGGGGCGCCCTCCACGGCCTGGCCCAGGTGGTGGAACGGGTTTGGGGCAGGGGCCGGGACCGGCTGCCCTTTGTCCTCCGGTGGGGGCTGACCTTTCTCTTTGTCAACATCGCCTGGGTGTTCTTCCGGGCACCGGACTGTACCGGGGCCCTGGAGCTGCTGGGCCGGGCCGTCACCGGCGGCTTTGCAAAACCGGCGGCCTGGCTGCTGGAGGGCCTTTTCGCCGAGGAGACCAGCGCGGTGCAGATGCTGATTCCCGCCTTCACGCCCTGGAAAAACATCCTGCGGGTGGTGCTGCTGTATGGGGCGGGGATGGTCGCCGTCCTCTGGCCCCGGAACACCATCCGTCGGATGGAGGACTTCCGGCCTACGCTCTGGCGGGGCGCGGCCCTCACAGTGCTGACGCTTTGGTGTGTGCTGTCCTTTACCGGCGTCACCACCTTCATCTATTCCAACTTCTGAGGAGGGCCGTATGAAGCAAGCATATCGACGCTGGGTCTGCGGCCTTCTGGCGTGTATTCTGGCGCTGCTGGCGGTCTGCGGAGCCGTTGTGTACGTGGTGGATCCCTGCCTGTATTATCGGGTGCCGGACAAGTGGCAGCCGGTGCTGTTCAATGAGCGGTACCAGATGGCGGGCCTGGCGAAGAATGTGGAGGCGGACACCGTGCTGGTGGGCACCTCCATGGCGGCCAACTACCGCTCCAGCTGGATTCAGGAGACCTTCGGCACCTCCGCGGTGCGGCTCACCATCCCGGACGGGTATTACAGCGAGTTCGACCAGGTGATGAACGTCCTCTTTCGGACCCAGGAGCCGGAGCGGGTGATCTTCGGCCTGGATGTGAACACCCTGATCCGGGATGAGAGCGGTGTGACTGCGGCCATGCCGGACTATCTCTACAACGCCAATCCGCTGGATGACATCCAATATCTGCTGAACAAGGATACGCTGTATTACAGCGCCTACACCCTGCTCTCCAACCACTGGGGAGAGGGCGACACCATCGACGAGGGATTCACCTGGGACCGGAATGAGTGGTGGAACCATATCTCCGCCCTGGAGAACTATGACCGGCCGGAGATTGCGGCGGAGGAGCTGCCCGCAGATGCCTATCGGGACGATGTGGCCGCCAATCTGGCGGTGGCGGAACGGTGGGTCACAGAGCATTCGGACACGGAATTCGATTTCTTCCTGCCCCCGTACAGCATCCTCTTCTGGGACAAGGTCATTCGGGAGGGGAGGACGGAGGCGGTGTTTGCGGCCATCCGCCAGGCAGGGCAGACGCTGCTGCAGTATGACAATGTGAAGTTCTACGGCTATCTCATGGACCCGGAGATCGTCACGAATCTGGACAACTACTGCGACTATATCCACCACTCCGGCGGCGTCTGCCGGGAGATTCTCGCCATGCTTCAAAGGGAGGAGGGCCGCCTGACAGAGGAAAATCTGGAGGAGACCCTCGCCAACTGGCGGGAATTTGTGGTACACTATGACTATGACCAGTTCTGGGACGAGCGCTTCTGGATTCAGTGGAACGCAGAACATGCTGCGGCCCCATAAAGCGGCGGCCCGGGGAGGACCCCTGTGACAGGAGACTCCCAGGCGGAGCAGAGCCGCCCGGCGGCGAAAGCCGCATCCGCTCCCTTGCGTCTCACCACCCCATAGAATCTCGGATTTTATGGGGCCCCCATTCCGATTGAAAGAACGGCGATGCGCGCCGGGCCCTTAATGCGGGCCTTGCGTGGAGCGGCCGATGGAGGAATATCCAAATATGACAAAACAGAGCAACATCCGAAATTTCAGCATCATTGCCCATATCGACCACGGCAAGTCCACGCTGGCGGACCGGCTGCTGGAGAAGTGCAACGCCGTCTCCGCCCGGGAGATGGAGAGCCAGCTGCTGGACAACATGGACCTGGAGCGGGAGCGGGGCATCACCATCAAGGCCCGGGCCGTCCGGCTGACCTACCATGCCCAGGACGGGGAGGACTATGAACTGAATCTGATCGACACCCCGGGCCACGTGGACTTCAACTACGAGGTGTCCCGCTCTCTGGCCGCCTGCGAGGGCGCCGTGCTGGTGGTGGACTCCACCCAGGGCGTGGAGGCCCAGACTCTGGCCAACACATATCTGGCCATGGAGCACGACCTGGAGATTCTGCCTGTGTTCAACAAGATCGACCTGCCGGCGGCGGACCCCGCCAAGGCCAAGCAGGAGGTGGAGGACATCATCGGCCTGCCGGCCATGGACGCGCCGGAAATCTCCGCTAAGATGGGCACCAACATCGAGGCGGTGCTGGAGGATATCGTAAAGAACGTGCCGCCCCCCAAGGGGGACCCGAATGCGCCTCTGAAGGCGCTGATCTTCGACAGTCAGTATGACTCGTATCGGGGCGTCATCGTCTACTTCCGCATCATGGAGGGGACCCTCCGCACGGGCCAGCAGGTGAAGATGATGGCCTCGGGAGCCACTTATCAGGTCATCGAATGCGGCCATCTGCTGCCCCTGGGCATGGAGTCCTGCGACAGCCTCCGGGCCGGCGAGGTGGGCTACTTCACCGCCTCCATCAAGAACGTGAAGGACACCCGTGTGGGCGACACCGTCACAGATGCCGCCAGCCCCACGGCCGAGGCCCTGCCCGGCTACCGGCCCGTGCAGCCCATGGTCTACTGCGGTATCTACACGGAGGACGGCTCCAAGTATCCGGACTTGCGGGACGCGCTGGAAAAGCTCCAGCTGAACGACGCCTCGTTGAGCTTTGAGCCGGAGAGCTCCGTAGCCCTGGGCTTCGGCTTCCGGTGCGGCTTTTTGGGCATGCTCCACATGGAGGTGATCCAGGAGCGGCTGGAGCGGGAGTTCGACCTGGATCTGGTGACCACCCTGCCCTCCGTCATCTACCACGTGTACAAGACCGACGGTACCATGGTCACGGTGGACAATCCCCACAACTACCCGGACCCGGCGGTGATCGAGCACGCGGAGGAGCCCTATGTCAAGGTGAACATCATCGCTCCCAACGAGTTCGTGGGCAACATCATGCCCATGTGCCAGGACCGGCGGGGGGAGTTCAAGGACATGCAGTACCTGGACACCAATCTGGTGGAGCTCCACTACCAGATGCCGCTGAACGAGATCATCTACGACTTCTTCGATGCGCTGAAGGCCAACACCAAGGGCTACGCCTCTCTGGATTATGAGCTCTCCGGCTACCGGTCCAGCGAGCTGGTGAAGGTGGACATGAAACTCAACGGCGATACGGTGGATGCCCTGAGCTTCATCGCCCACAGAGACAAGGCGTATCCCCGGGCCCGCCGGCTGTGCGAGAAGCTGAAGGAGAACATCCCCCGGCAGCTGTTCGAGGTGCCGGTCCAGGCGGCCATTGGCGGCCGGGTCATCGCCCGGGAGACCGTCAAGGCCATGCGGAAGGATGTGCTGGCCAAGTGCTACGGCGGCGACATCAGCCGCAAGAAGAAGCTGCTGGAAAAGCAGAAGGAGGGCAAGAAAAAGATGCGCTCCCTGGGAAGCGTGCAGATCCCGACGGAGGCATTTCTCGCAGTGCTCAAGCTGGACGAGTAAGCCCTCCTTCCCGGGCCAGCGGCCCGGCGCCGCGGGAGCGGCGTCAAGCGGTTTCGGAAGGAAACCCTTGGAGCGGGCAGGCTCAGCCTGCCCGCTCTGATTGGATGAGGGGTCCCCGTAGAACCGGAGGTCCTGTGGGGTATGGCAAAGAGAAGATGTACTCCCTGGGAAGTGTGCAGATCCCGACGGAGGTATTTCTGGCAGTGCTCAAGCTGCGTCGTGCATGGAAGACCCGCCGCGGGCGATAGCCTGCGGCGGGTCTTCTGCGTTTATGGGGCGGGGGACGGCGTGCCGGCCGGAAGGCGGCGGCAAGTCACCAGCAGCACGCCGGGCATCCCCTCCAGCGGGGAACACCGCAGATGGTAAGGCGCTCCTTCCGGGGCCGGGAGGACCAGCTCCACAGAGGGAACTGCCTCCAGCTGGGACAAGACAGCCTCCAGGGAGAGGGCTTTCCGCAGGGCGGTCCGCTGGTGGGAGGGCGGCAGCTGCTGGAAATACCAGGCGGCCAGGGACCGGCAGGTGGCGTTCTCCGGCAGACGGCCTGCGGACGGTCCATAGGCACGGCAGGCACCGGAGCGGGCGTCCGCTGTCAGGACCAGCTCGTAATCCTGCCTGGTCAGGGTATCCAACAGAGTGCTTTGCAGCCTGCGGAAGCTCCGGTCCCACAGCTGGAAAAAGACTTCCAGATGCAGCGTGTCCGGGTTTTCCGCCATCTCTGCTTCTATCCGGACCCAGGACGGGCCGCCCTTTCCGGTAGAGATCCAGTGGTCCATGGAGAATTGGAACACGCCTTCTGCAAAGGCATCCGACAGAGCATCCGGAGAGAAGAGAGCCTGGAACCGCGCCCGCTCCTCTGCCTCCGGCAGGGCAGAGGCCATCTGCTGGAGGCAGGCGCCTGCGGTACGGTCGAACAGCGTGCGCAGCAGGTGCCGGGACGCGGCCTTGGCGTCCAATGTCTGTCCGGCGGTCAGATCCAGCCGGGCGGAGGCCAGACAGGCCCTGGCCTGCCGGCGGTGCCGGGCGGCCAACTGCCGGAAGTGTTCCGCAGCCGCCCGGCGGCCAGTCACATCTTCCGCTTTGCCCAGCAGACGGTACACATTTCCGGCTTCATCGAATAGGCTCATCCACGACACCTGATAGCGTCGCCAGCCGGTGTCCTCATAATCCGCCCGATAGGTGCAGGAGACCGTCCCGGGATGCGTGATGGCCCGACGGACCGCGCCTGCCAGCCGCCGCCGGTCCTCCGGGTGGAGGTAGGACGCGGTGAGCAGGCTCTTCAGATAGCCGGAGACGGTGCGGGAGGTCCTGCGGCCGCTGGTGCTGTGCCGCTGGATCTGGGCCAGGTCCCGGGCGGGGTCATAGTCCAGTGTCAGGAGGGAGGTGTGCTCTAACAGCAGGTCGTACATCCGGGAGCGGATCTGATGCTCGGCCTGGGCCGCGGCCTCTTGGGAGATATCGGCACAGGCGATGTATGCCAGCCAGGAGCCGTCCGGCTGTTCCACCCAGGACATGTGGAGAGAGAGGCAGAGTTCCCGCCCGCCGCCCAGGCAGACCCGACAGGCCCGGCGCAGGGGCAGGCCGCACTCCCGGGACCGAACAGCTGCGGCCAGCAGTTCCTCCCGCTCGCCCGTCGGCAGGCCGCTGCCCGGGTCTTCCGCCAGACGGCGGGCCAGAGCTGCGGGCGAGAGGCCCAGCAGCCGGGAGAGAACCTGATTGGCCCGCAGCAGCTCCACGCCACCGTCAGGTCGGCGGCGCAGCAGGCAGAGACCTACCGGCATCCGGTCCAGCAGCGTCTCCGCATCCCGCAGAGCCGTCTCCCGCCGGGAAAGGGCCGCCTGCAGGTCCTGCCCCTCCCGCCGGAGGCGGTCGATATCCAGAAAGACGCCGCGGAAGACCGTGGCCCCCTGGCGGGTCGACAGGATTTCCGCCCGGAGATTCACCCAGACTGCCCCACCGTCCCGCCGCAGCAGGCGGAAGTCGTGATCCACGCCCCGTTTCTCCCGCGCCGCGTCCAGCAGTTCCTGGAGCAGCGCCGGCCAGTCCGCCGGAGCCACCAGAGCGGAAAAGGCCCTGCCGCCCCGGTCCAGCAGCGCCCGCCGGGACCACTGGGTCAGCTGGCACAGCTGCCGGCTGCAGGCAAGGCACCGCAGTCCCTCCCGGTTCAGCTCCAGATCCGCGCCGGGCAGGAGCTCCGGCAACGCGCCGCTCTGGGCTCCGGCCCCCGACCGGGGATCCAGCAGGCAGGCCACCGTGCCGTACATCACCTGATAGCAGGTAACGGTGAGGGTTTGGCCCCCGGCGGTCACATAGGGGAAGGAGGCGGAGGAGCCGGAAAAAGCTACGGCCTGCATGGGCGCCAGCTGCTCCAGCGCCCGCTCTGGCCCGAGCTGGGACAGGCGGCGGCCCTGCACCTCCTCCGGGGAGAGCCCCAGAAGCGCCGCCGCGGCAGGATTCAAAAAGCGGCACACCAGATCCACCATCTCCCCGCTGCCGTTGGTCAGTATCTCCGCCAGGGCGAAGGGGATGGGGCTGTCCCGGAAGGGCTGGGTAAACTTGTCCAGATGCTTTGCCACAGGATGCGCCTCCTCCCTGATTTTGCTGCCTTTATTATAAATGGCGGGCCACCGCATGACAACGGCGCCAGAAGAAATTTCTTTGTCCGGCAGTCCAAAATACCTTGCGGCCCGACTGCGGCGCGTTTTCGGGTGGAGCGGAAGTCTGCCTCCCGCTTCCGAAAGAACGCCCGGCAGACCCGCACATTGTCCAGCGCCGTCCAGAGGCGGGGCCGGGGCGGCGTCGATGCCGCCGTTGATGCAGCGGATGTCCGGCAGGTGGCCGAAGACATCGTCGCTGGTGATGATCCGGCCCTCTTGGGGAATGGGGAGGTGGGTGCTGCGGCAGATGGCAGCAGCGGAATACATGAAAGGGCTCTTTGGCGGTATAGCAGATCCGCTGGTTCCGGGGATCGGAGAAGAATGCCTCTTCGTCCTCCCGGGCGGGCATCCGGAATGCATGCAAACAGATCATAGGCGCACTCCTTTGCCGGAGCAGTTCTTCCGCCTGTGCAGATGAGCCGCTTTTCCTGCATCATAGCCCATTGGTTACTGCTTTGCAAGAGAGGCAGTGCGGCGGGAAATAGATCGACCTTTGCGAAAATGCACAAAAAGTAATACCTTCATCCCTGGAAAAGTCTACCGTGCCGCACTGCACGGGGGGATTGACTGCTTCAGAAAAAAAACGCATAATAACATCTAATAGGGATTTTCCGGTCGATGCGCCGGAGAGGGAGGACGACATGAAGAAGGGATATCTGGTATTACAGGATGGCCAGGTGTTTGAGGGCTTCCGGTTCGGGGGGCCGGCGGACGCCGTGGGCGAGCTGGTGTTCACCACCGGCATGTGCGGCTATCTGGAGACACTGACGGATCCCAGCTATGCTGGACAGATCGTGATGCAGACCTATCCTCTGATCGGCAATTATGGGATCATTCCGGAGGATTTTGAAGGCGCGTGTTGCGTCCGGGGCTACGTGGTGCGGGAGTGGTGCGAGGAGCCGTCCAATTTCCGCTGCCAGGGAGACCTGGACGCTTTTTTGCGGGACCGGGGCGTGCCGGGGCTCTGGGGTGTGGACACCCGGGAGCTGACCCGGATCATCCGGGAGCACGGCGTCATGAACGCCGCGATCTGTGATGAGGTTCCGGCGGATCTGACGGCGGTGAAGACCTATGCCGTCACCGGCGTGGTGGAGGCGGTGACCTGTAGAGCAGCATCCGCCCACCCGGCGGAGGGAGAGGAGCGGTTCCGGGTCAGCCTGCTGGACTACGGCGCCAAGCGCAACATCGTCCGGGAGCTGCAAAAGCGCGGCTGCACCGTCACTGTCCTGCCTGCGCAGACCAGTGCAGAGGAGGTGCTGGCGGCCAAGCCTGACGGCGTCATGCTCTCCAACGGCCCCGGGGATCCGGCAGAGAACGTCTATCAGATTGAGCAGATCAAAAAGCTCCTGGGCAAGGTGCCCCTGTTCGGTATCTGCCTGGGCCACCAGCTGACGGCCCTGGCGGTGGGGGGCGGCACCTACAAGCTGAAATACGGCCACCGGGGGGTCAATCAGCCCGTCCGGGACCTGGACGGCGTCCGCACCTACATCACCAGCCAGAATCATGGCTACGCCGTGGACGGTACCAGCCTGCCGGTGGGGAAGGTCCGCTTCATCAACGCCAACGACGGCACCTGCGAGGGCATCGACTATCCGGACCTGCGGGCATTCACGGTCCAGTTCCATCCAGAGGCCTGCACCGGGCCCAAGGACACATCGTTCCTGTTCGACCAATTTGTAGCTCTGATGAAAGGGGGTGACCGGTAATGCCGCTGGATAAGAGCATTCAGAAAGTGCTGGTCATCGGCTCCGGCCCCATCGTCATCGGCCAGGCGGCGGAGTTCGACTACGCCGGCGCCCAGGCCTGCCGGGTGCTGAAGGATGCCGGCATCAACGTGGTCCTCTGCAACTCCAACCCCGCCACCATTATGACGGATCAGGCCATGGCGGATGAGATCTACCTGGAGCCCCTGACCGTGGAGACCGTCAAGCGCATCATCAAGAAGGAACGCCCCGATTCCATCCTGGCGGGCCTGGGCGGCCAGACCGGCCTGACCCTGGCCATGCAGCTGGACAAGGAGGGCTTTCTCCAGGCCCAGGGCGTCCGCCTTCTGGGGACCGACGCAGCGGCCATCTCCCGGGCGGAGGACCGGGAGCTCTTCAAGGAGGCCATGGCGGAGATCGGCCAGCCGGTGATTGCCTCCGACATCGCGGAGACCGTGGACCAGGCCCTGGCGGTGGCGGAGAAGATCGGCTACCCCGTCATCGTGCGGCCCGCCTTTACCCTGGGCGGCGCGGGCGGCGGCGCGGCCAAGGATCCCGACGAGCTGAAGATCATCGCGGGCACCGGCCTGGACGCCTCGCCCATCACGCAGATTTTGGTGGAGAAGGCCATCTTCGGCTGGAAGGAGATCGAGTTCGAGACCATGCGGGACAGCGTGGGCAACGTGATCGCCGTCTGCTCCATGGAGAACCTGGACCCGGTGGGTGTCCATACCGGCGACTCCATCGTGGTGGCCCCCACCCAGACCCTGGCGGACAAGGAGTTCCAGATGCTCCGCAAGGCGTCTCTGGACATCATCACCCACCTGGGGATCGTGGGTGGCTGCAACGTGCAGCTGGCATTGAACCCGGAGAGCTTTGAGTACGCGGTCATCGAAGTGAATCCCCGGGTCAGCCGGTCCTCGGCCCTGGCCTCCAAGGCCACCGGCTACCCCATCGCCAAGATCACCACCAAGATCGCTCTGGGCTACACCCTGGACGAGATTAAAAACGACATCACGGGCAAGACCTGTGCCTGCTTCGAGCCCACCCTGGACTATATCGTGGTGAAGATGCCCAAGTGGCCCTTCGACAAGTTCGCCGATGCCAGCCGGGCCCTGGGCACGCAGATGAAGGCCACAGGCGAGGTGATGGCCATCGCCCCCAGCTTCGAGATGGCCTTGCTCAAGGCTGTCCGGGGCGCGGAGATCGGCATGGACACCCTGAACCGGAAACCGGACCACGGGGACGACGCCCCCATCCGGGAGCGGCTCCGCCGAGTGGACGATCACAGGCTCTTCACGGTGTTCGAGGCGCTGAAATCCGGCGTCACCGTAGAGGAGATCCACGACATCACCAGAATCGACCCCTGGTTCCTCTGCAAGCTGCGGAAGCTGGCGGCGTTCGAGGCTTCCATTGCAGACGGCCTGTCGGAGGCGCAGTACCGGGAGGGCAAGCGGCTGGGCTATCCCGATGAGGCTCTCCGCAGGCTTTCCGGCGGCGGAGAACTGCCGGAGCACCGGGATGCGGTGTACAAGATGGTGGACACCTGCGGCGCGGAGTTTGACGCGGAGACGCCCTATTTCTACTCCACCTATGACCGGTTCTGCGAGTCCCGGGCCTTCCCCCGCAGCGGCAAGCCGGTCATCATGGTGCTGGGCTCCGGCCCCATCCGCATCGGCCAGGGCATCGAGTTTGATTACTCCTCTGTCCACTGTGTCTGGACGCTGAAGGAGCTGGGCTACGACGTGGTGATTGTCAATAACAACCCGGAGACTGTCTCCACGGACTACGACACTGCCGACCGCCTGTATTTTGAGCCGCTGTACCCGGAGGACGTCATGCACATCATCGCCGTGGAGAAGCCGGTGGGCGTGGTGGTGGCCTTCGGCGGCCAGACGGCCATCAAGCTGACGAAATTCCTGGACAGCCGCGGCATCCCCATTCTGGGCACCAGCGCCGAGTCCATCGACATGGCGGAGGATCGGGAGCGGTTCGACGCGCTGCTGGAGCGGTTTTCCATCAAGCGGGCCGCCGGCCGGGGCGTGCTGGGTATGAATGAGGCGCTGGAGGCAGCGAATGAATTGGGGTATCCTGTTCTGCTGCGGCCCAGCTACGTCATCGGCGGCCAAAACATGGTCATCGCCCACAACGATGAGGAAGTCCGCCGCTACATGGAGATCATCCTCTCCGGCAAGATTGAGAACCCGGTGCTGGTGGACCAGTACCTGATGGGCAAGGAGCTGGAGGTGGACGTCATCTCTGACGGCACCGATGTACTGATCCCCGGCGTCATGCAGCACATCGAACGTACCGGCGTCCACTCCGGCGACTCCATCGCCGTGTACCCGCCCTTTTCCATCGGGGACAAGATGCTCCAGACCATCGTGGACTGCTCCGAAAAGCTGGCCCTGTCCCTCAAGACCCGGGGGCTTATCAACATCCAGTACCTGATCTATCAGGGAGAGCTGTACGTCATTGAGGTGAACCCCCGGGCCAGCCGGACGGTGCCCTATATCTCCAAGGTCACCGGCGTACCCATGGTGGACCTGGCCACCCGGGTCATGGTGGGCCAGCCCCTGAAGGCCCTGGGCTATGGCACAGGCCTGTACAAACGTCCGCCCTACGTGGCGGTGAAGGTGCCGGTGTTCTCCTTCGAGAAGATTACCGACGCCAACGCCGCCCTGTCCCCGGAGATGAAATCTACCGGCGAGGTGCTGGGCCTGGGCGCCAATATGCAGGAGGCGCTGTTCAAGGGCCTGGTCTCCGCCGGGTACAAGGTGGAGAAGAGCGGACACGCGGGGGTATTGATCTCCGTGAACCGCCGGGATCAGCCGGAGATTGTCAACATCGCCCGGAAGCTGGATGAAATGGGCTTCCGCCTCTACGCCACCGACGGCACCGCACGGGAGATCTCCCGCCTGGGCACGGACGTGGAGGTGGTGGGCAAGCTGGGCCGGGACAACCGGGTCTTCCAGCTGCTGGAGTCCGGCAGGATCGACTACGTGATCCTCACCGGCTCTACGGAGCCGGAGTATATCCGGGACTTCATCCACCTGAACCACCGGTGCGTCCAGCTGGGCATTCCCTGCCTGACCTCGCTGGATACGGCCGGTGCCCTGACGGACATCCTGGCCAGCCGCTACAACCAGGAGAACACGGAGCTCGTCGATATCTGCCATCTGCGGACGGAGCGGCAGAAGCTGCCCTTCGCCAAAATGCAGACCTGCGGCAACGACTACATCTTCCTGGAGAATTTCAGCGGGGAGATCACCTGCCCGGAGTCCCTGTGCGTCACCCTCTGCGACCGGCACTACGGCATCGGCGCCGACGGCATCATCCTCATGGAGGGATCCCGGAAGGCGGATGCCAAGATGCGGATGTTCAACGCCGACGGGTCTGAGGGCTCCATGGCCGGCAACGCCCTGCGGTGTATGGCGAAGTACCTCTATGACAACGGTATCGTCCGCAAGGAGGAAATGACCCTGGAGACGGACAAGGGCACCAAGACCGTCCGGGTCTACACCACCGACGGCAGGGTGACCTCTGCCTGCGTGGACATGGGCTACGCGACCCTGGACACCACGGCCCTCCGGCTGAATATCCCGAAGCGGCAGGTGGTGAACTATCCGGTGGAGATTGCCGGGCAGCCCTGGGAGATCACCTGCGTGGACATGGGCAATCCCCACTGCGTGGTGTTCTGTTCCCGGGTGGACGGCGTGGATGTGGCCCGGATCGGGCCGCAGTTTGAACATGCGCCTTATTTTCCGGACCGGATCAACACGGAGTTTATCCGGGTGGTAAATCCCAGCACCATCAAGATGCGGGTCTGGGAGCGGGGCAGCGGTGAGACGCTGGCCTGCGGCACCGGCGCCTGTGCCGCGGTGGTGGCGGCGGTGGCCAACGGCCTCTGTGAAAAGGGACGGGACATCACGGTCCGGGTCCAGGGCGGCGACCTGGTGGTGCATTACACCGACGAAGCCGTCACCCTCACCGGCGATGCCAAGCTGGTCTACACCGGCGTAGTGGAGTACTGAGCGCAGCACAGCCCCGGCATCCGTTTAGATGCCGGGGCTGTAAAATTTCTGTAGGGACCAGGAAAGCCGCCCGGTTTGGATTGACACGATGCAGCGGCCCCGGTAGAATGGAGAAAACCGGCCCCGGGCCGAGAAGAGAAAGGAGCACACCATGGAATATCAGATCGAGGGAGCACCGCTGCCGGTGGTGATCTGCCAGCTGGAGGCCGGCGAGACCATGCTCACCGAGCGGGGGAGCATGAGCTGGATGACCCCCAACATGAAGATGGAGACCAGCACCAACGGCGGTCTGGGGAAGGCGTTTGGGCGGATGCTCTCCGGCGACTCCATTTTCCAGAACCGCTACACCGCCCAGGGCGGCCAAGGACTGATCGCCTTTGCCTCCAGTTTCCCGGGCAGCATCCGGGCCTTTGACATCGGTCCGGGCCGGGAGCTGGTGGTGCAGAAGAGCGGCTTCCTGGCCAGCGAGGCGGGCGTCCAGCTGTCCGTCTTTTTCCAGAAGAAGCTGGGCTCCGGCTTCTTCGGCGGCGAGGGCTTCATCATGCAGAAGCTCTCCGGCCGGGGGATTGCCTTCACCGAGTTCGACGGGCATATCGTGGAATACGACCTGGATCCCGGTGAGTCCCTGGTGGTGGATACCGGATATCTGGCGGCCATGGATGCCACCTGCTCCATGGATATCCAGGCGGTCCCGGGGCTCAAGAACATGGTGTTCGGCGGTGAGGGGATCTTCAACACCATTATCACCGGACCGGGCCATGTCTATCTCCAGACCATGCCGATCTCTCAGGTGGCAGGGGTTCTGCGGCCCTTCATGCCCACAGCGAAGTGACTTATGCATCGATACAAAGAAACCGGACCGCCCTCTTTGGGCGGTCCGGTTTTTTATGAGAGAGAAGATTACTTCTCGTCCTTGATGGCAGCCTGTGCCGCAGCCAGCCGGGCGATGGGCACCCGGAAGGGAGAGCAGGACACATAATCCAGGCCCGTCCGGTGGAAGAACTCCACACTGGAGGGGTCGCCGCCGTGCTCGCCGCACACGCCCAGATGCAGCTCGGGGTTGGTGGCGCGGCCCATCTTGCAGGCCATATCCACCAGCTTGCCCACGCCGGTCTGGTCCAGCTTGGCGAAGGGATCGTTCTCGTAGATCTTCTTGTCGTAATAGGCGTCCAGGAACTTGCCCGCGTCATCACGGCTGAAGCCGAAGGTCATCTGAGTCAGGTCGTTGGTGCCGAAGGAGAAGAAGTCCGCCTGCTTGGCGATCTCATCGGCGGTCAGCGCGGCCCGGGGGATCTCGATCATGGTGCCCACCAGGTACTTCATGTTGGAGCCGGCCTCCTTGATGATGGCATCGGCGGTCTCCACCACGACCTTCTTCACGTATGCCAGCTCCTTGACCTCGCCCACCAGGGGGATCATGATCTCAGGCACCATGGTCCACTCGGGATGCTTGGCCTGGACGTTCAGCGCAGCCTTGATGACGGCGCGGGTCTGCATGGCGGCGATCTCCGGATAGGTGACCGCCAGACGGCAGCCCCGGTGACCCATCATGGGGTTGAACTCGTGCAGGCCGGCGATGATGGCCTTGATCTCCGCAACGCTCTTGCCCATGTCCTTGGCCAGCAGCTCGATGTCGGCCTCCTCAGTGGGCACGAACTCGTGCAGCGGGGGATCCAGGAAACGGATGGTGACAGGCAGGCCCTCCATAGCCTCATAGATGCCCTCGAAGTCGGACTGCTGCATAGGCTCCAGAACAGCCAGAGCGGCCTCACGCTGCTCCACGGTGTCGGAGCAGATCATTCGGCGGATGGCGGGAATGCGGTCTGCGTCAAAGAACATGTGCTCGGTCCGGCACAGGCCGATGCCCTCAGCGCCGAACTTCCGGGCCTGGGCGGCGTCGTGGGGGGTGTCCGCATTGGTGCGGACCTTCAGGCGGCGGTACTGGTCGGCCCAGCCCATGACCCGGCCGAACTCGCCGCCGATAGAGGCGTCCACCGTGGGGATGGCGCCGTCGTAGATCTTGCCGGTGGAACCGTCGATGGACAGCCAGTCGCCTTCGTGGAAGGTCTTGCCGGAGAGCTCAAACTGCTTATTCTCCTCGTCCATCTTGATGGCGCCGCAGCCGGAGACGCAGCACTTGCCCATGCCGCGGGCCACCACGGCCGCGTGGGAGGTCATGCCGCCCCGCACAGTCAGGATGCCCTGAGCAGCTTTCATGCCCTCGATATCCTCAGGAGAGGTCTCCAGCCGGACCAGGACCACCTTCTCGCCGCGCTCGGCCCAGGCCTTGGCGTCCTCAGCGGAGAAGACGACCTTGCCGCAGGCGGCGCCGGGAGAGGCGGCCAGGGCGCTGCCGATCACGGGGGTCTTCTTCAGCACCTCGCCGTCAAACTGGGGATGCAGCAGGGTGTCCAGGGTGCGGGGATCGATCATGGCCACGGCCTGCTTTTCGTCGATCATCCCCTCGTCCACCAGGTCGCAGGCGATCTTGAGCGCAGCGGCAGGGGTGCGCTTGCCGTTGCGGGTCTGCAGCATGTAGAGCTTGCCGTTCTCCACGGTGAACTCCATATCCTGCATATCGTGATAGTGATCCTCTAGAATCTTGCAGACCTTCTCAAACTGGGCGAAGGCCTCGGGGAACTTTTCGCTCATTTCGCTGATGGGCATGGGAGTCCGGATGCCGGCCACCACGTCCTCGCCCTGGGCATTGGTCAGGAACTCACCGAACAGCTTCTTCTCGCCGGTGGCGGGGTTGCGGGTGAAGGCCACGCCGGTGCCGCAGTCGTCGCCCATGTTGCCGAAGGCCATGGACTGGACGTTGACGGCGGTGCCCCAGGAGTAGGGGATGTCGTTGTCCCGGCGGTACACGTTGGCGCGGGGGTTGTCCCAGGAGCGGAACACGGCCTTGATGGCGCCCATCAGCTGCTCCTTGGGGTCGGTGGGGAAGTCTGCGCCGATCTTGGACTTGTACTCGGCCTTGAACTGGCCGGCCAGCTCCTTCAGGTCGTCGGCAGTCAGCTCCACGTCCTGGGTGACGCCGCGGGCCTCCTTCATCTGGTCGATGAGCTGCTCAAAGTACTTCTTGCCCACTTCCATCACCACGTCGGAGTACATCTGGATGAAGCGGCGGTAGCAGTCCCAGGCCCAGCGGGGGTTGCCGGACTTCTTGGCCAGCACGTCCACCACGTCCTCGTTCAGACCCAGATTCAGGATGGTGTCCATCATGCCGGGCATGGAGGCCCGGGCGCCGGAACGCACGGAGACCAGCAGGGGGTTCTCCAGATCGCCGAACTTCTTGCCGGTGATGCCCTCCAGCTTGGTGATATACTCCATGATCTCCGCCTGGATCCCGTCGTTGATCTTCTGGCCGTCCTCATAGTACTGGGTGCAGGCCTCGGTGGTGATGGTGAAGCCCTGGGGCACCGGCAGGCCAATGTTGGTCATTTCGGCCAGATTGGCACCCTTGCCGCCAAGCAGCTCCCGCATGTTGGCGTTGCCCTCGCTGAACAAATAGACATATTTTTTGCTCATGTAGTCCAAACCTCTCTTTCCTGCCGCAGTCGAAAGTCGGGTGGACTCCAATCTGCGGTTAAACGATTAGCCCATTTTGATAACGATAACATTATATTGGGAATTTTTTCGGAAAACAATACATAAAAATGCTAAGAAATTTGGGGATAGCTGGAGTATTTTCACAAATGTTTGTGCAATCCACACAATTAACAGTTGCGCAACAAAGAAAATATTTACGTTCTTTCCTTTTTCGGGGCCATGTGGTACAATGGCTCCAGTGTGCCCGCCGGAAGGCCGCCGGGCGCCCCAAACACCCGGCGCCGCCGGAAAATCTGCAGATCAGCCCGTGCTCACAGCGGGAAAAGGAGAGTACGCCATGTCCCTGTTCGGCCTGCGGCCGGAGGAGCCAGCCGCCATCCGCATCCGGGAGGCCGCCACTCGCGGCACCCTGTCCCACGCCCTGCTGCTCACCGGCAGCGGCGACCGGATGTCCGCCGCCTGCTTTGCCGCCGCCGCCCTGGAGTGCACGGGGGAGGAGAGCCGCCCCTGCGGCGTCTGCCCCGCCTGCCGGAAGGTGCTGGCGGGCATCCATCCGGACGTGATCACCGTCCGGGACCCAGACCATAAGAACATCGCCGTGGACGTGGTGCGCGCCATCCGGGCAGACGCCTACATCCGCCCCAACGAGGGGCGGCGGAAGGTCTATGTGTTTCCGGACTGCGCCCTGCTGACGGAACAGGACCAGAACGTGTTGCTGAAGGTGGTGGAGGAGGGGCCGCCCTATGCGGCCTTTCTCTTCTGTGCGGAAAATGCCGCTGTGGTGCTCCAGACCCTGCGCTCCCGGTGCGTGGAGCTGAAGCTGCACCCGGCTGCGGAAGGCGGCGGTGAAGAGGTCCAGGCGGCAGAGGCCCTGTGCCGCTGCCTGGCCGCCCGGAAGCGGGGAAAGGTGACGGAGCTGGCGGTGCGGCTGGAGAAAAAGCGCATCACCCGGGAGGACCTGTCCGCCCTGCTGGAGCGGAGCCGGGCCCTGTGCGCGGCGGCGCTGCTGCTGCAATATGGACAGGAACCGGAGGAAAGCTGCCGGGAAATCGCCCCAATTCTCGCGAAAAACTTGACAAAATCCCAAATCATGCGCACAATAGAGCTGTTACAGAAGTATCGCGGGGAGTGCACGTACAACGTGGGAACCGGCCATGTGCTGGGCGCCATCGCGGTGGAATTGGAGGGCATCCTTTGACAGAAGTTATCAGCGTCCGCTTTCGAGGCGGCTGTAAAAATTACTATTTCAATCCAAACGGCAACCAGGTGAAGATGGGAGACCAGGTGATCGTGGAGACCGCCCAGGGCCCGGAATTCGCCACCTGCACGGAGGGGAACCACGAGGTGGAGGACTCCGCCATTGTCAAGCCCCTGAGCCCTATGCTGCGGATGGCCACGGACAGCGACCGCCGCACCGTGGAGCAGAACAAGAAGCGGGAGAGCGAGGCCTTTGACATCTGTGAGAAGAAGATCGCCGCCCACGGGCTGGAGATGAAGCTGGTGAACGTGTCCGCCAGCTTTGACGGCAACAAGATCGTCTTCTACTTTACCGCCGACGGCCGGGTGGACTTCCGGGAGTTGGTGCGGGATCTGGCCGGGGTGTTCCGGGCCCGGATCGAGCTGCGGCAGATCGGCGTCCGGGACGAGGCCAAGATGATCGGCGGTCTGGGGATCTGCGGCAGACCCTTCTGCTGCTCCCAGTTTCTGGACGGGTTCCTGCCCGTGTCCATCAAAATGGCCAAGACCCAGAACCTTAGCCTGAATCCCACCAAAATCTCCGGCACCTGCGGGCGGCTGATGTGCTGCCTGAAATACGAGCAGAACGTCTATGAGGACGCAGCCAAGCGGATGCCCAAGGCAGAATCCTTTGTTCAGACGCCGGACGGCCCCGGCAATGTGAAGAGCGTGGACCTGCTGCGGGAGACCGTGAAGGTCAGCCTGGACAGTGCGCCGGAGCCTTTGAAGTGCTATCACAACTGTGAGGTGTGCGTTCTGCGCAACGGCAAGGGCAGCCGGGAGGGCATCGCCATTCCGGAGCGCCCCGCCCGCTATGTGGAGCCGAAGGAGGCGGAGGAGTTCCGGGAGGAGGCCCCGGCCCTGATGCCGCCCTTCTATATGGACACGCAGCTGGAAGAGGCGCCCATGCGGGAGAAGATCGGCGCACCCGGCAGCGGCGACGGCAAGCCACGCCGCCGGCATCGGGGCGGCCGCCGGAGAGGGGGAGCCAAAAGCGGAGAGGGGGTCGAGCAGCCCAAGGCCGAGGCCAGGGGGCCGGAGAAGAAGGAAGGGCGGCCCCGTCCCCCCAAACAGGAGAGCAGGCCTGCGCAGCCCAAGCCGACAGAAGCCAGACCTGGGGAGAACAGGGCGGCGGCCCCGGACGGTGAAGGCGAGGCCAAGCGCCGCCGCAGGCCCCACCACCGGGGGGGGCGCCGCCGGAACAAAAACGGCGGCGAGGGCGGCGGTTCCGCCCCCAAGAGTGAGTGAATCCGGCTGGACCGCCGCCCCTTTTTCGGGCGGCGGTCTTTTGAAATGCCGGGAGAGCAGGCAGATGGAGCGGATCTGCCTTTTCAGAGAGATAGGATGGAGGAGTTTTTATGGGAAAATTTGACGGTGTACTGCTGGCCAGCGATTTTGACAATACCCTGCTGAATACGGAGACGGCCCGGCGCACGGGCGCCGAGGTGCCGGAGGTGTCCCGCCGGAACTGGGAGGCGCTGGAGTATTTCATGGCCGGCGGCGGGAGATTTGCCATCGCCACCGGCCGGGCGCTGGCGGCCTTCATCAAATTCGCGGATCAGGTGCCCATGAACGCGCCGGGCATTGTGTGCAACGGCGCGGCCCTGTATGATTTTCAGAAGGGGGAGTATCTGGAGACCATTCTGCTGGACGAGAGCACCCGCCGGCGGGGACAGGAGACTCTGGACCGATTCCCCACGCTGGCGGTGGAGGCATACCACATCGACAACGTGATCCACGCCGTCCGGCCCAATCTCTATACCCGCCAGCATGAGCACGTCACTCATGTGAGCGTGGTGGAAAAGCCCTCCCTGCTGGATGTGCCCCTGCCGCTGGGAAAGATCATGTTTGAGGAGGACCACGCCGTTTTGGAGGAGGTCAAGGCGTTTCTGCAGTCCCAGCCCTGGGCGGGGGAGTATGAGATCTTCTTCTCTGACCGGACACTGCTGGAGGTCACCGCCAGAGGCGCCACCAAGGGTGGCATGGTGGCCCGGCTGGCGGAGCGGCTGGGCATCTCCCGCCAGCACGTCTACTGCGCCGGGGACGAGGCCAACGACCTGTCCATGCTGACCTGGGCGGCGGAGGGATTTGCCCCCGCCAACTGCGTACCCGCTGTCCGGGCCTGCGGGGCCACCATCGTGGCAGATGCGGACCACGACACTCTGGCGGACATCGTGTCCCGCCTGGACAAAATGTACGCCTGAGCGCCGGAAACACCGCTCCGCTACCTGTGGTAGCGGAAATTCCAGGTTTGGTTGCTGGCATGTCCCGGTATCGTCTGGTATCCTGAACGTGTGAAAACGGCAGGGGAGGGAAGCGCCATGACCTTTGGAGAGAAGCTGCAAAAGCTCCGGACCCGGGCGGGATTGAGCCAGGACCAGCTTGCCAAGCTGCTGGATGTGAGCCGCCAGGCGGTGAGCAAGTGGGAGCGGAACGAGGCTATGCCGGAGGTGGAGAAGCTCGTCCGCATCAGCCGCCAGTTCGGCGTGTCCACGGATTACTTATTGCTGGAAGAACTAGAGGAGCCGGAGACGGCCAATACCACGGCTCCTGCGGCGGGCCTGTGGGTCCGGGTCAAGCAATGGTACCGGAACAGGGGCTATCTGCTGGCCTGGGTTCTGGCGGCCTGGGGTGTCTGGAACCTGGTTGACCTGGCTGTTCTTGCGGCCAATACATACCAGCAGGCGCAGGACCTCGAGAATTTTGCCTGGGTGAAATACGTGCAGATGGTGTATATTCCCACAATGATTCCCCATGTGCTGCTGATTCTCGTGTCTGTGATTCTGGTATTCCGGGGCCGCCAATTGGCAGGGCGGCTTCGTTGGTATCATCTGGGCTGGCTCCTGGTGCTGATGGGTCTGCTGAACATGCGGCTCCCCCTTCCCGCGCCTCTGCGGTTTTTGCAGACGGGGCCGGTCTGGAGTATTTCCACTGCGTTGCTGGTGTATCTGGCGGAGTATGGGCCGGAGAATATGTGGGAATTTGTGGAGGTGACTTTTTGGGACGACCTGCCCTGTCTTCTGGTGACCATTTTGGGCTTCGCCATCCTCATCCTGGGCTGCCGGTATGATCAGAGAACCTCCCTCCGCAAAATCGAATAACCGATGAATCCCTTGCGCCGCAGCGATAAGCCGCTGCGGCGCTTTTGCCTCTCCAAAATTTTTTTCGAATCCACTTGACAAATCTGGAGAATGTGCTATTGTATTACTTGCTTAGTACAACAACACAAATGGGAGGTGCTTCTGTGAAGTGGCAGTTTTCCAATGACGCGCCGATCTATTCCCAGCTGATCGCGCAGATCAAGGTGGGCATTGTCTCCGGCGCGTTCCCGCCGGGGGAGCGGCTGCCTTCCGTGCGGGACCTGGCTACGGAGGCCGGGGTGAATCCCAACACCATGCAGCGGGCCCTGACGGAGCTGGAGCGGGACGGACTGGTATACAGCCAGCGAACCACGGGTAGATTTGTGACGGAGGATCAGGCCATGATTGCATCTGCAAAGAGAAGTTTGGCGGAGCGCCACATTCAGGCGTTCCTGGAGGCCATGACCCACCTGGGCTATGGCCGGGAGGAGATCCTGACGCTGCTGCGGCAGGAGGAGACCAAGGGAGGAGAAGACAATGGCAGTTCTGGAATGTAAAGATCTGAGCAAGCACTACGGCAACGCGCCGGCGCTGAACCATGTGAGCCTGGCGGTGGAACCGGGCCGGATCGTGGGATTGCTGGGCCCCAACGGCAGCGGCAAGACCACCCTCATCAAGCTGGCCAACGGCCTGCTGACCCCCAGCGAGGGAGAGGTGCTGGTATGCGATATGGCCCCTGGAAAGGAGAGCCACGCCAGCGTCAGCTACCTGCCGGAGCGGACCTGCATCCCCACTTGGATGTCCGTGAAGCAGCTGCTGGATTTCTATGGCGACTTCTACCGGGACTTCAATCGGAAGGCGGCGGAGGAGATGCTCACCCATCTGAACATCCGCCTGACCCAGCGGATCAAGCAGATGTCTAAGGGAACCCGGGAGAAGGTGCAGCTCATCATGGTGATGAGCCGGGCGGCAAAGCTGTATCTGCTGGATGAGCCCATCGGCGGCGTGGACCCCGCCACCCGGGACTACATCCTCTCCACCATCATCGGCAATTACAATCCCGAGGCGGCAGTGATTATCTCCACCCACCTGATCGCCGATGTGGAAAAGGTTCTGGACGAGGTCATTTTCATCAATCAGGGCCAGATGGTGCTCCAGTCCTCTGTGGATGAGATCCGGGAGGAGAAGGGCATGAGCGTGGACGCCCTGTTCCGGGAGGTGTTCAAATGCTGACGAAACTCTTGAAGCACGAATTCCGTGCCACGGCCCGCATCATGGGGCCTTTGTACCTGGTTCTGCTGGCGGTGGCCCTGGGCTTCAATTTCTCCGCCAGGCTGATGGACTCAGGCAACTTTGTGCTGAATATGCTGGCCGCTTTGGTGGTCATGGCCTATGTGGTGGCCATTACCGCCGTGTTCATTGTGGCGTTCATTCTGATGCTCCAGCGGTTCTACAAAAATCTGCTGGGGGACGAGGGCTACATCATGTTCACTCTGCCCGCCTCGGTTCACCAGCATGTGTGGAGCAAGCTGATCGTCTCCGCCGTGTGGTTCATCGCCACCGGCGTGGTGGTGTTCCTGTCTGTTTTTGTGGCGGCCTTCAACGTGAGCTTCTTGACGGATTTGGCGAGTGTTTTCCCCAAGCTGTTCCAGCAGATGACCGCCTACTACGCCGTCAACGGCACCGTTTTCGCGCTGGAGCTTCTGGCGCTGATGCTGGCAGCCTGCATGAGTTTCTCCCTGCAGTTCTATGCCGCTCTGGCGGCGGGCCACAGCTTTGCCAACCATAAGATGGCCCTGTCCGTGGCGTTCTTCTTTGTGTTCCAGTTTGTGGTGCAGATGGCGGGGGCCATCGTTCTGGTCCTGCTGGACGAGGGGCCGTTGCACCAGTTCCTGCTGACGCTGGATTTCCAGCTCACCGGCGTGGCGGCGGTCCACTTCACGATGGTGGCTTTGCTCCTGCTGACAGTGCTCTACGGTGCGATTTTCTATATTGTAACCACAATTACCTTGAAAAAGCGCTTGAATCTGGAGTAAACTGGACCATACGCTTCCGGCGGGCCGTGGGAGTGATCCCACGGCCCCGGAAATCTTAAGGGAGGCCGCCATGCCCGTAGAGGAAAACCTGATGCAAGCGATCCTGCTGACCTTCGGCACCGCTATGGTGCCGGTGCTGGAGCTCCGGGGCGCCATTCCTGTGGGAGTGGCGGCGGGACTCTCCCCGGCCGCGGCCTGCCTGGTGTCCATCCTGGGCAATATGGTGCCGGTGCCTTTTATCCTGCTGCTGATCCGCCGGATCTTCGACTGGCTCCGGGGCACCCGCCTTTTCGGCCCCAGGATCGACTGGCTGGAGCGCCGGGCTCACCTGAAGGGCCGGATGGTGCGGAAGTACCGCCTGCCGGGACTCATCATTCTGGTAGCCATCCCCCTGCCGGGGACTGGGGCCTGGACGGGGGCTCTGGTGGCGGCCCTGCTGGACATCCGGATGCGCCACGCGCTGCCCGCCATCTTCCTGGGCGTGGTGATTGCCGGGGCCATCGTCACCACGCTGACCTACGGCGTGGTGCAGCTGTTTTGAATCTTATAAGGGGTTCGTTATCTATGAGGAAATTCCTTTTTGCATGTGGCATGATTTCCTTGATGCTGTTTACCCTGACCGCCTGCGGCAGTGAGGACCCGGCAGAGGAGATCTCCCGAGCGCTGCACATCGATGTGTCCGCCGGAGAGGAGATCTCCTCTTCTGACACCCACGGCGGCTTCCACGGCGACGGCATTTCCTGCGTTGCCCTGCAGTTTCCTGACAGCCAGGTAGCCGACGCCATTGCGGCGAACGCCGCCTGGACACCGCTTCCCCTGGACGAGACGGCCCAGGCACTGGCCTATGGCGTCACCCGAGAGGACGGCGGCGAAGTTTTCAGCGCGGGCCCTTATCTCACCGATGACAGCGGAGATCCCCTGCTGCCGGGGATCGCCAATGGCTTCTACCGCCTGATTGACCGCCACAGTGACGCCGGGGATGGACAAAACCTTCTGGAGCGGGCTTCGCTGAATGTCACCTTGGCCGTGTATGACGCGGACAGCGACACGCTGTATTTCTGCGAAATGGATACCTGACTGACATCCCGGTGGGCGAACGAGGGCAGAAGGAGATCCAACCCATCCGCAGGGGCCGATACCCTCATCGACCCGCAGCCCAGATGCCCCGTGACCGCCGGGGGAACGGCAGCGGGGAGAGCCCTCAACGAACCCCACCCACTGAAAAACACAGGAGGCAGCCATGAAAAGACATATAATCCCCTGTATCCTTTCCCTGACTCTGCTGCTGACCGCCTGCGGCGGGGAACAAGCTGCGGCCGACACCGCTGAGGAGGCAGTGAAGGACCACTACTACCAGATTCTGGACGCCGCCGGTAAAGAGCTGTACACCGTCACAGACAGCGGGGCCGTGGCGGAGATCGACGCCCTCATCAACAAGGCCGGCGGCGAGAACGCCGACCACGGGAATGCGGAGGGAGACCCTCTCTACACTTATGTCTACTGGCAGGAGACTACCCTCCACGCTGGGGAGGACCCGGATACGGAGCGGGAATACCTGGAGGTCTTCCGGACCCAGGTGCGGCAGGGCAGCAACGCCGTCACCACGGAGGTCCTGTCCGATACCCTGGAGGGCGTTGGGAGCTTTGTAGGCGTGGAAGGACTGGGCGGTCTGCTGACGTTTACCGCTGAAGTGCCCCGGGAAACGGCGGACGCCCTGCGGGACCCGGCGCAGTTTGCCGGGGCGTGAGCAATACAAAATAGATGCGGCGCATCCGTTTCAGGGTGCGCCGCACGTTTGCTTTTAGGGGTGTGCCGGCCCATACCACTCCCCAGGGGGGCCTCCCAGACGGGAACAAAAAAGAGCGGGACACACAGCATCCCGCTCTTTGATCAACCCTCTGCGGAGAATACCTTCCGTCCCTCGCTCCAGACCGCCCGGATGGCGCCGCCCTGACGCAGATACACCGCCCGCTCCAGCCGCTCCTGGGGCGTCATGGGATGGGGCTGGGGAAGATCATCGTCCGCCAGGACCAGGGCGTGGAGATGATTGCCTGGGGCAAAGCCCGGCTGCTCGGCGAAGTATGCCGCACCGGCGGAGGTGGCCAGGTACCAGCCCTCCGGCACCGTGAGGAAATCCGTCTCCCAGTTGTCCAGCACCCGCCGGGCCTTAGAGGCCCGGATGGAGGCGGCCACCACATCGAACATGTGCAGGTGGTCCCCGCCGGCAATGTCGCTGCCCAGGGCCACCTTCACGCCCTCATTCAGCATGGCCCGCACCGGCGCCACGCCGGAGCAGATGTTCTGGTTGGAGTCGGCGCAATGGACCGCTGTCACGCCGGCGTCCCGCATGGCCTGCCGCTCCCGCGCATCGGACCAGACGCAGTGGGCCATGACGGTGCGGCTGGTCCACAGGCCGTATTTGGCATAGGTCTCCCAGTACTGCTGGCAGCCCGGGTGGAGCTGGCGCACCCAGGCCATCTCTGCCTGGTTCTCCGACAGGTGGGACTGGACGGGGAGATCCCGCTCCGCCGCCAGTTTGCCCAGAAACGCCATCAGCTCGTCAGTGCAGGAGGGGGTGAACCGGGGCGTCAGCATGGGCTTCACCAGGCGGAAGTCCTGACAGGCATCCAGCCAGCGGAGCGTCTCACGCCTGGACTCCTCTGTGGTCTCCTCCAACAGGCCGGGGGCAGCGTTCCGGTCCATGTTCACCTTGCCCACGTAGCCGGTGACGCCGGCCTTCTCCAGTTCCTCCATCAGGATCAGCGTGGCGTCCGTGTGGAGAGAGGAGAACATGCACACCCGCGTGGTGCCGTTTGCAATAAGCTCCCGGGCCAGGCGGCTGTAAATCTCCCGGGCGTAGCCTGTGTCCGCGAACCGGGCCTCTGTGGGAAAGGCGTATGCGTTCAGCCAGTCCAGCAGGGGCAGGTCCATGCCCATCCCCAGCATGGGGTACTGGGGCGCATGGAGGTGCAGATCCGCAAAGGACTGGAGGATCAGCGCGTCTCCCCAGTCCTCCACCGGGGCACCGGCGTACTGCTCGGGCAAAGACCCGTACACACCCCGGATGAGGCCGTCCTCGGCCACCAGATATCCGCCCGGCAGGGCATCCAGCTGTCCCAGGGTGGGAGCGGACAGAATAGTTCCCTTGATGATCGTCAGTGACATGGCAAATCTCCTTTTGTTTCCGTTCCGGATTTTTCAGACAGAAAAGAAGCGCCTGCCGGCAGGGGATGGCCCCTTCCAACAGACACTCATAGAAGAGCCTTCGGCGGCTCCGTAGAGACGTTCGCGCCATGACAGCGAACTTATATGAGCTTTTCCTGCTGCCTATACCATATCACACATCGTCCCCGGATGCAAGCCCTGTCACGCCGGGAAGTCCTGCCGCTTATACTGGCATACGGGCGGTGTTCCGCCTGAATCAGAGAAAAGGCGTTGGTGCTATGCTGCAGTCTCTTGGCTGGGCGGCCCTGGGTACGGGCTTCACATTTTTGATGACCGCTCTGGGCGCGGCCATGGTGTTTTTTTTCGCCGGGGAACCCCGGCCCCACTTTCAAAAGACCCTGCTGGGCTTTGCTGCTGGAGTCATGACGGCGGCCTCCGTGTGGAGCCTGCTGCTGCCGGCCATCGACCGGGCCGCAGAGGGGGCGCTGCCGGACTGGCTGCCCGCCGCGGGCGGAATGCTGTTGGGCGTGGTCTTCCTGTCCGCTCTGGATGCCTTGCTGCCCCATCTGCGGCGGGACCGGACCTGGCAGGATGCCTCTTGGCGGCAGACCACTCTGCTGATGACAGCCATCACCCTACATAACGTCCCGGAGGGGATGGCGGTGGGGCTGGCCTTTGCCCTGGTGTCCGGAGGGGAGGGCTTTGCCGGGGCGGCGGCCCTGGCCATGGGCATCGGCATCCAGAATTTTCCGGAGGGAGCCGCCGTGGCTCTGCCCCTGCGGCAGGGCGGCTGGTCCCGTCCCAGGGCCTTTGTGGGGGGAATGCTCTCCGGCGCCGTGGAGCCGGTGTTCGGCGTGCTGGCGGCACTGGCCGCGGCCGGCGTGGACCCGCTGATGCCCTGGTTGCTGAGTTTTGCTGCCGGAGCGATGCTGTACGTGGTGGTGGAGGAGTTGATTCCCCAGGCCCACAGCCGGGCGGGGACCTGCGGTTTTGTGATGGGGTTCCTGGTGATGATGGTGCTGGACGTGGCACTGGGCGGCTGAGACCGCCCTCTGGACTCCGGCAGAAAAGGGCCGGGAGGCCGCCTGCAGGCGGTCTCCCGGTCTTGCGCAGCTCAGGCCTCTCTGCTGGGCTGCAGAGCCAGAATCACCAGAGTGGCTTCGCCGTCCCGAACGGTAACGCTGCTGTTGCTGTTCAGGGAAAAACGGGTAGCCTCCTCCACGGAGATGATGAAAGAGGCAGAGCCGGATACACTGGTATTGTCGATACCGGTCCGATTGTAGACGCCGTACTCCAGATGACCGCGTCCTCCGTAGCCCGGTGTGATTTGAAGATATCCGGCGGTCAGAAGGTTGGCGGCAAAGTGGTAGGCGATGAGATATACTCCCGGTTGCAGGAGGAGCTGAGTGGTAGATTCCTGCACAATGTGGCCGGTCACATCCGTTGCTGCCGCACTCAAAGAGATTGAGCTGCCGTTGAAAAACTCCTGCTGGTAGGTGACAAAAGACGCATAGGCCGGAATACCCGACGGACCCTGAGGTCCTTGGGGACCCTGGAGTCCTTGTGGGCCCTGGAATCCTTGTGGGCCCTGAGGTCCTTCCGGCCCCTGAGGCCCTTGCGGCCCCTGGGGTCCTTCCGGCCCCTGAGGCCCTTCCGGTCCCTGAGGCCCTTGCGGCCCCTGAGGTCCCTCCGGCCCCTGGGGTCCTTCCGGCCCCTGAGGTCCTTCCGGTCCCTGGGGTCCTTCCGGCCCCTGAGGTCCTTCCGGCCCCTGGGGTCCTTCCGGCCCCTGGGGTCCTTCCGGCCCCTGAGGTCCTTCCGGCCCCTGAGGTCCTTCCGGTCCCTGGGGTCCTTCCGGCCCCTGAGGCCCTTCCGGTCCCTGGCAGCCGATTGGCCCCCGGGGTCCAGCCGGGCCCGGATTACCCCTTGGAATGGCAAAGTCCAGCTCCACACCGCAGGGCGTGGGCGAGGCGGTTACCCGGGCCCGGGTGCCGGGGGGTGTCGTGACAGTGCTGCCCACCGTAACAGTGGGAATGATACAACACGGGGGATAACAGAAATCCCCCTGAGAATAGTGCATATACAGAAGCCTCCTCTCTGAAGGGCTAGGCCAGTATATGCCCCACAGGCCCCCTTGGGTGCGCGCTTATCCGATGGGCAGGCCGGTGAGATACCGCCGGACCACGTCCAGAGCGTGGTTGGCGGCCAGCTCCTGGATGCGGTCCCGCCGGCGGCGGCCGGAGTCCGTCCGGCGGCAGAAGGTGCCCTCCGGCGTGGCCAGGCCAATGTACACCAGCCCCACCGGGTTGTCCCGCTCATCCCGGTCCGGGCCCGCCACGCCGGTGACGGACACGGCGATGTCTGCCCCGGTGATCTGCCGGGCGCCCTCCGCCATGGCCCGGGCTGTCTCCTCCGACACGGCGCCGTACTGGTCCAGCGTTTCCTGGGGCACGCCCAGCACCGCCGCCTTGACAGAGGTCCAGTAGCTGACCACGCCGCCCCGGTACACGCTGGAGACGCCGGGCAGGGCAGTGATCCGCTCCGCCACCCGGCCGCCGGTGCAGCTCTCCGCAGTGGACAGGGTGAGATTCCGCTCCTTCAGCAGCTGGAAGCACACCGCTTCCAGGCCCTTCACATCCACGCCGTACACATAGTCTCCCAAAGCCGCGCGGACCTCTGCCACCACCGGGGCGAGCATGGCCTCCGCCTCCTCTGCGCCGGCGGCCTTGGCGGTGGCCCGCAGCCGCACCTCGCAGGGCTTGGCATAAGTGGCTAGGGTGGGGTTCACCATGCGGACCATCCGGTCATGGAGCAGCTGGTCCACAGAGCTCTCGCCCATGCCGAAGGTCATGATATCGTGGGAGACGATGACCTCTTTGGAGAGGGCGCGGAGGTACGGCTCCACGCACCGGCGGAGCATAGTCTCGCACTCGTGGGGCGGCCCCGGCAGCATCAGCACATGGACGCCGTCCGCTTCAAAGGCGCAGCCGGGGGCGGTGCCCACCGGATTGTCGAACACGGTGCAGCCCTCCGGCAGCTCCGCCTGCTGGGTGTTGTTTTCCGGCATGGGCACATGGAGGGCGGACTGATAAAAGGCCCGGATGTCCTCCAGAATATCTTCGTGCAGCACCAGCTTCTGGCCGAAGGCCGCACAGATGGTCTGCTTGGTCAGATCGTCGTAGGTAGGACCCAGGCCGCCTGTGGTGAGAATGATGTCGGCCCGGTGCCGGGCAATGTCCAGAGCCTCCCGCAGGCGCTGAGGGTTGTCCCCCACTACCGTGTGCCAGAAGACGTTGACGCCCAGGGTGGACAGGCTCTGAGAGAGCATCTGGGCGTCGGTGTTGGCGATGTTACCCAGCAGGATCTCTGTGCCGACGGCGATGATCTCCGCGGTGTGTGACATGGAAAGACCTCCTTTTTGAAACAGCGGCCCCGCCGGCGACAGGCGGCGGGGCCGGGAACAGATTGGATCAGATCCGGGCCGGATCCGTGGACTTCACCCGCACCCAGGTCTCGTCCGCCAGGGCCTTCTGCACCAGGGACTCCACGTCCAGGGCGGCCTCCGCCTGCCGCACATCTTCCAGCCGGGGCCGGGTGGCGGGGTGGCGGGGCGTGAACACCGTGCAGCAGTCCTCATAGGGGAGGATGGAGGTGTCGAACACCCCGATCTCCCGGGACATGCGGATGATCTCCACCTTGTCCATGCCGATCAGGGGCCGCAGCACCGGCAGGGAGGTCACATCCTCGGTGACCCCCAGGGCCAGCATGGTCTGGCTGGCCACCTGGCCCAGGGACTCGCCGGTGACCAGGGCGCCGGCGTTGGCCTTCCTGGCGATGGCCTCGGCGATGCGCATCATGAACCGGCGCATAATGAGGGTGAAGTACTCCTCCGGGCAGTTCCGCCGGATCTCCTCCTGGATCTCCGTGAAGGGGACGATGTGGACCAGCAGCCGCCCGGTCCAGGCAGTCAGCAGCCGGGCCAGCTCCAGTACTTTGTCCTGGGCCTGCTGGGAGGTGTAGGGCGGGGAGACAAAGTGGACCATCTCCAGCTCCACGCCCCGGCGGGCCATCATCCAGGAGGACACCGGGGAGTCGATGCCGCCGGAGAGCAGGCTCACCGCCCGGCCGCCCATGCCGATGGGCAGGCCGCCCGCGCCGGGAACAGAGGGAGTATGAACGTAGGCGTACTTCTCCCGGATCTCCACAAATACCGTCAGATCGGGAGTGTGGACATCCACCGCCACATGGGGGAACAGCTCCGCCAGATCGCCGCCCACAGCTTGGCTCAGCTGGATGGAGTTCATGGGAAACATCTTGTCTGCCCGCTTGCTCTCCACCTTGAAGCTCTTCGCAACGGCAAAGGCGTCCGCCAGATAGGTCCGGGCGGCCTCCACAATGGCGTCCACTGTCTTTTCACAGGGCACGGCCCGGGCCACGGCGGCAATGCCGAACACCTGGCGGCAGGCGTCCCAGGCGGCCTCCATATCGCAGTCCTCTCCCTGGGGCTCCACGTAGATGGTGCTCTGCCGGAGGGAGCACTGGAAGCTGCCGCAGTTTTTCACCCGGCGGCGGACGTTGGCCAGCAGCTTGTCCTCAAAGGACTGGCGATTCTGTCCCTTCAGGACCACCTCGCCCAGTTTCAGCAAAAAGATCTCCTGCGGGGCAGGGGAAGCATTCATCATAACGGACCTCCATATCAGAACAGTTTGGAATATCGGCCCCTATTATAGCGCATTTTTCCGGGAATAGAAAGCCTGTTTTGTAGGGAAGGGCCAGCGGCGCGAAAAAAATAAAAAAATTTTCCGCACGGTGCAATAAAACCTCTTCTGGCGCCGTTAATGGTGCAGAAGGGGCGGGAGAGACCCGCCGAATGCAGAACATGAAAAGGAGAATGAACAATGAAGCAGAACGGTTTCTGGAAGGGCTTCGGCTCCGGTTTGGTCCTGACGGTCCTGATCGCAGCACTGTGCGTCACGGCCACCGCCACCTCCAAGCGCAGCATCCAGGTGGAGGACGGCATCGGCATCACCCTCAACGGCGCCAGATTCACCCCGCGGGATGCCGCCGGAAAGCAGGTCCCCGTGTTCCTCTACAACGGCACCACCTATGTCCCCGTCCGGGCCATCAGCGAGGCCATGGGTATGGACGTGTCCTTCAACTCGGCCACCCGCACGGTCCAGCTGACCACCGCGGACCGGACCGCCAGCCAGCAGGGCGCCTCTTCCGCCTCCGGCAACTATATCAGTGCCGACCGGGCCAAGCAGATCGCCCTGAATGACGCCGGTGTCAAAGAGGCCAACGCCGTGTTCCTGCGGGCCAACCTGGACTGGGATGACGGCCGGATGAAGTATGAGGTGGAGTTTTACAGCGGCACCACCGAATATGACTACGACATCGACGCCGTCACCGGCGCCATCCTCAGCTCCGATCGGGAGCTGGAGAATTTCCAGATCTGGAACAACGGCACCAGCCGCCCCTCCGGGAACGGCAGCAACTCTTCCAGCGGTGACTATATCACCGCAGAGCGGGCCCAGCAGATCGCCCTGGCGGAGACGCCCAGCGGCTCCACGGTGGTGAAGTGCCAGTTTGACTGGGATGACGGCCGGGCGCAGTATGAAGTCGAGATCCGCAACGGCTGGACCGAGTACGAATTTGAGATCGACGCCGTCACCGGCACCATCTTCAGCCGGGACATCGACAACGACCGCTGGTGATCTTCCCCAGAGTCCCAAAGAGACGCCCGTCAGGGCGTCTCTTTTTATGGGGGAAAAGGAGCTCTTGCCCGCCGTCCAGCCCTCTGCTATAATGGAGGGACAACAAGGGGAAACCAAATTATGGAGGGGAAGTTTATGAAGATCGTGGCCATCAACGGCAGTCCCAGAAAGAACGGCAACACCGCCCAGGTGCTGGAGGTGGTCCGGCGGGAGGTGGAGGCCGCCGGGGTGGAGTTCCAGGTGTTCCAGCCCGGGGCGAAGGTCCATCCCTGCATGGCCTGCTACCACTGCCTGAACACCGGCAGCCTCCGGTGTGTCCAGACCGACGATATGGTCAACGACATCATCGCCGCCTGCATCGAGGCGGACGGCATCCTGCTGGCAGCTCCGGTGTATCACGGCGGTATTTCCGGCAATATGAAGTGCGTGCTGGACCGGCTGATGCTGGCGGCGGGCTGCGGGGTGAATCAGCTCCACCACAAGGTGGGGGGCGCCCTGTGCACCCTGCGCCGCAGCGGCGGCATGGAGACGTATCAGCAGCTGCTGGGCACCATGGATGCCATGGAGATGGTCATCGTCACCTCCGACTACTGGGGCGCCGTACACGGCGCGGACCCCGGCGAGGCCCTGAAAGACGAGGAGGGCATGGAGGTGGCCGCCCGCCTGGGCCGGGATATGGCCTGGATGGTGAAGGTGCTGGCGGAGAGCAGGGTCCCTGTGCCGGAGAGCACGCCCCGTCCCATGATGAACTTCATCCGGTAAAGAGGCGAGTCCGCCTGTGCGGCTCCGGCGATTGGCGGAAGGAGGAATCTGGAGAATGAGCCCGCTGTATTATGGTTCCAACGGAGACGGATGGTTTTCGGTTTTTGTGATCGTACCGGTGATCGGCCTGGTGATCTGGGGCCTGAACACGTTCTGGCTGCACCGCCTGAAAAAGGGAGATATGGATTACTCGCCGGAGGGGTTCCGCAAAAGGGCCCGGATCTTCGCCATAATATTGGCAGCGGTGCTTCTGGGAGTGCCGCTGCTGGCGGCCCTGCTTCTCTGGAACCGGCACTGACCACGTTATTTCCGCCACAGTGAACCAGGCGGCCCCATTCCGGGGCCGCCTGGTTTTCTGATCCTTTGGGAATGTCCGGTTCCGGAACGGAATGGCTTCGGCCTTGCCCCCGTAAAGTCCGCTGCGCTGGGCTGCGGCGGGGACCCGGTTATCCCTTCAAAATATCGGTATTCCGGAACTGGATGGCCTCTGCCAGATGCTCCGGCCTGATGTCCGCCGCACCGTCCAGGTCCGCGATGGTCCGGGCTACCCGCAGGATCCGATCATGAGACCGGGCGGTGAGGCCCATCCGCTCGAAGGCGGACTTCATCAGCGCATCGCCGGCGTGGTCCAGGCAGCAGAACTGCCCGATCATGGGGGCGGTCATGTGGGCGTTGCAGGTGACGCCGGTGCCGGCAAAGCGGGCGGTCTGGACAGCCCGGGCCGCGTCCACCCGGCACTTCACATCGGCGGAGCTCTCCGGCGTCTCTTTCCGCCGCATGGATGCGTATTCCACCGCGGGAACGCTGACGTGGAGGTCGATCCGGTCCAGCAGGGGGCCGGAGATCTTCTCCACATACTTGGCCACCTCCCGGTCCGAGCAGGTACACCGTCCGGAGGGGTGCCCCCGCCAGCCGCACCGACAGGGGTTCATGGCGCACACCAGCTGGAACCGGGCGGGCAGGTGCAGCGTTCCGCCGGAGCGGGCCACTGTCACCGTGCCGTCCTCCAGGGGCTGGCGCATGGCCTCCAGCACGTCCCGGTGGAACTCCGGCAGCTCGTCCAGAAACAGCACGCCGTTGTGGGCCAGGGAGATCTCCCCCGGCCGCAGCAGCGGCCCGCCTCCAGTGAGGGCGGCGGCGGATGCGGTGTGGTGGGGACTGCGGAAGGGGCGCCGGGTCAGCAGGGGGTGCTGCGGGTCCGCCAGCCCCGCCACGGACCAGATGCCGGAGACCTCCAGCGCCTCCTCCCGGCTCATATCCGGCAGGATGGAGGGCAGCCGCTTGGCCAGCATGGACTTGCCTGCGCCGGGGGAGCCGATCAGCAGCAGGTTGTGGCCGCCTGCCGCGGCGATCTCCAGGGCCCGCCTGGCATTTTCCTGGCCCATCACATCCCGCAGATCCGGCCCGGCGGCCTCCTCTGCCTCCGGCACCCAGGCCGAGGCGGGGGAGAGGCGCTCCTCGCCCCGCAAGTGGCGCACCAGCGCCCCTACATCCGGTACGCCGTAGACGGTGAGGCCGCCTGCCAGCGTGGCCTCAGCGGCGTTCTCCGCCGGGACATACAGCTCCTTCACACCGGCGTCCCGGGCTGCCAGGGCCATGGGCAGCACGCCGGTGACGCCCCGCAGCGCCCCGGTGAGGGACAGCTCCCCGATAAACGCCGCTTGCTGGGCCGGCGGCGGCAGCTCCCGTCCTGCGGCCAGCAGCCCCACAAAGATGGGCAGGTCGTAGACTGTGCCCGCCTTTTTCTGCCCGGCCGGGGCCAGATTCACCGTGATTCGGCTGACGGGGAACTTGGCCCCGCAGTTCTTCACCGCCGCCCGGACTCGCTCCCGGGCCTCCCGCACGGCGGCGTCCGGCAGACCCACGATGTCAAAGGCGGGCAGCCCGCCGGAGAGGAAGCACTCCGCGCTGACCGCATACCCGGCAATGCCGTTCAGTCCCAGGGAGCGCACCGTCACCACCATAAACGACCACCTCCAGAAGCCCTCCCGCTCCAGGCTGCCGCCCGCTGCCGGAAGAGCCGATTGCGAATTGTCGAAAACCGCCGTTTTCACGGAAGTCAGTTTACCACAAAACGACGAAATAAGAAACCCCGGATTCCAAAACTGGCCTGAAAATTCCAGGAAGTCTTGACGTTTCCGCAGAAACCAGAAAATTTGCGCAAAAAATAACAAGGCAGTTATTTACACGGCAAATTTCAAGTGATATAATAACACTGCATGAGCATTCGGGGGAATGCGACCGTGTTCATGTTGGTTCAGAATGCTGTCGTGTGGGCAGCACATTTATAGGAGGTAAGTTTATGGCAAGAAAGTTCAAGTCCATGGACGGTAACAACGCAGCTGCGTATGTCAGCTATGCGTTTACCGAAGTGGCGGGGATCTATCCCATCACCCCGTCCTCTCCCATGGCAGACTTGGTCGACCAGTGGTCCGCCGCTGGTCAGAAGAACATTTTCGGCACCACTGTCAAGGTCGTCGAGATGCAGTCCGAGGCGGGTGCCTCCGGCACGGTCCACGGCTCCCTGGCCGCCGGTGCGCTGACCACCACCTACACCGCATCCCAGGGCCTGCTGCTGATGATCCCCAATATGTACAAGATCGCCGGCGAGCTGCTGCCCTGCGTGTTCCATGTGTCCGCCCGTACCGTGTCCACCCACGCCCTGAACATTTTCGGCGACCACTCCGACGTCATGGCCTGCCGCCAGACCGGCTTCGCCATGCTGTGCGAGGGCAACGTGCAGGAGGTCATGGACCTGGCGCCCGTGGCCCATCTGGCCGCCATTGAGGGCCGCGTTCCCTTCGTGAACTTCTTCGACGGTTTCCGGACCTCTCACGAGATCCAGAAGGTCGCCGTGTGGGATTACGATGACCTGAAGGAGATGTGCGACATGGACGCCGTGGCGGCGTTCCGCAAGCACGCCCTGAATCCCGAGCGGCCCAACATGCGCGGCTCTCACGAGAACGGCGACATCTTCTTCCAGCATCGTGAGGCCTGCAACAGCTACTACACCGCTCTGCCCGACGTGGTGGAGAAGTACATGGGCAAGATCAACGAGAAGCTGGGTACCGACTATCAGCTGTTCAACTACTACGGCGCTGCCGACGCAGACCGCGTCATCATCGCCATGGGCTCCATCTGCGACGTGGCTGAGGAGGTCATCGACTATCTGAATGCGGGCGGCGAGAAGGTGGGCCTCATCAAGGTCCGGCTGTACCGGCCCTGGCGTGCGGACAAGCTGCTCGCCGCCATCCCCGCCACCTGCAAGAAGATCGCCGTGCTGGACCGCACCAAGGAGCCCGGCTCCCAGGGCGAGCCCCTGTACATGGACGTGGTCACTGCTCTGGCCAACGCCGGCCGGACCGACATCCAGGTGATCGGCGGCCGTTACGGCCTGGGCAGCAAGGACACCCCGCCCGCCTCCGTCTTCGCCGTGTATGACGAGCTGAAGAAGGATTCCATGAAGCGCGAGTTCACCATCGGCATCGTGGACGATGTGACCCACCTGAGCCTGGAGGAGAAGCCCGCTCCCAGCGTGGCTCCCGCCGGTACGATTGAGTGCAAGTTCTGGGGCCTGGGCGGCGACGGCACCGTGGGCGCCAACAAGAACTCCATCAAGATCATCGGCGACCATACCGACAAGTATGTCCAGGCGTACTTCCAGTACGACTCCAAGAAGACCGGCGGCGTCACCATCAGCCACCTGCGCTTCGGCGACTCCCCCATCAAGTCTTCCTACTACATCAACAAGGCCGACTTCGTGGCCTGCCACGTGCCCGCCTACATCACCAAGCACTTCCCCATTGTCCGGGACGTGAAGCCCGGCGGTGTGTTCCTGATCAACTGCCAGTGGAGCGACGAGGAGCTGAGCCACCATCTGGATGCCGCCTCCAAGCGCTACATCGCCAAGAACAACATTCAGGTCTACACCATCAACGCCATCGACCTGGCCAAGGAAATCGGCATGGGCAAGCGCACCAACACCATCCTGCAGTCCGCCTTCTTCTCTCTGGCTAAGGTCATGCCTGAGAGCGAGGCTGTGGGCTACATGAAGGACGCCGCCACCCACTCCTACCTGAAGAAGGGCCAGGACATCGTGGACATGAACCACAAGGCCATCGACGCCGGCGCCACCGCCTACAAGAAGTTCGATGTGCCCGCCGACTGGGCCAACGCTGTGGACGAGGCCGAGCCCGTCAAGCACGAGGGCCCCGCCGCTCTGGTGGAGCAGGTCAGCACGATTCTGGACCCCGTGGGCCGCATGGACGGCGACAGCCTGCCCGTGTCCGCCTTCGTCAAGCATGTGGACGGCCAGTTCGAGCTGGGCGCCGCCGCCTATGAGAAGCGCGGCGTGGCCGTGTCCGTTCCCACTTGGGATTCCACCAAGTGCATCCAGTGTAACAACTGCGCCTATGTCTGCCCCCACGCCACCATCCGTCCCTTCGCTCTGACGGAGGAGGAGGCCAAGAATGCCCCCGCCGCCGCCAAGATCGTGGACGTGAAGGCCGGCAAGGGCAAGGGCGTGTACAAGTACACCATGGCCATCAGCCCGCTGGACTGCATGGGCTGCGCCGTGTGCGTGGGCCAGTGCCCGGTGGACGCCCTGACCATGGTGGACCAGGAGCAGGAGGCCGCCCAGCAGGAGGTCTTCAACTACTGCGTCTCCCAGGTGTCCGAGAAGAAGGACATGCAGGACAACACCGTCAAGGGCAGCCAGTTCCGTCAGCCCATGCTGGAGTTCTCCGGCTCCTGCGCCGGCTGCGCCGAGACCAGCTATGCCCGCCTGATTACCCAGCTGTTCGGTGACCGGATGTACATCTCCAACGCCACCGGCTGCTCCTCCATCTGGGGCGGTCCGGCTGCCACCTCTCCCTACTGCACCAACAAGGAAGGCCATGGTCCCGCTTGGGCCAACTCCCTGTTCGAGGATAACGCTGAGCACGGCCTGGGCATGTATCTGGGCCAGCAGGCCACCCGCAGCCGTCTGGCGGATCTGACCCGGGAGCTGATTGCCAAGGATTGGGCAGTGCCCGCTCTGAAGGAGGCCGGCCAGAAGTGGCTGGACACCATGGAGGACAGCGCCGCCAACGGCGAGGCCACCAAGGCATACATCGCCGCCCTGGAGAGCAGCATCTGCACTGTGGACGAGCTGCTGGCCAATCCCAAGGCGGAGATCCATGCCTTCGGCGAGGAGCTGAAGGCAAAGGGCGAGACGCTGTGCCAGTGCGACGCCTGCAAGCTGGCTGCTGAGATTCTGGCGGACAAGGAGTTCCTGTCCAAGAAGTCCATGTGGATCTTCGGCGGCGACGGCTGGGCCTACGACATCGGCTTCGGCGGTCTGGACCACGTCCTGGCCTCCGGCAACGATGTGAATGTCTTCGTCTTTGATACCGAGGTGTACTCCAATACCGGTGGCCAGGCCTCCAAGGCGTCCAACATCGGCCAGGTGGCGCAGTTCGCCGCGGCCGGCAAGGAGATCAAGAAAAAGTCCCTGGCGGAGATCGCCATGAGTTACGGCTATATCTACGTGGCTCAGGTGGCCATGGGTGCCAACCCCGCCCAGACCCTGAAGGCCATTCAGGAGGCCGAGGCCTATCCCGGCCCGTCCCTGATTATCGGCTACGCCCCCTGCGAGATGCACTCCATCAAGGGCGGCATGATGAACTGCCAGAAGGAAATGAAGAAGGCTGTGGAGTGCGGCTACTGGAACCTGTTCCGCTTCAACCCCGCCGCTGAGGGTGCCAAGTTCACGCTGGACTCCAAGGAGCCGGCTGGCGGCTATCAGGAGTTCCTGATGAACGAGGCCCGGTACAGCCGTCTGACCCGCGAGTTCCCCGACCGCGCCGGCGAGCTGTTCCAGCGCAACGAGAAAGCTGCCATGGATCGCTATCAGCACCTGCTGAAGCTGAAGGCCATGTACAGCGAGTAAGCATATACCATATCAGAGGACCGCGGGAGTTATCCCGCGGTCCTTTTCTCTGCCGGGACGTGCGCCTGGAAGACAGCCCGTCAGAGAACAGCGGCACACCGCCGTCAGAGAGGTTGAGACAGCCCCCGGACGCCGCAGCGTTCGGGGGCTGTTTCTGGTCAGACGATTCGTGGGGTTACAGCAGGGCCGCAAAGGCATCCGCCATGGCCCCGCCCTGGACCCGAGCGATTTCGGCGGCGCTGCCCGCGTCTTCCGGAAGCAGGCCCCATTCCCAGGCCAGTTCCAGAGCGGTTTGGTCCCAGGCACCCTCCGCCAGCGCATCGGGCAGAGGCGCGGTGCGGACAGCCTCCGGCTCTAGCCCCAGGGCCTCCGCAGTGCGGACGAGAAAGACGGCGGCTTCCTGCCAGGTGAGGTGCCGTGCGGCCGCAAAGGCGCCCTCCGCCGTACCGCCGGTGACGCCGGTCTCCGCGGCCCAGTTCACCGCCGGCAGGAACCACTCGATGCCCAGCAGATCCTGGAAACCGGCCTCCGCCGCTGCGGCAGGGGACCCGGCCGCAGCATACAACAGCCCCACGAACCGCCCCCGGGTGAGCGGCGCATCCGGGTATTCCCGCTGTTCCAGCGTCTCCGGATGGGCCAGCAGCCACTCCACAGCGGTGTCTCTGCCCGCCAGGGTATCCGCCATGGTTTGGGGAACGGCGATATCCGGCTCCAGAGACTCCACGCCCCGTCCGGCGTCGGCGTCCAGCAGGGTGCCCAGGTCGATGTATTTGGAGGAGACACCAATCTGGATGCCGGAGTTGGGCAGAGAAAAGCCACTGGCGGAGCCAAAGTGGTCCACGCTGCCGCTGGCAGGCTCTCCCACCAGCGGGATGCCCATTTCCTGCAGCTCTACGGCATTGATGATGGCAGAGGAGAAGGTGGCCTCTCCGATGAGTCCCACCACCTCGGTCCCATCATCCATCTCCTGCCGCAGGACGGACAGCAGAGGCCAGATTACGCCGTCTGACCCGCCGCCGTTGTTCCGCAGGTCCACGAGAACGCGGCTGTAACTTCCGGCCTCCAGGTCCGCCTGCACCTGGGCGGCAAAGCCCTCCATGGGCAGCGCCGGGTCCTCCTGGCAGACGTTGTACTGGATATAGTAGACCTGCCCGCTCAGCGGAAGTGCGCAGTAATTGCACTTCTGGCGGGCAGTGGCGGGCTGGGGCACCTCAGCGCCTAGCTGGACAATTTCCGCCTCTCCCAGGGAGAGGTAGGGCATGGGAGCGATGGAGACGGTCTTGCCGTCAGCCAGGGTGAGGGCCAGAGGCTCACCCGCCTTTGCCAGACCCAGATAGGCGTAGTAATCCGCCACATTGCACACCTGCCGGTACTGCCGCCGCAGCTTCACCGGGTTGTCGGCACTGAGCACGCGGCCAAAGGTCTTCACCACCTCTGCCATAGAGCGGCCGCCTATGGCGGTGACCTCCGCGCCCAGCAGATCCTGTTCCTCAGCCGGAACTGTGGTCAGGTACCAGTGCCCGTCCCGCCAGGACAGCACCATGGGATAGGCATTCAGCTGGTCCACCACGCTGTCCGCCACCTGGACGCTGGTGTGGGAGTCGCCCACAAGCGCGGCCAGACTCTGCAAGCCGAAGAGAAATTCTACGTCGCTTGCGCTGTCCAGATGCTCTGTAAGCTCTGCTTTGCGGGCCAGGAAGGTCTCCTCCGGCGTGTTGGCAAAAAGATCCGGATGGCTGTCTTTCAGCGTCTCATAAAATATGGTCAGGTCCTCCCGCCGGTCATCCACTGTGGATGCGCCCGGTCCGGCCGCCTGAACACCCATGCCGAGTGCCAGGACCGCCGCCAGCGCCAGAGCGCTGGTTCTTTGAATGAACTTGGATCGCTGCTGCAAATGAAATCCGCTCCTCTCAATGTACTATTACGATAGTACAATAATACAAACGGGGCCGCCTGTCAAGAGGTTTCCGCCGCAGTTTCCAATACGATGGAGCAGGGAGACTTTCTTCAAAATCAGATGAAATTTTAGAAAAGAAAAAGAAAAAAGTTCGCAAAAAATTCATGGAATTGCAGAGGGAAAGGCGCTATAATAAAAAATCTATGAAAAGAAAGAAGGTCATTCCGATGCAACAGACATTGCCGCCGGCGGCCGCGGATGCCGAACGGCATCGACAGGAACGCAGAGCGTTCCTGTATCTTCCGCTGCTGGCTTTAGCGGTCACCGTCGTGGTGGAGCTGTTCAATCACAAGAGCTTCACAGATGGGCCCGCCAGCTTTTGGCGCTTTATGACGGAGGAACCGCTGGCATTTCTGGTGAATTTCCTGATTGTACTGCTGACGCTCTGCCCCGCCTTTTTTCTGCGGCGGCGGGCGTTCTGGTGCGCATTGGTGTCCTTCTTGTGGCTGATCTGCGGCGGCGTGAACGGGTTCATCCTCCTCAACCGTATGACGCCCTTCACCGTGGCGGATCTGACGGTGTTTGAAACGGGGCTGGACACGGTCCCCAACTATCTCTCCACCGGCTACATCATTCTGCTGATCGCGGCGCTGGTGCTGGTGGCCGCAGGGCTGGTGCTGCTGTTCTGGAAGGGGCCCCGCAGCAGCTGTCCGCTGCGGACCCGGATTCTCACCGGCATCGGAGCGATGGCGGTCTCCGGCGCCCTGATGGGCGGCGGATGCGCCCTGGCCTTTTTCACAGGCAACCTGTCAGACCAGTTTGCCAACCTGGCCTTTGCCTACGAGGACTACGGCTTTTCCTACTGCTTCCTGCAGACCTGGCTGAACCGGGGGATCCGCCGCCCGGCCAATTACAGCCAGAAGGCGGTGGCGGATATTGTCCGGTCGGTGGAGGAGAAGACGGCGGCGCTCTCCGCCGATCCGCAGACGGATGTGAATGTGATCTTCATCCAGCTGGAGTCCTATATTGATCCATCCATGATCCAGGGCCTGGAGCTGTCGGAGGATCCGGTGCCCAACTGGACGGCGCTGAAGGAAGCGTATTCCTCCGGCTATCTGACGGTGCCGGTGGTGGGCGCGGGCACAGCCAATACAGAGTTCGAGGTGCTTACCGGTATGAGCAGCCGGTTCTTCGGACCCGGGGAGTACCCCTTCCAGACCTGCCTGAAGGATCAGACCGTGGAGTCTGTGGCCTACGACCTGAAGGAAAACGGCTACGCGACCCATGCCATCCACAATCACCGGGCGGCCTTTTACAGCCGGAACGAGGTCTATCCCAATCTGGGCTTTGATGATTTTACCGCCCTGGAGTATATGCCTGCGGTGGAGAAGACGCCCACCAACTGGGCTAAGGACGGTGTGCTGAAGGACCAGATCCTCCAGGCGCTGGATGTGACGGAGGACCAGGCGGATCTGGTGTTCACGGTCTCTGTGCAGGGCCACGGCAAATACCCCATGGAGCCGGAGCTGGAGGACCCAGCCGTCACGGTGGAAGCGTGCCCCGATGAGGCGTACCGCTGGGCTTTGGAGTATTATGTGAACCAGATTCATGAGATGGACGCCTTTGTGGGGGATCTGATCCAGGAGCTGGAGGCCCGGGACGAGCGGACGGTGCTGGTGCTCTACGGCGACCACCTGCCGGCGCTGGGGCTGGAGGCCGAGAACATGGAGAGCGGCAGCCTCTACCGCACAGAGTACATCATCTGGGACAACTTTGGGCTGGAACAGCAGGACGAGCCCCTGGCGGCCTATCAGCTCTCCGCCGCTGTGCTGGGCCGCCTGGGCATCACCACCGGGCTGATGACCGCCTTCCAGCAGACCTGCCGGGAGGAGCCTACATACCGGGCGGACCTGCGGATGCTGCAATATGACGCCCTCTATGGAAAGGGATACTGCTATGAGGACAAGGCCCGCTACAAGCCCACAGAGATGGAGATGGGCATGGTGCCCATCGAGATCACCGGTATGGAGCAGCGGGCGGGGGACTGGTTCATCCTGGGAGAGAATTTTACACCTTACTGTGTGGTGACGCAGAATGGGCAGCTGCTGGATACGGAGTATGAGGCCCCCTGGCTGCTGCGGGTGACGGAGGAGCCGAACACCGCGGATTACCGGGATTTGGAGATCAGCGTGGTGGATAAGCACAATGAGGTTTTAAGCAATACGGAATAAAATAAGACCGGGGAGCGGCTTGCAACCGCTCCCCGGTCCGTTTTCCGGGCAATGTCCCCCATGGTCGCGCTTCCCTGCGTCAGTCTGTGGCTGGAGTTGGATGCGCACGGCCCCGGCGGGCCTCTGCAAAAAACAGGACGGCCGCCCACAGGCGGCCGTCCTGGCGGATTCTCCCTGCAATCACTGCCGGGCCTCGGCCCGCAGCTTCAGCTGCTCTGCTGTGATGGCGTAGCCCGCCTCTGCATAGGGGAAGGACGGCCGCTCCTTTGGCAGGGAAATGCCCCGCCGGGTACAGATGGCGTCCGCCACAGCCTCCAGCAGCCGGGGGTTCTTTACCAGAACTGGCCCGGTGAGCTCAGAGGCGAACACGTTCTTCCAGTGGAAGCCCTCCGGGCCCTTCTCCGCCTCATTGCCGAAGCCCAGGGAGAGCTCGGTGAGCAGCGGCGCCTCCACGCCGCGGATTTGGCCGCACTTGTTCATGAAGCCCACCACGGCCTCCGGAAACAGGGCTGTAACGCCGTACACATCCCCTACGATCCGCCGCTTGCCCTGGACCGTGGTGAAAGAGGCCAGACCGATGCCGGGATACGTGTCCCCGTCCCTGTCGGTGACAGAGGCGCCTAAGAGCTCCATAGCTGTGCCGGCGAACAGCATGGCGGTGCCGTCCTCTGCCGCGGCCTTCACCGTCGCGCTATACCGGGCGAAGTCCTCCGCCGCAAACCGCTGGGCCCGCTCCGTGCCGGCTCCCATAAAGAGAAAGTCGGCGCCGGTGATGTCTGCGCCCTCCCCCGGGACGACGGGCTGCACCGTGACGGCGCAGCCCAGGGCCTCCAGATACCGCCGCAGGACGGACACATTGGCATAGCTGCCGTAGAGGCTCATGAGATCCGGATAAAAGTGGATGATCTTCAGTTCCATGTCCTCACGCCTCCTTTACCACCTGGGAGAGAATCTTGTCCCGGTCCGAGAAGCAGGTGACCACGTATACGTTTTCACTGCCGTCCGCCTTCAGCTCCGCCGCCGCGGCGGGGATGTCCGCCTGGACCGTGATCTTTTCCCGGGGAATGTCCGTGAAGGAGAACCGCTCCGCCAGATCGTTGCAATACCGGCCGGAGAGGATGATCCGCTGCACCTGGGGGGCGTTCAGCTGGTCGAAGTCGATGTCCCACAGCCAGCTGGTCTCGCTGGTGAAGTATTTCCGGCTCACCGCGTCCACGATCACCAGGACGGTGCAGGGCTCCTGGGCGGCGCGGATGTAGCGGAGGTTCGTGTCGTAGGCGATGGAGTTCTCATGCTTGCTGGTCAGCAGCATCCCCCGGTGCTCCCCCAGGGTGAATTTCTGCATCCGTCCGTTCTTCAGGATGTAGTTGTTGATGACCCCGGCGGCGGTGTCCGCCGCCACGCCGCACTCCCGGCAGGCGGCATAGGCCGCCAGGATGTTGTAGACGTTGTAGATGCTGCGGAAGGCCAGCTGGATGGTGATGGAGCTGTCGATGGTCAGGGTGCCCCGGCCCAGGTCCAGCGCCGTGGCGGTGTAGTCCGTGGCGGGCTTGTGATGGCCGCATTTCGTGCAGCGGAAAGCGCCGATGTGGTTGTAGTGGACGTAGTCATATTCCATGGGGGCATGGCACACCGGACAGCAGGCCCCGTCGTGGTACACGCCGGTGGGGGACGCGGTGTCGGAGGGGCAGCGATCCAGGCCGAACCACTTCACCCTGTCCCGTCCCCGGGCAAAGCAGCTGGACAGGGGATCGTCGGCGTTCAGGATCAGCTCCGTCTCCGGATGGAGGGCCGGGAAAATGGCGTCATACACCCACTCCGGATGGCCGTTCCGGGTCAGCTGGTCCCGGTAGAGATTGGTGATGACGAACTCCGTGGGGTGGAAGTACCGGAAGCTCTGGGCTGCGTACCGCTCGTCGGACTCGATCAGCAGCACATCCGCCCGCACCCGGCCCGTGAGAGACGCGTGGGTCAGCACCAGCGTGGTGACGCCCTCGATCTGGTTGGAGCCCTCTTCATTGTAGACCACGGTTTTGCCCCCGGCCCGCAGGATGGCGGCGATCATCTCCACGGTGGAGGTTTTGCCGTTGGAGCCGGTGACGGCGATGATGTGGCTGGGCAGCTGGACCCGGGCGAGGATATCGGGGCAGATCTTCAGGGCGAATTTGCCGGGCATAGAGCTGCCCTTGCCCACCAGCTTGCCCACGGCGCGGCCCAGCTTGCACACCAGGATGGCCAGAAACTTTCTCAAAGCGCCTCCATCTCCTTTTCCTCCGGGAAGTCCCGGAATTCCGCGATGGCGCGCACCGGCGCGCCGTCGGCGTTCTCAAATTTCAGGGGCAGTGCGAAAAGCATCAGGTCGGTGCGCCCCACGACCTTTTTCAGGCACAGGCTCTCCAGGATCACCAGACCGCCGTCCAGCAGAGTTTTGTGGGCCAGGAACTGCTGATCCCGCAGGGTGTCCACGCTGAGGGCGTCGGTCCCCACGCCCTTGAGGCCGCAGGAAACCAGATATTTGGCCGCCTCCTGGTCCGGCACGGGGAAATCGTCGTCATAATAGGCGCCGGTGCCCCACTTCCGCTCCCAGCCGGTGTAGAACAGCACGAAATCCGCCGAGCGGATGGTCCCGTTCTGCTCCCGGAGGTAGTCGGCGGTGATGACGCTCCGGGGCGGCAGGTCCGATACGTCCAGCACCACGGCCCGGCCGCAGAACTGGGAGGCGGGCAGCACCTCCAGCGTGGAGCCCCGGGGAAGCATGTGGGACGGGGCGTCCATGTGGGTACCGGTGTGGGAGGCGATGGTCAACTGGGTCTCCCGGAACCCGTCCCGGGTCAGGGAGCCGGTGGGCTTGATGGAGGGGGCGGCGGAGCCGGGATACATGGGCATCTCCGGCGTGATGGTGTGGGTCAGGTCGATAATCATGGGCGGGAGCTTCCTTTCCTTCCATGCGGCGGGGCATGGTGCTTTTTCTAAGTTCTGGGAGAGCGCGTTACCGCTGGTCCGAGAGGCCCAGCAGGTAGTCCACGCTTGTTTGAAAATATCCGGCCAAAAAGATCAGCTGTGTGGCGGGGACGTTGATGCATCCGGCCTCGATTGCCTGATAATGGCGCTCGGTTTTTCCAAGCAGCTCGGCCATCGCCTTCTGCGTGATCTTGCGGTCCCTGCGCAGCTGCTTCAGGCGCTGGGAAAAAATAGGCAGAATCACATCCATAGAGGGGTCCCTTTCTATTGACTGATACAAGATCTCGTGTTACAATAAACACGATATATAATATCGTGAAAGGAGGGCGCTTGTGAAAGAAATTTACGAATGGCTCTATGACGAGTACGCAGAGGCGGCGCTGTGCCAGGAGCCGCTCTTCCAGGACCATGTGCTGGAGGAGGTGCTGGCCGCCGCGCCGGAGGACATCCGCCTCGGCCTGTTCGACCAGGTGGCGGGCCTGCGTCTCCAATGGTGTACCGCGGCCTTTGCCAGAGGCCTCCAGCTGGGCCTGGCCCTGGGAGTGGAGCAGGGGCAGGCGCCGCACTACCGCTCCAGATAGATCATCAGCGCCGTCACGTCGGCAGGGCTGACGCCGGAGATCCGGGAGGCCTGCCCCAGGTCCGCCGGGCGGACGGCGTTCAGCTTTTCACGGGCCTCCAGCCGCAGCCCCTGGATGGAGGAATAGTCCAGATCCGGCGGCAGGCGGCGCCGCTCCATTTTCCGGAAGTCCTCCACCTGTTTCTGCTGGCGCTGGATGTACCCCTCGTACTTCACGCTGATCTCCACCTGCTCCGCCACGTCTGCCGGCAGGTCCGGCCGGTCCGGGTCGAAGGGGGCCAGGTCCGCGTAGGTGAGCTGGGGCCGCCGCAGCAGGGCAACCAGGGGACAGCCATCCGGGGCGTCCGCCGTGCCCTTTTCCGCCAAAAACGCAGCCAGGGCGGGGGAGGGGGAGACGCCGGTGTGGGTCAGCCGGGCGATCTCCCGGGCCACGGCGTCGTACTTTGCCTCCACGGCCCGCAGACGCGCCTCCGGCACCAGGCCGATGTCGTACCCCCGGCGGGTCAGCCGCTGGTCGGCGTTGTCCTGCCGGAGGAGCAGGCGGTATTCGCTGCGGGAGGTCATCATCCGGTAGGGCTCGTTGGTGCCCTTGGTGACGAGATCGTCGATGAGGGTGCCGATGTAGCTCTCCGACCGGGAGAGGATGAAATCGCACTCGCCCCGCAGCTTCCGCACGGCGTTGACCCCGGCCGCAAAGCCCTGGACCGCCGCCTCCTCGTACCCGGAAGAACCGTTGAACTGCCCGGCACCGTATAGGCCCGGCACAGCCTTGCACTCCAGGGTGGGCCGCAGGGCCAGGGGGTCGATGCAGTCGTATTCGATGGCGTAGGCAGGCCGGGTCATCACGGCATGGCGCAGGCCCGGCACGCTGCGGAGCATCCGGATCTGCACCTCCTCCGGCATGGAGGAGGAGAAGCCCTGGATGTACAATTCTTCAGTGTTGAGGCCCATGGGCTCCACAAACAGCTGGTGGCGGAGCTTGTCCGGGAACCGGACCACCTTGGTCTCAAAGGAGGGGCAGTAGCGGGGGCCCACCCCCTCAATGACGCCGGAGTACATGGGCGCCCGGTCCAGATTCTCCCGGACGATCCGGAGCGTCTCCTCCGTGGTCCAGGTGAGCCAGCAGACCGCCCGATTCTCCGGCGGGGATTGGGTGCCGTATGAAAAGGGGACCGGCAAGGCATCGCCGGGCTGGAGCTCCATCTCGTCAAAGTCCACGCTCCTGGCGTTGACCCGGGGCGGGGTGCCGGTCTTGAACCGCCGCAGGGGCAGGCCCAGCTTCAGCAGGGAGTCCGTCAGCCGTCCGGCGGCGTGCATCCCGTCGGGGCCGGATTCCTCCACGCACTCGCCCACGATGGTGCGGCCCGCCAGATATGTGCCGGTGGCCAGGATCACGGCCTTCACGGAGAACACCGCCCCGGTGGCCAGCACCACGGCGGAAACCGCGCCGTTCTCCGTGCGGACCTCCACCACCTCGCCCTGGCGGACCGTCAGATGGTCCTGCTGCTCCAGGGTGTGCTTCATGTACTCCTGATAACGCCGCCGGTCCGCCTGGGCCCGGAGGGACCAGACGGCGGGGCCCTTTCCCTTGTTCAGCAGCCGGTACTGGATGCAGCACGCGTCGGCGGCCTTCGCCATCTCGCCCCCCAGGGCGTCCAGCTCCCGGACCAGATGGCCCTTGCCGGTGCCGCCGATAGCAGGGTTGCAGGGCATGTTGCCCACCGCATCCAGATTGATGGTGAAGACGATGGTCTCCATCCCCAGCCGGGCGGCGGCCAGCGCCGCCTCGATCCCGGCGTGGCCCGCGCCGATCACGGCGATATCAAATTGTCCGGCGAGGAATTCGGTCATAAGGTGGAAATCCTTTCATCGGTGTGCATGGGGATTGTCCGTGCGGCCCATCAGCCAGTCCACGGACACATCGTAGAAGTCCGCGATGTGGAGCAGCGCGTCATACCGGGGCTTGGCACCCAGCTCCAGGTCCTGATAGCCCCGGGCTGACAGG